>WBZO01000011.1_pt1 | contig 549186 bp, 429 predicted proteins | sample 5204261 | NCBI WGS metagenome assembly WBZO01 (sample SAMN12412400, study PRJNA552823) | activated sludge metagenome | isolation source: activated sludge from anammox sidestream of wastewater treatment plant... | place: USA: North Carolina | collected 2017-09 | reverse complement strand
CCCCGCCGAGAGTCTTCTGGAAATTCAAAAGACAAAGACAAAGAGCTTGGTACCACTGGCCTTGCGGGGCGGATTCAGGGAGGGGGGAAGAGGTTTGGGGGCTGTGTGAGGCAGGATGCCGAACTCAGAGCCTACAGGGACGTATTTACGGCGTCCCCCAAACCTCTTCCCCCCTCCCTGAATCCGCCCCGGCACTGAGCTCAATATCACCACTCTTAAGTAAGCATCATTGCATTGAACGAAGTAAGCAACGAGTAACGGGCGGCTGTCTTCTACTCATCACCCTTCCCCGCCGGCGGCTGTTCCCATTGGTATTCGCGTCCCATCGCGTACTTCTCGAACCACGCCAGCTCGGCGTTGTTCTTGTACAGCGCGTGCCGCAGTTCCATGAACACGTGCCCTTCGCGCGGTGCGATGTACAGATGCGTGTTGACGCCGTTGAACTTCATCGCGCGATAAAACTCCACCGACTGTCCGACGGGCACTCTCAGGTCGTTCCCGCCGACGAACACCAGCGTCGGGGTTTTGACTTTCCAAACATCCTTCAGCGGCGAGTGTTCCCAATATGATTGGATGGGCGCATTTTCCTGCCACGGCGTGCCGCCGAACCATTTCGCGCGGTGCCAGGGCATGTCCGTCGTGCCGAACATCGATATCCAGTCGGAGGCTCCCGCGCCCGAGGACGCTGCCTTGAAGCGGTCGGTGTAGGTCACGATCTTGTTGGTCATGTGGCCGCCCGCGCTCCAGCCCATCTTCACCAGGCGGTCCGGATCGGCAACGCCGATGGAGATTACATAGTCGGTGCCCGCCATCACGTCCTTGTGCGCCTGGCGGAAGTAGCCGTTGCCCACCATGTCGCGCAGGAACGCGTCGCCATATCCAGTGCTGCCGCGATAGTTCGGCCGCAGCACGGCGTACCCCTTGGCGTTCAGTGCCATTTCCGGAACCAGCATCCGCCCGCTATACAAGCTGAACACGCCGCCGAACTTGTCCGATGACTGCGGGCCGCCGTGAGTCGCCACGACCATCGGGACGCGCGTTCCTTCCCGGTACTGCGCGGGCAGACTGAGCAATCCTTCGACGGTCACACCGTCTTCGCCGCGCCAGCTCACGAGCTTCTGCGTCGAGGTGGCGAATGTGCGCAGGAAGCCGTCGAAAACACTGGTCACCTTATTCAGCTTGCCGCGCGCATCCAGAGCCCAGACCTCGCCCGGGTCTTCGTTGGAAGCCAGCGTGAACACGTGCTCGTTCCGCGCGGCGTCGTAACGCCATTCACTGACAGTGTGATCGCCGTTGGTGAGCCGGGTTCGTTTGCCGGTGCGCAGATCCAGCTCGAACAGATCGGCGCGGGCGCCAAGATTGGCCAGGAAATAGATCTTGCGGCCGTCGCGCGACCAATGGGCCGCCGAGAGGTCATGGTCGAAATCACCGAGCAGCATGCGGGGCGCTCTGCCGGCGGTGTCGACGACGAACAGGTTGGCTTCGTAATACGAGTCTCCGGCCGCATTCAACGTGGACAAGTACAGCACCGAGCGATTGTCCGGCGAGATCTCGAAGTTATCCCGCAGGAACTCCAGCTTGACCGGCAAACGGTGCGCGTTCGCGCCGGAGCTGCTCATCACCCACATCTCCAGCCGCTCGCTGGAGATCTCACTCATCAGGGAAGAAGCCGCCCGGGTGAACACGATGTGTGTGCCGTCGGCCGAGAGATCGAAGTTCGCGACGCTGAACGGGCCGTCGGTCAGTTTCTTGCGCGCGCCATCAGCGACCTTGACCGACCACAGATGTTTGTTTTGAAGGTTCTCGTCGAAGGGATACACATCGTCCTTCGCCTTCTCGCGCGCCTTGAGCGCCTTGCTCTTCTCCTCGGCGGCCAGGAAGTACAGGAGAGAGCCGTCCGGGGACCAATCGATGTCGGAGACGTCCGTGGGGTGCTCGGTCAGCCGCCGGGCCTCACCCCCGGAAACGGGGATCAGGTAAATCTGCGCCGCCGCGTCCTTGTCGCGCTTGGCAATGAACGCCACTGTCTTTCCGTCGGGCGACCAGCGTCCGGTCCCGGCATCCGCCAGGCCGGTGGTCAGCTGCACGGCGTTGCGGCCATCGCGACCCACCTTCCACAAGTGCCGAACGAACTTGTTCTCGGTCCAGTCCGCATTGGCCTGCACGAAGATCACGGCCTGGCCGTCCGGGGAAAGGCGCGGGCCGCTGACATCGGGCATGTTCAGCAGGTCGATCAACCCGGGGAGACGCTTGCCCTGGCCGAGGGCTGCGGGGCCGGCAGCGCAGAGCGCCAGCGCGAGAACGATAGCGAGGGTCCTCGTTTTCAAAGGAATCTCCTTGAGAGTCGATTGAGGCTGCGCCACCCGTATTGGCGGCGCGCATACGTCGACCGTTGCGGTTGCAGCAGGTTCCCCGGGTCCATGGCGGCCGGCCGGCTCGCCGTCCGTCATCGACCCGGTTCGTATTTTATAATCAAACGCTTACGAGGTTCGAGATTGAGCCAAGGCACACAGGCTGCCGGTTTGCCTGACTAGCGGGCCTTGCGCGTATTGGATCGCGACGTTGCAATTCGCGCGCGGCGTTTCTTTCTGAACTTCAATCCGCTTTCCGCCGCGCGGAACGCCCGCACGCGGTCGCTCCACAAGCGGGCGAGTTGCCCCGCCAGATCTTTGAACCCTGCTATTTCACGCCCGTGCCGCAACGCGAGTTTCGCCCCTGTACGGCCTCGGTCACTTCGTGTTCGATTTTCGCCTGGGGATGAGCATCGAAGAATTCGGGAAATTCGTCCGCGAGCTATCTCCTAAAGGAGATTGGGACGCCGCTCCTTATACCGCGGCTCCTCAGGAGGGTCGGCCCTGGCTGCCGATGCATCCGGATACGCGGATGAGGCTCCCTAACTCGAGGTCAATTCCGCGCGCCGATGGGGCGACATCAGCTGCAACAATTGCGGAAATTTTCGCCTCATGAAGGAGACTACGTTTTTGACGGGCGCTGGGTCGATAGCGTCGGCCACGTGAACCCCATAGCGCTTGGCCACTTTCCGTCCTGCATCGGACAACGCCAAGGCCTCGATACGGGCCAGGTGGGCCAACGCCACGGGCCGATGGGTGCTTGGGCCGGAGGTTTCCCGTGAGGCAATGTCATTTACGAAATTTCGAGACATATCGATCGCCAACACCAGCTGCGCCAAGCCGTGTTCGTCCTGTTTGTCCGCGAGCCCATAAACGTTTTCAAGCCGTCCCTGCAGCACATCGATGGGATGCATGACGCTGAAACGGCCCGCTGCATTCTCGGCCAGCACTGCGCGGTCTAAAATGGCTTCGGTGCTGACGTCACCGTACACACGGAACATCACATCGATGTTGACGTAATCGCCGTCGGGCAGATCCTTCATCACCTGTCCCACCAGCATGGTGAGGGAATTCTTGCGGGGAAATACCGCTTTGGCGTCGAGGCCCCGCGCCAAGCGGGTGACATCCGCCCGCGTGCCGATCAGATCGACATCCTTGGTGATGGCGGTGGCAGGCATCGGAACCCGATAGTAGGCCGCCCAGAACGCCAGCGCCTGCCCTCCGGCCAGAACCATTTTGGTGCCCGCCAGCCTCAGGATTGCGCCCAGCAGGTCCTGAGTGATGCCAACTTCCCTTTGCGCACCCAAGAGGCCTCCTTATTTGTGCAACTCCGGGAACCGCACAGTCGTTTGCTGGGCGAGATCGACAGGGAAAAGATACATGCTGTCCTGCTTTTTGAGGCCGAGATTGAGCATCAGCCGCTCGCGCGCGCGCAGATCCCCGCCAAGGATTCCGAGCACTTGATTCGTGGTAACGCCGGCGGTCTCGATAGCGCGCCCAAGCTCCGCCCAATGCTCGATTTGTTGCGCCAGAGAGCGATGTACCTTCCGGGACGTTGATTCAGCCACGGAATAGAGTTGGTCAGATATGCGAACCGATTTTGCCATGTGCGACACTCTATCTCATAATGTCGCGTATTGCCACATCCAGGATAGGCAGCCCCAATGCCTTGGCGACGTTTTTCTTCCTCAAGGGCTCGGCGATGCCGAGCGGGTTGCGCTTTCCGAAGTGGTCGGCGTGGAGCAGGATGACCTCTGCCGTATCGTTTGCGGTTGGCGGCGTGTTCCGCAATGTTGCGAATGCCGTGCAATCCGTGGCGGATATCGACAACAGGCTGCTGCCACTGTGGCCGATCGTCCCGGATGCGGGCCTCATACGCTGCTCGCGAAATCCGTAGAGCCACCGCCAGTTCCGCGTTAAATGGCGTATTCGCGACTCGCGGGAATGCGCCGACACCCTCTGTTCATTGCGACTTACAAGACCGAATCGGCCCATCGGGCGCCGCCTGCGCTATGTTTGTAGAAGACCTGTAAGTTTTGCGAAACGAATCGGTATGTTTTGCGGAACGCCGTGTTGGCTGTAGGAGTTTTGCACCGGACTTGACGCGCAGGACGCTACTCAACTCGCCGCAGCTCAATCGGCAAATGGTATGGATGATGCAATCCTTGCGAGTATGGGATCTTCGCAAGGAGCTCAGCCATGAAATCAAGATCAGCAACGGCGGCGGCGCTAGTGGCAGCAATGCTCGGCGGCTGCGCCGGCACTCCCGAACGGCCTGTCGCGGAGTTGGCGCGCGCCGAGACATCCATCGATCAGGCGGCCCAGGCTGGCGCGCCACAATATGCAGCAGCGGACTTGAACCGGGCCCGCGAGAAATTGCAGCAGGCCAACGACGCCGCCCGCAAGGACGGCGATCGGGCGCGACATCTGGCGCTGGAAGCGACGGCGGATGCCGAAGTCGCGGCGGCCAAGGCGCAGCAAGCCAAGGCCGAAGAGGCGGCGGCAGAGCTTGCGCGCAGCGTCGAGACGTTGCGCCGGGAGTCCGCACGCGGCAGCACATCGGAAACACGTTAGGAGAACGCCATGAACAGCTTGCGATGGGGTGAACGGTCCGCGGGATCTTTCTTTAAAGCAAGTGCGCATGCCGCGGTGGTTTGTGGATTCCTGGCCGTGGTGGGCGGTTGTGCGTCGACACCGACGCGTGTCGCCGCCCTCGAAGAGGCTCAGGCCAGAATGCAGGCGCTCGAGCAGGACCCGATTGCCGAACGCGCGGCGAGCCAACAATTGAAAGAAGCCCGCGATGCGCTGCGCAGCGCGCAGGGCGCCATCGCGGACAAGGAGTCCAAGGAGAAAGTGGAGCATCGATCGTATCTCGCCTTGCGCAAGGTACAGACCGCCGAGGCCGCCGTAGCCGAAGCGCATGCGCGCGAACAGATAGCCCGGACGGAAGCGGAGCGGAATCGCGTGGTGCTCGAGAGCCGCGAACGGGAGCTGGCGGCAAGAACTCAGGAGGCCCGCACGGCGGAGCAGGCCGCTGAGACGGCCAAGAGCGCCGCGCAGCAGGAAGCCGAGCAAGCCCAGGCCGCGCGCGCGGAGCTGGAGCGCCTGCGCCAGGAGCTCAGCGACTTGCAGGCCAAACCCACCGATCGGGGAATGGTCGTGACTTTGGGTGACGTGCTGTTCGACGTGAACAAAGCCACTCTCAAGCCCGGAGCCGACCGCACCATCGAACGCTTGCAGACCTTCCTTCAGGAGCATGCCGGTGTGCACGTCATGATCGAGGGCCACACCGACGGCACCGGCTCCTCCGAGTACAACGCCGATCTTTCGCGCAGGCGCGCGGAGGCGGTAGCCAGCGCCTTGGAGAGCCGCGGCGTCGATCGGGGCCGGGTGAGCGCGCGCGGAATGGGCGAGGACTATCCGGTGGCCAGCAACGACACCGTCGCGGGCCGCCAGCAGAACCGCCGCGTGGAGATCGTGTTCTCCGACAATGAGGGGCGCTTCAACGCTGGAGCGCCGTCGGCGTCGCGGTAAAGAAAAAACGCTCGGCGCGGCCGGCGGACCAGGGCAGTTCTATTCCCGCGTCCCGGCGGGCCTGGCCCCGGGCCGCGCGCGAATGACCACCTCATACTCGTGCCGCTCGAATTCCAAGCTCTCGTCCTGCGCCAGGTATCCCAGAAACGACTCGGGTTTTCTCGAACCGAACACCCCATTGAACCGCTTTCGCGCGATGGCCTCGCCTTCGATCCGAAGCTGCAATCGGTTGTATCGGTTGAACTCGGCTGCGACCTGGGACAGCGGCGTGCGTTCGAACACGAGCTGCTGCTGCCACCAGCTCATCGCCGTGTCCACGTCGATCGGCACGGGGCGGGCGATCCTGCCGCTCCTCCCGATGGTCGTTGCCTCGCCGGCAGATAGCCGGGCCAAGTCGGGCTGAGCCCGCTCAGTCTGTGGAGTCTGAGGAAGACTCGAGACCTGCACGGAACCCTCCACCACCGCCACGGAGACTTTGTCGGGCAGAAGCCGCACGTCGAACTGCGTGCCCAGCGCCTGAATGACCGTACCTGCGGCATGCACGCGAAAAGTCCGCTCAGGGTCACGTTCGACTTCGAACAAAGCCTGCCCCTGGTCGAGATACACCTCGCGCACCTGCGCGCTGAAACTCACGCGCACCCGGGATTGTGAGTTGAGATATATCCCCGATCCGTCCTTCAAACTCACGCGCAGCTGCTCGCCTGCACTGGTGGAGTAGGTTCCGGCAAACGCCAGCCAATACACTGCGATAGCCACCGCGGCAACGACTGCGGCAGCTTCGGCGAAAAAGACAGTGCGGCGGGAGCGCTGCCTCCTTCCTCCGACCGCAAGGGCCGCGTGCGGACCAATCGGTCGCACGTTTGGCGTGATGCGCGCCGTCAGCTCCTCGAGATCGATCTGCCGCAGCGCATCGGCGCGCTCGAGCTTTCGCCAGGTGGCGTAAGCCATGAGCAATTCCTTGACGTGCAGCGGCGATTCCCTCGACCAATTCAAGAAGCGCTCGCGCTCGGACCCGGACAAATGAGGATCGTGGAGAATGCGCAGCCACTCCGCCGCCTGGTCGGCCGCCGAGGAGATTTCGAGCTGCCGCGGGTTTTGCAGCGTGCGCTTATTCATCGCCGGTTCCCGCCCGCTGCGCCCAATGTTTCATGCGGATTTGCCGGCGGGCGTCGCGGATGTACGTATGCACCGTTTCGAGCGTAATCCCCAGCTTTCGGCCGATCTCCTGGTAAGTCAGTCCATCGCGATGAAACAGAACCAGCGCGGCCGCATGCGCGGGAGAAAGCTGCGCGAGTGTGCTCGAAAGTTCCTGATGCACGGTCAGGCACTCCTCCAGGCGGTCTTCCAGCGCCTCGGAGGGCTCGTTCTGCAGCAGCTCGACGGCATCGGCCGCTGCAGGAAAGGTCTGTTCCTCGCGGCTTGCCGCGCGAAAACGGTCCATCAGCACGTGCTGTGCGACGCCCAGCATGAATTCCAGCGGCCTCCTCACTCCGTCGGGATCGGTCTTCAAGAGTCGCAAATAAACTTCCTGCGCCAGGTCATCGACGTCCCAGCGCCTGCGGATCCGGCGGCCGAGGAAGCGGCGCAACTCTCTGGCGTACAAGGAAATCGCGGCCACGGCGAAACCGGCGCTGCCGCCACCGGATGAGACAGATTTACCGGTCCGCTTCACTTTCGACAGGTCCCTGCTGCTTAAGTCGTTTGCCGCGTGCCAAAGTGGGAGGGACCCTCCCAGTTTTCGTTCGGCCATGCGACTAGCCCCATGACTGACACCATAACACTCGAGGGGACGGGCATGCCGAAGATCATTGTGCACTGTGCTATCTGCGGACTGATCTCGCTATTGCCGCTGGCGCCCGCCGCGTGGAGCGCTCAGTCGAGTTCCGAGATCGCTTTTTCGGTCCAGCCGCTGCCGCTCTTCAAAGCATTGAACGTATGGGCGCGGCAGGCGAAGTGTCAATTGATCTGGCCGGCAGGGGATCCGGCGGAGGAAAAGCCGTCGGGGCCGCTGGTGGGAACATATGCACCGGAGCAGGCCCTCGCCAAGCTGCTGGAAGGATCGGGATTGGAGTTTCAGTTCCTCGACGAGGAGACGGTGCAGATACGGAGGGTCGGAAGCGGGAAGACATCGGCGAGCGCCGGCGGCAAAAACGAGAGTTTAATACAGATGGCGCAGGGGAGCGGAGCTCTTCGGAGCACGCCCACTAACTCTACAGATACAAATACCGGTGGAGGGGGCGGAGAATCCTCTGGTAGTGAGAAACTCGAGGAAATCATTGTCACCGCGACAAAGCGTGAGGAGATGCTTCAGGACATCCCCATGAGTGTCGCTGTCATCGACAATGAAGCGATCGAGCGGCGCGGGCTGATCGGCATGGAAGATTACCTGCGTTCCGTTCCGGGCGTCAACCAGATCGACAATGGCGCCTTCAGCAATGCGATCGTCATCCGTGGAATCTCCACATCGCCTGAGTTCGAGAACTTCGGTTCGGGGGCTACTGTTGCCACTTACTTCGATGAAACTCCGATCACCGGAGTCGCCGGATTGCGCGGCGGAAACATCGATGTGCGTCCGGTGGATATCGAGCGCATCGAAGTGCTGCGCGGGCCGCAGGGCACGGCCTATGGCAGCGGCTCGCTCGGCGGCGCAATGCGCATCATCCCCGCCAAGCCCGACCTCACAGGCTTCGGCGCCAGACTCGCGGGTTCGTATTCCGAGACCGGCGGAGCAGGCAGCGAGAACTCGATGGTCCAGGGTATGCTCAATGTTCCCGTGGCAACAGACAAGCTCGCGGTGCGCGCAGTCGGCTATCGCTATGACGAGAGCGGCTTCTATCGCAACATTGCAGGCGACGATCCCGCGACGCTCGCTGCCGCGCAACTTTATGGATTGGATATCCATGGGTACGTACAAGATGATGTAGGTCGAATGGTGTCGACGGGGGTACGCTTGGGCGCGTTATGGCAAGCCACGGAGAAGCTGAGCTTTTCGGTGAATTTCCTGACGCAGAAGATCGAACAGGACGGTCAGCCGTTCGCCGGCGTCGGTAAGTTCGAGCAGGCGCATCTACCTACCGCGCCACAGGCGCGAGTCCGCGGTCTCACGGGTGAGGCCAGCGATACGGACATGGATCTGGCCAATCTCGTGATCAACTATGATTTGGGCTGGGCGACCGTGACTTCCGCACTTTCGTCAGTGGACGGAGGGGCGGCGACGGCGTACGACTACTATCCCTTCTATCGTGCTCCTGTCTCGAACTCATATGACAGCGACATTCGGTCCTCCACGGCCGAACTGCGCCTGGCGACGCGGCTTCCCGGACGTTGGCAATTCCTCGGTGGTTTGTTCTACGAAGATACGGAGTCGAAGTTCTTCAACACCCTGGATTGGCACGGTACGCCGGCAGCCAACTTCGCGGCCACCAATCCCATCAGCCTATATAAGGAAACGCGCCAGTTGGATCAGCGCGCAGTGTTCGGTGAAATTTCCTATCGATTGACCGACCGCCTCACCGCGACCATGGGCGGGCGCTATTTCGACTACGACCGGGATGACACGCAGCGCTCCGAAGGCGGTGCTGTTCCAATCGGGACGGGCGTCACGCGAGTACTGGCCAGCGGGGAGAACGGTTCGAGTCTCAAGGCCAGTCTCAGCTTCAAGCCAGGAGAGGAATCGCTTCTATATGCGTCGTGGGCCGAGGGCTTTCGTCTCGGACGGCCGCAAGCGGGACTGCCTGCCGCCACTTGCGACCGGAATGCCGACGGGCTGGCGGACGGAACGGGAATCTCCATCGCATCCACCCGCAGCATCGATTCGGACTATCTCGACAACTTCGAGCTGGGTGCGAAGTTTGCGCTGCTCGACCGGCGCTTGACAGTGGACACGTCGATCTACCATATCGAGTGGGACGGTCTGCCAGTCACCTCGTTCGTTGCCTCGTGCAACACCAACTACACGGCCAATGCCGGGGCAGCCGAATCCGACGGCGTGGAGGTGCAGGCGAGCTTGCTGATAGTGCCCGGACTGACACTCGATTTTGGCGGCGGCTATACGCGTGCCGAGCTTGCCAAGGATGCTCCCGGACTTCTGGGCTCTCCCAAGAAAGGAGCGCGTTTGCCCGGCTCGGCCGAAGTGAACGCAAACCTCTCGGCGCAATATGAGTTCGACGTTTCCGGACATCGCGCCTTCGTGCGCGCCGACTCTTTCTATACCGGGGAGTTCTTTGGCGATCTGCTCCAGACACCGGGGCTGCGAGCCGGCGACTACATCAAACTCGACGCTCGCGCCGGCGTCGCCATCCGCAACTTCAGTATCGAGCTGTTCGTTCGCAATATCACGGACGAAGACGACTTCACCTGGCGGTCCACCACGGTCGCGTTCGCCGCCAACCAGCCCTTCTTCGGCTATCGCCTGCGCCCGCGCACCATCGGCGTGCAGCTCGGATACGACTTCCGATAGCAGTTCCCGACGGAGCAGAAATGTCGTCCAGCAGCGTTCTTATGGGGCTGACACGCCGGCAATTCGTGCATGCAGCAAGCATTGGCACGGCCGCTTTACTTTCCCGGACTCCAGCCAGTGAGGCCGCCAACCTCGCTGCGGATGGCGTCGATAAAAAAGGAGGGCGCGTGGCTGTGGCAACAGACGTGCTTCATGTACCCCCTGTCGAGACGCATCTGATTCGCTCCAAGCACGTGGATCAGACCTTCAAGATCCAGGTCATGCAGCCGGCCCGTCCGAGAGGGGACACACGCAGGTATCCGGTTGTGTACGCCACTGACGGCAACTGGACGTTCGACATGTTCAAGGCAATCTCCTATCTCCTGCAAATGTCCACACAGGATGCGCCTCCCTATATCCTGGTAGGCATTGGGTATCCGGGCGAGTCGCCGCATGCCGGAATGACACTGCGCGCGCGGGACTTCACCGCCTTGCCATATCCAAAATGGGCGCCGAAATGGTCGGACGAGGACTGGGAACGGCCATTTCGCCAGTCGAAGTACGAAGGCGTGCTGTTGCCGGAGAAGGGCGCGCGAAATTTCCACGGCGGCGAGTACTTTCGCGATTTCCTCGGCGAGGAACTGATCCCGTTCATCGACGGCAAGTATGCGACCACCGGCAACGATGGCCGTACGTATTTCGGCCATTCCGGGGGCGGATACCTGGGTCTCTTTACGATGCTCACGCGACCGCAATTCTTCAGAAACTACATCGTGAGCTCGCCCGGAGTGATCTGCCACGGCGAAGGACCGGGAGGAATCAAGTACGACAACTATGAATTTGGCCCGCAGATAGTGCGGGATTTCGCGGCATCCGGCAGATCCTTGAACGGGGTGAAACTTTATCTCTCGGCCGGTTCGGAGGAGGAGTTCGAATCCGCGATCGCCAACTGGCGCCTGACCAGCAGCCTCCAGCGCCTGGCGAAAGTATTCAAGGACGTCGCCATCCCGGACCTTGAAGTGATGACCGAGATCTTTCCCGGTGAGACGCACATTACCGTGTGGCCCATCGCCTTTACTCATGGAGTTCAGGCAATGCTGGGTACGCGGCGGGTATTCCGCAGCGTGTATTGCTGACACGCGAATCCAACCCTGCTTCGGATACCGCGCCCAAACCGAGTGTCCTAGTGGCAGCCGGCAAAGCTCCCGGCGGTATCCACTTTCCCCCTGAAACCTGTCTTACGTCTTAGGGCCGTAGTACTCTCAAGGCCATCCAAGTGCCGTCGGACGACAAGCAAGCCTTCATCGCCGCGCTGGTCAGGTCGCATGGGGCGCGGCTGCGCCGCTTTCTGGAGCTGAAGCTCCGCAGCGACTCGCCTGACGTACCCGATCTGGTGCACGACGTTTACCTGCGGCTGCTGCGGATGCCGCGCCACGAAACGATCCGCAGCCCCCAGGCCTACCTTTTTACGGTCGCCCGCAACGTATTGCACGAGCACCGGTTGAGCCGGTCGGCGGTGCCGAAGGCCGTCGAGATGAATGAGGTGCTCGCGGAAATCGAATCCTATGTGCAGGACAACGCCGACTCTCACGCGGACGCCTGCCAGCAACTCGATCGTCTCGACCAGGCGTTGAACGGTGTATCTCCCCGAGCCTACGCAACTTTTGTCCTGCATCGCCGCTACGGCTACACGCTCGAAGAGATCGCCGCCGAGCTGGGGGTGTCCCGCCCGATGGTCAAGAAATATCTGGCGAAAGCGGTGCAGCACTGTCGCCAGTATTTCGCCGAAGTAAAGTAAGGACGCGCTCCATGCCTACTGCACATCCAAGAGAACCGCTCAACACCCAGATCGTCGCCGAAGCCTGCGAATGGCTGGTGGAATTCGAGAGCGGAGATGCCGGCGCCCAGGTGCGGCAAGACTTCGATGCCTGGCTGCGCCAGTCGCCCGAGCACGTGCGTGCGTATCTCGAGCTGCTGCCGATCTGGAAGCATGGCGCCGACACGCAGTTCGCGCGCGACGCGGGACCTGCCGCGCTGATTGCGTACGCCAGAACCGAAGACAACGTGGTTTCTTTGGACGGCAGGCTCGGGAGCGGTACCGCGCGGAACACATTCTCTTCCTCTCGCCGTTATTTTGCGGTGGCCGCGGCGGTCGCCGTCGTGGCGCTGGGCGCTGCGTTTGCCTGGCGCGCAATCCATGACGGCTCGACATTCGAAACCGGTATCGGCGAACAGCATTCCGCGGTGCTGGTGGACGGCTCGACGCTCGAGCTGAATGCGCTTTCCAAAGTACGAATGCACTTTACCGAGCGGGAACGCAGGATCGATCTGGTCCAGGGCCAGGCGCTGTTCCGCGTAGCCAAAGATCAAGCGCGTCCCTTCATCGTCGACATCGACGGCACACGCGTGCGCGCCTTGGGAACGCAGTTCGACATCTATCGCAAAGCGAGCGGCACCATCATCACGGTACTCGAAGGCCGGGTGCAGGTTTCTTCTCCTTTGTCCCGCTCGCAGCGGGAGGGCCGGAGTGAGTCGTCCCTGCTTTCCGCCGGAGAGCAGATCACGGTAGGCCCTGCGGCATCGAAGCCCAAACGCGCCAACCTCGCTGCCACAACGGCCTGGACGCAGCGGCGTCTCGTGTTCGATGCGTCCACGCTGGGCGAAGTCGTCGGCGAATTCAACCGCTACAATCGCCAGCAGCTCGTCATTCATGACCGTGCGCTCGACACTTTCCCCATCAGCGCCGCGTTCTCCTCGACCGACCCCGCTTCACTGGTCCGCTTTCTCGAAGCACAGCCCGGCATCGAGATCCGCCAAACCGCGTCCGAGGTCCGCATCTCGAAGCGATGAGGTAGCCGATTTCATGCGGATTTCTGTCTCTACGTACACGAGCGCGTCATGTCCCATGACGGCCGCACGGAGCCTGCCGAGAGGCTCGGGAGTACGTATGCGTATTACAGCCGCACTGGCAGTGGCTTTTCTGACCCTGACGAGTTTCGCCGCCGCATCTGAAGCGCAGGCGGCCATCCGCAGGCCCACGAACATCCCGCCCCAGGCGCTGCGGCCGGCGCTTCATCTGCTGTCCAAAGAACGCGAGTTCCAGGTCATCTTCCGAACCGACGTCGTCGCCGACGTGAAGACTCAAGGCGCCACCGGCGAGCTTACGGTCGACGAAGCCCTCACCAAACTGCTCGCCGGCACGGGACTCACGTACCGATATCTCGACAACAACACAGTCACCATACTGCCTGAAACCCTGCCCGCCGCGGATGGAGGGATGGCCCCTCGTTCCGGAGAGGAAAAGGCAAGGGTGAGAGTTGCCCAAGCGGACCCGCACGGAATGACGAAAGTCGCCGAGGGACAAGACAAACAGACCGCTGCTGCTGACACGGCAGAGCAGGCGAGCGGCGAAAGAGGCATAGCCGAAATCATTGTAACCGCACAGAAGCGCGCCGAGCGGCTGATCGACGTTCCGCAATCCGTGAGCGTGTTGTCGGCGGAAACGCTCGCCAGGCTCGACGCTCTGCAGTTCCGGGATTTCGCCAATACGGTTCCGGGACTGTCGTTCTGGACGGCCGGACCGGGTTATACGCAGGTCACGCTGCGCGGCGTGAGCGTGGGCTTCGACCAGAGCCCGACCGTCGCGATTTATTATGACGATGTGCCTATGGGTTCGAACACGGCGTTTGGCGGCGGCAACTACAGGACGTTCGATGCGGCTTTGTTCGGGATCGAGCGTGTGGAAGTGCTGCGCGGGCCGCAGGGCACGCTGTACGGCGTCGGCAGCATGGGAGGATTGCTGAAGTACGTCAGCAAGTCTCCCGATCCAACGCGTTTCAGCGGCGACGCCCGCGCGGGCGTGTCACAAACTCAATCCGGTAGTGCGAGCTACTACGGCGGCGTCGAGCTGAACGCACCGATCATCCGGGACAAACTCGCGGTGCGTGCGAGCGCCTTCGGTTCGCATGATGGCGGCTATTTCGATAATGCTTTGCTCGGGCAGGAGGACGTGAATCGCTCCGACATCTACGGCGGGAAGCTCGACATTCTCGCTACTCCGACGGACGCGTTCACCATCCGTGTTACCGGACTCGTGCAGAACAGCGATGCCGATGGCAATGCATTCGTGAACTACACGCCCGCGGGTCAGCCGATCGCGGGTGAACTCGATCAGCTGCGCGCAATCGAAGAGCCGTTCAAGCAGCGGGTCCGGCTGGCGAGCGGTGTCGTGAAGTACGATTTTGGGCCGGTGGCGCTGACGTCGGTGTCTGCTCATCAAACGATGGTGACCACCCCGCAGGCCGATATATCCGTGGTCTACGTGCCGGCATTTCAGGCGCTGTACGGCCGGACCTACAGTGCGGTTGCCAACAATTCCCCCGGAGAGGTCAGGAAATTCACGCAGGAGTTGCGGCTCGCATCGGACGAGAGGGGAGCACTCGACTGGGTCCTGGGAGGGTTCTACCTGCGCGAGAACGCCGCCTTGATCAGCGCTGTCATCCTGCGCGACGCGACGGGTGCGCCGGCGGTGAACGACATCCTCAGCAATTACAATCCCTCCCGGTTCGAGGAAGTTGCCGGCTTCGGGAACCTCACCTGGCATCTGACCAGCCGCTTCGATGTGAGCGCCGGGACCCGCTATGCGCACAACGAGCTGGACTTTACCCAGACCGGCACGGGTCGGCTCGCCGTCAATCGCCCGAAAGTCTCTTCGAGCGATAGCGTGGCGACGTACTCGCTGAGCTTGCAATATCGTTTCAACGATCTCGCGAACGTCTATGCGCGCTATGCCACAGGCTATCGTCCCGGCGGCCCGAACTTCACGTTGGCCGCCCTGGGGAATGCGCAGTCTACGGCGCCCACCGAATTCGAGGCCGACACCCTGAAAAGTTATGAGGTGGGCTTCAAAGGAGAGTTCCTGGATCGGCGCTACGCCGTCGATCTTGCGGTCTACACCATCGACTGGAATAACATCCAGACCTTTGCGTTGCGCGACAACCAGTCGGTCCGCATCAATGCAGCCGGCGGCGCAACCATCCGCGGTGCGGAGCTCACGCTGACCGCCAGACCCTTCGAGCGATTCGTCGCGACGGGAGCCTTTGCGTATACCGATGCGGGGTTGTCCGAAAGAGACGCTGATTTGAACGCGGCCAAAGGAGAACGGCTGCCCTGGAGCCCGCGTATTTCCGGCGCCTTGAGCGCCGACTACCGGCTGCCGCTCGATCTCGGCGACCAAACGACGCTCGGAGCCACCCTGCGCTATGTCGGCGACCGTACGACGAGCCTGGGAGTTACTACGATTCCACCCTATACGTTGCCGTCGTACAGCCTATGGGACGTGCGCGCAGCGACTGTGTTTGGCTCCGTTACCGCTCAACTGTACGTTCGCAACGTACTCGACGAGCGCGCACAGCTGGCCGGCTTCATCAGAGGCAACTTGGCAACTGGCAACGCTGAGCTTTCCATTGCGCAGCCGCGAACGGTCGGCATTTCGCTGACCACGCAGTTCTGAACGGCACGAAACGGAAGGTCGTCTTCGTGCTGACTCCAAAACTACGGGGCGCGCTGCTCCTGATCTGCGGCATGCACGGTACTTGCGCTCAGGGAGGTACGTGGGATATCGAGCAGCCGAGGGCGGCCGAGCAGGTGGTGCTCGATCGGCAGCTGACCGAAGGCACGTGGATGAACCTCGACGTGTCTCCCGACGGTCGCCATATCGTCTTCGACCTCCTGGGCCATATCTACGAGATGCCGACCGCCGGCGGCGAGGCGCGCGCTTTGACTCGCGGACGCTCGCTGAACCTGCTGCCCCGCTACAGTCCCGATGGCAAACGGGTCGTCTTCAGCTCGGATCGCGACGGCGTGGAGGATCTTTGGGTGCTGGAGCGCTCCGACGGCAGGCTCACCAATGTTACCCACTCGTCAGATCGCGTGCTCAACGGCGCCTGGTCCGCCGATGGCCGATTCCTCTACGGCATGGTGTTCGACGTCGGCCAGTTCACGATGACGCCGTATCAATTCGACATGCAGGGTGGACGGCAGGCGTTGCAGGAAGGCGGTCCGATTTTCTCGATCGGCACCTTCGGCAGGTTCCAGGATCATCCCATCCGCGGGCTGTTCTTCGATCAAGGCGATCAAAAGCTGCACGCCAGCGGCGGACGCATCAAGATCTACGATCGGCGCACCGGCGAGGTCAGCGTCTACATCGAGCGGCCCGGCGGGGCCGTCGCACCCGCGATTTCACCGGATGGCCGCTATCTCGCCTACATTCACCGCGACGACCTCGAAACACAATTGATACTGCATGACCTCGATAGCCGCGAGGAGAAAATCCTGCAGCGGAACCTGGATCGGGATCGGCAGGAGATGCTGTACCTGCAGGGTTCCTATCCCACGATGGGCTGGCTGCCCGATTCGAAGAACCTGGTGTTCTGGAACGGCGGAGGCATTCATTGCATCGATGTGCAGACCGGCGAATCGCGCAAGATCCCCTTCCGCGCGCGCGTCATGCGCTCCATGGACAAGACCATCCGCTTTCAGGCGCCGGCCCAGAAGGCCGAGGCCGCCACGCGTATTCACCGCTGGGCGCGGCGTACCCGCCAAGGAATCATTTTCGAGACCCTGGGCGATCTGTACCTCAAGACGGACCGCGAGACGAGAAACCTGACCGCCTCCGACGCTCATGAGACAAGTCCGGTGTACGACGAAGCCAGCCGTACTCTGTACTACGCATCCTGGACTGACGACGATCTAGGCGCGATCTACCGTCGCAAGCTCGCGGGTGGCAAAGCGCAGAAACTCACTTCCCGGCCCGCGCAGTATGGCGCGCTGGCTCTTTCCGCGGATGGTACCCAACTGGCCTTTCTGCGCGACGATGGCCGGCTGTTGAACGGCGAGCTCCTGCATCGGCAGAAGGATTTCGAGCTGGTCGTCATGGATATCAAGATCGGCAAAGAGCGTCTCCTAACCAAAGTATTCTGGGACATGGGCTACGGCGTGGCGCATCTGGAGATGCCTTCCCTGCAATTTTCCCCGGATGGCCGCCAGCTTTATTTCTCGGAGCTGATCAAATCGACGGTGCTGCTCAATCGCATCGATCTGGATGGGAAGGAGAGGGCCGAGCTCTATCGCTTCCCACAGGCCTCGCGCGCGGAGATCTCACCCGATGGCCGTTGGATCGCCTATCTCCAGTACCAGCGCAACTACATCACTCCATTCGGCTACATCGGCAAACCGCTCACCGTCAGCGCCGATGACGGCATCGGTACGAGCCTGCGAATCGATGCCAGTCGCGAAGGGCTGTTCCACAGCTGGTCGCACGACTCACGTTCGTTGATGTGGACGAGGGGGTCGGATTTCATCGAGAAATCCGTCGACGCTGTGGCTGCGGCGCAGGACACGGCCAGGGCAACCAACCTGTCCATCACCTTTCCAGTGGATACGCCGAAATCCGTCATTGCCCTCAAAGGCGCCCGCTTGATCACCATCGATCCGAACCGGCGGGTACTGGAGAATGCGACGCTGCTGATTCGCGGCAGCCGTATAGAAGCAGCAGGCACTACGGTGGATATTCCGAAGGATGCAAAGGTCTTCGACCTTGGCGGGCGCACGATTATCCCGGGTTTCGTGGACGCCCATGCTCACCTGAAAGATCCGGCATCCATGCCCAGGAAAACGTCCGCGCTGGGTGTGATCGAGCAGCGCCTGTTCGAGCTGCACAGCAATTTGGCGTATGGCGTAACGACCGTCTACGAGGTCTACGGCTCGGTGGACAGAGATTCCTGGCTGGGTGACATGCTGCTCAAGGGGTCCATAGTGGGACCGCGCCTCTATTCTGTCGGCAATGCTTTGTACGGCTCACACAAGCATTTGGAACGCAACTATCGGTCGATGAAGAGTTACGAGGATGTTCTCGAACTCGTCCGCTTCAACAAAGTTCACGGAGCCACGGCTCTTAAGGATTACCTCACGCCCTCGCGTCGCGTGAGACAACAGATCGCTGCGGCGGCGCGTGCGGAAGGCATGAACCTCGTCATCGAGCCCGGGTTCGATGCGCACGCCAATCTGTCCCGGATAATCGATGGTGCCACCGAACTGGCGCACGCTTACGGTTTGACCTCTCTGTACGACGACTACATACAGATGTTTGCCGCCAACAGCACGGGTGTGACGGCTACTTTAATGGTCCATGCCGATGGTCCCCGGATGATGAACACCGTGCACACTCAGGGACGGCTGTGGGAAGATCCCAAACTCACTCGCTTCGTGCGCCGCGACAGCCTGAGAGCGCGGATGCGCCGATCGGAGTATGCAGCGGACGACGAGCTGTTTTACCCCAAGGTCGGCGCGCATCTGAAGCGACTCTACGATGCCGGGGTGCCCATTCAGATCGGCGGACATGGCGAGACGATGGGAATGGACATGCACATCGTGCTGGAGGCTCATGTCCGCGGTGGTCTGACCAACATGGAAGCGTTGGCGATTGCCACCAGGGGCAATGCCTGGAACCAGGGGCTCGATCATGAGATCGGTTCACTGGAACCCGGCAAGCTTGCCGACATGGTGATCTTGAGCGCCAATCCTCTGGAGGACATTCGTAATACGCGCAAGATCGAGCTGGTAATGAAGAACGGAGTGCTTTACAGCGGTGAGGATGCCGCTCGCGTATTCCCTGATCCGAAACCGTCAGGCGAGTTCTACTTCAAGAAGGGCGAAGGAAAGTAGATCCAGCAAGCGGACGCGACATTCCGAAAGAGAGCGCCGCTGCCGTTCCCGAATCGCCACCTCAGCTTCCCGGCGCTCGCCGTTCCCGCATGTCCTGTGGCCTTCGTCACAATCCCTGACGTGCAGCGAGCGTAAGCTCCGCAGCCGCTGACGCCGTCCCCGGCTGTTCATGTGAAGACTCACTTCGAACGGGAGGAAGCAATAATGAAGCGAACTCTTCACCCCATCCTGACTGTCCTGGCGATGAGCTTCGCCGCGTACGCCGGCGAAGAGCAACCGCTATCCTCGATGACCATTGACGAGGCTGTGCAAGTCGTCAAGGAAGCGCTGACGAACCGCGAAGAGGGGCTCGGTATGTGTCCCGTTCCGCACTTCAACCGGGATACCCGCACGCCGCGATTCCAGAGCGCCGACGCCGAGAAGTTCATGTACCTCGACAACAAGGGCGGGGGTGCACGCACGAATGACTGCCCCGACCCGGACCATCAGTTCACGGTGCCGTATCTCAAAATCAAACGCATTTTTGTCTCCAAGACGCGCCCTACATCGGGTTGCCGCTATGAGAAAGGGTCGTTTGAAGTCATCCAGATCATCGGCTGGCATGGGCGGCGCAACTTCCCGCCCGCGGAACATCGGTATTCGCGCACAGCAACACGGACGAGCCCGCCAATCCCACCCCCCTGAGAAAAAATAAATCTCCCCCGCTCCATCTGCCCTCCAATGGGCTTATCTTCGGCTCATGGACGAGGCCCTGGACAGCTGGTTCAAGCACGAAGTCGTGGTCCATGACGAGGCGTTGACGCGCTACCTGCGTCGCAGCTGGCCGCGGGCTCACGAGATCAATGATCTGCGCCAGGAAATCTACCTGCGAGTCTACGCGGCCGCTAGAAATCACGTGCCCGACGTCGCGAGGACCTTCATTTTTGCGACCGCCCGGCGCCTGATCATCGATCGCCTGCGCCACCAGCGGGTCGTGGCCATCGATTCCGTGGGGGATTTCGAGACGTTGAACGTGTTGATAGATGACATTTCCCCGGAGCGGGACACGGCCGCGCACCAGGAGCTGCGCAAGCTGGCCGAAGCGCTCGATGGACTGCCGCCGAAGTGCCGGGAAGTCGTATGGATGCGCCGCATCGACAACCTGTCGCAAAAGGAAGTTGCCGAACGTCTCGGCCTGAGCGAGCGGGCCGTGGAGAAATACATCATGAAGGGAATGAGGCGTCTCGCCCAGGCCTACTTTGGAGAGCTCGAGACGGCAAACGAAGACGAAGTGCGTGTAAAGCCTGCCGAGGGATCAGGACGTGGGAAGCAGCAAACAGATTGAGGAACAGGCACTCGCCTGGCTCGCGAAGCGAGATAGCGGGCGATGGAATCAGGCCGAGCAGGAGGAGTTCGCCGAGTGGCTGCGCTCGGACGCCCATCGGGTGCTCTTTTTGCGGCTCGAACACGTTTGGGAGCGCAGCGCACGCTTGAAAGCGTTCGGCGTCGGCAAGAGGCCCGGCGTGGTTCCAGCGCCGGGACAATGGCGGAGCGCGCCTTTTTTCGAGCGCCGGCCCGCATCAAAAGTCGGCTCGGCCATGAAGGCATCGGCGCCGAAAATTGCCGCTGCCGCGGCTTTGCTCGTCGCGGGCGCGGGATTCTACATTTTGAGCCACTATGCGGGCGAAACGTATGCGACGCCCGTCGGCGGGGTCGCCTCTATCCCGTTGAAAGATGGCTCCAGCATGACCCTGAATACGGCCAGCACGGTGCGTGTGTCGCTATCGGCGAAGGAACGGCGCGTTCAGCTCGAGTCGGGTGAAGCGTTTTTCGATGTGGCCAAAGATCCGGTCCGGCCGTTCGTGGTGGAAGCCGGAAACCGGCGGGTTGTGGCCGTAGGCACGCGCTTTTCCGTCAGGCGCGATGGCGAGGAGCTGCATGTGGTCGTGACGGACGGCAAGGTGCGCGTGGAGCCTGAAACGGTTGGGGAGGGCGCGCACTTGCTCACGGCCGGTAGCGTGGTACGGACGGAGCGGGGCTCGTTGCTCGTGCGGACGAAGTCGCTGCGGGATGCGGAGGACGCATTGAGCTGGCGCAATGGCTATCTGGTGTTCGAAGAGACCTCGCTCGCGGATGCCGTGGCCGAGGTCAATCGTTACATCTCGCAACGGATCGTGATCGATGATCCGGAGCTCGCGGCTCTGCGGGTCAACGGCAAGGTGCGCGCAACGCATGCGGAGGACATCGTCGAGTTGCTGCGCAACGGCTTTGGCGTTCAGGTAAGGGAGACGGGAGCGATCATCCATTTGGGCCCGGATTGAGCGGCTCCCGATTTTTTTGAAATTCCGGAGTGGGATCCTGGCGTGTCATACGTGTTTTCCCATAGCGGCATCACACCGTCGTTACAGCCGTATCGGGAGACCTGCATGCTGAAGCGGATCGCGCGGAAATGTGGCCTTATTGCGATAGTTTGTCCGCTATTTTTGTCCGCGCTCGCCGCTGCGGATACGCCCGCAGCGCTCGAAGTACCGGCCGGTGAGCTGGTGGCGGCGCTGAAGGCGCTGGCGAGGCAATCGGACGTGGAGCTGCTGTATCAGCCGGAGCAGTTGCGGGATATCAGGACGGCAGGGCTGAAAGGGAACTATTCGGCTCAGGAGGCGGTGGCGATTCTGATCAAGGGTACGCCGCTGCGGGTGTACACGACGGAGCGCGGCGTGATGGTGATTGCGCCGGCGGAGGAGAAAGCCTCGTCGACGGGAGACGGGAAAGGCGTACGCCATGGCGGGCGGGGTGAGGATTCTTTGCGTCTGGCGCAGAGTCAGGATGGTCGCGGCTCGAAGCACGCCGATGCCATGTCCCGAGGATCGCACGAATCCACAGGAACGGGCGCCGGCAGCGAAGACCAGAATGCCATAGGCGCTGTTCAGGAAATAATCGTAACCGCCCAGAAGCGCACGGAGCGCCTGCAGGATGTCCCGATCAGCATCGCGGTCATCGGCAACCAGGATATCGAGCGGCGCGGCCTGATCGGCATGGAGGACTACATGCGCTCGATTCCGGGCGTCAACCAGATCGACCGGGGGCCCGCGGACAACTCCATCGTCATCCGCGGCATCACCACCAATCCCGAGTTCCAGAACTCCAACGCCGGTGCCACGGTGGCGACGTACTTCGACGAAACTCCGATCACGGGAGCGGCGGGCTATGCCGCGGGCGGCATCGACGTGCGGCCGGTCGACATCGAGCGCATCGAGGTGTTACGCGGTCCGCAAGGCACGGCCTACGGCAGCTCATCGCTCAGCGGAACGCTGCGCATCATTCCCGCCAAACCGAAACTCGACGGCTTCAGCGCCAAGCTCGCCGGCACCTACTCCAATACCGGCGGATTCGGCGGCGACAATTCCATGATCCAGGGCATCTTCAACCTGCCGGTGGTCGCGGACAAGCTTGCGCTGCGCGCTGTCGGCTATCGGTACGACGAGAGCGGCTTCTACCGAAACATTGCCGGCCTCGACCCCGCGACGATAACGGTTGCCGAGAACTATGGACTGGGTGATTTCGTACGAGGCTACGTTCAAGATCGGGTCGGTGGAGCGGTAACCACCGGCGGACGCCTCGCCGCGCTCTGGCAGCCAACCGATAAGCTGAATTTCACACTGAACTATTTCATCCAGAGAATCGAGCAGGACGGCAATGCGGAAGTCGATTCCGGCAAATACGCGCAGACGCGGATGCCGATCGCGCCCGATGGTCGCCTGCGCGGCGAAGCGGGCGAAGTGGCCGACACCAAGTTGGATCTCCTCAACCTCGTTATGAACTACGACCTCGGCTGGGGCGCGCTGACTTCCGCCGTCTCCTGGATCGACGGCGCGTCGGCGTATAACAAGGACTATTCGGGACTCTTTGCGTTTCCCTCATCCGGCACCATCATCAGTGACTTCGAGTCCTTCACCGCCGAAGCGCGCCTGGCTTCGCACTTCACCGGGCGTTTCCAGTTTCTCGGCGGACTGTTCTACGAGAACATCGACAGTCCCTATCACAACTACCTGACATGGCCGGGTGCCCCTGCACCGAGTCCCCGCTTCGTCACCAACCCGTTGAGCCGTGCGCAAATCGGGCCTGAAACCGACCAGCGCGCGGTCTTCGGCGAGGCTTCTTTCGAGCTGACGCATAAGCTCACTGCCACGGCGGGCGGGCGCTACTTCAAGTACGACAAGACCCTGAGCCGGCTCGTCGACGGTGGTTTGTTCGGGGTTCCGCTCGGAGGAGGAGTGCGGACTCTGGCGACCGGCGGCGATGACGGCACTACTTTCAAGGCCAACCTGAGCTACAAACCGCGGCAGGACGCGCTGCTGTATGCGGGCTGGAGCCAGGGATTTCGCCTCGGTCCGCCCGATGGCGCAGGCGTGCCTCCCGGATTCTGCGATCTCGACGGTAACGGGTTGATCGACGGCTCCAACGTTTCAGTCGAATCGACCAAGCACGTAGACTCCGACTTCCTGGACAATTACGAGGTCGGCGCCAAATTCGCTTTCTTCGACCGACGCATGGTCGTCGACGCTTCGATCTATCACATTCGCTGGAATGGGTTGCCGATCCGCGTGGAGGGCACCGGCGATGCCCGCTGCGCCTACACCGGCAACGCCGGCGCCGCCACCTCGGATGGAGTGGAGCTGCAGGCGAGCCTGGTCGTGACGCGCGGCCTGAGAATCGATTTTGGCGCCGGATATACCAAGGCGGAGATTGCCGAGGATCAGCTGGCCCAGGGCTGGCATGCGGGGGACCGTCTTCCGGGCTCGCCCACGCTGAGCACGAATCTGGCCGCGCAGTATGAGTTCAGCATTGCCGGCCGCAAAGCCTTCGTGCGCGCTGATTCCTTCTACACCGGAGAGTTCTTCGGGGACATATTGGAGAGTCCCAACTTGAGCGCCGGAGACTACATCAAGGTCGATGCGCGCGCCGGCATGGCCTTCGAGAACCTCAGTGTGGAGCTGTTCGTACGCAATCTGACGAACGAGGACGCCTTCACCTGGCGCGGCACGGTTCAAGGTGGAGCCTATGGCGCCGGCAGCGCCTTCGGCTTTCGGCTGCGACCCCGCACCGTCGGTGTCCAGCTTTCCTACAGCTTCGATTAGCCGTCGACACCGCCCCGTACTGCCGGTCGGAAAAGATCGCCTGCGCATTCACATTTGGACCGCTGGTCCTTCTTCTTTCAGACATGCAAAGCTCGAAAGAGAGTTCCTTCATCACCGATCATTGCAACCTGCGGGGCATCGTGGCCGACGAGCGGCGCCTGAAACGCTTCTATCGCTTCATGGCGCCGGAAGGTCTGGTGGTCGGCGGCGTCATCGCGCCGCACTGGATGATGGATGGCGCGAGCTTCTGGTACGTCGACGGCGCTCCGCATGACACCGTGATTTTGCGGGTCGATGGTCAAACGGGCGAGGTGGCGCCGCTCCTGGACGTGTCAAAGACTCGTGCGGCGCTCTGTGCAGTCACCAGCCGTAGTTTGTCCTACCGAGGGTTGCCCTTCGATTCCGTAGTCGAGCTGGGCGGTGGCCGCTACCGATTCTCATTCCAGGACACCGACTACGTGCTGTCGACCGATCGCTATGTCATAGAGACGGTGGACCGGCAATCCGCGACCGCGCCGTTCACGACGGAAGTCCTGCGGGCCTATGGCGCGGATCTCACGGACCGCACCGTGCCACGCCCCGCCCGCCGCGTGCGCGGATTTCGCGAGCTGGCGCTGGTGACCGAGACGCCGTCGCCCGACCGGCGCTGGTTTGCGAGCGTGCGCGACGGCAACATCGTGCTGCGTGCGGCGGTGGATGGGCGCACCGTGGCGTTGACGACCGACGGGACGCCCGAGTTCACCTGGGACATAGAGTCGCCGCGGCCGGTGTTCACCAGCGGCCTGCAGCTCGGGCAGTCGATGCTCGATCCATGGTCTCCCGACGGCAATCGTTTGTTCGCGATCAAGCTCGATCGCCGCGCGGTGCCGGATTTTCCGCTGGTCCGGTATCTGAAAGGCGAGCCCGAGGTGTCCTTGCTCAAAATGCAGCGTGCCGGGGGGCCGCTGGATATCGCCCATCCGCACGTGATCGATCTGCGGGCCCGGCGCACCGTGCGCCTGGAGGTGGGTGCGCCCGAGGATCAATACTTCACGCCGATCGGCTGGTGGCCCGACGGATCGGAGGTGCTGTTCACGCGCCATTCCCGCGATTTCAAGACCGTCGATGTGCTCGCCGGCGATCCGGCGAGCGGCCGGGTGCGCACCGTCCTCTCGGAGAGCGCCGCGACTTTCGTAACTCTTCAGCATGACGTCACTTACTCGGGAAACAATCACGTCACCTTCGTTCCCGCCATACGGGCCTTGATCTGGCGATCCTCGCGCACCGGCTGGAATCACTTCTACCTGTATGGACTGGACGGCGAGCCGATGGGCGCGCTCACGCACGGGGAGTTTCCGGTGATCGACGTCGTGGCGGTCGATCAGCCCAACGGCTGGGTCTACTTCACGGCCCACACCGATCAGGAGCGTCCCTACGACACGCATCTGTGCCGAGCGAAGCTCAATGGACAACAGTTCGAGCGCTTGACCGCGCTCGACGGGGAAAACGTCGCATCGGTGTCGCCCGCGATGAAGACGTTCACCGTGGTGAATTCGCGCCCCGACCGGCCGTATCGAACCGACTTTCACGCCTGCGATGGCAGGCATCTGGCCGCGATCCAGCATGCCGACGTGTCGGCCCTCGCAGCGCTTGAACACGTCTCGTCGGAGGAATTCACTGTTCTGGCAGCCGACGGCGAGACCGTCCTTTGGGGCGTGATGCACAAGCCGGCCGACTTCGATCCGAACAGAAGATATCCGCTCATCGATCGTTTGTATGCCGGTCCGCAGGTTACCCAGGCGGCGCATAACTTCAGTTTGGGTGAGCACAGCTTCCCGCGGCTCGACCGGGCGCTCGCACAGCTGGGCTATATCGTGATCTCGGTCGACGCCCGTGGCACGCCCGAGCGGTCCAAAGCATTTCAAGACGTGGTTTATCGCAACTGGGGCCGCCACGAGATTCCCGATCACGCCGCCGCGGTGAGGCAATTGGCCGAGCGCCACCCCTTCATCGATGCCAAACGAGTCGGGGTCTGGGGTCACTCGTGGGGTGGTTACTTCACCCTGCGGGCACTGGCTCAAGCGCCGGAGGTGTTCCACGCAGGCGTGGCCGTGGCACCGGCAGCCAATCCTTACGACGCGGTCCTCTACGAGCCGTACCTGGATTTGCCAGCGCGCGCGCAGGCCGGGTACGACTATGCAAACCTGTACCCCTGGGCGGGCCGGATCGTGGGCAAACTGATGATGGTCATCGGAACCTGCGATTCGTTCATGTATTCCAGCACGCTGTCGATGGCGCACTACCTGATCCAGGCCGGCGTCGATCATGAGCTGGTCGTATTGCCGGAAGCCTATCACTACTTTGCCGGCAAGGATGACGAGTACTTCGTCCACAAGCTGGTGAAGCACTTCGAGACTCATCTGAAGCCGCGCGGGGCGGGCTGACGGCGCGATGGCGACGGCAACGATGAGCAGGACCGACGTCAATCTGTGCCGCGCGCAGAGCGTGCTCGACAAGACGTGGCGTCGCATGAACGACAGCTTTCTGTCGCGCCTCGTCGAAGGCCGGCCGGTTGACAGCTTCCCGGATTTGTCCGAAGCCGAGGCACAGCGCACGGCGAGTCACGCGCGTGCGGCGCTTGCCGCCATCGATGGCATCGAATTGGAGGCATTGCCCCATCCGGTGGCTTTGTCCGTCAGAAGCGCCCGCTTTCAGCTCGGGATCGATGTGCAGGCGGGCGAGCGATACTGGCTGGCGCAGGACTATGTCGGATATCAGGCGATGTTTCCCGTCGGACCTTATGGCGGTGGCCATTTGTTCCGGCGCGCGCTGGGCGTCTTCGGCGACTTCACCTTCTCCAGGCCGGGTGATTGCGATCGCTACCTCGCGCTGCTGGAGGATTTGGCGCGCTTGATCGACCAGATGCGCGAGAAGCTGACCGGCCAGGCGGCTCGCGGCGTGCGCGTCCCGCAAGCGGCGCTGCCCGTCGTACGGACGCTGCTCACCAGCCAGGTCGATGCTGTTCGAAAGCGGCTGCCCGTCGATTCCGGGCGGCTGCGTGCCATCGCAGCGCCGCGGGATTTTGCAGAACGCACCGCGCGACGCATCGATGAACGGATAGTCCCCGCTTTGGCGGCGCTGTCCCAGATCCTGGACGATGAATACGCCGCCCGGGCGCCGGAACGAGTGGGCCTTTGTCAGTTCGAGAACGGCGCGCGCGTCTATGAATCATTGGCGGCCGAACACTTGTCGATGCCTCTGACGATCGAGGAAGTACATGGAGCCGGCCATGAACGCATGGCCCGGGTCGAGGACGAGATGGCGCGGATTCGCGCAGCACTGGGCTATGCGGACCGTGACGAATTCCATCACTACCTGCGCACCGACCCGGCCTGGGTCGCACATTCGGAGGAGCAGCTACAGGCTCGTTTCGATGGGGCGCTGCGCCGGATCGAGCCGCATATCGACAGCCTGTTCCATTTCAAGCCCGCCGCGCGCTACCGCGCCGCCCGGCTCGATCCGCGGCTCGAGGCCGGCGTGACCTATGGCTACTACCAGGAGCCCGGCGCGGGCCATCCCGACGGAGTCTATTACTTCAACGCGTCCAATTTGTCGGAGCGTACGCTGGCGACAGCGCCATCGCTGATCTATCACGAGCTCATCCCGGGGCATCACACGCATTGCGCCAGCGAGGTGGAGAACGAGCTGCTGCGTCCGCTGCGTCGGGATTTCCCGTTCACCGCCTTCAATGAAGGGTGGGCGGAATATGCCGCCACGCTCGCGGGTGAAATCGGCATGTACGCCGATCCCTGCGAGCGCTACGGACGGTTGATATTCGATGCTTTCCTCACCTGCCGCCTGGTGGTGGATACCGGCATGAACGCGCTCGGCTGGTCGCTGCAGCAGGCACGTCAGTATCTGCGGGATCATACCGTGATGTCCGAAGCGGAGATTCGCTCGGAAACGTTGCGCTATTCCACGGATATTCCCGCCAAGCAGCTGCCCTACAAAATGGGCGAGATCAAAATCCACGGGTTGCGAGAGCGGGTTCGGACTGCACTGGGCGACCGCTTCGACATTCGGGACTTCCACGATGTGGTGCTGCGTTTCGGCGCGATGCCACTCGAAGTTCTGGAGTGGCACGTAGACGCGTGGCTGCGCGCACAGACACAGGCCGATGTGCGGACGTCCAAATCGCAACCCGGCGTCCGAACATGAGCCTGCCTCACCGCAACTACCTGCTGGCAATCCTGCTGACCATCCTGGCTTTCAACTACGTCGACCGCTGGGCGCTCGGCCTGGTCCTGCAGGACATCAAAACCGATCTTTCGTTGAGCGACACGCAGCTTGGAGTGCTGAGTGGCATCGCCTTCGCGGTGTTCTACTCGGTGATGGGGATTCCCATTGCACGCTGGGCCGATCGCGGCAACCGCGTGGCCATCATTGCGCTTACGACCCTGCTGTGGAGCGTGGCGGTTGCCTTGAGCGGATCGGCAGGGACTTTCCTGCATCTGCTGTTGATTCGCGTCGGCGTTGCAGTTGGCGAAGCCGGTTGCATACCACCGGCACACTCGCTGATCGCAGACTACTTCACGCGCGCAGAACGGGCGCGCGCTATGGCGCGCTACATGCTGGGCGCCCCCCTGAGCCTGGTGATCGGTTACTTTCTGGCCGGCTGGTTGAACGAAAGCTATGGCTGGCGCGTGACGTTCGCGCTGCTGGGTCTGCCCGGAATCGCGCTGGCGGCACTGGCCTGGCTCACTTTGCGAGAGCCGCGGCGTGGGAAGTCCGTGACGACCGTGGCGACGCCGCCGGCCCGGTGGCCGCGCACCGCTGAGGACCTCGAGCCAACTTCCGCGCAACCGGGTTTCAAGGAGATCTGCGCGACTTTATGGAGCAATGCCACGTTCCGCCAATTGCTGTTGTGTTTCGCGGTGGCGTCCTTTTTCAGCTCGGGAATGATGCAATGGAAGCCGGCGTTCTTCATCCGCAGTTATGGGTTGCAAACCGCAGAGCTTGGGATGTGGTTTGCCGTGATCTACGGTTTTGGCGGACTCTTCGGCACCTATCTGGGCGGAGAGCTGGCGTCGCGTTACGCGGTCCGCAACGAACATCTGCAGCTGCGGGTGCTGGCGCTCGTGTATCTCGCCACCGCATTCATCTCGGCCGGCCTTTATCTTTCGTCCAATCCATACCAAGCCCTCGGCTTGATGGGGCTGACTGCGATCGGCAGCGCCGCCGTCAACGGTCCGTTGTTCGCGATCATCCAAACGTTGATCCCGCCGCACATGCGCGCTCTGTCGGTCGCCGTCCTTTATTTGTTCGCCAATCTCATCGGCATGGGCCTGGGTCCGCTGATGGCGGGTGTGCTGAGCGACGTGTTCAGGACCTGGGCCGGCGAGCAGTCCCTGCGCTACGCATTGCTGGCCTTGTGCCCTGGGTACCTGTGGGTCGCATGGCACCTCAGGCGCGCAAGTGGAACTGTCACGCATGATCTGGCGGCGGTCGCCAATGGGTGAGACATGATTCAGGACTATCCCGGCGCGCGGGTCGATGATGTACAGGATGTGCTGGCTGGGGTCTCATTTCCGGATCCTTATCGCTGGCTGGAGAGGGGGAGTCGGGAAAGCGGCGAAGTGCGGGCGTGGCAGGAGGCCCAGGCCCGCCTGGCCCGAGACCACGTGCGAGAGTGGCCGCACTTCGAGCGACTGCGGCGGCTCGTCGCGCGATTCAGCACCGAGCCGGCCGTCGCGCTGCCGCACTACGCTGGGGGTCGATGGTTCCGCACGCAAATTGCGCAGGGGATGTCACAGGCCCAGGTGCTCGTGTCGGATCAGCCGCTCGGTCCCGGCCGCGTGGTATTCGATCCAAGGACGGAGGACCTCGAGCGCCTCCCCTTTCTATCGTGGATCGCCCCCTCGCCCGACGGGCGCACGCTGGCGCTGGGAGTCTGTGCGGATGGGAGTGAGAACAATACGATCAGGCTCGTCGACGTCATTACCGGAAGGACGCTCGCCGATCCGCCGCCGCAGGTGTTGATGGACGGCCTGACCGGCGGCGTGCAATGGCTGCCGGACTCGAGCGGCTTCTTTTTCAGCGCGCTCGACGGTGCAGCGACCGACTTCAAACAGAAGGTGTATTGGCATCGGCGCCTGCCCGTGCCGTCGACATCCGCTGTCAATATCGAATGGACCACGGCGACGGACTACCGGATGGTCGTCGTTTCCCGCGACGGGCGCCACGCGATCGCGGTGGAGAGATACCTGGACCCCATCCCGATCGCCATCGCCGCGCTGGGTGGCGGCACTTTGCACTGGCGGCCATTCCTCACGTCGATCATCGGAACCGTGGCCGGGCACATCGTTGGCGATCGCTATGTCGCCGTCACGGATGTCGGCGCCACCCGCGGCCGGTGCGTCGCGATCGCGCTCGACTGCGCCGATCCCAACGATCCCGATTGCTGGCAGGAGCTGGTCCCCGAATCCGCCGCGGTGCTGCGCACGGTGACGCCCGTGGGCGAAGTCCTCTATCTGACCGAGTTCGTCGATACTTACGCGCGCGTGCGTATCGTCGATCGCGACGGAAGAGCGCTCGGCAAAGTTCCCTTGCCGGGTCGCGGCGCCATCGGAGAGCCTTCGCTCGTGATGGCCACAATGATTCCCAAGGGGCATCCGGACCGATTTTTGTTCGCCTTTTCCTCGTTGACCGTTTCGTCGGGAATCTACGCGCATGCGCCAAGCCAAGGTTCCATCGAGATGCTGCGGGCGCCGCAAGCGCGGCTGGAACACACTTTGGTGGAAGACCATTGGGCCGTTTCCGCCGATGGCACCCGCGTCCCCTATCACATCGTCCGACGCGCGAATGCGAACGACCGTGAGCCACGGCCGACGCTGATCTACGCATACGGTGGATACAACAAAGTATTGGCGCCGAGTTTCCCCGGTCCGATGGCCGCTTTCGTCGCCGCCGGCGGGATTTTCGTGCATGCGCACCTGCGCGGCGGCGGCGAGTTGGGGCGGGAATGGTGGCAGCAGGGCCGCATGGATCGCAAACAAAACTGCTACGACGATCTCTACGCCATCGCGGAGGATCTGATCGGCGCGGGACTGTGCACTTCTCAATCGCTGGCCGTGACCGGCCGATCCAACGGGGGATTGATGGCGGGAGTGGCCGCGACTCAGCGGCCCGAGCTATGGGCGGTCGTGGTGCCGCGGGTGCCCTTGCTCGACCTCATCGGCAGCTGCCGCGAGGGGTATGGCCGGCAAGCGGTGACCGAGGAATTGTCCGGTATCGATGACGCCGACGAAGTCCGCCGGCTCGCCGGTTTCTCTCCTTATCATCTCGTGCGCGACGGCGTCCGCTATCCGGCGATCTTCATCGACGCCGGCGATAGCGATCCGCGCTGTCCTCCCTGGCATGCCCGCAAGTTTGCCGCGCGCCTGCAGCGGGCGAGCGCCGGTGGCGGTCCGATTCTGCTGCACGTTTGGGACGATGTCGGCCATGGCGGGGCGACGGACCGCGAGGTTGCGATGGCCGAACATACCGAGTGGCTGGCGTTCACTTTGCGTCATCTGGGCGTTGGAGATCTGCCGGATGTTGCGGACAGTGGCGGCGAAGCCGAGCCGGGCAAGCCGGCCGGGTGAACAGAATTCGGCGCTGGATGGGGCCCGAGCGCGATATCATTGCGAGGCGCTATCTTCTTGCAGGCGCTTTTACCATTATCCAGCCGCGTACCGTCGGGCTTTCCGTGTCAAAGAATCCTGATCTCGCATCACTGCCGCCGAGCGGTTGGGGGCGCGAAAGCAACATCAGAGGACGGCGATCTTGAAGAGCGCCGTTGAGCGCAGGTCCTCCTTCCGTGCGAGGCTACGTTCAGGTCGATCTGCAGGCGAATGGTTTTTTGAGTGTCGGTATTCTTTAGACTCCGGGCAAGCCGCTGATCCTCAAGAGTTTTCCTCCGGCGGTGTCCACTTTTCGCCGAATTCGCTCTAATGACACCAGCACCCCGGAATCCGCGCGAACCCAGTGCCCACCGATCCACGACAAACCCTCGTAACGGATATCGTCGGCCGCCACGGACGCAAGCTCCGCCGCTATCTCGCAGCGCGCCTGCGAAACACGACGGACGTCGCCGATCTCGCCCAGGAAGTCTTCCTGCGACTGCTGCGCGTCGACCGCCACGATAAGATCAGAAGCCCGGAAGCTTATCTATTCACCATCGCAAACCACGTGCTGCACCAACACACGCTGGACGCTGCGGCAATGCCGGAGTCGGTCGACATCACGGACCCGATGACCGACCAGCGCCTGGCGGTCGAGACCGACGTCACCCTGCAGATCGACCTGCAGAAGAGCGCGAAGGAATTGGAGCGCGCGCTGCAGAAACTCCCCGCGAACGCGCAAGCCTGCCTGATCCTGCATTGTCGTGAGGGCTGGACTCTGGAGGAAGTCGGTGCGCGGCTCGGGGTCTCGCGCTCGATGGTCAAGAAGCACATCGCCAAAGCGGTGCTTCACTGCCGCCAGCAGATGCGAGCGCCGGAGTAGGGACACTCGATGAACGCCCAGATCTACGAAGAAGCGACCGAATGGCTGGTCGAATTCCGCACCGAGCAGGTGGATCATACCGCCCGCAAACGCTTCGAGAGATGGCTCTCCACCTCACCCGAGCACGTGCGTGCGTATCTTGAAGTCAGCGGTGTATGGGAAGTGGCGAGCACGCAGCCGCCTGCCGGCGTTGCCAAGCCGCAGGACATCGATTCCCTGATCGAACGCGCGACGGCGAGCGGCACCAATGTCAGCGCGCTGCCTCGAGAAATTCGTTCGAGTGCCGCGGCCGACGGTCCGGGCACGTTGCCGCACGCATCCCAACGGACCGGGGGCTTGCACGCTCGTCGCGGCGCGTTGTTAGGACTCGCCGCATCCGTTCTCCTCGCCATCACCGGCATCGGCGCCTACCTCTACGCCCAACGCGGCAGCTACACGACGGACATCGGCGAGCAGCGCTCGATACTCCTCGCCGATGGTTCGACCATCGACTTGAACGCTCGCTCCAGGGTCCGCGTCCGCTTCGTACCGCACGAACGGCGCATCGAGCTGCTCGAAGGTCAGGCCCTGTTTCGCGTCGCGAAGGACGCAACCCGTCCCTTCATCGTCGACAGCAACGGTACCCGGGTTCGCGCCGTGGGAACCCAGTTCGATGTCAATCAGCGCAAGCGTGGCACCATTGTCACGGTCGTGGAAGGGACCGTAGCTGTCATGCGCGATCCCCCGACAAACCACGCCCGCAAGTCCATGGATCCAGCAGCGACTTCTGTCGGGCTGGCCCAGGGGAGAAGCCCGCGAGGCTCGATCTTCGGCACGCAACTCCCGATACGCGTCGCCTCGTCCGACGAGATCCTGTTGACTGCCGGCGACCAGGCAGTACTGACCGGCGAGCTTCCGCTCAAGGCGCGGCGGACCGATATCGTCACCGCGACAGCCTGGACGCAACGCCGGCTCATCTTCGATTCGACGCCGCTCGATGAGGTCGCCGAGGAATTCAACCGCAACAATGCGCGGCCGCTGGTGATCGAAGGTGCAGGCCTCGAGGATTTCCATATCAGCGGCGCCTTCTCCTCGTCGGACCCCGAGCCGCTGCTGCGCTTCCTGCGCAGCCAGTCTGGCCTGCGGGTTACCGCACACAGCGATAGGATCGTCGTCGCACGGACCGACTGAGCCATGCGTGCTCTCGCGATCCTTGCGCGCGCCGGTGTCCACTTTTCGCAGAACTCGCTCTATTGCCGCATTGGCCCGTCGCATCGGCGGGCGCCCAATGCCTCAGCAACAGGGGAGTACTTCATGCGCATGACACTCGCAGCAACCGTGGCCTGCCTCGCTCTCATTGGCGTCAGCACGGCGCACGATGCCGACGCCGCCATCAAGCGCACCACCGACATTCCAGCCCAGCCTCTGGCGCCGGCCCTGCAAACCCTCATCAAGGAACGCGATATTCAGCTGGTTTACCGTGCAGAGCTCATCGGCGATCGCCGGACCGGCGGGGCGTCGGGCGAGCTTACCGCGATCGAGGCGCTCAGCCAGCTGCTGAGCGGTACCGGTCTGACCTACAAATATCTCGACGACCGGACGGTGACGATTCTCCCGTTGCCGGCCGGCAGCGCGGATTCGGACGAGATGTCCCCATCGCTCGGCGGCGGCGCATCCGGGCGAGCCGGCGAGTCGGCGAAACAAACGACGTCGGTCACCGCCACGGAAGCGCGGAACGGCGCCCTTCGCAACCGCCTCCATCTGACCCAGGCGGACTCCGGAAAGACTGCCGGGGACGGCGCCGCCGTAAACTCGACGGCCGCCGACAACTCATCCGCCCAGCTCGAAGAAATCGTCGTCACGGCACAGAAGCGCGTCGAACGCATTCAGGACGTGCCCATCAGCATCGCGGTGATCGGCAGCGAGGATGTCGAGCGGCGCGGCGTGATCGGCATGGAGGATTACCTGCGCTCGATACCCGGCGTGAACGAGCTCGACAGCGGTCCGCGCAGCAACGCCATCGTGATTCGCGGAATCGCCACGTCCCCGGAAGCCGAGAACTTCGGCTCAGGGGCAACGGTTGCGACTTACTTCGGCGAGACACCGATCACCGGCGTGTCCGGCATGGCCATCGGCAACATCGACGTGCGGCCCGTCGACATCGAGCGGATCGAAGTGCTGCGCGGCCCTCAAGGCACCACCTTTGGCGATGCGTCGCTCGGCGGTACGCTGCGGATCATCCCGGCGCAGCCGAAGCTCGATCGTTTTGGCGCCAAGCTCACCGCCGAATACTCGGATACGAGCGGATTCGGCAGCGGCAATTCCATGATGCAGGCCATGGTCAATGTCCCGCTCGTCACCGACAGGTTTGCGATACGCGCCGTCGGCTACCGCTTCGACGAGAGCGGCTTCTACCGGAATGTCGCCGGCCAGGATTCCGCAACCCTCGCCGCGGCGGCGCTCTTTGGTCTCGCGGGCTCCCTACAGGGCTACAAGCAGGACGACGTGGGCGAGATCGTATCCACCGGGGGGCGCCTGGCCGCTCTGTGGAAGGCTACGGACAGCCTCAGCCTGACCTTCAACTACCTCAACCAGAAGATCGAACAAAACGGCCTGCCCGCCGCCTCGGTGTCCGAGTTCGAGCAGGCCCGCGTGCCAATCCCCGCGCAGGTGCGCGTCAATGGTGAGTCGGGCGAGGTCTACCAGACGAAGATCGATCTCGCCAGCCTCACGGTGAACTATGATCTCAATTGGGCCGAGCTCACGACGGTGGCGTCCTGGATCGAAGGCGGATCGCGGGCAGCCGTGGCCGCGCCGAGCAACCTTCTGTCCCGTCTCGGCCCTTCCGCGCAGGTAGTGGACGCCGATAACGAATCGCTCATCGCAGAAACGCGCTTGGCGTCGCACCTTGGCGGCCGCGTGCAGTTCCTCGCGGGGCTTTTCTACCAGGACGTCAGTGAAGATCCAGGTTTCTACGGAGTGTATTTCTTCCCTGGCACAGGGGCGCCCCCGTTCGGCACGAATCCGATGGCGCTCGATGACTATCGGCGCCACCTCGACCAGCGCGCAATATTCGGCGAAATCTCCTATGCGCTCACCGATACTCTGACCGCGACCGTCGGCGGCCGGTACTTCGATTACGACAAGCGCACCCGCATCCTCCAGGAAGGCGGCCTGCGCGGCGGCGTTCCGATCGGTGCGGGCGTTCCCGTGACCCTCACCAGCAGCGAGAACCGCTCCAACTTCAAGGCCAATCTCAGCTACAAACCCACCCCGGATGCGCTGCTGTACGCTTCCTGGGCTCAGGGTTTTCGCCTCGGACAGCCCAGCACGGGCGCGAGCCCCGGCCTCTGCGACACGAACCCGGTCGATGGTTTGATCGACGGCAACGGCGTCTCGATCGAATCGACACGCACGATCGAGTCGGACTTCCTCGACAACTATGAGATCGGCGGCAAGGTCGCCTTCATGGACCGACGGGTCGTCCTGGACACCGCGATCTACCACATCAAGTGGGATGGACTTCCGACCAGCGTGCGCGCTTCCACGCTATGTGCATATACCGCCAACGCCGGAACGGCTACTTCCGACGGTGCCGAGTTGCAAGCGCGCCTGCTGGTGACGGATGGCCTGAGAATTGATCTCGGCGCGGGCTATACGAAGGCGGAGCTCGCGGAAGCCGCGCTCGGCGCACCCAAGGGCGCACGACTTCCGGGCTCGCCCAAGGTCAGCGCGAATCTCGCCGCCCAATACACGTTCGACGTCGCCGGCCGCAAAGCCTTCATTCGCGCCGACTCGTTCTATACCGGGAAGTTCTACGGAGACCTCCTGCAGACGCCGGGTCTGGCGGCGGGCGATTACATCAAAGTGGATGCGCGTGCCGGCGTCGCGCTCGGCAATCTCGGTGTCGAGATCTTTGTCCGCAATCTCACGAATGAGAACGCGTTCACCTGGCGCGGACTGGTGTTCAACCAGGGAGACTTCTTCGGCTATCGGCTGCGGCCGCGCACCGTCGGTTTGCAATTGAGCTATACGTTTCAGTAGCGGCTGATCCGCCGGGGAACATGCAGCAGGCGGGGAGGGCGTCGATTGACCGGGCCGTCTCGTCTCCGGGCGCGCGTTCCACCAACTGACGTCGCAGCGCCTGCCGATGGACTTGCCAATGTGTTGACCGCGCTCCATCGGCGCGCGCGCCGTTCGACGGAACTACCGGACGCCTCCGCTCATAGCCACGAGCGACCTTACGGACGTGAAGTACAGCGCTTACAAGACTTACCTGCTGGTCCTCCTGGCGATCGTCCTGGCGTCCAATGCGATGGACCGGGTGGCTTTTGGCGTGCTGCTTCAGAGCATCAAGATCGATCTCGATCTCAGCGATACTCAATTGGGCTTCCTGACCGGTCTCGCGTTCGCGCTCTTCTATTCGATCATGGGCATCCCCATTGCCCGCTGGGCGGATCGCGGCAATCGGGTCATGATCATTTCGCTTGCGACGATGCTCTGGAGCGCCGCGGTGGCGCTATGCGGCGCGGCGGGAACGTATTTGCAGCTCCTGCTCGTTCGCATCGGCGTGGCAGTCGGCGAAGCGGGCTGCGTTCCGCCTGCGCATTCCCTCATCGCGGATCACTTCACGCGGGCCGAGCGTCCCCGGGCCGTGGCGCGCTATATGTTGGGCGCACCGCTCAGCGTCCTGATCGGGTACTCCCTGGCCGGCTGGCTCAACCAACTCTATGGCTGGCGGGCGACGTTCGTGATTCTCGGCCTGCCCGGATTTGCGCTCGCGGCACTGACATGGCTCACCCTACGCGAACCCCGCCGCGCGGCATCGATCGATTCCGCACGCATCAATCCATCCCGCCCGTCTGCGCACGCCGGAACCTGGCAGCCTGCGCGGCTCCGCGATGTCTGTTGGATCTTGTGGAGGAACAGGACTTTCCGCCATCTGCTCCTCACGTTCTCCGTCGTGAATTTCTTCGGGGCCGGGCTGCTGCAATGGCAACCCGCGTTCTTCCTGCGCAGTTACGGTCTGCAAACGGGGGAATTGGGCACCTGGCTCGGGCTCACCATGGGTGTCGGCACCCTGGTCGGTACGTACTGGGGCGGTGAATGGGCCTCTCGCCAGGCCGCCATGCGGGAGAATCTGCAGCTGCAGGCGCTGGCGGCCATGTACTGCGTGCTTGCGTTCGTAAAGGCGTCCGTCTATCTGCTGCCCAGCTTCCATTTCGCGTTCGGGATGCTGGCGCTGGCCGCGGCGGGAAACGCGCTTACCGCCGGCCCGATGTTTGCTGCAGTCCAGAGCCTGGTTCCGGATCGGATGCGCGCTACGGCGATCGCATTCATCTATCTCTTTGCGAATCTCATCGGACTGGGTCTCGGACCGCTCGCGGCGGGAATGCTCAGCGATGCCTTCAGGCCCGTTGCGGGCGAGGACTCCCTGCGCTACTCGCTGCTCGCGCTGTGTCCCGGCTACTTCTGGGCTGCCGCGCATCTGTGGCAAGCAAGCCGCACCGCTGTCCACGATCTGGCGGCCGTGCAGGCGGGTGTAATTGCCGCCGCTTCCGTACAGGGGATTCCTTCAACCGGAGACCCGGAGAGCCGAGGGTCGGGGACAAACAATGATTGACGTTCAGGAAGTCCTGCGGGGCCTGCCTCATTTCGAAACGTTCTGCTCGGTGGCGAAGCTTCACGGCTTCGTCGAGCGTTTGCGGACGGACCCCGGATTCATCGTGGAGCGGGCGGGAACCAGCGTCAACGGTGTGCCCATTCATTGGATTCGCTGCGGCAAGGGGAGGGTGAAAGCGCTGTTCGTGGCCGGTCCTCACGCGCCAGAACCTATCGGAAGCCTCACCGTTTTCAGTCTGATGGCGCTCCTCGGCCAGGGGCACCGCGCGCTCACCTCAGCCGATGTCGAGTGGCACATAGTGCCTTGTATCGATCCGGATGGAGCGCTCATGAACGAGGGCTGGACTCAGAAGCCCTTTTCTCTCGAGAGCTTCTCGCGCAACCTCTATCTGCAGGCGCCGCAGGATCAGGTCGATGCCTCGTTTAGGGTCGTACACAAGAACCTGGTCGTGGCGGGCGCTCCCTCGCGTGAGGCCGTGATTCTCCAGGGGCTTCTCGACCGCATCCGTCCGGATTTCTACTTCTCGCTGCACAATACGTTCGCCGCAGGACTCTGGTGTCCGATGAGCCGCGATATCGGCGAGCGGCACCACCGTGAGATCCGCGCGCTGCTCGACGAGCATCGCTTTCCCATCCGCAACACTCCGAACTATTCGGAGTTCCTCGAGACGTTCGCCCCGGGGATGGTCGAGATTTACAGCATCACCAAACATTACGACTTTCTCGAGCGCACCCTGGAGCGTCCGCAGGATGTGCTGCGCTTCGGCGCCAGCAGCACGGACTATCTCGCGCAGATCAAGCCGGATGCCCTGTCGTTCGTCGCGGAAATGGGCTACTTCCAGCATCCCGACGAAGGATCGGATGAGGCCACGGACGAGAATCTCAGGCATTTCAAGCTCCGCATGGAAGCCGAGAGCAAGTACCTGAACACCGTTCTGCTGCGGGAATGGGAGCGCGTCGAGGAAGATGTCGATCGCACGAGCCCTTTCTACAAAGCGGTCGTGGGTTACGTGCTGCCGACGCGGGAGAATATCCTCGACGGCGGGATGCCGGTTTCGCGATATCCGACGCGCGATACCCTGTTCAACCCCGTCTATGACCGGCCCATGTCGCGGCGCGATCGGTTCGATGCGTGCGTGGTCAACGAGGGCGTGTTCAAGTTCCTGCCGCTGCAATTTCAATTTCTGAGCCTCCTCAAAGCCTCCCGCCAGACAAAGGCCGTACGGCGCTGCGCCGAATGCATGGAAGAGGTATTCGGCGCGGCATTCAATCAGATCGCGCATGAGTTCGATCTGGATGCGATCGAGATCCACAGCTGCGATACCTTGGCCAGGATCCAGCTCGGCGCCGGATTGATAGCGCTCAACTCGGTGCTCGAGCACAAACCTGTTCGTTCATGAAACCAACCGACGCTACCATGTCAAAGTCACGACGCCTCCTCCATGTCAAAGTCACGACGCCTCCTCGATGTCTCGCCTGATCTCGCGCGCATACTGAAGCGCAGCATCATTCACCGGCCCGCGCTGTTCGCCGTCCCGGAGATCCGCTACGAGACCGTCATGGTCGCGATGCGCGATGGCGTGCGGCTCGCCACCGACCTGTATCTGCCGCCGAACCTTCCCGCCCCGGCGATTGCTGTTCGCACGCCTTATGGGAGGGGCAGGGACGCGTATGCCGGAGCGCTCCTTGCCCTCGCACGACGCGGCTACATCATCGTATCCCAGGATTGTCGGGGCACTGGAGCGAGCGAGCCCGATACGTGGGACTACTACGTGCGCGAGCCCGAGGACGGTTATGACCTCATCGAATGGATCAGCCGGCAGGACTGGTTCGATGGATTCGTGGGCGCCGCCGGAGGCTCCTACGTCGGACAGACCCAATGGCAGATGGCAATGCATCCGCGGATGTCGACCATCGTGCCCGAAGTAAGTGGCCTGGGCGTCGGGACCAACACTGCTCATTTATATATGTTCGCCAATTCCTACGCGCGCTCGATCGGCAAGGGTGAGGACAAAGTGCCGGTGCCGTACTTCGAGCTGGAGGGCCGGATGCTCGGCGAGACTCTCGCCGGCGGCTATTTCAACGAGCCGCTGCACAGGCCGTTTTCGGCAGCGCTGCTCGACCGCTTTCCTCAACTGCGCACCCTGCCGCAGTTCGAGGCGAAGCGCTGGCTTTGGGCGCACTACTGCTCGCTCGGTTGCGCCGGGCGGGCAGAGTTCGTCAAACAGGCGATGGGTGTAATGAACGTCACGATCCTCGAGGTGGAGGCGCTATCGGAGATTTTCGGCCAGGACATTTCCCACGACCGGCACACCTTGCCCCATCCTCGCATGGAAGAGCTGTGCAGGTCCTTTCATGCGCCCGTGCTGCTTCGTACCGGCTGGTACGACTGGGGACTCAATGACGCGCTAGCTACGTGGGAACTGCTGATGCGCGCGGCACCGGACCCGGTGCGCTCGCGCTGCCGTTTGTTCATTGCCCCGAGCGCGCACAACATGCCGGGCTACCACGAGGGCATCGCCGACCATCCAGAGCTCTTGCATGCCTATAGCTTTGCCACGAACCTCGAGATGCAGATGCGCTGGTATGACGCGGTGCGTGCGAATGAAATCGAGGCGTGGCCCACGGTGATCTATTACCTGATGGGAGCCAACGAGTGGCGGGTGGCTACGCATTGGCCTCCACCGGACGTGGAACCGACTCCGTTCTATCTCGAAAGCGGCGGCAAGCTGACGACCGCGCCGCCGAAGGCATCGTTGCAACCCGATCAGTACACCTATGATCCCGGCGATCCCGCCCCCACAGTCGGCGGCAGCATCGTTTCGTTTGTCTATCCGCCGGGAAGCGTCGATGTGAGCGCGGCGCAAAGTCGCGCGGACGTGCTGGTGTACACCACTGCGCCCCTCGATCGGGACCTGGACGTCGTGGGGCCGTTGCGCGTGATCCTCTATGCCAGCTCGAGCGCGGTCGATACCGATTTTGTCGCGCGCCTGAGCGACGTTTTTCCGGACGGCCGCGCCATTCAGCTGCAGAGCGGAATCCTGCGTGCACGCTATCGCGACCTCGACAAAGAACCGCAGCTGCTCGAGCCCGGACGCATCTACCGCTTCGAGATCGACCTGTGGGCGACCGCCAACCGGTTCAAAGCGGGTCACCGGCTGAGACTCGACATCTCCTCTGCCGATTTTCCCCACTTCGACCGCAACAGCAATCGCGGCGGCGCTCCTGGCGAGCCGGTCCGCGCGCACCAGACCCTATACCATGACGCGGACCACCCCTCGCATCTCCTTGCTCCGCTCATGATTTACGATTGATGTTCGAATTGATGGCGCATGGTCGAGCTGCTGAGAGCGCGGATCAGCAAAGCGGACTGAACACAATATCGGTAGGCGCATCGGCTACGGCGTAAAGCATTCCGGATACTTCACCCCGGCGCCGGTATTGAAAAGCACGATGGACTCGCCGGCGCGAATCCGGTCCTGCGCGCGCAGATGGCGCAGGGCGGCGTAGCATGCGGCGCCTTCGGGACAGATGAAGAGTCCCTCTGCCGTCCCGACCTCCCGGACCGCGGCGATCATTTCGTCATCGGTCACCGCTACGGCGCCGCCGCGGGACTTCCTCAGAATATCGAGCATGATGAAATCGCCGATGGCCTTCGGCACGCGCAGCCCCGAAGCGCGCGTGTCCGCCCCCAGATGCTCAGGGGCGAAACGCTCGCCGGCGGCAAAGGCGCGCACGATGGGCTGGCAGCCGCTCGCCTGCACGCCGAACATCCGCGGCCGCCGACCGTCGATCCAGCCCATCTGCTGCATTTCGTCGAAGGCCTTCCACATGCCGATGAGTCCGGTGCCGCCGCCGGTGGGATAGACGATGACGTCGGGCAGCACCCAGCCGAGCTGTTCGGCCAACTCGTAGCCCAGTGTCTTCTTGCCTTCGAGACGATAGGGTTCTTTCAGCGTCGAGACGTCGAACCAGCTTTCGGCGGCTTTGCGCCGCGCCACTTCGGCGCCGCAGTCGGTAATGAGGCCATCGATCAGCGTAACGTGCGCACCCATCTGCTGGCTTTCGACTATGTTGGCGCGTGGCGTGTCCCTGGGCATGAACAGATGAGCTTCCATTCCCGCCCGCGCGGCGTACGCGGCCAACGCGCCGGCCGCGTTCCCGGCCGAAGGGGCGGCAAGTTTGGCCAGCGCGAACTGTTTGGCCATCGACACCGCCGCGCTCATGCCGCGTGCCTTGAAGCTTTGCGTGGGATTGCCTGACTCATCTTTAATGAAGAGTTTTTCCAATCCTAGACGGGCGCCGAGTCCGGATGCCGGCAACAAAGGTGTGAAACCCTCGCCTAGAGTGACGATATCGGCGTCGTTCTTGACCGGCAGGACTTCACGGTAGCGCCACATCGACGCCGGCCGCCCGGCCAGCGCTTCCCGTCTCAGCGTTCGCGCGGCGGCGGCCAGGTCATAACGTGCGTAGAGCGGCTTGCCACAACCGGTGCACACAGTTTGCGGAATGGACGCGTCGTGCTCGCGGCCGCAGAAGGAGCATTCGAGATACTGAAGGTACATGGCTCGGAACGAACCTCGTTTCCGCCGAGCTTAACAGGGCTGCGCGAGGCGAGCCACGGATCTTCCGCTCGATCTTGTCTGGAGATCAAGAGCCGAATAGCATGGCCAGCCGTTGTTGCGGGGGCCCATGTTGACCTACGAACAGCTCGATGCTGTTGCCGACAGCGTCAATCCAGCGCTGCTGGCCGTGACACTCGTCGTGCCTTGGGCGCCCGGAGTGCGGGGGAAGCTGCGGCCCATCAGATGGATTGTCGCGACTGCGCTGGCTCTCGGGGTTGTCTATTCGCTGCGGTTCATTGATGAGAAACTCGGCCTGTGGCCGGCTTGGGGGCTCGACTACAGCACACATTCGGCGCTCGCCATTGCGTTGGTGACTCTTTGGTTATTCGCATCCAAGACGTGGGCGGCGCTCGGCTTCTGCATCTTTACTTCGTACGCGATACTCATGGTGTACCAGCACTACCACACGTGGGCCGACATTCTCACGACTGCGCTTATCGTGGGACCGCTCGCCTTCGTCATTGGACGAATATTCCTCAGACCGATTCGGGGGTTATTGAGATGAAGCCATATCAACCGGCTACGTTGGCCGCGCAGGGACTCGGTTGGATCGATGAGGCGACCAAAGCGATCGTGCCGCCGCTGCATGTTTCGACGACATACATTCGTGACGCCGACAACCAGTATCGCAGCGGCTATTCCTATGGCCGCAACGGCAGTCCGGCCTTTGCGCAGCCCGAAGCTTTGCTGACGCAGCTCGAATGCGGGGCGGCAGCGCTTACATTTGCCTCAGGGATGGCCGCTGCCAGCGCCGTCTTTCTCGCACTCAAGCCCGGTGACCATGTGGTCGCTTCGCAGGTCATGTACTGGGCGTTGCGGAAGTGGCTGCAGGGCGCGGTAAAGGAATGGGGAGTGTCGGTCGATTTCGTCGACGGCTCATCGACCGATGCCATAGCGGCGGCGGTGATCCCGGGCAAAACGAAGCTGATCTGGATGGAGACGCCCGCCAATCCTTTATGGTCGATCACTGATATTGCGGCCGCGGCAGAGATCGCTCATCGCAGCGAAGCGCGCCTTGCAATCGACAGCACCGTCGCGACTCCGGTCCTGACCCGTCCGCTCGAGTTGGGCGCCGATATCGTCATGCACTCGGCAACAAAATATCTGAATGGGCATAGCGATGTGATCGCCGGAGCGTTGGTTACTTTCCGCCAGGATGAATTCTGGAAGCGCATCACGGAAGTCCGTATCAACAACGGCGCGATTCTCGGGACCTTCGAGGCTTGGCTGCTGCAACGCGGCCTTCGTACGCTGTATCTGCGCGTCGAGCGTTGCTGCTGCTCGGCTCAGGCGATCGCCGAGCACTTCGTTGGACATCCCCGTGTCGCAGCCGTTCTCTATCCTGGATTGCCCGATCATCCCAACCACGCCATCGCCGCACGCCAGATGCAAGGAGGGTTCGGCGGAATGTTGAGCATCTGCGTCAAAGGTGGCGCGCAAGCGGCCATCGATACCGCAGCCCGTACCCGGTTGTGGAAGCGAGCGACCTCACTCGGCGGTGTCGAGAGTCTCGTCGAGCATCGCGCCTCGGTGGAAGGCCCCGGAACCCCCGCGCCGCCGGAGCTTCTGCGCCTGTCGGTCGGAATCGAAGATGTCGCTGACTTGATCGATGACCTCGAGGAGGCGTTGGCCGGTACTTGATGGACCTGAAGTCTGCCGATACGGAGCGAGTGCGAGGCTTCCCGCGCGCAAGCAGATAGCTCGTAAGATCGAGGCGCGATTCATCGAATAATGACGACGCTGCCGTTCCGTTCTACCGCCAACCCCGGCTCCTTCTCCAGCAAATCGATCAGCGATTGCGGATCGTCGGCATCGAAGATGCCCGAGAATGTTCGTTTCTCCGCCTCGGTGCCCTGCGGCTCCAGACGCGGCGCGCGGTTGTAGCGATTGAACTCGGCGGCGATCTGCGGCAGGGGCGTGGATTTGAAGATCAGGCGGCGCTGGCGCCAGGCGCCGAAAGTGCTCTGGTCGTCCGGTTTGAGAGCCACGACCTGGCCGGCGCGGTCGATGTTCACGCGCTGACCCGCGCCGACGCTGGCCGATCGCGGGGATTGAGCCGCATCGCGCGGTTCTTTCCCCAGCCTGCCGCTCTCTGCGGACGCTTCGGGCGCCCCGATCACACGTACCCGCCCCTCCAGCACTGACACTGTCGTTCCTTCAGGGCGGTGATAGACGTTGAATTCGGTGCCGACCGCCTGAATCAGCGCATCGGAGGTCCACACGCGAAAGGGGCGGCGCGCTTCGCGATGGACCTTGAACAACGCTTCGCCGGCGAGGAGTCGCAGGTCCCGTCCTTGCGCCGAGAAACGCACCTGGATGCGCGATCTGGTATTCAGGTGAATCACGCTGCCGTCATCGAGGCCGACGGCCCGCTGTTCGCCGGTGGCAGTGACGAATTCGCGCCAGCCCCGGTCGTGCAGCGTCAATGCGGTAATTCCTGCAGCCAGCGCCGTGCCCGCAACAAACATCGCTGCAAGCGTTCTGAACCGGCGCCGCGACGTCGGGAGCCGCAGCGACGTCGCCGACGGTGCGGTAGCCGGCGCACGCGCGCCCAATGCTACAACGTTAGCGTTCTCCGGCCGTGCATTGGCGGTTGGGTCGAGCGGCCACTGGCGGTTCGCGTCGATGGATTGCAGCTCGCGATCGAGCGCCGTCATCATCAGATAATGCTGGACATGACGGCGCGATTCCGCGAGCCATGCGACCAGCTTCTCGCTGCTGCCGGGCTCATTGCGCTTCATGGCCTCCAGCAGCTCTGCGCTCTGCTCGGCCAGAATCCTATCGATGTCTTTGCTGTTCACGCCGCTCATCTGTGCATCCTTACCAGTCCCAGCTCATCATCATCAGCCGTGCCTTCGCCTGAACGAGGTACTTTGGCACCATGTGCAGCGAGATACCCGTGGCGCGGCTGGCCTCCTCGTAACTCATTCCATCGCGCTTGCACGCCAGCAGGACCTTCCGGTGATTCTCGGGCAGCGCCGCCAAGGCGCGGTCGAGCTGGCGCCGCAGGTTCAGCCGCTCGGCCGCATCGTCGGAGTTGGCATGCTCGAGACTTTTGCCGGCTTTCTCGATGGCCGCCGAATCGAAGGACATCACCGCATCGCGCTTCTCGCGGATCCAGAACTCGCGCACGACGTGAAAGGCAATGCCGAAGAGATACGCATGCGGCTGGCGCACCAGATCCGCCTTGCGGACCTTCATCACGCGCTCGAACACGGTTTGGAAGACGTCATCGGCGTTCTCGCGCGATCCCAGGCGCTTGAGCAGAAAGGAATGCAGGTCTTCGGCGTACTCCCTGAACAGGGATGTCGTGAAGCTGTTGCCAGGGCGTCGCCTGTCCTGCATGAGCTCGGGCGTGGGCCGGTCGCACGGATTCATGACTATAGAGTGTGTTGGCGGAGGGAAAACAGGGAATCCTGGACGAGAAAAATCGCTTCCAGCGGGATGCCGCGCCGCGCACATTCCATGATTTCGATCGATTTCCACACTCTTACCAGCACAAGACGCTCATTGGAGCCGGTCGACATATCATGGGGAGCGGGGATTATATGAAAGCTTTTCGCGCAGCGGCAGTTTGCATGGCAGTAACTCTCGGGCTCGTCGCAACCGTGGGCCATGCCGGAGAGGAAGGCACGCCGCGCCTGACATTCAACATCCCGGCGCAACCGATGGAGCAGGCTCTCACGGAATTCGGCGCGGCTTCCGGATTGCAGGTGCTGTTCGATTCAAAGCTGGCGGCGCAGATAACGGCGCCCGAAGTCGTCGGTTCGCTGAGCGCCGAAGATGCATTGAAGAAGCTCCTGGAACGCAGTCCGCTGTCGTACGAATTCATCAATCCCAGGACCGTGACGATCCGGGCGAAAGACGTCGCGAAGACTGGAGTCTCCAATATCCATGGCAGCGTGGACGCTGCGATGCGATTGGCGCAGAAGGAGCCTTCCGTGACCTCGTATGCACAATCCTCGGCACAGGCTGCGGAGGATGGAAAGGACGCGCCCAATTCCGCGGCGAGATCGAGCATCGAGGAGATTGTCGTCACGGCGCAGAAGCGCGAGGAGCGGCTGCAGGACGTGCCCGGCAGCATCACGGTGATCAGCGGCCAGGACATCGAGCGTCGGGGGTTGATCGGGATGGAGGACTATCTGCGCTCGATACCCGGAGTGAATCAAATCGACGTTGGACCCCAAAGTAACGCCATCGTGATCCGCGGCATCACGACTTCACCTCAGTCCGAGAACTTCTACGGAGGCGCTACCGTAGCAACGTACTTCGACGAATCGCCCATCACTGCGGCGGCCGGCCTGGGTGCCGGAGGTATCGATGTGCGGCCCGTCGACATCGAGCGCATAGAGGTGCTGCGCGGCCCGCAAGGCACGGCGTTCGGCGATGCCTCTCTCGGCGGGACGCTGCGCATCATACCGGTGAAACCAAAGCTCGGTGACTTCGGCGCGAAACTCGCGGCATCGTATTCCAGCACCGCGCGCTTCGGCGGCGATAATTCCATGGTCCAGGGCGTCGTCAACGTTCCGGTCGTAGCGGACAAGTTTGCCCTGCGAGCCGTCGGCTACCGTTTCGACGAAAGCGGCTTCTACCAGAACGTCGCCAGTACGAATTCCGCTATCGTCGCAATGTTCAACAGCTACGGCCTCGGCAGTCTGGTTCGTGATCTTTCCAAAGATTCCGCGGGCCGCATCGTTTCCACCGGCGGCAGGCTGGCAGGATTGTGGGAGGTGACGGACAGTCTCGAGTTGTCCATGAACCTGCTCACGCAGAAGATCGAGCAGGATGGCTCGCCCGTGGCCACCGTGGGCACGTACGTGCAAGTCCAGGCGCCGGTCGCTCCGCAGGCGCGGGTACGGGGTCAGGCAGCTGGTGCGGCGGACACGAAGATGAACCTGGCGAATCTGCTGTTGAACTACAAACTTGGATGGGCCACCTGGACTTCCTCCGCTTCATGGATAGACAGCAGCTCTGTGTACGCCGCGCCGCTGGTATTTGCTTTCTATCCGAACTCTTCCACGCAACCGAGCGATTTCAGGTCGTTCGTCGCCGAAACGCGCCTGGCATCGCAGTTCGATGGGCCTTTCCAGTTTCTGGGCGGCCTCTTCTACGAGAACATTGACGAGAGCTCCATCCAGACTGTGGACTGGGCGGGTGCTCCGGCACCCGACCCGTTCTTTGGCACCAATCCGGCCGCGCTATTCGACAACCAGCGCGATCTGGATCAGCGTGCGGTGTTCGGTGAGGTTTCCTACAAGGTGACCGACGCCATCACCGCAGTAGTGGGTGGGCGATACTTCACGTATGAAAAGAATCTGCGGGCGCTTCAGGAGGGAGGCCTGGTCGGGACGGCGATCGGTGCCGGCATTCCTCAGATCTCCAAGGGTGATGAGGATCATACGAGCTTGAAAGCCAATCTCAGCTACAAGCCTTCGGAGGACGCGATGGTGTACGTCTCCTGGGCCCAGGGTTTCAGGCTTGGTCGTCCGCAACCCGGATTGGACGGTTGTGATTTGGATCGCGACGGCATCGTCGACGGCACGGGCATCACAGTAGCTTCCACGCGCAAGGTCGACTCCGACTCGCTCGACAGCTATGAGATCGGTGGAAAATTCGCCTTTCTCGCGCGTCGCATGGTCCTCGACGCCGCGGCCTACCACATCGAATGGGATGGACTGCCGGTGGGCACGACCGCCGGGCCGTGCAGATTGGGATATACGGCGAATATCGGCGCAGCCGTATCGGATGGCTTCGAGCTGCAAGCCAGTCTTTACTTGCTGGAAGGCCTGAGAGTCGATGTTGGCGGCGGGTATACGAAGGCGCGGCTGTCGAAAGATGCGCCCGGATTCTTCCCGCCTGCCTTCGACGGCGACCGCTTGCCAGGCTCGCCGAAAGTGAGCGCCAATCTGGCTGCGCAGTACGAGTTCGCGCTCGCCGGGCATCGCGCCTTCGTGCGTGCAGACTCTTTCTACGCTGGAAAATTCTATGGCGACTTCCAGGAGGCGCAGCTCCCTGCTGCAGGTGACTACGTCAAAGTCGATGCCCGGGCCGGGTTGGAGATCAAAAGCCTGAGCGTGGAGCTCTTCGTTCGCAATCTAACGAACGACGACGCCTTTACGTGGCGAACGATCAGAGTGGGCGACCCGCTGTTTGGCTATCGGCTGCGTCCGCGCACGATCGGCTTGCAGCTCGGCTACACTTTTAACTAGAGCAACCGAGGATGGAATCGCGCGTTGGTCGGGCACCGGCTGCCGTTGCTGCTGCGTGCCTTTGTTCTATCGCTGCTCCAGGTTTGAGCGCCGAGCCTTCGATTCAGGATGAGGCGGTTTATCAGCGCTATCTCGACTTCGAGTCTCTGGTGAAAGGCGGGCGCATCGCGCCGAACTGGCTGCCGGACGGCTCGAGCTTCTGGTATGCGGACGGCGATCCCGGCGAACGGCAAATCATCAAGGTCGATCCCGCAAGGAACGTTACTGCCCCATTCTTCGACGTTGCGCGATTACGCGCAGCCCTGCGTGAAAAGCTCGGGTACGAGCCGCCCGGCAGCGGTGTACCGTTCGACGGATTCCGGCTCGTTGATCCGGACACCGTCTCCTTCTCTTTGGACGGCGCAACGTACGAGCTCGACCTGCGCAGCTACCAGGTGACTCGACCGCTCCCACTCTGGTCCTCGGGCATAGAACTCGTGCGCAGCGAGGCCGAAAGAGCAGTGCCCGGCGCTTTTATACGCGAAATCTTCAGGGGGATGGGCAGGGTCCAGCGGCCCGACCTCTCGCCGGAAGTGATGTCGCCGGATGGACGCTGGATTGCGGGGATCGAGGAGAACAACCTGGTGATGCGGGCCACGGTGGATGGCCAGAAGGTCAGCTTCACCAGCGACGGTACATCGAACGCGTTTTGGGATGTCGAAGGCGTGTTGTGGAATCCATGGTCTCCGGACGGACAACACCTCGCCGTATTCAAGCAGCACACGGAAGGCATGGCGCGCATTCCGACCATCGAATGGCTCAAGCCGCTGGAACAGGCCCGCGAGATCATCGGCCTTCCGGCCGGCGGCACGCTCTATCGCTCCGAGCTCCATCTGATCGACATGAACTCGCGGAAACCGGTCGCCGTCGATCTGGGCGATACGACCAATCAGTATTTGCGGATCCTGAAATGGCTGCCGGACAGCTCAGAGCTGATCCTGGCGCGCTACAACCGCGTGCTCAGTCGTGTCGATATCCAGGCCGTTAATTCCGTGACCGGAGCGGTACGGAATGTATTGACCGAGCGGTCCTCAACGTTTCTCACCAATCATCACAAGGCGATCTGGGGCAATGAAACGGGTTTCACGCTGCTGCCGGACGGCTCGGGCTTCATCTGGATTTCAGAGCGCAGCGGATGGGCCCATTTTTATCACTATGATCTCAAAGGGCGACTGGTGCATCAATTGACCAGCGGCGCCTGGCCCGTCAAACGGGTTGTACGCGTGGATCAGTCCGACGGCTGGGTTTACTTCACCGGGCACGGCGACCAGACGCGTCCCTATGACACGCATCTCTATCGTGCCGCGCTCGACGGTAAAGGGCTGTCACAGCTGACGCGAGACAAAGGTCAACACGCCGTCGACATGTCGCCCTCGGCGCAGTACTTCGTGGATACGTATTCCGCTGTCGATGTGCCACCGAAAACGGTGCTGCGCAAATCGGACGGCACATGGATTCGAGCGCTCGGAGAATCCGATATCGGCCGCCTGAAAGCCATCGGCTGGACACCGCCGAAAGAGTACACCGTTAAGGCGGCGGACGGCATCACGGATCTGTGGGCGACGCTGTATTTTCCCTACAACTTCGATCCCAACCGGAAGTATCCCGTCGTCGAGCACATCTACGCCGGGCCGCAAACCACGATGCGGCCGTCAGATTTCGGCGATCGGACGAGTTATCGGGGCGCAAACTTCAACCGCGCATTGGCCAACCTGGGCTTCATCGTCCTGACGCTCGATGCTCGCGGGACGCCCGAGCGCTCCAAAGCGTTCCAGGACACGGTATACAAGAACTGGGGTCAATATGAAATTGCAGACCATGCCGGTGCCGTGCGCCAGCTCGGCCGCCGGCTGCCATTCATGGATCTCGATCGGGTGGGAATATGGGGAGCATCGTGGGGAGGGCATTTCACCTTTCGAGCCCTGACTCAGGCACCGGATCTGTACAAAGTGGGGATCAGCCAGGCACCGGGCTACGATCCGCGCCGCATTACGCTGTACGAGGTATATCTGGGAATGCCGCAGGAAAATACATCCGTCTACGACGCGGCGGATGTTTTCGCGCTGGCGCCGAAACTGCAAGGCGACCTTCTCCTGATTGGCGGCACCAACGATACAGCCACGCAAGCGGACCTGTTCAAGATGAGCGAAATTCTGATCCGTCTCGGAAAACAGCATTGGACCATGACTTATCCCAACTCGGGCCACGGACCCGTGGGCAAAACCGCCGAGTACGACATGGAGTTGAAGAAGCGCTTTTTTCTGGATCATCTGATGAAGGCACCTGGCGGTTGCGCCCTGTCGAATAATCAGGCCGCTACCGCAGGCGCACCACCGCGTGTTTCTCGCCGGAATTGACGGCGATCTCCGCGTCCCGCTGCAGGAACTTCAGGATCGTCATCGGGTCGTCGGCGTGGAAAACGCCCGAGATCCGCCGCTGGGCCAGCGCGTCACTGCCCAGCTCGATGTGGAAGTCGTTGTAGCGGTTGAACTGCTCGATGGCTTCGGCGAGCGTCGTGCCGTTGAAGATCAGGCGGCGCTGCCGCCAGGCGAGCGCGGTCTCGACATTGACCTTTGCCGTCCGCAGTATGCGGCCATTCTGCGTAATCCGAGCTTCATCTCCTGCCGTCAGAACCGTCGGCGCGGCCTGCGTCGGCGATTGGCTCGCAGCAGAGAACGCGGGCGCGGCCTTTTCGCCGACGTCCACCTGAACGCGGCCCTCGACGACCGATACCGTGGTCTCGGCATCGCGGCGATAGACGTTGAATTGCGTTCCGAGAACTTTGACGACGGCCTCGCCCGCCGCTACGACGAATGGACGGCTTTGATCGCGGGCGACATCGAACAGCACCTCGCCGCGCAGCAATTCGATCCTGCGCGCGTCCCTGGACAGCGCAACTTTGATTCGCGACTGTGTGTTCAGATGAAGCAGGGATCCATCTGGGAGTCTCACGGTGCGCTGCTCGCCAATGGCCGTCGCGTAGCTTTTCTCAGCCAGGCGCGGGAGCGCCCACAATCCGGCCGCAACTACCGCAACGCCTGCCGCCAGACCGAACAGCCAGCGTCGGTTCGTTTTGCCGGCGATCCCGACTTCGACCGTCGTGCCTGCCGGCGCCATCGCATTGGCTGGCGACACGTCCCTGGATTCCGATCCCCGCCCCTTGATCGGGATAACGTTCGCAGCGTTACCCGCCCGCAGTTCTTCGCTATCGACGGGGAGCAGCTGCTCCCGGCTCATGCCGTGAAAGGCCCGATACGCGGCCTGCGCGAGGAGGAACTCCTCGATGTGATGGGGCGAGAGCCGCAGCCAATTGACGAGCTCAGCCCGGCACTCGGGCGAGGCATCGTCGTCGAGGCGGGCGACCCATTCCGCCGCTTGCTCGGCCAGATCCGAGGTTTCGCGCGGGCTCCGGCTCATGGCTCCGTCCTCCCCGGCGAGCGCTGCCACCCGGCCATACGGCAACCGGCGATGGCGCGGGAAACATAAGTCTTGGCAGTTTTGTGCGAAATCCCGAGGTGCGCGCCGATCTCGTCGAAGGACAGTCCGGCGCACGTGCGCAGCACGAGTGCAGTGCGATATTTGGTCGGCACCTGCGCCAGCAGGCGCTGCAGATGCCGCTCCAGTCCCAGCTTGTCCCCCAGCTCATCGCCCCACAGCTCGGCGTCAGTCAGCTGGTCCGCGCGCTCGACCGCGATCTGCGAGTCGTAAGTGACGGGATTGCGGCTCTGCCGCAACTTGAATTCGGACAGGACATTGGAGGCGATCTGGTACAAGTAAGCCTCGGGTTTCTCGACCAGCTCGTGGCGCGGGTGCTGCCAGAAGCGCAGGAAGATCGTCTGCAGGAGGTCGCTGGAATCTTCCGGTTTGCGCAGCCGCCTCAACAGGAACTGATAGAGCCTGCCGGCGCAGCGCTCCATGGCCACGGCCACCGCTTCCCGCGGGCCGCCGGGCTGCGGCCCCGGAGGGCGGTCGTTTGAGTTGTGCGGGTTCATTGGATACACGCTACATCTATATACGACAGTTCCGGGCCCTATTTCGTAAACAATTTTTTCGCCCCGGAATTCCTGTTTCCTTTTGGAGCGGCGATGCAGTCGTAGTAGGCGAAGGGGAGCATCCTGACACCCGGGGAACCGACATGAGAAACAAGCTCTGCGTCCTTTGCCTCAGCGTAGCGTTGTCCGCCGTTGCCGACGTTGCCGCCGCCGATCAGCTGCGCACTGAAACCGTCGTATTCAACATGCCGGAGCAGCCGCTCGAAGGCGCGCTCGCGCAGCTGGCGATCGCTGCGGACATCAAGCTGGTCTACTACACCGAGGTCGGCGCGGGTTTGCGAGCGCCCGCCGTCATCGGCAAGTACACCGCGGCGCAGGCGCTGGAAAGGATACTTGGCGCTACCGGCTTGCACGCGGAATATCTGGACGAGCGCACGGTGGCCATCCTGGGAGAGAAGGGTGCGGATGCTGCGAGCAAACGCTTCCCGAATGGTTCCGGCCTCGGTGATGCGCGGCTTCAATTGGCGCGAAGGGACGTTTCTGCGGCTGCAACCCCGGCATCCGGGCAGGATTCGAAAGATTCCGAGCGTGCTGCCACTTCCGGCGGCTCTCCAGCCGAAAAATTGCAGGAAATCGTCGTCACCGCGCAGAAGCGCGCACAGGCCATCAAAGATGTGCCGATGAGCATCGTCGCGTTGTCCGGCGAGGAGCTGGACATGAAGGGCATCAACAGCACGCTCGATATCGCGTTGGCGGTGCCGGGCGTCGCCGTCCAGGATCGCGGCGGGTCGAGCGAGCGGACCATTTTCCTGAGAGGGCTGGGCAATACCCGCGGCTCACAGACGATGGTCGGCATCTATCTCGACGAGCTCGATGTCACCAGTTTTCCTTACTATGCGCCGGATCTGCGCGTGTACGACATGGAGCGTCTGGAGGTCCTGCGCGGGCCGCAGGGTACCCTCTATGGAAGCGGTGCGATGGGCGGAGTTCTGCGCTACATCACGAAGAAAACGAACTTGACCGCGTTTTCCGGCGATGCGTATGCCAGAGCATCATTTACCGAGGGGGGAGATCCCAGCGAAACCATCGGCGGCAGCATGAACCTGCCGGTCGTGGCGGACAGGTTCGGCGTGCGCATCGCGGGTTTCTATGAGAACAGCGGTGGCTGGATCGATCAGCCCGCCGCATCGAAGTCCGACATCAACGATCAGCAGCTCTACAGCGTGCGGGCCAAGACGCTTTGGCGGCCCACCGAAGCATGGGAAATCTCTGCCATGGCGATGGTACAGAAGAGCGACACCGGAGCGTCCAATGTGGGCGAGGACGAAAACGGCAACTTCACCCAGCGCTTCTCCAGGACGACCACGCCGTCGGGTGAGAACGATTTCGGGATGTACAATCTTACGGCGACCTATTCCGCCTCGAAGTTTCAGGTCCTGAGCTCCACCGGCTACGTGGATGTGAGCTCCGGCTTCCACGAGACGGGGTACATCGCAAAATTGCTGGGTGCGCCGCCGGGCGTGCCGTACGATCTTCTTTACGAGTTCAGCGATGTCGTGGCGCGCGCCTTCGTGCAGGAGATGCGTGTGTCGTCCATCCAGGGCGGGCGCTTGAACTGGACAGCCGGCGCGACGTATCGCGATGCAAAGCTCAAGACCAACAGCCGGTTGCTGTTCGGCCTGCCGGGCTCGGTGCCGGTCAATATCGGCGGACGCGCCGCCAGTTCGACCGAATCCTGGGCGGTGTTCGGCGAGGCGAGTGTGGATCTGACCCGTCGGCTCAACTTGGGCGCGGGCCTCAGGTACTACAGCGACCGTCAGGAGAACATCACCACGCGCCAATCCGGGGAGTTCGATCAGCTCAGCCCGAGGTTCTTCGGCAAGCTCACTCTGACCGACGATATCGGCCTGTATGCCAACGTCGGCAAAGGCTTTCGCAGCGGAGGGTTCAACACCGCGCTGGCGATCGCCAACGGCGCGCCGCGCGATTACGAGTCCGACCTGTTCTGGTCTTATGAGCTGGGCAGCAAGGGCATGCTGTTCGACAAACGGATGAGCTTCGACGTGGCCGCCTTCTATGGCGACTACCAGGATGCGCAGGACGTCGGCTTCGTGGTCATCAACGGCTTGCTCGTCAGCCTCACCGGCAACCTCGGCCAGGCGGTCATCAAAGGCGTCAACTGGGACCTGGCGGTCCAGCTGAACGACGCGCTGTCCATCGGCACGGGCGGGGAGTACCTGGACGGGAAATACACGAAGATCAGCGCCGTGTCGGCGAGCCAGGCGGTCGGCGATCCGCTGAAGTTCATCCCGGACTACCATGCCAATGCCTGGGCCCTGTATGAGTTCAAGTGGTCGGTCGACACCAGCGGCTATCTGAGGCTGGACTATGACCGCCAGGGCGAGTCGGAGTACCGCAACCGCAGCCAGGGGCCGCTGTATTTCTCCCGGTCCGATACGATCAACATGGTCAATGCCTCGCTCGGCTGGCAGCGGAACAATTTGTCGATCAGCCTGTTTGCGCGTAATCTCCTCGACGATCGCGGCTATCTCGACGCCGAATCCATAGAGCTGCTGGCGGCCCGCTCGAGGCCGCGCACCTACGGCGTCAACCTGCACCTGGCTTTCGACTAGGAGACCTGATGAACTTACGATCGGCTCTGCCACTCCCGGCCCTGCAACTGATTCCACTTCTGATCCTGCAATTGACCCTCGGCACCGGGGCGGCGCAAGCCGCGTCCGTCGCCTATGTGGGCGGCACGATCATCGACGGCAACGGCGGCCCCGTCATCGACGACGGCGTGATCGTCATCGACGGCGAGCGCATCACCGCGGTGGGCGGCCACAGTACGCCGATTCCCGCCAAGGCGCGCAAGGTCGATGTCCGGACCAAATACATCGTTCCGGGATTGATGGACGCCAACGTCCACCTGCTGATCGACGTCAATCTCGAGAACCTGGTCCGCTACGAGGGCCGTTACGCCGACCTGATCATCGAAGGCGCGCAGGTCGCGCTGAAGAACGGTCTGACCACGGTGTTCGAAAGCTGGGGTCCGCTGGAGGCGCTGAAGGACGTGCGCGACAGGATCAACAAAGGCGAGGTCGCGGGCAGCCGTTTGTATGTCGCGGGAAATATCGTCGGCCTGGGCGGCCCCATTTCCACCGATTTCAAAGCCGATGCCGCCAAAGTCGCGAGCAAGAACCTCGTCGACAAGATCAACGCGCAGTGGGAGCAGGGCATGGGCCGCAGGCTCCTGTGGCTGCCGGCCGAGCAGGTGGGCGCCGAGGTCCGCGCTTACACGGGCAAGGGGATCGACTTCCTCAAGTACGCCGTCAGCGGCCACAGCTTCGGCGAGATGCCGTTCCTCTTTTTCTCGGACGCCGCGCAGCGGGCGATCGTCGAAGAAACCCATCGCGCGGGCCTCACGGTCCAGACCCATACCTCCTCGGTCGAGAGTTTCCGCATGGCCCTGGAAGCCGGCGTGGACCTGATGCAGCACTGCGAGACTACCGGCGCGGTACCGCTGCCGGACAACCTGGTGCAGATGCTCGTGGACAAGAAGATCCCCTGCGGCGTGCTGGCGCAAACCGAGCATCGGCTGGAATGGTATCGCTCGCTGGGGAAGGACACGCCATCGGCTGAATTCTTCAGCGTGGTCCATCCGGTAAAGGATCAAAACGTTCGCAACTTCATCAAGGCCGGCGCAATCCTGCTGCTGGCGACCGACGCGGGTTTGATGCATGCGGATGCCGCCAGCGATCCGCAGGCCAAGCGCCTGGCCGGCGACAACAAAGACGTCCTGACACAGCTCGGCTCCGGCCATTTCACTTGGCTGCGCGCAATGGAGGAAAAAGGCATGGATCGCATGGCCATCCTGAAGGCGGCCACGAGCAACATCGCGCGCGCGTACAAGGTCGACAAGGACTTGGGCACGATCGAGAAGGGGAAGGTCGCCGATCTGCTGGTCCTCAATCGAGACCCATTGCAGTCGGCGGCGAGCTACAGCGCCATCTACCAGGTCGTCAAAGCTGGCAAGGTCGTCGACCGGCAGGCGCTGCCTGTGCACCCGATTCTCACGGCGCAGACAAAGTAAGATCGTCGCACTGTTCGACATTGCCGCCGCGGCCGCGCCCGACACGGTGCAACGATCGAAGCTGCCGATACAACCTCGCGCTGGGGCTTGAACCGGGCGTCATAGCCGGTGAAAGTTGTTTTTAAACCAGGCACTTATCTCCAGCATCACATCGTGAGCCCCCTGTCTGCATGCCAGGCCGCCCCGGCCGGCAGGCCGCGGCATCTGATTTCGTATGTCGATTCACCTCGCCGAGGTGTCTTAGATATGTGACCTGTAGACCCGTCGCCGACCGATCACCGCTACGTAAGGACCCATCGGCAACGATGACCGAGTTGCCGCACAACTTCGTGCCATAGTTCAGCCATGCTTCCGGCATCCAGGCGCAGGCGTACCCGCGACACACCGAATCCACCGTCGTTCGACGCGCTTGCGCGCTGGGTGAGCAATGCCGTCAATCTCAACTGGCTGAAGAGTCAGATTCGGCGACGCGATCGAAGCGCGGACGAGGTGGACGATCTCATCCAGGACGCCATCCTGCGTGTCACCGAGTCGTGCCGCCGCGGCGAGGCGCGCGACCCGGCCGGCGTCCTGGTGCGCACCGTATCGCGGCTCTCGATGAACGACCGTCGCGATCGGGCGCGCCATCCGCAGGTCGATGAGCCTGTCGAAGAGCTTGAAAGGATTCTGCCGCTCATCAATACGGCGCCGCCGCCCGAAGAGCTGATCATCGCCGAGCAGCGGTGGACGCTCATCGCCGAGACGCTCGAGAACGTCAGCGCCCGCAAGCGTGAGGCCTTTCTGCTGAGCCGGATCCACGACCTGACCTATGCTCAGATCGCCCAGCAGCTCAAAGTGAGCGAGCGGACGGTCAAGGAAGATATCACCCAGGTCATGGCGCTCCTCATCGACGCCGCCCACCGCAAGCGTGCCCGCCATGAAAACATCTGAGAAACGCACGAGCTGCGATATCCCGCTGCATATTCGCAACGAAGCGGCGGCGTGGATCATGCAGCTGCACGCATCCGATCGCAGCGCGAACGCCGACGATGCGTTGCGCGAGTGGCTTGCCCAGAGCGCGGCCCATCGCGAAGCCTTCGAGGCTGCGAGCGACATGTGGAACGCCGGCGCGACGCTGCCGGTTTCGGTCATTGGGCGCATGGCGCGCGCTGATCGACGCCCTGCGCCTGTTTGGCGAAGGCCGGTGCCGATCGCAGCCACGTTTGTTTTCGCAGCGATTCTCGCGGGTGTCGCCTATCGATCCGGCGGCTCGGCACTGACTACGGGGGTTGGCGAGCAGCGCACCCTGTCGCTCGAGGACGGAACCCGCGTGACGCTGAATACGGCGACGCGCTTGAAGGTTGCGTTCGGCGATCGCGCGCGTCGCGTGTCGCTTGAATCCGGCGAAGCCCTCTTCGACGTGGCTCGAAATCCGGATCGTCCGTTCGTCGTATCCGTGGCCGGCCATGAGGTCACCGCGTTGGGCACATCGTTTGTCGTGCGTTACGAGCACGCACGCACGGAAGTGACCTTGATGGAAGGCAAGGTAAGCGTGGCGCCGCTGTCTTCGGGAAAGGCCGATGGCGGCGATGCGCATTCCGGCGCGACCGTGCTGCAACCGGGCGAGCGGCTGACGCTGGCCGAGTACGCGCAGCCCAAGCTGGACCGGCCGGCGCTCGACAGAGTCACAGCCTGGAAACGGGGACAGGCGGCGTTCCAGAACACGCCGCTGCCCGCCGCGATCGAAGAGATGAATCGCTACAGCAAAAGGAAGCTGGTCATCGGCGATGACGCCGCGGCCGCCGTGCGGGTGAGCGGCATCTTTCGCGTGGGCGAGTCGGAGACGTTCGCTCTGGCATTGGTGAACACGTATCCGCTGAAGACGGCCGAACAGGGCGACGTTCTTCTGATCTACGGCGGGCTCGAGGACCGCGGAAAGTGATGTCCCTTCGTCCGTGTGGGGTGTCTTAGTCAGACAGAGCGAACCAGCAAGGATAACCACACCGACGGACCGTCTCTCCCGGGGAAGCCCATGCGATACAGACTTGCTTTTCTCCCTGCCGCGCTGGCCTTGAGCCTGCTGCTGACAGGCGGCGTGCACGCACAAACGAGCGCTCTGAGCGACTTCAACCTCCCCGCGCAGTCGCTGGGGGACTCGTTGCGGGCCGTCGGACGCCAGCTTGACGTGAATGTCCTGTTCGATCCTGCGCGGGTCGAGAGGCTGAAGGCGCCGGCAATCAAGCTGCGCGGAACATTCGAGGAAGCGCTGTCGCGGCTGCTGGCCGGCTCCGGGTTCACGTATCGGTTCTTGAACGAGCACACGGTCGTTCTGTCGGACGGGAGCGATGTGGCAGGCGTCTCCGGCGGTGTGAGCAGCAATGCGAGCGAGGCGGATCGATCGCGCCTCGCGCAATCCGATCCGTCGCGGTCGATGCAAATGGCCAACGACGAGGGGCAAAAGAGCGCGGCCCAGTCCAGGGATCGGGACGCTCCCGACAAGACGGTAGAGAACGCCAGGGGCGGTCTGCAGGAAATAGTGGTGACCGCGCAGAGGCGCGAGGAACGTCTGCAGGATGTGCCGTTCGCGATCACGGCGATTGGTCAGCGCGAGATCCGCGACCGCGGCGCGATCGACATCAAGGACCTGCAATACTCGATCCCCGGACTCAACATCCAGGAGCTGCAGCCTGGCGCGAATCGCACGGTCATGCGCGGCATCAATCCCGGCATCAGCACCGGCCTGCCGGTCGTGGCGGTGTACGTGGATGAAGTCGGCATCAACCTGGAGCAGCAGCAAAGGGACGGGATATTCCCCCTCGTCGATATCGACCGCATCGAGGTGCTGCGCGGGCCGCAAGGCACGCTTTACGGCCAGGGGTCGATTGCCGGAACCATCCGCTACGTCACGCGTAATCCCGATCTTCAGAAGTCCGACGGATTTCTCGAGACCCATATTTACGGTCAGGAGGACGGCGGCGTCGGTTACCGGGCCAATGGAGCCGTCGGCGTCGCGCTGGCCGCCGATCGCGTTGGCCTGCGCATATCGGGCGGCTATGACCATCTTGCCGGATGGATCGACTACCCGGCGGCCGGCGTTCGAAATGCCAACGACACGGAGCGCACGTTCGTGCGTCCCAAGCTCCTCGCCCGCCTGACGGACGATCTGACGCTCTCGCTGCTGTACCAGTACTACGATCAAAAATCCGATACGGATGCGTCCAGCAGCGTCGCCTCGCCGATCCTTCGGTCCGGCAAAATGCGGCTCTACCCCGCCAGCGATCGAAGCCACCTGGCCAATGCGATCCTTTCGTACGACTTCGGTCCTGCAACTCTGATGTCTTCATCCGGCTATCAACGCCGCGATCTGCACTTTACCGCGGCGGTCGCGACGTTCTTCTCGGATAACCCCGGCGAGTACGAGCAGTTCAGCCAGGAGCTGCGCGTCAGCTCCAATCCCGGGAGCGCAATTCAATATACCGCCGGCGCCTGGTATCGGAAATTTTCATCGAACGTCAATCGCATCCTGTTCGACGTGAACGGCAATCCGACCGCGGTGGCGCGCAAGCTCGGCAACGATCCGGCCGACTCCGAGTCGAAGGCGGTGTTCGGCGATGCGACCGTTGCTGCGACCGATCGCCTGGATGTGAGTCTTGGCGCACGCTACTACTGGGACACCCGCGACAACGACGCGGCCATTCCACTCCAGCACAGCGAGGCGGACTTCGCCAGTTTCAGCCCGCGAGGCTCGATCCGATATTCCTGGACGCCCGAAGTCTCGACGTACGTCACCGTGTCGAAGGGCTTTCGCAGCGGCGGGTTCAACAACAGCGGCACAAGCTACGGGCCGGAATCGCTCTGGAACTATGAGATCGGCACCAAGGCGCTCGTCGGCGGCGCTCTGTTCATCGACCTGGCGGGGTACTACGTGGACTACCAGGATCGCCAGAGCCAAACGGCGATCGAAACCTCACCCGGGGTCTTTTTCCCGGAAACGCGCAGCGTCGGCAAAGCCTCGGGCTTTGGCGTCGAGGGAGCGCTGGGCATCGAGCTCGGCGGCGGATTCAGGATCGACGTTACGGGCGCATACAACGACGTTCGATCGGACGTGACCAATGCGGAAGTCCTCGAGGGCGAGCGTTTCGGATTCGTGCCGAAGGTCACCGGCTCGGTATCGCTCAGCCAGCGCGTGCCGTTGAGCCCACGTTTGCAGGGACTGTGGCGGATCGACTATCAGCATTCCTCGCCCTATGCATCGATCATCCGTCAGGGGCTGGCGAACGGCTCGGTGCTGACGGTGGAGAACTACGAGAACCAGCCGCAGGACTATCTCAATGCGCGCCTCGGTGTGGAGATCGGCCAGCTGGGAATTTTCCTGGACGCACAGAACATCCTGGACGAGGACGCAGTCCTCTTTCCGTTCTCGCCCATCGCCACGACGGGCGAAGGCGTACGCGCGCGGCCTCGCAGCTACGGCCTGACGGTACGACGCGATTTTGGACGCTGAGCCGCGGCGTCAAATGACTTTCCACCATGGCACCGCCAGCACGCGTTCGGAAATCCAGGCCGTTCTTTCGCCGGCGTACAGCAGCAATCCGCCCGGCGCATCATTCCCATACTCCTGGAGAAACACCCGCAATCCCTTGGCGTCGTTGTAGCCTGGATTGGCCGTCGCCTTCACTTCGATGGGCAGCAACTTGCCTTGCCTTTCGATCACGAAGTCGACTTCCTCACCCGAGCTGGTGCGCCAATACAGAATGGCCGGACGGCTGGCATCGGTCTCGCGCCACGCGAGCAGATCCGTACAAACGATGTTCTCAAGATGCATCCCCGCAGGGCTGGTTTGCTGAGCGAGGTACAGGGCCAGGCCCGTATCGCTCCAGTAAAGCTTGGGAGACTTGATCAACCGCTTGGTCCGGTTGACGGAATACGGCTCCAGACGCACCAGCTGATAGGACACTTCGAGCAGGTTGAGATAGCGCTGCACCGTGGTGCGCGGCAAGCCGGTATCGCGCGCCAGCTCGACTTGATTGATGACTCCGCCCAAACGCAGGCATGCCGCGCGCATCAATCGCTGGAAGTCGTAAAGGTTATCGATCGCGGCGAGGTCGCGCAGATCGCGTTCCAGGTAAGTCTGCGTATATCCGGCAAAGATTTCGCTGCGACCCGCAGCGGTGGCCTGATCGGGATGCAGGAGCGCAGCCGTGGGATAACCGCCGCGCGCGGCAACAGTCTGCCAAGGCTCGTACGGCGACGTTTGTGCATCGACAATGGTCATCCAGTCAGGGACCGGGTGTTCGAGGAACGCCGTCCAGATCCCGGTCGCTCCCTCGCCGAGCTGCTCGCGCCGCGTGAGCGGCCAAAGCGTCAAGTACCGTGCCCGTCCGGCGAGGGACTCCGACATCTTCTGCATGAGCAGAAGATTGGCCGAGCCGGTCAACAGAAAGCGGCCGTTGATTCTGGCGGCATCGATCGATTCTTTGATCGTGAGCAGCAGGTCGGGCGCGCGCTGGACCTCGTCGATCGTGATCGGCGCGCCGTCCGAGCCGATCAACGTTTGCGGTTCCGCCTGAGCCAGACTGCGGTTCATGGCGCTATCCAGTGTGATGTAGCGCCGCCGGGCGAACGGCTCGATATCCCGCGCCAAGGTGCTTTTACCGGTTTGGCGGGCACCTGTCAGGGCAACGGCGGGGAAGAGTGTCAGCGCGCGCTCTATGCTGGATGTCAGTGCTCTAGGTAGAAAGGCCATATAATTCAGTATGTTGTGTTTGTGCCCATTCAATGGGCACAATATGCCCGAGCTACGGGCACTTTGCAAGGCGAGGCGATCACGAAGCGGCGATGACGCTGACTACGATGCCTATGTAGGCACGTAGATGTAGGCACGTAGATGTAGGCACGTAGATGTAGGCACGTAGATGTAGGCACGTAGAGTCACCTTGCCCCGCTCACTCGTCTGCTGCCGCTGATTCGAGCTCGCAAGACCGATAGCTCGGATCAGTTCGTCACTTTCTACAAGAGTCTGGAGAGTCGGCCGGCGGAGCAAGCCATAGCGCGCATCCAGTGTCCGCGAATAACTTTTGTGAGCAGTGCCGATGTCATCGTCGATGGCGATGTGTCGGTGCCTTGGGTCCCATCATTCGCGAGCGCCGAGCCGAGCCGGTGCTACCGCATGCACATCGGCAACGCCGAAACACAAGCATTCAACGATCCGCAACTGAGATTTACAACCCGACGGCTAATGGTTAAGTTCACCACAGCCAAGCTCGGCACGCTCCAGATGAACTTGCATTTACCTTTTTACAGCGCCGTCCCACGAGGTGCATTCCGACAGACGATTTTTTTGGCCTGCGCCGCCGGCTTGAAATCTTTACAGGCCAGCCAGCCAGCCGTGGCACGAAGGGCGCGCTCACCGGTAACGCGCGCGCCATAACGAACTCGAGCCGCACAGCAATGAAACCTGACAGCTGCGAGCTGGCGATCAATGGCATCCGCGATGCGTGGCGCAAGGCGGAAAGGGGGGTGCAGCGGCAATGAATGCGATGGAGACCACCAGGTGGGCGGCGCTGGCTGCGTTCGACGTGCCTGTGCTGAACGTCAACGACAGCGACGCCGTGCGCTACATGACCTCGCGCATGCTGCGCAACGCGGGTTTCAAAGTTCTGGAAGCGGCGACGGGCGCCGCGGCGCTCGACTTGGCTCGTGACTCGCTGCCCCGGCTCGTGGTGCTCGACATCAAACTGCCGGACATCAATGGCCTGGAGGTGTGCGCGCGGATCAAGTCATCCCCTGTGACCCAGTCGATCAAGGTGCTGCATACGTGCGCGGAATTCGTCGCCCCCGAATTCAAGGTGCAGAGCCTCGAAAGCGGCGCGGACGGCTACCTGACCCATCCGTTCGAGCAGGAGGAGCTCATTGCCACGGCCCGCTCGCTCCTGCGCCTGAGCGCGACGGAGCAGAGCCTGCGCGATACGGCGGCGGAGCTGCGCGAGGCGAACAAACGAATTCACGAGTTTCTCGCCATGCTCGCCCATGAGCTGCGCAACCCGCTTTCGGCTATTACGACTTCGCTGCCGTTGCTCGAGCGGCACGCCGCGCGCGACAAAGTCGAGAATACGGCGCGCGAGGTCATCCAGCGCCAGACCCTGCAGTTGCGCCGGCTCGTCGACGACCTGCTCGACGTGGCGCGCGTTACGCGAGGCAAGATCGAGCCGCAGTGGGCCACGGTCGACCTGGGCACCTTGCTGGCCAAGATCGCCGACAACCTCCGCCGCACCCGCGTGTCCGCCAGTCAGCAGTCCCTCACTGTAGTTCTGCCGCAGCGTCCACTGCTCGTGCGCGGCGATTCGCTGCGCCTCGAGCAGATTTTTGCAAACCTGCTGGACAATGCCAGCAAGTACTCGCAGCAGGGCGGGGAGATCTCGCTGTCGGCGGTGGTTGCGGCGCGCGGGGACGCCGACGAAATTCGCGTGCTGGTGCGCGACAACGGTATCGGCATCGATCCGCAGGCGCTGCCGGGGATCTTTGATCTGTTCGCGCAGGCCGACGTGCCGCTGGCGCGCTCGCGCGGCGGCCTCGGGATCGGGCTCACGCTGGTAAAGTCTCTGGTGGAAATTCACGGCGGACGCGTGCGCGCCCACAGCGCGGGACTCGGCCGGGGGAGCGAGTTGGAGGTGGCCTTGCCGTTGCTGCGGCAGCAGGCCGTGGCGGAAGCGCCCGGTATCCGGCCGGTTGCGGTCGAGTGCGGCGGGAGCTGCAGGATCGCCGTTATCGAAGACAACCCCGACGTCCAGTCCATGCTCAAGACGCTGCTGGAGTCCTGGGGCCACACCGTGGACACCGCCGCCGACGGACTGAGGGGCATCGATGTCATCCAGGCATTCCAGCCCGACCTTGCGCTGATCGATATCGGGCTGCCGCTCGTCGACGGCTATGAAGTGGCGCGCCAGGTCCGCGCGCGCGAGAAAGGCAAACGCATCTTCCTCGTCGCGCTGACCGGATACGGGGCACAGGACCAGAAGGAGCGGGCGTTGCGCTCCGGCTTCGACCTGCACCTGGCCAAGCCCGCGGAGCCCGAGCGTCTGGCGGCGCTCATCCGCGATCTCGGTCGGCAACGCAGCGCCTGAACGGCGGCTCCGTCGCGCGGCTCCCCGAGCCGCATTCGTGAGACGGATTCACCCGAAGTCATAAGAGTAAAGTGCCCAGCCATTCGAGGTACTCGCGTACTCCGTTTGTTCCGCAGCCGTCCCTCAGCGGCGTGAGATGAGCCGGGCTCCGTGAACTTCCCGGGGCCGCGGCGGTCGGACATTCCCTTGCCCACGTGCACCCGGACACAGCTTCGCCACCCTCAGAGGCCCCATGAAATCTGCCGTCGTCATTTCTTTGTTGCTGCTCGCCGCCGCCCGGACCTTTGCCGCAGATCTTGCGATCGACGACCGTTACCGGCTTCGGCAACTCATCTCGGACCCGGCGCAGCTGGAGCGGTTCTATGGCTACACGGAACCGCAGAAGCTCGTGCGTGGCGGGCGGATTACGCCCAACTGGATGCTCGACGGGGCGAGCTTCTGGTACGCGGACGGCTCACCCGGCAATACCGTCATCCTTCGGGTCGACGGCGCGTCCGGCGAAGTAGCGCCGCTCCTCGACGCGGCGAGAACACGTGCGGCGCTCGCCGGCCTCGTTGGCCATGATATGCCTTACAAAGGTTTGCCCTTCGACACGGTGGTCGAACTGGGCAATGGTCGCTACGGGTTCACTTTCGAGGGAACCGACTACGTGCTGTCGAGCGGCGACTATACGATCGCGGCAAGCAGGGAAGCGAAGAATCCGCGCGCCGTTGCACGGCCCTCGCAACGCCCCATGTGGCTGGTGGGCCCGATGCCCGTGGCGGAAACGCCTTCACCCGACCGGCGTTGGTTCGCGAGCTTGAAGAACGGCAACATCGTGCTGCGCTCGTCAGTGGACGATCGTACGGTGCCGCTCACCGTCGATGGAACGTACGAGTTCGCGTGGGACGTCGAGGCGCCGAGGATCAAGCTCACTTCCGACGGGCGGATACAGCAGCGTCTGCTGGATCCGTGGTCGCCGGACGGCGAACGATTGTTCGCCATCAAGGCCGACCGGCGCGCGGTACCCGAGCTGCCGTTCATGCACTACCTGAAGCGTGAGGAGGAAGTCTCTTCCAATAAATACCAGCGCGCCGGCGGACCGCTGGACATCTCCTATCCATATGTCATCGATGTCCTGGCCAAACGTGCGCGGCCGCTGGAGGTCGGCAATACCGAGGACCAGTACTTCACCCTGATCGGCTGGCTGCCGGACGGCTCGGAAGTGCTGTTCACACGCCATTCCCGCGACTTCAAGATGGTGGACGTGCTCGCGGGCAATCCGGCCACCGGCGCGGTGCGCACGATATTTTCCGAGAGCGCCCGGACCTTCGTCGCCATTCAGCACGACGTGATCTTCTTTGGTGACAACCATGTAACGCTCCTGCCGGACGGCTCCGGACTGATCTGGCGCTCCACGCGCAGCGGCTGGAACCATCTCTACCTGTACTCGATCGACGGCAAGAAAGTGCGCGCGCTCACGCAGGGGGAGTTTCCGGTCATCGATGTGGCCGCGGTCGATCAGGCCGGCGGCTGGGTGTACTTCACCGCGCATCGCGATCAGAAGAGACCCTATGACACGCAGCTGTGCCGCGTGAAGCTCGCAGGCGGGCAGATCCAGCAGCTCACGCCGCTGGACGGCGTGAACGCCGTCTCGATCTCGCCCGCCATGAAGACTTTCACCGTGGTGAACTCGCGTCCCGATCGGCCGTTCCGCACGGATTTCTACTCGAGCGACGGCAAGCATCTGGCGACCGTGCAGCAGGCCGACATCAGCGCTCTGCAGGCGCTCGGGTACACAGCGGCGGAGGAGTTCACGGTGACGGCGGCGGACGGTAAAACTCCGCTGTGGGGCGTCATGTACAAGCCGGCGGACTTCGACCCCGGCAGGAAATATCCGGTCATCGACCATCTGTACGGCGGTCCGCAGACGCCCAAGGTCGCTCATCATTTCGGATTCGGCGAGAACAGCCAGGACCTGCTCGACCGCGCGCTTCCGCAACTGGGCTACATCGTCATCTCGGTCGATGCCCGCGGCACGCCGGAGCGGTCGAAGGCGTTTCAGGACGTGGTCTATCGCAACTGGGGACGCAACGAGATTCCCGATCACGCTGCGACGCTGCGGCAGCTGGCACAGCGCCATTCCTTCATCGACGCCGACCGCGTCGGCGTGTTCGGCCATTCGTGGGGAGGTTACTTCACCATTCGCGCGCTGGCGCAGGCACCGGAGGTCTTCCACGTCGGCGTGGCTTCGGCGCCGGGGACCGATCCGCGCGAGATGAACATCTATGAGCCCTACCTCGATCTGCCGATTCGCGCCAAGGCGGAATACGACTACGCCAACAATCAAAACTGGGTCGGGAAGATCAAGGGGAAGCTGATGATGGTCGTGGGCACTTCGGATCCGCCCAACCACTCGGACGTCATGGAGATGGCGCATAACATGATCGAGGCGGGGGTCGATCACGATCTGGTGATCTTGCCGGAGGCGGGGCATGGGTTCTCGGGGAAGGACGATGAGTATTACATCCATCGGTTGATCGGATATTTCGAGACTTATCTGAAAGCGGGGAAGGGGCTTCGTTAGGAAGCCAGCCCGGCCTCGCGCGAGCGCCTGGCTCCGTCCCGTACTTACCGCGCCCGGATCACCCAATTGTCGCCGTCCGGCTCCACGACGAGTGCTTCGTCGTTCATGGCGTACATGATGAGTGCGTTCGGGCGATCGGCGTCGAAGATGCCGGTGAGCTTCTTGGCCCGTGCGATGTCGCCTTCCACGCGCATCTGCCGGCGGTTGTAGCGGTTGAATTCCATCACGACCTCCGGGAGCGGGGACTCCGTGAACACGAGGCGGCGCGCTCGCCACGCGAGGGCGTTCTCGACGTTGGCGGAGGCGCGGCGCGCCACTTTGCCGCCGGAAATCCGGGCTTCCTGGCCCGCAAGGAGTTGCAATCCTTCACTGGAAGCCGTTGCGTCAGCTGGATGATCCGGTAGTCGTGCGCCTTTGCCGCCGGTCGCAGCGTGGGCCGGGATGACCTGCACGACACCTTCGACGACCGCAATGTCCGTCAACGTGTCCCGGCGTCGGACGTTGAATCGCGTTCCGAGCACGTTGATGGCGGCATCACCCGCGTCCACGACGAAGGGCCGGCGCGAATCACGCTCGATGACGAACAACGCCTCGCCGGCCACGAGCCTGACGCGGCGCTCGCGCTCCGAGAAACTCACCTCGACGCGCGAATCCGTATTCAGATAAACGAACGATCCGTCCTCCAGTTTGCACGTGCGCTGTTCACCGATGGTCGTGGAATACTGAGCGACACCGGGACGCCAGGCGAGCCACGCGCCGGCTGCGAGCACGAAGAGCGCGGCCGCGGAAAGTCCGAGAGCCCGCCCGCCGCCGAAGCGGCTTCTCGGTTCGGCAATGCCGATATCCGATGCGTCGGGCGGTGCCGCCGCTGGGGCGGCGCCGTGGAACGCGATCACATCGGCGCCACGTCCCTCGAGCAGCTCCTGGATCCTGATCGAATGCCGGGGGTCCAGCTCGTCCATGAGCCTGGACGTCTGGAAAGTTTCCAGGAATATCTGCACGTGCCGCGGCGAGGTCGCGAGCCACTGCAGGAAGCGGGCGTCGCGGCTGCGGGCTCCATCCTGCGCATCCTGCGGATCGAACTCACTATCCTGGAGGCGCATGAGCCAGCGGGCGGCTTCGAGGCCGATCTGCGGATCGCGTGAATTCCTGGAACTTTGGGTGCGTAACTTCATAAGCGGTCCGTGGCGGCTAGCGATCCTCACAACTCATCGACAGATGGAGCCTGCAGTGGTTGAGGGCTTTGACGATGTAGTCCTTGACCGTGTTGACCGATACCTGCAGCTCCTCGGCGATCTGCTGATATGAATAGCCGTCACGCCGCTGTCGGATCAGCGCGATCTTGCAGGCGCGCGGCAGCCGGTTCAGCATCCGCTCGATTTCCTCCTGAGCGAGCGCCTCGCCGGAATCATCCACCCATAGGCGCCTGAATCCCCCCGCGAGCGACTCCAACCCGGCGGCATCGCTGGCAACAAAGGTGTGCCGCTCGCGCCGCTCCCGCTGATTGGCACTGTGGAGCACGTTCCAGGCCGTCTTGAACAGGTACCCGAGCGGATCCTCCACCGGCGTCTCGCTCCGGTAGCGCAGCAACCGCTCGTACACTTCCTGCACGAGGTCCTCCACGCTTTCGGTCCGTTGCGCGCGACGGGCAAAGAACACCCGCAGCTCGGTCCGGTACCGCCGATAGGTGTCCTCGATCGCCCGCGTGCGCGCGCCGCGGCCGGTCTGCGGATCGGATGTACTTTGATGCACTGCCACGGGCGCTGCGGATCCTCCTGACTCCATAAGATCACTTTGCGGGGGCGAACGGGTGGCGTTCCGCAGAAAAAAATCGAATGATGCCGGGCCAGCCACCCGAATGGCATTGCCGGACGATCTTAGTGCTCAGAACCCAGTTTCCGATGCCGATGCCAATCGGGGAGCACAAAAGATGAATCCAGCCCGGCACTTGACCTGCACCCTGTTGTTCGCGGCGCTGGCCGCGACAGCCGTGGCGCAGGAATCCACCAGCGGCGCCGCTGCCGACAAAACACAGTACGATCAGCCGTCCCAGCCTCTGGGAGAAGCGCTCAAGGAGTTCGGCCGCACCAGCGGTCTGACCGTGGTGGTCGACTCGGCGCTCGCACGCGGGATAACCGCGCCCGGCCTGCGCGGTCTCTACACCCCGGCCGAGGCGCTCGACCTGATCCTGGCGACGACCGGATTGCGCGCGGAATATCTCGATGCGCGCACGGTGGCCATTCGCGCCGCGCGCGGCGGATCGAGCTCCGCTGTCGGCGCACCGCCGAGGCAGCCCCTGGACGACGCTCAGCGGATGGCGCTCGCCAGGGTTGAACAAACATCGGCGAGCCAACGGGATCGAGGCAAGGTTGAAGATCCGAAGCGGGCATCCGGCGAATCGAATCCGCAGGGCGTGGAGGAGATCATCGTCACCGCGCAGAAACGTACCGAGCGGTTGCAGGATGTGCCGGTACCGGTCAGCAGCATCAATGCGGACGTGCTCGTCGGGAAGGCCCAGGTGCGTCTTCAGGATTACTACAACCAGATCCCGGGATTGAGCCTCACCATGCTGGGTGATACCGCCACGCCCGTCGTAGCCATTCGCGGAGTCACCACGGGCGGCTACACCAATCCGACGGTTGCGATCGTAGTCGATGACGTTCCGTTCGGAGCTTCGACATTGGCGACGGGCGGCTCGCTTGCGCCGGATCCCGATCCGAGCGAGGTCGAGCGCATCGAAGTGCTGCGTGGACCGCAGGGTGCGCTCTACGGCGCGAGCAGCCTCGGCGGATTGATCAAGTACGTCACCGTCAGCCCTTCCACGTCCGCATTGAGCGGCAGCGTTCAGGCCGGACTTTCCAGCGTCAGCCATGGCGATGGCATCGGATACAACGTGCGTGGAGCAATCAACGTGCCGGTGACGGACACGTTCGCGCTGCGAGCGAGCGGATTCACCCGCGAGGAGCCGGGCTATATCGACAATCCGGTGCTCGGCATCGACGGCGTCAACTCCAGAAGCGCGAGCGGCGGGCGGCTCGCGGGCCTTTGGCAGCCTACCGATGCGCTGACCGTCAAGGTGAGCGCGCTCCTGCAGGATCTGAAGCGCGATGGCGAAGATGCCGCGTTCCGGCTGGCCACGCTTGGTGACCTGGAGCAGACGGCCGTGCCGAGCACCGGCAGGTACGGCGAGAAAATCCAGGCGTATAGCGCAACCGTCAATGGGAAATGGGGCCGCGCCGAGCTGACATCGGTGAGCGGGTACAGCATCAATGAAGGCACGGCGTCGGCGGACTACACGCCGGTCCTCGGCAGTCTGTCGCAAGCGATCTTTCACGTGGCGGGAATGGATTCGATCAGCGATTGGAGGACGTCCAAATATTCCCAGGAGGTCCGCGTGTCGATGCCGCTCGGGAGCCGCGTGAGCTGGTTGTCAGGTGTCTTCTACTCGCATGAGAACTATCGTATAGCGGCGAATATTCGCGCGGTGGATGCGAGCACGGACGCAGTCGCGGGCTCGTGGCTCGAGCAGCTCAGCAGGACGTCATTCAGTGAGTCGGCACTTTTTACCGCGCTGACATTCCAGGTGACCGACCGATTCGATATCCAGGTTGGCGGGCGGGAAGGGCGGGTCAAGCTCGAAAGCGGTGAGAGCAGCAGCTTCGGTCCCTGGAACATGGTTCTGCTCGGCCTGCCATCTCAGTTCAGCGTCAGTCGGCCGTTCGAGTCGACGGATGACGCCTTCACTTACCTGGTTACGCCGCGGTTTAAAGTGTCGTCCGATCTGATGCTCTATGCGCGGGCCGCATCGGGATTCAGGCCTGGCGGTCCCAATGAGTCGGTACTGGCTCAAAGTCTTGGGCTGCCCCGAGCTTACGAGCCGGACACCACGCGCAACTATGAAATCGGCGCAAAGGGTGCGGTATTCAACGGTGGTCTTTCGTTCGATGCCTCCGTTTACCACGTGGACTGGAGGGACTTGCAGCTTCAGCTCCGCGACCCGACGACCTTCCAGACGTACTACGTGAATGCGGGGCGCGCCAGAAGCCGGGGAGTCGAGCTGTCGCTGGCGTCACGGCCGTTTCACGGCTTCAGAGCGACACTCTGGACGGCATGGAACGACGCTGAGCTGACCGAGGACTTTCCGGTCACGAGCACGACGACCGGCAGATCCGGAGACCGGCTGCCCTACGGTCCGCGCTGGTCCGGCAGCCTGTCGCTCGATCAGGATTTTCCGCTGGCCGACCGCGTGGCCGGATTCGTGGGAACCTCATTCACCTACGTAGGCGATCGCATGGGCAGGTTCTTCCAGGGCGTCCTTCCGCGCGAGGAATTCCCGTCGTATACGCAGCTCGATCTACGTGCCGGAGCGCGCTTCGGCGACTGGACGGTCAACGCGTTCGCGAACAATGTGGCGGACCAGCGCGGAATACTGAGAGGAGGACGCGATGCTTCCCTGAGTCTGCGTTACGCGTTCAATTACATCCAGCCGCGCACGATTGGTTTGTCGATCGAGCGAAGCTTCTGATGTGACTGTGGGACATCGCGCTCGACATGCGTTATAGAGCGGGTAATGTGGACGCAGAAGGCGGGTAAAACTTCGCTTCGCTCGATATGGAGCTCACAGAGAATGTTGAGGGGAGTGGTGCTCAATGGCGAGGCTTGCGCGGCGCCGTTTTGGGCGCCGGAGTTATCCACAGGTCAGGAATAGACCGGCTCAGCACGCTGGGTCACCCGGCCTGGGATCAGAACCGACTGGCCGAGATGCTGAGAATTGCAGAGGGCAACAGACCTGTGGATAACTCCGGCACCCAAAACGGCGCAGTTGAGGTCGTGGACCCGTAAGGGAGCGTCTTTGACCTGCGCAATCCGATAGCAGCGCGAGTCCGCTGTCGTGTGACGGAAGAAGCTTCCTCTGCAACAAAGATCGGAACCTTTGTGCCTGACGACCGTTGACGTGCGTGGAGAATTTTCTGGCGGGAGGGCGGGAAGTTATCCACAGGTCTGTTGCCCTCTGCAATCATTAGAATCCGGGCAATCCGGTTACGATCCCGGGCCGGGTCACTCAGCGTGCTGAGCCGGTCTATTCCTGACCTGTGGATAACTTCCCGCCCTCCCGCCAGAAAATTCTCCCCACAGCCTTATCCCGGTCATGCACCTCCCTTGACCCTACCACCCCCATACACTCGATATCCCGCGCCTCATCTAACATCCAGAACCATTCTCGCGCCTCCCTTTGTGCACCCGCACACCCTGTCTGAAAAACAGGTAGCCCACTTTCCGCGTTTTCTGCTCTTATTCTCCCGGGCGGGAACTCCCGGCATAACCTGGGGCGGGCCTTGCAGACCGATGAGCGACAGCGGTTCGTAGCTGACCTGGCCACGCGGCACGGGCAGCGGTTGCGCCGTTTTCTCGCCGCCCGGCTGCGCAATGCCGCGGATATTCCGGATCTTGCCCAGGAGGTTTTCCTGCGGATCCTGCGCATCGACCGCCAGGACAAGATCCGCAGCCCTGAAGCATACCTCCTTACCGTCGCCGGACACGTCCTGCACCAACATGCCCTCAATGCCCAAGCCATTCCCGAGCCCATGGATATGACCGAAGCCCTGCTCGACACTCACATGGCGGAAGAGGCCGATCCCGTGACCCAGGTTCACGTCGAGCGGCGCCTCGAAGCCCTGGACCGCGCGCTCGCGCGCCTGTCGCTGAAAACCCGCACGGCCTTCCTTTTGCAGCGCCGCGACGGCTGCACCCTGGACGAGATCGCCACGCGCATGGGGATCTCGCGCGCCATGGTGAAGAAGCATCTCGCCAAGGCGGTGCTTCAGTGCAATCGTCAGATTCAGGGCCGGATCCAGGACGAAAGATAGGCGCGCCGCATGAACTCGCAAATCTACGCTGAAGCCTCGGAGTGGCTCGTCGAATTCCGCACCGGCGAGGCGCGTCTGGAGAAGCGCCGCGCTTTCCAGGACTGGCTCGATGCCTCGCCCGAGCACGTGCGCGCCTATCTCGAGCTGACTTCGATCTGGGAAGACTCCTCGGGCCTGGACCGCGAGCGGCGCCTGGACCTCGAGTCGATGGTCGCGGCCTCGCGTGCCGAAACAAATGTCGTGGATCTGGCGGAGTCGGACGACTCGGGCAATGCATCCTCCCGCGCCCGCCGGACTCACGCTGTGGTGAATGCGTCTGCGCGCCGGCGGTTTGCGTTCGCTGCCTCGGTCGTCCTGTTGCTGGGCGCGGCGATCGGCGCATGGGGCTGGAGCACGCTGCGTCAGGGCACCTACACGACCGACGTGGGTCAGCAACAAACGTTGGCTCTTCCGGACGGCACCACCGTGGAGCTCAATGCCGACACGCGTATCCGCGAGCGCTACACCGCCACGTGGCGCAGGGTCGAGTTGCTGCGCGGCCAGGCGCTGTTCCGCGTCGCCAAGGATGCCGCGCGGCCGTTCATCGTCGTCAGCAATCAAACCACCGTCCGCGCCGTCGGCACCGAGTTCGACGTCCGCCGCAGCACGGAGCGGACCATCGTTACCGTGCTCGAAGGACGCGTGGCCATCCAGCCGCCGGCCTTGTCGCGTGCCGAGCCGCCTTCGCGCAGCGCGCCCGAGGCGGGAAAAAATTACACGCCGGGAGATCTCCTGCTCACCGCCGGTCAACAAACCACGGTCACCGCCCACGCGGTGGCGCCGCCGACGCGCACCAATGTTACGATCGCCACTGCCTGGACCCGCCAGAAGCTGATCTTCGAAGCCACGACGCTCGCCGATGCCGCCGAGGAGTTCAACCGTTTCAATGCACGCAAGCTCCTGGTCAATCCGGCAGGCCTGGAGGATTTCCGCATCAACGGCACCTTCCCGGCGCTCGATCCGTCCTCGCTCGGGCGCTTTCTCGCGTTCCTGCGCCAGCAGCCCGGCATCGCCGTGCTCGAGACCGACGATAGCGTCCGTATCGAAAAAAACAGGTAGCCCGAAATCCGACAACCGCGCTCTATAACGCCACGAACCGGCGGCGCACTGTCGCCGGATGAGGAGCCGAACCGGCCCCGGGGGAACCTATGCGCGCCTTCATCGCCGTCCTCGCCGTAACGCTCGGCATCGCCGCAGCGGCCGCCGCCGATACGCAGGCCGCTCTCAAACGGCCGACGTACATCGAAGCCCAGTCTCTGGACCACGCGCTGCAGGCGCTCGCCAACGCGCGCGAGATGGCGCTCGTCTACCGTACCGAGCTCGTCTCGGCGATTCAAACATCGGGCGTCAAGGGCGAGCTGACTCTGGACGAGGCGCTCAGGCAGCTCCTCGCGGGCACGGGCCTCACTTATCGCTACATCGACGCGCAGACCATAACGATCTTTCCCACTCAGCCCCTGTCCATGAGAGATGAGCGCGACGCCGACGCGCAGCGCGTGATGCAGGAAAGCGCCGCGCCGGCGAAGCAGATGGCCGTGCTCGATGCCGCGCGGCCGCCGGCCGGCCCGATGCGGCTCGCCCGCACGCAGGATCAGGAGAACAAACAAGGCGCCGCGGCCGCGAAGGCGGAGGCGCAAAGCCCGAGGCTGGACGAAGTCATCGTCACCGCGCGTAAGCGCACCGAGAATCTGCAGGACGTGCCGATCAGCATCGCCGTGGTCAGCGCCGAGGACATCGACCGGCGCGGGCTGGTGGGCGCCAGCGATTACCTGCGCGGGATTCCGGGCGCGAACCAGGTCGAAGGCGCGCCCGGTCAGACCATTACGGTCCGCGGCATCGAGGTCAACACGATCTTCCAGGGCTTCCGCGGCGGCGAGACGACGGGCACCTATTTCGGCGAGACGCCGACCATCGGCGCCGCCGGGCTCCTCGGCTCCAACGTCGACATCAAGCTCGTCGATATCGAACGGGTCGAAGTATTGCGCGGCCCGCAAGGGACGGCTTTCGGCGGCGCGTCAATGGGCGGCACCGTGCGCACGATTCCCGTTGCGCCGAAGGTCGACCGCTTCGAGGGCCGGTTCGGCACCGGTTATTCGGCGACTTCCGGAAGCGGCGGGGAAAATTACCTGTTCCAGGGCATCGGCAATATTCCGCTCATCAGGGACAAGCTGGCCATTCGGGCGACGGCCTATGTTTTCTCGGACAGCGGCTACTACAACAACCGCGCGGGCTCCGATCCCGCGTTCCAGACCACGGTCGTGCAGGCGCTCGGTGCACAGGGCTTCGCGGCCGACGAGGATGAAGTCGGCGCCTACTACGTCTCCGGCGGGCGCATTGCCGCGCTCTTTCAGGCGAGCGACGCGCTGCGCTTTACGGTCAGCTATCTCTCGCAGAAAAACGAGACCGACGGCATTCCGGTTGCGACCAGCGGATCGTACGAGCAGACGGTGCTGCGGGTCGCGCCCGAGCACGTGCGCCGAGGGCAGTCGGCGGGCGTTCTCGATTACAGCATCGATATCGGCAACGCCATGATGGAGTACGACCTGGGCTGGGGCGATCTGCTGGCCACCTACTCTCATATCGAAGGCGAGAGCGACTACATGCGGCCCTATACCTCCATAGGGTTCAATTGGGCCGTGTCGCAGCTCAATGAGTCCCCGCACAAAGGGGATGTCGCGGAGGTGCGCCTGGCAACAAAGCTCGACGGGGCGTGGAATTTTCTGGCCGGGCTCTACGGCGAGAAGGGCGAGGACGACTACCACGTCGAGACCATCTGGTTCGGCGACCTCTCCCGAAGTTTGTTCCCCGCCGCGGGACGCAACTTCGGGGAGTCCCTCGAGCATCGCGAGCTCGAGCAGAAGGCCGCCTTCGGCGAGGTTTCATGGCAGTTCCTGCCCGGCTTCACGCTCACCGGCGGCGTCCGTGCGTTCTCGTATGAGCGCCGCCAGAAGAGCCTGGCCCTCGTGCCGGGCCAGTTCGTCGTCGCGCCGCCGCCGCCGCCGGTCAACGCCGATGACTCGGGCACGACCTTCCGCGCCAACCTGAGCTACAAACCGGCCGAAAACGCGCTGCTCTATGCGGGCTGGTCGCAGGGGTTTCGCATGGGCGGACCGCAGGGCGGGCTGCCCGCCACCGCGTGCGATCTCGACGGCGACGGCGTCGTGGACGGCACCAGCATCACGATCGCATCGACGCGGCGGATCGATCCGGACGAGGTGGACAACTACGAGCTGGGCGCCAAATTCGCCGCCTTCGGCCGCCGCTTGACCGTCGACGCCGCCGTGTTCCGCATGGATTGGACGGGTTTGCCGGTCTCACAGCTCATTCGCAGCCCGGCGCTGCCGCTGTGCCTCACCGGCTTCTCCGTCAATGCCGGCGAAGCCCGATCCGAAGGCTTCGAGCTGCAAGCGAGTTTCCAGGCGACTGAAGCGTTGCGCGCCGATATCGGTGGGTCCTACGTGCATGCCCGGCTTACCCGGGACGTGCCGGCCCAGGGCTTCCGCGCCGGCGCCCGCTTGCCCGGCACGCCAAAAACGAATGCCAACATCGGGTTGCAATATGGATTCAACATCGGTGGCCACGAGGCCTATGTGCGCGCCGATGCGATCTACATCGGGTCGTTCTTTGGCGACCTGTTGGAGTCTCCGGTCACCGAGGCGGGTGACTACGTGAAGGTCGATGCCACCGCGCGCCTTATGCTCAACAATCTCAACCTTGATCTGTTCGTCCGCAATCTTACGGACGAGGACGCGTTCACCTTTCGTGGTGCGTACAACTTCGCCACGCTCGGTACCTTTGATGGGCCGTATGGCTATCAGCTGCGGCCGCGGACTGTTGGATTGCAGCTTACGTACACATTTTGACGGCTGTTGAAGAAGGGCGGGCAGAGTTATCCACATTTCGCACCGGAAGGCGGCGATGCAGAGGTGCTGGATACGAGAGGGGTGTGATTGCGGTGGAGGGGTGCTAACAACGGCAACTAAGAGGGACCTTAGCGAAATGTGGATAACTCTGCCCGCCCTTCTTCAACGGCCTGCGCTGGAGTGAACTGATGTCTATCGATCGGAAAAGACCGGGCGCGTTGGCCATTGCCGGGGCAACCATAATTGATGGCACTGACAAGGCGCCGGTCAAAGACGGGGTGATCGTCATGGATGGCGGGCGCATCGTCCGCACGGGGGCCGGCGACACTCCGATTCCTTCCGAGGCGCGCAGGATCGACGCACGCGGCAAATTCGTCATTCCCGGACTGATGAACGCCAATGTCCATCTTCACGGCGGCATGCTGTCGGCGGGAAATGTCCTGCGCTACATGGATCGTTTCGAGGACCTCGCCATCGAGTCCGCCCAGGTGGCGCTGAAGAACGGCCTGACGACCGTGTTCGATACGCTGGGATTTCGCGCGCCTTTGATGGCGGTGCGCGACCGGATCGATGCGGGCGAAGTGACGGGGAGCCGGCTGTTCTGCGCGGGCTGGATCGTCGGGCTCGATGGTTTGTTTTCCCTGGATTTCAGCGCCAAGGCGCCTGAAGTGCTGAGCGCGCACCTGGTCGAGCGTATCAATGGACTGGGCGTGGAGAATGTCGGGCCCGCGTTGTCGTGGATGACCGCCGAGCAGGTGAGGCAGGAAATGCGCAGCTATATCGGCAAGGGCATCGACTTCATCAAATATGCCTCCAACGAGCATCGCTGGGGGGACCCGATGACATCCCTGGTTTTCTCGCCGCGCGTGCAGGCGGCTATCGTCGAAGAAACTCATCGCGCGGGACTGACCGCGCAGTCGCACTCCAGCTCGGTCGAGAGCTTGTGGACTTCGGTCGAGGCTGGCTGCGATCTCGTTCAGCACTGCAATATCACCGGGCCGGTACCTATTCCTGACGCAACGCTCGAGCTGATGGCGGCTCGCAGAACGGGCGCCGTATTGTTTCCGTTCACGCAGCGGCGCTACGACTGGATCATGAACAATTGCGCCGTTGATCGCGCGTACTTTGCGACGTCGAATCTCAATTGCGAGCGGCTGCTGCAGGCCGGTGCCATGCTGCTGCTCGCCAACGATGGCTCGGTATGGGGGCCGGAGCTCGCGACCGATCCGCGCCGGAGCAAATACTGGATCGCGCCGGGCGAAGACGACTTGAGCCCGCTGGAATCGGGCCACTTTGTGTGGCTGAAGGCCATGGAGGAGAAGGGGATGAAGCCGATGGAGCTGCTCAAGGCCGCCACCATCAACATCGCGATCGCGTATGGAAAGGACAAGGAGCTGGGGACGCTCGAGCCCGGCAAGCTCGCCGATCTGCTCATCCTCGACAAAGATCCGCTGGCGGCCGCGGAGAATTACCGCAGCATCCACACGATCGTGAAGGACGGTGCGGTCGTCGACCGCGACGCCCTGCCGGTGAATCCGATCCTGACGAAACCCCTGGAATCGCCCTCGGAAGAAGTTCTGGCGTATCGCGCGCACCGTCACATCGGCAGGAGCGGGTTTCCGCTGTGCGCGTGCTGCTTTGGCGGGTGATCTGCCCAACATCGCGCGCGGACTGGTCAAGCGCGGCTACACCGACGAGCAAATCCGCGGGGGTTTTAGGCGAGAATGCGCTGCGGGTATTCGCAGCGGTTTGCGGGTAGACGGTCCGCGAGGAACAGATTCCGATGAGCGCATCTCCAATGGCTGCGGAGGGTGCTGCCGATCCGTTGCCGGTGGAGATCGTCAATCCCGGCGCGACGCGGCCCCTTCTGATCATCGCCGACCACGCCGGCCGTGCCGTGCCGCGCACGATGATCGACGACACCGGCCCGCTCGGCCTGCCGGCCGGGCTGTTCGATCTGCACATCGCCTGGGACATCGGGGCGGCCGGCGTCGCGCGGCGTCTGGCGGCTCATCTGAGTGCGACAGCGGTGCTTGCGACCTATACGCGGCTGTTGATCGATCCCAATCGGCCGCTCGGCGATCCGGACAGTATTCCCGCAGCGAGCGACGGCATTCCGATCCCGTCGAACCAGGGCCTGGATCACGGCGGCGTGCAGAGCCGCGCCGCCGCGTTCTATTGGCCTTATCACAATGCGATCGATCTTGCGCTGGCCCGTTTGAAGCACGGCGGGGCGGTGCCGCTCCTGTTGTCGGTGCATAGTTTCACGCCGGCGCTGCGGACCGGCGGTGCGCAGCGGCCGTGGCATGCCGGGGTGATGGCCAGCTCCGACCGGCGGCTTGCCGATATTCTCTTGGCCGCGCTGGCCGGCCAGGGATTCAAAGTTGCATTCAATGAGCCCTATTCCGGAATCACGCACGGCTACTGCGTCAAAGCGCACGGCCTTGCGCAAGGACTGCCCCATGCGCAGCTCGAGATCCGCCAGGATCTGATCGGCGCGGAGGCAGGGCAGGCGCAATGGGCGGAGCTGCTTGCCGGCATCCTCACTTCGATAGCGCGTCATCCCACTCTGCAGCGCCTCGAGCACTACTGAAGGACCGCGCCCGTCATGTCGCGCGCCGAATCCGAAAGCGAAGCGCCTCCTTCATCCAACCCGGATCGACGGCCCTGGGATCTTTACACGCCGCGCAACCGCCGGGCCTTTCTGTCGGTGCTGTTCCTCGTCGGGGTCTCCAGCTACGTCGACAAGAACATCATCGGCGTGCTGCTCGAGCCGATCAAACTGGAATTCCATGTTTCCGACACCGCGCTGGGGTTGTTGAGCGGCCTCTCGTTCGCCCTGTTCTACGTCACGCTCGGAATTCCGGTGGCGCGCTGGGCGGACCGCGGCGATCGCAAATGGGTTATCACCCTGTCGCTGGCGGTGTGGAGCCTGATGACTGCGCTGTGCGGACTTGTGGGCACGTTCTGGCAGCTCGCGGCCGCGAGGTTCGGCGTCGGGGCCGGAGAGGCCGGTGCGCTGCCGCCCTCGCAGAGCCTGCTGGCGGATTATTTTCCGCCCGCCAAACGGGCGCAGGCGATCGGTATTTTCATGATGTCGGCCTCGGCCGGCTATGCCATCGCGCTGATCCTCGGCGGGTTCGTCGCGCATGTCTACGGCTGGCGCGCCGTTTTTCTCATGGTCGGGATATTCGGCATCGCGCTTACGCCGCTGACGCACTTCGTCCTGAAGGAGCCGCGTCGCGAGCTGCTGAAATCCGCCGTGCGGCCGGCAAGTGGAGAGTCGATGCTGGACGCGCTCCGGGTGCTGTTCGCAAAGCCGGCTTATCGCAATCTCCTGGCCGCGACCATGGTGTATTTCATCATGTGCTACGGAGCGCTGGTCTTCATCGTTTCGCTCATGATCCGCGTCCACGGGATGAACGTCGCTCAGGCCGGCACGGCTTTCGGCACGATCTCGGCTGTCGGCGGCCTCATCGGCAGCATCGGCGGCGGCGTGCTGGCTGATCGGCTCGCAGCGCGGGATCTGACCCGGCTGGCCCGCGTTGGAGGGCTGCTGATGTTCGCCGCCATTCCGTTCTATGAGCTCGCGCTGTGGTCGTCGAGCCTCACCGTGATGGTCTGTCTCCTGGTGGTGGGAACGATGGTGCTGAACGCCGTCGTGCCGCCGGCCTATTCCGCGCTGCACGTGGTTTGCGGCTCCAAGCGCCGGGCGCTCGCCATGGCCCTGGTCTTTTTCTTCGCCAATCTGATCGGCCTGGGACTGGGCCCCTTCATCGCGGGCGCGCTCAGCGACCGCTTTGCGGTTGTCCATGGATCTGCCGACGGATTGCGTTACGCTTTGATGGTGGTGATGAGCGTTTTGTTGCCCGCCGGCTGGCTGATGCTGCGCGCCGCTCGATATATGCACCAGGACGCGGAAGACTGAGACCCTATCCGCGCCGAAAGGAGCCAGGAGAAGATCCGTGGTTACAGTGAATCGCGCCGCCCCTGCACCCGGACGCTACGATTTCGGGCTGACCGGCGCGCAGGAAGAGCGCGCCGCCAGGCTGCACCGCGAGAGCATCATCTTCGACATGCTGTCGATGTACGCGGGTGGGAATATTTTCGCCCATTATCCGGAGCCGCTACAGGCCGAGCTGAGGGCGAAGGCCGCGGCCGCGGGCAGCCGCTCCGAGCTGATGGTCGAGACATTCTTCTGGCCGTTCGAGATGGCGAAGCTCGGCAAGTCCGACCTGATCCGCGAATGGCTGCAGGGTTGCGGGCTCACCTGCGGCGCATACGACATCGATATTCCGAACTATGACGGCGGCGATCCGCTGTCATACGACTGGGAAGCACGCATCGAGCGCTACACGCAGCTGCCTTGGCTGCGATACGCAACCAAAGCGCAGCACATCCGCCAGGCCAAGCGCGATGGCGTCGTGGCCATTTACTCCTTTTATCAGCCCGTGGTGCCCGTGCTGCGTGACCTGAAAGCCTTTGATGTCGCCTACCGCAAAGGGTTGCGGTCGTTCATGCTCACTTACAATCGCATGGATCATATCGGCGTGGGGTGCACGGAGCGCGTCGATACGGGACTGTCGATGTTTGGCGTGGAAGTCGTGAAGCGCTGCAACGAGCTCGGCATGATCGTCGACACGAGCCATTGCGGCCAGCTGACGACGCTCGATGCCTGCCGCCACTCCACCAAGCCGGTGAACGCAAACCATACGGCCGCGCGCAGCCTCTATGGCCATCCGCGCGCTAAAACCAACGAAGCGCTGCGCGCGATCGCCGACACCGGCGGAGTGATCGGCGTCGTGGCGGTGCCGTATTTTCTTTCGGACCGCCTGGACGCGAGCATCGAGCACATGCTCGACCATATCGACTACATCGCGGGGCTGGTAGGCTGGCAGCACGTCGGTATCGGGACGGACTGGCCGCTGCAGGCGCCGGACGACGTGCTCCTCGCCACGATGGGCGCGGCGGATTACAGCAAACAGGTGGGCTGGGGCACGCAATTCCGCCGCGACGTGACGCAGCGGCTGATCGGGTACGGCGATTGCCGTGATCTGCCCAACATCACGCGCGGCCTGGTCAAGCGCGGCTACAGCGACGAGCAGATCCGCGCGATCCTGGGAGAAAACGCGCTGCGGGTGTTCGAGACGGTTTGCGGATAAGATGCCCTCGTCACCGGGCCGCGGGCCGATGAGAACAAAGGGGAGATATCAGATGCAGAGCCGAATCTCAGTCGTTCTACGTGCACTCGCCCTGATCGTGCCGGGCGTCGGCATCGCTCAAGAGCCCGCGACGCGCGAGCTGGAGCGCATCAATTGGATGGAGTTCAAGGAAGTCGTGCCGAAGCGCAGCGACACGGTGCTGGTGCCGTTCGGCACGCTCGAGCCTCACGGAGTGACCGCAAACGGCGCGGACATCATCGCGCCGCTCGCCATTGCCCGCACGATCGCCCCTCGAGTGAACGCAATGATCGCGCCGGTGATTCCGTACGGCATGACCGGATCGATGGACGCGTACCCGGGTGCGTTCACGATTCCGGAAGAGGCTTACCGGCCTTACGTCAAGGCGATTCTCATGGGCCTTGCGCGCAACCACTTCCGCAACATCATACTCATCAACGGTCACGGCGGTCCGCAGACGGCGGTGCTCAATGCGCTCGGCACCGAGGTGGGGCGCGAGGCCGGCGTGCGTACGCTCGTCATCAATTGGTGGAGCTATTGTTCCGACGTGACGCTGGCGGTGTTCGGCGAGGATGGCGGCCACGCGGGCGACAACGAGACCGCGTTCATCCAGGCGATCGATCCCTCGCTCGTGCACAGGAAACGCTACACCGGACCGGACATGACGACGGCCTATCCGGCCGCCGGAACATGGAGCGCATACCCCACGCCTTCGAGCATCGGGCTCTACAAAGAAGGGCAGGGCTTCCCCAGGTTCGACGAGGGCAAGGCGAAGCAGTACTTCTCCCGCGTGAACGACAAGATGGCGAAGCTCATCGAAGAGACGATCCGCAAGTGGAACATGATCCAGCAGTGACGCTGCCGGCGTGCGCCGCATCCAGGTAAAGACACCAAAGTCGTCCAACCCCTCAATCGAAAGTCCGCCGGCCCCGACCGCGGAGTGAGCTGGCGCGCCGCAACGTCGAGCGGCGTGGTTGCGCCGCAGGGATCGTGGCATAGTCGGCGCGTGGATCGCCTCACCTCCTGGATAAGCACGAACGTCCGCTGGCTCAAAGGTCAGTTGCGACGGCGCGGCCGCACGCGCGAGGAGGCGGAGGATTTGATCCAGGAAGCGTACCTGCGCGTGTTCGAATACTGCGAGCGCGGCCAGGTGCGCGAGCCGGAGAAAGTGCTGGTGCGCACGGTCGCAAATCTGCTGATGAACGAGGACCGCGATCTGCGCCGTCACCGGCATGCGGAGCGTGCGCTCGAGAGCGTCGTGGCCGATGCCGCGCCGTCGCCGGAAGAGGCCGTGGCTGCAAAGCAAAAGCTGAGGTATGTCGTCAACACGTTGGAGACGGTGGATCCGCGCGCACGCGAAGCGTTCCTGCTGCATCGGATGGACGGGCTCAGTTATCCGCAGATCGCCAGACAAATGGGCGTCAGCGTGAGCACGATCGAGAAGCGCATCGCGTGGGCGATGGCCGTGCTGCTGGACGCCACCGGCCGCGACGGAGAGCGATGATGACTAACGAGCCGCTGACGTCCTCGTCCGAGCCCGCTGCGGCCGTGCGTCGTGAAGCGGCGGTCTGGATCGCGCGCATCCATTCGCCGGACCGTTCACCGGGGGTCGACGCGGGCCTGCGGCGATGGCTCAAGGAAAGTCCCGAGCACCAGCGGGCTTTCGAGCTGGCGAATGAGCTGTGGGACACGGCGAGCCGCGTACCGGACGGCGCGGTGCCGCGGATGATGCGCTGGAAGCGCGTCGCTGCTACGAAAGGGTCCCCGCTCCTGCGGTTCACTCCGGCTCTGACTGTTGCGCTTACACTGACGTTTGCCGCCGCTGTCTACTACAACCTGCGCGGCCAGACGCTGACGACAGGTATCGGCGAGCAGCGCACGATCACCTTGAAAGACGGCACGCGAGTCTCGCTCAACACGGCGACGCGCATCGCCGTGCGCTATGACGACGCTGCACGCCGCATCAAGCTGGAGTCGGGCGAGGCGTTGTTCGAAGTCTCGCAGGACGCGCGCCGGCCTTTTGTCGTCATGGCGGGGGAACGCGAGATTACCGCCTTGGGTACCGCATTCATCGTCCGCCGCGACGAGCTGCAGACCGCCGTAACGCTCGTCGAAGGCAGAGTCCTCGTCTCACCCGTCCCGGCCCGGGAAGGAAAGCACGAAGCCGACACCGGCGCGGATGCAAGGGATTCCTCGTCCACTTTGACGCCCGGCGAGCGTCTGACTTTCAAGCGCGCCGGGCCGCCAAAACTCGATCGTCCAAAGCTCGACAAGCTCACGGCCTGGCAGCACGGCCTGGTCGCGCTGGATCACACCCGTCTCGCCGATGCCGCGACGGAAATGAACCGCTATAGCACGGTGAAGCTCGCCATCGACACGCCGGAGGCGGCCGATGCGCGCATCAGCGGCGTGTTCCGCGCCGGCGATTCGCTCTTCTTCGCCCAGGCCATCGCGCGGACTTACGAGCTTCAGGTGCTCGAAGAGCCGGACCGGATCGTCATAACGGGAATTCCTCGGGGCGGTGTGGCGCAGGGCCGCTGACTTTTGTATGCGGGGTTGAGAGGGTCAGGTGTCTTTACTCCCCACGAAGGTATTGCGAAGGGGAGACTCATGAGAATCCGATTCCACCACCGGCTTTCGAGCGCGGCCGCAGCGCTGCTGCTGGTCGTCCTCGCCCCGGCCGCCCAGGCGCAGGTGACCACTCGTTTCAGCCTCCCTGAGCAGTCTCTGGCCGATGCGTTGCGTGCGCTCGGCACGCAGACCAACACCAGCGTCGTATTCGATCCGACGCTGGTGGAAGGCCGGCGCGCACCGGCGCTCGACGCGCAGCTCAACTTGAACGAAGCGCTTACGCGGCTGCTGGCCGGAACCGGCCTGACGCACCATTTTCTGAACGCCCGCACGGTCGTGCTCTCGCCAGTCCGGGCCTCGCAGTCGTCGGCGAAGACGTCGGCCCTCTCCGCCGGCGAACGCAATGCCGCGGCGGATCGGAATGGCGACCTGCGGCTCGCGCAGTCGATGCAAAGGGCCGCAGGCGCCGAACAAACCGATAAGCCGGATGCTTCGGCCCGGCCGGGGGAGGAGCCGGCGAGGACATCCGTCCAGGAAGTCATCGTCACGGCGCGCAAACGCTCCGAGAACCTGCGCGACGTTCCGCTCAGCATCGCGGTGTTGACCGCCGATGACATCGACCGGCGCGGCCTGGTGAATGCACAGGACTACCTGCGCGGCATCCCCGGCGTGAACCAGGTGGAAGCCGGCTACGGCGGCCAGTCGATCGTGATCCGCGGCATCGAGACTTCGCCGTCATTCCAGAACTTCTCCTCCGGACCCACGACCGCCACGTATTTCGGCGAGACGCCGACGACCGACTCGGCCGGATTGAGCAGCAGCACCAGCGTCGATCTGAAGCTCGTGGACATCGAGCGCGTCGAGGTGCTGCGCGGTCCGCAGGGGACCGCCTTCGGCAACTCATCGATGGGCGGCGCGGTGCGCATCATTCCTGCAGCGCCGAAGCTGGACCGCTTCGAGGGCAAGGTGGCTGGCGGCTACTCGGTCACGTCCGGAACCGGCGGCGACAACTACAGCATTCAAGCCATCGGCAATATCCCGCTGATCAGGGACAGGCTCGCGATCCGCGCGACCGCCTACCAGTACGACGACAGCGGCTTTTATCGCAACCGGGCAGGTTCCGATGCTGCGTATCAGGCCGCGGTGGTCGCCCGGTATGGTGCGCAGGCTTTCGCTGCCGATGACGATGAGGTGGGCTCCTTTCACACCGTTGGTGGACGCGTCTCCGCTCTGTTCCAGGCTACCGACGACTTGCGCATCACGTTGGGTTACCTGACGCAGAAGGACGAAATGGACGGCATCGCGCTCGCGACCAGCGGGACGTACGAGCAGCTGCTGTTGCAGGTCGCGCCGGAGCACGTGCGCCGCGGGCAGAAAGCGGGAATCAATGACACGGACATCGACCTCGCCAACGCAACGCTGGAATACCAGCTCGGATGGGCAAATCTCGTCGCGACTTATTCTTACATCAAGAGCGGCACGGTGTACTCGGTGCCCACGGGTACCCAGGCTCTGCACCAACCGATATCGGGCGATGCCCCAAGCGACCATCGCCAGCATGTTGGCGAGATTCGCCTCGCCACGCAGCTCCAGGGCCGCTGGAATTTCCTCGCCGGACTCTATGCCGAGAAGCTGGACGACCAGTACTTCGTCGAAACCCTGTGGTATGGCGATCCCGCGACGAACCCGTACACTCCGGGCGGACGCTTCCTCGGCGACGACCTCGACCGGCGCGAGCTGCGGCAGAAGGCCGCCTTTGGCGAGGTGTCGTGGGAGTTCCTGCCTCGGTTCACGCTCACCGGCGGCGTGCGCGCCTATGACTACGAGCGCACCGTCAGGACGGACACGCGCGGGTTCTTTTACGGCGTCAATTCGACGCGCGATGACGCCGAATCATCGGGCACGAATTTCCGCGGCAATTTGAGTTACAAGCCGCACGAGGGCGCCCTGTTGTATGCGGGCTGGTCGCAAGGATTCCGGCTCGGCCGGCCGCAGCCCGGGCTGCCAGCCGGGCTCTGCGATCGCGATGGCAACGGTGTCGTCGATGGAACCGGCATTTCGCTGGCATCGACGCGGAGCCTGGAATCCGACGACGTCGACAGCTACGAGCTGGGCGGAAAATTCGCGCTGTTCGATCGCCGCCTGACGATCGATGCAGCGCTGTTTCGCATGGAGTGGACCGGCATGCCGGTCAGGGTGATCGCGGGCGCGTTGACCGGAGGCTGCGGCCTGGCCTATAACGCCAACGCCGGCAAGGCCTTGTCGGAGGGCGCCGAATTACAACTGAATTTTCAGATCAGCGAGCCGTGGCGGCTCGACCTGGGCGGTTCCTGGCTGCATGCGCGACTGACCGAGGACGCTCCCGCCTTGAATGCCTTCGAGGGCAACCGGCTCCCGGGCTCGCCGGAGGTCAACGCGAATCTCGGCCTGCAATACGAGTTTGCGATCGCGGGCCATCCGGCCTTCGTGCGCGCCGACTCGATATACGTCGGTCCGTTCTATGGCAACCTGCTGGAAACAGCCACGACCCGAGCGGCGGACTATGTGAAGCTCGACCTCTCCGCGCGCGTGGCGATCAAGAGCCTCAACATCGATCTGTTCGTGCGCAACGTGACCGACGAGGACGCCTTTACTTTCCGCGGCATCAGCGCCGGCCGCGGCGAGCTTTACGGCTACCGCCTGCGCCCGCGCACGATCGGCCTGCAGCTCGGCTACAGCTTTTGAGCCGCGCCCGGCTTGCCATCGCGGCATTCGCCTGCGCGTCGGCTTTTGCGTTGCAAAGTCCTGCCGGCGCGGCAGAGCAGGGTGGCCCCCATCGCGAATACGGCTATCTTGCGATGAAGGACGGCGCTCGGCTCGCCTATGTCGTCTGGCGCCCGGCAAAAAAGGGGCGCTACCCGACGCTGCTTACGTACTCGCCCTACGGCGCGGGCGGATTGGTGGAGCCACGCGACTATTTGCGGGAAGGCTACGCGGTAGTCGGTGCCGACATCCGCGGCACGGGATGCTCCGAGGGCACTTTCGATGCATATAACATCGCGGTCGAAGGATCGGACGGAGCTGCCGTCGTGGAGTGGGCCGCGGCGCAGCCGTGGAGCACCGGCAACGTCGGAATGTTTGGAAACTCTTATCCCGGCGGCAGCCAGCTGCGGGTCGCGGTGTATCGTCCGCCGCATCTGCGGGCGGTCGTCGCCAGCGCGATGTCGGCGAGCGTCTATCGGACGTTCGCCATGGCCGGGGGCATGATGCAGACGGGCGCGACGGCGGAGTGGTCCTTCAAACAGCCGCTGACGGCCCGGCGCGCTGCCGAGAGGCGCATCAGCGAGGGCGACACGAAATGCAGCGCCATCCTGGCGCGGCAGCCGCCGAACCGTTTTTACTACAACGCCCGGCGGCACCCCCTGCTCGACAAGTGGTGGGAAGAGCGGTCCACCGAAAACTTCACCGACCGCATCACGGTGCCGGCGTTGCTGATGGGCACGTGGCAGGATCCTTGGAACATCCCCGACGCGATGCCGCTGTTCAACCTGCTCAAATCGCCGCACAAGATGCTGATCATGCAGAACGGCGCGCACGGCGACGCACAGTCCGCGCCGGAGCGCATGCGCTGGCTGGCGCGCTGGGTGAAGGGCGAGCGCAACGGCATCGAGAATGATCCGCCCGTGCTCATTCGATGGGAGCAAGGCGAGGGCGATTCCGGCTGGGTCACGCACTATCCGGCCTGGCCGGTTCCGGGCGTCCAGCCGACGACGTTCTATCTAACGGTCGATGGCAGGCTGACCCGCAAGCCGCCCGAGTCGGCTCGATCCGGTGACGACGAAGGGATGCGCCGTTACATCTATCCCCATGGCAGCGAGTTGATCGGCAGTAACGCGGAGTTCGCCACTGCGCCGTCTCCGCTCGGCTCGCTGAGTTATGAGACCGAGCCGGTTAACGAGGACATGGCGCTGATCGGTGCGCCGACATTGACGTTCTATTTCAGCTCGGAGCAGGCTGAGACCGACTTCATGTTCACCCTCAAGGACATCGATGCCGAGGGGAACGTGCTGTTCCTGCAGCGCAATTGGCTGCGCGCGTCGCTCCGGGCGGTGGACGCCGCGCGCTCCGAGTCCTTTGGCGAGATCGTCCAGTCCTTCCGCAGTCCCGAGCCGCTGGAGCCGGGCAAGATTTATCCGGTGAAAGTCTCGCTCGGCGCGCTCGCCCACGTCGTGCGGCAAGGCCACCGGCTGCAACTAACGATCCTGGCGCCGAGCGCCACCACGAGCGTCATGGGAACGGCGCCGACCGGTGGATCGTCCATCAACAGGGTCTATCACTCACAACGCTATCCGTCCGCGGTCGTGCTGCCGATCGTGCCGGGCGAAAAAGCGCGCAAGCCTGCTCCGACGTGCGGCTCGCTGCCGGTGCAGCCTTGCCGCAAGTCCTCCGCAGTCAATGAATAGCAGGTACGCGCTTACCTGAGATCCGAACCGAGCGCTTCCTCGAGCGTTGCCGCCTGCAGCATGCGTTCGGCGATGGCGTCCAATTCCTCGTTCTGGACAGTGCGGATGCGGACATGCGCCTCTTCCGGCAAGGGTCCGAAGCGCAAAGCTAGTAGCTTCACCACCATTTCCATCCGACCTGCGATCCTGCCTCGAGCTTCGCCTTGAGCCGTACCTATACCAATGTATTGCCGGGCGAAATCGCTTTGGAACTCGTATTTTGCGGGATTCATATCCTGTAATACCCGGCGAGCGGCCTCGGTGAGGGAAATCAGTACCAAATCAACATACAACATCGACCGATCGGCGTCGAGCCCGGCACTCGCCGCGATCGCGGCCGCTGCAATGGACGCAGATTTGCGCACGTCTGGATCGGACCCGTGTGCCATAGCCGATAACACCGATAACTCAGGGTCGGCACGTGCGCGCGCTTCGTTCAGCTCCGCCGATTCGATCCGAGCCTCGGTATATTTGGGCAGTTCGAGGTCCAGCGCATCGTGCAGGAGGACAGGGGCCAGAGTCGGACGATTTCTGAACAAAGCGATCAACGCTTCGTGCAAGGGGGAGGGCATGACGGGGAAGTCCTTTTCACTTCCCGCCAATCATGGACCGGCTGAATATCCCGGCAACGCAGGTAAGGTATGCGTTTAGGCCCATCCAACACCCCGGTGTGCTGGACGGTAGTTTGATAAGACGTAAGCCGCGGCAAAGTCCTCAAAAATAAGTTTCATCGCGAGCCCGCTCGGGGGTACAGGGCCTTTTGCGGTTGCAGCGTCGCAGTTGCGAAGCGTAATGTCGCGAGAGATCCGATTGACCCGGCGGGCCCGTGACCAACAGCCTCAGCGATAGCCTTGCCAGCCGCGGCGCCGTGCAGCGCCAGCAGCTCGAGCGTGAGCGCCTGGCTGTCCTGTCGGAGCGCTACCGTCCAGGACTGCTGAGGTTCTTCGCGCGGCGCATCAATACCCGTGCAGAGGTGGAAGACCTCGTTCAAGAGGTATTCCTGCGCCTGTTGCGGCGGGTGGACCTCGATTCCATCGAGAATGTCCAGGGTTATGTCTTCGAGGTCGCCGCCAACGTCATTCGCGACCGCGTGCGTCACGGGCAATCGCGCGCATTCAACCGGCATGACGCGTACAGCGAGGACAGCCACGCTCTTGAGGACTTCTCGCCCGAACGCGTCTTAATCGGCAGGCAGGCCATCGGGCGGGTGGCCAAGGCGCTGTACGAGCTGCCGGAGCGGACCCGCATGGCGTTCGTGCTGCACCGGTTCGAGGGACTGCACCACCCCGAGATCGCGCGGCGGCTCGGGGTGTCGGTCAGCTCGGTGGAGAAGTTCGTCATGCAAGCGCTCGCTCATGTGAGATGGCGTCTGGAGGACGAATCATGAGCCGCACTCCGGGCGCGGCCCGCGGCACGCATGAGATGTCGGTCGATGAGACCGCGGCGCTGTGGCGCGTTCGTTTGTCGAGCGCGCCGACGGCCGAGGAACGCGCCGGGCTCGAGCGCTGGCTGGCCGCCGCGCCGGAGCACAAAGCCGCTTACGAGGCGATGAACCGGGCCTGGAACGCGGCGGGCGAGGAAGCCGGCGATCCGGACATCCGCGCCATGCGCGAGGCGGCGCTGAGATTTCAGCCGCCGGCCCGCCGCGCGCCGCTGAACCGGCGCCTGACGATCGCCGCGGCCGTGGCGGCCGTCGCCGTGGCGGGCGCGTGGTTCGTGCTCGAGCATCCGTCCTTGCAGGATCTGCGCGCCGCTTCGATGCGCAACGTGACGCACGGACAGTTCCAGACGGCGATCGGCGAGCGCGCGACCATTCGTCTCGGCGACGGCTCGACCGTAACGCTCAATACCGACTCGCGTGTGCAGCTCGATCTCGGCCAATCGAGCCGCGAGGTGAGATTGCTCGACGGCCAGGCGATTTTCGAAGTCGCGCAGGACAAGACCCGCCCGTTCGTCGTGATCGCGGGCGACCGCAAGATCACCGCGCTCGGAACGGCCTTCGACGTGCGGCTCGAGAGGCGTGAAGTGCGCGTAACGCTGGTCGAAGGCAAGGTGGCGATCGATCAACTCTCCGACCCCGCGGTGTCCGAGTCCGCTTCCACGATCGAGTCGCCATCCGCAGCGCCGGTCACGCGCACGCGTCTGGAAGTCGGCGAGCAGTTCGTTGCGCCGGTCGGCGGCACCGCCACGGTGCAGGGCGCGAACGTCGAGCGGATCACGAGCTGGCGCGAAGGGCGGCTGATCTTCGAAGGAGACCGCCTTGCCGATGCGCTGGCGGAGATGAACCGCTATTCGCCGACGCCCATCACGCTGGGCGATCCGGCCATAGGCGAGCTGCGTGTCAGCGGCGTGTTTCGCACCGGCCAGCCGGCGGCGTTCGCACATGCCCTCGAGCAGTACTTCCCCCTGGAGAGCACCCGCAACGCGAGGTCCACCGTTCTGCGCTGGCGCCAATAATTTTTTGAGGACTTTTTCGTGCCTTCCGTCCTACCCCATCGACAGCCGCGTGCGAAAGCCGCGCACCACACATGGGGAGAGCCAGAATGTGCAACCCGCTTCTGAGACGCCGCCGCTTCAACCTCCTGCCGAGCGTGCTCGCCATCGTTTTGTTGGCCGCCGCCCCCGTCCGGCCCGGCGCTGCGGCGGAGGAGAAAGTCAGTTTCCAGATCGAAAGCCAGGATCTGCAGGCGGCGCTGAACCAGTTCGCCCTGCAGAGCAAAAGGGATGTGCTGTTCTCTCCCGACATCACGCTGGCGAAACGATCCACCGCGCTCCACGGCGAGTATGCGCCGGAATCGGCGCTGCGCGTGCTGCTGACAGGCACCGGGCTGACCTATCGCGCCGCGGATGAGCGCACCATCCTGGTGGAGAGAACGGGCGACGGAGCGCGTCAGCCCGATACATCCGGCAGCACCTCCAATTCTTCGAACGGCATGGAAGGGCTGCGTCTGGCTCGCGCGAACGGCCAGAACGCGGCCAACCCACAAACGGCGAATTCCACTGCGCCTGCCAGGACGGGGGACGACGTGCAGGAAGTCATCGTTACGGCCCAGAAGCGCGAGGAGCGGCTGATCGAGGTGCCGCAGGCGGTGACCGTGCTCTCCACGGCGGAGCTCGTCAGGAACGGCGCGCTGCAGTTTCGCGACTACGCCGATACCATCCCGGGCTTGAGCTTCAAGACGATCGGCGCCGGCTACACGCAGGTGACCATGCGCGGGATCACCTCCGGTGAGTTCGATCTCGGTCCGACCGTCGGCATCTACGTCGATGAGGTGCCTTATGGCTCGAGCAGTACTTTGACGCACGCCTACACGCTCGCTTTCGATTCATCGCTCTTCGACCTCGACCGCATCGAAGTGCTGAAGGGCCCTCAGGGCACTTACTACGGCGCCAGCTCGATGGGCGGCCTGATCAAATATGTGAGCAAGCGTCCGACGACCGATGCGTTCAAAGGCGAAGTGCAGACGGGAATCGCGAGCACGGAGCACGGCGGCATGAGCTACAACGGCGCGCTCGCGGCCAATGTACCGCTGGTGTCCGACCGGCTGGCGCTGCGTGCCAGCGGCTTCTATGCGCACGACGGCGGTTATATCGATAACGTCGCGCGCAACGCGAAGGATGCCAACCGCGCGAACATTTACGGCGCGCGCGCGGACATGCTGTATACGCCCTCGGACAAACTTTCGCTGCGGCTCACGGGCTTCGTGCAAAGCATCGATCGCGATGGCATCGGCACGGCCGACTACGCGCTCGTCGGCGGCGCGCCCGTGTATGGCGAGCTGGCGCAGAGCCGTCCGTTCGCCGAGCCATTCAACCAGGACTACCGGCTCGGCAGCGCCACGGTGGCCTATGACATGGACTGGGCGACGCTCAATTCCGTGACGAGCTATCAGCAGAACCGCTCGACTACGGTGGTGGACGCTTCCGCCTCCTACGTACCGCTGCTGCAGGCGGTCTTCGGCCGCTCGTACACCGGCGTCGGCAGCATCTCCGGCGATCCGTTCGACAAGTTTACCCAGGAGCTGCGGCTCAGCGGCGGCAACAAACACTCGCTGGAGTGGGTGCTCGGCGGCTTCTACACCTATGAGGACTACGAGCTGCGCGCGCAATTGGCCGCATTGGACCTGGCCGGCAATCAGGCGCCGCGCGATCTGTCCAACACGGTGGCGAAGACCCGATTCGAAGAGTACGCCGCGTTCGGCACGCTGACCTGGCACATCACCGACAAGTTCGACATCTCCGGCGGCCTGCGCCAGTTGCGTCACGAGGAGAAGTTCTCGCAGGAGTCCAACGGCGCTTTCTATGGCGGCACGCTGATTCGCCCCGAGACGCGCGCGAGCGAGGACGTGACCACATATCTGGCCAACGCGCGCTATCGTTTCAACGATCATGCGACCGCCTATCTGCGCTATGCGACCGGCTACCGGCCCGGAGGACCGAACTATCTTTCGCGCAACCCGGCCACCGGCGCATTGGTGGGGCCGGACAGCTTCACCTCCGATCGCCTGCGCAACTATGAGATCGGCTTCAAGGCGGAAACTTCCGACCGGCGCTTCGGCATCGATCTGTCCACCTATTACATCAAATGGGACGACATGATCGTTTACATCATCCAACCGCCGCTCAATGGATTCCTCGGCAACGCCGCCGGCGGCGCGACGGTGCGCGGGGCGGAGCTGGGGCTGACGGCGCGGCCGGTCGACGCCCTCACGATCACAGGTGGCTTCGCCTACCTCGACGCGAAGATGTCGGAGGCGGATATCGACCTCGGCGCGGCCAAGGACGAGCGCCTGCCGAACGTGCCGCGCGTCAGCGGCAACTTGAACTTCACTTATGCCTTTTCGGGCAGCGCCCTGGAGCCGCGCATCGGTGCAGGCGTGCGCCACGTGTCGGACCGCCATGTGAGTTTCGATCATTCGCCGTTCTATCCTCAGGCGCAGATCGGGGCGTACACGGTCGCCGACTTCCGTGCGGGCTTGACGCTGCATAGCATCGACTTCCAGGTGTTCCTGCGCAACGCGTTCGACAAACGCGGCGCAGTGTCGGCTTACACCTACTCAGGCTTGCAGCCGGCCCTCATTCAGCCGCGCACCATCGGCTTGTCGGCGGCGATGCGCTTCTGACGACCCGCCACGGTCGCCGCCGGGATCGGGAAGGACAATGATTCGATGCCACTCCTGATTGCCGGCGGCACGCTCATCGATGGCGTTGCCGACAAACCGATCGAGGGCCGCTCGATCCTGATCGATGGCCGGCGCATCACGGCGATCGGCCGGCGTGACGAGCTGCGGATCCCTCAGGGCACCCGGTCGATCGACGCGCGCGGCAAGTACGTCATTCCCGGGCTGATGAACGCCAACGTGCACCTGTTCGGTCCGTTGAGCCTGGAGCGCCTCGCGCGCCACCTGGACCACTACGAGGACATCATCGCCGAGGCGGCGCAGGTCGCGCTCAAGAACGGCCTGACCACCGTATTCGATACCTGCGGACCGCGACGTTTCCTGATGGCGGCACGCGACCGGATCGATGCCGGCGAGATTCCCGGCAGCCGCATCTTTTGCGCGGGCAACATCGTCGGTTTCGACGGGCCGTTCTCGCCGGACTTTCTCGCGAAGGCCTCCGAAATGGCGAGCGCAGCACTGGTGCGCCGGGTCAATTCGATTTGGGTCGAGAACGTCGGACGGCACCTGATGTGGATGACGCCAGAGCAGGTCGCGAGAGAAGTGCGCACTTATACCGGCAAGGGCATCGACTTCATCAAGTACGCCTCGAACGAGCATGGCTGGGAATCCGCCGGTGCGTTCCTGCAGTTTTCCGCCGCAGTGCAGAGAGCCATAGTCGATGAAGCCCATCGCGCCGGCGTCACCGCGCAAGCGCACTGCATGTCGATAGAGGGACTGCGACTCGCGCTCGAGGCGGGCTGCGATCTCATCACGCATTGCAACTACACCGGGCCCAAGGCCATTCCCGAAGCCACGCTCGAGCTGTTTGTGAAGCGCAAAACCGGCGCCGTGATCTTCGCCTGGACGCAGCGGCGGCTCGAGTGGTTCTTCCAGACCAGCGACAAGGCGGGCGTTGCCGCGACCGAGCTGGCGCACACCATGTACGGCTCGGGCGATGTCAATGCGCGCAACCTCATCCGCGCCGGTGCGCCACTCCTGCTGGGCAATGATGCGGCCGTCTTCGCACCCGAGGTGGCGACGGATCCCGCATGGGGGCCTTGGGCCGGAGTCGACGTCGATTTCTTCATGGGCCTCGAGCAGGGCCACTTCTTCTGGTTCAAGGCCATGGAAGAGAAGGGCTGCGCTCCCATGGAGATGCTGCGCGCCGCGACCCGCAACATTGCCGTCGCCTACGGTAAGGGTGGAGATCTCGGCACGCTGGAGAAGGGAAAGATCGCGGACCTGCTCGTCCTGAACAAAAATCCGCTGCAGTCGGCCGAGAACTATCGCGGCATCCACGCGATCGTCAAAGACGGCACGGCGGTCGACCGCGAATCGCTGCCCGTCAACCCGATCCTGACCAGGCCCCTGGATCCGCCCGCCGCGGAAGAAGCTTCTTACGTTCCGTTCTTCACCTCCGGCAGATATCCCACGTGCCGCGCTTGCGGCCGCAGCGTTGCCTAACCAAACGAGGACTCTACATGTTATCGACGACCGTGCGATGCTTATCGATCCTGCTCGTAACTTCATGGACCCTGGCCGCGCCGGAGGGCGCGTGGTCCGAAACGCTCGCCGTCACCGGCGCCACGATCATCGATGGCACCGGCAAGCCTGCGGTGAGCGACGGCGTGGTCGTGATCGCCGATGGCCGCATCAAAGCTGTCGGCCGCGCGCAGGACGTGGCGATCCCGAAAGGCGCAAAGAAGGTCGACGCGCGCGGCAAATACGCCATCCCCGGCATCATGGACGGCGTCAATCTGGCCTGGTTCATCGCCAACGCCGAGAATCTCGTGCGCTACGAAGGCCGCTATCACGAGATCCTGATCGAAGGAGCGCAGGTGGCGCTGAAGAGCGGCATCACCGGGACCTTTGTCGCGTGGCGCTCTCACGGTCCCGCGCGGAAAGCGCGCGACATGATCCGTTCCGGGGAAGTGCCCGGCGCCAGCATGTATTTCGGCGGCAATATCATCGGCTTCGACGGCGTGTTCTCCCCGGACGCGTACGGCGATCCGGGCGGCCACGTGAACAAGGCGTTCGCCAAGCGGGTCAATGAGGAATGGGAGCAGGGCACGGGACGCAAACTGATGTGGATGAGCCCGGAAGAAGTGCGCGCCGCGATCCGCAAGTACATCCAGGAGCAGCACGTCGACTACATCAAGTACGCCGCGTGCGGCCACGGGATGCAGGGCGGATACCCCAACACGCAGTTCAGCGGCTTCTCGCCGCGCGTGCAAAAGGTAATCGTGGAGGAGGGCCATCGCGCCGGTTTGACGGTGCAGGCGCACACGATGACGGTCGAGAGCGCTGAGATGGCGCTCGATGCAGGCGTGGACATCCTCACGCACGGCGATGTCTCGGGACCGAATGCGCTGCCCGAAGAGACGCTGCGCAAGATCGTCGAGCGCGGCGTCGCCGTCGGCGTGCTGCCAATCACCCGGCGCAACCTCGAAGCGCGGCTGCAAAGCGCCAAGGGCGAATCCGTGCTGAATTTCGAAGTCTCGAAGACAAACCGCCGCAACATGATCAAAGCCGGCGTCACGATGCTCCTCGGCTCCGAAACCTGGATCCGATCCGCCGACGAGCTGGCGGAACCCACCCCCGCCGACCTCATCGAGCCGAGCCTGCATTCCAAGCTCGGCGAAGGCCACATCAACGCGCTGGTCGCCCTCGAGGAGGAAGGGATGGACCGCATGACGATCCTCAAGACAGCGACGAGCAACGTCGCGCGCGCCTACAAACTCGACGCCCAGGTCGGCACGCTGGAGCCCGGCAAAATCGCCAACCTGGTCATCCTCGACGCAAATCCCCTGGATAGCGCGCGCAACTACGGCACCGTCCGCACCGTGATCAAAGACGGCAAGCTGGTCGACCGCAACGCGCTCCCGCTGCATCCGCTAATCACGAGACCCGCGCAAGCGGACGCGCACGCGGATCATTGAGACAGAACGGCTCTTCATATCAACGGCGTGATTGAAGGGCTTGACCGGCAGAAGAGACGGCACTCATGTCTGTATTTTTCCGAACCGAAGAGCGGGCCTCAGTACTACCACCGGGCTTGCAGCGTCGGGTGGGTGGGGGGTGTGGCGTGCACGGCGGGCCGCAACATAGCGAAGGCACGAAGCCGCCGTAGCGGCGCGACCAATCGGAGGCACTCCGCTCGCGCTGTCAAACAGACTCCCCACAGATCATGGCACCGGCGGCGGCCCTCTCTCCCGTTGCCGGTGCAATGCCCGCCGTGCACGCCACACCCCCCACCCACCCGGCGATGCGAGCCCCCCGTAGCACCCTCTTAGCCCACTCCCAAAGTTCTGCTATCCGTTAAATTCCGGTATCCGTTTATCTCCTTCGACCCCTCATAGCGGATGAAGCCCCCATGTCCCCCGCGGACCGAAACACCCAGCTGGCCGGCGAGCTGGCCGCCACGCGCGGCACCGACCTGCTGCGCTTCATCCGCATGCGCGTCGGCAATGACGCCGATGCCTATGAAATCGCTCAGGAATCCTACCTGCGCTTCATGCGCCTTCCCGCCGTCGAGCTGGTGCGCAACCCCGAGGCTTATCTGTTCCGTATCGCCGCGAACATGCTGCACGAGTACGCGCTGCGGCAACGCCAGCGCACCCAAGTTGAAACTCAGGCCGACGAACCCGTGCCCGGCGCCACCGGTTTCGACGTCGTTGTCTCGCGCGAGCAAGCCGCCCGGCTGGACGCGGTGTTGGGCAAGCTGCCGCCGAACCGGCGCGCCGCGCTGGTCCTGCACCTGCGCAACGAATTGAGCTGCGCCGAGATCGCCCAGGCCATGGGAGTCTCCGTGCCCATGGTGAAGAAACACCTGGCCGCGGCGCTGAGCTTCTGCCGCAAACGTTTGCGGGACCACCAGCCATGAACCCCTCGGATGAAGCCGCCGAATGGTTCATTGCCCAGCGCACCGGCGAGCTTTCCGCCGAGGAGCGCGAGCGCTTCATGCGTTGGCTGGGCGATTCCGCCGCCAACGTGCGCGAGTACCTGGCCGTCGCCGAGCTGTGGGGTGCATTGCCCGCAGCACCGGGCATCCGATCGGCACCCGCGGATCTGAAGGACGCCCTGCGGAGCCTGCCGCCCGTAACGCCGCTCGACGGCAAATCCGCTCCACCGTCCCGGGAAAGGAGCCGGACGCGAACCCGGCGTCGCTCGGGGCTCATCGCCGCCGCCGCTGCTTGTTTGTTGGCGGCCGCCGGTGCGGCCGTCTGGTTCCTCGATACGCGCCCCGGAACCACCGAATTGATTACGCATCGCGGCGAGCAGCGGAGCCTGGAGCTTGCGGACGGCTCGGTCATGCAGCTCAACGCCCTGTCCCACGTCGTCGCCACTTTCAACGATCGGATCCGCCACATCGAGCTGCGGCAGGGCGAGGCGCTGTTTCACGTCGCCAAAGATCCTGCCCGGCCGTTCGAGGTGGCCACACCCGACGCGCGCGTGCGCGCATTGGGTACGACGTTCAATGTGTATTACCGAGGCTCGGACACGCGTGTCGCGGTGGTGGAAGGCAAGGTGCAGGTCCTGTCGCAGGCGGCGCCCGTGGCGATCGCGGCAAACGAGACCGTGCGCGTGGCCTCGCGGGGCCGCGTCGTCAGCTCGGGCGCGGCGGAAACGCAGAAAGTCACCGCCTGGACGCAGCGCCGCCTCATCTTCGACGAGGAGCCGCTGGCGCGGGTGATCGCGGAGTTCAATCTTTACAACGTCCGCCAGCTCTCCGTGGACGATGAGGAGCTGGCGCGATTCCAGATCAACGGCGTGTTCGACGCGGACGACCCGGAGGCGCTGGTGGCGTACCTGGAGCGCGTGAAGGGCGTGGCGGCCGAGAAGAAAGACAATAAAGGTATCCGTTTGCGGCGCTCGACTGCTCATTAGGGCAGTTCGATGCCACGCCACTGAGGTAGTCGCATGCCGCGCAGCCCAAGACCGCTTGCCGTAGTTTGTTTGATGGGATTGATCGCGTCGGCCGCGTGGGCCGAAGGGACGAAAACCGAAGGACAGATCGCCGCCCAGCCGCTGGCGGGAGCGCTCAAGGAATTCGCGGCACGCACCGGATTGCAGGTCGTCTATGGAGCGGAGCTGGCGCGCGGCATGGAATCGAAGGGCGCGCCGGCCGGACTTTCCGTCGACGAGACGCTGCGGGAGCTCCTGCGCGGGACGGGACTGGAATTCGAGTTCGTCGCCGAGCGGACGGTGGCCATCCGCGAAAAGGGCGCGCCGAAGAATACGGCGGATGCGACTCCGCAGGTGATGCGCATGGCGCATGCGGGGTTCCTCCGCAACACGGGCACGCCGGATGAATCGTCGAGCCGGAGCCAGGCATCTTCCGCGCCGCGTTCCGCTGCGGACAGTGCCGACGAGGCCAAGCGCGAGGGCAGGCTCGAGGAAATCATCGTCACCGCGACCAAACGCCAGGAAAAGCTGATGGACATTCCGGTGAGCGTCACCGCCATCACCGCGGAGGAGATCAGCCGCCGCGGCCTGATCAGCTCCAGCGACTACCTGCGCGGCATCCCCGGCGTGAACCAGGTCGATCTGGAGGGGTTCGGCCAGACGATCACGATCCGCGGCATCGAGAGCTCGCCGGCGATTCAGAATTTCGGCTCCGGCGCGACGACGGCAACCTACTTTGGCGAGGCGCCCACCACCAGCTCCGCGGGTATCAACGCGGGCACCAACGTCGACATCAAGCTGGTCGACATCGAGCGCGTCGAAGTGCTGCGCGGTCCGCAGGGCACCGCGTTCGGCAACTCCTCGATGGGCGGCGCGGTGCGTACCATTCCCGTGGCGCCGAAGCTGGACCGCTACGAGGCGCGGCTCGGCGCCGGTTACTCGTTCACTTCCGGCACCGGCGGCGACAATCACATGATCCAGGCGGTCGGCAACGCCCCTTTGCTCGAGGGCAAGCTCGCGGTCCGCGGGACCGCATATAAGTTCGATGACAGCGGTTTCTATCGCAACGTGGCCGGCTCCAATCCGGCGTTCCAGGCCGGCTGGGTCGAGCCTTTGGGTGCACAGGCTTTCGCGACCGACGAGGAGCACGTGGGCGCGACCCGCACTACCGGCGGGCGGCTTGCCGCGCTTTACCAGGCCACGGAAAAACTGCGCTTCACTCTCGGCTACCTCACGCAGAAGACGCAGATGGACGGCTGGGCGGGCGCGAACATCGGCACGTACGAGCAGGCGAACCTGCAAGTCGCGCCGGAGCACGTTCGCCGCGGGGAGCCCGGCGGCATCTCCGACAACGACATCAGTATCGCCAATGCGGTGGTGGAGTACGACCTGGGCTGGAGCGACGTGCTCGCGACGTACTCTTACGTCAAAGGCGGGACATTTTATTCGCTGCCCTACACGCTCGACTTGACTCCGTGGGCGCTGTCGACGCTCGGTGACAGCGATCACCACGAGCACGTCGGCGAAGTGCGCCTCGCCACGAAATTCAGCGGTCCGTGGAATTTCCTGGTGGGCCTGTACGCCGAGGACCTCGACGACAAGGTCGTATGGAACTACACCTGGTACGGCGATCCTGCCGCGAATATCTTTGCTCCGGGCACCCGCCTCGGCGGCGATGACGTGGATCGGCGCTCGCTGCGGCAAAAGGCTGCGTTCGGCGAAGTGTCCTGGAAATTCCTGCCGGGGCTTACGCTCACCGGCGGCGTGCGGACGTACCGCTACGATCGCAACGTCCGCGTCGATACCGACGGGCCGCTCTTCAGCCTGACTTCCACGCGCAACGATGCGGATGCCTCGGGGACGCGCCTGCGCGGCAACCTGAGCTACAAACCGCGGGAAGGCACGCTCATCTACGCCGGCTGGGCTCAGGGCTTCCGTCTGGGCAAGCCCGAGACCGGACTGCCGCCCGGCCTGTGCGATCGCGACAATGACGGTATCGTCGACGGAACGAACATCAGCATCGAATCGACCAAGAGCGTCGCCTCGGACACCGTGGACAGCTACGAGGTCGGTGCCAAGCTCGCGCTTGCCGACCGGCGCGTGACGCTCGAAGGGTCCGCGTTCCGCATGGATTGGTCGGGCATCCCGGTTCTGGTCTACGCCGGCTGCAGCAACTCCTTCAATACGAATGCCGGCAAGGCGCGCTCGGAGGGCGTCGAGCTGCAGGCGAACTTCCAGCTCGACCGCGCCTGGAGCCTGAGCGCCGGCGGATCATGGATCGATGCCAAGCTCACCGAAGATGTGCCGGCGCAGGGTTTCAAGGCCGGCGACCGGCTGCCGGCGGCGCCCGAAGTCAACGCCAATCTCGGCGTGCAGTACGAGTTCTCGCTGGCCGGCCACAACGCCTTCGTGCGCGCCGACGGCATCTATGTCGGCTCGTTCTATTCGGGTATCACGCAGCCGGCCGAATTCAACTCGGGCGACTACGTGAGAGTCGACATGTCCGCGCGCATCGCGCTCGATAACGTCGACCTCGATCTGTATGCCCGCAATCTCACCAACGAGGACGCGTTCGCCTTCCGCAACGTCAACCTCTTGTACGGCGGATTTCGCTTGCGGCCGCGCACGCTGGGACTGCAGCTGACTTATAACTTCTGATATGTCCTCCCACGTCAAGCGAAGGCACGGTTTTTTGATCCCCGTTCGGCGGTCCCGAGGGATACGCTCCCTTTACTCTTGACGGCAAGGCCGGCTGGCGGATCTTGATGCTCCGGCTCCGGCAGGTGCCTTATACTCCGGCGCGGCACTGAGCGGGCCAGTCCCGCACGGCCGTCGAACTCACAATAGCCTGGTCTCGCATCATCCGGAGATGAGACATGTCAACCCGTCGTGAATTCCTTACCCAGGCCGCTGCCGCCGGCGTCGTCGCTGCGACCTCCGCCTCGGTCGCCCGCAGCGCCACCAGGACCGACAAAGGTCGCGGCAAGCCATTGCTGATCTCCGGCGCGACGATCATCGACGGCAACGGCGCAGCGCCGATCGAAAACGGCACGATCTTCATCGACGGCGGCCGCATCGTCTCGGTCGGCCGCGGCTCGTCCGCGCCCGGTGGTGCGCGCAAGATCGACGCGCGCGGCAAGTACGTGATCCCCGGTCTGATGAACGCCAATGTTCACCTGTTCGGCGCGGCGACCAACCTCGAACGCCTCATGCGCCACGTCGACCACTACGAAGACATCATCATCGAGTCCGCGCAGATGGCGCTGAAGAACGGCCTGACGACCGTGTTCGATACGTGGGGCCCGCGCCGCTTCCTGATGGGCGCGCGCGACCGGATCAATGCCGGACAGGCGCAGGGCAGCCGCATCTTCTGCGCGGGCAACATCATCGGTTTCGACGGCCCGTTCTCGCAGGATTTCAATGCGAAAGCCGCCGAGGTCGCAAGCTCTTCGGTCGCCAGACGCATCAACGCGATCTGGGTGGAGAACGTCGGGCGGCACCTGATGTGGCTGACCCCCGATGAAGTGGCGAAAGAAGTGCGCGCCTATATCGCCAAAGGCATCGACTTCATCAAATACGGCTCGAACGAGCACTTCGGTACCTCGGCCGGCGCGTTCCTCGCGTTCTCGCTGGAGCAGCAGAAGGCCATGGTCGGCGAGGCGCACCGCGCGGGCATCACCGCGCAGGCCCACTCGATGTCGGTCGAAGGCTTGCGGCTCGCCGTCGATGCCGGCTGCGACCTCATCACCCATTGCAACGTCTCCGGCCCCGTCGCGATCCCGCAATCGACTCTCGAGTCGATGGCCAGGCGCAACACCGGTGCGGTCATCTTCCCGTGGACCGACAGCGGCCTCAAATGGATCAAGGACAACGTGTCCGACCGCGAATGGATGATCTGGCAATCCACCGACATCAACGCCCGCAACATGATCAAGGCGGGCCTCCTCCTGATGCTCGCCAACGACGGCACGCTGTATCCGCCCGAGGCGAGGACCGACACCACGCGCGCCAAATCCTGGGGCAGCGCACCCGAGGACATGAGCCTGATCAGCCTCTCCGGCGGCCATTTCTACTGGCTCAAGGCGATGGAAGAGAAAGGGTGCCCCCCAATGGAGATGCTGAAGGCCGCCACCAAAAACATTGCCGTCGCCTACCACAAGGACAAAGATCTCGGCACGCTCGAGAAAGGCAAGATCGCCGACCTGCTCATCCTGGACAAAGATCCGCTGCAGTCCGCCGAGAACTACAAAAGCATCGACACCGTCATCAAGGACGGCGCCGTAGTCGACCGCGACGTGCTGCCAATGAATCCAATCTTCACCAAGCCCGCCGATCCGCCGGCCGAAGAAGAGAAATCCTTCATCCCGTTCTTCAAGGACGGCAAGCCGTAGAGCTCGAGAGCATCGAAGCCGGAGGATAAGTTGACTCGTCCCTTGCCGGACGGGACAGGCGGCGTCGGCCATGCGACCTTCAACGCTGTTTTTTCAGTGCGTCGAGCGCCTTCAAATCTTCCCAAGTTGCAGGATGCGTGTACTCGGCCACGTTCAGCGTGCCGTGCAACGATCGCGTCAATGGTCCAGCGCTCGCGGTCGCGGTTCATTTCCTCGCCCTCGAATGACGATCTCGCCGTCCATCGTCGCGATGGTCAGCGTCTCATCCCCACCCAGCATCGCCGCAAACGCCTGCGGATCATCCGCATCAAACACCCCGCTCAGCCGCCGCTCGCGCGTCACATCTCCCTCCACCCGGATCCGCGGCGCCCGGTTATACCGATTGAACTCCGCCGCGATATCCGCCAGCGGCTCCAAACGAAACACCAGCCGCCGCTGCCGCCACGCCGTCGTCTTCTCCAGATCCGCCGCCGCGCGCTTCACCACGGGTTTGCTCGCGGCGATGCTGGCCTCCTCGCCGGCCGCCAGCGCCGTGCGGGCCGCGGGCCGCTCCGGTCCCGGTTCCGACGAAATCTCGACCCGGCCCTCGATGACCGCGACCTGCGTCCCCGCCGGACCGCGGTGGACATTGAACTGCGTGCCGATCGCCCGAATCGTCGCATCGCCCGCATGGACGCGGAACGGCCGAAGCGGATCGGGCTCGACCTTGAACAAAGCTTCGCCGGCCAGAAGCTGGATATCGCGCGCGCGGTTCGACAAACGCACGCGTACGCGCGATTGGGTGTTCACGAAAACGGTCGACCCGTCCTCGAGCGCGAGCACCCGTTGCTCGCCGATGCGCGTGCTCACTTCCTGCCCGGTGAGGCCGAGCACGGATACACCCCACCACGCAATGACGGCGACCGCACCAATGGCCGCGGCTGCCGCCAGTCCCGCTCGCCAACGGCCGCGCGCCGGCTTGCGTGCACCGGCTTGGGATCTCGGACCCTCACCCAGAGAAACGATGTCGGACGAGGCGGATAGAAGCGCCGTGACGTCATGGCACCGCTGTGCATCGATGCCTTCCAGCGCGCGGTCGACGGCTTCCATCGCGATGAACTCCGTCGCGTTGCGCTCGTGCTTGCGGAGCCAGCGCGCGAACATCAGGCGGTCCAGCAGCGTCGGCCGCTTCATGACCTCGACCCATTCCGAGGCCTGCTCGGCCAGCAGCCGATTCATCTGCTGCTCGAGCTGGGCCATGCTGCGCATCTGGCGGTGAAATCTTGGCGGTCGCATCTTGATCAACCTTTACTGGCGTTCGCGCAGCAACAACTTCAGCTTGCTGCGCGCGGCCGTGACGAACCGTTCGACCTGATGAATGGACACGCCCGCGGCCGCGGCGGCTTCCTCGTAGGACATGCCGTCGCGTTTGACGAGCAGCAGCACCGCACGCTCCTTGGGCCCAAGCTCGGACAGCGCGCGCTCCAGCTGCTGCTGGAGGCTGAGACGATCGGCCATCTCGTCCGGGTGCAGCTCGTTTGGCTGTGCGGCCGCTTCCTCCACCGCGTCGGAATCGAACGCGACGCGCTCACGGCGCTCGCGCATGCGAAATTCCCGCAGGACGTGGAAGGCTACGCCAAACAAGTAAGCCTTGGGGTCGCGCGCGAGCTGGCGGTCCGGAATGCGGGTCAGGCGGGCGAACACTTCCTGGCGCAGATCTTCGGCGTCGTGAGGGCGCTGGATCATGCGCAGCAGGAACCGGTAAAGGTCCGACGCATAGGCGTCGAAACGCCCCTGCGGCGCGGCAGTCTTCCGGCTCACGTTGTCGGTCGGGTCGGCCATCGGCGCTTCCGGGATTACCCCACTGGATATAGTGTGTTCGAGAGCCGAAAACTCCGCACGCCGGCGGGGGTCTGCGGTGAATTTCTCCCGACAACACACTATGCGAATGGAGGCGCCGAACGGCCGGCGTCCTGCGCGGCTACCGCGCCAACACGATCGGGGGGGAAGATATGAGAATGTTTTGGTTAGGGTTTTTCGCATCGGCCCTCGTGCTGTGCGGTCTCGCCGCTGCGGCGCAAGAAACCTCGGCCGGTCGGCCGCAGCCGTCCTCGCTACCCATCGAGTTGCACATCAACCCGCAACCGCTCGTCGACGCCCTGACTGAATTCGCACGCCAGGCAGGCCTGCAACTGCTGCTCGACGCGGACGAAGCGGCGCAGGGAAAGAACGCGCCTCCCCTGTCCGGCACATATACGCCGGAAAACGCGCTGAAGGTGCTGCTGGCGAACGCGAGTCTGTACTACGAGTTCCTCGATCCCCGGACCGTCGCGATCCGCTCCACGAAGTCGAGCGAGAGCGCGGGCTGGCGGCGGACCTCGGGCGCGCAGCGGGAAAGATTGGAAGGCTTCCGCCTGGCCCAGGCCAGGGCTGCGGGCTCGGGCAGCGACGGGGCCGGAACGGCGCAGGCATCCCCCGCTCAGGACATCGGCAAGAATGCGGCTAACGAGCCGGCGAGGGTGGACGAGGTCATCGTCACCGCCACCAAACGTGCCGAGCGCGTTGAGGACATTCCGCTCAGCATCGCCGTGGTCAGCTCGGAAGATATCGAGCGCCGCGGCCTGGTGAACAGCGAGGACTACCTGCGCGGCATTCCCGGCGTCAATCAAACGAACGATACCTTTGGTCAGGGTATCGTCATCCGCGGCATGGAGACGCAGACCTCGTTCCAGAACTTCACCGGCGGCGGCACGACCGCCATCTACTTCGGCGAGACCTCGACGACGAACTCGGGCGGGTTGACCGCCAGCACCGCCATCGACATCAAGCTGGTCGATATCGCGCGGGTCGAAGTGCTGCGCGGGCCGCAGGGCACGGCTTTCGGCAACAGCTCGCTCGGCGGCGCGGTGCGCACGATTCCGATGGCGCCCAAGCTCGACGTGTTCGAGGGCAAGGTGGCGGCAGGGTATTCCTCCACCGCGCGCGAGGGGGGAGACAATCATCAACTGCAGGGCGTGATCAATATCCCCGTCATTGCAGACCGCGTCGCGGTGCGCGCGGTGGCCTATCAGTTCGACGACAGCGGTTACTATCGCAACGTCGCCGGCTCCGATCCGGCAGCGCAGGCCTCGGCGGCTTCCTATAACGCTTCGGCGTTCGCCGTCAATCGGGACGACATCGGCGCCAGCCGCGCGACCGGCGGACGGTTCTCCGCCCTGATCCGCGCGAGCGACAGCCTGAAATTCAACCTGAGCTGGCTCAAACAAAAATTCGAGTCCGACGGTTATGCGGTCTCGATGCGGCCGGGCTACGATCAGACGATGCTGCAGGCGGCGCCCGAGGATACGCGGCGCGGGGAATCCGGCGGACTCGGCGACAACGAGATCCAGATCGGAAACGCGATGGCCGAATACGACTTGGGCTGGGGCGACCTGCTGGCCACGTATTCGCACGTCAAGGCAGAAGCGGTCTATGTCGTGCCGTTCTCCGGAAATCCCTTCTTGATTCCCGCCGCCGTGCCGGTGTCGAGCCTCGTGGAGGGTCCGCACCGCATGAATAGCGGGGAGATCCGCCTGGCGACGAAGCTCGACGGTGCGTGGAACGTACTGGCTGGCATCTACGCGGAGAAGCTCAATGATGAGTATTCGCAGGACCTGTATTGGTACGGCTCGGACCTGTCGCAGAACTACTATGCGCCCGGCCAGCGGTACATCGTTCAATACCACGGTTGGCGCACGCTGAAGCAAAGGGCCGCGTTCGGCGAGCTGTCATGGCGGCCGTTGCCCAGGCTGACTCTCACTGGCGGGGCGCGCGCTTATCGCTATGAGCGCACGACCGACAACTACAATACCGGTCCTCTGGTAGGCGGTTTACAGATCATTGACCAGGAAACTGACGAGTCCGGCACGAGTTTTCGCGGCGCGGCCAGCTACAAGCTGACCGAGAACGCGCTTCTCTATGCTTCTTACGCCGACGGCTTCCGGCTCGGCCGCACGCAAGCCGCGGTGCCGGCGAGCCGCTGCGATATCAACGGCGACGGCGTGATCGACAACACGAACGTGACCGTAGCTTCCACGGCCAAAGTCGACTCCGACACCGTGGAAAGCTACGAGCTCGGCGCCAAAGGGTCGCTGTTCGACCGCCGCATGCAAGTCGCGCTCGCCGTCTTTCGCAGTGACTGGAGCGGGCTGCCTTTCCTGACGAGCGCGCCGGGAACCATCGGCTGCCCCACCTGGACGGCGAATGCCGGCACCGCGCGTTCCGAAGGCGTGGAGCTTCAGGTCAACACCGTGCTCAACCAGGCCTGGCGCATCGATACGGGCATGTCATGGATAGACGCGCGGCTGACGGAGGACGTTCCGGCTCAAGGATTCAAAAAGGGGATGCAGCTTCCGGGCGGACCGCGCTTCAATGCCAACCTCGGATTGGAGTACGGGTTCAACGTTCGCGAGCACCGCATGTCCGTGCGCGCCGATGCCATCTATATCGGCACCCTGTACACGGCGCTCCTGCAGCAGCCCATAGGCATTGAGGCCGGCGACTACGTCAAGCTCGACCTGTCGGCGCGCATGGAGATCAGCAAGCTCAGCCTCGACCTGTACGTGCGCAACGCGACGAACGCGGACGACTTCTACTCGCGCAGCCACTTCACCACGCCCAACGTCGGCGACTACTTCGGCTATCGCCTGCGGCCGCGCACGGTCGGGTTGCAGCTCAGCTATGATTTTTGATCGTCCCAGGCTTGAGTCTTGCACCGAATTGGCTTCAACCAGTAATACAAGTTGAAGCCATCGACATAGACAGAAGTGCGCATGAAGACATTCCATGTCATTTTCAGAGTGCTTAAAAGGCTAGGGCCCCTCTCGGGGCCCCGCCACCCGCGGATCGAAACCCGCGGGGGAGTTGCGGCGCATTATGCGCGGGTGAATGTCGGAGTCAAACGAAGGTTTGCACCCAATATCGCGCTGAATCAACCCTTGAAAATATCCAAACACGCTACCGAACCCGCTGCCAACGCGTGTGCTGCGCAGTCACCGGCTCTTGATTACCGCCTCCCCATCCTTGCGCGCGATCGCGAGGTCCGGAATGTCCTTCAGGAACAGCAGCAGCGATTCCGGGTCGTCCGCGTCGAAGATGCCGGTCAATTGTTTGTCCGACGCCGCGCGGCCTTCCACGCGGATGTGCAGCGTGCGGTTGTAGCGATTGAACTCCGCCGCGATCTCTGACAGCGGATCGTCCTTGAACAGCAAGCGCCGATGGAGCCACGAGATGGCCTTGGCCGGATCGGACACATCGGCGGGCACTATCGCGCCCTCCGCCGCGATCGTCGCTTCCTGGCCGGCGCGGATGTCCATGCTGCCGCCGGCGTCATCATGGCCGAACACCCGCACCAGGCCTTCGATGACCGACACCGTCGTGCCCTGCGGCCGGCGATGGACATTGAACTCCGTGCCGATGGCCTGAATCGTCGCGCGATCGGTGCGCACCCGGAAGGGGCGCCGGGGATCCCGGGCCACCTTGAACAGCGCTTCGCCGTCGCGCAGCTCGATCTCGCGCGCGTCCGCCGAGTAGTGCACGGCCATCCTGGATTGCGTATTGAGATGCACGACGGACCGGTCCTGCAGCTCGAACGAGCGGATCTCGCCGGTGTTTGTCGAGTAGCGCTCGCCGCCGACCACGCCCGCGGACAGCAGCCACGCGGCCGCGCCGATCAGACCGGCGGCCGCGATTCCGGCGGCAAGGGCGCCCCGACGCGTAAACAGGCGCCACGAGGCGACCGACCGGCGCGGCTTCTCGACCGGCAGATCCACCACGCTTGCGGCCAACGCGGCGCGCGCGGCTTGCAGGTCAGTCGCGCCCTCCGAACGGACGTTGTCCAGCGAACGATAGGCCGCCGTAACCAGCAGGAACTCCTCCACGTGCCGCGGCGATTCCCTCAGCCACGCGCCGAACTCGGCCTGCCGCAGCGGGTCGCGGAGCGAGAAAAACCAGTCGGCCGCCTGCTCGGCGATCCTGAAGTCATCCTGCGGTTGAGAGGCCATGTCCCGCGCGCTCCTAGAGGTCCCACTGCGCCGTCCGCAGCGTCGCCAGCGCGCGGGTCAGATGTTTGTGGACCATGTTGACTGAAATGCCGAGGGCGGCGGCGATCTCCGAATACTCCCGTCCTTCCTGTTTGTGCAGGATCAGCACCGTGCGGCCGATGGGATTGAGCTTGCGCAACGCACGGTCGAACTGGCGTTCCATGTCGACCTGCTCGCCGACCGGATCCTGGAAATACGGGGCAGAGCGGTCGCCCCAGGCCTCCACTTCTTCCGAATCGAAAGCGACCAGCTCCCGGCGCGCGCGCATCTTGAACTCGTACACCACGTGCGAGGCGATCCGGTACAGATAAGCCTGGTAGTTGCGGATCGGCTCGCCCTTCTCCACGCGCAGCAGGCGCAGATAAACCTCCTGCGCGAGGTCTTTGGCGTCCTGCGGGCGCTCGCGGCGCAGGCACCGGGCCAGGTAGCGATGCAGGGCATGCCCGTACTGTTTCCAGACGGGATCGGCGAGGTCGACCGCCCGCTTTTGCTGCTTCGCGTCCAAATCCTGTGCCATAAATCGCCTGAACGTACTGCCTCTATATATATGGCGGTTCCACGGGTGCATAGTGGGCGCATTATTTTGCTCTGTCAGCCGGGCCCAGTTTCCGAGTTTTCCCGCGCCTATACAGATCACGGGATGTCCCGAATCGGCATAAGGCAGGGGAACAAGATGAACACACTGAAGTACATCGCGTGGGCGGGGAGCTTGATGCTGCTGTCGCTGTTCAGCGTGCGCGCGGGCGCGAGCGAGCTGCCCACCACGACGGTCACCTTGGATATCCAGCCGCAACCCCTGGATGACGCGCTGAATACCTTCGGTGCGCAATCCGGCCTGCAGGTCGTGTTCCTCTCCGAGATCGGCAAGGGCCTGATCGCTCCGCGCTTGTCCGGCACGTACAGCTTCAGCACTGCGCTGGAGCGGCTGCTCGAGAACACGCCGCTGAAATTCGAGTTCATCAACGCCAAGACGGTCGCGATCCGCCTGGCTCCCGCCGGAGAGCAGAAGACCTCGGCACGGTTCAATAGCGAGAATTTCCGCTTTGCGCGCGCGCAGGCGGAGCAGAAGTCGCAGGCAATTGAGGCTGCCGGTGCTGCCGCCCAGTCCGGCGAATCCGCGAATACCGCCCGCGAAGCGAGCATCAAGAGCATCGAAGAAATCATCGTTACCGCCCAGAAGCGGGAGGAACGTCTCCAGGACGTACCTGTGCCGGTGACGGCTATCGATGCCGATACCTTGGTCGAGAGTAATCAGTTCCGAATCCAGGACTACTACACCCGGATCCCCGGGCTCAACCTGACCATGATGGGAGACGTCGGAGTCCCGCTACTCTCGATCCGCGGGGTGATCACGGGCGGATATGTGAGTCCGACTGTTGGAATCGTGGTGGATGATATTCCTTTCGGGGCGTCGCTGAATTTCACGCCAGCCCCTGACATTGATCCGAGCGAGTTGTCACGCGTGGAGGTCTTGCGTGGTCCGCAGGGCACGTTGTATGGGGCGAGCAGCCTCGGAGGGTTGTTGAAGTTCGTTACCGCCGACCCCTCTACCGAGCGCCTGAGCGGGCGGGTGCAAGCCAGTACCACGACGGTTCGCAACGGAGATGGGCTGGGGTTCAGTCTGCGCGGCGCTGTCAACGTGCCGTTGAGCGATAAGTTTGCCGTTCGCGCTAGCGCATCCACACGACAGGATCCGGGATACATCGATAACATCCAGTCCGGTCAGGAGGGTGTGAATCGGATGGATTCTCAGACGGGACGCTTTGCAGCGTTGTGGAGACTTTCGAACGATACGTCGTTGAAGCTCAGCGCGCTGCACCAGCGCTCTAAAAGATATGGAACTGCCGATGTTCACCTGCCGAGCCCTGTCGGTCCGGTTCCTGGGCTGGAGGATCTGCAGCAATACTCACTGATCGACTCGGGGACATACGATCAAAGACTGCAGGCGTACAGCGCTGTGCTGGAGGCCAGGGTCGGCAGAGCAGAGTTGACGTCGTTGAGCGGGTACAACGTGGCGCGCTTCCTGAGCGCTCCCGACGGGACCTCGTTCTACGGAAATTTCATGCAGGCGCAGTACGGTGTCCGCGGTGGCCTTCAATGGCAGGACACCAAGACACGCAAGTTCTCCCAGGAGTTTCGTTTGTCCATGCCGCTGGGAGGTCGTGTGGACTGGCTTCTGGGAGCGTTCTACACTGATGAGAGCTATTCCACGCTCGGCGGCTCGCGTGCGGTGAATCCCGCCACGGGCGCCATTGCCGGCGAATTCTACCGTTCCAAGGCACGTGGGGGGTATTCGGAGTACGCGGCGTTTACCGACCTCACGTTCCAGATCACCGATCGATTCGATGTCCAGGTCGGTGGGCGTTTGGGCTGGATGGAAACCACACTCGGCCAATCCTCAAGCCAGGGCCCCTATAACACGGTGGTCCTGCGCAGAAGCGATCCTTTCTCCGCACCGGGGTTCTCCGCGCGCGACAGCTCGTTCACGTACCTGATTACGCCGCGATTCAGAATTTCCCCCGACATGATGGCGTACGCGCGGATGGCGTCTGGTTACCGGCCGGGCGGGCCTAACTTGAACGTACTCGCTCAGGCTGCAGGCTTCGCAGCATATGGTCCCGACATTACGGAGAACTATGAGATCGGCCTCAAAGGCGCCTTCCTTGACCGTCGCGTCTCTTTCGATGCGTCGGTGTACTACATTGATTGGAAAAACGTCCAGCTCCAGCTACGCGATCCGGTGAATACCCTGCTTACATATACGCTCAATGCGGGAGCTGCGAGGAGCCAGGGCGCCGAGCTTTCATTGGAACTCAGGCCGCTGAAGGGTCTTACGATCTCGGCCTGGGGCGCCTATGACGATGCTGAGTTCACGGATGTGCCAAGAACCAGTGTGCTGACTGCCCGAGCTGGTGACAGGTTACCGTACAGCGCGCCCTGGTCGGGCAACTTTTCGATCGACCAGGAGTTCGCGATCGCGGACAATGCGACTGGATTCGTCGGTGCCTCCGCGAGCTATGTCGGCGATCGCAAAGGCAGATTCTTCACGGGTGTGTCCCAAGGCACATTTCCCGCATATACGCAGATGGACGCGCGGGCCGGCGTCAGATTCGCCTCGTGGACCATCAATGCATTCGTTAACAATGTCACCGATAAACGCGGTGTACTCAGATCAGGCCTCGATTCGTCCTTTGTCACCTATGCAGTGACCTATACCCAGCCGCGCACCTTTGGCGTCTCACTCACTCGAGATTTCTAGGTCGATCGATCCGGTGGCGTCCACTCGGCTGTAAGGTTCATTGATGATCGTCCTCGACGCGACTACGTTACTTCCTCTGACCGAACCTTCGGCCGAGAATCCAATCCTTACCAGGCCCGCAGGTCTGTCCGTCGAGGAGGAGGCTTCCTATGTTCCCTTCCTCCGGAAAGAGATGAGGGATCGACCGGGACCCGGCCGTCAACTTCTGCGCAGACACCTGCGGGCCGCTGCGGGTTTCAGAGCTTCATCGAATGTGCAACCCGCGGCTGCGATTTGCCAGTGACAATCAGGTCTTTTTCTGCAACGGGCGCTTGCGCGCGCGGGATGGCGCGCTTGTGGGGCCGCAGTCCGCAACATCGCGATGGCTTATGGCAATGGCAAGGGAAAGGATCTGGGCACGCTCGAGCCGGGCAAGATCGCGGACCTGCTTGTCCTCGACAAAAATCCGCTGCAGGCGGCCGAGAACTACCAGAGCATCCACAGCGTCATCAAGGAGGGGAGCGTGGTCGACCGCGGTGCGCTGCCGGCAAATCCGATCCTGACCCGGCCCGGCGATCCGCCCGCCGAAGAAGAAAAAGCGTACGTGTCCTTCATGCACAGCGGTAGTCGGTAGGCGACCGATAGCGCCGATCGTCGGCGCGCCCGCCGGCTCCGCCTACCTCGTCATTTCTTGTTTGATATGCGCCTGGGTGCGGGTGTCGCGCTGCTGGCGACCTTCCGCTGGATCGGCGCGAACTGCGCTTCGACCGCCTTATCGATGCGCTTGGCCGCCGCCCGGTAGCGCCGCACGATCTCTTCACCGAACGGCGTGAGCGCGCCGCCGCCACCGCCCAGACCGCCGGTGCTGGCCGTGGTGGCGCGCTCGTCGAACGACCGGTTGATGCTGTCGACCAGCACCCAGGCGCGGCGATAGCTCATGCCCATTCGACGCGCGGCCTGGCGGATCGAGCCGGTTTCCGCGATGGCCTCCAGCAGCTCGACCTTGCCCGGACCGATGGTGCAGTTCGGGCCGAAATGAATGCGAAACCGGACTCGCGGCATGTGTCCTCCCCGGCGTTACGACGCGCAAGCATCCTGCGAACCTGCGCGCCGCGCAAGGCAGCGCCGCATGGGGCGTTTTTTGCTCATCCAGACCAAAAATGCTAGCCTCGTGATATACGAACGGGAATAACGAATCCCGCTCTCACATAACCGAGGTGGCTACGACATGCAGAGCTCGATTGCGCGCAGGACAGGCGCCGGTCCGCTATTGGCGTTGCTGGCGATCGTGAGTCCGACGACACCCTCACTTGCGCAGAGCGCAACAGGCGTGGTGGACGACAAGACCTTCGTGCTCGGCACCATCGAGGTTATCGGCAAACGCGAAGCCGCAGCGACCGCGCCTTCGACGGACGTGGTCAATGCCCGCACCCTGGCCGCGCGTCATCGCGACGATCTCGCGGAAGCGCTCGATCTCATCCCCGGAATCAGCGTTCAGAATATGGGCCAGCGCCGCGAGCGGCTGATTTCGCTGCGCGGCTTCTCGAGCCGTCAGGTGCCTTTGTTCATCGACGGCGTGCCGGTGTACGTGCCGTACGACGGCAATGTGGACCTGGCGCGCTTCGGCGTGGACTACGTGTCGCAGATCGTCGTGTCCAAAGGGCTGGCATCGCTGCTGTACGGGCCGAACATTCTGGGCGGCGCGATCAACGTCGTCAGCCGCAAGCCGACGCATCCGTTAGAGGCGTTCGTGCGCCTCGGTACGGAAGCCGACAGCCGCTTCGATGCCATCGAGCAGCGCGCGGTGGCTTCGCTCGGCGGCATGCACGGCAACTGGTACGGGCATATCACGGCATCGTACGCGGACTCCAACGGCTATCGTTTACCCGGGGATTTCGTGCCGCTCGCGGCGGAAAACGGCGGCGCACGCGAGCACGCCGGCAGCCACGACGCAGTGATCAGCGCCAAGATCGGCTACACGCCCAGCGAGAACAATGAATTCGCCCTGAGCTACTACCGACAGGAAGGCGAGAAGGAGGATCCACCATACTCCGGCACCTACCTGCGCACCACTGCGCGGCCCGATGGCGTACAAGTGCGCTTCTGGACGTGGCCGTACTGGAACAAGGAGAGCATCTACTTCGTCGCTCGCAACGCGGTCGCATCGCGGGGCACGCTGCGCTGGCGGCTGTTCCACGATTCCTTCGAGAACTCGCTGGACTCCTACGATGACGCGACTTACACGGCGCGCACCAGGGCGTATGCGTTCCACGGCAGCAACTACGACGACTACACCTATGGCGGCAGCGCGGATTTCGAATGGAGCTGGAATGCGGACCACACGACGCGTGCGGCCGCGCACTATCGGCAGGACGTGCATCGCGACCTGCAGATTGCGCCCGCTCTGCCGCAGCAGCGCCTCGAGATCCCAACTTATGACATTGCGCTGGAGCACGAGTGGAAACTGAGCCCGCACCTGGCGCTGACCGGCTCGTACTCCCACATGATCCAGCCGGAACAAACCGTAAGGGTCTACAGCAGCAACACTGCCAGCTTCTCCCCGATCACGACCGATCGGGCGAGCGCAGACAACGCTCAGCTCATCGCGACCTATCGCCTGGACGAAGCGCGCCTGCTGTTCGCCGGCGTCAGCCAGAAGACCCGTTTTCCGACGTTGAAGGAACGTTTCTCCGGAGGGCTGGGCAGCGTGGTGCCGAACCCGGGACTCGACGCGGAATCGGCGCTGCACTACGAAGTCGGCTACGAGCACCGCGCCGCTGCATGGGGTGCAAAGATATCGCTGTTCCAGAGCGATCTCGACGATGCGATCCAGTCGATCACCGTCGCGCCGACGGCCTGCAATATCTCACCGTGCACGCAGCTGCAGAACGTGGGCCGGCAGCGCAATCGCGGCGTGGAGCTGTCGCTGGACTACGCGCCCGTCGATGCGCTGCGGCTGAACGGGCAGGTCAACCTCGTCGATATCGACAATCTGTCGAACCCCGCGATCCGGCCGACCGGCTCGCCGGAGTACAAGTATCTGATCGCAGCCGATTGGACGTTCCTGCCCCGCTGGACGTGGCGGCTCGACGCTCAGCACGAATCCAGGCGCTACAGCAACAGCACCGGCACGCGGGTGGCAGGCGCCTTCACTCTGGTCAACTCATTCGTCAGGTTCAATCCCGTGGAGCCGCTCGGCATCGAAGTCGGCGTGCGCAATGCGACGGACAAGTTGTATGCCTACGAGGAAGGCTTCTTCGAAGCCGGCCGCACGTGGCTGGGGCAAGTCGACTATCGGTTCTGAGGTGTACCCATGAGCATTCTCAAATCAGTTGCAATCGCGGCGATTGCGCTCTCGTTGGGGCGAGCGGCTGCGGCTGACGAGGCGGATCCCTGCAGCGCGTTCAAGTGGGACGTGTCGCATGAGCGGGCACTGATGGAGAAGAAGCCGCAGGCCGTGAAAGCCGCCGCTCAGCCGGGCGCGAGTCTGCCGCAACTCGAGACCGGGCGGTTCTACAGGCTCGCGCTGCTCGATCAGTCGGGCGTGAAGTTCGCGTTGTCTCCGGAGAAACAGCAATCCGTCGAAGGCTCCCGCGGCGGTCTGGTGCGCATCCGGGCCGATAAAGCGGGGATCTATCGGATCTCCCTTTCCACGCCGCACTGGATCGATGTCGTCGACGGCGGCACGCTCATCAAGTCGCGCGATTTTCAGGGACAGCGCGGCTGCGAACGGCCGCACAAGGTCGTCGAGTTCGAGTTGCCGGCCGGCCGCGACCTCACGCTGCAGCTGAGCGGCTTCGCTGCTGCCGAAGTGCTGATTGCGGTAACGAGGACTCCAGCCGGGTAATCTTCTAGCGCTGCTGGATGACGAAGGTGTCGCCGTCGGAGACGAACTTCAGGGCGGGGTCCTGCGACAAAAACTGCATCAGCAGCTCCGGATCGTCCGCGTTGAACACGGCCGTGTAGCGCCGATTGCCGATCGCGGCGTCTTCGATGCGCAGCTGTGGCGTACGATTGTATCGGTTGAACTCCGCCGCGATCTCGCTCAGCGGAGCCCATTCGAAGACCAGCTGGCGCTGGCGCCACGCCGTGGCTTTCACGACGTTCCTGTCCCGGTTCTCGATTCGTCCGGCGGAACTCATGGTGGCTGTCTCGCCGGCTGAGACGCGCGCCGGCTGCTGCTCGGGCCGGGAAATCTCGACCACGCCTTCGAGGACCGCGACCGTGGTCTGCTTTTCACGCCGGTAGACGTTGAACTGCGTGCCGATGGCCTGCACGGTCGTGTCGCCGACATGGACCCTGAACGGCCTCGCCGGATCGCGCCGCACGCTGAACAGCGCTTCTCCCTCCACCAAACGAAGATCGCGCGCCTGAGCGTCGAACGCGACCTCGATGCGGGACCTGGCGTTCAGATACACCACCGATCCGTCCTCGAGATCAAAGGTCCTCTGCTCGCCCACCTCGGTCCGGTAGGACTTGGGCAGGCCGAGGTTCAGAGCAAGTCCGACGATGCCGGCGGCCACGATCGCCAGCAGCGCTGCGACGGAGAAGCGCATAAATCGACGCTGTGGGCGAGCTGGCGTAGTTGCGGCGCCCGTTGGAGTTTTCCGCTGCTCGACCCGCAAAGACACGATGTTTCCATCGGCCTCGCCCGTCATCCCCTGCTTGAGCGCGTCACGAATTTTCGGATGCAGCGCCGCCGCGTGCCGATCGATGGCCGCCGCGCGCAGGAACATCTGCGTGTGCAGAGGCGACTCGAGCAGCCATTCGGCGAGCTGCGGATAGTGTGCGGTCTCGCCATCCTCCAGCTGCACGAGCCACTCCGCAGCCTGTTCGGCTACCCGCAGCACTTCTTCCTGGCGTTTGCTTCGGCCGCTATCCATTCACCTAACCCTCCAAAGCCGCGGCGCTGATGCGCGCATTGGCTTCGGCGATGTACTTCTTCACGGTATGCACCGACAGATTCAACTCACCGGCGATCTCCGCCCACGACAGGCCTTCGCAGCGGCGCAGGATGAACACCTTGCGATGGGTGTCCGACAGATCCTCGAGCAGGCGCTTCAACTGGTAATCCGCGTTCACCGGGCCCAGCAACGGGTCCGGATCGAATTCCGGGGGATGCTCCGCCAGATCGGTGGCGAGCTCCGTATCGTAGGTCAGCACGTCATGGTCCGCCTTCTCCCGCATCTTCAGCTGTCCGATGACCTGACAGGCGATGTGGAACACATAAGCATGCGGCTGGCGCACGAATTCCTGGCTCTTGAGCCGCAGCAGCCGCAGATAGACCTCCTGCGCCACATCGCTGGCGTCCTGGTCGCGACGCAGGCGATGCAGCAGGAAATGATGCAGGTCCGCCCCGTACTTCGCGTAAATCGAGCTGACGAACCCTGTGCCGGGTCGCAGCGTATTGGGGGCCTTGGCTTTCATGACCTCGATGACGGACGCAATGCCTTTATCAACTAAGAGGGCGATCCGCTCTCAATGGGGGTAGTCTAGGCATCGAATACCCCGTTTGCACATCCTCGGACCTCTCAGCTAGCAGGGAGCCACAATACCGGGGAATATCATGACCAGGCACATGCGGTATCGGTTGAGCGGCGTGCTCGGGGCGCTGTTGTGCAGCGTAGCGATGGCGCAGGACCCGCCCTCACAGCGAGTCACGATAGACATCGATGAGCCTGCGCTGCATAAGGCGCTCATCCAGTTCACCAAGCAGGCGGGCTTTCAGTTGATCTTCCCGGAGGCCGGCAAGGTTGCCGAGCTGCCGGCGCCGCGTGTCTCGGGCACTTTCACGCCGCAGGCTGCGCTCGACCTGCTGCTGAAGAACTCCGGTTTGCACTACGAGTTCCTGACGCCGCAGGCCATCGCGATCTATGTCGATAAGCACTCTTCCCCCGTAAGCGCCGCACCTGCTCATACATCGCCGTCGGGCGGGATGCGGCTCGCCGAGGCGGACAAAACTACGCATGTCGCGCGCAACTCCGGGCAGCCGCAGGCTCAAGCGCAGGAACAAGCCCCGGCCGCGACCGGGTCCGAGGACAACCTCCAGGAAATCATCGTCACCGCGCAGAAACGCGACGAGCGGCTGCAGGACGTGCCCGTGCCGGTCACGGTGCTCAGCGCGGCGGCTCTCGTCGATGCCAACCAGCTGCGACTTCAGGACTACGCCACGGAGGTACCCGGACTCAATGTGACGACGCGCACCGCGTCCGCTCAAGCCTTGACGCTGCGCGGCATCACGACCGGCGGATCGTCGAACCCGACGGTCGGCATCATGATCGACGACGTGTTGTTTGGAGCGTCCACCAATCTCGGCGGCGGCGGCATCATTCCCGACATCGATCCCGGCGATCTTGCCCGGATCGAGGTTCTGCGCGGTCCCCAGGGAACGCTGTACGGCGCCAGCAGCCTGGGCGGCCTGATCAAGTATGTAACGACCGATCCATCGACCGGCGGCTACAGCGGCCGCATCGAAGGCGGACTCAGCACCGTCCATAACGGCGATGACCTGGGCTACAACGTTCGTGGCGCCGCGAACATACCGCTCGGCGAGACTCTGGCCGCGCGCGTGAGCGGATTCACGCGCACGGAGCCGGGCTACATCGACAATCCCGTCTTGAACAAAGAAGGCGTCAACAAACAAGACGTGGTCGGCGGGCGGGTGTCGGCGCTGTGGAAGCCCTCCGACGTGGTGTCATTGAAGATCAACGCGCTGTACCAGGATTATCAGAGCGACGGCAACAATGATGCCGCCGTGCTGTCGACCCTCGGAGAGCTCGAGCAGGACTATATTCCGAATATCGGCGCCTACGACCGGAAGATCCAGGCGTACAGCGCGATTCTGAAGGCCAGCTTCGCCGGCATGGAGCTGACCTCCCTCAGCGGATACAACATCAACCGGCTCGATGACTCGCTGGACTATACGAGCCTCCTCGGCAACGCGATCCAGACGCAGTTCGGGGTCAGGGGCGCGCGTCTCACCTACGACGTCACGGCCAAGAAGTTCAGCCAGGAAGTGCGTCTCGCGTCCGCGACGGGTGCGAAGTTCGAATGGCTGTTGGGCGGGTTTTATACGCACGAAGACTCCGTGTACGCGCAAAAAATCCTGGCGGAGAATCCCGTCACGGGCGCCATCGTGGGCACGAATCTCTCTCTCAGCGTCCCCTCGACGCTCTCGGACGTGGCGGCATTCGCGGACCTGACGTACCACTTCACCGACCGCTTCGACGTACAGATCGGCGGGCGGCAGAGCCACATTACGTATGCGGCGACGTCTGCGCCCAATCCAAGAATCACGACCAAGGCCGATGCGTTCACCTATCTCTTCACGCCGCGCTTCAAGATTTCATCCGACCTGACGGTGTACGCGCGGCTGGCGTCGGGTTATCGGCCGGGCGGCTCGAACGCGACCTTCTTCCTCGACAACTCGGTGCCCCAGGACTTCGAGCCCGACAAGACGCAGAACTACGAGCTGGGTTTGAAAGGTGACTTCCTGGACCGCAAGCTCTTCGTCGATGCTTCGGTCTACCACATCACGTGGAAGGACATTCAGATCCCGCTGCTCTCCCCTCTGGGCTTTGCCTATAACGGCAACGGCGGCAAGGCCAAGAGCGAGGGCGTGGAGCTTTCGGTCCGGCTGAAGCCGGTACAGGGCCTGACGCTGGCCGCGTGGGTCGCTTATGACGACGCGGTTCTCGACCAGGATTTCCCGCCGCGCCCGGCGTATGGACTCACCGGCGACCGTCTGCCGAACAGCAGCCGCCGCTCGGGCAGCTTCTCGGTGGACGATGAGTTCGTCATCGGGGGCATGACCGCGTTCGTCGGCGGCACGGTTGCCTACGTTGGCGACCGTATCGGCATCTTCGGCGCCACGCCCCTGCGGCAAGTCTATCCCGCTTACAGCAAGGTGGATGCGCGCGCGGGCCTGAGGTTCAACAACTCGACGACCGTCAATCTGTTCGCCAGCAATCTCACCGACAAACGTGGCGTTCTCAACGGCGGCGTCGGGTACGTTCCGACGTATGCGTACCAGTACCTGCGGCCGCGTACTATCGGCCTGTCGGTCGTGAAGACGTTCTGATCCGGCAGGAGCAGCGCACGAGCCCTTGTCGATTCCGCCGGCGGTCGATCGCGGACATTGAATTCTTGCGAGGTGGGTAGATGCTCGACGGGGCGCTCGTTGCGCGGCTCTCCTTTGTTACCGCAGCCCTCATCCTGCTGGGGTGCGGCGCCTCCGCGGTAGTGGCGCAGCAGACGGCCCGCTTGCCGCGACCGCCGGGTATGCGACTGGTGACTCTACCCCGGCAGCCGGGAGAGAAGCCGCAAGAACCCGCGGTCGCGGTGAATCCACGCGACCCGCGGCACGTCGTCGTCTCGTATCAACAGGCCGTCGATCCCGGCTCCGACCATCATCCCGGCGTCCATGTGACCACGCACGTCGCATGGTCGGAGGATGGTGGTCACAAGTGGACGATCGCCGGCGGCACGACGCATCCCGGCTATCTCCGATCGTTCGATGCCGTCGTGGCCTTTGATCCGCGCGGACACGCCTTTATTCTCTATCTCGCGATGGACGAGATGAGCTTCCTGGGCCCGACGACGCGGCATGGTGAGTTCCTGCATCGCTCGCTGGACGGCGGCCGGACATGGAACAGCTCTCCCATCACCCTGATCGAGCGCGCGGAATCGCAGCAGGATGCGGTGTTCGAGCACATGCCCAAGATCGCCGCGGACACTCATGCGGCGAGCCCGCATGTCGGGAATTTGTATGCCGTCTGGGACCGGCAGTCATTCGAGCTCAGGAACGGCGACATCGCCGTGCGGCAAAGTGAAATCATGTTCACGCGCTCCAGGGACGAGGGAAAGACCTGGTCGTCTCCCAGGGCGATCGATCGATATGCCGCGACCATGAATCAAGGCGTGACGGTCGGACGCGACGGCACGGTATACGTGATGTACGCGATCTCGAAACCAGGCGACTATCAGATAGCGCTCTCGGTTTCCCGCGACGGCGGTGAGACCTTCTCAGGCCCGCGCCCGGTGGCGCGCACGCCGGCCAGGACCTCGCCGGTCAGCAGCTTCCCGCGCTCGGGCGCCAACGGCCGGCCATCCATCGCCATCGATCCTCGCGGCGCTCCGGGCCGTTTGTTTGTCGTCTGGGGTGATTTCCGCAATGGGGATCGCGATATTTTCTCCACGACGTCCGTAGACGAGGGGCGCACCTGGGCCTTGCCCGTGCGCATCAATGACGATCCGAAGTCCAACGGCAAGGACCAGGCGATGTCATGGCTGGCGGTCGATCCCAGCGACGGGTCGGCCTATGTGCTCTTTTACGATCGCCGCGACGATCCCAAAAATCTGCTGGCCACCGTGACGCTGGCCCGTTCCGCTGACGGTGGACGCACGTGGGCGAACTATGCCTGGAGCGATCGCGCATCGGATCCCAAGCGGGCGAGCCTGGGCGACTACATCGGGCTGGCCGCGGAGGGCGGACGCGTGTACGGCGCATGGACCGAAGATGTGCCCGGCGAGCCGACGAAGGCACCGGCGGAGACGACCCGGAAAGCCGAACCGGGGGAATTTCTGGTCGATGGCCGCAGCCACCCGTTCGGCCCCTCCGCAATCAAGATCGGGATCGCTGATTTCCGCGCCGCCGCGAAAGCGGCACGTTAGGAAGCAGCGCGACTCTACTTGTCCCGCCGCCGGATGAAGACCGCGCCATCGCTGCGCTCGATGACGACGTCGCGCTCGTTCGCGAGCACGTCTTCCAGCGATCGGGGATCATCGACATCGAAGGTGCCCGAATACTTGCGCGCCGCGAGGATGGGGTCCGCCACGCGGAACTGCGGCGACTCGCGGTAGCGATTGAATTCCGTCACCACTTTTTCCAGCGGCTCCTGCTTGAACACGACGCGGCGCTGGACCCACGCGGCGCTGTTCGCCACGTCAGCCGTCCGGCGCCGGTCGATGCGCCCATCCGGACGGACCTGCGCTTCTTCGCCGGCCGCGAGGAGCGGGGTGCTTGCGGAAGGTGATGCGGCGGAGCGGGACGACGCATTGCCCGCCACCACCCGCACGCGTCCCTCGAGCACCGACACCTTCGTGCTGCCTCCCGACCGGTAGACGTTGAACTGCGTACCGACCGCCACGATGGTCGCGTCCGGCGTATATACATTGAACGGACGCGTGGGATCCTGATGGACCTTGAACAGCGCTTCACCGTCCAGCAGGCGAATCTCGCGCGATGCGGCCGACAGCCGCGTCTTCACGCGCGAGCCGGTATTGAGCTGGATGACCGAACCGTCCTTGAGCTGCACCGCGCGCTGCTCCCCAACCGCGGTGCTGTACTCCTGCCACCGTATCGGGCTGCCGACCACAAAAGCGAGCGTCAGCGCCGCCGTCACGGCAATCGCCACCGCCGCGGCCGCCGCCCACGTCCATCGCCGCCGGCCCGAGCCGCGGCCGCTCGATGCCGAGGTTAATGATGCAACCGGGGCCGAGCATCGCGCACGCACGTCGGGAACCGGTATCCGCCGCTGCGGATCGAGGTGCTTCAGCTCTTCTTCCAGCGCCATCATGAACAAATGCGTGCGCACGTGCCGCTTCGATTGCAGCAGCCAATCGACCAGCCTGCGCCGCTCCCGCTCGCCGCCGGCCGTTTCGAGCAGCGCGGCGCTCTGCTCGGCGAGCAGCCTGTCCAGTTGTTTGTTCGGATCGACGTTGCTCATGCGCGTTCCATCAAAGGTCCCACATCATGCCGAGCAGCCGGGCGCGCGCCTGGATCAGGTGTTTCTCGACCATGTGCACGGAGATGCCCGTCGCCGCCGACGCCTCCTCGTAAGTCATGCCGTCGCGCTTGCACATCAGGACCAGCGCCCGATGGACCTCGGGAAGCGCCGCGATCGCCCGCTCCAGCTGGGTCTGCACGTTCAGCCGGTCCGCCAACTCGTCGGCGGGAGGCTCCCGCGGATGCTCGGCGGCGTTGTCCACGACTTCGGAGTCGTAGTCGACCGGGTCGCGCTCCTCCCGCAGGCGGATCTCACGGATCACGTGAAACGCAATTCCAAAGAGGTACGACAGCGGCTTCTTGACCAGCTCCGGCTGCTGCACGCGCACTAGGCGGCTGAACACCTCCTGCGCGACATCGTCCGCCTGCTGCGGGTCCGGCAGGCGTTTGCGCAGGAAACGATGCAGGTCCGCCGCATAGTGGCGGAATGCGTGCCCCGCGAGTGTCAGGCCTGCGGAGGCGGAATCGGGGAGGAGGTTGGCCATGGACGATACAAAAACCACCGACCTATATAGAGAGAGTGTCCGTACGGGCGAAAGTCCGGAATCAGTCGCCAGTTCCGCCATCCATGGTCCGTCTCCGGGCGGCCTATTCAGGGCCTTTTCAAAACCACGACCCGTTCGGGAAATCCAGTTTGAATCCCGCCGGGGGCTCCACTCCTTGCAGGTGGTGCACCAGGTAGTCCCACGTCCTGCGGACCACGTAAGGGCTGCCGCTCTCGTAATGATTGGTATCGGGCAGGTAGATCAGGTCGAAATCCTTGTTCTGTTTCATGAACGCATCCACGAGCTGCAGCGTCGAGCCCGGCAGCACGTTCTCATCCAGCTCGCCCATCACGATCATCAGCTTGCCGCTGAGCTTTTCGGCCTGCCGCCGGCTGTCGGTGTTCAGGAAGTTCTGCGGGATTTCCGTAGCCGCCGGACGCCACTCGCCGCCATCGCCGTACACGGGACGGCCGTGGAAGGCCGTCCAATGGTAGTCGTGGTACATGTTGTGCAGGCTTCCCATCGGCACACCGGCGATGCCGACCTTGAAGAAATCGGGAAATTCGAGCATCGCGCGCACCGTCGTCCAGCCGCCGTATGAGCCACCGGTAATCCCCACCCGTGTAACGTCCATGGCCGGAATGCGTTGCGCGAGTTGACGCATGGCGGCGATGTGGTCTTCCAGCCCCATGGTGTTCAGTCCGCCGTAGCCGCTCTGCGAAAACTCCCGCGACCGATAGGTCGTTCCACGCGCGTCGATTCCGACCACGACGAAGCCAAGTTCCGCCAGGGCGGACGCCGAGCCGTAAACAGGCGGCCCGCGCAGTGCCTGTACGAAGTTCCGCGGCACCACCGCGGTGAGCGGGCTCGCGTATTGGGCATCGATCACGGGATACTTGACCGAGCCGTCGAGCTGCTTTGGCTTGTAGACCACGCCGTAAAGATCCGTCTTGCCGTCCGCGGCTTTCGCCACGAACTCTTCCGGCGGACGATACCCGGCGGCGAACAGCTCCGTAGCATCCGCTTTCTCGAACACCGCGATGAGCCGGGCATTCGCAGTGGCGCGAATGCAGGCCTGGGTCGGCTGGGCGATGGGCGCGTGGTTGTATACGACGTACGCGCCACTGGACGAGACCGGTTCATAGCCGACGGCGCCGTCCAGTGCAGCGATGTCATTCCAAGGGCCGGTGAGGAGATGATCTCCCGGCTCCGGGGACAGCAGCGTCAGCCCCGAGCCGTCGAAGTTCACGCGATATAAATAGCGATAGTACGGATTGCCCGGCTCGCGGCCGCTGCCGCTGAAATAGACCCGCCGCGCCTTGTCATCCACGTGGACGATGTCGCGAACCAGCCAGGGGCCCCGGGTAATCTGATTCTTGAGCCGTCCCGTCGCGCCGTCATACAGATACAAATGACCCCAGCCGTCGCGCTGAGAGAACCAGATGATCTCTGCTCCACCTCGCGCCACCCACACGTTGGGCGGGTTGTACGAAGTGGAGTTCAGATCCATGCGCGGCCGCGCCTGCTCCTCGATCGCCGTGCGCACGCGGCCGGTCTCGACGTCGGCATCGAACAGATACGCCGACTCCATGTTGTCCCCGAACGCCACAGCGTAAAGATGCCGACCGTCCTTGCTCCACCAGGTATTGCGGATCGGCGTGAGATCCACCTGCATGATCAGGAGCTTATCGTACGGAAACTCGATCCGCCGATGTTCGCCCGACGACACATCGAACACGAACCACTCCAAAGTTGCGGGCTTCTCGCCAAGCAACGGCAGGCGGACGGTGTGCACCTTCGGCCGGAAGCTCCCGTCCCGCGGCACGGATTCGATAAAGGGATAAGGCTCGACATGGCGCTGATCCACGCGCGACACGACGACGCGCCGTGAATCGGGAGACCACCACGACTCGAGCGGCGGCAGCGGCTGCCCCGCGCGCTCCCGGGGAATCGAAGTGGAGCGCCAGGCATCGTGCCAGATGCCGTATCCGAAGTTCGGCTGGCCGTCGGTCGTCAGCTGGCGCTCGGTCTCACCCGCCATATCGCGCAGCCAAAGATCGCCGTTGCGGGTCGACACCCCAAGGCGCCCATCCGGTGACACGAGAATCCCCCTGCCCGCGCCGGGAGCTGCGATCGGACGGCATTCTGGCCTGCGCAGGCCGCAACGATATTGTTTGTCTCCGACGGCAACCTTGATCGACTCTCCGCGGCCTTCGTAGTCGAAGCGATCGAACGGCAGCTTTTCGGGCGCAACTTCCGTCTCGGTCGCTGCCGCCAGGGCAACGGCCAGCGTCTCATGATCGAATGCCGGACGCTTGCGGCCCGTGGCCGCATCGACCCGCACGAACCGATGCCCTTGCCGCGTCTCCTGCCGATACCAGAACTCGTCGCGATCCCCGATCCAGTGGGGCACCACGCGGATATTGAGGACTTTGCGATTCAGCTCGTGCGGCAGCAACGAGGCGGCCCGGGCGTAGTCTTCGCGGGTCGCTCCGGCGCGGCCGCTCGCGAACGCACCGGAACTGGCATTCAGGATCAACATCACGATGACAGCCAATGAACACTGCGCTACCCGGTCCATTGAGGTCTCCATGGTTGGCATGGCCGGGAACGGATTCGTCCCCTTACCAGTTCTTTTCTTCCGCCTGGCTCTTCGGCCCGAGCTTTCCGGTGACCGACTGGAGCAGTTTCTGGGGCTCGTAGATTCTGCCCGCCTTCATCACCAAGCGAATCGACCGGGTGTTGCGGATGTCTTGCAGCGGGTTGCCTCGTACCACGAACAGATCCGCCCACTTTCCCGTATCGATCGAGCCGAGCCTTTCGCCCATGTTGAGCGCCCGGGCGCCATTCAGTGTTGCGATCCTCAGGACGTCTGCCGGCGGGATACCGGCGAGGACCAGGTTATACAGCTCGCGGTGCGCATCGAATCCGGGCAGGTAGAGCCCGGTCGAAGGATTGTCGGTTCCCATCGTAATCAGATCGAGGGCGCCCATGTCGTAGAATGCCTTCACCGTACGGCGCAGAGCTCCGACAGCTTGCGGCCATGGATCGGGCCGCCCCTTGTACTCCTGTTTGCGCGTTCGCTGCTGAACCCACGGCGTAAAGAACCCTTTCTCATCCGCCCAGTACGGCAGGATCTCGGCCAGATCCTGCGGGCCGCCGCCGAGAAAGGAGAAGCGCGTCAGCGTGGAGTCGTAGTTGACCCGGTGCTTCAGGAACAGTGCGGCGACCTCCTTGAACTCCGCGCTCGCCGGATCGAGCTTGTGAATGGATTCATAGGCGAACTTGCCCGGCGGGAAAGTATCTCCGCCCGGGTAATGCTCGATGCGATCGATCCCCATCAAGATCGCCGTCTTCGGGTTGATGATGTCCCGGCCCAGCAGATGCCCGGTAACCGGCAGGCCGTATCGATGCGCTTGCTCGATGAGCGCCTGCAGCTGCTCGAGCGTCAGCCCATATGCCTTGAACCCTTTGACGCCGAGATTGGCCCAGCGGTCGACAATAGCCCTGACCTCCGCCGGCGTCGTCTTCTCGTTCCACTGCGGATAGGCCGTGCCGAACTTGGGCCCGGCCTGGAAAATCCGCGGGCCGATCTTCTCCCCGCGGTCGATCTGCATGCGCGCTTCCCTGACCGCGTCGGGATAAAATTCCCCGCAGGTGAACGTCGAGGTGACGCCATTGGCGAGATAGACGACCGGATTGACCTCCAGCTCCTCGATGCGGCGGTTCGAAACCAGCATGACATCGTAATGCCCATGCATGTCGATGAGGCCGGGCAGCGCGTACTCATCATCAGCCAGCGTAACGACCTGGGCGCGCGACAGATCGCGCCCGGTCAGATCCGCGCCGACGAGAAAGAACTTCCCGTTGAGCACCACGATGCCGGTGTTGCGCTTGACCTGTCTGGCACCCGCATCGTAGATCCAGCCGCCGCGCAACACCGTGCCCTCGATCGGCGGCCCGGAAGGCTGCGGCGATGGCGCGGAAAACGCCGCCGCAGCGCCGAACATCAGCGTCGCTGCGACCAATACGCCTTGTGGGATACGATGCATCACAACCGCGCGGTGAAAGACAGTCCGTAATAGCGCGGGACATTGTAGAACACGCCGGGCAAGTTACCCCCGCCAAACGGTCTGGACGTCGACACCGGCCGGTAGTCGGCGGCATAGACGGTGTCCGTGGCGTTCTCGACGAATGCCGCCACGGTGTAGCTCTTCCAGTTATAGCTGGCTCGGAAGTCCAGGAGGTAGTAAGGATCTCGCTCGGTAAGGGGAGCACCCGCTATGTTCTCGCCGAGGAAATTCGTGGGACCCACACCGTTGACCGAAGCGTTCAGCCGGATGCTGCGGTCGCCCTGCAAAGGCACTTCCAGAGCCCCGCCCACGCGGAAGTTCCATTTCGGCGAGTTGATCACCTGCTCGTGCAGGACCGCCGTCCCCGGCTGGATACCGGCGACGAGCTGGGTGGGAGCGGCATCGTTGTAGCCGCCGAGCAGATCGACGGTGAAGTGGTCGGTCAGTGCATAAGTCGTCGTCAGCTCCAAGCCGTAAGACTCGGCCTTGCCGATCGGCACCGTAATCAACCGGCCGCCGAGCGGCGTGTTGACCAGGGCCGTGCCGTTGAGCGCTTCCGCATCGATATAGAAAAGCGCCAGCTCGAGCCGTCCCCTGCGATCGGCGAAGCGGGTCTTCACGCCGGCTTCGTAGGACCACAGCACGTCGTTGGGATAGGACTCGAACGGCGTTCCGACGAGCGTTGCGATGAAGCCGCCCTCGCGGAATCCCCGGGCGCCCGTCGCGTAGATCTGTGTGTCATCCGAGACTCGATACTTGATCGTGAGTTTCGGCTGGGTGTCCTGGAAGGTTTTCCGCAGCTCCGCGCCCGGCGGAGTGAAAAGTCCGGCGCTCTTGTCGATCGAGTCGTAGCGGACGCCCGCGCCGATCTTCCAGCGCTCGCCGAGCGCATACTCCAGGTCCGTGAACAGCGAGTACGTCTCGAACGCCAGAGGATTGGCCAGCTGAAATACGCCCGCCGGCAAAAGGGTGCCGCCGCACGTATTGGCCAGGCCGCTGTCGCCTTCGGCGTAGTAGGCGGCGACCAGCCATGTCAATTTCCCCTCCCCGGTCGACTGCAGGCGCAATTCCTGGCTCCACGTGTCGCGCGTGGTGGTAGTCAGACAATTGTAGTTGTCGTCCGGATTCAGGCCGGAGTCGTAGTAGACCCAGTCGTCGCCCTCGTCGTAGGTACTGATGCCGACCAGATCCACGCCGGTCCAGGAATACGTCATGTTCAGGTTGTACGAGCTTTGCGTGACACCGTTGTCTCCGTGGTGCTTCCCCGCGTTCGGGCCGAGCTGGAACGGATTGGTCATCTGCAGGACGCCGTGCTCATCGTTGATGTCGCGCGCGGTGTGATAGAGAAACGAGCCGCCGTCCTTGTCGATGTACGAATACCTGAGCCTGGCTTGGAACTGCTCGGAAGGCGTAAACGCCAGCACGCCGTTCACGGCATCATAGTCGTCGCTGTCCGCATCGAAGCCGTTCGGGTAATGCCGGAATCCGTCCCGCCTCTGCACGCCCACGGAAATGCGCCCGCTCAACCGGTTGGAAATGAGCGGTCCCGACACGGACACCGAGCCCTTGTAAGTGCTGCCGTTGCCCCCTTCCGCCGTCAGGTCCGCCGAGAATTCATTGCTCGGCTTGCGAGTGATGTAGTTGATGACGCCGGCGAAAGAGTTGCGGCCGTACAAGGTGCCTTGCGGACCCTTCAGGATTTCCACGCGCTCCACGTCATACAGCGGCAACGTAAACGAGGCGTTGCCGATCTGGTAGGCGCCATCGATATACATACCGACACCAGGGGAGCCCAACGCGGATCCCATGCCGCGCATCGTCACGTTGGTCACGAATGGACGCTGCGAGGAGTAGAAGAAATTGGGGATCGAGAACTGTAAGTCCGAGATCGAGTCTGCGCCCGACTCCGTGAGCGCCTGCCGGTCGAACGTGTAGATGGTGGCGGGAACATCGATCGTCGCTTCCTCGCGCTTGCGCGCGGTGACCAGGACTTCATCGATGTGGCCGGACTGGGGCTCGGTCTCGCGGGTGGGAGACTGGCTGAGCGTCGGTGTCTGGTCGTTCTGCGCGAGCCTGAGCCAGCGCGGCGCCTGCGCTGCTGCACGGGATCCACCGGTAGAAACGGCGGCTGCCGAGGAAGCGCGCGCCGACTGGATAGTGATGGTGCGTTCGTTGACGAACTGATAGCGCAGGCCGCTGTTGGCCAGCAACTTTTCGAGAGCGGATTGCGGCGTGAACTTGCCGATGACTTCCGGCGCCATGACATCGGCGGTGACATCCGCCAGGAACAGGAGCTGGTAGCCGGTCTGGCGGCCGAACTGGGTCAGGGCGTCCTGCAGAGGCTGCTGTGCGATGGCGAACGACACTTCCGCCTGCGAAATACGCTCGGCGTGCGCTGCGGTGCAGAACACCAGCCCGACGCACGTCCACAGAAACTGATGTCGCATTGACGCCATGACAGCCCCCTGATACACGATATGTTGATTCCGCCGCGCCTGCGAGCTGCAGTCAGCGACAGCCGAGCCCGCTGTCTCCTTCGAGTGATCGGGCGTGAGAAACCTGCAATAAATTCTTTTACGGGTTCTGGCTCACGAAACACTCGTAAGAGTAGAGCTACGCATGAAATCCACGTTCAACAGGGCTCCCAGCGCTCCGCCCGATGGCGCCCCCCTCGCCGGCGCCTTTGCGGAATACTCGGCCGAGCTGCACCGATACCTGGCGCGGCGCATCGTGCGCCCGGAGGACGCCGATGATCTGGCGCAGGAGGTGTTCCTGCGGCTCATGCGCGTCGAGAAGCCGGAGCGCGTGCGCAAACCCGTCGCCTATCTGTTCAGCGTCGCTGCGCACCTGATTCGCGAGTTCAAGCTGCGCGCCGGGAAAGAGCAGGAACACCTCACCTACGACTCGGACACGGCGGAGCGGGCCGGGGAAACCCTCGCTGGCAGCCCCACCGACGAGTTGACCGACCGTCTGAATCTCGAGAAGCAGCTGTTGCGCAGCTTGAATCGCCTGCCGCAATCGCATTGCACCGTTCTGCTGCTGGTGAAACGCGACGGTCTGTCGCACGAGGAGGCTGCGAGGGCGACGGGCTATAGCGTGCACACGATAGAGCGATATGTCATCGAGGCTACCGCGAAGATGGCGGCCATGGCGTGGGACCGATAGGGAGTGCGGATGCATGAATAGGAAACCAACGCGCACGGACGACCGGACGATCTTCGAGCAGGCCGCGCAATGGCATTTGTTGATGCAGAAATCGCCGGGGCCGGCCGAGCGGGCCGCTTTCGACGACTGGCTTCTGGAATCGCGCCGGCACGTCCGCAACTACCTCCTGGTGACAGCGCTGGATCGGGAGCTGACTCAGATCGATCCCAGGCGGAGCATCGACGCCAGTGCACCGTCGGACAAAGCGACCGGCGTAGTCCGTCTGCAGGGCATGGAACCCGCCGTCGCCCGGCCCACGCTCGACGTAAAGCGGCCGAATCCTCACCGTTGGCATTGGGCGCTCGCAGGTGCAGCGGCGTGCGCCGCGATAGCCGTTGCCGCATTTTTGTGGCGCTGGGATTCCGGTGGAAACTACATCACGGCGGTCGGCGAGCAGCGGATTGCCAAACTGCCCGACGGCTCGGTGATGTACCTCAACACCCATTCACGCGCCGAGGTGGAATATTCGGCAACCGCGCGCGAGATCCATCTGTTGCGGGGAGAGGCGTTGTTCGTCGTCGCGAAGGAAGCGCAGCGACCGTTCCGCGTGGCAGCGGGAAAGACGGTGATCCAGGCGGTGGGCACGGAATTCAACGTGTATCGGCGCGATGAGGAAACTGCGGTCGCAGTCCTGGAGGGACGCGTGCAGGTATTCGCGAGCGAAAATGAACGCGCGGCCGTACCGGCAGCTGCCGTTGCGCAGCTGAGCGCTGGCGAAGAAATCAGCGTGAAAAGCGATGGACGCATCGCCAAGCTGGACACAGCCGACGTCGGCAATGCAGTAGCGTGGCGCGACCGCCGGCTGGTATTTCGCGAGCAGGCGCTGACAGACATCGTGCGTGAGTTCAACCGCTACAACCCGGCGCCCAAGTTTCGCGTGGAAGGCGCAAATGTCGAAGCGCGACGGTACTCCGGCATCTTCGATGCCTACGATCCGGAATCCCTTGCTCAGGTGCTGTCCGCCGATAGTCAGTTGACGCTCGTCCGCGCCGGCCACGACATCGTTATTCGTCGACGCGTCGGCGGCGAGTCCGTGCGGCCTTGACAGGATTTGATGGTAGATGGCGTTGGTGACGCCACACCGGGAGACGGCAAGCGACTCCGGTATGCCGTGATTACTGCGGCTGCGCGCGGGACCTCCCAGGTCTCGCTCCAAGACGCTCGCGCAGGACAGGCTGAGCTGCGGATTGGGACGGATAACATTGGCGGAGAGAGGGATTCGAACCCGGGGCAGGCGCAAGGTAAATCATAAGTTATTGAATATCTATGGGTCGGAATCCCCTTAACTCACCTACCGACCCCTATTTGCCACTGGATTCGCCACTAGCGTCGTCCACAGCTTGTCATGCATTCTCAGCCGTATTACATTGTAATACATGGCCACCCTTACCTTACGTATCCCCGACGAGCTGGACCAAGAGCTTGACCGCCAAAGCACTGCCAGTCGTCTCTCTAAGAGTGACTTGGCACGCGAAGCCTTGCAGCGTTATCTGAGGGCAGCGCGATTCCGGTCGCTGCGCGCGAAGCTGGTGCCTCGGGCACAAGCCCAGGGCATCAACACCGATGAGGACGTGTTCCGCATCCTCGATCAACCGTGAAGGTGTTGCTCGATTCATCCGTGTTGATCGCCGCCCACATCAGCCGGGCCGGCGTTTGCGCAGAGTTATTGGAAGATGTTTTGCTGGATCACGAATTCGTCACCAGCGATTTCATTCTCGACGAGTTGGCGCGCAAGCTCACCGAAAAATTCAATTTCCCTGCGCAATTAGTGGCGGAAGTCAGAACGACGACCGCTCAATCGGCTCAGTGCGTGGTGCCGATGGAAGTGGATGCCAGCAGCTGTCGCGATCCTGAAGATCTGGCAATTTTGGGATCCGCCATGGCAGGAAGTGTCGAAGTTCTTGTAACTGTAGATCGCGATCTATTAGATCTCAAAGAATTTAAAGGTATTCCAATCGTGAAGCCCGGAGAATTTTGGAGGCGAGCAGAAGAAATGGAAAACAAGAATCCCTAAATTATTCGGATCGCCTCAGAAGAGCACATCCGCAACTTATGCGCTCTCTCACTCCAGAGAAAGCATCCAACCAAAAACCTAGCCACTCTGCTTCGCCCTTAAACTATTCAATTTCTGGGCGACAAGGGCATCTGTCGGCAAGGAATTGCGCATTTCTTTAGTCACCTCGGCGGACCCATCGGCGCCCTTCGACAGCACCATCTTCAGTTCCGATACAACGTTATTTGCTCGCTCCGCAGCACGCACCTCAATATCCATATCCATTTCAGTATAGACCCAGATACCTTCGTGTTGGGGCAGCAATTTATCTATGTCCCCTGGTAATTTCAGCCCCTTACTTCGAGCGAACGCTAGCTCAGAATAGATTGCAGCTTCCGTATTGATCGACTTCGGCTCGATCAACAAAAGATCATTGCCAAGCTACCGATACACAGCCGAAGGCCCTATTGCGCCCGACATAGCTCGGTCAGCCGGAATTTGATGATCGGCAAGAACCCGTTGGAGGTCTACGCTGCCTGGGCGGAAGATGCAGTTGAATCGGATATCGAGGCCATCCGGCAGGCAATGGGACTCGACTATAGGCACTCGATAAGAGGTGCCTCAGCGCAAGCCGATGAATTCAAGAGAGAATGTACTGGCGGAGAGAGAGGGATTCGAACGATGCGCCTCTTGGCGAGGACCTTCAGACGCCCCGACACACCCCGTTCCGGACTTTTTCGCCCCGCCACACTTTACGGATAGGCGGCAGCGCAGGGGCATCTCGTGCCGCACCAACTTCCAGACTCCGTGGGGCGTTATGACAGTTCTCAAATCCATCCTGGCGGGCGTGGCTTGCGTGGCCCTGTGCGGTCCGGCGATCGCGGAAAACCGTCCGCTCCCGCCGGTCAAGGTCAGCATCGAATCCCAGCCGCTGGAAGACGCGCTCAATGAGTTCGCCAAGCAGACGGGCTTCCAGGTGCTGTTCCAGTCGGACGCAGTGCTGAGACAGACCGCCCCGCGCGTGGATGGCGAGCTGACGCCGGAATCCGCGTTGAAGGCGCTGCTGGCCAATTCCGGCCTGCGATACAAGTTCGTCAATCCGCGCACGGTGTCGATCAGCACGGCGGACGAGACTGCATCCGCGGCTGGCGGCGGGCAATGGAAAATGGCGCGTGTGGATGCGGCGATGACAGGCAACAGCAATGCCTCGCTGGGTCAGGCAGCGGGCCAGGAACAAAGCAATTCCACTAACGGGGATACCTCGGGTGCGAGCCTGGAAGAAATCATCGTCACCGCGCAAAAGCGCGCCGAGCGCCTGCAGGACGTCCCCGTTGCGGTGACGGCGATCAGCGCGCAATCGCTGATCGACAGCAATCAGCTGCGTTTGCAGGATTACTACACGCGCATACCCGGTCTCACCGTCGTACCGATGGACCTGGGCGGCCACGCAACCGTTACGATCCGCGGAATCACGACGGGTGGTTACACCAACCCCACCGCAGGCATCGTGATCGACGATGTCCCTTACGGCTCCTCCACGTACAAAGGTCTGGGCGAAGGGCTGCCGGACATCGATCCCAGCGACCTCGCGCGGCTCGAAGTGCTGCGCGGCCCGCAGGGAACGTTGTACGGCGCGAGCAGCATCGGCGGGCTGCTGAAGTTCGTGACGATCGATCCGTCCACGGACGGCTTCAGCGGGCGCGTGCAGGCGGGCACCAGCAGCGTTCGTAATGGCTCGGAGCTTGGTTACAACCTGCGCGGCTCACTCAACGCGCCGCTCGGCGAAACGTTTGCAGTGCGCGCGAGTGGTTTCACGCGGCAGGAGCCGGGATACATCGACAATCCGATAACCGGAGCCGACGGCGTCAATGAGGTGACGGTCAGCGGTGGACGTCTTGCGGCGCTGTGGCGGCCCTCCGATACGCTCTCCCTGAAGCTTGGCGCGCTCTATCAGGACACGAAGGGTGATGGCCCGTTCGACATCCAGCCTTCAGTGGGAGAATTTCAGCAGGCCTACCTGCGCGGTACGGGCGACTATCGCAACAGAACGTATCACTACAGTGCGACGCTCGCGGCTTCGCTGGGGGCCGTCGACCTGACTTCGATCAGCGGCTACAGCATCAACAGGTACTTCCACAACTTCGACTTCACCGCTTCGCGCGGCGCTTTTGCGCAGGCTCGATTCGGCGTGCCCGGCGCCTCCTCGGTGCAGAACTACAAAACGGAGAAATTCACGCAGGAAGCGCGGCTGTCGGCGCCGGTCGGGCAGCGTTTCGAGTGGCTCCTCGGCGGGTTCTACAATCGCGAGACCTCGCCGCAGACCGCCGACATCTACGCGATCGATCCGGCGACCGGCGGGCGGGCCGGCACGATCCTGAACTACATCGACGATTTCACCTTCCAGGAATACGCCGCATTCGCGAGCCTCACTTATCACCTCACCGAGAAGCTCGATCTGCAAGTCGGCGGGCGTCAGAGCTACAACCGTCAAACATCGGAGACGACACAGTCCGGGCCGCTGGCCGGCGGCGTCACGCTCACCATTCCGAAGACTCATTCGAAGGACGATGCCTTCACGTACCTGGGAAGCCTGCGATACAAAGTGTCGCCGGACCTGATGATCTACACGCGGCTCGCTTCCGGTTACCGGCCCGGTGGGCCGAATACGAATCCCGCGCTGATCAACGCGCCGCGGTCGTACAGCTCGGACACGACGTCGAGTTATGAAGTCGGCATCAAAGGCGCCGCCCTCAACCGGGCGCTGTCGTTCGATGTGTCGCTGTACTACATCGACTGGAACAACATGCAGATCGCTCTGATCAGCGGCGGGCAATACATCGACAACGCGGGTAAGGCGAAGAGCCAGGGCGCGGAGTTCACGGTCACGGCGACGCCGCTGTCGGGCATGACGCTCGAGACGTCGCTGTCCTGGAGCGAGGCCAAGCTGACGCAGGCTTTCCCGGCCAACAGCCCGGTGGTTGCGCCCGTGGACGAGCGGTTGCCGAACAGCCCGCGCTTCTCCGGCAATCTTTCGATCGATCAGGAATTTCCGCTGTCCGCGAGCATGGCAGGGTTCGTGGGTGGATCGGTGAGCTACATGGGCGAGCGGATCGGAGTGTTCCGCTCGGTGGCGCAGCGGCAGGAATTGGCTGCTTACGCGAGCACGGACCTGCGCGCCGGGGTGCGATTTGATTCGTGGCAGGTCAATGTCTACGCTAACAACATTGCGGATAAGCGCGGCGTCATTCAAGGCGGACTGGGAACATTCATTCCCTCGGCATTCCAGTACATTCAGCCGCGGACGATCGGGCTCAATGTACTGAAGACCTTTTGACGGTCGATGACTCTGCATTCGGGTTGAGCTGGAGGCATTGGCATGTCTACGCGTCGTGAATTCATCACGTTGGCTTCTGCGGGTGTAATGGCGGCGAGCAATGTGAGCGCTGCTGCTGCGAGTGACGTTCAGGACGCCAACGCGAAGACGCCGGCCGGGCAAGGGAGAGAACGCAGCGCGGTGCGGGGAGGAGGGGAGAAGAATGCGTCGCTGGTGATTTCGGGCGCCACGGTGATCGATGGAGTGGCGGAGCAGGCGCTCGAAGGGCGGTCGATCTGGATCGAGAAGGGACGCATCAAAGCAATCGCACGGCCCGAGAGCCTGGGCGCTCCGCGCTCGGTGAAGACCATCGACGCGCGCGGAAAATACGTAATGCCCGGATTGATGGACGCCAACGTCCATCTGCTGCTCGATACGCAACTGGAAACCCTGGTGCGTTACGAGGACCAGTACGAGGAGCTGATCATCGAGGCCGCGCAGGTGGCGCTCAAGAACGGACTGACGACCGTGTTCGACAGTTGGGGACCGCGCAAGCCGCTGATGGCAGCGCGCGACCGGATCAACGCCGGCACTGCAATCGGCAGCCGCGTATTCTGCGCGGGCAATATCATTGGGCTCGATGGGCCTTATTCGGCGGACTTCCGCCTGCAGCCGCTGGACGTGGCGAGCAATGCACTGGCGCTGCGCATCAACTCACTTTGGGTCGAGAACACGGGCCCCGATCTCAGTTGGATGACGCCGGATCAGGTGGCTGAAGAAATCCGCTCATACATCGGCAAGGGCATCGATTTCATCAAGTATGCCTCGAACGAGCATCGCGGAGCCGAGCCCAGTACCTTCCTGCTGTTCTCGCCGTTGGTGCAGCAGCGCATGATCGGAGAAGCGCATCACGCCGGCATTACTGCGCAGGCGCATACCTCTTCCGTGGAAGGGTTGCGCGTGGCGGTCGAGGCTGGCTGCGATCTCATCCAGCATGCCAATGTCACCGGCCCGGTCCCGATCCCCGAGACGACGTTGCAGCTGATGGCGCAGAGAAAGACGGCGGCGGTCATTTTTCCGTTTACGCAGCGTCGCTTCGACATGATCATGGAGAAAGGCGACCCGCTGCTGCGGCGGTATTTCTCGACTTCGGATGTCAATTGCCGCGCGTTCCTGCGCTCGGGTGTCACGCTGCTGCTCGGCACCGACGCCGGCTTGCATCCCGCTCAACCGCAGAGCCCGACGACCGCGAAAAAACGCTGGAACTGGACTGCCGACGGCGATGACAATCTCACCGAGCTGGGGCAGGGCCACTTCAACTGGCTGAAGGCGATGGAGGAGAAGGGCTATCCCGCGATGGCGGCGCTCAAGGGCGCCACGCGCAACATCGCCGCGGCGTACGGCAAGGACAAAGATCTGGGCACGCTCGAGCCCGGCAAGATCGCCGACCTGCTCATTCTCGACAAAAATCCGCTACAGGCCGCTGCGAATTACCGCAGCATCCACGCCGTCATCAAGGACGGCGCCGTCGTGGATCGCAACCCGTTGCCGCTGCGTCCCATGCTCACCCGGCCTGCCGCGCCGCTGCCCGACACCACGGCCAACTATGGCAAGTACTCGATCAGCCGCTTTCCGCCGGTCGATCGGGAGTAGGCTCGATCGCCTAGGCCTAATAACCGCGCTTCACATCCACCACCGACAGCATCCGCTCGCCCGCGACATAGCGGCGCAGATTCTCGCGCGCGACCTGCCAATGGCGCTCGCTGCCGAAGTCTGAATCGGCCGCGACGTGGGGCGTGACGATGACGTTCGGCAGGCGCCATAACGGGTGGTTGGCAGGCAGGGGCTCAGGGTCGGTCACGTCCAGTCCTGCTCCGCCGATCCGTTTTTCCTTCAGCGCCTTCACTAGCTCGGCCGTCACCACCGTCGCGCCGCGCCCGACATTGATGAATATCGCGCGCGGCTTCATGGCGCCGAAAATCTCCGCATCGAACACGCCGGTCGTTTTTGGCGTGAGCGGCAGCGCGTCGACGATGACATCCGCCTCGCGCGCCAGCGCCAGCAATGCAGCGGGCGGACCCACGTGGCTCACGAAATCCGGCGGACGCCGGCCGCTGGCGTCGGTGGCCACGATGCGCATGTCGAAGGCGTGTGCGCGGCGTGCGACCTCAGTGCCGATGCCGCCCAATCCCGCGATCAGCATTGTCTTGCCCTGCAAAGCAAAGGTTTTCAACTCTCCGCTGGTGGAGCGGTCCCAGCGGCTCTGTTCCTGATGATGCAGATACGCTGGCAGCTGGCGTGAAAGCGCCAGGGCCATCGCCATGACGTGCTCGGCCATGACCGGGCCAGCGACTCGCTGCATGTTGGTGACCAGGATGTCACGCTGTGCGATCGCGGGGATGTCTACGCAGTGCTCGACGCCGGCACTCATGACCTGGAGCCAGCGGATCTTTGTTCCGCGCTCGAGCAGGTCCGGCGAACAAAAGCCGATGGCCGCGTCGGCGCGTGAAGCGGCGGCCAGCGCGGCGGCCGTGTCGCGCGCGACGATCAACTCCACGCCGGGCGCTGCCGCGCGCAGCCATTGGATGTCGTGTCCGGCGGGCTGCGACACCAGGATCACACGCGGCTTCGCCCAACCGGGCTGATCGCGCAGCGCGGTCGGCGCCTCCTGCAGGCCAAGCTCGGTCTTGAGCCGGTCGCCTTCGGCCTGGGCGCTGCTGCCCGACTGCGGCACGGCGTCCGGCGCGAAGAGTGCAACGGCGCAGGACATCAGCCCAATGAGGATCGTCGAAAGTCGCTTCATTTGGTTCTCCAGCTCGGACGTGACGCGGCCCTGCGGCCGCGGACGAAGACGACGCCCATCCAGACGGCGACGATCAGCAGACCGCAAGTCTTCCGTGCTTCCTCGATCGGCGTGGACTTCATGAGTATTCGGAATGTCACCGACGTTCCCCCGCGCCTCGGGCTCAGGGGCGCGATGGTATAGCAGCCGCGGCGGGAAGGTCACGGGCGGCTTTCGGTCGGCCGAGGCGGCGGTCGAACTCAGTGCCCGGAGTGCTGTCCGAGCTGGCGGTGGTCCTGGCCGATCTTTTCGCCGAGAATCCCGGTCCGGGCTGCCTGCGGAATACGGGAGAAAACAAGATGAATAAGATCCGGTCGACGCGGTTCGTCCTGCTCCTGGGCCTGCTGGCGGCAAGCTCGTGCCTGGCGGCCGCAAGCCCGCCCCTCGAGTGCTCGACTCTCAAGGGCCGGCAGATCTTCAACGGCATGGCCGCCGTCACCGATGCCGCGCCGCTCGACCTGCTTCCCGGCGGGCGGTACTGCATCGTGCGGGCGAAGTTCGCCGATTCGGGCCTGAAGATCGAGGTGCGCCTGCCGGCCGCGAGCTGGAACGGCAGGCTGGTTTACCAGGGCGGCGGCGGCTTCAACGGCGCGATTCGTGAGTTCTCCACCGCCATGGCCGGGCGAATGAGCCCCTCGATCATCGCCGAGCATTACGCCGTCATGGTGAGCAACGGCGGGTACGACGGCCCGGGCTTCGAGAATCCGGCCGAGTATTTCAAGGCCGAGTTTGCCTATGACGCGGTGAAGCTGGTGGATTTCATGTTCCAGTCCGTGCACCGGGCGCTCCCGGCGGGCAGGGAAGTGGCGCGGATGTTCTACGGCTCGGCGCCGAAGAGAAGCTACTTCGAAGGCTGCTCGACGGGCGGCCACGAGGCGATGATGCAGGCGCAGCGCTATCCGGGGGATTTCGACGGCATCGTCGCGCGCGGACCGGCGGCGAACTTCGTCGGGCTGTACACCCAGTTCCATCGGATCTCGCGTCTGGCGCGCACCCCGCAGGGCAGCCTGAGCCCGGCCAAACAAACAGTGCTGGCCAAAGCCGTACTGGCCAGGTGCGACGCCGCCGATGGCCTCGCCGACGGCATCCTCTCCAGGCCCACGGCCTGCGATTTCGATCCCAGGACTCTGCGCTGTCCGAAGGGCGAGGATGCCGGCGACACTTGTTTGTCCGACGCGCAGATCGCCACGGTGCTCGCCGTCACCACGCCCTACGCATCGAAGGACAACAGCGTCTCGCATGCCGGCTACAACTACGGAGCGGAAGACACCGCCGACGGCTGGCGCTCGTACATCTGGCCGTCCGACAGGATGAAGAACGATACGACGCAGGGCGGGTTCTCGGACGCGTTCATCCGCGCGTTCGTGACGCGCGATCCCGCTTACGACACGCGTAAATGGGATCCGAACGACTGGCTGCCCGTCCTCCATCTGATCAACGAGCTGTTCCAGGCTTACGATCCTGATCTGAGCGGTCTCAAGGCGCGCGGCGCAAAATTGATCATCTGGAACGGCGAGACGGACACCTCCACCAGCTCGCGCGACAATTCGCGCTACTACGACCGGGTGGTGCAGACCATGGGGCAGGATGCGGCCGACCAGGTCGTCGAGCTGTTTCTCGCGCCGGGCGTGGGGCACTGCGGCGGTGGCGTGGGGCCGGACCGTGTGGACCTCCTGAAGGCCGTCTCGACCTGGGTCGAGAAGGGCACGCCGCCTTCCAAACAGAACTTGAATCACGAGAAACGCGATCAGGAGGACAGGGTGATCGCCGCGCGGCCGATGTGCAAGTACCCGGCGTATCCGCGCTACAAGGGTGGTGACGTGAACGCTGCGAGCAGTTTTGTTTGCACAAGGTAATAAAAGATGACCGCGCCCGAAGGCCCAGATCGGGCGCAGGCTCCGGGCGGGAGATACCCACAATTTTCAATTCGGCCGTGCCGTGTCTGCCCTGGCCTCTGTTGGCGAACAGCTCCAAAGGTTTTAGTCACCATACGTTCGCCGGTTCTTGAAAATTGTGGGTATCTCCCGCCCGGAGCCTGCGCCTCACCACCACCTCGCCGGATTTATTCCACGCTCTTGATCAGCGGCTGCCGTCGCGTGCGCTGCTTTGCCGGACGATCAGCTCGCTCCCGTGCCGTTCGAATTCCAGGTCGCCTTCGCCGTTCAGGAACGCCAGCAGGGCGTCCACATCGTCCACGTTGAAGATGCCGCTCAGGCGACGCTGCGCTACCGCCGGATCTGCGATCCTGATTTGCGTCGAGTTGTAGCGGTTGACCTGCTCTGCGACGTCCGCCAGCGTGTCGCTGCTGAATACGAATTGCCGCTGGCGCCAGGCCGTCGTATGCGCGAGATCGGGTGCCGCACGTTTGACGACATCCTGTCTGGAAACCTCGGCTTCCTCGCCCGCCGCCAGCAGCTGGTTGGCCGCCGCAGGGCGTGCTTGCGGGCCGACGCGCACGCGGCCCTCGATGACCGATACCGTCGTGCCGTTCCTGCGTTCGTAGACATTGAACTGCGTTCCCACCGCCTGGATGAACGCAGAGCCGGTGCGCACGCGGAACGGGCGCGCGGCATCCTGAGCCACGACGAACAAAGCTTCGCCTGTGCGCAGGCGCACATCGCGACTGTGCGCGGAGAAATCCACGGCGATGCTGGAGCGCGTATTGAGATAGACGATAGACCCGTCCGCGAGCCGCACGGAGCGCTGCTCGCCCACGGCGGTCGAATAGTGCTCGCCCCCGGCGTCGCCGAAGCGAGTCAGTCCGATTGCCGTCAGCAGCGCCATTCCCACTACACCCGCTGCCACGCCGGCAATCCAGCGCCATCGTCTTACCCGCAACCGGCTGCTTCTTCCCGGCGTGAATTCGGATGGCAGCACCGTTGGATCTTCCGCGCCCTCCAGCGCCACGACTTCGGCGCCGCTGTCTGCAAGAAGCCTGGCAACGTCGACCTGGCGCTGCGGATCCAGCCGATCGAGCCTCGCGTACGTCGCCGCCGTGAGCAGCAACTCTTCCAGATGACGCGGCGAATGTTTGATCCACGCTACGAACTCAGTGCGGCACTCGATGCCTCCGTCCTCCTCGAGACGCACCAGCCACCGCGCGGCCTGTTCGGCGACTTTCAGCTGATCCTTACGTTGCGCTTTCACGAGCGGCACCCTTCTATTCCGGCCGATGCGCCATGCGGACATGGGCGATGGCGCGATACAGATACTTTTCGGCCGTGTGTCTGGAGATGCCCAATCGCCGCGCGATCTCCACGCAGGACAGCCCGTCGCGCTTGCGCAGCAGCAACACGGCCTGATAGATCTCGGGCAACTGCTCCAGCAGGGTCTCCAGGCTTTGTTGGGCGTTCAACGGCTCGGCAAGCTCGTCGCGCCAGATGTCCGAAGAATGCTCCGCCGCTTCGTCAACGGCCAGGGAGTCGAAAGTGACGAGACCCTGACGCTCGCGCTGCTGTGTGTCATGGACCAGATTGGCGGCGACGCGATACAGATACGCCATCGGCTCGCGGATCAGATCGTGATCGGGCGTCTGCAGAAAACGGACGTACACTTCCTGCAGCAAGTCCCGCGTGTCGTCCCGGCGGCGCAGGCGGCGCAGCAAAAAGCGATGCAGCCGTGCCCGACAGGTCTCCAGAGCCGCACCCGTCAGGGGGCCTGCCGTACCCGGTGATTCCAGCGGACCTTTTGAGCCCTGGCCAGCCATGGTCGCTTCCGATATCTATTCTATAGAGTATGACGGTCCACGAGCCCGATTTCGGTACTCCCCGAGCGCAGTACCGAATTTGCGTCCCTCGCCAGTCAAGTGCGATGAGGGGACATACGATCCAACGCGCCCCTCGAAGTGACTGACTCAACGATCGGGGGAGTGATATGAAGGCCGTACAAAGTTTGATTGGGGGACTGTGCGCTGCGCTGCTGGCGGGCGTGGTGCTCGCGCAGGATCCTTCGTCGCGGCTGATCGCGCTGGACATCGAAGCCCAATCCGTCGAAGGCGCGCTGAAGACTTTCGCCAAACAGGCCGGAGTGCAGATCCTGTTCTATTCCCGGGTGGTGGAAGGAATGACCGCGCCGCGCTTGACGGGCAGTTATACGCCGCAGGCGGCGCTGACCCAACTTCTGTCGGGAACATCGCTGCGCTACGAATTCATCAACGACAGCACGGTCGCCATCCGCAAGGCCAGGCAGGAGCCCGCGGCAGGCACGTTCGAGTCGCAATCGCTCCACCTCGCGCAGGCTGCAGAGTCCGCTGATAGCGCCAATACGGGCGCCTCGAAGGCCGGCGACAGTTCTGCTCCCTCTGCTCAGGAGCGCGCGCAGGAGTCGCCGTCGGCCAATCGCGAGACGACCCTGAACGAAATCGTGGTCACCGCAACCAAGCGCCAGGAGCGCCTGATGGACGTTCCCATGAGCATCACCGCGATCACCGCGGATGAGATCGAAAGGCGCGGACTTGTAAGCTCGGAGGACTACCTGCGCGGCATTCCCGGTGTGAATCAAGTGACGGCCGGGAACGCGCAGACCATCGTCATTCGCGGCATCGAGACCTCCACGGCAACCCAGAACTTCGGCTCCGGCACCACGATCGCCACTTACTTCGGCGAGACGCCGACCACCAATACCGCCGGGTTGGGCGGCGGTACCAACATCGACCTGAAGCTGGTGGATATCGAGCGCGTCGAAGTGCTGCGCGGCCCGCAGGGCACGGCCTTCGGCAACTCATCGATGGGCGGTGCAGTGCGCATCATCCCCGCCGCGCCGAAGCTGGATCGATTCGAAGGCAAGGTGGGCGCGAGCTATTCTTTGACATCCAAGGAAGGCGGCGAGAACGACATGATGCAGGGGGTGGTCAACCTGCCGCTCATCGAGCGCAAATTGGCCGTGCGTGCGACCGCCTATCGATTCGACGACAGCGGGTTCTATAACAACCGCGCCGGCTCGGATGCGGCATTCCGCTCGGCGGTGGTCAGCCAATACGGCGTAGATGCCTTTGCCGCCGATCAGGACGAGGTCGGTTCCTATAACGTCATCGGTGGACGCATCGCCGCGCTGTTCCAGGCCACTGACACTCTGCGATTCACGCTGAGTTACCTCTCGCAGAAGGCGGAGCTCGACGGCACTCCCGTCTCGAGCAGCGGAACCTACGACCAGACAGTGCTGTTAGTTCCGCCGGAACATACCCTGCGCGGACAGAGCGGTGAAGCCAGCGATACCGACATCGACATCGCCAATGCATTGATGGAGTACGACCTCGGCTGGGGCGACTTGATGGCGACCTACTCCCATACCCGAAGCGGATCCGTGCTCGCATCGACCTACACGAGCATCGACACCGACTGGCCGCTGTCACCCAAGGCGGACAGCGGCCATCGCGAGGACGTCGGCGAAATCCGCATCGCGACGCGCCTCGACGGCGCGTGGAACTTCCTCGGCGGCCTCTACATCGAGGATGTCGAGGACGACTATCTGGCGGACTTCGTCTGGTACGGATCGGGAAACTTTTTCAGCGGCGGGCAGCGGTTGCTGGGCGTGTATGACGAAGGACGGAGCCTCAAACAAAAGGCCGCATTCGGCGAAGCATCCTGGGAATTCGTCAAAGGCCTGACGCTGACCGGTGGCATCCGAGCCTACGAGTACGATCGTAGATCGCGCCTGGATGCGGTGGGCCTCGCGTTCTACGGCGTCAATGGGCGCCATGAATTGCGTGACACGGAAGCGTCGGGTACGACTTTCCGCGCCAACCTGAGTTACAAGCCGAACGAAAATGCGCTGCTCTATGCCGGCTGGTCGCAGGGCTTTCGCCTCGGCCAGACGCAGGCTGGAGTGACACCTGGCGTTTGCGACCGCAATGGCGACGGTGTCGTGGATGGAACTAACATCTCAGTAGAGTCCACCACCCGCGTCAATTCCGACGATGTGGACAGCTATGAGATCGGCGGCAAGTTCGCGCTGTTCGAGCGCCGGCTGACGATCTCGGCGGATGTGTTCCGCATGGAATGGTCCGGCATGCCCGTGAGAGTGACTGCCGGCTCGCTGGCGACAGGGTGCGGCCTGGGCTACAACGCGAACGCGGGAGAGGCGCTCTCGGAAGGGGTGGAGCTGCAGGCGAACTTCCAGGTCAGCGAGCCATTTCGCATCGACTTCGGCGCTTCGCGGATACGGGCGCGGCTCGCCGAGGACGTTCCGGCGGTGACGCCACCGGCTTTCGACGGGGATCGGCTGCCGGCTTCGCCGGAAGTCAATGCGAACCTCGGGCTGCAGTACGCGTTCGAGGTCGGGGGGCATCAGGCGATGGTGCGCGCAGATTCGATTTACGTCGGCTCGTTCTACAGCACGTTGCAGCAATCGCCGACTACGAAAACGGATGGGTATGTGAAGGTGGATGCGTCGGCGCGGGTGGCCATCCGCAATCTCAGCGTCGATCTGTTTGTGCGTAACCTGACCAACGAGGATGCGTATACGTTCCGGGGGTCCGTCATCGGCGTTGGGCCTTTCTACGGGTATCGGTGGCGGCCGCGCACGATCGGACTTCAGCTTGGATACACGTTCTGATCTGGACCGATGGTCCAGGATAACGGGCAGGCTGTTGAACAAGAGCGGACGGGAGTTATCCACATTTCGCACCGGAAGGCGGCGATGCAGAGATGCTGGATACGATCGAGGTGCGGTTTTGGTCCGTGTGCTGCAAGCGGCAACCAAGAGGGACCTTAGCGAAATGTGGATAACTCCCGTCCGCTCTTGTTCAACAGCCTGGTCAACTCCTTCTGGAATTTGAGCTCATGTATGCGTAAGAGAGAATTGTTTGCTGCTTTGTTAGTGACTGGTGTGGTTGCGAGCGTGTCCAGCAGCGTCGCGGGAGATACGGAAGCAACGCAGGCAAAGGAGCTGCCGCGGCCGCCGGGTGTGCAATTGCGGATGTTGCCGCGGGCGCCGGGCGACAAAGTCCAGGAAACGTCCGTGTCGATCAATCCGCGTGATCCGCGCCAGGTCATCGTCTCCTATCATCAGGCCATCGGTGAAGGCTCGGACCATCACCCGGATGTCCACGTCAACGCCCACGTGGGGAGATCGGAGGACGGCGGGCAAACCTGGACAGTGGCGCCGGGTACGGGCAATGAGCGCTATCGCCGGTCGCTAGATGCATCCGTCACGTTCGATATTCACGGGCACGCGTTCATCGCGTACCTGGCGCTCGACAAGATATTCGAGGAGACCCGCAACGGGCAGTTCGTGCGCCGCTCGCTCGACGGGGGACGGACGTGGGAATCCTCGTTGGTCACGCTCGCCGAGCGTCTGCCAGTCAAGAAGGACTATGTTTTCGAGCACAAGTCCTACATCGTCGCGGACAATAATGCCTCGAGTCCGTATGCGGGGCATCTATACCTCGCCTGGGACCGCGCCATTCTTCCTGAGAAGATGGCGCTCGACCGGATCGAGATGATGTTTGTCCGCTCGACGGACGACGGCAAGACCTGGTCGCGGCCGATACAGATCAATGCCCCGCGCACGAATGCCCGGTGGTTCCATGCCGCCGTGGGCGGCGATGGCGCGGTGTACGCCATCTGGTCCGACGGCCACGGCGTCGTGCTCACCGTGTCACGCGATGGCGGGCGTACGTTCGACACGCCGCACCGCGTAGTGACCACAAAGGCCGAAACATGGTCGGCCTTCGCCATGACCGACTTTCCGCGCGGCCTGCGCGGCTACCCGGTGGTGGCCGTGGATCCGCGCGGCTCACCGGGCAAGGTGTACATCGTGTGGGGGGACGAGGGAGCGCGCGGGGACATGGATATCATGTCTTCCGTATCCGCCGATGGCGGACGCACATGGGCAGCGCCCGTGCGGGTCAACGACGATCCGCCGAACGACGGCGCGGATCAGATCCTCGCCTGGCTCGCGGTCGATCCCGCCGATGGCGCAGCTTATGTCCTGTTTCATGACCGGCGCGGCGATCCGAACAACGTTCTGGCAACGGCCACATTGGCGCGTTCCACAGACGGAGGCCGCACCTTCGTCAATTACGCCTGGAGCGATACGGCCTCGGACCCGAGGCAAACGAGCCTTGGGGACTACATCGGGTTAGCGGCCTTGGATGGGCGGGTCTATGGCGCCTGGGTGGAGAAGGAGCCTGCGCCGCCCGGCGCTTCGCAGGGCTTCACCGAAAACCGGATGGCGGGCCGTCATTGGCCGGCGGGCGCTTCGGCGATCCGCATCGGGATTGCGGATTTCCGCGCCCCGCGCCCCGCGCGCCGCGGACACGAGGTAGCACCCCAGGAATTGCGCAAAGTCCGTTATCTCTTGCCTCGGCTACAATAAATGGAACTAGTGGCCGGCGCGGCGATCTCCTCCTGCGCCGACAGGCGAGGTGGTGGATGCTCCCGCGTGAACTCGTTACCCGTAGTGCATTGATCGTAGCGTCGCTGGGCCTGCTGGCAACGGTGTTGCCCGCGTCGGCGCAGCAGGCAGGCGTGCGGACGGCGGCCGAACGTTTACCAACTATGCGTGGAGCGTGAAGCCGCTGGATCCCAAGCAGGCAGGCATCGGCGAGTACATCGGCCTAGATGCCGTCGCGGGACACGTGTACGTCTCCTGGGCGGAGAATCTGCCGGCGCCGGACAGGCCGGCGACGAAGCCCAGGCCGATCAACGAGGGCAAGTACAACGACACCAATTTCCCCTCGGGCCCCACGGCGATGCTCGTCGGGGTCGCCGACTTCCGCGCTCCCGCCGGGCCCAAGCGGCGCGGCGCGCCCTGACATACGATACTTTCGACAAACAAAAGCAGGACACGACCCAGCATGGCGATTGCACGCAGACCGGACATGTCTTTCCGTGAGGACGACGACTCCTTCAATTTGAGCCGGCGCCAATGTTTGTCCGGCATCGGCGCGCTGGCGCTGGCGGCGATGACGCGAGCCCGTGCCGCCAAAGCGCCGGTCGATCTCAGAGTCGCGACGGCGGTGGATCTATCCGCGGGATTGCGGGCCGGGCAGTGGAGCGCGCGCGAGATCGCGCAATACTATCTGGGGCGCATCGATGCCCTCAACGGACCGTTCGAGCGATTCGACGCCAATGGCGCGCTCAACGCATACGTCAGAACCTTCCCCGAGCTTGCTCGCAAGGCCTGGGAACGGGCCGATCGCGACCGCACGTACAAAGGATGGGCAGGCGTCCCCGTCACGTTGAAAGATGTGTATGCGGTAGCCGGGATGCCGCTCACCGTGGGCACGCCGGCGTTCAAGAGTTATCGGCCGGACAGCGACTGTACGTTGTGGCGCGAATGGAGCCGGGAAGGAGCGGCGTTGCTCGGCCATACGCAAGCGCAACGCTTCATCAGCGGAATCACGACGCCGCAGACGGGAAATCCGTGGAATCCGCAGCTCATCGTCGGCGGCTCGAGCGGCGGCACCGCCGCGGCGGTCGCCGGCGGACTGGCTCCGGTCGGGATCGGCGGGGAGACCAACGGCAGCCTGATTTATCCGGCGCTGTGCTGCGCGGTGACGACGCTCAAACCGAGCCTCGGTTTGTTGAGCCTGGCGCGCTCGTTCCCCGGCGTGAAATCGTTCGACGTGGCCGGCCCCCTGGCCCATTCGGCGGCCGATTGCGCCTGGGTCCTCGCGACGCTGGCGGGTGTGGACCCGGAGGACTCGACCACGGCCGAGCAGCAGGGCCAGGTGATGCAATGGCCCGATCCTCATGGCAGCGCACGCCGCGGCGACCGGCCGTTCAAGGGTCTGCGCTTCCTGGTCGCGCCCGACACGCGGTACGCCGACTCCTATCAACCGGGCTCCAAGGACGACGCCAAAACGCCCATGGAAGTCGATGCACGCGTCAAGAAGGGTTACGAGCGGTTTTTGCGATCGTTGACGGCTCTTGGCGCGGAGATCGTCCACGTCTCGATTCCCGAGGACCTGGGTGAGGACGGGATTTTCAACCGCAAGGAGGAGATCTTCGGCAACGTGAGCGCACGGTCGCTCCTGGGCACCGCGGATTGGAAAGAGGTGTCGTTGCCGACTCAATACCGCTGGCTCGAGAACGCCGCGCCAGAAGAGTGGGAGATTGCCGTGAAATGGTACGGGGGCACGGGCCGGCGCCTGGAAAGCGACAAATTCCTGAGCGAAGCGGCGTACGTGAATCCGCAGACCGTCGAGCGGGCGAAGGCGCAGCGTGAAGAGCTGCGGCGTGGGTGGGAAGCGCTGCTCGACAAACATCGGTGCGACGCGCACGTATATCTGGAAGTGGGTTCACCGCTCACGATGCGCAAGGGCATCGACGATACGCCGCATCCGCACGTTCGCCGCGTGGGTGTCCGGCCGAACGACCTGGGATGGCCTGTGCTAAGCATGCCGGTGAGCAAAGTCGCAGGGCTGGATGTGCCAATATCGGCGCAGATCATGGGGAGGCGGTGGCACGATCATCGGCTCCTGGGTTGGGGAATGGAATGGCAGCAGCACCATCCGGAAATGGTCCGGCTGGCGCCGCGGGATCCGAAGTTCTGACTAAGATCAAGAAACTAAGATCAAGAATCATCGTGGTATCGCAGCGTCTTGGGTGGGGAGATACCCACAATTTTCGGGAACCGGGGAAGGTATGGTGACTAACACCTTTGGAGCTGTTCGCCGACGGGGGCCAGGGCAGGCACGGCACGGCTGAACGGAAAATTGTGGATATCTCCCCACCCAAGACGCTGCAGGCCGTCGCGAGGGTTTGTCCTTCAAGAGCCGCCGGATCTCGGCCGTCTTAATCGAGAACTAACGATCCGATGCACTTTCGGGGTTGAGCTGCGGGGGCGCTGGGTGGGAGATATCCACAATTTTCAATTCAGCCGTGCCGTGTCTGCCCTGGCCTCGATTGGCGAACAGCTCCAAAGCTGTTAGTACTCTATGTTCGCCGGTTCTTGAAAATTGTGGGTATCTCCCACCCAGCGCCCCCGCAGCTCAAGCCTGGTACAGGACCAGACATCCCAACTCTTAATACTGAGCTAGCGACCAGTCAGCGCTACCCACGGAAAATCTACCGATCCGTCCCCCGCGTCGTAAGAACAACCGCCCCAGCTCCTTTGCGCTCGACTTCCACCGGCAGGATCTCCTGCAGGCTCCGCAGCCATCCTTCGATGTCGTTTTCGAACACCGTCCCGCTGACGAGCAGCTCACCCACCGCCGGATCGCCGATCTCGATTTGGCGTGTCGAATAGCGGTTGACGTCTGCGACCACGTACTTCAGCGGCTCGCCCAGGTATTGCAGGCGTCCCGTGCGCCACGCGGATACCGTTTCCGGATTGTTGCGGGACACTTTGCGCCCGGTGACCGCGGCTTCGACGATCAGTTGTTCTCCCGCCGCGAGCTTGACCTCGTCTCCGGCCTTCTCTTTCTCCGCGACCTGCACCGCCCCCGTCGCTACCGATACGACGATCCGCTCTCCGCTTCGGCGCACGTTGAACGCGGTTCCCAGCGCGGTGATCGTCGAGCCGCCGGCCCTGACCTGGAAGGGGCGCTCTTTGTCCCTGGCCACGCTGAAAAACGCCTCGCCGCGATCGAGCACCACCCGGCGCATGTGCGCCGAGTAGTCGATCCAGACGAGCGAGCGGCCGCCGATGGACAACTCCGAGCCGTCGGGCAGCCGCGCATCGCGATGTTCGCCCGCCTGTGTTTCGAACACGATCGTTTCTTCGGAATGGATATTCCCGATCAGTTTCCAGAGGGCTGCTGCGCCAATCACGACCAGCACGCTCGCGGCCAGTGCATGGATACGTCGCCTGGAGTACGGCTTTTTCCTGCGCCATTCGGCTACCGATATGTCGCCAACATATTTGTCGGTGCGCAAGCTGTCGTCCGGCGCCGCGCCCGGCGGCGGGACTGAATCCAGCAGCTGCCAGGTGGCCTGGATCTTCTCGAACGCTTCCCGGTGTTCCGCGCGCTCGTTCATCCAGCGCTGCCACTGCGCCACTTCCTCAACGCCGAGATCCGCGTGCTGGAAGCGCTCGAACCACTCCGCGGCCCGCAGCAGCACCGGATCCTCGCTCAAGGTCTCGACCGTACGCTCGCTCACTTCCTTTCTCCCGGCGCTTTCCCAGTAGCGGCTTCCAGGCCCGCGCGGCAATGGACCAGCGCGCGCACCAGGTAGCTGCGGACCATGCGGTCGGTGATCTGCAGTTCCTTGGCGATCGCGTAGGCGTCGAGCCCGTGGAATTTATTCAGCACGAATGCGCGGCGGCACTTCGGCGGCAATTCCAGAAGCAATTGCCGCAACACCTGCAGCTCCTGCGTTCCCGCCAGCTCCTGCTCCGGCGTCGGCGCGCCGGGGCGCTTCTCGAAAAATTCCCATGAGGCCGGCCGCTCCCGGTAGCGCCGCGTGCGCAGCCGGTCGATGGCCAGGTTCGCGGCGGTCTTGAACAAAAATGCGCGCAGGTAGCTGACCGCGCCGGGGGTGTGCAGGTTCAGCAGCCGGACATACGCTTCCTGCGCGATCTCCCGCGCCTCCTGCTGAGAGCCGAGCCGTGCGGCCAGGAACCGCAGCAGCGAATCGTTGTGCTCCCGGAACAGGCGCTCGATGAGCCCCGGCTGCGACGCGGCGCGGCCGTCACCGTCAGGGGGCATTGCAAGCTGTTCGGGCTCTTCGATCATGGTCCGACCGCTATTACTCCACGAGAGCTTAAGACGAGCAAGCCGTGGAATCTGGAAGTCGGCCGGATTGGAGACTTCCAAAAATCGGTGCACACTCGTCCTAAGCCCCCGAGACAGTCCGCTCCTGCGGACGCGAGGGGACACCATGCACCATAAGACGTTTCCCACACTCCTGGCCGCCATCCTTCTCGGCGCTTGCCTGACCGGCCGGGCGGGGGATTTCGATCAGCCGGCGAAATTCAACATCGATCCCCAGCCGCTCGATACGGCCCTGCTGCGCTTCTCCGAGCAGGCCGGCATCCAGGTGCTGGTTCCCACCGTGTCCATCAGCGGCATCAAGACGCCGGGCATCCACGGCGAGCACATCGCCGAGCGCGCGCTGGCGGCGCTGCTGCGCGACTCGGGCCTGACATACACGCAGATCAATGCGCGCACCATCGCCATCCGCCCGCCGGCGAAACAAACGGCCACGGGTTACACACCGCTCAATCTGGCCCAGGCCGGCGCGTTGACCGAGTCCCTGCAGCAGGCGCAGTCCGACGGCGGGCAGTCCAGTAAGAGCACGGAGACCGGGCACGCCGGCTCGAGCGACAAGATCCAGGAGATCATCGTCACGGCGACCAAGCGCGCCCAGAACGTCCAGGACGTGCCGGTCAGCATCGCGGTGGTGACGGCGGACGACATCAGCCGGCGCGGGCTGGTCGGCGCGGAGGACTATCTGCGCGGCATTCCGGGCGTCAATCAGACCGAGGTGCGCGGCTTCGGCCAGTCCATCGTCGTGCGCGGCATCGAGTCCTCGCCCGCGGCGCAGAACTTCGGCTCGGGCGCCACGACGGCGACGTACTTCGGCGAGACGCCGACGACCAATTCCGAGGGGCTGGGCGGGGGCACCAACATCGATCTGAAGCTGGTGGACATCGAGCGCGTCGAAGTGCTGCGCGGGCCGCAGGGCACCGCCTTCGGCAACTCCTCGATGGGCGGCGCGGTGCGCACGATCCCGGTCGCGCCCAAGCTCGATCGCTTCGAAGGCAAGGTCGGCGCGGGCTATTCGGCCACCTCGGGCACCGGCGGCAGCAACTACACCTTTCAGGCAGTGGCCAATGTGCCGCTCATCAAGGACAAACTTGCGTTGCGCGGCACGGCGTACACGTTCTCCGACAGCGGCTACTATCGCAATCGCGCCGGCGCGGATACTGCGTTCCAGGCAATCACGGTGACGCCTTATGGCGCGCAGTCTTCGGCGGTCAATGAGGACGATGTCGGCGCCTATCGCGCTTCGGGCGGGCGCATCTCGGCCCTCTACCAGGCGAGCGACAAGCTGAAATTCACCCTCGGCTATCTGAGCCAGAAGAATGAGATCGACGGCTGGGGCATTCAGAACACCGGCAGCGGAACCTTCGACCAGACGGTGCTGCGCATCGCATCGGTGTACGTGCGCCGCGGACAGGGCGGCGGTTACTCGGACAACAAGATCGACATCGCCAACGCGGTGATCGAATACGATCTCGGCTGGGGAAATCTGCTCGCCACCTATTCCGACACCAAGGGTGGAACGACGCAGGGCTGGCCGTATACGTACTATGGCACGCTCCTGCCGTTCCCGGCCTCGAGCTTCGTGGACACTCCGCATCGTGAGCATGTCGGCGAGATCCGCCTGGTGACGCAGCTCGAAGGTCCGTGGAATTTCCTGGCAGGACTCTATGCGGAGAAACTGGAGGACAGCTACTTTCAGGGAGTGGCCTGGAACGGCGATCCGGCGCTCAATATCTTCGCTCCCGGCCAAGTACTGTCGGGCGACTATCTCGATCGGCGCGAGCTCACGCAGAAGTCGGCTTTCGGCGAGGTGTCCTGGCAGTTCCTGCCGGGCCTGACTCTCACCGGCGGCGTGCGTACTTACAAGTACGATCGTGAGGTCCAAGTGGATACCACCGGGCCGCTGTACGGCGCCGGCTCGTCTCAGCGCAACGAGGCCGACGCATCGGGCTCGAACTTCCGCGCCAATCTCAGTTACAAGCCCCGCGAAAACATGATGCTTTACGCGGGCTGGGCACAAGGATTCCGCCTCGGCCGGCCGCAGCCTGGCCTGCCTCCCGCGCTCTGCGACACGGACAACAATGGGATCGTCGATAACACCAGCATCTCGCTCGAAACGACGCGGGAACTGAAGTCCGACGAGGTCGATAGTTACGAGATCGGAGGCAAGTTCTCCTTCCTCGATCGGCGTCTCACGATCGACACCGCCGCGTTTCGGATGGACTGGTCCGGAATCCCTGTGCTCGTCTACCTGGGCTGCGGCGCGGCCGTCAATCTCAACGCCGGCAACGCGCGCTCGGAAGGCGTCGAGCTGCAGGCCAAGTTCCAGGTGACCGACGCCGTGCGTCTTGATCTCGGCGGCTCCTGGATCGATGCCAAGCTCACCGAGGATGTGCCCGCGCAGGGCTTCCGCGACGGCGACCGGCTGCCCGGCTCGCCGAAGGTCAATGCGAATGTCTCACTGCAGTATGAGTTCAAGCTCGTCGGGCACGATATGTTCGTGCGCACCGATGCGATCTACGTCGGTGACTTCTACGGCAACATCCAGCAGGCGCCAAACACCAAATCGGGCGACTACTCCAAGCTCGACGCCACCGCGCGGATGATGTTCCAGAACCTCAGTGTCGACGTCTATGTCCGCAACCTGACGGACGAGGATGCCTACGCTTTCCGCAACGTGGTCTCGCCGAATCCGTTCTTCGGTTATCGGTTGCGCCCGCGCACCTTCGGCCTGCAGCTCAGCTACGACTTCTGACCCGGCTGGCGCAGGCAGCGGTCATGTTTGTTTCCAAGCGCGGAGCCTGCGCGCTGATCGCGGCGGTGCCTTGCATGGCGGCCGCCGCGGCGCCGGCGAAGACCGGCAGCAGCATCCAGGTGGGCCCGAACGTGGCGATCAGTCGAGACCGGCCCGCCCTGGAGCACGGCGAGGCGGTCATCTGCGCGAGTCTGTCGGACCCGAACCTGCTGATTGCCGCGGCCACCAGTCAGCGCAACGGCAAGCAGTTCATGACGATGGACGAGAACTTCGGGCCGAGCGTCTATTACTCGCGCGACAACGGCCGCACGTGGCATCACGCCTTCAGCATGTTCGACTGGCCGTTCGCGGCGGATTCCGCGTGCGCCTATGGACCGGACGGGTCCGCGCACTTCAGTGCGATGGCCGCGGAGACCGTGGGCGGTGACGGCACGGGCAGGGGATACGGCGCCGATGGACCGCTGGCGGATGGCATTCTCAACACCAACTTTGCTTTGTTGGATTATCGCTCGGAGGATGGCGGCAAGAGCTGGAGCGCGCCGGTGAAGCTGCCCGCGGCGCACGGCGCGGATCGACAGTTCATGGCTTTCGATACGAGCGGCGGGAAGTACGACGGCACCTATTACATGAGCTACGACGCCTCATTTCACCAGCGCACCATAGAGGGCCGGGCCCTCAATGCAGGCTCGTGGATCGGCGGACGAGGCCGTGAGCTGTTTTCTCTCAGCCGCTCGCTGGATGACGGCCGGAGCTGGAATTTTCCCGTCCAGCGCCAGTCCGACGACGCGTTCCAGAACGGCAATCTCGTCGTTCTGTCCGATGGAACGGTGGCGGGAGTTCTGGGATTGTCCAGGCATGACGAGCGCGCCCGGCTGGAAGCGCTCGCCACCGGTGCGCCGTTGGTGATCAATCATGTCTCGGTCATCACTGCGGCGGCGGGTGGTGAGTTCGTCGGTGAGGTCGTCAAGGTCGCGGACATGTATGTGCCGGCGCAAGGCCCGGGCCTGGGTGAGCATGCGATTCAGCCGCTGGCCGCAGGCGCCGGCGAGGAATACAAAGATCGGCTCTATGTGGCTTGGAACGATGCCCGTTCCGGCCGATATGAGATCCTGTTTTCATATTCCGTGGACAAGGGCAGGACCTGGTCCCTGCCGCGCCGGATCAGCGACGACCGGCCGTTCGACTCGAAAGACCTTGCCCGCGGCCCCCAGAACATCTCGCCCTGGCTCGCCGTGAACAAACAAGGCGTCGTCGGCGCGGTGTGGCTCGACTGGAGCGATGAGAAGAATGCGCGCGGGTATCACGTGCGGTTCTCCGCCTCTCTGGATGGCGGTGAAACCTGGCTGCCGAGCGTGAAGATATCCGAGCAGCCGATGGTGCCGCGCGCCCTCTGGCAGACGCCTCAATATGGCGTTTATCCGAAGCAGCCCGGAACCCTCTCGGCGCGCCTGGCGACGCCGAAGTGGGATTTCAGCGGCGGCGACACCACGTCGTTGACCGCAGATGCCGCGGGGAGCTTCTTTCCGGTCTGGACCGACGCGAGGACCGGCTTCAGGCAGATGTACACCGCGCGGATCACCGTGGACGGCAAGATCGTCCCCGAGAAACGCCCTGCGCCGGCGGGTGAGGATCTCACCGCGCTCTTCTCACTCGACTTCTTGCCGGACAGCAACCCGATCGACCTGGCGACCGGCGTCATCAAAGCACGCGCGCGGCTGCGCAACGACAGCCGACGAACCGTTCGCGGGCCGGTGGTAGTGCGCGTGGTGACACTGGGCACGGCCGTCGCGCAGGAGATTCGCGTCCGCAACAGCGAGAACGGGCAATCGACGCTCGGCGCCCTGTGGACCTTCACGCCGCTGCCGGGCAAAGAATCGATCGCGCCGGGAGAGAGCACGGACGCTAAGGAGCTGATCTTTCAGATCGACCGGCTGAAAACGCTGCATCCGCTCATGACGACGAAAGGATTCGTCGACCTGAAGATCGTGGTGACGGGCACCGCAGAGGACTGAGGGGCGATTTCGGCCGCCGCGCCGGCGGATTTTTTACTTGATGATACTTCCGCACACATGTCGCTCATCCGAATTCCATCATCGCCGATTTGACATCCCCTCCCGGTGCTAGCAAACTGCTAGCATGGCTGACAATAGCGCAACCCTGACGATCAGGAACGTCCCCGCGCGGATCGTCAAGAGCCTGAAGATGCTCGCCAAGCGGCATAACAAGTCCATGGAACAGGAAGTTCGCGACCTGCTGGAACAGCACGTTGGCGAGCGTACTTCGGTACTCAAGCAAATCGAGGCGGGGTGGGCGCGCCAGGCGCGCCGGCCGCAGGCCAGGGAGATCGATGCATGGATCGCCACCGGAAGAGAATAGCGGCCGTCGTCGATACGAACGTCGTCGCGTACTATCTCCTCGGCACTCCGCACTTCGCAACGGAGACCCAGGAATTCTGGCACCGTGCGGGCGAGGTTTTCGCGCCTGCGTTATGGGAGGCGGAAATCGCCAACGTTCTCTGGATGGCCGTGCGCGCCGGTGTCCTCGTGCCCGAGGAAGCTCCCGAGAAGCTCGGGCTGGCTGGGCGCCTGAGCGTTCATTCGATCTCCAATCGTACGTTGTGGCACGGTGCCCTCATGCGTTCCATCGCCTCTGGCGTCGCTGTTTACGACGCGCTGTTTGTCGAGCTTGCGGATCGCGAATCCTTATATCTCGCGACTTTCGATGAGAAGGTGATCAAAGCCTTTCCATCACTGGCCAGGCGGCCTGGAGACTTTCTCTGATGCCATCGGTTATTCCCTTGGCAGACGGGCCCGGCACGTAGCCGAACGCGCGGGCGAGCCGCATGTGCAGCGCGGCGAAAACTGCCATGGGCAGGCACTTCCGCTTCGACCGCGTCGGCCGTCTAATGCATCACGATGCCCGTTCCCGTCGAACCGCAGTCCGTGCCGACGCCCGAGTCCGCGTCGCGCACCGCTTTGATCGACCGGCTTTTTCGCGACCATAACCATAGCCTGCTGCGGTTCCTCATGACGCGGCTCGCCTCCGAGCAGGAGGCGCGGGAAGTGGCGCAGGAGGCGTACGTGCGGCTGCTGCAGCTCGATCAGCCGGGGGCCATCGGATTTTTGCGGGCGTTCCTGTTCAAAACGGCGGCGAACCTGGCGACCGACCGATTGCGCCACCGGCAGATCGTCAACGTCACCACGCGCCGCGAGTGGTTCGATCTCGCCGTCGAAGGCCCGCTCGACACGCAGCTGGCGGCGCAGCAGGAAGTTGCGGTCATAGAAGCGGCGCTCACCGAGCTTCCACCCCGCTGCCGCGAGGCCTTCTTGTTGAGCCGGCTCGGCGGCATCGGCACCCGCGAGATCGCGCGCCGCATGCGTGTGACCGAGCGCATGGTTCGTTTGTATCTCGCCAAAGCGACGCTGCATTGTCGCGAGCGGCTCGATGAGGCCCACGCAACCCGCAAGGATCCGTCCCCATGATTGCGAAAACATCCGAGCTGAAGGAGGTCGCCGTCGATTGGGTGGTGCGCATCAACGATCCGGACGCCACCGAAGCGGACTTCAGCGAGTGGCAGGCGTGGCTCTCGGAAAGTCCCGAGCATCGCGAGGCCTATCAGGCGTTGGAACATGCGTGGGTGCGAGCATCGCAAGTCAGTAGCGCGCCGTGGCCGACGGAAGCGGAGTTGCAGGCGGATCGGCATCGACCTGTGAGGTGGGCGCTCGCGGCTGGTGTAGCCTTGGCGGTGACGGGCAGCTTTGTCGCCTGGCTCGCATATCGCCCGCCGGCCAATCTCATTCAGACGGCCACGGCCGAGCAGCGATCGGTGCGCCTGGACGACGGCTCGCGCGTCGAGCTGGGCGGCGAGTCGAAGCTGCGCGTGGATTTGAGCAGCGAAATGCGCGCGCTGCGGCTGGAGGAGGGCGAGGCCTACTTCGAAGTTGCCCGCGATCGCGTGCGGCCGTTCGTCGTCCGGGTCGGTGACATCAGAGTTCATGCGTTAGGCACGGCATTCAACGTGGAGAAAAACGCCGACCGTACTCTGGTGACGGTGGCTCAAGGACTCGTGAGGATATCGACAGTCGCCGGTACGCTCGATCTGCACGCGGGCGAGCAGGCAAAGGTGGATCGCGAGGGCCCGAGGAAGCTCGTCAGTCCGGTCGACCCGCGCGCCGCTACCGCATGGCGCGATGGACGGCTCGAGTATTTGCACGAGGAGCTGCGCTATGTCCTGGACGACGTCAACCGCTACGTCCAGCGCAAGATTTACGTTTCCGATCCGCAGCTCGCGCAGATCGAGTTCACCGGCACCGTGTTCCTGGACCACTTGGACGAATGGCTCACGACGTTGGAGGGCAGTTTCCCCATACACGTGGTCGAACGCGGCGCGCGGCGCGAGCTGCGGCGCGCCTCGAAATAGTTCGACAGCGCACTACCGCTTCGCCGCGCTCATCCGTCTAACGCCCGTCAAAACATCGGGGAAGCGGCATGAGAAACGGGAAGCGGAAGTTTCGCGGCGCGCTGTTGGGTTTTTCACTGGCGGGCGCGCTGGTGTACGGGACGGCGCTGCCTGCACCGGCGGGAGCGGTGGAGTCGCGCGAGACGCACCAGTTCGACATCAAGCCGCAGCCGCTGGCCTCCGCACTGCTCGAGTTCTCCAAACAAGCCGACCGGCAGGTGGTGGGTGCCACGGAGGTGCTGCGCGCCGCGCAGACGCGCGGCGTGTCGGGAGACCTCTCGATCAGTGATGCGCTTGGCAAATTGCTGGAAGGCACCGGGCTTCAATACGAGCTCGTAGGTGAACACTCGATACGCATCGTCGGCGCGGCGAACAGTGCCGCACTCAATGGACAACCCACGGCTGCCGTGACTGCGGCCAAATCGCCCCAGTCTCAGCTGCGCGTGGCGAACGCTGCAGCGGAAATGAAAGAGCATGGCGGACAACTGACCGCAAGGGAAGCCTCCGGAACTTCGAACCAGGCAAGTGCCGATGATGGCCGTAAAGGAGTTTCCGAGATCATCGTTACCGCACAGCGGCGTGAGGAGCGGGTGTTCGACGTGCCGATCAGCATCGTCGCCATGAGCGGCGATGAGCTGCAAAGGCGCCGGATCACCGATATCGACGATCTGTCGCTGGTGGTACCGAGCCTGAATATCCAGAGTAGCGGGAGCTATCAGCGCCGGATCATCCTGCGCGGCGTCAGCAACCTGGCGGGCAACCAGCACTCCTCGCTGATCGGCATGTATCTGGACGAAGCGTCGGTGGCGGCCGACCCCTCATACCAGATCGACCTGCGTACCTATGATCTGGAGCGCGTCGAAGTATTGCGGGGGCCGCAGGGCACGCTCTATGGGGAGGGTTCCGCCGGAGGAACGATTCGTTTCATCACCCGGAATCCAGCGCTGGACCGAGCCAGTGTAAATGCGGATGTCGACGCGTTGTTTACCCAGGACGGCGGCGCCGGCCAGCTCATCGAGGGCGCGGTGAACGTACCGCTGATCACGAACGTGCTCGGCCTGCGCCTCGCCGGTACGTTCGACCGCCAGGATGGCTGGGTAGATCAGCCCACCGCGGGCCGCAAGGACATCAATGACAAGAGTTTGGCCGATGTGCGGGTGAAAGGGTTGTGGAAACCCACCGAGCAATTTTCGGCAAACGCCATGGTGGTGATTCATCGCAACGACGCGGCCCCCAACATCGGCGAAGACGCGCAGGGGAACTTCACCCAGCGGTTCAATCTCACGACCACCCCTGAGGCTCAGGATGACTACGATCTGTACGGCCTGACGTTGACTTATGATTTTACCGACGTGCGCGTCCTGGGTGCGAGCAGCCGCATAAAGCAGGACAAGGAAGTCAGCGACTACGGAATTCGCTACCAGGCGACCCCGCCGGGAGGGCTCTACTACGACATCTACTACCCAGTGTTCACGGCGGACAATACGATCACCACCGACGAGCTGAGGCTGACGTCGCTCGGCTCCGGGCCCTGGACTTGGACGCTCGGCGGGTACCATCGGCACGCACGCTTCAAGCGCACCGGTCAGCAGATCTTTGGAATCCCGGGGCCACCCGGTACGCCGCTGCCGGGTGCCAGCGCCTTCATATCGAGCTACCTGATCGATTCCTGGGCAGCCTTCGGTGATGCGAGCTACCGATTGGCCGATCGCGTCACCATAGGCATGGGGCTGCGCTATTTCGAGGACGATCAGAAGGACTCCACCGGCCGATCAGTCAGATCGGACACGCTCAATCCTCGCATCTACGCGCAGCTCCGGTTGAACGACGCGGCGAATATCTACGCGAGCGCGGCGAAAGGTTTCCGCAGCGGCGGCTTCGACGGCGTGGGTCAATCGACCTATGACCCCGAGAGCGTTTGGACTTACGAGCTCGGCACGAAGATGGCGCTTGCCGACGGCCGGCTGAGCATCGATGCGGCGGTCTTCTATAGCGACTACACCAACTATCAGTCCTTCAGCCTCGATCCGGCGACCTTGCTGGATTTCCGCACCCGCAACGCGGGCGATGCGACGATCAAGGGTGTCGAAGGGGGTCTCGCGTGGCAGCCGGCGGAGCACTGGACACTGAGCCTCAGCGGCAACTACGTCAACGCCAAGCTCGATAAAGTCAGCGCTGCCTTCACGGCGCATGTTGCGGGCGATCCGCTCGACATGGTGCCAAAGTATGGTTACACGGTGTCCGCGCAGCGCGATTTCAGGTGGCGCGGCCTGCCGGCCTTCGCTCGCGTGGACTACAGTGAGCACGGGCGCATGACTTACAGCGACCGCAGCATCGGACCGTGGTATGCCAGCGAATCGGCGATCATCAATATGCTGAACTGCAACCTGCGCGTGCAATGGAATGCGCGGTTTTCCATGGAGCTGTTTGCTCAGAATCTTCTCGATGATCGGGGCCTTACGGACGCATTCGACATCGAGGCAGTCTCCTCGAGATCCCGGCCGCGAACCTTCGGTATCGGGCTCGGCGTGGCATTCGACTAACGGGCTAGAGGGGGCAGGATGATGCGATCACGGCGGGCGTTTACCCGCGACGCGCTCGCGTCGCTGATGTTGCTTGCGCTCGACAAAACAGCATGTGGAGCGGAAAGTGCCGGCAGGTCGATCCGCGCGCCATCATTTCCACCGGCGCCTCTCCTGATTACGGGTGCGACCATCATCGATGCAGTGTCGGAGCGGCCCATCGAAGGCCACTCACTGTGGGTGGAGAACGGGCGGATCAAGGCCATCGGCGCGCGCGCCGAGCTTGGAGTGCCGCGCGCGGTGCGGGTCATCGACGCCAGCGGGAAATATGTCGTACCCGGGCTGATGAACGCCAACGTCCATCTATTGTCCGATATCTACATCGAGACGCTGTCGCGCCATGCGGGCTGCTATGAGGCGCTGATCGCCGAGGCTGCGCAGGTGGCCCTCAAGAACGGACTCACGACGGTATTCGATACGTGGGGACCGCGCCGGCCTCTCATGACGGTGCGCGGCGACATCAATGCCGGGCAGCTGCCGGGCAGCCGGATTTACTGTGCCGGCAACATCGTCGGCTTCGATGGCCCTTATTCGTCTGATTTTTTGGCCAATGCGATCCCAGCCGTCAGCCCCGCCATGGCCAGGCGTGTCAATGCGGTCTGGGTCGAGAACGTCGGACGGTGGCTGATGACGCTGACGCCCGAGCAGGTGGCAAAGGAGGTGCGCGCCTATATCGGCAGGGGAATCGATTTCGTCAAATATGCCGCCAATGCGCATACTGGTGTTCTTCTGGCTTTCTCGCCGCAGGTGCAATGCCTTATCGTCGAAGAGGCGCATCGCGCCGGCATCACGGCGCAGGCCCACACGTCGTCGGTGGAAGGTCTGCGCATGGCGCTCGAAGCGGGCTGTGATCTCATTCAGCATCCAAACGCCGCGGGACCGATTCCCGAATCGACTTTGGAGCTGTTCGTCAAGCGCAACACCGCCGCTGCCGTGTTTCCGTTGACGCGGCGGGGACAGGAGTGGCATGCGCGCAATCCCTCGTCGGCCCAAGGACCCTTGGCTGCGGATTCCAGCGACATTAACGTGCGCAACCTCATCCGTTCGGGGGTGTCGCTGCTCCTGGCGAACGATGGCACGGTCTATTCCCCGCAAACCCTGTCCGATCCCACATGGAAGGAGTTCTGGGCCAACGTCTCCAGCGAGGAAGGTGGCGGGCTTTACAACCTTGCTCAGGGGCACGTGGGTTGGCTCAGGGCAATGGAGGAAAAAGGCCTGGCGCCGATGGAGATGCTCAAAGCCGCGACCCGCAACATCGCTGTTGCCTACGGCAAGGGAAGGGATCTCGGCACGGTCGAGACGGGAAAGATCGCCGACCTGCTCATTCTCGACAAAAATCCTCTGCAGGGCGCGCGGAACTACCGCAGCATCCATAGCGTCATCAAGGAAGGCGTGGTGGTCGACCGCGCCGTCTTGCCGACGAACCCGATACTCACCAGGCCACTGGACCCACCAGGCGAAGAGGAAGCGCGCTATGTTCCATCCTGAGCCGCGCGTGCTACTGGTCGACGAGGCGTCACGTTCGACGAGGCGTAATGGTTCCGTTGACGAGTACTACTGCCATGGCCGCGATGCGGGCTTGGATGGATTCAATATTGGCAGAAGTGCTCAATGAGATTGCAGCCGAAAATGCACTGGATGCCGCGCGCCCGTGAAGACCTGAGACGATGCTTGGATTTTGTCGCTCGGCAACCCTGGGGCCAACCTCGCGATCGGGAACGAGATATCGATGAATGCGTCGAGCGCATTCGTAGAGGACCGCAGTTCACTGAAGTGGGTATCCGACGGCGTCGTCTGGGTCTCGAGCTGCGACGTCAGAACTCGGCCCAATTTGTGATCATCTATGCCTATATCGCGCCGACCCCGAAATCGCCGCAAGGGGTTGTCAGCATCAGGGCCATCCGCCATTCACGAGTAAAAAACGTCTTCTTCGGTGTTGAAGAGCTGGCTGCGCGCTACTCATCACGGCCTGGCGGCAGCCCAATCCCTATGAGTTTGGAATTACGCGGCTATCGCAGCGCGGCGTAAATCGTATTTCCGAATTCCGGGGCGTTCGCCTCTAAGATGGATCGAGCTGGTGATGAAGAACGGCGTGCTCTACAGTGGGGATGACGCCGCGCGCGTATTCCCCGATCCGAGGCCCGCGGGCGACTTCTACTTCAAGAGAAGCGAATCGGGCGCGGCGCGAAACTAGAGCGCTTGGCCTCGGGCCAGATTGGTACTGCGGGACGCGTCGGGCACCCGCGCGGAGCACCGCGCAAAAGAGTGCGCCAGCCAAAAATCGGCCGCTGCCGCGCAAAAGCGGGATCGGGCATATTTCACGCCCGATGCATACCGCTGTGCGGAGGTAGGACCGTGGAGAGGCGTTTTCCGGCGTACGCGCTGGCTTTGCTTGCGGCTGTCGTTACCGTCCCGGCCGGCCATGCCGCCGCGACCGTCAAGCCGACCGATTCCGAAGCCCGGCTCATCAAGCAGCTCGAGGCCGACATCCCGCAGATCCTGCGCCTGACGGGGGTGCCCGGGCTCAATCTGGCGATCGCCCGCCGCGGCGGCGTGATCTGGGAAGCGGGCTTCGGGTTCGCCGACCTGGAGCGGCGCATCCCGATGACGGCGGCGACGGTGACGCACTCCGGCTCGATGGGCAAGACCTACACCGCGACCGCGATCATGCAGCTGGTCGAGCGCGGCGTGCTCGACCTGAATGCGCCGGTGAACAAATATCTGACCGGCTGGTCGATCGTGAATCCGCTCGGCGGGCGCGAGGTGACGGTGCTGGATCTCATGACGCACCGGAGTGGCCTGGCTACCAACGCCGCATGGAGCACCTTCGGCGCTCCGAAGCCGCTCGCAGAGCACTTGCCGGAGGCGTACAAACGAGAGCACACGGATTACTACGGCGGCACCGAGTCACCGACCTGGACCGCGAAGCCCGGCGAGAAGTATCAGTACTCGAACCTCGGCATCGCCACGCTTGGTTATCTGGTGCAGATAACCAATCCCGAGAAACTCTCGTTCTCCGACTACGTCCAGAAGCACATCATCGATCCGCTCGGCATGACTTCCACTCAATACCCGCCCGTGCAGGATGAGGCGCATATCCGGCCCGACATCTGGAAGCGCATGTCCCGCGGCTATTCGAACTTGGGTCCGCTGCGCGTGCCGACCCCGGCGATCTACTTCGAGGATTTTCCTGCGGGGACCGCAGTCACGACGCCAGCCGACCATGTCCGTTTGTTGCTGGCGATGCAGAACGGCGGTCGCTACAACAACTATCAGCTCCTGAAGCCCGAGACCGTGCGCATGATGCTGACGCCGCAGACGCTCATCGAGCAGGACCCCGTCTCGCCGCCGGCTTCGGTCGGCCTGGTCTGGCACCTGCGCAACTGGGACGAGCCCAATCGCAGCTTCGAGCACGCCGGGGCGCACATGTGGGGATGGAACAATCGCTTCATCGATTTCCCGGATCTCGATCTGGCGATGGCGGTGTTCACCAATCATTGGTCGCTGCCGAACGACTCGCAGGGCGTGCGCTACAGAGAAGCGCTGATGGTCATCGATTTCGTCCGCTCGTGGTGCGAGCGGGAGAAAGCAGGCACGCTGAGGGCGGTGCCGGCTCGTCCGTGGCCGTGGAAGGTGTCCTACGTCGCCGGTCTGATGATGGTGGGCTACGTGAATGCCTACCTTGGGATCGAAGAGCGCCTGCCACCATCGACGATCGACATCATGGTCAAAGGCACGGCGCCGAAGCCCGGCACTACATCGGTGTGGGATCCGGATGGATTTCGCGCGGGCTTGCGCGATCTCGCCGCCGCCGAGCTGACGCGCGCCGGTGTCGCCGCTTTCCTCAAGTCCGACCGGCTGCAGGTGCTGCCGGAAGAGTTGCCGCTGATCTACCTGGAGCTTGGCGGCCGCGGACCCTTTCCCACTGCCAACTGAGGTCGCCATGAAACGCAGAGATCTGTTGAAGGGAGCGTTGGCCGCCGGTGCGGTCCCTGCCGCGCTGCATCTGAGCGCTACAGACGCCGCCGATCGCCGCAAGACGGAGTCGAATCGCGCCGCCCGGCCGAACCAGGCCATCGTCGTCGAAGGTTTGTTTGCCGGCGCGATCCGCAGCTCGCACCTGGAAGGCATGAAGAAAGGTGGCGTGCATTGCGGCGTGGCGGGCGGCCCGCGGGACATGGCTTCCTACGCGGAGCTCCTGCGCTTCTTCGACGCGCATCGCGCCGAGCTGGTGCACGCGAAATCCGTGGCGGATATCAGGCGCGCCCGCGCCGAGGGCAAGATCTCCAATGTCTTTTGCTGGCAGTACGCGGACGGGCTCGGCTCGGCATTTAACGACATCATGGGCTCGCCGAAAACACCGCTGCGCGCCTTTCAGGAGATCGGCCTGCGCATCATCGGCCTGTGCTACAACGTCGCGAACCTGTTCGGCGCGGGCAACCTCGAGCCCAAAGTCGGGCTCACCCGCGCGGGGCGCCGGCTGGTCGAGGAGATTCACTCACTGCGGATGGTCCTCGACGTCGGTGGTCATACGGGCGAGCAGACCTCGCTCGACGCCATCGCCATGTCGTCCGGCGTGCCGGTGATCTGCACGCATACGAACATCGCGTCGATCGCCAACAATCCGCGCTGCACCAGCGACCGCGTGATCGATGCGATTGCCGGCACCGGTGGCGTCATCGGCATCACGGCGGTCAGCGACTTCCATGTGCGCGGCGACGGATTCACCGGCAAGCTCCCGCAGGTCGACATCGAAAAGCATCTGGACCAGTACGACTACATCAAGAAGCGCGTCGGCGTCGATCACGTCGGCATGGGAACGGATTTCGTCGACGGCATGAGCATTCCCTACGGGGGAGGCATCAATCCCGAGATCATTCCGCCGGATGTCATTGCCGAGCCGTGGATGTACGTAAAGGGCTTCGAAAGCATTGATCAGTTGCCGAATTTGATCGCAGGCCTCAGGCGTCGGGGATGGACGCAGGAAGAGATCGACAAAGCGATGGGTCACAACTGGCTGCGCGTGTATGAGAAGGTGTGGGGGGCGTAGGGCAGCGAGGGCAGGCTGTTGAAAAAGGGCGGGCGAGAGTTATCCACATTTCGCACCGGAAGGCGGCGATGCAGAGGTGCTGGATACGATCGAGGTGCGGTTTCGGGTCCTTGTGCTGCCAGCGGCAACTAAGAGGGACCTTAGCGAAATGTGGATAACTCTCGCCCGCCCTTTTTCAACAGCCTGCCGACGGCCTTGCAGAAGCACGCAGTTCCGATCAGAACTTTTCCCGCGAGGCGGTTTCCTGCAGCTGGCTGGGCGGCCTACCGTAGCGGCGCTTGAATGCTGTCGTGAAGTTGCACAGATGCGTGTAGCCCACGCTCGCGGCCACTTCGCTCACGGTATAGCGATCGCTCGACAACAGATCGTACGCCGCGCGCATGCGCTGCTCGCTGAGATAATCCGACACGGAAAGCCCGAAGATTTCGTTGAAGCCGAGGCTCAGTTTGTTCCGATTGATGCCGAAGCGCCGCGTCAGCTGTTCGACGGTGGGCGGGCTGGCCAGATTCTCATCGAGCGCCGCGCGTACCTGTTCGACCGCCTTGCGGTCTCTCAGCGACAAACGAGTCGGGCGTTGCGGACGCCGGGCCAGCGCTGCGATCGCCAGGCACAGCAATTGTTCAACGGTCACGGTCACGAAATGCTGCCGGAAGTCCCCTTCCAGCTTCAGGTTGAGCAGCCCCGCCGTCGCCGCGCTCATCACCGGCAGCAGCGGCACGTCGAAATCGCGCAGCTTCGATTCGCGGTTGGCCAGCCACGGACCGAGCGTTCCGCCGCAGCTCGTCAGCAGATCCGGATAGCGCCGCCGCAGATAGCGCCCGTGAAACGCGATGCATACGCCGCGCCGGATGGTTCCCGGCTCGGTGCGCCAGAGCCAGGTTGCGCCGGGTGGCGCGACGGTCAGCGAGCACGACGGTCCGCGCCGGCGCGCGCCGCCCAGGCCCTCGACCTCGAGTCTCCCATCGCCCTCCAGACCGATGTACAGATAGCCGTATTGATCGCCGACCGACTCCGCCCACGTAGCCGCCCGCGTGCCGGGCTCGCCGCGCCAATCGGTGATGATGGCGTGCAAGCCGTCGCCTGCCTGGACGACTTCGGTAAATCCGTGCAGGTCGCTGTCGAGGCCGGGCGCTGTCATGCGCCGGCCCAGCGAGTTTCGATACGGCTGCCAATGAGCTGCCTTGAAGCCCGCGACGTAATCGCTTCCCTGGCATGCGACCAGCTCGGCGATGTCGTAGGAGATGCGCGGTCCGCGGTCGCTTTCCGTCGTATGGCTCACAGGTTACGGCGCTACGGCATTTGGGGTGGGCCCGACTATATACCCGGAGCCGGGCTCGTGAGCAAAGAGTCCCGTCCTCTGCGGTGAGGGGAGAGAATGATGAGCGTTCGAGCCAACGAGTCCTCGTATTGCAGCGCGCGCGTGGCTGTACTTTGCATTGCAGGTTGGTCTGGCGGCGCCGGAGCTCAGGAGTCGCCCGCGCACGCCACGATAGAAGCGGGGCCCAATCATATCGTCTCGGTTCCAAGACCCGACAAGCAGCGGACGGAAGTATGGGTGGCCGCCAGTCACAAGGACCCCAACACCTTTGTTGCCGTGTTCCACGCCGGATACTCACCGTTCGTGGAGGGCGGTTGCGAGAGCATGGTCACCCGGGATGGCGGTCAAACATGGCGCCGGTTCAATCTCGACGACGAGACGGATTGCTTCGATCCGATGGTGGTGTCCGGGGCGAATGGCCAGTTCTACGTGTCTTACTCTTCCTATCGCATACCGGCGCCTGTGCCCGGCGTCTTCCGAAGCGTGAGCGCGCCGATCAAGACTTATACGAGCCTGGACGACGGCAACAGCTGGTCGGCCCCGGTGGGCTTGTTGACGCCGTTCGTGCCGGATCATCAACGCAAGACGGTGGACATGACCGGCGGCCGGTTCGACGGACGAGTCTATATTTCCTGGGTCGAGTTCCCCGTGCAGACCATACCCGGCAAGTACCACTTGTTCCTGCACTATCTCGATGCCGAGGGCAGGACTCAGAGCAAACCAAAACTCGTGCACGTCACGGATAAGGCGCGCCCCGTGTCGCTCGAGCCGCTGGTGCTGTCGGACGGCACGTTGCTGTTGCCGATCTGGTATCAGGCGATGGCCTATTTCGGCGGAGCCGGGCCGCTGGACCCGAGCGAGCAGCTCGCCCCCGTCTACCTCGTGCGCTCGACCGATGGCGGCGAGAGCTTTGGTCCGCTGGAGAAGGTCATCGACGTGAGTCCCGTGGTGTGGCGTACGCGTATGCATCGGTTCTACGGAGTGAACAACCCGATGATTTTTGCCGTGGACGGCAACAAAGGCAGCCGCTACCGCGACCGTGTCTACGCGGTATGGAGCGATACGCGGGCGGGAGCCACGACCGATATCTGGCTCATCCGGTCCACGGACCGGGGACACACGTGGTCCGCTCCGGTCCGTGTGAACGACTTTGCCGCGCCCCTGGCCGAAAACGGGCTGCCGGACGTTCGCATGATGCCGTCATTGGCCGTCAACAAAGATGGCGTGCTGGGCGTGACCTGGTACGACCGGCGCGACGACCCGCAGACACGGCGCTGCTGGCATCAGTATTTCTCCGCCTCGCTGGACGGCGGACAGACCTTCCTCAAGAACCAGGCGATCTCCACCGCCGCCTCCTGTCCGCGGCCGGACAAGCCGCCGGCGGTCGAGATATACAACGACGACCCGGCGCAGAAGCTCCTTTCCTGGGAGGAGCTGCGGCGCAAATCGCGTCCGATCGATGAAGCCCGGCGAACCGATGGAAGGTATCTGGACGAGCAGAAGGAAGTAGCTGCACAGGTGAAGGCGCGTGTGCGCAGGGAAGCGGGGCTGAACGTGCAGTCCCGCATGCATGTCTCCTTCGATTCCGGCCGGTCGGAACGGGTGGGTGACTACAGCGGTCTGGCGGCATCGACGGATGGTTCTTTCATGGCGGTATGGGTCGACAGCCGGCGCGGAAATCAGGAGATGTTCAGCGCCCGCGTGAAGGTAGTCACGGCTGCGCCGCGCAAGCTCGGACTCGAGAACCGAAAGCTCAACGCCGCCGTTGACGTGATCGCCGAAGAGGTGCGTTTTGACGAAGCAGCGGGGCTTACCACGATGCGGGTAAAGCTGCGCAACCGCTCGGACCAGCCCATCTATCCGCCACTGGCGCTGAAGGTGAGAGAAGTGATCGTGGGTGGCAAGGATGTCGCCGTCGATGCCGACAGCGGGGGCGGTGCTGCGGGGGCGGAGTGGGATTTTTCCGCGTTGATGGGGACACAGAATCGGCTCGACCCCGGCATGATCTCCGAGCCGCACACGGTGAAGTTGCGCACCTCGGCCGAGCACGGCCTGGACGTCATTCTGGACTACGACGTGGCCGGGAGGATGGTCGCCAACTAGTTCCCGGTATTCGGCGCTGCTTCCGGCCGGGATGGCGCTTCGAGTAGACTCCGCCCTCCCTGGGGGCACGAGGAGTAAACCAATGTCAATGCAAGCCGCGGCGCTTGTTAGGACCGGGCTGATTTTGTGCACTGCTGGCTCGATATTGCTCTGGGCTGAGGCATCCTCTCCCGCGAATAGCCCACCAACAACAATAGCGGTCGTAGGCGCCACTATTATCGACGGCAACGGGGGCGACCCCGTGCAGGACGGCGTGGTCGTCATTACCGGCCAGCAGATCGCCGGGATCGGCAAGCGCGGCGAAGTCGAGATTCCCAAGCGCGCCAAGACGATCAATGCGCAGGGTAAGTTCGTGGTCCCGGGCTTCGTCGATACCAACGTGCACCTGGACATGAACTCGGAGCTGTTCCCGCTCGTGGTCTACGGCGACTATGAGGACTACTTCAAGCACTCCCTGGCGATGGAAGGCGCGCAGATAGCCCTCAAACATGGAGTCACCACGATCCTCGATACCTACGGAGCGCTGCTGCCGCTGATGAAACTGCGCGACAGGATCAACTCGGGCGAGGTCGTCGGCCCGCGCCTGCTGGTGGCGGGGAACATCATCGGCTGGGACGGCCCGCTGTCGCCGAGCGAATCCAAGCGCAAGCCTGCGGACCTGAAGCAATGGGAGAAGGACTACAACGCCTGGTTCACGCAGGGAACCGGCGCGGCGCTGACGCAGATGTATCCGGACGAAGTCCGCGACGCCATCAACAAATACATCGATCTCGGGCCGGACTTCATCAAGGTCGGCGCGACCATCCACGATATCTCGAGCCCCATCCCGCTGGGCTTCTCGCCGCAGGTGTTGCGGACGATCGTCGAAACGGCGCACGCGCGCGGCCTCAAGGTGCAGGTCCATTCGGGCACGATAGAAGGCCATCGCGTGTCGGTGGAGGCGGGCGTCGACGTCATCACGCACGCCGGCAGCCTCTATGCGCAGAAGCTTCGGCCGGACTATGCCAAGGCGCTGTGCGACAGCAACACGTACTTTGCGATCTTTGCGCACAGCTCGCTCCCGCCGTACGCGTATCTGCGCAACCAGACGGGGGCTGCCGCAGGAACCGGTGGAGGGTTGTCGGACGAGAAGATCAGGATCATCGAGTCGATCACTCCAGACCGCGACCGCACGCCGCGCCTGGCCAAACCTCTGGAGTCCAAATTGCCGGGCGCCGACAACCCGCTCGTCGCGTTCCGCCGCGAGAACGATCAGGCGCTGGTGGACGCCGGCTGCAAGGTCGCGGTCGCGACCGACAGCCATCCGTCCATGTATGACGACATCGCCGGCTACAGCCGTATGCACCCCGACATCGGATTCGGGACGATCAATGCGATCGAAGGCCTCGTCACGCAGATGGGAATGACGCCGGCCAAGGCGCTCGTCGCGGGGACCAAGACCAGCGCGACGGCCGCGGGCCTGGTCGACAAGATCGGCACGCTCGAGCAGGGCAAGATGGCGGATCTGCTCGTGCTGGATGCCAACCCGCTGGAGGACATCCACAACATCCGCAAGGTGTCGCGCATCGTTCACAACGGCGCGGTCATCGATCCGGCGTCGTTGCCGGTGAAGCCGAAGTTCTATAAGCGGTGAATATGCAGGAGGGGGTTGTTTGGGACGGTGCGAGGGAGTTTCGGGGCGGGAGGAGGGGAGATACCCACAATTTTCGGGAACCGGCGAAGGTATGGTGACTAAAAACTTTGGAGCTGTTCGCCAACAGAGGCCAGGGCAGACACGGCACGGCTGAACTGAAAATTGTGGATATCTCCCCTCCTCCCGCCCCGAAACTCCGCGAGGGGTTTGGGGAAGTTCGACGTTGAAAAGACGGCGCGATTAGGATTACTGGGGGCGGCGGCGGATCACGATCTCGGCGGGGCTTTTGTCGACGATGACGCCGCCTTCCTCGGCGAGCAATTGCGCCAGCGATTCGGGATCGTCCGCTTTGAAGACACCGGTGTAGTGCCGGGTACCCAGCTCGGCGCTTTCCAGCCGCAGGCGCGGCGCCAGGTTGTAGCGGTTGAATTCCGCGATCACGGTCGACAGCTCGTCCTCGCGGAATTCGAGAATCCGCTGGCGCCATGCCACGCGGCGCTCGATATTCGCCGACGCCGCCTTTTCGATCCTCCCGCTCCCCTCGACCCGCGCCTCCTCGCCGGCCGCCACGATGTTTGTTGGCACCAGCTGATTAACGGTGCCGGTCGCTGCCGGACTGCCGGTCTCGACGCGCACACGGCCCTCCACCACGGAAACGACCGTGTTGCGGGCGATGCGGCGAACGTTGAACTGCGTGCCGATCGCTTGCACGCGCGTAGGCCCGGCGATGACATTGAAGGGTCTCGCGGAGTCCTTTTCCACGGCAAACAGCGCTTCCCCGTCCAGCAGCTGGACATCGCGTCGCCGCGTCGAAAAGTCGACTCGCAGGCGCGACTGGGCATTGAGGTACACGACCGAGCCATCCGTCAGCTTCAACGTTTGCTGCTCGCCCGTGCCGGTCGTGTAAAGCGACCCGGACTCGAGCGACAGCGGCAGCCAATGCGTGGCCAGCACCGCGATCAGGATACCGGCTGCGACGGCGCCAACCCATCGCCACGGGTTGTTTGTCAGCTGCTGTGAGGTTCGCCCGGATGGTGCAGCCGAGCGCCCATCGGACTCCAGCGCCACGACATCCGTTGCCGCATCGGCGAGCAATGCATCGACATCGTGGCGGCGCTGCGGATCAATCTGTTTCAACTGCTGCTCGAACGCGGCCAGCAACAGGTAATTGCGCACGTGGCGGCGCGACTCCAGCAGCCAGTCCGCGAACGCCTCGCGGGCGCGCGCGTCGCCGGTCTGCAGGACAAGCCGCCACTGCGCCGCCTGTGCGGCGATCCGTCGGTCGTTGGGACCATAGTGAGTTGAACGATAGTGATTCATGCCCTGTCCTTCCCGCTAACGGTCCCAGTCCATCGTCATCATCCGCGCGGTGGCTTCGATCACGTAGCGTTCGACCACGCGCACATTGAGCCCGGTCCGGTTCGCGACCTCCTTGTGCGACCACCCGTCGCGCTTGACCAGCAGCAGCACGGCGCGCTGCAACCGCGGGAGCCTGGCCAGCGCAGACTCGAGTTGCTGCTGAACGTTGAGCCGCTCGGCCAGCTCATCGGCCTGCACCTGTGCGGGCTGCTCGGCCGACTCCTCGACCACCTCCGAATCGAAGGTCAGCTGCTCCTGCTCTTTCTCCGAACGCAGCTTGAACTCGCGCACCAGGTTGTAGGCGATGCGAAACAGGTATGCCTGGGGCTTGCGCACCAGCTCCGGCCGGGACATGTGCGCGAGGCGGATGAATACCTCCTGAGCCAGATCGTCCACGTCCTGCGGCCGGTTCAGCCGGCGCGCCAGGAACCGATGCAATGCGCCGGCATACCGCTGGAATGCGGTCCCCGCGAAATCCGGTTCCGGCCGGCGGCCATCGGTCATGTCGGGCTCCGCGTCTGCGCAGGCATTCGACGCACCTCTGTCTATATAGAGTGTTCCCGGAGCCATTTACCCAAAAAATGGTTTTTGGCCGGGGTTCCCGCCCTGCGCGCCACTCTAAAGGGTCAGCCAGCCGCGCAAGAAGGGCCAGTCCACCCGCGCGGCGCAACAGACATACACTGAGGGGAGAACCATGCGCGCACTGCTGAGTCTGCTGATCCTGGGATGCCCGCTCTGCGGCATCGCGCAGGCGGATCCGCCCGCCGCCGGCGAGGTTGCTTTCAAGATCGAGCCCCAAGCCATGCCCGAGGCGCTGAATCAATTTGCGCATCAGAGTGGCTACCAGCTGCTATTCCAATCCGAAGTGGCGCGCGACCTGCTCGCCCCGCGGATCGAGGGCACGCTCAAGCCGGAGGCGGCGCTGAAACAGCTGCTGGCCAACTCGGGGTTGAGCTATCGGTTCATCAACGAACATACGATCACGATTCGCGTCATCGACGCCGCACAGTCCTCCCGCTGGGATGCACTAGCCGCAGAGCAGCTGCGTCTCGCCCGAAGTGCCGACGCGCAGCTGGCGGAGGGCAGCGCCGCGAAAGACCCCGCAACGCCGCCGAGGGAGGAGGAATCAAACCAAACCGTCCAGGAAGTGGTGGTCACGGCGCAGAAGCGCGCTCAGGCGCTCAAGGACGTGCCCATGAGTGTCGTGGCGATATCGGGCGCCGAGCTCGAGCGCCGGGGAATCAACAGTACGGTCGATATCGCGCTGTCGGTTCCCGGTGTCTCAGTGCAGGATCGTGGCGGAGCCAATACGCGGTACATCTTTCTGCGGGGACTGGGTAATCAGCGCGGCTCGCAGACCATGGTCGGCGTGTATCTCGATGAGCAGGACGTAACCGGGTTCCCATACTACGCGCTCGATCTGCGGTCTTTCGATCTCGAACGGCTGGAAGTCCTGCGAGGCCCTCAAGGAACGCTCTACGGCAGCGGCGCGATGGGCGGGGTGTTGCGATACATCACCAAGAATGTGGATTTGACCTCGAGGTCCGGTGACGCGTACTTGCGGGCGGCGGTTACCGAAGATGGCGATCCGAGCGAGACGCTCGGCGGAAGCGTGAATCTTCCACTCGTTACCGATGCTTTGGGCGTGCGGGTCGCCGGATTCTACGAGAACGACGGAGGCTGGATGGACCAGCCGGCGCTATCCAAGTCCAACATCAATGACGAGAGGCTATACAGTTTCAGGATCAAGGGTTTGTGGACGCCGACCGAATCGATGCGCATCTCTGCTTTGGTGATGTCGCATCGAAATGACACCGGCGCGCCCAACGTGGGCGAGGACAGTGACGGCAACTATGTACAGCAATTCGGCAGGGCGACTACGCCGTCGGGCGAGAACAACTACGACATCTACAACCTCACCGCGACGTACTCCGCCGATCGTTTCCAGGTCCTGAGCTCGAGCGGCTACTTCGATCAGGAAAATGCATTCAGCGAGTTCAGCTACGTCAATCAAGCCTTGCCGCCGACGCCGCCCACGCCGATCCTCGCACCGAACGACCGGATCGTGACCCGGTCGTTCGTGCAGGAGCTGCGTATCTCCTCCCTGAATTCGAAGGTCTTCAACTGGACGTTCGGCGGCAGTTACCGGGAGGCGGCGCAGCTCAATAGCGGCCTGTTCCTGGTGGGAGTCGGCAGCAGCGTGGTCAACCTCGTGGACACCGTGTACGCCACTTCGAAGGCGGTAGCGGTCTTTGGCGAAGGCAACGTCAGCTTGGGCGAGCGGCTGACCCTGGGCGCCGGTGTGAGGTACTACGAGGACAAGCAGCGCAATATCCCGACCGGCCAGTCCGGTACTTTCGATCAGGTGAGCCCGCGCGTCACCGCCACGTTTTCCGCCACGCGCGACATCAATCTGTACGCGAACATCGCCAAGGGTTTTCGCAGCGGCGGATTCAATACTCCGAGCGCGATCGCGCGGGGCGCCAGCCCTGATTTCCAGCCCGACTACGTTTCGTCGTACGAGCTTGGCGGCAAGGGAGCGCTGGGAAGCCGCCTGAGCTTCGACCTGGCGGGCTTCTATAGCGAATACAAGGATGCCCAGAACACCGGCATCGTGACGATCGGCGGCGTGCCCGTCACGGTGACCGGTAATCTGGGCGATGCCGTGATCAAAGGCATCGATTGGGATCTCGGGCTGAAGATCACGCGGGATTTCTCGATCGGCACCGGCGGAGAGTATCTCCATGGGCGCTACACGCGCATCGATCCCAACGCGCGCAACGTGAGCGCTGCCGTCGGCGATCGGCTCACGCAAGTGCCCGACTATCACTATAACGTCTGGCTGAAGCATGACCTGCATCGCTGGCTCGGGGGAGAACGGGGGTTTGTGCAAATCGACTACAACAAGCAAGGGCCGATGTTCATCGGAACCCAGGTCGCGGGAGCCCTGTTCGGCCGGTCCGATATCATCGATATGCTGAATGCGTCGATCGGTTGGGAGAGGGCGAACTGGACCGTCAGTCTCTTCGGACGCAATCTGCTCAATGACCGCGGGTCCATCGACGCGCAGACCATCAATAGCCTTTCCGCCAGGTCCCGCCCGCGCACGTATGGCGTGAACGTCCGGCTGTCCTTCGATTGACCCCGGGATGAGCATGATGGACCGGCGCGGTTTCATCGCTGCGGCTGCCGCGGCCAGCGCGGGGCTGAGCATGACCCCTGACGCGCGAGCGGATAGTGCGGGCGGCGGTGGGCGCGAGCGCGATAGCACCGTTACGCGGCTCCAGGAGTGCCTGGCGCGTCACCGCGTGCCGGGCGCGAGCGTGGCAGTCCTGCGCGACGGCGAGCTGAGTACCGCGGCCGCCGGCGTCGTGAACGTGAGCACCGGTGTCGAGCTGACGCCCGACACGGTCATGCATATCGGCTCGATCACCAAAGTTTTGAACACGACGCTCGTGATGCAGCTCGTCGATGAGGGGCGCGTCGATCTGGATGAGCGGATCGTGCGCTACCTTCCGGACCTGAAGCTGCGGGACCGCGGCGCGCTCGAGCGGATCACGGTGAGGATGCTTCTGAACCATACCTGCGGGATCGACGGGAACACGCTGCCCGATCGCGGTCATGACGAGGAAACGATCGAAAACGGCATTCGACGGCTCGCGGAACTGGGACAGTTGCATCCTCCCGGCGCCGAATACTCCTATTCCAACGCGGGCATGGCCATCGCGGGCTACTTGGCGCAACGGCTGACCGGACGGAGCTGGTACCGGCTGGTGCGCGAGAGGATCTTCGAGCCCCTGCAGATGACGCACGCGGCGGCTTTGCCCGAAGAGGCGCTACTGCACAGGGCCAGCGTGGGTCACTACCTCGATGCCGCTTCGGGAAGCGTGCGGCGCACATCGCATGCCTTCCTGCCGCTCGGCTTCGCTCCAGCCGGCGCATCGCTCATGATGTCGGCCCGCGACCTGGTCAAGTTCGCAAGCGCCCACATGGCTCAGGGCGTTGGGGACAATGGCACGCGAATCCTGTCGGCCGCCGGCGTGCGCGCCATGCAGCAGGTGACGGTGAACAATGCCGGCAAGGGCTATGTCGATGAGAACGTGGGATTGGGATGGATGATTTCCCCGGACGGCCTGCTGAGCCATGCCGGCGGCGGGCCGGGCATCATTGCTCAGCTCTTCGTGCTTCCCGAACGCCGGGCGGCGGTGGCTGTTCTCACCAATGCAGCGCACGGAGTGCGGGTGATCGATGAGTGGATGGCGCCGTGGTTCAAAGATCACGGTGTCGAACCGGTCAACCTGCCGAAGGTCCAGCGGCCCTCGCAGCGCGTGAGCATCGACCCGGGCAGATATGTCGGCGTCTATGAGAATGTGATGGACCGCTTCCTTATTGCCGCGACTCCGGATGGACTGACCCTGTCTTCCCAAGCCAAGTATGCGCTCTACGAGAATGTTTCCCTCGAGCCGACGCCCCCCAAACGGCTGATTGCGCTCGGCGACGACCGGTTCCTGCTGGAGCGTGGCGGCGGGAACGATCGTTTGTCGGATGCGCCGCGCGTATTCGCATTCAGAGGAGCGGTTTCCGCGGACCGCATGCGCTATCTCGGGCTCGGCGGCCGTCTCTATCCAAAAGTCTCATAACTCCGGTCAGGCAACCCGGCCGGGGATGTCAACGCGCCGTTGACACCGTGCTCTCCTGGGGAACTTTCCCCGCGCGCAGCGCTCTATCCAACGCCGGGGTGCCATCGAAGGGACGGCGGCACTCCTGCGTTCCCGAGCTATGCGAGAAGGGGTACTGCCATGAATCCGATCCGCTTGTTGGCCGCGGCGCTGTTGGGTGCCGCTTCGATGGGGTCCGCTGCCGCATTCAGTGAAACTCTGGCAGTGACCGGCGCCACCATCATCGACGGTACCGGCGCCGCGCCGATTTCCGGCGGCACGGTCCTGATCAAAGACGGCCGGATCGCCGCCATCGGCAAGGCCGGCGACGTCAAGGTGCCGGGCGGGACGAAAAAGATCGACGCGCAGGGGAAATACGTGATCCCCGGCCTGATGGACGCCAATCTCCACCTGTTCCTCAATCTCGACCTGGAAACGCTGGTCAAATACGAGGGACGCTACCAGGACATCATCATCGAAGCGGCGCAGATCGCGCTGAAAACCGGCCAGACCACGGTGTTCGACACCTGGGGCCCGCGCAAGCCGCTGATCCAGGCCCGTGACATGATCAACGCCGGCAAGGTACCCGGCGCGCGCTTCTACATCGCCGGCAACATCCTCGGTTTCGGCGGCCCGTTCTCGTCGGATTTCCGCGAGGACGCCGCGAAGTTCGTCAGCAAGGCCTTCGTCAAGCGCACCAACGAGCTGTGGGAGGACAACACCGGGCAGGCGCTCCTGTGGATGGGGCCGGAAGAGGTGCGGCAGGAGATCCGCAAGTACACCGGCATGGGCGTTGATTTCCTGAAGTACGGCGCCAGCGGACATCACGGTCTCGACATGCGTTTCATCTCGCTGTCGCCGCGGGCGCAAAGGGCCATCGTCGAAGAGGCGCACCGCGCAGGCATCACGGTGCAGACCCATACCTCCTCGGTCGAGAGCCTGGATCTGGCCATCGATGCGGGCGTGGACATCCTGACGCATTGCGATGCCTCCGGCATGACGACGCCGATTCCGGAAGCGACGCTGCGGAAGATCGCGGAAAAGAAAGTGCCCTGCTCGATCCTGCCGATCACGCAGCGCCGGCTCGACGCCGACGTGAAGAAGAAGCCCGAGCACTACTTCGTGCAGTTCGAGCAGACGATGAAGATCAACGAGCGCAACATGATCAAGGCGGGCATTCCGATGCTGCTGTCCACCGACGCCGGCATCGCCAACCCCGTGCTCGATGCCGAGGCCGCCGCCGCTGGCGAAGTGACGGTCGACCCGCGCACCGCGCTGGGCGAAGGCCACTTCAATGCCCTGCAGACGCTGCAGGAACTGGGCATGGAGCCTCTGGAAATCCTGAAGACCGCGACCAGCAACATCGCCCGGGCATACAAGAAAGACGCCGATATCGGCACGCTGGAGCCCGGCAAGCTCGCCGACCTGGTGATTCTCGACAAGAACCCGCTGGAGGACGCCCGCAACTACCGCGCCATCAACGCCGTGATCAAGGACGGCCACCCCGTCGATCTGGCCGCGCTGCCGGTAAATCCCATCATAAGCTCGATGAAGCCCCCGGCCCCCAAATCAACGACCACCGCTTCGACACAACCTTAGAGCTGCCACTCACCAAACGCGTCAGGCGCGGGCGAAGTTGTCGCCGGCAACGGAGTGAGACCGAAAACCCCGGTTGACCATACACTTGTGTCCGTACTATAACCGCCGACGCTGCCGCAGCCCGTCATCGACGTGAGCTGCCCGCGGCTGCGATGCAAACGGCCTGCGGGCCCCGAGAATGCGACGTTCGCATGACTGCGTTGGGGGAGCTCTACCGGTGACGTTCAACCATCCGAAAGGCCTGTTCATCTGCTTCGGCACCGAGCTGTGGGAGCGCTTCAGCTACTACGGCATGCGGGCCCTGCTCATCTTCTATCTCACCCAGCATTTCCTGTACTCCGACGAACAAAGCTACGCGATCTACGGCGCCTATACCTCGCTTGCCTGGGCGTTGCCCGTGATCGGCGGCATCGTAGCGGATCGCTACCTGGGCTCGCGCAAGGCCGTGACCGTCGGAGCCATCCTGCTGGCCGCGGGCCAGCTGCTGCTGGCTGTCGAAGGGCCGCCGGCGATCGAAAAAGTCGTCGACGGCGCGCAGGTGATCGAGCGTCATCCGGGCTACCTGAGCCTGTTCTACCTGGCGCTGGCGCTGATCGTGTCGGGCGTCGGTTTCCTGAAGACCAATATCTCGACCGTGGTCGGCGCGCTGTATTCCAAGGACGATCCGCGCCGCGACGCGGGGTTCACGATCTTCTATCTCGGCATCAATCTGGGCGCCGCGATCTCGCCGCTCCTCTGCGGCTGGGTCGGACAGAAGTACGGCTGGAACTATGGGTTCGGCCTGGCCGGCATCGGCATGCTCGCGGGGCTGTTGTTGTTTCTGTGGGGCCAGCGCTTTCTGGAAGGCCACGCCGAGCCGCCGGATCCCGAGCGCCTGCGCCAGACCGTGTTCCTCGGGCTCAATCGCGAATGGCTCAACTATCTCGGCGCGATAGTCATGGTGCTCGTGGCCTGGCAGCTGATCGAGCATCAGGAGATCATCGGCCGCGTGCTGGGCGGATTCGGCGCCGTGCTGGCGGCGGGGATCCTGTATTTCTCGTTCGCCCGCTGCACGCCGGTCGAGCGCGACCGCATGATGGTCGTGGCGGCGCTGATCGCGATGTCGATCCTGTTCTGGGCGCTCTACGAGCAGATGGGCAGTTCCCTCAACCTGTTCTCCGACCGGCTGGTGGATCGGATGATCTTCGGCTTCGAGATCCCGGCCTCGCAGCTGCAGGCGCTGCCGGCGATCTTCGTCATCATCTTTGCGCCGGCGTTCGTGGTGCTGTGGGCGGCGCTGGGCCAGCGTAAGTCGAACCCGAACATTCCGGTCAAGTTCGCCATCGGCCTGGCGTTGATCGGCCTGGCATTCATGATGCCGGTCATCGGCGCGACGGTCGCCGGCGCGGGCCACAAGATCGGCCTCCTCTGGTTCATGCTGCTGTTCCTGCTGATGGTGTTCGGCGAGCTGTGCATGGCGCCCATCGCCATGAACATGATCACGCGGCTCTGTCCCAAGCGCGTGGTGGGCATGATGATGGGGACTTACTTCCTCTCGCTGTCCATCGGCAGCTTCGTCGCCTCGCGCCTGGCCAAGCTCACCGCGCTTAAGGGGACGGTCGACATCAGCACCATCGACACGGCGATCCTCACCTACACCTCGAGCTTCAAGGTGTTCGCGGCCATCGGCATCGGCGCCGGAGTGCTGGTCTATCTGTTCTCGCCGCTGATGTACGGGCGCATGCATGAGCACAGCGAGCAATACGGCGTCAGTTGGATCGCCAGGCTCTACCCCCGGCGCGCTGCGCAGCCCTCAACAAAGGTGGACTATGAATAGACGACTGATCGAAGTTGGTACCGTGCTCCTGTGCGCGGGCCTGCTGGCTGCCTGCCAGCGTTCCTCCTCGGACGCGAAGAGCCCGAAGGTCACCGCCGAGAACTACGCGAACGCGGAGAAGTGGCTCAAGGGCAATGCCTTCGCGAAGGTGAAAAACCTGTTCGTCAAGCCTTACTGGATCGCCGGGGAAGATCACCTGTTCTGGTACCAGCGCGAGACTGCGCAGGGCCATGAGTTCACGCTGGTGGACGCGGCGAGCGGCGAGAAGTCGGGCGCCTTCGATCATCAGGCGCTGGCCGCCGAGCTCCAGCGGCTCGGCGAGAAGGAAGTCGACGCGGCGAAGCTCCCGCTGACCGACCTGGTCTTCGCCGACAAGCGCTCCGGCATGACCTTCGCCGTGAACGACGACAAATATCGGTGCGGGCTTGCGCCGCTGAAGTGCGAGCGGCAGCGCCAGGCGGTGCCCGACGGTGTGCTGGCTTCGCCCGACGGCCGCTGGGGCATCAAGACGCAGAAGGACAACATTGTGCTAGTAGACCTCAAGCAAGGCACCCAGCGCCCGCTCACGCAGGACGGTCAGCCGCATTTCGGCTACGGCATCTACTACGGCAACTGGTATGCCGCGTACGTTCCGCGCGAGCGCGCCGGCAAGCCGGTGGTGCCGATGGCGTCGCAGTGGGGACCGGGCTCGCAGTACGTGCTCGTCTCCCGTCTCGATGAGCGGCACGTGGCCGAGTATCCGTTCATGGAATCGGCGCCGGCGGACGGAAGCTTTCGACCGAAGGTGCATCTGCCGCGGATTCCGCTGACCGGGGAGGAGCCGCCCAAGCTCGAGTGGTTCATCATCCATGTTCCGTCGGGACGCAAGGTCCACGTCGACCTGCCGTACGAGAAGCTCCTGTACATGCACGAGGACTGGACGGCGCTGGCGGATTTCTGGTGGGACGAGCCGGCGGGCAAGCTCCGTACGATTGCTTATGGCGACAACAAAGGTTCGGCCTACTTCTTCGAGATCGATCTGCGCACCGGCAAGGCGCGATCCGTGGTCGAGGAGCAGATGTCGCCGCGCATGGACCTGAACTCCACGCCCTACAATCCGCCCAACGTGCGCTGGCTGCCGAAGTCGGGGAATATCCTCTGGTTCTCGCAGCGCAGCGGCTGGGGCCATCTGTATCTCTACGACGGCGCCACCGGCAAGCTGAAGAATGCGGTCACTCAGGGCGATTGGCTGGTGCGCGACCTGATCGCCATCGATGAGGACAGGCAGCGCATCTACTTCACGGCGGGCGGCAAGGAGCCCGGCGATCCCTACCATCGGTATCTGTATCGCGTGAATTACGACGGCAGCGATCTGACGCTGCTCACGCCCGAGAAGGCCGATCACATGGTGACGACGCCGGCCAACGAGGTGTGGGCGTCGGCGGCCGCGGAAGCGCACGAGGTTCTCTCGCCGGACAAACGGTTCGCCGTCTACAACTACTCGCGCATCGACGATCCGACGCGCACCGCGATCGTGTCGACCGACGGCGGGACGCCGAAGATATTCGAGACGGCGGATGCCAAGGCGCTGTATGACGACGGCTGGCGCAATCCCGAGCCGTTTGTCGCCAAGGCGGCCGATGGCAAGACCGATCTGTATGGCCTGCTGTACAAGCCGGCGAAAATCCGCTCGGGCGTGAAATATCCGATCGTCGATCGGCAGTACGCCAGCCCGCTGACGGCGGTGGTGCCGCATAACTTCATGACTGCGATCCTCGGACCGTCGGGGCGCGCCCGCGCGGCCTCGATGGCGGAGCTGGACTTCGCCGTCGTGGCGATCGACGCCCGCGGCACGACGTTCCGCTCGCGCGAGTTCTCGCACTATTCCAACGGCAACCTCAACACCATCGGGCTGGAGGATCACATCTCCGCCATTCGCGAGCTGGCGAAGAAGAATCCCTGGATGGATATCGACCGCGTCGGCATCGATGGCGCCTCGTACGGTGGATTCACGGTGTTTCGCGCCATGTTCGAGTTCCCCGATTTCTTCAAGGTGGGCGCCTCTGAGGTGGGGACGGGGAGCGTGAGCAGCATGTATCCGGATTCGCACTGGGAGGCCTACCACGGGCGCGTGAAGTACGCCAATGGCGGCGTGCTGCGCACGAAGCCAGACGAGCGGCCGGTCAACTATCTCAACAACGACAACTCGCTGCAGTCGAAGAATCTGAAAGGCAAGCTCCTCATCACGCTATGCGAGCTGGACGAGAACGTGCTGCCGGGGAGTACGCTGCAGGTGATCGACAGCCTGGTGCGGGCGGACAAGGATTTCGATATGTACTACTTTCCGAACGAGCCGCATCGGGTGCGCTCGCCGTTTCTGATTCGCAAGATATGGGATTACTTTGTGCGCAACTTGCATGGGCAGGAGGCGCCGGAGTATCACATCACCAGCACGGACTGAGGGGGTGGGGCGGAGTGGTAGGGCGAGATCGGGGGCTCACATCGCGGGGGGGGGGGGGGGGTTGGCGTGCACGGCGGGCATTGCACCGGCAACGCGAGGAGAGGGCCGCCGCCGGTGCCATGATCTGTGGGGAGTCTGTTTGACAGCGCGAGCGGAGTGCCTCCGATAAAACGCGCCGCTACGGCGGCTTCGCGTCTTCGCTATGTTGCGGCCCGCCGTGCACGCCAACCCCCCTCCACCCCCGACGCTGTGAGCCCCGTGGTAGTGCTGAGGCCCGCTGTTTGACGTAAGCGGGGGCAGGACTCAGCTGACCAACGCAGTAGAGCGGGCTATCGAACGGACGACATCGTTGTCGGGGGCGGCTATCGTGCGCGGATGATCAGTGCCTCACCGCTGGTCTCGAACTGCAGCGCGGGATCCTTTGCTAGGAATTTGAGCAGCGATTCCGGATCGTCGGCGTCGAAGACGGCGATGTATTGACGTTTGCGGATCGCCTCGCCCTCGATGCGGATCTGCGGCTCGCGGTTGTAGCGGTTGAACTCGGCGGCGATGTCCTCCAGAGATTCCCGGTCGAAGACCAGCCGTCGTTCGCGCCACGCGGTGACTTGTTTGATGTCCACCGGCGCGTGCCGGGTGATCTGGCCGTGATCGGACAGGCTGACCGCCTGGCCGGCGACCAGGCGCGCGGCTTGAACCTGCACGATGCCTTCGATGACGGAGACGCGGGTCTCGTCGCTGCGGCGATCGACGTTGAACTGCGTGCCGATGGCCTGGACGACGGCGCCCGAGGCCTGCACGCGGAACGGGCGGGTCGCGTCCTGTTTGACCTTGAACAGCGCCTCGCCTTCGATCAATTGGATGTCGCGCGAGGTCTCCGAGAAGTGCACCGTGATCCGCGAGCGCGCATTCAGATGCACGACGGAGCCGTCGGCAAGCTCGACGGCGCGCTGCTCGCCCACGGTGGTCGAGTAACGCTCGCCGGCGTGGAATCCACCAACAAACCACACCAGGGCTGCCGCCGCCAGCGAGGCGGCCGCTGCGGCCCAGCCGACCATCCATTTTCCAGCTTTGCGGCGCCCGGGGGTGGGCGCCAGGGAAACGTCGCCGTCGCGCGCGAGTTCTCCCGCAGACGTTCTGGGCGGCTCGGAGGGGACTGACCTTTCATCCGGGCTCAAGGTCACGACGTTTGTAGCCTCGCCTGACGGGACGGCTTCGATCGGCATGCTGTGTTCGGGATCGAACCCGGCGACCAGCCGATTGATGGCCGTCGTCCTCAGGAACATCTGCAGGTGGAGCGGGGATTCCAGCAGCCAGTCTGCGAATGCCGCATGCTCGGTGGGTCCGGCTCCCTCGAGAGCCAGCAGCCATTCGGCTGCCTGCTCGGCCACCCGGTCCAGCTCTTCCTTACGGCGGATATTCGTGCTCATGGCCGTGGCCTTACCGTTCCCATTTCATCGTATTGAGGCGCGCGTGCGCTTCGCAGATGTATTTCTTGACCGTGTGCGCGGAGATGCCGAGCTGCTCGGCGATCTCGTTCCACGAGAACCCGTCGCGCAGCCTGAGCAGCATCACGTTGCGATGCATGACCGGCAATGACTTGAGGAGCCGCTCGACTTGGCGCTCGGCACCGACTTGATCGGCGAGTGCGTCGTGGCGGAACTCGGTGGGGAACTCGACCTGGTGCTCGACCATGTTGGAGTCGAACTTGACCGGTTCGCCGCTGCGGCGCATCTGGAACTGGGCGACGACCTGAGTCGCCACGAAATAGACATAAGCGTGCGGCTCGCGCACGAATTCCGCCTTGCTGAAGCGCAGCAAGCGCAGGTAGACCTCCTGGGCCAGGTCATGGGCGTCCTGCTGGCGGCCGAGGCGGCGCACCAGAAACTTATGCAATTCAGGGCCATACCGGTCGAACACCGCTGCCGCGAGTGCGTCCGCCGGGGTGGGAGCTTTGGCTTTCATGCGTGGTGCTTCGACACGTAATCCGTACCTCCTAAGAGTTGCCGACCCGGTCCGGCGGGGTAGGTCATTTTTTTACCCCGGCCGCCGCCGCGCGCTGCTCTTACGGGGCGAGGTTGGTGTATTAAGCGGAGCGGAATCATGAGAAAGATAATCCAGCGCGCGCTACTTGGCATTCTTCTTCCGTGCGCCTTTGCGGCGGCCAAGGAGGCGCCGACCGAGCCGGTGAGCGTCAACATCGATGCACCCTCCCTGGGTCAGGCGCTCATTCAATTCACGCAACAATCCGGCCTGCAGCTGATCTTCCCGACCAGCGGACCGAGTGCTGCGCTGCCGGCGCCGCATGTCGCGGGTACATACACCCCTCGCGCGGCGCTGGAGCGGTTGCTCAAGAACTCGGGGCTGACGTTCGAGTTCATCAACGAGCGCACCATCGCGATCATCGATCCGAACGACAAAGAAACGCCCACGGCGGGCGCCGCGGGTGCTGCGGCGGAGCAGGCAACGTCCGCGGGCACCGTTCAGCGGGGATTGCGGTTTGCACGCGGGGAGGGGCGGCAAACGGCGGGACGCGGACCTGCTTCGGTGGATGAGAAGCAGTCCGAGCCAGGCTCCTCGAAAGATGCCGATTCCAGCGCTATTTCCGAGGTCATCGTCACCGCGACCAAGCGCGCCGAGAACATTCAGGACGTTCCAATCAGCATCACCGCCATCACGGGGGAGGAGATCGACCGGCGCGGACTCGTCAATGCCGAGGACTATCTGCGTGGAATTCCGGGCGTGAACCAGGTCGATGCCCCGCAAGGTCAATCCATCGTCATCCGCGGCATGGAGACTGCACCCTCCAACCAGAACTTTGCCGCCGGCGGTACGACTGCCACGTATTTTGGCGAGACCCCGACCAGCAGCTCCGCGGGCGTAGGAAGCAGCACGAATGTCGATATCAAGCTCGTTGACATCGAACGAGTCGAAGTTCTGCGCGGGCCGCAGGGGACCGCGTTCGGTAATTCCTCGATGGGCGGAGCGGTGCGGACGATTCCAGTGCCGCCGAAGCTGGATCGCATCGAGGGCAAGGTGGCCGCGGGGTACTCGATGACCTCCGGCGGCGGAGACGATAACTACAACCTGCAGGCGATCGGCAATCTTCCGCTCATTACCGGCAAACTCGGGATCCGCGCGGTGGCTTATCAGAGCCAGGACAGCGGCTACTACCGCAACGCCGCGGGCTCCGACGCCTTTCTCCAGTCGGCGGCCGCCCGATACGGTGCGCAAGCCGTCGCCAGGGATGCAGACGATGTCGGTGCATACTACGTCCGCGGCGGGCGAATCGCTGCGTTGATGCAGGCGACGGACGATCTCAGGTTCACGCTGAGCTATTTGGCGCAGAAGGCCGAGATCGACGGCACGTCCGTGGCGACCACGGCGACTTACGAGCAGGCGCTGTATCAGGTCGCGCCAGAGCATTTCGTGCGCGGACAGACCGGCGGCGTCTCCGACATGGACATCGGTATCGCGAACGCGACGATGGAGTACGACCTGGGCTGGGGAAATCTGCTCGCCACCTATTCGCATACCAAGAGCGGCTCGACCATTGCGCTGCCCTTCCAGGTGTTCGGCCGCGACTGGCCGCTGTCCTACTACTTCGACAGCGATCATCGCGAGGATGTGGGCGAGGTGCGGCTGGCGACGCAGTTCTCCAAGACATGGAACTTCCTCGCCGGCGTGTACTACGAGAAGCTCGAGGACGAGGCGTTCGTCGACTATGTCTGGACCGGCGATCCCGTGACGGCCGGCGCCGTGTGCGTCCGCTGTCCCGGACAAAGATTCATCGGCGACGGCCTGTACGACCGCGAGCTCAAGCAGAAGGCGGCGTTCGGCGAAGTGTCCTGGGAATTTCTGCCGAAGCTGACCCTCACGGGTGGCGTGCGGGTCTATAAATACGAGCGCACCACGGCACAGGAGCTTAGCGGTCCTCTCCTGGCGGGAAACATCGGTGCAGTGCTTGCCAACACGGACGATCTCGATGCGTCGGGCTCGAACTTCCGCGCCAATCTGAGCTACAAGCCCACGGAGGACGCGCTCCTCTACGCGGGCTGGGCGCAAGGTTTCCGGTTCGGCAGGGCGCAGCCGCCGTTGGTGCAGTGTGACTCCAATGGCGATGGCCTCGTCGATGGGACCAGTATCAGCGTCGAATCGACCGGTCGCGTCAATTCCGATGATGTAGACAGCTATGAGGTGGGCGCCAAGCTCGGTCTGTTGAACCGGCGTCTGACCGTCGATGCCGCGGTCTTCCGCATGAAGTGGTCCAATATACCGGTGGGCGTGATTGCCGGCACCTCGGCCGCAGGCTGCGGCATCACATACACCACCAATGCCGGCACGGCTCAGTCCGAAGGGGTCGAGTTGCAGGCGCACTTCCAGATCACCGAGCCGTTGCGGGTCGATTTCGGCGGATCCTGGATCGACGCTTCGCTCACCGAGGACGTGCCGGTACAGGGCTTCAAGGACGGCGACCGGCTGCCGGGCTCTCCGGAGGTCAATGCGAACGTGGGCGCTCAGTATGATTTTGCGATCGCCGGCCACCGGGCCTCCGTGCGCCTCGATTCGATGTATGTCGGGGAGTTCTACGGCAACGTGCAGCAGTCCGCCAACACCAAATCCGGCGACTACGTGCGGCTCGATGCCTCGATGAGGATGCTGATGGGCAATCTCGCTTTGGATCTGTTCGTACGCAATTTGACCGACGAGAATGCCTTTACCTTCCGCGGCGTCGGCGTTCCCGCCGCGAGCCGGCCGATTTGGGGCGACTTTTTCGGTTACCGCCTGCGGCCGCGCACGGTCGGACTGCAGCTCGGTTACTCATTCTGAGGTGCGTCACGAACGAAATCGTTGAACAAACTTGAAGCCGGTCAGAGTTGGCTCTTGCCACGTGAGTTCGCTACCGCGCCGCCGAGCTTCTCCACCGCGTGTACGCGAATCCCAATAGCGCGAACCACACCGGCGCCACGTACAGCGCCACCCGCGTCCCCGCATCCAGTGACAGCATCGCCGTCACCGCCAGCAGGAACGCGATGACGAGCCAGTTGGACACCGGCGCGCCCGGCATCTTGAACTGAGAGGGTGGCTCGCGGCCTTCGGCGATCGCGCGCCGGTAGTTCAGGTGCGCGAGCATGATGATGATCCACGTCCACAGGGTGCCGACCAGCGCGATGCTCGTGACCCACGTGAACACCTTTTCCGGCACGAGCGCGTTCAGTGCGACACCGATCAGCATTATCGCCGCCGAGACCGTCACGCCGCGGACCGGCACATGGCTGTTGCTCAGATGGCCGAGCGCGCGCGGTCCCTGGCCCTTTTGCGCGAGAAAGAAGAGGAAGCGCCCGGTGCTGTACAAACCGCTGTTGCACGAGGAGGCGGCGGCCGTGATGACCACGAAGTTGATCACGTGGCCCGCGCCCGGGATGCCCAGCCGTTCGAACACGATCACGAACGGGCTGACCGCAGGATTCAGCTGGTTCCAGGGGATCAGCGACATGATGATCACCAGCGCGCCGATGTAGAACATGAGGATCCGGTAGATGATGCTGTTGACGGCGCGCGGGATCGCGGTCTGCGGGCTCTGGGCCTCGGCGGCCGTCATCGCGACCACTTCGACGCCCGAATACGCGAACGCGACGATCTGCATCGTCAGCAGCACGCCGAGCACTCCGAACGGAAAGAGGCCCTCGTGGCTCCATAGGTTCGCGACGCTCGCGGTCGGGCCCAATTCGCTGACGCGGAATACGAGGATGAAGATGCCGGCGGCGATCAGCAGGACGATCGTCGCCACCTTGATGATCGCGAACCAGAACTCCATCTCGCCGAATACGCGCACCGCCAGCATGTTCGAGCCGTAGAGCAGCAGCAGGATGCCGAGCGCCGACACCCATTGCGGGATGTCGGGGAACCAGTAGTGCATGTAGATGCCGATGGCCGTGATCTCGACCATGCCGGCCACGACCCACAGGAACCAATACGTCCAGGCCGTCGCGAAACCGGCGAACGGGCTGACGAACTCCTCCGCGATGACCGCCAGCGCTCCGGAGACCGGCCGGCGCACCAGCAGCTCGCCGAGCGCGCGCATGATGAAGAACACCGCGGCGCCGGCGACGATGTAGTTGAGCAGAAGCCCCGGCCCCGCGGCCTGAATGGCCTTGGCGGAGCCGAGGAACAAACCGACGCCGATCGTGCCGCCGATCGCGATCAGCTGGATATGGCGCGGACGCAGCTGGCGTGTGAGATGTTCCGACATCAGTTCCACTTCCACGCGGTGCTGGAGTCGCGGCACCCGCCGCCTTCATGTCCGGTCCAGGCGCGCCCGCGGATTGCGCGGCCACTCGCCGCACGCGTCGCTTCACCATTGCGCAGCGCCTGCACGCCATTCACCCAGACGTCGTCGACGCCCGTCGCCAACTGATGGGGCTTCTCGAAGGTGGCGTGATCCTGGATCGTGTCGGGATCGAATACCACGACGTCGGCGAAGTAACCCTCTTTAAGCAGACCCCGATCCGTCAGGGAGAGAACTGAAATGGGGAGGGCGGTCAGTTTGTGGATCGCATCCTCGAGCGGGATCACCTTCTCGTCGCGGACATACTTGCCGAGCAGGCGCGCGAAATTGCCGTACGTGCGCGGATGGCGGTTCGATTTGAGGAACACGCCCTCCGGAGCGGGCGCGTCCGCGTCGGAGTTGAACATGACCCAAGGCAATGCGATCTGGCGCTTGATGTTGTCTTCCGACATCAGGAAGTACGCGACGTCGACGCGCGTGCCGTCCTGGATGACCAGGTCGATCGCCGCGTCCTCGGGGCTCACGCCGCGCTCCTTGGCGACCTGGGCCACCGTCTTGCCCATCAAGGGTTTGAGGGCCTCGGTCTTGAATCCAAGTAACAACACGCCTTCGGGACCCGCAGCGCGGAACAGGTTTTCCCAGTCGGGCGAGCTCTTGCGCATTTCAGCGATGACGCGCTTGCGCGTGGCGGGCTCCTTGAGCCGCGCTATCCAGGCCTCCAGGCCCCCGTCCTGCACCCAGGGCGGCATCGCCGCGTCGAGGCCGGTCGCGCCGGCCGTGTACATATACATGTCCGCGGTGATGCGCGTTCCAGCCGCGCGCGCGGCCTCCACCTCGCGAACTACGCTATCCAGCTTGTTCCAGTTCGACTTGCCGGCCATCTTGAGGTGATAGATCTCGGCCGGCCCGCCCGAAGCTTTGGCGATATCGATCGTCTCCTTCACGGCCTCGAGAATTTTCGCCCCTTCGCTGCGCATGTGCGCGCTGTACATTCCGCCGCAGCGGGCGGACTCCTTTGCCAGCTCGATCAGCTCCGGTGTCTTCGCATAATTGTTGGGCGCGTAGATCAGCGCAGTCGTGACGCCCAGCGCGCCTTCTTCCATCGCCTGGCGCACGAGCTTGCGCATCTCATCGAGCTGCGCGGGCGTCGGCTGGACAGCCTTCTCGCCGAGAACATTGGTGCGGACGGTGCCCGCGCCGACGAAGGAAGCGATATTCGGCGCGATGCCGCGCTTCTCGAGCTTGGTCAGATAGTCGCCCAGCGTCGTCCAGTCGATCTCGTACTGGATGTCCGACTGGCGCTGCTTGCCGAGCCGCTTCATCTCCGGGGTCATCGGACCCATGGAGCCTTCGCCCATGACCTCGAGGGTCACGCCCTGGCGCAGGTCGCTCAGCGCGCGGCCGTCGACGATCAGCGAATCCTCGGGATGGGCGAGCATATTGACGAAGCCCGGTGAGACGGCCTTGCCGCTTGCATCCACCTCTTCGCGCCCGGATTGAGGAGCCTTCGGACCCACATAGGCAATCCGGTCGCCTTTGATTGCGACGTCTCCCGTGAAGGGGGCTTGCCCGAAGCCGTCGTAGATCGTGCCTCCCCGTATGACGACGTCGTAGGCGCGGTCCGCCGGCGGCTGTCCGGCATCTTTGGCGGAATCGCTCTTCGGTCCGCAGCCGGCAACCAAGGCCGCCAGGCCGGCAAACGCGAGCACGGAAACAGCAGTGCGTTGGATCATGGCCGAGCTCCGTAAAAGTTAAGTGCAGGTAGCGGGCCGGCGTGCCGTCGACTTTCCGGCCATCGGCCATGATGGTGCATGGCGAAAGACCCGGACAAGTCATCATTGCTAATCGATGCTTTAGGGATACTTCTGGGGTACCCACGAACGTACGGTATGCACTGCGGTCATAGGATCGCGTAAAGTGCACGGCCGGCGAATACGAGGGGGTACTCAGGCGTGGACAACACCAATGGCAGAAGCTCCATCACTCCGGATACGGGATTCGCAGCGCCGGCCCAAGGCAGGACGCGCCGCGAGTTCATGCGCGACATGGTGGCCGCGGCGGCGATCTCGTCGGCGGCCGGCATTTCGGGCGCCACCGCCCAGAGCGTGAACAAGGGCGCCAGCCGCAAGGGCGACGATGCCAACGACCGCAGCCCGGGCCGGGATGTCATGGCGATCCATCGCTCGACCATCGTCATCAACGGCCTCGATCCTTCCAGCCTCAGCGTCGAATACCTGGACATGCACAAGCAGGCGGCGATTTCCGGCTGGCTGCGCGCCGAGCATCAGACGCTGGCCGACTTCGCCGATTCCCACGCCTTCTACGACAAACATCGCGATCGCATCGTGGCGGTGCGGACCGTGCGCGAGATTCGCGAGGCCTACCGGCAGGGCAAGCTCGCGCAGATCCTCGGCTGGCAGTCTTCCGAGCAGCTCACTCATGACAGCAACGAAGGCGCGCTCGGCGGTCCGGCCATCGCCAACCTGCGTGCGTACTACGAGATGGGACTGCGCACCTGCGGTATCGCCTACAACCTGGCCAATGATTTCGGCGCCGGGTGCCTGGAGCCGCAGAAGGGCCTCACGCGCAACGGCCGCCGGCTGGTGGAGAAGATCCACGAGCTGCGCATCCTGCTCGACGTCGGCGGCCACACGGGCGAGCAGACTTCGCTCGATGCGCTGGCGATGTCCTCCGGCGTGCCGGTGATCTGCTCGCACACCAACATCAAGACGCTGAACGACAATCCGCGCTGCACGAGCGACAAAGTGATCGAAGCCATCGCCGCGACCGGCGGAGTGATCGGGCTGACCTGCTTCAACGATTTCCACGTCCGTACGCGCGACGACGCCGACGTGCTGCACAGTCCGCAGGTCGGCCTGGACAAACATCTCGACCAGTACGATTACCTGAAGAAGCTGGTGGGGGTCGATCACATCGGCCTGGGGCCGGACTTCACCTACCTCGGCACCAAGCCCGTGCCCGTGCCCTACACGCCCAAGCGCGCAGGCGAAGTCGAGGAGTTCACTGAAGTGAACCCGAATGGCAGCCAGAATTACTCGACCTCGGAAGCCTACGGGTACCTCCGCCAGCCTTACACGTACGTCAAAGGTTTCGAGAAGATCTCCGAGCTGCCCAATGTCACTCGCGGGCTGATCCAGCGCGGCTGGTCGACGGCGGAGATCCGCAAGGTGCTCGGCGAAAACTGGCTGCGCGTGTATGAGAAGGCGTGGGGCGCGTGAGCGTGGTCCGTCAAGCGTACGCGACCGCTTGGGTGCGGGAAGAGGGCCGGTCGCCGGCCGCGAGTCCATCCGCACGCTGAGCCAGGGGCATCGCATAAACAAACAACCTACGGGGCCATGATGAACAACTCGTCTCGGGTCTATCGCGTCTACATCCTGCCCGGCCTGGTGTTCCAGTCCGTCATGATCGGCGGCGGCTACGGCACCGGCCGTGAAATCGTCGAATTCTTCACGCGCTTCGGACTTCTCGGCGGCCTTCTCGGGCTCGGGCTGGTCATGGTGTGCTTCGCGGTGCTGCTTGCGGTCAGCTACGAGTTCGCCCGCGTGTTTCAGGCGTACGACTACCGGCGCTTCTTCCGGGAGCTTCTCGGCAAGGGCTGGATCATCTTCGAAGTGCTGTACCTGATGATGTTCGCGATCGTGCTGGCGGTCATCGCCGCCGCGGCGGGGAGCCTGTTCGAGGAGCATCTGCACATTCCCGGCCTGGCCGGCATCGGCGTGCTGCTGCTGACGGTGGCCATTCTCGCGTTCTATGGCAAGAAGTGGGTGACACGCATCCTGGCTTACAAAGCTTTGTTCCTGACCGCGGTGTTCCTGGTGTACTTCATTCTGATCGCCACGCGCTCCGGCCAGCAGATCGTCGCCGAAGTCGCGCGCGGCGAGATCGCCGAAGGCTGGCTGACGGGCGCGTTCCGCTACGTGCTCTACAGCAGTGTGGTGGTGCCGGCGATGCTGTTCGTGATTCCCGGCATCAGGACGCGCGGTGAAGCAGTCGCCTCGGGCCTGATCAGCGCTTTCTCCGGCATGATCCCGGGCGTGCTGCTGCACCTGAGTTTCGCCGTCGGCTATCCGGAAGTCCTGCAGCAGTCGATCCCGGCCTACTGGATGATCGTCAAGCTCGGCGTACAGGCGCTGGTCGTCGCATACATCATCGTATTGTTCGGGTGCCTGCTGGACACGGGCATTTGTTTCATCCAGAGCGTCAACGAGCGGCTCGACGGGTGGCTGAAGGAAGTGAACCGCCCGCCCATCCCGCGTTCCACCCGCGCCGGCATCGCGATCGTGTGCATGGTGGTGAGCGGCGCGCTGTCCTTCTTCGGTGTCGTCCAGCTGATCGCCAAGGGCTACGGGACGATGGCGTGGGGATTTCTGGTGATGTACGTCGCGCCCCTTATGACGTGGGGTATCTACAAGCTGTCGCGCGGCAACTCGACGGTTGCTGCGCCGATTCAGCAGCCGGCGTCGCAGTAGAGGTAGACCCGGCGATGTTCGCGGGGCGGTGCTGCCGTGGATCGATATTGCCGATTCCCGGCGTCGATCGTGGTCGTCGACCGTCGCCGCGGGTTGTGCGGGCGGATCGACCATTTGAAAAGTCCCGCCGGGCGGGGCCGATAAACTGTACCTATCGCTCGCTCGGCTGATGCTAGACTGTGCCGGATGGTCTGGAAGCATCGATATACGGTACTGACCGTCCTGGTCTGTGCGTGGCTGCTCTGCTACCTGGACCGGATGGTCATCGCCAGCGCCATTCCCTTCATCGCCCAGGATTTCAAGCTCTCGCCGCTGCAGATGGGGCAGGTGATGAGCGCGTTCTTCGTCGGCTACGCGGCCATGCAGATTCCGGGCGGGCTGCTGGCGGACCGGTTCGGGCCGCGGGTCGTGCTCACCGCCGCCATCGGCTGGTGGTCGATCATGACGGCGCTGACCGGGCTCGTGCCGGGATTGATCTCGCTGCTGGTGGTGCGCGTGCTGTTCGGCCTGGGGGAGGGACCTTATCCGGCCGGGTCGTCCAAGGCGGTATCGAACTGGTTCCCGCGCAGGGAGTTGGCGCGGGCGCAAGGGCTGCAGATGGCCGCGACCTCGCTCGGTGCCACCGTCGCTCCCCTCTTCGTCGTCACGCTGATCACCAACTGGGGCTGGCGGTCGGTGTTCTATTCGCTGTTTGTTCCCGGAGTGATCCTGGGGCTCGTGGTGTGGCGCTATGTCAGGAATTCCCCGGCCGAGAGCCCGCGCGTTTCCGCGCAGGAGCTGAAAGAATTCGACACCCCCACCGTCGCGCGCACTCCAACGCGGCAGAGTTTCATGGAATCGTTGCGCACCCCCGCGGTGCTGTGGTGCGCGGCTTCTTTGTTCTTCTCGAACATCGTGTCGTGGGGCCTGATGAACTGGCTGCCGACCTACCTGCTGCAGGCGCGCGGCTTCAGTCCCGAGAAGATGGGCGTCCTCGCGGCGCTCACCAATCTCGCCGGCGCGCTGGGCTGTCCGCTCGGCGGCTACATCTGCGACAAATACTTCAAGAACAACATGCGGGTGCCCATCATCTGGGGCTTGTTCATCAGCGCGGGCTTCACTTATCTCGCGGCCACGGCGCCGACTGGGGAGTGGGCCGTCGTCTATCTGGCGGTGGTCTTCCTGATCATCAATGGCGTCGCGACCACGGCCATCTTCACGCTGCCCTTGCTGATCGTGCCCAAGCACGCGGTGGGCGGCGCGTTCGGCGTGGTGAATACGGCCGGCCAGATTTCCGGCGTGCTCTCACCGCTTCTGGTCGGCTACATCCTGGAGCTGACGCACAACAATTTTCAGACGGTCCTGTATTTCATGATGGGCCTGACCATCGCCGCCGCGTATCCCACCAGCCGCATCCGCCAGTCGGGCGGCCCGTCACTGGACAAAGGTCCGGAGCCCGCGGCCTCCACTTCGCCCTGACCGGAGGGCGGCGCCGATGGCCGGCAGCGAGTCCCCACCAACGGCGTTGCGGCTTGCATGCAACGCACTGCCGCCGCGCCAACGGGCCTGCGGTGCAAACACCGGCCATCTACCATCGGCTCCCGAGGAGATCGCATGAACCGCGCATTTGCATCGATCGTTCTAGGCTCCTGCATGTCGGTTGCAGGCGGTGCCTCGCGGGCCGCCGATCCCGCGCCGGCGGATGCGGCGCAGCTGAAATTCCAATGGGACGTCAAAGTTCCGCTGCGCGACGGGGTCAAGCTCAACGCAACGCTGTATCTGCCCAAAGATCAGGCGGCACCCGCGCCCTGCGTCTTTACTCTTACGCCTTACATCTCCGATAGCTATCACGACCGAGGCGTGTACTTCGCGACCAACGGCTATCCGTTCGCGATCGTCGATGTGCGGGGACGCGGCAACTCGGAGGGCGCGTTTCGTCCGTTCATGCAGGAAGCGAAGGACGGTTACGACGTCGTCGAATGGCTCGCGCGCCAGCCCTATTGCAATGGCAAGGTGGCGATGTGGGGCGGCTCGTACGCCGGCTTCGACCAATGGGCCACCGCCAAGGAGCTTCCGCCGCATCTGGCGACCATCGTGCCCGCGGCCGCAGCGCGTGCCGGCACCGACTTTCCGATGCGCAACAACATCTTCAATCCCTACATCGCGCAATGGCTGACCTATACCAGCGGGCACGCGGGCCAGGTCAGGATCTTCAACGACGCGCAGTTCTGGTCGGCGATGTATCGACGATGGCACGAGTCCGGCCGTCCGTTCCGTGAGTTCGACGCGATGCTCGGCAATCCCTTGCCGATCTACCAGGAATGGCTGAACCATCCCATGCCCGACGCCTATTGGGACGCGCACAATCCGACGGCGGAGCAGTACGCGGCGATGCAGTTTCCGATCCTCACCATCACCTCGAGCTACGACGACGATCAGCCCGGCGCCCTAGATCACTACAAACAATACATGAGCAATGCATCGGCGCAGGGCGGGGCGCGGCACTACCTGATCCTCGGTCCCTGGGACCACGCGGGTACGCGCACCCCCAAGGCCGAGGTCGGAGGAGTGAGGTTCGGTCCCGCGAGCCTGGTCGACCTGCCTAAGCTTCATCTGCAGTGGTATGCGTGGACGATGCAGAACGGACCGCGGCCGGAATTCCTGCGCAAGCCGGTGGCTTACTACGTGATGGGCGCGGAGAAATGGCGCTATGCGGATCGGCTGGAAGACATCACGGCGAGCAGGCAGGCGTATTTTCTCGATTCCGCGGCCAATGCCGACGAGGTTTTCGGTTCCGGCTCGCTGGGCGCCGCGGCGGGCAAAGGCCGTCCGGATTGGTATCGGTACGATCCGCGGGACGTGAGTGGACCTGAGGTGGATGCGGAAGCCCACACCACCGTCGGCTCGCTCGTCGACCAGAGCGTGACGTTCGCCTTGCGCGGCAAACAATTGGTCTATCACAGCGCTCCGTTTGCGCAGGACACCGAGGTCAGCGGCTTCTGCAAACTTTCGGCCTGGATCGCCATCGACCGTCCGGATACGGATCTGTACGTCACGATTTACGAGATCGGCCGCGACGGCGGCAGCATCCGGCTCAGCACGGACGCCATCCGCGCCCGCTACCGCGAGGGGCTGCGCACGGCGAAGCTGATCCGCACTCGCGAGCCGCTGCGCTATGATTTCGACCGGTTCACCTTCGTATCGCGCCAGATCAAGCGCGGCCATCGTCTGCGCCTCGTCATCTCACCGATGGGCCGCATCATCGATACGCTTTTCGCGGAGAAGAACTACAACGCCGGGGGCACGGTCGCGGAGGAGTCGGTCGCCGATGGCCAGCCCGTCACGGTGAGCCTGTTCCACGATCGCTCGCATCCCAGCGCGCTGTATGTTCCGATCGGACATCCGGAGTCGCCGGATGAGCCGATGGCGCCCGTGTCCGCATTCCTGGCGAAACCATAATGTTCATGACCACATCCCGCTCGCAAACTGGACTCTGAAAACCATGGCGATTCGTAAATCCACCGGCTCCGCTCGGCGCCGTACGCTGTATCCACCGATCAAGCCGTACCGCACGGGCATGCTGCGCGTGTCGGACCTGCACGAGATCTATTTCGAGGAGAGCGGCAATCCCGACGGCAAGCCGGTCGTGTTCCTGCACGGCGGACCGGGCGGTGGCACGGATGAAAAAATGCGCCGTTTCTTCGATCCGCGGCGCTATCGCATCGTGCTGTTCGACCAGCGCGGCTGCGGCAAGAGCAAGCCGCACGCGAGCCTGGTCGACAATACGACCTGGCACCTGGTGGAGGACATCGAGCGTCTGCGCCAGCACCTGGGCATCGAGCGGTGGCTGGTGTTCGGCGGCTCCTGGGGATCGACGCTCGCGCTCGCCTACGCCGAGACGCATCCGCAATCGGTCACCGAGCTGGTGTTGCGCGGCATCTTCCTGGTGCGGCGCTGGGAGATCGAGTGGCTGTACCAGAATCCGTTTGGCACCGCGGCGCTGTTTCCGGAGGGATGGGAGATATTCTCCGACTACATCCCGCCTCAGCAGCGGGGCGACATGGTCTCGGCCTACTACAAACGGTTGACGAGCGAAGATCCGAAAGTGCTGGCGCATGCCGCGCGCCTCTGGTCGATGTGGGAAGGCTCGACCAGCTGCCTGCTGCAGGATGCCAAGTCGATCGCGCGGTTCGAGAAGCCGAAGTTCGCCGCGGCCTTCGCGCGCATCGAATGCCACTACTTCATCAATGGCGGGTTCCTGCGCAGGGAGAATCAGCTGATCGAGGATATCGGCCGCATCCGGCACATTCCCGCCGTCATCGTCCACGGGCGCTACGATGCGCTCTGTCCGGTGAGGATCGCCTGGGAGCTGCATCGCGCATGGCCCGAGGCGCAGCTGCGCATCAGTCCCGATTCCGGCCATTCCGCGTTCGAGGCGGGCAACACGCACGAGCTGGTCAGCGCGACCGATCGTTTCGCGGCGAGGTTCAAGGTCAAGAGATCACGGGCGAAAGCCGCCCGACGGCGCGCGGGGTAAGCCCCGCAAGGCCTGAGCCGGCTATCCAGCGATGCGGTGCGCGCGTTACCATCCGCGCATGCCGTCATTCGACATCGTCTCCGAGCTTAACGCCCACGAGGTAGTCAACGCCGTGGACCAGTCCAGCCGCGAGGTCGACAACCGCTTCGACTTCAAGGGCACCGGCGCGAAGTTCGAGCTGCAGGACCTCGTCATCACGCTGACGGCGCCCGCGGACTTCCAGCTCAAGCAGATGATGGAGATTCTCAAGCTCAAGCTGACCAAACGCGGCATCGATATTGCTTGTCTGACGATCGACGAGCCGGTGATCACGGGACAGACGGCGCGCCAGACCGTGACGCTGCGCCAGGGCGTGGAGACGGAGCTGGGCAAGAAAATCCAGCGGCTGATCAAGGATTCGAAGCTGAAAGTGCAGGCCGCCATCCAGGACAAGCAGGTGAGGGTCACCGGCAAGAGCAGGGACGAGCTGCAGGCGGCGATTGCTTTAGTGCGCGGTGCAAAGCTCGAGCTGCCGCTGCAGTTCAAAAATTTCAGGGATTGAGGTTTTCTTGCAACGCTTCCGGCTGGCGAGGAAATTTTTTCGACAGCCGTCGCGGACCCTGTATGGTCCGCCATCGACGAGTCCGGGAAGAGCTTTCTCAACAACCGCCGCGGAGGGACTATGCGCAGGCTGCTTGCATTCGGTTTGGCACTCTTGTCGATATGTGCGTGCTCGCCGCGGCAACCGTCCGCGCCCGACACCGCTCCGCCTCCGCCGCCCCCACCACCGCCGTCTGCGAGCAAACAGCAGCCGGCGGAGCCGCCGGCGCTTGCGGGCACCGCATGGGTGGTCGAGCGCATCGAAGGACAGGAGGAGCTGAAGAACCGCCGCTCCACGCTGGAGTTCCTCGAGGAAGCGCGCGCCGCGGGCGGTGGCGGCTGCAACCGCTATGGCGGTCCGGTGCAGATCCAGGGCGCGACGGTGCGTTTCGGCGAATTGCTCTCGACCAAGATGGCCTGCGACGCACCCTTGATGGAGCAGGAACAGAAGTTCTTCAGCGCCCTCGCTGCGGTGCGCGGCTATCGCATGGAGGAGGGCAGGCTGGTCCTGCTCGATGAGGCGGGCGAGCCGCGCCTGCGGCTGGCGCCCAACAACGACCCCTCATCCTGAGCTTTTGACAAGTACCGGTGCAGCTCCAATACACTTCACCGTACTTGTGACTGCTCCCGGGCCACCACCCGCGTGCGACTAACGAGAATCCGATGACCGCGCCGTGTACCGTCAAGATCGCCAGCCCCCTGCGCTCCTACACCCGCAGCGCAGCGAGCATCGATGCGCACGGCGCGACGCTCGCCGAAGTCCTGGCGGACCTGGAGCGGCGCTTCCCGGGCATCCGGTTCCGGATGATCGACGAGCAGGACCGTATCCGGAAGCACATCCGGCTGTTCGTCAACACGGATGAAGCGCGGCAGCTGGATGCAGTGGTGCGGGCGGGCGATACGGTCCATCTGATCTGCGCGTTGAGCGGCGGCTGAGCCGTCGAGCGCATGTGGAGAGATTCAGGTGACTACGGCGACCGAAAATTTGAACGCTGAAGAACGCAGGCGATATCAGCGCCATCTGTCGCTCAGCGAGGTGGGCATCGAGGGACAGCAGCGGCTCAAGGCGGCGCGGGTCGTGGTAGTGGGTGCAGGCGGGCTCGGCTCGCCGGCGACGCTGTACCTGGCCGCCTCCGGCATCGGCACGCTCGGCATCGTGGATTGCGACCGCGTCGAGCTGTCCAATCTGCAGCGGCAGGTGCTGTTCACCACCGCCGACGTCGGCCGGCCCAAGGCGCTCGCGGCGCGCGAACGTTTGTTGGCGCTCAATCCCGACATTGCCGTCGAGGCGCACGCGACGCGGCTGCACGCCGGCAATGCACGCGAGATTCTGGGCCGGTACGACATCGTCATCGACGGGACCGATCGCCTCAAGACGCGCTATCTCGTGAACGACGCCTGTGTCCTGCTGCGCAAACCGCTGGTCACCGCGGCGATCCACCGCTTCGAGGGCCAAGCGATGACTTATATCCCGGGCCGGGGCCCCTGCTATCGATGTTTGTTTTCCGCGGCCGACGACGCCGCGGTACCGAGCTGCGCCGAGGCCGGCGTGCTCGGCGTCCTGCCGGGCATGCTCGGCGCGCTTCAGGCGACCGAAGCGATCAAGCTGGCGCTCGGCGCCGGGGAGGCGCTCGCCGGACGCCTGCTGACCTACGATGCGCTGGACCTGCGCTTCCAGGAGTTCCGTTTCGAGCGCCGCGCGGACTGCGCCGTGTGCGGCGACCACCCCACGATCACCGACCTCGAGGAGACCGCCGTGCCCGCACCGTCCCCCTTCATCCGCCAACTGACGGTCGAGCAGGTGCGTCGTTTGTTGGAGCCCGCTGCCGCGGGCGGTCCGGGCCCCACGCTCATCGACGTGCGCGAGCCGTACGAATTCGAGTCCGGGCATATCGACGGCGCGGTCAACATTCCGCTGGGAGAGCTGGCGCTGCACCTGGACGAGCTGCCCCGCGACGGCGATACGGTATTCATCTGCCAGATGGGCGGACGCAGCTTTGCCGCCTGCCAGATGGCGCTGCAGGCGGGCGTGGCCTCGCCGATCAATCTGCAGGGCGGAATGGCTGCGTGGGATTTCGAGAGCGGCTGAGACTGCGCGCGGCGGCGCTCACGCCGCGAACGTGACCGAGTAGATCTCCGGCAGGTGGCGGATCACGTTCCGCCAGCTCTCCCCGCCATTCGCGCTTGCCCAGACGTCGCCGCCGGTGGTGCCGAAATACAGCCCCGTCGGTTGGGCCGTGTCCCGGCACATCGCCTGCCGCAATACCGTGATCCAGGCTTGCGAGCGCGGCAGGCCCCGGTCCAGCCGGCGCCAGGATTTGCCGCCGTTGCGCGTCATGTATACCGCCGGTTTGCCGCCGACCGCGGTGCGCGGCCACACCGTCGTGCCATCCATAGGGAACACCCAGGCGATGTCCGGATCCGTCGGATGCAGGACGACGGGAAAACCGATGTCGCCGATTTTTTTGGGCATCGCCTTGCCGATGCGCTGCCAGCGGCCGTCGCCGCGATCCATGCGATAGATGCCGCAATGGTTCTGTTGATAGAGCCGGTCGGGCTCGAGCGGGTGCAGGACCACGCAGTGCGGGTCATGCCCATACGGCACCGACGGGTCAGGGAGGAAATCGGCCGCGCAGCCTTGGTTGAGCGGCGCCCAGTCCTTGCCGCCATCCCTGGATTCGAACACCCCGCCGATGGAGATGGCCAGATAGAGGTGCCGCGCGTCGCGCGGGTCGATCAGGATGGAATGCAGAAGCTCCCCGTCGGGCGTGGCGAGTCCCGCGGCCCATTTAGGATACATCGGGTGATCGTTGAACCCGGCGACCGGTTCCCATCGGTCGCCGCCGTCTTCGGAGCGGAACAAACCGGCCGGCGCGCTGCCCGCATACCACGTGCCGCGCTCGGACGAATGACCCGGCGTCAACCAGAACACGCGCTCGACCGCGCGCGCCGTCTGCGCTTCCCCGGCTTTGCGGAATGCAGGCGGGTGCGAGGCTTGCTTCCACGTGCGCCCGCGATCGGTGGAGCGCAGCACCGTGGGGCCGAGGTGGCCGGTCTTGGCCGCCATCAACAAAACTCGCGGCTCGCGCGGGTCCTGCACGATGTGATGCACGATATGGCCGAGGAACTGCGGGCCGCCGAGCCGCCAGCTGCGGCGGCGCGCGTCGGGCCGCAGCGCGAACGCCCCTTTGCGGGTGCCGATCCAGAGTGTGGCGGGCATGTGATCCGCTCCCGTTTGTTTAGCTTTCCGCCCCGACCGCCACCCAGGCGAGGTCGGCGTTGGACACTGATTCGAGGTTGAACTTCTTCGCCGCCGCCAACATGCGGATCAGCGCCTGCGCGAGCGGCATCACCGGCGCGGTGTCGCCTTTCTTCACCTTGTGGAAGCGCACCGGATTGATGCGCGCGACCACGTAGTTGCGCAGGTACGGCGATTTGAAGCCGCGCTTCTGCAGGCCCGCGATGATGCGTTTGACCTGATTCTCGATCTCCTGCAGGCGCATCGCATAGCCCTCGCGCTCGCGCAGGCTGCTCGCCAGCGTGCGCTCGCCGAAGCGATCCACTTTCTTGAGAAACGCGCTGTACGCGCCGCCGCCGAAGCGGCTGTTCTTCTCGTACAAAAGTCCGAGCGTGAGCAGCTCCGCGGCCTCGAACTGCGCCGCGAACTGCCGCTCGGTGGCGCGCGGCTGCTGCTTGGCCAGGGCGCGCGCCATGCGGATGACTTCGAGGCTGCGGTCCTTGAGGTTGTGCGCTTTCTCGGTGTTGAGGGCAAGGATGCGGTAGGCCAGCGATTCGTCGGGCGAGATCAGCGCGGTGATCTGCTGGAGTCCCAGCAACTTGCCGGAGGCCAGGCGGTGGCGGCCGTTGGGCGTCCAGAGGCGACCGTCCGTGCCGCGCACCACGATCAGCGGATCGAGGAACGCCTGGGCCTCCTCGATTTTCTGCGCCAGCCGCTTGGTATGGGTGGGGGACAGGTCGCGCTGGAACGGGGTGGGCTGCACGGCGCTCAGCGGAATGGACGCAAGGACGAGCGCCCGGCCGCCCAAAGGATCGCGATACGCGCCAATCGGCGCGCCGCCAACCTCGCGGACGAGGGCGACCACGTCGGCAACATCAGAGTGATCGAGCGGCAGCGCAACCTCGGCAGCCGCAAGCCCGCGACTCTTCTCTCCAGGCGCGAGCTTCCCGCGAGCGCGCTTCTTCTTGGTTCCCGATGGCGATTTTCGCGTAGCCATCGCCGAATGATAGCCCACAGGGACAAACGCCACGTCTGTGCGCGGCGATAAATCTTCGGGGTTGACCGCTAAGAATTAAGAGGCTGAGTCGGTGCCAGGCGCGGTCATGGAGGAGGGAGGGGGTCTGGGGGACGCCGTGAATACGTCCCTGTAGGCTTCGACAAAAACATCCCTGTTTTTGACGACCCCCAGACCCCCTCCCTCCTCCATGACCGCGCCCGAGACTCTCCAGTGGTATCGAAGAGGGGGTCTGGCGGACGCTCGTGGTTTTTGGTCTCGCGGTGGGTTCGAGAGCGTTAGAGATCACGGGCTCGGTTTATTGGTGCGCTGAGAGTCAACGGACACCGCTGGAAGCGGGGCTCCATAGGCATATCGCGAAACGAGATTCAGAGAAGGGGTCCAAGAGATCCGCGATCAAAGGTTCGATGCAGCGTGTGCTGAATTGTCGATGTGGCCGGGCAATGCGTTCTTAAAGATCCCACTGGAGGACTCGCAGGCGCGGTTCTGCTGGGTGGAGGGGGGTTGGGGGTCGTCAAAAACAGGGATGTTTTTGTCGAAGCCTACAGGGGTGCGACGTATACGTCGCACGGGTGTCCATGGATGGACACCCTGGGCTTCAGCGGAGCAGGGACTGCGCAGCTGAATGTATTCACGGCGTCCCCCAACCCCCCTCCACCCGGCAGAACCGCGCCCCGGCACCAACCTCTCCAATACTTCTACTTCCCGCTCTACCTCCTGTAACCCAAATGATGTACAGCCCACCGTCGGCCGCTGGCGACAGTGTTTGACCTGCACCCCTGCCGGAGTGTAAGTAGCCAGTCCCTGCTAACGAGTTGGAGGGCTGAACCATGGCACTTTGGAAAGACCCGGCCGCGAATTCGGTGGCGCCGCCACCCCCCGCCAAGGATTCGATGGGATTTAAAGACGTCCCGAAGGAAAGCGAGAAGCCGGCCGCCGTGCCCTTCACGCCCGGCCGCGCGAAAGCGCCCGACCAGAAGGAGTCGGTCATCGCCGCGGACCTGACCATCGAGGGCAAGATCGAGGGCTCCGGCCACGTGCGCATCGCCGGCCGCTTCAAGGGCGATGTGAACGTCGATGGAAATCTTACAATCGAATCCGGAGCACACCTGACCGGCCAGGTCAGGGCCAAGATCGTCGTGATCGGCGGGGAGCTTCACGGCAACATCGACGGCGCCACACGCGTGGAACTGCTCGAAAGCGGCGTCCTCGCGGGCGACGTGAAGGCCGGGTCCTTTACCGTCGCCGCCGGCTCGCGGATGCGCGGGCAGGTGGAGTTCGGCTGGGACGAGAAGAGCACCCGCATGGCTGCGCATAGCTGAACCGCGCGGCTGTGAGCATCGGACGGCCTGTCATCTCCGGCAAAGCCTTCGCCGCGCCGGCTCCGGGCAAATCCACGCCCGGCAAGACGCGCACGTGCCCGCACTGCAAGGCGACCATCCTCGACAGCGCGAGCATCTGTCCGGCCTGCCAGCATCACTTGCGGTTCGATCCGGCGGTGGCCGCGGAGCAAAGGGCTGCGGCTACTTTTGCGCCACTCAAGGTCGAAGGCGTCCTGCGCCACCCAGCCGAAGGCGAACCGTGGGAGTACACGGTCGTGCTGGCCATCCGCAATGAGCGCGGCGAGGAGGTTACGCGCCAGGTGCTGGGCGTGGGCGCGTTGCAGAAATCCGAGCAGCGCAGCTTCAGCCTGTCGGTGGAAGTCACTGCACCGCCGGGCACCGTCTTCCCTAAACCATAGTTCCCCGCGTTTCCGCCCGGGGCGATTCCCGCCGCCTCGACAAACGAACGCCGCTTTTTGGCGGCGGCCCTTTCTATTTGTCCTTGTCGCTCCTGTCCCGCACCGGGATCGGCACGTTGCACAGATCGACGTAGCCTGCCTGGAACTTGTACCAGTCCTCGCGCCGGTTGCGACGCGATTCGATCAGGTCGGCGAAGGCCCTGGTGTCCGTGCGCATCACTTCCAGGTCGGAGCGCTGCGCGGGCGGCACGTCCGCCGCAAGGCGCGCCGACTTGATCGGCAGCATCTGTTCCTGTTTCTCGTAGAAGCCCATTTTGCCCGTGCCGCGCGGGAGCGCGGACAACAGCTCGATGCCTTTCCTGACACGGCCGACCAGCGTGATATTGCGGTCGAGATTGCGCGGCGCGTGGCCGGTTACGGCGTATAGCGAAACGCCTCCGCCGCTGTCCGCGTCGTTGCCGCGACCGCTGCCCACAGCGCCATAACAATGCGCGAGCCACGTCCGTCCGCCCTTGGGATCGCGCGCCACGTGGAAGCCGTTGGAGAAGCCCGCTTCGGGCGCATACCCGTCGCGGTCCGGCAGGCGCGTAAAGGGAATGTCGGCGGAGATCGCGGCGGTGAATTCCGCCGGCACCGTGGCCTTGCCCGTGCGGATCGGCTTGGGCCTGGCTTTCGGGTCGTCGCCGCTCGGGTCGCCCCATTGCGCGACGTAGTTGTCCTGCGAGCGGATGACGAAGAGTCCATCGAAGTAGCCCTCGCGTACCAGCGCCCGGATATTCTGCGCGTGATTCGGCGCGAAGGCCGGTGCCAGCTCGATGACCACCCGGCCGGTCGGCAGCTCCAGGTAGACGGTGTTCTGCGGATCGAGCGGGCGCCAGTCCGAAGGTTTGGAAGCCTTGAGGACCTCGGCCATCGTGGGCGGCGCGGCGGGCTTGGCGGCCGGCTTCGAATCCGCGGCATTCACGGCGGGGACGGCCAGCGCACATGCGAGGCTGAAGCCGAGGAAGACGTGTTTCTGCTTGGGCACTGGGATCCCCTTGTAGTAATAGTTCGAGTGGAGCGGGCCTTCGGCACGCGCGATGCTACCAAAGTTTGCCGGCCCGCGATTCGGCCGGGGCACCCGCGCGCGGCGTTGCAGTTTTTATCGGGACGATTCGCCGGAAGTCAGAAGTGCTGCGTCGCGCTGACGAAGAACGAACGGCCGAGCACATCGAAGGTGCCGGGGTAGGTATTGCCGCTGTTGCGGTCCGCGGGGCCGGCGTCCTCGCCCACCAGCGGCGGATCTTTGTCGAGCAGGTTGTTGACGCCCACGCGCACCGAGAGGCCCCGCACCTGCTTCGGCCGCCAGCCCAGCATCAGGTCGACGTACTGGCGGGCGCCGATGGTGCGGAAGGGCACGAAGGCGGCGGCGGGCGTGTCGTAACTCGTTCCCTTCAAGTAGCGCCACCGATAGCCGAGGTCGAAATCGCCGACCGACCAGGTGGTTTGCTGGTTGAAACGCAATTCCGGATCGGGCACGCCGCAGATCGAGCCATACTTGCCGGCGCAATCGCGCACCGGCAGCTCCTGCGTGGCCTTGCGCTCGTTGCGCAGCACCTGCGTGCCGAGCAACGAGACATAGAAGCGGCCGAGATCGGCGACGTCGAATCGATAGTCGATCGCCAGATCCACCCCCTCGGTCTTGCGGAACGCGATATTCTCGTTCGCTTCCGAGATTCCATACGCGCGATCACCGACCAGTCCGCCGGTGCTCGGGTTGCGGTGAACCAGGGCGCACGAGGGGCTCGAAGCGCTGCGGTCGGGGTTGTACTGCTGCGAATAACAGGCAGAGAGTACTTCATTCGCCGACAGCGAGGTGATGGCGTTGTCGATTTTGATGCTGTACCAGTCGAGCTGGAGGTTCAAGCCCGCGAGCGCGCCCTCCGGCGACCACACGAGGCCGGCGGTGAACGTATCGGAATCCTCCTCCTTCAGGTTGGGATTACCGCCCTCGAAGACGTTGATCTGACCGCTGATCAGACCGGGGACGCCCGGTCCGCCCGCCGCGTAGGCGGCAGCCGGCACGCCGGTGGCGAGACAAAGCTCGCGCAGGGCGCTGTCGGTGACCGTTCCCGAGCAGGGATCGCCGCTGGCCGAATCGAGACTTTGCTGGCGCAGCGAGGCGAACTCGAAGACGTTCGGCGCCCGCACGGCCTTCTGGTACATGGCGCGCACGCGGAACGCAGGTGAAACCGGCGCCCAGCTGCCGCCAAGCTTGTACGCCGAGACGCTGCCGACATTGGAGTAGTCCGACAGGCGCGCGCCCGTCTCGACCTCGACCCGGTGGGCGAAGGGGCGGTCCTCGAGGAGCGGCACCAGCAGCTCGCCGAAGATCTCCTTCGCGTCATAGTCACCGCTCACGGGCAGGATCGGGCCATAGCTGCCGCTGCAGCCTGGCGTGCGCAGACATTCGTCGGGCGAGGACCTGGATTCCTCCTTGCGATACTCGACGCCGATCGCGGCCCCGATCGCGGAGGCGCCGGGCACGCGCCAGCGCTCGCCGAGGCTGCCGCTCAGCGAGGCACTTAAGACTTGCTGGTCGGTGTGGATGGAATCGCTGACGTTCAGCGCGATGAAGCGCGCGGCCTGCTGGCTCAAGTTGCCATCGCCGAAGAAGTTCCCGGGCACGCAGCCGGGCGAGGAGCCCGGCGGACATCCCAGGATGGATTCCTGCAGACGCGTTTCGCTGACGTCATTGATGAAGTGACGCGAAAGGCGCGTGCGCGCAAATTGGTACGAAGTATCCCAATGCCAGCTATCCGACAACTTCCCCTGCAGTCCGAAGACCGCCTGCCAGGCGGTGTCGCGGTTGTGCACGATGCGCGATCCGGTCTCGAGCGTGCGCCGCCCAAAGTACTGCTCGGTGGCGATTGCTCCCGGATCGATGACGCCGTCTCCATCGGTGTCGAATATCGGGTCCGGGAGACCATCCATGCCGCCGGCACCGGTGGCATTGATTATCCGGTCGCTCAACACCGATCGGGACTGCGCGCTGAGAAACGGGCTCGACAACGGGATGTCGAAGGTGCGCGTGAAGAAAGTGCCCGAAGGCGCGATGGCAGTGTCGACCTTCGTCTGCGCCGCAGTGAGCCGGCCGTAGGCGCTCACTTTGTCATTGATCTCGAAATTGAGCAGCGCAGTGCTCTGCAGGCGTTCCTGCGGAACCTGCAAATAGTTGTACAAGTTGTAGTTGAACAATCGGCTGCCGGTAGGGGCCAGATCGCCGTTGGGGGCGAACCCGATGAAGCCCTGTGCATCGGCGCTACCCGGCAGATAGCACGAGGTGGGGAAGCAGAAGAGAGTGCCCTGAGTGTCCACCGGCGATCCGCCCCGAGTGCCGTCAGCGGTCGCCAATGCGAAGTGCGAGAAGTCGCGGTCGGCGGTCGAGACGGCATCGCGGTCCGTCCAGCCGACGTAGAGTGTCGCGTTGCCGCGCCCGCCGGCGAAATTGTGGCCGGCGAGCACGCTGAGATCGGTGGTGGCGCCGTCGCTCTCGCCGGTGCGCGCATAGTTCGCGCCGAACTGCAGGCCCTGGAAATCTTTCTTGAGGCGGAAATTGATGACCCCGGCCATGGCGTCCGAGCCGTAGACGGCGGAAGCGCCGCCGGTGACGATCTCGATGCTTTCGAGCAGCGGCAGGGGGATGTTGTTGACATCGACTATACCGGTGGAATTGAAGGGTACGAACCGCTTGCCGTCGACCAGCACCAGCGTGCGCTCCGCGCCCAGGCCGCGCAGTTGAACCGTAGCCACGCCCGGGTTGCCGAGATTCACGCCGGAAGAGATCGCGGACAGAGTCTGCGGCATCTGGCGGATCAGGTCTTCGACGTTGACCGCCCCGCTGCGCTCGATGGCGGCCGCGTCGATGCGGGCGATGGGGCTGTTGGTGGCCAGCTCGGCGCGCTCGATGCGCGTACCGGTGACCGTCACCAGATCCTGGTCGTCGGACGGAGGGGTTTCGTCGGCCCGCGCGGCGCCCCCGAAGGCGAGCAGCATCGACAGCAGGCTGGAGACAAACGACGCGGCCGGACGGCTGGAATCGTGCGTGTGCATTCTTATTCCTCCCGTAGTCCTTGATTCCTGGAAGCGGCGTCAGCCGTCATTGCCGACTTGTCGAAATGTCGCACCTCGCGCGGTAACGTGCGGCGAGCTTAGCGGACGGGCCGTGGAGCGGCAAACGCGGGGTGCTGCACGGAGTCACCGACGCGAATCTTCCGGCGCGCGCACTCGCCGCCGGCGATCTCCAGCACCGCCGTCGCCTCGCCGCCGGACTCGATCGTGCGCAGCGACTGCGGCTCGGTGCGCTCGGCGATGCGGATGATGCGCCCGTCCGCGGCGATGAACAGCATGTCCAGTGAAATAAATGTGTTCTTCATCCACATCGACACCGGCTGTGGTTCGCCAAATAGAAACAACATGCCGCTATCTTTCGGCAGGTCGCGCACAAACATGAGGCCCTGGCTGCGCCGGGCGGGAGAATCGGCCACCCAGACGTCGAACAGCTGGGGTTGGCGGCCCGAGGACCGGTCGCCGGTCTGGATGGTCAGGGTCGAGCGCGGGAAGCTCGCGAGGTCCATGACCGCCCCCGTCTGGGCCCACAGGCACCCTCCGCATGTCATACACAGCGCCAAGATCAGGCTCGAAAACCGCACCAGAGACGCAGCCATGTCAGGATCTCTCTTTATTGAACGAACGCGCATGCAGAACCATCGCAGAACCCACCCGGGACCGAAGTGGCGAAGGCGAGCAAAATCGCTACCGGCATCCATGCGTCGGCAACTGCTCCGTGCGTTGCTCTCGGCTTTGGCTCCCTGCATCGCCCTACCACTTCTTCCATCCCTGACTCGTACCTCCTGCATCCCTGCAGTCGTCCCGCGGCATTGCGTCCGTTCCCGGACATAGTCGGACAGGAGTCCGATCCCTCGCCTTTAAAAAAGTCGGCATAATAACCCGATGAGTTCGACAAGATTTACACTGGAAGTCAATCCGGCCCTGCCGGCGCCGCTGGCGGGCCTGGCCGAGCTGGCGGCAAATCTGCGCTTTTCCTGGAGTCGCCGCACCCGGTCGCTATTCTCTTCCCTCGATCCCCAGCTGTGGCGCGAGGTCGGCGGCAATCCGCGGCTGTTCCTGCGCTGCGTAGACCAGGCCAAGCTCCAGCGGGCGGCCAGCGATCCGGCGTACCTGGAGAACTATCGCAAGGTCCTGGCCGGATTCGACAGCTACATGAGCGGCAACGGCGGCGGGCGCGATGCCAAAGACCCGCTCGTGGCGTATTTCTGCGCCGAGTACGGCTTTCACGAGAGCTTCCAGATCTACTCCGGCGGCCTGGGCGTCCTGGCGGGCGATCACTGCAAGACCGCCAGCGACCTCGGATTGAATTTTGTCGCCGTCGGCCTGCTTTACACCCAGGGCTATTTCACGCAGACGATCGACAAAGACGGCAACCAGGTCGCCCACTATCGCGACCATGACCGCGCGGACCTGCCGGTCGAGCGTGCTCTCGATCCGCAGGACCGCGAGGTGCGCGTGGTGTGCCGCATCGCCGGACGCGACGTGCACGCCGCGGTGTGGCGCGCGCGGGTGGGGATCGTGTCCGTCTACCTGCTCGACACCAATGTCCCCGCGAACTCGCCGGCCGATCGCGAGATCACCCACAAGCTCTACGGCGGCGATGCGACTGTGCGCATCCAGCAGGAGATCGTCCTCGGCATCGGCGGCGTGAAAGCGCTGCGTGCGCTCGATCTGGAGCCCGCGGTGTGGCACATCAACGAAGGCCACGCGGGTTTCCTCATCCTCGAGCTGATCCGCGAAAAGATGGCCGGCCGCGGCGCCAACAAAGAAGGCGCGCTGGATTTCGGCGCGGCCTGCGAGGCGGTGGGCGCGGCCTGCGTGTTCACTACCCACACCCCGGTGGCCGCCGGACACGATGTGTTCAACCGTGACCTGGTGCTGTCCCAGCTCGGCGAGACCATCGATTCCCTGGGCATCGAGCGCGACCGGGTGCTCGCCCTGGGCCGCGCGCCACGCCGTCCCGGCGAGCAAGGCGCCAACCCCAACGAGGGGTTCAACATGACGCGGCTCGCGCTGAGCGGCACGCGCTATCACAACGGCGTGAGCCGCATTCACGGCGAGGTGTCCGCGCGCATCTGCGCGGACAACTGGCCCGAAGTGCCGCCGGAAGAAAATCCCATCGGCTACATCACCAACGGCGTGCACGTGCCGACGTTCCTCTTCCAGCCGTGGGTGGATTTCTTCGAGATGTCCCTGGGCAGCGCCTGGTCCACGCGCCTCTCGGACGTGGATTTCTGGATGAGGCTGAAAGAAGTGCCGGATCAGCTGTTCTGGAACGTGCGCCAGACGATCAAGTCCGAAGTGCTCAAGGGCCTGCAGCAGCGTCTGCAATTGCAATGCATGCGTAAGCGCTCGAGCGAAGCCCACTTCGATCGGCTGACGCGCTGGCTCGACCCCGCCAATCCGGGCGTGCTGACCGTCGGATTCGCGCGCCGTTTCGCGACCTACAAACGCGCCACGCTGCTGTTCAACGACATGCAGCGGCTGGCCAAGCTGGTGGGCAACCCCGGGCAGCCCGTCGTGTTCCTGTTCGCCGGCAAGTCTCATCCGGCGGACGAGCCCGCGCGCCGGCTGCTGCGCGAGGTCAACGAACTCAGCACGCACGCGGACTTCATCGGACGGGTGATCTTCATCGAGGACTACGACATCGCCCTCGCGCGCCTGCTGGTCGCGGGGGTGGATGTGTGGCTGAACAATCCGATCTCGCCGCTCGAGGCGAGCGGAACTTCCGGCATCAAGGCGGCGATCAACGGGACGCTGAACCTGAGCGTTCTCGACGGCTGGTGGGCGGAAGGTTATGACGGTGAAAACGGCTGGGGCATCGCGCCTCTGCCGTCCGACGGCCAGGAAGTGCCGATCGCCGAGGCGGACCGGGACCGCGACGATGCCCGCACGCTGTATGAGCTGCTCGAGGACCGCATCGTCTCCCTTTATTACTCGCGCAACGAGCAGGGCTATTCGCCGGGATGGGTCGCCAAGTGCAAGCGCTCGATGATCAGCATCCTGCCGCACTTCAATTCGCGCCGAGTGCTGGATGACTACTGCAACGGGTTGTATCGCCCGGCCGCGCGTAGCGGAAAGCAGCTGGCCGCGGACAATCACTCCGGCGCGCGCGAATTGGCCCGCTGGAAACAGCGGGTGCGCGAACACTGGAGCACGGTGGCGCTGCGCGGCCTGAGCGACCTGCCGCGGCAGCTGGAATTCGGGGCCGGAATGAAACTGCGCGTGAAGGCGCAACTGAATGGCCTCAAGCCCCAGGACGTGCGCGTCGAACTGCTGCTGAAGCGCGAGATGCCGCAAAGCTCGAAGGCGCTCCCGCCGTACAGCTCTTATCGGGATAATGATGAGCCGGCGATGGGTCATGGGGACGCACCCACTCCATTTACCTTTACGGGAGAGGTCGACAGCGAGGGGGCCCATATCTTTGCCGTGGACTGCGCCCCGCCGTGGTGCGGCCGGTTGAGCTGCCAGGTGCGCGTGGTTCCGACCCATCCGCTCCTGACCCACCCCTACGAGATGGGCCTGATGAAATGGCTTTGATCCGTAAGGAGCACAGAGTATGGCGAAGGCCACGCGCGCAGCCTCCGGCCGCTACGTCAGCCGCCTGACCAGCGGCACGCTGGCCGTGATCATGGCCGGCGGCCGTGGCGAGCGGCTCAAACACCTCACCGATCATCGCTGCAAGCCCGCCACTCCCTTCGGCGGCAAATTCCGCATCATCGATTTCGTCCTCTCCAACTGCGTCAATTCCGGTATCCGGCAGATCTTCCTGCTGACCCAATACAAGGCGCAGTCGCTCATCCAGCACGTCACCCACGGCTGGAGCTACCTGCGCGGGGAGTTCAACGAGTTCATCGAGATCATACCGGCGCAGCAGCAGATCGGCCCGTACTGGTATCGCGGCACCGCCGACGCGGTCTACCAGAATCTCGACCTCATCCGCGCGCACCGTCCCACCCACGTCCTGGTCCTGGCCGGCGACCATATCTATAAGATGGACTACGGCCCGATGATCGCAGCGCACCTCGAGACGCATGCGGACATCACCGTCGGGGTGGTGCAGGTACTGCGCGAGGAGGCGAGCGATTTCGGTGTCATGACCGTCGACGGCACCAACCGGATCCTGAAGTTCTCCGAGAAGCCCGCCAACCCCGATCCGATCCCCGGGAATGAGGATCTGGCGCTCGCCTCGATGGGCATCTACGTGTTCAATACCCGCCTGCTCGAGAAGCTGCTGACGGACAATGCCGCCAATCCCGACTCCAAGCACGATTTCGGCCGCAATATCATCCCCGAGTCGATCGGCAAGCTCGATGTCTTCGCCTACCCGTTCCAGGACGTGCGCACGCGCGCGCAGGCCTATTGGCGCGACGTCGGCAATGTCGACGCCTACTACGATGCCAACATGGAGCTGGTGCAGTTGAATCCGGAGCTCAACATCTACGACCAGCAGTGGCCGATCTGGACCCATCAGCGCCAGTATCCGCCTGCCAAGTTCGTGCTGGACGAGGAGTGCCGCCGCGGCATGGCGGTCAACTCGCTGGTCGCCGGCGGGGCGATCGTATCCGGAGCGCACGTCAGCGAATCGCTGCTCTTCTCCAACGTGCGCATCGAGGAGCACAGCTTTGTGGAGCGCTGCGTCGTGCTGCCCGACGTCAACATTGGCAAGCACTGCATCGTCAAGCGGGCCGTCCTGGACGAGGGCTGCGAGATTCCCGACGGCACTCAGATCGGCGTCGACCTCGATGCCGACCGCCAGCGCTTCTACATCACCAAACAAGGGGTGGTGCTGGTGACGGCCGACATGCTGCGCAATGGAGCGTGAGTCGGGCAGGCCGGACGCATGCGCCGCGCGCGCCGGCCGGTGAGCTTTCATTCATGCACGCAGTCCGAATGGCATAGCCCGTGACCGACACGCCAGATCGCCCACCTTTGCGGGTCGTGCTGTGTTGGCACATGCACCAGCCGAGCTACAAGGATTCGCTCACCGGCGAATACGCGCTGCCGTGGGTTTATCTGCATGCCATCAAGGATTACATCGACATGGCCGCGCATCTGGAGGCGAATCCATCCGCCTGCGCGGTCGTGAACTTCTCGCCGGTGCTGCTGGAGCAGATCGATGACTACAGCGCGCAGGTCAACGGCTGGCTGCAGCGTGAGACCCCGATCAAGGACCCGGTGCTGCAGCTCCTCGCTCCGGGCAGCGTGCCCGAGGATGTGCAGGGGCGGGAAACGGCGTTGCGCGCCTGCCTGCGCGCGCAGCGCACGCGGCTGGTCGAGCGTTTCGAGCCGTTCAAAGTCCTGGCGGCGCGGGCGGAGAAGCTGCTGAACGATGCCGATCGCGGGCTGCTCGCCGATCTGGCGCCGCAATTTTTTACCGACCTGGCCGTCTGGTACCACCTCGCCTGGATGGGTGAGACGGTGCGGCGCGGCGATCCGCGCGTGCAGGATCTGATGGCTCACGGCCGCCGGTTCACCCCGGCGCAGCAGCGTCAGATCCTGGAGATCGTCGGCGAGCTGCTGGGAAGCATCCTGCCACGTTACCGGCGCCTGATGGGAAACGGGCAGGTCGAGTTGTCGGTGACGCCGTGGGGCCATCCGATCCTGCCGCTGATGCTGGATTTCAACTCGGCGCGCGAGGCATGGCCCGCGGTGACCCTGCCGCAGGCGGCCGAATATCCGGGCGGGGACGACCGCGCCAACTGGCACCTGGCGCGCGCGGTCCAGGCTTTCACGCGCGCCTTCGGCGTGCGGCCGCGCGGCTGCTGGCCCGCCGAGGGCGCGGTGAGCGAACAAACATTGGCGATGATCGACGGGTTCGGCTTCGAATGGGTCGCCACCGGGGAAAGCGTCCTGCGCAACAGTCTGGACGGCCAGGCCGCGCCGCGCAACCAGGCGTTTAGCCTGCCGGGCCGGCGGCTGCGCTGTTTCTTCCGTCACGACGACCTTTCCGACCGCATCGGCTTCACCTATTCGACATGGCACGGCGATGACGCGGTGGCCAACCTGGTACACGAGCTCGAGCTGCTCGATTCCTCCCCGCGCGCCGGCGTTCAGCCGGTGGTCGGCATCGTGCTGGATGGCGAGAACGCGTGGGAGCACTATCCGTTCAATGCGTACTACTTCCTCGATGCGCTGTATCGCCGTCTCAGCGCCCATCCGCGTCTGCAACTGACGACCTTCTCGCAGTGCCTGCATAACGCCGCTCCGGCGCCTGAGCTGCCGCGTTTGACGGCCGGCAGCTGGGTGCACGGCACGTTCTCGACGTGGATCGGACAGTCCGCCAAGAATCGCGCGTGGGAGATGCTGTGCGAGGCCAAACAGGTGTTCGATCAGGTCGTGGTCGAAGGTGCGCTGTCGGAGGAGCGGGAGAGCGCGGTCGAGCGGCAGCTGGGGGTCTGCGAGGGATCGGACTGGTTCTGGTGGTTCGGCGATGAAAACCCCGCGGAGGCCGTGGCCAGCTTCGATGCCCTGTTCCGGCATCATCTCGGCAATCTCTATCGTTTGTTGGGCGAGGAGCCGCCGCAGTACCTGCAGCAGCCGTTCGCGGTCGGGCACGGCGGCGCGGAGCTCGGCGGGACGATGAAACGGAGCACCGGATGAGCGGCGCCACGCTCGACCGCCGCCGCTCCGGGGTGCTGCTGCACCTGTCTTCGCTGCCCGATGCGCAGCGACTCGGCGCGCTGGGTGAGCCGGCGCACCGCTGGGTGGACCTCCTGGCGGACAGCGGCTTCACGGTCTGGCAGATGCTGCCCGTCGTTCCGGCCGGCGAGGACGGCTCGCCGTATTTCTCACCCTCCGCGCACGCGGGCAATCCGCGCTTCATCGCGCGCAGCCAGGCGCGCGCACTGGAGGAGCAGCGATCGCAATACAACGCGTTCGTGGAAAACCGCCCCTGGCTGCTGGAGGACGCATTGTTTGCCGCCCTGAAGGGCGAGTACACCGGGCGGTGCTGGTGGGAGTGGCCGTCGCGGATACGCGACCGCGATCCGCGGGTCATGAAACACGCGCGCGCCCGGCACCAGGCCGTCATCGACCGCTTCATGGAAGAGCAATTTTTGTTCGACCTGCAATGGCGCGCGCTGCGCGAGCATGCGCGGCAACGCGGCGTGCGGCTGTTCGGCGATATTCCAATCTACGTCGCGCACGACAGCGCGGAGGTCTGGGCGCATCAGCAGGATTACCAGCTCGACGCCCAGGGCCGCCCGACCATCGTTGCGGGCGTGCCGCCGGACTACTTCGCCAAGGACGGCCAGCGGTGGGGAAATCCGCTGTATGACTGGGAGCGCATGCAGCAGAGCGGCTTCGCCTCGTGGGTCGCGCGCATGCGCACGCAGCTCGAGCGCTTCGACCTGGTGCGCATCGATCACTTTCGCGGGCTGGAGGCCTATTGGGCGGTTCCGGCCGACGCGCCGACTGCGCGCGAGGGCCGCTGGGTCAAAGCGCCGGGCGATGCGCTGTTGCGGCGTCTGCTCGAAGTGTTCGGGCGCCTGCCGGTGGTCGCCGAGGACCTCGGCTTGATCACGCCGGAAGTGATCGCGCTGCGCGAGCGTTTCAATCTGCCCGGCATGCGCGTGCTGCAGTTCGCCTTTGACGGCGCGGCCGACAACCCGCATCTACCGGGCAACTACGTGCCGAACACGGTCGCCTACACCGGTACTCACGACAACGACACGCTGGTCGGCTGGTATCGCGGGCTCGACGAGCCGACGCGGCATCGCGTGCGCGAGGCGTTGTCGAGCAGCGACGATGAGGTGCCGCGAGCTGCGATCCGTTGCATTCTGGAGAGCGTCGCGGATCTGGCTGTGGTGCCGCTGCAGGACCTGCTGGGGCTCGATTCGCGCGCCCGCATGAATACGCCGGGGACCGTCCAGGGCAATTGGAGCTGGACGTTCGAATGGGCGCAGCTTCCGGCGGACTTTGCGCCACGCTGGCTCGAGGTCAATCGCGCCTGCGGCCGCGTCTGAAAGAGCTGGTTTTCCCGCGCCCGGCTCAAACGCCGACGAGCCGCCGGTAGAGCTGCACGTACCGTGCGCCTTGTTTGTTCCAGGAAAAATCCTGCGCCATGCCGTTGCGCATGAGGCGTTTCCACAGGGCCTTGTCGCGGTACCACTCGAACGCGGTATCGAGGGCCCACGTGACCGCGGCGCTGTCGTAGTCGTTGAAGACCACGCCGGTGCCCGTGCCGGTGGCCGGATCGAAGTGCTGCACCGAATCGGCCAGGCCGCCGGTTCTGCGCACGATCGGCACGGTGCCGTAGCGCAGGCTGTACATCTGGTTCAGACCGCAGGGCTCGTACAGCGAGGGCATGAGGAAGATATCGCCGGCCGCTTCGACCAGGTGCGCCAATTCTTCATGGTAGCCGCGATGGAGCGCGAGCCTGGTCGGGAAGCGGCGTTGCAGTCCCAGGAAGAATTCCCCGTAGCGTGCATCGCCGTTACCGATGATCACCATGCGGAAATCGCGCTCGGCGAGCAGCCGTGGCAGCGGCTCGAACAGCAGCTCGAAGCCTTTCTGTCTGGCCATGCGGCTGACGATGCCGATCAACGGCGCGTCGGCGGCGCCGGTTCCCGTGGGTTGAAGCGCGAACCGCTCCAGCAGCGCCTGCTTGAGCTTGCGCTTGCCGGCGAGATTGCGCGCGGTGAAGTGATGGGGCAGATGGCGGTCGGTGGCGGGATTCCATTCCTCGTCGTCGATGCCGTTGAGGATGCCGGTCAGCGCATCCGCCCGCTGGCGCAGCGAGTCATCCAGTCCCATGCCGTATTGCGCGGTGCGGATCTCCTGTGCGTGCGTTGGGCTGACGGTCGTCAGGGCATGGGCATGCAGGATGCCGTGCCTCAGCGCATTGATGCGGCCCTGCGCGAGGTCCGGCTGGTAAAGCATGCTCCCGGCGTCCCCGAGGCCCAGGTCGGCCATCTTCTGCGCCGGCATGACGCCCTGGTAGCCGACGTTGTGGATGGTGAGCACGGTCTTCGTTGCGGCGAACAAACGATCCCACGCGTAGATCGAGCGCAGATACAGCGGCGTGAAACTGGCATGCCAGTCGTGGCAATGGAAGATATGCGGCGCGAAGCCCAGGCGCTGGCACGATTCGATGGCGGCGCGCGTGAGCAACAAAAAACGCAGATGCTCGTCCGCGCCGCTCGTGTAGATGGAGCTGCGCTCGTACAGGGCCGGACAGTCGATCAGGTATATCGGCAGCGAGGACCGGGACGGCCGCGCCGTCAGCACCGAAAAACGGTAGTGATGCGCGCCCAGCGCCAGCGGAACGTCATGCAGCCCGCCGACCGGAGCGATCTCGGTCTCGCGCGTTTCGAGCGTCGAATAGAACGGCAGGAAGGCGCGGATCTCGTGCCCGTGGCCGTGCAGGTAGCGGCACAGCGCGCCCAGCACATCGGCCAAACCGCCAGTCTTGGCCAAGGGCGCGAATTCCGAAGCGACGTGACAGATACGCAGCGGTGCAGACATGGCGCGCCAGTCTACAAGAAACCTCGCGTTCTACAGCGCCAAAAAATTGACAGCGTTCTAAAGTCTGCCGAGTTCGATCGCAATGCCCGGCGCAGGATGGGCACACCGAATACGTCCCCCTCACTGCATCGCTCAGGCAAGCATCCCATCCAAAGGAAATAAGGAGCTCACTCCTACTACAGGCCCATCGTGGAGACTGGATCGGGGACAGGGTCCAGGATCGTCAAAAACAGGGACGTTTTTGTCGAAGCCTACAGGGGTGCGACGACGCATGCGTCGCACGGGTGTCCATGGATGGACACCCTGGGCTTCAGCGAAGCAGGGACTGCGCAGCTGAATGTATTCACGGCGTTCCTGGAACCCTGTCCCCGGTCCAGTCTCCACTGCGTTGACGTTGATTAGTACTTCCGTGCTCCTCCGAAAGAGCCTGATCGTCCCGAGTTTACCCCTCAACTCTGCACGGCCCCCAATTAAAAGACTGTCAGAGATCCACGCGCACCTTGCAGTCCCCACCCAACCCTCCGAGACTACGCGCTCTTCCCCTCCGCATCCCAGGGAGACGCCATGATTTACGACAGCATTCTCGACACCATCGGCCGTACCCCCATCGTGCGCATCAGCCGTCTCGCGCCCGCGCACGTCACGATGTACGTCAAATGCGAATTCTTCAATCCGCTCGGCTCCGTGAAGGACCGCTTGGCGATCGCGATCATCGAGGACGCGGAGCGGCGCGGCACGCTCAAGCCGGGACAGACGGTGATCGAGGCGACCTCCGGCAACACGGGCATTGCGCTGGCGATGGTGTGCGCCGCCAGGGGATATCCCTTCGTCGCGACGATGGCGGAGTCTTTCTCGATGGAGCGGCGCAAGATCATGCGCATCCTGGGCGCCAAGGTCATCCTAACGCCGGCGGCCGAGCGCGGCTCGGGCATGGTGCGCAAGGCCGAGGAGCTGGCCCGGAAAAACGGCTGGTTCCTGGCGCGCCAGTTCGAGAATCCGGCCAACCCGGAATACCACCGCAACACGACAGGCCCGGAGATCCTCAGTGACTTCGCGGGCCGGCGGCTCGACTATTGGGTTACCGGCTGGGGCACGGGCGGCACCATGACCGGTGCGGGAGAGATGATCCGCAAGGCCCGTCCGGAAGTGCGCATCGTGGCCTGCGAGCCGGAGGGCGCGGCGCTCCTGTCGGGACAGGAATTCAAACCGCACAAGATCCAGGGCTGGACGCCGGACTTCATCCCCAAGGTGCTCGACCGGGAAGTCCCGCACGAAATCATCGCCGTGTCGGACGCCGAAGCGCTCGACAACGCCCGCGCGCTGGCTGCCAAGGAGGGTGTGTTCTGCGGCATTTCATCCGGCGCCACTTTTGCCGCCGCCCTCAAGGTGGCGCGAAAGGCACCGAAGGACTCCGTAATCCTCGCCATGCTGCCGGATACGGGAGAGCGCTACCTGACCACGCCTCTGTTCGCGGGAATCGAGGAAGGATCGGACGCGGAACTGTAAAACGCGCCCTGCTCCGACAGACTTCGGCGTCCGCCGCGGTTAAATCCTCAATATTCTTGAGGTTTTTGGCCCGTGGCGGCAGCAGCGAGTGCCCCCGTAACTGCCGGGGTCGATGGTCCACCGGTTGAGGGAGTCCCGCCGTTAAACTGGAGTGCCGGGAGCAGATAGCCCACGGGGCGCCGGTCCTGAGAAACCCTATAAATAGAGCCTATAAATAGAGCAATCGCGGAGAGTTTTGATGCGCAAGTACGTCCTGTATCCCGTTGCCGCCCTGGCCTTGGCCGGCGCCTTCATCGCCGGGACTGTACTGCGCCCAGCTCTCGACAAAGACAAATCCTCCCCGAAGCCGTCGGCATCCGCTCCCGCACCTGCGCAACAGCCGCGAGATGCGCGCGCGTCGGCGGGTGGGGCGGTCCCCAGCATGATGCTTCCGGACTTCGCGAACCTGGTGGAGCGCAACGGTCCGGCGGTGGTCAACATCACCGTCATCGCCCGGTCGCGGGGCTCGACGGGCGTTCCCGGCATGCCGGAGCTCGATCCCGAAGATCCGTTCTCACAGTTCTTCCGCCGCTTCGGGGTTCCGCAGCCGGAAGAGCGCATCCAGCAGGGACAGGGCTCGGGCTTCATCGTCCGCAAGGACGGCATCATCCTCACGAACGCCCATGTGATCTCCGGCGCCACCAAGGTGCTCGTCAAGCTCACCGACCGGCGCGAGTTCTCCGCCAAGGTCCTCGGCGTCGATTCGCGCACCGACATCGCCGTCATCAAGATCGAGGCGGCCGACCTGCCGGTGGTCACGCTCGGCAGCTCCGAGACGGTGAAGGTCGGCCAATGGGTGGTGGCCATCGGCGCGCCCTTCGGCTTCGAGAATTCGGTGACCAGCGGCATCGTCAGCGCCAAGTCGCGCTCGGTGCCCGGCGATGATTCCGCCGTGCCTTTCATCCAGACCGACGTCGCGGTCAATCCCGGCAACTCCGGCGGACCTTTGTTCGACCTGCAGGGCGCGGTGATCGGCATCAACTCGCAGATCTATTCGCGCAGCGGCGGCTACCAGGGCATCAGCTTCGCCATCCCGATCGAGACCGCGCTCAACGTGCAGAAGCAGATCCTGCAGACCGGCAAGGTGCGCCACGGCCGTCTCGGCGTGCGCGTCCAGCCGCTGACCCAGGAGCTTGCGACGGCGTTTGGCCTGCAGAGTCCGGATGGCGCCCTGGTGGGCCAGGTGGAGTCGGGCTCGCCTGCCGAGCGCGCCGGACTCAAGAATGGCGACGTGATCCTGCAGGTCGATGAGGTGCACATCACCGGTCCGGGCCAGCTGGCCGCCGCGATCGCCGCGATGATGCCCGATACAAAAGTGAAGCTGACCCTCTGGCGCGACCGGCACAAACAAGAGATCGTCGCCAAGCTGGGTGGAGAGGAAGCGCAAAGCGCCGGCAGCGACGCGCAGCCCGGCGGCGGCGCCGAGGAGTCGGGCCGGCTTGGTTTGTCGGTGCGTCCGCTGACGCCGGCGGAGCGGCGGCAGAGCGGTTTGGAGAACGGCCTGGTGGTGGAAGAGGCGGCCGGCGCGGCTGCCTTCGCCGGTATTCAGGCGGGCGACGTAGTCGTCGCCGTCAACGGCAAGCCGCTGCGTACGGTGGATGAGCTGCGCGCGGCGGTGCGCGCAACCGGCAAGGGCACGCTCGCGCTGCTGGTCCAGCGCGGCGATGGCCAGTTCTATGTGCCGGTGAAAATCGGCTGACGTTACCCTGCGCCTGTGATCCCGTTCAGTGGCGGGGATGCCCGGGACGCGGCAAAATGAGTCTTCATGGCCGCACCGCCTTACACGCAGCTCGAACAGGAATTCCGCCGCCTGCACGCCATCCGCGGCGCGCTCGCGGTGCTGCGCTGGGATGCCGCCGTCATGATGCCGCGGGGCAGCGCCGATGTGCGCGGGGAGCAGCTGGCGGCGCTCGAGACCGAATACCATATCCTGCTGACGGCGCCGAAGATCTCCCGTTTGATCGACCGCGCGCAGGCCAACGCCGCGGGGCTCGAGGACTGGCAGCTCGCCAACCTGCGCGAAATGCGCCGCCAGCGCGACCATGCCATCGCCACGCCGCAGGCGCTGGTGTCGCGTCTGGCCAAGGCGGCGGCGACCGCCGAGGCGAAATGGCTCGACGCTCGCCAACAAAACAATTTCGCCCTGTTCGCGCCCCATCTCGAGGAAGTGGTGCTGCTGACGCGGGACAAGGCGGCGCTGCTCGGCCAGGCGTTGAACCTGCAGCCCTACGATGCGCTGGTCGATGAGTTCAGCCCCGGCATCGCGACCCAGGACATCGACAGTTTGTTCAAGGCGTTCGCCCGCAAGCTCCCCGGGCTGATCAACCAGGCGATCGAGCTGCAGGCCGCGCGGCCGATCCTGCCGCTCGCCGGCAAGTTCGCCGCGCACAAACAAAAGCAGCTGGCGCTGGAGGTCATGAAGGCGATCGGTTTTCCGTTCGAGCGCGGGCGGCTGGACGAGAGCGAGCACCCCTTCACCGAAGGGGTGCCCGGCGACATCCGTATCACCACGCGCTTCATTCCGACCGATCCCTTCTCGGCGCTCCTCGGCGTGCTGCACGAAAGCGGACATGCGATGTACGACCTGGGCCTGCCGCGGGGCTGGCTCGATCAGCCGGTGGGACGCGACCGCGGCATGGCGCTGGAGGAGAGCCAGTCCCTGCTGCTGGAGATGATCATCGGCCGCAGCCGCCCGTTCGTCCGCTACCTCAAGCCGCTGCTGGAGAAGCACCTGGGCGTCAGCGGACCGGAATGGTCGGAGGACAATCTCTATCGCCATCTCAATCGCGTGCAGCGCGGGCTGATCCGCGTCGATGCCGACGAGCTCACCTATCCGCTGCACATCATGCTGCGCTATGACCTGGAAAAGAAAATTCTCGGCACGGAGCTTGCGATCCGCGACATCCCCGAGGCCTGGAATACCTTCATGGAGCAGCGCCTGGGCGTGCGCCCGCAGAACGACGTCGAGGGGTGCCTGCAGGACATCCATTGGGCGGTCGGTTCCTTCGGCTACTTTCCCTCATACGCCCTCGGGGCGATCATCGCCGCGCAGCTGTGGGAGAGCCTGCATGCCGCCGGCGCGACCGTCGACGAGGATATGGCGGCCGGCCGCTTCGGCGGCATCTTCGAATGGCTGCGCGAGAACGTGCACGGTTTCGGAGCGAAGATTTCCGTCCAGGAGCTGCTCGAGCGCGCCACCGGCAAAGCGCTGACGGCGGCTGCATCGCTGCGCTACCTGGAAGCGAAGTACCTCGAAACCACATGAAGCCGCAGAGGTCCGCGCTGATTCCCAACGCATACTGGATCGAGCCGGGCAAGCTCCTCGGCGGCGCGTACCCGGCGACCGCGTCCTGCGCCGTCACGCTCGAGCGCATCGGCGTCCTGCTCGCCGCCGGCGTCACCTCGTTTGTTGATCTGACCGAAGAGGGCGAGTGCGTTCCCTACCACATGCTGCTGCCGCCCGACAAAGGTTTGAACGGCGCGGAGGTGCGCTACGTGCGCAAGCCTCTCGGCGATCATCAGATTCCGCGCACGCCGGAAGTGATGCGCGGGATCCTCGACTACATGGCCAGCTCATTGGCCGAGGGACACCGCATTTACCTGCACTGTCGAGCGGGCATCGGCCGTACCGGCACCGTGGCGGGCTGTCATCTGATCGAGCGGGGAATGGCGCCGGCGCAGGCGCTGGAACATCTGCAGCGCCTGTGGGAGGAGGGCGGACGGACGTCGGTCTGGCCGCATACGCCGGAGACCGAGGATCAGACTGCATATGTGCGCAATTGGGGCCGGCTCCGACTGGGGCATTCCGCGGCTCCCTGGTGGCAGCCCTGGAAACGCGCCTCTAAAGGCTAGGCCAGCGGGCTAGGGGAATTGCTTACCCCGGATTACACGGACAGTGCACTCGCGATTGGGAGGGCAGAGGAGGTGCGGGCCCGGGCCGGCCGCTAATCTCCTTTCGTGTTTCTCAACCGCGCAAGGGATGAATCGCAATGAAAGTGAGTGGTGCACGCGCAGCACGGGTGCTGCTGGTGGATGACGACGACGTCGATTCGGACTTGACGCGCGCGACGCTGGAATCGGCCCGTATCGCGGTTGCCATGCATCGAGTGGACTCCGGCGAGCAGGCGCTCGCGTATCTCAACGAAGAAGGCGACGGCGCCGCGGCGCCCGATCTCGTGCTGCTGGATGTGAAGATGCCCGGCATGAACGGCATCGAGACGCTGCACGCGATCAAGAGCGATCTGCGGCTGAAGCATATTCCCGTGATCATGCTCAGCAGCTCGACGCACGATGAGGACATCCTGCGCAGCTATGCCGAGCAGGCATACGCATACCTGACCAAGCCCATCCACGTCGATTCGTTTCGGGCGATCGTGCGCCGGCTGGAGAATTTCTGCTTCGTGCTGTCGGTGTTGCCGCAATCCGATTGAGCTGTCGGAGAGGTAGAACGGGCAAACAGGATCGCGGCGTCGGTTAGGGGGCGGTGAGGGTGCGCAGACGCCCGGGGAGGGTTCCAGAATCGCCGCCGCACCCGCTCTGCGGCTGTCGGGTGCCGCGCAATGACGGTAGCATGGGCGGATGGCGATCCGCAGACCATCGGCACGCCGCCGTCGCCCGCGCAGGGCCTGGGAGAATCTCTCCGACCGCGAGCTTCTGCAGCTGCGATTCCGTGACCTCGGCTTGTCCCTGTCCGGCACCTGGCTCGAGCCGCATATCCACGGCCTTTACGAGGAGCTTGCGCGCGCCGGCCTGAAGTTCCGGCCGCATTGCTGGCTGGCCGAGGAATGGTTCTCCCCGGACGGCATTCCCGGCATTGCCATTCCGTTCTACCTGGCCCACCCTCGCCTGATGCGCCTGGAGCGGCGGATGATGCGCGAGGTCGAGGGCGGCAACGCACGGGCTTTGTTGTCTTTGTTGAGGCATGAAGCCGGCCACGCGCTCGATTCCGCGTTCCGGCTGCGGCGGCGGCGCGGCTGGCGGGCGGTGTTCGGCTCACCGTCCCGTCCTTACGGCGATTTTTACCGGCCGCGGCCGGGAAGCCGGCGATTCGTCCAGCACCTGGATGCCTGGTATGCGCAGAGCCACCCGACCGAGGACTTCGCGGAAACATTCGCCGTATGGCTCAAGCCCGGACGGCAATGGCGGCGGATCTACCGCAACTGGCCGGCCCTGGCCAAGCTGCAATACGTCGATCGTCTGATGGACGATTTGAAGGGGCGCGCTCCGCCGGTGCGCAGCCGCCGCAACGTCGAGCCGATGCGCGCGGATGGGCGCACGCTCGCGGAGTATTACCGGACCAAGCTGAAACGCTACGCTCCGATGCGCGCGCACGTGATGGATCATCTGATCCACCAGGTGTTCGCCAACTTCGCCACCAGCGCGCGCACGCCGCGTGCTGCTACACTCCTGCGCAGTTTCAGGGCGGGGGAGCTGCGCAAACTGGCGACGCAGCTGCAAGTCAGCCAATATCTGGTCCGCCAGGCGATGCATCTGGTCGTCCGACGCTGTGAGGTACTCGATTTGTACGTACGCGGACCGGTGAGCGCGGCGCGGCGCAGGGCTCGGGCATTGATCAAACGGGTGACGCGGCTGCAAGCGAGCGGCCGCGCGGGCCGGCACTCCCGATGAAGCCCTTGCGCATCCTGGTGGCGATGCATGAGAGCTTGGTGCCGCCGGACAAGCTGGCCGGCTACAGCGAGAAAGAAATCGACGAGTTCCGCACCGAATACGACGTGATGTCGGGGTTGAAGAAGGCCGGCCACGAAGTCCGCGCCCTCGGCGTGCTCGACAACCTCGCGGACCTGCGCGCCGCGATCGAGGAATGGAAGCCGCAGGTGGTGTTCAACCTTCTGGAGGAATTCGACGGCATCGTCACCTACGACCAGCATGTGGTGGCGTTCCTGGAGCTGCTGCGCCAGCCTTACACCGGCTGCAACCCGCGCGGGCTCCTCCTGTCGCGCGACAAGGTGCTCAGCAAACAATTGCTGACCTATCACCGCATCCCGACTCCGCAGTTCAGCGCGTTCCCGCGCGGGCGGCGCTTCCAGCTGCCCAAACGGTTGCGCTTTCCGCTGTTCGTCAAGTCCGCGACCGAGGACGCGAGCCTCGGCATCGCCCAGGCCTCGGTGGTGCAGGATGCGACGAGCCTCGAGGAGCGCGTGGCGTTCATCCACGAACAAACGACTTCCGACGCCATCGTCGAGGAATACGTCGAGGGCCGGGAGATCTACGTCGCCGTACTCGGCAATGACCGCCTGACGACGCTGCCGCCGTGGGAAATGGTGTTCGGCACGCTGCCCGAGTCGCTGCCGGCGATCGCCACGCGCAAGGTCAAGTGGGACAGGCGCTATCAGAAGAAATACGGCATCACCACGCGCGCGGCCGTGGACCTGCCGCCCGCGATCGCCGATCGGCTCGGCAAGCTGTCCAAGCGCATCTACAAGGCGCTGCATTTGACCGGCTACGCGCGCATGGACTTCCGCGTGCGCGCGGACGGCAGCGTCTTCGTGCTGGAGGCCAACGCCAATCCCAACCTCGCGCGCGAGGAGGATTTCGCCGAGTCCGCCCGCGCGGTGAAGGTTTCCTATGACGATCTGCTGGCGCGCATCCTGTCGCTCGGCCTGAACTATCAGGCCGCGTGGCGTCTGTACGAATCCTGATCCTGTCTTTCCGGTAGCTCTCCCGCAGCGAGGCGGAGAGCGTTTGGCGAGGAGAATTCGATGTTACGCACTTTCTTTGTTCTGTCCGTATCCCTTGCGCTGGCCGCCTGCGCCAATCAGGGCAGGGTCCGCGAGCGCGAGCTGACGCGCATCGGCGACTGGCTGCCCGGCCAGTACAACAACACCGCGCAGGTCGACGAGGAGCTGCAGAAGGCGGTGGCCAACCCTCATCCGCCGGTCGAGGTGACGATCCTTCCCATCCTGGCGCCTTTCATCGGCGAGATGGTGCTGTTCGTGCAGACGATCGATACCTCGGGCCGGCGCCATATCGTTTCCGAGCAGCTGTATCGCTTCGACAAGACGCCGGATGGCAAGGGCATCGTGCAGCGGGTCTTCGATTTCAAAGAGCCGCAACGCTGGACGCGCGGCGGGGAGCGGCCCGACATCTTCAAAAGCCTCGTGGCCGATGACATCACCGCGACTCCGGCCTGCGATCTCGGCTGGGTGATGGAGAAGGACACATTCAAAGGCACGGCGGGGCGCAAGGGATGCGGCATCCGCCGGATGTCGTTCGACGGGGTGGAGTTGAATATCGAGCAGGCCGGACGCCCGGCCGGGGACGTGTTACAGCTGCGCCGGATCGGGGCGGAGTGACCTGGCGGCGCCCCGGCCGCGATCGCCGGCAGAAATGCCACTCACCAGCACCACAGAGCGTCTACGGCGTGCGCCAACTCCACCTCCGGTAGAGTCCGCGGTCCGCGTCGTGCGCGCCCGGTCACGATCCAGGCCGCGGGACCGGGGTTTGCGGGCTCCTTAAGGAAATTTAACACTCGGCCGGTCAACCCTGCGGCACAACCTACGTTCCAATTCGCGTGCGTGGGAAGTTCTGGAGCGCGCCGGCCGTGAGAAATCCATTGCGGTTCATCTATCCGCCGATTCTGGCGTTATTGGCTCTGGCCATTGCCGGCTGCGCCGATCCGCCGCCACGACGCGTGCGGCACATCCACGCGGAACCGGTTTCCCAACCCGCCCCGCCACCTTCGACGCAGGTGTTCTTCTACCCGACGTCGGGTCAGAGCCCCGAGCAGCAGGACCGCGACCGCTATGAGTGCTATCTGTGGGCGGTCAAGCAGAGTGGCTTCGATCCGAGCCAGCCGCGGCTTGCTCCGCATCAACGTGTCGAATATGTCCCGATGCCGGCGCCGGGCCGCGATACCGTGGCCGGGGCCGTGACCGGCGCGGCCGTCGGCGCGGCGGTATCGCGCGATGCCGGCAAGGGAGCGGTCGTCGGCGCGATGGCTGGCGCGGTTCTCGGCGCGGCTTCCGACTCCGCGCGCGAAGAGCAAGCGCATCGCGTCCAGGAACGCTACGACCGTCGCGATGCGGAACGGACAGCCAGGTTGGAGCAGCAGGCTGACGCCTATCGCCGGGCGATGGGCGCGTGTCTGGAAGGGCGCGGGTACGCGGTCAAATGAGCCGGTAGCCCGGATACCGGCAGCGCAACGGAGCTCTCGTATGTTTGTCGACGTCAAATCTTTGCTGGTAGTCCCCGCCGTGCTGTCGGGACTGCTCGCCGTGTCCACTCCTGTCCTGGCCGATCGTCCTTACGATGCCCGCGCGCGCGCATACGAGCGCCAGCAGGTGCGCCAGGAAGTCCGCCATGACGCGCGCGGCTATGTTCTCGACAACCGCTACAACCACAATCACTACTACCCGCCTCGCGGGTACGTCGTTGCCGGCGTGCCTCGCGGCGCCACCATTGTGCGTCGCGGCGGCGTGCCGTACTACTTTCACGAAGGCATCTGGTACCGGCCATCAGGACCGCGATTCGTCGTGGTCGCTCCGCCGGTCGGTCTGTTCGTCTCGACGTTGCCGCCGTTCTACACGACGGTCTGGTGGCGCGGCGTTCCGTATTACTACGCAGACGACACGTACTATGTCTGGCGGCCGGAGCGGCATGGATACGTGGTGAGCGAACCGCCGAGCGAATCGGAGGTCACCCCGCAAGCGGCGGGCGGCGGCGATTTGTTCATCTATCCGAAGAACGGCCAGAGCGAGGAGCAGCAGGCCAAGGACCGCTACGAGTGTCACAGCTGGGGCTCGCAACAGACCGGATTCGATCCGACGCAGTCATCGGGCGGCGTACCGGAGTCGCAAGCCGCCGCCAAACGCGCCGACTATCAGCGCGCGATGACGGCGTGCCTCGAGGCGCGGGGATACAGCGTCAAATAGCCTCGCACAACGTTACTGAAGGCGCGGGATGGGCGCGGTGCGTGCAAGTGAAAAGGCCGGCGCATGGAGCGCCGGCCCGTTCTACCGTGCGGTGTGATGCCGCACTTCAGCGCGAAGTCCTTTCTGGCGTAAATCGCCGTCGCGCAGATCTCGTCAGATAGAACCGTCAGCGATCCTTGTGGACGCCGCCGACCGCGGCCTGTCCGAGCTTGAAGAACACATCGGAGTTGTCCATCACGCCGGTGAACAACGACGCGCCCAGGCCGAATGCCGATAGCGGAATGTCCGTGGCGGTGTGCGCGGCGGTAGCGTCCTCGATCTGTCCCGTCACACGGAACCCGCCGGCGACGTCCTGCTGCAGCAGGTCGTTCGGGTAGCCGCTCAGGGGCGCAGCGCCATTGAACGGCTGCTGACTATCGCGCAAGGGCTTTTCGTTCGCGAGCCAGTCCTCGAACCGGTCGGCGTTGGCGCCATAACCGATCAGCATCTTGAAGTCGATATCGGTGGTGACGGGATAGCCGTCCGAGGCGATCGTGTAGCGCGGGAAGCCCGCGGCGTCGTACGTTCCCACGACGCCGTTGCGCGGTCCGCCGGCGCTGGTGCCCAGGCCGGATGCAGCGCGCGCTTGCAGAGCCGCGTTCGTGACCCGCGAGCCGCCGATAATAGCGGCGCCGGCGCATTCATGATCGGCCGTGACGATGACGACGGTCTCGCCATCGCGCAAGGCGAAATCGCGCGCTACGCCGATGGCGCGGTCGAATTCGATCGTGTCGAGGATCCAGCGGTCCGTATCCATGTTGTGGGCCTGCTTGTCGATCGACGCGCCTTCGACCATGAGCACGAAGCCGTCGCGGTCGCGGCTGAGGATCCTGAGCGCCTTCTCCGTCATTTCGTCCAGCATGGGCTGGTCGGGGAAGCCGAAGTCATCCACGAGCGTGGAATTGCCGCGGCGCTTGCCGATCTTGTCGTAAGCGACGTTCATGTTGGAGTAGGCGAACAAACCCAGCAGCTTCTGCGCGGAGCCGGCGGATGCAAGCTCCGTGGCGTTGGCGACGTAGGTCCAGCCCTGCGCCTGGAAATCGCCGATCAGGTTGCGCTCGGCGTCCAGCTTGCCTGCGGCCGAGCCCCAGCCCGCGACTAGGTCGGGCGGCAGCACGTAGTCGCTGGCGGTGCGTCGTTGCGAGCCATTGGCCGGCTGAGGGCTGGTGCTGTTGGAGGGGTTGGGCAGGAACCACTTGCGTCCGCCGCCCAGCAGAACTTTCAGTCCCGACAGGCGGCTGTCGTCCAGGTATTGGTCGACGATGCCCGTGCCGTTGCCGCGGTTGGAGGTGTAGACCGCGTTGGCGGCCGGCGTCGCGTCGAATACGTCGGCGGTGGTGACGATGCCGAGCGAAGTGCCTTGCGTACGATGCAAGTACTGCGACAGATATTCCACGCGCGGGTTGTCGAACGCGTCGACGGTGTCGTCCGGGAACACGCCTTCCTGGTTGTTCGCATGCTTGTTCCCCGTGACATAGGAGGCCATGCCCGGGGAAGAGTCGGTGACGATGGAGTTCAACGAGGCGGTCATCACCATGCCCGTGTACGGCGCGGTGTCCATGGCCAGCAATTCGCGCGCCTTGCCTTGCGCGTAACCCTGCAACATGATGCGCGCCGCCGTGCGGTGCGAGGCGCCCATGCCGTCGCCCAGCATGATGATGATGTTCTTCACCTTGCGTCCGCCGCGGTCCAAATCGATCACTTCGAAGTTGCCCTGCGCGCTCGCCTGCTGGCCGTCGCTTTGCCGGGCCCGGACCGCCAGCCGGTGTACGCCGCCGCGTGCGAGCGAGTAGCCGCGAATGGACGCGACCGCTGTGCCCGCCGCCAATCCCGGATTGAGGCCCGTGGTCGTCAGCGATTCGACGCCGGTATCCACCGCACGACCGTCGACGAAGAACTTCACTTCCGTGATGGTCTTGCCCGCGTCGGGCTGCACGGTGGCCTGCAGGTCGAAGCGCTGGCCGGGCAGGAAGCGCGCGATGATCGGCTGCGGGTTGCCGGAGCTGAATAGCTCGCTCGGCGGTGTGAGGCGCGACACGGTCGGCGCTGCCGCGACAGTGCCGGCTGCGCCGGCGAGCGCAAGCGTGCCGAGCACGCTGCAGATCTTGCGCGCGGAGGGATTCGGAGGGAGGTTCATGGTGTTTGCTCTCCTGGTTTCGTCGCTGTTGAAAAGGGATCGATGAAGATGCGCACATGTGAGATGCGGCCATCCGCTTCTTCCCGCGGGCCCACGCTCAGCCGGCCCTCGATGAGCAGCGGCGCGGGCGTGTACGGAACGGATGCGTCCGCATGCGGCGCGGGGAGATGGACGAAAACCACGGCGGGCGGCAGGTCATCGGCCATGCCATCGGAGATCTCGGCCGTCGCCAGGCGGCGCGCCGCCAGAATGAGGACGCCCGGCGCGCCGCCTTCCTGATGCACCATGTAGCCGATGATGCGTACTTTCTTCTCGTTCAGCCCGAGCAGCTTTTCCCCGGGCTCCAGACCAAAACGACCCACCGGCAGGCGGTACAGGTCGCTGAATCGCAATTCTTGCGTGCCGGGCGGGAGCGGCCGCGGCTCGCGCGGCATCCGCAGCGACGCAACAAAGCTCGAGTCCTCGGCATCGGCGGCCTCAATCCCGGATGTGCCCTGGGCACAGGCGAGACTTGCCGCCAGCAGCAACGCCACCACCGGCGCGGTACGCATCGAGAACCTCCACCTCAGGCGGATGCGAAACGACCTCGATGCTAGGCAGGCTCGGTTACATTTTTTCGATGCTCAATTTGACGGCGAGATGACAGCGATTGGCAGTCGCGGCGACGGTCTGCTAACAAAGCTCATGGGTCATATTGTGGACGGCGCGCGGGGTTTGGGAAAAATTTGCAATGCTTCACGGTCTGTTCAGACGCGTCGCGCTAACTATGATTGCGAGTCGGTCAGGGTTGCCGACGGCATCGGGTGGGCCTGTGGGCCGGGTGAAGCGGTCCGATCCGCCGACAGGCGGAGGAGGCCGTGATGTTCAAGACGTCCCAAAACGAGTTGATCGCCGTAGGCAATCTGCAGGAATTCTTCCGCACCGAGCTGCGCTCGGCCATCGCGCACCAGAATCTCGCGGTGCAGGATCACACCGAACACTACGTCGTGAGCCTTCTGACGCTGTTCGCGCGTTCGGAAGCGCTGTATGAGGACACGCCCGCCGGGCCGAAGCTCAAGCCGCTGGTAACGATGCTGGCCGAAGCATTGCACGCACCGACGAACGCGGAGCGCAATCGCGGGCTGCAGCGTCTCGGCGATGTGTCCCTGTTCATCGCGGGTTTTTTCGCCCATGGCTTCGCCCGCAAGCTCATCGACATCGATTACCACATCGCGATGGGGGAACGCGCCTATGGCTCGCTGGCGGAGCACCTGAGCGCAGGGCCCGGACGGCCGCTTGCCGCCGTGTTCGAGGAGCTGGCGGCAAAGTTTCCCGGGGTCGTCGAGGCGCTGAACGAGGTCAGCGAGCTTGGCTACACCCACAGCGACCGCGACTTGTTGCGGCTCTATGAGATATGGATGAAGACCGGCAGCCGCCGGGCGGCGGGTTTACTGCGCAAACTGGGCGTGGAGCCCGCGCCTTCGGGGCTCACTCATCATTAGAGAACAGCCGGAGAAGCTGCCTGAGGGGCAGGCAGCCCGGTGCTGATCGTGTTCAGCCTTCGGAGAGCGCTCTCTGCGCCTGAATCCAGCGGGAGAGGGCGCGCAGGTCTTTCTTGCGCGGACGTTCCGTCGCCTTCTTCTTCACGATCCCACTTTGGTAGGGGTCGTAGCCGACACGCCCCGCCTTGGTGTTCGCAGGAGTAGCCCTGCCCGGAGTGACGATTTCCTCGTCCATTAGCGACAAAGACGGGTGGTCGAGGCGCCGCCCGCGGCGCGTCTCCCAGACGGCATTGCCGCGGTCGTCGAAAGTCACCTTACCGGAGGTTGCGTCGCGACCCACCGTCGCATCGTTCTGATTCCGTTGTGTATCCATGTATTAGTCCCCCAAGAGACAAAAACAGCGTAGGTCAAACCCCTGTAGGAGTTTTGTGTGCCAACTCACGCTTCGCCGGCAGGACGGAGGGGCGGTTGGCAGGGTGTGCGCCATGCACGGGCTTGTTAACAATTCATCCATGTCCCGTTTGTCGGCCGAGAGGGCGATTGCCGATCCGCGGGCCGGACCTTTGGGGTGGGTAGGATCGAGAAAGGCAAGAAAGAGTAGCGCCGCAACAGTCCGCAGCCGTAGCGGTCTCCCATGCGCCGCGACCGGCTGGTTCTTGCCAGTCAAAAAGAACCCCGCGTGGCGCGGGGTTCGCAAGCTCAAGCTTCAGTCAGTGGTTTCGTTACCAGCGTCCGCCGCGATCGCCACGGTCGCGGTCCCGGCCACCGCCGCCACCGCCGCCGAATTTCGGCCGGGCCGGGCGTTCCTGTGCTTCGTTCACGCGCAGGGGCCGTCCTCCCATCTCATAGCCGTTCAACTGCTGGATGGCGCTTTGTGCCTCGTTCGAGGACATCTCCACGAAGCCAAAACCCCGCGGTCGCCCGGTCTCGCGATCATTGATCAACTTGACCGATTCGACTTTTCCATGGCGTTCGAACAAACCGCGCAATTCTTCTTCCGTGGCACTGAAAGGCAGGTTCCCTACATAGATCGTCGTCATTCAATCACTCACTCTATAGCAGTTTTGAAACGCAGGTCAGGCACGAGCACGTGCGCGCCGGCACGGATGCCGGAGCGTACGGCGGCCCTGGACCCCGGCCTGCACCGTGGGTCGTGCACAGATCAACTTGGAGCTGGGTGGGCGAGAAGCCTTGGAAAGAGAACTCACTCGAATCGCCCGCTGAAAGCATGATGAGGTACGAACCGGCGGCGAGCTTACGTCAGGGCGGCGGGGGTTGGCAAATCCGCCGCAGCGGGAATGCCGGGAAAACCAGCGAAATCGCACCGCACAACTCGTCCGGCCCTGGAAAAAGCGGCTTATGGCGCGCCGTCAGGCTCCAGATAGGCGTAACCATTGAGCTCGCCCTCATAGAACCGCTTGAGGGCCTGGCTCTCCGGGACCGTCAAACGACCCTCGCGGACGGCGCGCTCGCAATCGCGCGAAAGCTTCGGATGAAGCTCCGCGACGTCGTATTCCATGTAGGCGAGCACGGTGTTGGCCGTATCGCCTTTGACGATTTCCTCGATCCACCAGCCGCCCTCATCGTGCAGACGGATGTGCACCACGTGCGTATCGCCGAACAGATTGTGCAGATCGCCCAGGGTTTCCTGGTAGGCGCCCACCAGGAAGGCCGCCAGGTAGTAGTCCTCACTGGGGCGCAGCTCGTGCAGCTCGAGGGTGCGCTTGACGTCGCGCTGGCTGACGAAGCGGTCGATCTTGCCGTCCGAATCGCAGGTGATATCGGCCAGCACCGCGCTGCGCGTGGGACGCTCGTCCAACCGATGGATCGGCATGATGGGGAACAACTGGCCGATGGCCCAGCTGTCCGGCAGCGACTGGAACACGGAAAAATTGCAAAAGTACGTGTCGCTGAGGATCGGTTCCAGATCCTCCAGCTCTTCCGGAGCCTCGCCGAGCTTGCGGCACACATCGCGGATCCTGGCGCAAGTGGCCCAGTACAACCGCTCGGCGAGCGCGCGAAACTCCAGGCTCAGCAGGCCGAGGTTGAACATCTGCAACGCCTGCTCGCGCGCCTGCAGCGCGTCGTGATAGCACTCGACCAGGCGGCGTTTGTTGACGCCGTTGTAGGCCTCGAACAGATCCTTCACCGGCTGCGGCGCGGTGCCCTTCTTGCTGTTGTGGTTCTCATCGAGCCGGCCGGAGACCTGGAACTTGTCGAGCGCCGAGGAGCCCAGCGCATTGAAGATCAGCACGCTGTGATGCGCGGCGATCGCGCGGCCGGACTCGCTCACGATCATCGGGTGCGGGATGTTGCGCTCGTTGCACACGCTGGCGATGCGATACACCACATCGCTCGCGTACTCGTTGAGCGTGTAGTTCATCGACGATTCGAAATTGGTGCGGCTGCCGTCATAGTCCACGCCCAGGCCGCCGCCGACGTCGATGTATTGCAGGCCGGCACCGAGCAGCTTCAGCTCCGCGTACACGTGGGCGAGCTCGTTGATCGCGTCCTTTACCCGGCGGATATCCTGCAGCTGGCTGCCCGCGTGGCAGTGCACGAGCTGCAGGCAGTCGAGCATCGAGCGCTGCTTGAGGGTCTCCACCACGTCGAGGATCTCGGTGATGAACAGCCCGAACTTGGATCGCTCGCCGGCCGACTCGCGCCACCGCCCGGCCCCCTCGGCGGCCAGCTTCACGCGCACCCCGATCCTGGGTCGCACCTGATAGCGCTCCGCGTGCTTCAGGATCACGTTGAGCTCGGAAAAATTTTCCACGACCGGGATGATGGTACGACCCAGCTTGGCCGCGAGGATGACCGCCTCGATATAGCTGTCGTCTTTGAAACCATTGCACACGATCAGCCGCTCGGTGTCGCCTTCCGTCAGCGCCATGACCGCGAGCAGCTCCGGCTTCGAGCCGACCTCGAGCCCGAAACCGAAATCCGCCCCGTAGCGGTAAACCTCCTCGACGACCAGACGCTGCTGGTTGACCTTGATGGGGAACACGGCCGCGTAGCGGTTCTTGTATTCGTTCTCCGCGATCGCGTTAGCGAAGGCATCGTGCAGATGCTGCAAGCGATGCGCCAGGATGTCGGAGAATCGCACCACCAAAGGGGCTCGCAGGTCGCGCGCCTCGAGCCCCTGTACCACCTCGTACAGATCGATCTCGCGCTCCGAAAGCGTGTCGGGGCGCACCACGACGTGGCCCGCCTCGTTGATGCCGAAATAACCACGACCCCAGGCTTGCACCTGGTAAAGCTCGAGAGAATCCTCGATCTTCCAGCCGCTCGCCGCCGGTGTTTGGGTGGGTTTGCTCAAAGTGCGCGCACGATAACAAAATCGCGCCGGAAGTACATTGTCAGTAGATGCTGGCAGCGCGGCGAATGGCGGCGCGAATCGTCAGGCCGCGGGGTCCGTGCTCACCGGCCGGCTCGGGTCTCGGATCCATTCGCTCCAGGAACCGGCATACAGCCGCGCGCCCGCAAGTCCGGCAATCTCCAATGCCAGCAAATTGTGACAAGCGGTGACTCCGGAGCCGCACATGCATACCACCTGGGCGGGCGCAGTCTGTCCCAGCGTCTTCTCCCAGCGCGCGCGCAATTGCTCCGCGGGCAGGAATCGTTGGTCGGGGCCCAGGTTGGCAGGGAAGGGATGATTGAGCGCGCCCGGTATGTGCCCGGCCACCGGGTCGATGGTCTCGTTCTGGCCGGCGAACCGGTCGGCCCCGCGCGCGTCGATCAACGCGATGCGGCCGGCGGGCAATTGTCGCTCCACCTCTGCGGTGGTCACCCAAAGATCGTCGGCGCTGGCGGAAGGGTAAGGCGCTCCGGTCGCGAGCGGCGGAACCTGTGTGTCCTGCGCAAATCCTTCGGCCAGCCACGCTTTGAATCCACCGTCGAGCACCGCGACCTTGCGATGACCCAGCCAGCGCAGCAGCCACCACAACCGCGCGGCAAATGCGCCGTTGGCGTCGTCATAAGCCACCACCTGCGTCGATGGTTTGATTCCCCATCGGCCCAGCTGCGCCGCGAGCTTGCCCGGCTCGGGCAAGGGATGGCGCCCCGTCGCCGGTGTGACCGGTCCGGATAGATCCTCGTCGAGATGAGCGTAGTGCGCGCCGGCGATATGACCGCGCTGGTACGCCTCGCGTCCGGCCTGTGGCCGCGAAAGCTCGAAGCGGCAGTCGACGACCACCCACTCCGGATCGTTCAGGTGGGCGTGCAGCTGCGCCGGTTGGATCAGCGTGCGGCTCTGTGCGTCGGGGGTTTGGTGTTTCATGGCGCGGGAGGGTGACGTACACTTTGATTCCGTTTCGGGATGCGATTCTATGGCGCTGGATCTCTATTGGGCTAGCGGAAGTCCTTACTCCTGGCGGGTGATGTTGGCGCTGGAATACAAGCGTCTGGCCTACACCGCGCACCTGCTGGAAATGTCCACGCAGGAACACAAGTCCCCGCAGATGCTCAAGCTCAATTTCCGCGGCCGGCTGCCGGTGCTGAAGGACGGCGACTACGTGGTGTTCGAATCGCTGGGCATCCTTTATTACCTCGATTTGAAGTATCCGGATCCACCGCTCTTCGGCCGCACGCCCGAGGAGGGCGGCGTGATCATGCGGGTCATCTGCGAATATCAGTCCTATGCCGAGCCGCATCTGAACAGGATCGTCGAAGCGATTTTCTCCTCGGGCCTGGCCGGGCGGGAGGACGAGATCACCCAGGCGATCCACCTGCTCGGCGGGGAGGCGCGCACCATCGAAGGCCGCCTGAGCAAATCGGACTGGATCGTCGGCGAGAGCATGTCGGCGGTGGACATGATGATCTATCCGCAGATCAGGCTGCTGCTGCGAGCGCTCGATCGCCCGGAGGCCGCCGAGCTGCGTTCCCGCTTCCTGCCGATGGAGACCAACTATCCGGCGCTGGCGCGCTGGATGGCGCGCGTGGAGTCGATGCCCGGCTTCGAGCGCACCTATCCTCCGCACTGGCGCACGGTGCAACGAACCCCGGCCGGGAACTAGAATCCCACCCTTCCATTCCATTTCCACTCCACGAGAGGTCGAGTCGCGTCCATCATGAAGCACCCCATTCATGCTGAAATTTCCGGTCCCATCGTCATGATCGGCTTCGGCTCGATCGGCAAGGGCACCTTGCCGCTGATCGAGCGGCATTTCCGCTACGACAAAGCGCGCTTCGTCATCATCGATCCAAAAGATACCGATCGCGCGATCGCCGACCGGCATGGAGTGCGGTTCATCAAGGAGGAAGTGACGCAGCGGAACTACCGCGAGCTGCTGCGACCGCTCCTGACCGCCGGGGGTGGGCAGGGTTTCTGCGTGAATCTCTCCGTCGACACGTCCTCGGTCGACATCATGGAGCTGTGTCGTGAGATCGGAGCGCTGTACATCGACACGGTCGTGGAGCCCTGGCGCGGCTTCTACTTCGATAAGAAAGCCGGACCAGAGGCGCGCACCAACTACGCGTTGCGCGAGACGATGCTGGCTGCCAAGCGCAAGAATCCCGGTGGCCCGACCGCGGTATCCACGTGCGGTGCCAATCCCGGAATGGTGTCATGGTTCGTGAAGCAGGCGCTGCTCGATCTGGCCAAAGAGTTGAAGCCAGGCGCCGTGCAACCGGCCACGCGCGAGCAGTGGGCCCGGCTTGCGCAAGCGCTCGGCGTCAAAGGTATTCACATCGCGGAGCGCGACACGCAGCGTTCGAAGCGCCCGAAGCCGATGAACGTGTTCATCAATACGTGGTCGGTGGAAGGGTTCGTTTCCGAAGGCATGCAGCCGGCCGAGCTGGGCTGGGGCACCCATGAGAAGTGGACGCCGTCGAACGCCCGCGAGCACGAGACAGGGTGCCGGGCGGCGATCTATCTGTTGCAAGCCGGCGCAAATACGCGCGTTCGCTCCTGGTGTCCGACGCCTGGATCCCACTATGGCTTTCTCGTGACGCATAACGAGTCGATTTCCATCGCCGACTACTTTACGGTGAGCGAGGGCGGCAAGATCGCTTACCGGCCGACGTGTCACTATGCGTATCACCCGGCCAACGATGCGGTGTTGTCGCTGCATGAGATGTTCGGTTCCGCGGGCAGGATGCAGCCGGATTGGCACATTCTCGACGAGAACGAGATCGCCGACGGCGTCGACGAGCTGGGCGTGCTGTTGTACGGGCATGCCAGGAACGCTTACTGGTACGGCTCGCAGCTCTCCATCGAAGAAACGCGCAAGCTCGCGCCGTATCAGAATGCCACCGGCCTGCAGGTCACCTCGGCAGTGCTCGCTGGAATGGTGTGGGCTCTGGAGAACCCCACCGCGGGTATAGTAGAGGCCGATGAAATGGATTTCCGGCGCTGCCTGCAGGTGCAGCTGCCGTATCTCGGGCCGGTCAAAGGCTACTACACCGACTGGACGCCGCTGACGGACCGGTCGTACCTCTTCCCCGAAGATGTCGATGCCAGCGATGCCTGGCAGTTCCGCAACATCCTCGTCAGATAGGCGCGTCGCCATACTCGATCGATAGCACCACGAAGCTGCGGGTGCCGCCGGGCAGTTCGAGGCTGAACTCGTCGTCGACGGTTTTGCGCAGCAGCGCGCGGCCGAGCGGCGAATCCATGCTGATGTAGCGGGGATCCATGTCGAACTCGTCGGGACCGACGATGCGCACCAGACGCTCCGTGCCCGAGTCATCCTCGACTTTCACCCACGCGCTAAAAAAGACGCGACGGGAGTCGCTCGGAGGGCGATCCACGACCACGATGCCGTCGAGCCGCTTGCGCAGGAAGCGCACGCGGCGATCGATCTCGCGCAGCTGCTTCTTGCCGTAGATGTACTCCGCATTCTCGGACCGGTCGCCCTGGGCCGCGGCCTCCGTGACGGCTTGAGTGACCTGCGGCCGCAGGATGCGCCAGAGGTGATCGAGCTCGGCGCGCAGCCGCGCCGCACCGGCCGGGGTGATGTATTTGGAGCCGTGTAAATTCATCGGCTTAGTGCGAGCTCCGGACTGTCGCCAAATGCGGAAATCCCTGAATTCCAAGGGTTTTGCGGGACTGTTCACAGTTTCCCCGAGCGCCCGTCACTACTCTGCCGAGGCATGGGCGTCAAGTACTACACACATTTCGTAATGAGCGAGCAGCCGCAAAGCGCCAGCGAGTTTACCGGCGTGGTGGAGCTCAACCGCGCGCCGAGGCGCAGCAACAATTTGCGTGAAGTCGCAGCGATCCTGGCCCGCAGCCTCGATGTCAGCTCCAGCGATATCCGCATCCTGCACTGGTCCCGCCTGCACTGAATCGAGTCGCGATCCCCTGGCGGACTTTTCTATCCCTTCATCGAAGTCCGCATCTCTGGCCCCGGGTCAAAAGCCCGGGGTTTTTTTATGTCCATGGATGGACGGTATGCCGCGGGAGGCAGGATGCCGGGAGCGGCGAATGAGGGACTGATGCCGGATGTTCTGGTATCCAGACCCTGCCGTGTGCCGCGAGAGCAGGATATCGCAGCGGCGTAGTCCCAAACCGGGGCATATCGCGACACGACGTTCCCTCGACTTTTTTTACTCGGGGACCATAATCCCCCCATGCGAGATCTTCTGTACCGACGCTGTCGACTGGCCGCGTTTATTTCGGCGGCTGCCCTCGTGTCGGCCTGTTCTCTGTTCTCCGACCCCTTCCACAAGCGCCCGCCTCCCGCGCCGGTCGTGGAAGAGCCGCCCAAGCCGACGGCGCTGCCTCCGGTGGCCACGCACCAGTTCGAATTCGATCCGCAGCATGATGACGTCGTAGGACTGATCCAGACCACCGTCGTGGCAGCCGACGACACGCTGCCGGACATCGCCCGGCGCTTCAATCTCGGCTACGAGGAAATCCTGCGCGCCAATCCGGGCGTGGACCCGTGGCTGCCGGGCGAGGGGCGGGAGATCGTGCTGCCGACGCAGTTCGTGCTGCCCAACGCGCCGCGCGAAGGTGTGGTGATCAATATCCCGGCGATGCGGCTGTTCTATTTTCCGGCCCGCAAGAAGGGCGAGCCTCCCGGGCAGAAAGCGGTGGTGATCACCCATCCGATCGGTATCGGCAAAATCGGCTGGGCGACGCCGGAAGGCACGACGAAAATCCTCAAACGCACCAAGGACCCGATCTGGCGCGTGCCGGTCTCGGTGCGCAAGGAGCACGAGGAGAACGGGGATCCGGTGCCGGCGGTGGTTCAGCCCGGTCCCGACAACCCGCTCGGCGCCTATGCGTTCACTCTGGGCTGGCCGTCGTACCTGATCCACGGTACCAATAAACCTTATGGTGTCGGCATGCGCTCGAGTCACGGGTGCATTCGTTTGTATCCGGAAGACATCGAGCTGCTCTATGAGAGCGTGCCCATCGGCACCAAGGTGCACGTGGTGAACCAGCCGTTCCTGTTCGGGCGCGCCGCCGAAGGACTGGTTTTCCAGCCGTACGGCATGCTCGAGGACGACAAGCGCGATTGGCAGAAGAGCCATCGCAAGCTTCTCGACAAAACGCTCTCGACCCCCATCCGCACCGCGCTCAAGGAGCGCAAGCAGGAGATCGATTGGGCGCGGGTCGAAGCGCTGGTCGCGCAGTCGCGCGGCGTGCCCGTGCCCATCGTCGCGCAAACCGTGGGGCCGGGCGCGCAACCGGCGACGGTCGATGAAGTTTTGCTGGCCGCGCGCAAGGTGCAGAACGTGCTGCCGGAAGGGGCGACGTGGGACGGCCAGGTACAGCTCGACGCGCAGAAGTTCCAGGACCTGGTGACCGAAAGCGAGCGTCCCTCGGAGCAGGCGGAGAGCCGGGAAGAAGCCGGTAAACGGGGAGGCAGCGGAACGTCGCATTAGTTTGGATGCAGGGGGGGCAATGAAAAGAATTACAAGCCTGACATTCAAAATGACCCTGATCGCAGCGGCCGCCACGCACGGCGCGGGCGCGGCGGCGCCCGCCGAGCCGCTCGATCCCAGCCGCGACTATCACTCTTACTCCAACCCCAGGCAGCTGGTGATCGAGCACCTCGATCTGGCGCTGCAGGTGGATTTCAGAACGCAGATTCTCGACGGGGTGGCCGATCTGAGAGTGCGGCGCGTCGATCCCAATGCGCGCACGCTGGTCCTGGATACGCGCGATCTGCAGGTGCAGTCGGTCGCCCTGATCCAGAAACACGGAAAGGATGAGCCCATTCCGTTCAAGCTCGGTGCCGCCGATCCCATCCTGGGAGCGCCCTTGCAGATCACGCTACCTCAGGCGCTCGATGCGCAGACGACGCCGGGCACGGGCGGCGCGCCCGGCGGCACGGTTACGGTAAGGGTTTCCTATCGCACGCAGCCGCAGGCTTCCGGCCTGCAATGGCTCAAGCCCGAACAAACAGCCGGGAAGAAGCATCCTTTCCTGTACTCCCAATCGCAGGCGATCCACGCGCGCAGCTGGATTCCGCTGCAGGACACCCCGTCGGTGCGCCAGACTTTCAGTGCGAGCATCTTCCCGCCCGAAGGGCTGGTAGCCGTGATGGGCGCGGCGCGCGCGAACCGGTCCGCGAACCAGGATGGCGATGCGGTCGAGTACGAGTTCGACATGACCCGGCCCGTGCCGTCCTACCTGATCGCCCTCGCGGTGGGGGATCTGAAATTCAGGTCGCTCGGTCAGCGCACCGGGGTCTACGCCGAGCCCGGCGTTCTGGACGCCGCGGCCTACGAGTTCGCCGACACCGAATCGATGCTGAAGAAATGCGAGGAGATCTTCGGTCCGTACAGCTGGGAGCGGTATGACCTGCTCATCCTGCCGCCGAGCTTTCCGTTCGGCGGCATGGAGAATCCGCGCCTGTCCTTCATCACGCCCACCTCGATCGCCGGGGATCGCAGCCTCGTCTCGCTGGTTGCGCACGAGCTGGCGCATTCGTGGTCGGGCAACATGGTGACCAACGCCACCTGGCGCGACCTGTGGCTGAACGAGGGGTTCACCGTCTACCTCGAGTCGCGCATCATGGAAGCTTTGTACGGCGAGAAGCGCCGGGCGATGGAGGACGTCCTCGGCCTGCAATCCCTGCGCGAGGAGCTGAAGACGCTGCCCGCGCAGGACCAGGAGCTGGCGATCGACCTGCGTGGCCGCGATCCGGACGAGGTGTTCTCCACCGTCCCTTATCAGAAGGGCCGTTTGTTCCTCGTCTATCTGGAAGCGAAATTCGGCCGCGGCCGCTTCCAGAATTTCCTCGCCGACTATTTCGCGCATTTCGCCTTCAAGAGCATCACCACCGAGCAATTCCTCGCTTACTTCAAAGAGAAGCTCGAGAAGAAACGCGCGGTCGTCGGCGAGGAGAGCCTCAAGCAATGGGTGTACGAACCGGGCTTGCCGGCGGATGCGGTGCTGCCGCAGTCGGACGCGTTGAAGAAAATCGACGAGCAGCGCCAGGCGTGGCTCGAGGGCCGCAAGAAGGCGGATGATCTGCCGACGGCGCACTGGTCGACGCACGAGTGGCTGCACTTCCTGGACGGTCTGCCGGAAGAGCTTACGGGCCAGCAGCTCCAGGCTCTGGACGAGTCCTTTCACCTGACCGATGCCGGCAACGCGGAAGTCGCGCACAGCTGGCTCCTCATTGCCGTGCACAACCGCTACGAGCCCGCATTGCCCCGCCTGGAACGCTATCTGCGCACCATCGGACGGCGCAAGCTGATCAAGCCGCTGTATGAGGAGCTGATGAAGAGCGACTGGGGCGAGGAATTCGCGCGCAAGGTCTACGAGAAAGCTCGGCCGGGGTATCACCCCATTGCGGTGACCACGCTCGACCAGATCGTGCTCGGCAAGGGCCGGAAGTAGAGTTGAAAATGAGAGTCTGCGGCCGCAACCGTCTGCGGCTACCACCCACGCTTCCGGTCGGGTGAGTTTCAATCATCACACGTTTGTAATGAAGCCCACGTAGCGTGCGGGGATCCGGGAGTTCCGAGGAGCTCGCACGTGCGTATCTTGATGATTTCCGATGTCTATTTTCCGCGGATCAACGGCGTATCGACCTCGATCCAGACGTTTCGCCGCGAGCTGACCCGGCTCGGCCACCCGTCGCTGCTGATCGCGCCGGAATACGGCTTTGGCCACGAGCAGGACGATGTGCTGCAGATCTATCGCATCCGGGGGCGCAAAGTGCCGCGCGATCCGGAGGATCGGATCATGAGCGGGGCGTCGATCCGGCATCTCGCGCCGTGGCTGAAAAGCAAACGCTTCGACGTCGTGCACGTCCAGACGCCCTTCGTTGCGCATTACGCGGGCGTCGCCGTCGCCCGATCGCTAGGGCTGCCGGTGGTCGAGACCTACCACACTTATTTCGAGGAATATCTGCACCACTATGTACCGGTGATGCCGCGCCGCCTGACGCGCTTCCTCGCACGGCATTTCACGCGCTCGCAGGCGCATCAGGTCCAACGCTTGATTGCGCCGTCACGCGCGATGCAGCGCGCGTTGAACGACTATGGCGTGGCGACTCCCATTGCGGTGATACCCACCGGCCTCGAGGAAGACCGTTTCGTGGCCGGCGACGGCGCCGCCTTCCGCAGGCGCATGAATATCGATCCGCGCCGGCAGGTATTGGTGCACGTCGGACGCATCGCCCACGAAAAGAACGTCGATTTCCTCTTGCGGATGCTGGTGCGGGTGCGCGTCGCCGTACCGCAGGTACTGATGATCATCGCCGGCGAGGGTCCGGCGCTGGCGCATTGCAAGCGGCTGGCCGCGGATCTGGGGCTGGAGGCCAACGTGCAGTTCCTCGGGTATCTGGATCGCAGGCAGGAGCTGCTCGACTGCTACAGCGCGGGCGATCTGTTCGTGTTCGCGTCGCGGACGGAAACGCAGGGCCTGGTACTGCTCGAGGCGATGGCGCAGGGAATTGCGGTCGTGTCCACAGCTCACATGGGTACGGTCGATGTATTGGGCCCGGGGCGGGGGTGTGAAGTGGTGCCGGAAGGGGAGGCCGAATTCGCAGCGAAAGTCGTGGAGCTGCTGGGCGACCGAAACGTGCGCACCAAGCTCGGCCGCGATGCACATGAGTATGCCAAGACCTGGTCCGCGACCGAGATGGCCGCGCGAATGGCCGGGTTGTATGAGGACGTGACTCAGGAATCGGCCGGTCGGGAGCCCGAGACCGCGCCGCTGGGACTGACCTGACCCTCGCCAGAGGTCGTTCTCGCGGCGTGCGTTATAGTGCGCGCCCGCATGATCCCCATCAAAGACGACAACCCGTCCCGGATAACGCCGCTCGTGAGTTACGCGCTCGTGGGCGCGTGCGCGCTGACTTTTCTGTGGCAGCTTTCGCTGGGGCCGCGGGGGCAGGCGGTCGTCTACGCGCTGGGCGTGATTCCCGCTGTACTGCTCGGCAACGCGCAGCTGCCGCCCGGCGTCGAGCTGGTCAGTCCCTGGGTCTCGGTGTTCACGTCGATGTTCCTGCACGGCGGATGGATGCACCTGCTCGGCAACATGCTGTACCTCTGGATCTTCGGCGACAACGTCGAAGACAGCATGGGGCACGCGCGGTTCGTCATCTTCTACCTGCTGTGCGGAGTCGCCGCGGTCTTTGCCCAGGCCTTGCCGAACCCCGCGTCCGAGGTACCGATGATCGGCGCAAGCGGCGCGATCTCCGGAGTCCTGGGCGCCTACCTTCTGCTGTTCCCGCACGCGCGCGTACTGGTGCTGATTCCGCTGGGATTCATCATGCACAGTGCCCGCTTGCCGGCGGGCTGGGTTCTGGCGCTGTGGTTCGGAATGCAGCTGCTGAGCAGCGTGTTGCAGGGGGATGCGGGGGCTGGGGTCGCCTTCCGCGCGCACGTCGGCGGTTTCGTGGCGGGAATGCTGCTGATTCCCTTATTCAAGCATCGCGAGGTCTCTCTCTTCAGTCCGCGGAGATGATTTGCCGAGGACGCACAGGATCGAGCCCGCGACCACGAGCAGCGCTCCCGCCACGCTCAGCAGATTGAGACGCTCCGGCTCCAGCAGGCCCGGCGCAAGGTGGCCGACCAGCCAGACGCCGAGCAGCGTGAAGAGCGGCGTTATCGCCAGCACCGCTCCCACGCGCGACGCTTCCCAATGCTCCAGAGCCTCGGCGAAGGCTCCGTAGGCAATCAAAGTATTGGCGCAGCTGAAGGCGAGCATCCATGCCGGCAGGGCGCGCATCTCGAAGACCGCTTCCAGGTGCGTCAGCGGCAGGGATATCGCGACCGCGCCGATATAGATCAGCAGGAGGATCTGCTGCGACCGCAGCTGGGCCAGCAATTGCTTCTGTGCCAGCGCGTAGGTCGCCCAGGCCAGGGCGGAGACCACGATGAGCACCACTCCGATTCCCGTGCCGCTCGAGAGGTCCACCAGCTCCGGAAGGCGACGGTTGAAAAACAGCAGCAGGCCGAGCACCAGCAGCGCGAAGCCGGCCCACTGCCATGGCGAGAATCTTTCGCGGAAGAGCGCGAGCCCGCCGAGCAGAAAGAACATCGGTCCCAGCTGGATCACCACCTGTGAGATAGCCGGCGTGGTGTAGTTCAGGGACAGGAGGTAGAGGACATAGTTGATGATCAGGCCCATGAGCGCGACGAGGAGCACGCGCCAGACTCGAGAACCGAGCGTACGCACCGGCGGCCATCCACCCGTAAATGCCAGCACTGCGCCGAGCACCGCCGCGGCGACCGCGAAGCGGAACCACGTGATCGTATAAGCATCCAGGTCTTTGAGAGCCAGCTTGAGCGCGATCGGCAATACGCCCCAGCAGACCGCGGTGGTCAATGCCAGGGTCAGGCCAAGCTTCCAGCGGCCGGTAACTTTGTGCATCGATGGAGTGTCCACGGGGCGGCAGGCGGGCGGCCACGATACCTGAAAAGCGATCCCCGGCGCCTGAGGCGTCCGAGCACCCCTCCCGTTGCCGGTGTCCGCCAACAAACTGCCCGCCATATGTCAGCTGAGTGCGTCCTGTTGCGCGCCGAACGTGCTAGAGTCGTCGCAGAAGAACGACTAACACCCGGCGTTGCCCGACATCCATATGAGCCTGCGTGAATCGGGTACCGCACTGAAGGGGATTTCGTGGCACAGCCGCTGATCACCGGAATCCAGGTCGCCGAACAATCCGGACCAGAGCAGGGAATAACCCGGGCGCCCACGGCGCTCACCGCATTCGTCGGCCGCACCTTGCGCGGGCCCGTCGATCGGCCCGTGGTGATCGAAAGCTTCAGCGAATATCAGGCGGTCTTCGGCGGCTTGTGGCAACCGAGCACGCTGAGCTACGCCGTCGAGCAATACTTCGACAATGGCGGGCGCACGGCATTGATCGTGCGGGTCGTCAACGGCGGCCGGCCGCCGACATTGACCCTGCTGGCCGGTGGCGAGCAGCTGACGCTGCAGGCGCTGCAGCCGGGAACACGCGAGTTTCTGCGGGCTTCGGTCGACTACGATGGCATCGCGGATAACGAGGTCGATCGGTTCAACCTGGTCGTGCAGCGGGTCCGCGCGCCTCATTCCGAGTACATCGAGGACCAGGAAATCTTCCGGCGCCTTTCGATGCAGCCCGACGATCCCCGGTATGTCGTCGACGCACTGATGGAATCGCAGCTGGTGCGAGCGCTCGGACAGCCGCCCGCCATGCGTCCGGAGCGCACCTTGCGGCGCGACGGGCGCGGCCTGGTCGGCTACGTCGATTCGAATTCCGACGGCGATGACGGCGGTCCGCTGACCGACTACGACATCATCGGCTCCGCCGCCGGCGGCACCGGCCTGTTCGCGCTCAAGTCCGCCGAGTCATTCAACCTGCTGTGCATCCCGCCGCTGGCCCGCGATACCGACGTGGGTCCGGGTGCCTTGTGGGTCGCGGCGCGTTTTTGTCGGGAAAGCAATGCGCTGCTGATCGTCGATCCGCCGCGCAGTTGGCAAACGGCGCAGCAGGCGCTGCAATCCTTGCGGACCTGGGAGCTTCACAGCGAGAACGCGCTGATGTATTTCCCCCGCATCCTGAGCTACGACCGCCTGCGCGGACGTTTCGAGAGTTTCGCGCCTTGCGGCGCCGTCGCGGGGGCGATCGCGCGCAACGACGGCCAATCGCCTCTGTGGTCGGCGGCGCACACCGAAGGCACGGCGCTGCGTCATGGTTGCCGTCCCGCGTGCGTCGTCAGCGACACCGAGCGCGTCCGGCTCGCTCAATCGGGCGTCAACGCGTTGCAGCCCGCACTGGTCGAGCGCAGCGAGAGTCCTCCGGTCCGATGGCAGACCTATACGCTCGCGGCCGGCAATTGCGCCGCCGCCGACTGGAAATACCTGACCGCGCGCCGGCTCGCGCTGTTCATCGTCAGCAGCATCGAGCGTGATACGCGCTGGGTGATGTTCGAAACCAATTCTCCCGCGCTGCGGGCCAAGGTGTCAGCCCAGATCTGCGTCTTCCTGCGCGATCTCGATCGCGAGGGCGCGTTCCTCGGCCATCCGTCGGAGGGGTCGTGGTTTGTCGTATGTGATGACCGGTACAACGGCCTGGACGAGATCCGCACCGGTACGGTCAACATCCTGTTCGGTTTCGCCGCGCAAAGACCCGGGCGCTTCCACGCTTATCTCATCAGTCACAGCCCCGCCGCGAGCCGCGTGCGCGCCGTCAGCGTCAACCGCCTAGAAACCGGCGGACGCCTGCTGGAAGACCAGATGGAACACCGCCTCTAGCCATTGTCCATGATCTTCGCCAACCCCAGGTACGACGAACGTTGGCAGAACCCCCCCCCCCCCCCACATGGATGTGCCCCCGCCGCCGCAGGTGGCGAAGGCGAGCAAAAACCACGCTTTTTGCTCGCCTCTTGCGAGGGCCGCTCCGGCATCCTGCCTCTCGCGGCATTCCGTCCCTCCTTGGACGTCGTCGGACAGGAGCCCGATCCCTCGCTTTAACTAGAACGGATTCAGCCGTTTGGTCTTCGTGAAGTGCATGTAGCCGACGCTGGCGCCCTGCCGCCAGCCGACCCCGAATCGGATCGGCGCAAGCGTAGTGCCCTCGCTGCGCACGTAGTTGAGCCCTACGCCGCCCACGAAGTAGAGGCTCCCTTCCACGCCCGGATAGCGCTGAAACAGTTTTTCGGTGTCGTTGAGCTTGTAGATGAGCACGAACGCCTTGGCCGCGTTGCCGCCGACGTCGAAGCCGATCGAGGGACCCTGCCAGTAGACCGGCATCGTGCGCCCGTCGCGCATCTGCAAAGTGCCCTTGCCGTAGCGCAGGCCGACGCCGATCGCCCCGCCCCCCTCCTCGCCTTTGATGAAGCCATTCGGCTCGCCCTGGTCCTTGAACGCCTTCGCGATCACGTTGGCCAACCCCTCGGCGCCTTTGCCAAAGAAAGCGCTGGCCTCCTTCAGGACCTCGTCTTGTTTGTAGGTCTTGCGCTCTTCCTTGGCGGCGGGTTTTTTGTCCGCCGGCACGGCGCACAGCGGCGCCAGGACGGCCGCGGCGGCCAGAAGAACACAGAGCCCTCGCCGATGCGTACGCTGCATGGGACCTCCCCGGGTTTCGTCCGATCGTACGCGCAAGCTTACCACTGACCTCCGATTGCCATACCATCGTGACCGGGTGGATGGAGGCAGGACTCGCAGATGACCGAAACGTATGTCGTGTTCTCCCATGGGCAGGGCAGCGGGCCGTGGGGCAGCAAGATAACCGCGATGGCCGAAGTGGCCCGGACGCTGGGCTTTCGGGTCGAGTCCGTCGACTACCGGCATATCGATGATCCGGTCGAACGCGTGGAGCGGTTGCTGGAGTACGGCAGGGGGTTGTCCGCGCCGCCCGTGCTGGTCGGCTCCAGTCTGGGAGGCCACGTAGCCACCGCCGCCTCAGTCCGGCTGCGCGCTCGTGGTTTGTTTCTGCTCGCGCCGGCGTTCTACATGCCGGGTTACGAGCAATACACGCCGCAGCCGCCGCAATGCCCGATCGAGATCGTCCACGGATGGGGCGACGATGTGGTGCCGGTGGAGAACAGCATCCGGTGGGCGCGCGAGCACCGGGCGGACCTGCACATTCTCGACGGAGACCATCGGCTGCAGGAAAACATCCCGCAGATCGGCGCCCTGTTTGCCGAGTTCCTGCGCCGGCTCCGCTGAGTCGCCGGTCGAAAGGCGCGCCGTCTAGGAACTCGCCGGCGCATGCCCGCTGAGCGCCGAGGCAGGCAGCTTTGCGAGCCGGTCCATGGTGAAGCGGTAGCCTGCCTCGATCGCCCGGTCGAACGCCTTCCAGTTCAGCATGTCGATGTTCTCGAGCGGCGGCTGCAGCAGCAGGTCGGTCTGCTCACGGTGCGCCAGGGTCGCCGCCGCGCTGTTGACCATGCCGGCGCGCCACAGGATCTGGAAGATATTCACGCGCTTCTTCTTCGCCCGGAACCAGCTCATCGCTTTCCACAGCCCCGGCACGTCCACGTCGTCGAAGTCGGCGGTGAACGCGCGGTCTGCGCCCACATCGACGCCGATGACCGGACCGCGGCCGAAGTCGCGCATGATATCGACCGGCAGGTTGTTCATCGCGCCGCCATCCACGTGCACTTCGCCGTTGTGGAAGATCGGCGGCAGCACGCCCGGTATGGCGACCGAGGCGCGCAGCCAGCGCCACAGCGCACCGCTGCGATGAACCGCGATGCGGCCGGTGGTGAGATTGGAAGACACGCAATAGAACGGCACCGGCAGGTCGGTGATGTCGAGATCTCCGAACTCCGCGCGCAACAAACGGCTGACCTTGCGTCCGGACACCAGCGACACCAGCGGGAGGGTGTAGTCGTTGAGCGGATTGGTCGCGACGAAGGTGCGGTGGAAACGCTCGACCAGCTCCTCATGAGTCCATTCGCAGGCCACCGCGGCGCCGAGAATGCCGCCCAGGCTCGTGCCGCCGATCGCGTCCAGCGGGATGTTGGCTTCGCGCAAGGCGCGCACGACGCCGATGTGGGCAAAGCCGCGCGCGCCTCCGCCGGAGAGCACGATACCGACGCCGCGGCCGGTGATCAGGCGCGCCAGCCGCCCGACGTCTCCGGCGTTGCGGATGTGGTGGTGGGGCAGGGCGGGTTGGGTGGCGAGCCAACGCTGCGCGGCTGTGTTCGTGATCGCTCCATCGTGGAGCAGCAGAAGCTCCGCGTTGGGCAGCGAGTCGGGGAGCCAGCTCCACGGGGCGGGCGCTTTCTCCGCATTCGCCAGCAGTAACAAAGCATCCGCCTGGCGCAGGCACAGCTTGGTCCAGGGTGTCGCGCCGTGATCGGCCACGTAGACGACGAAATCGTTCGCGCTCTCCACATTGTGGAACCAATGGCTGGTGTGCGCCGCGCCGCGCACGCTCCAGACCAGCTCGCTGCGGCCGTAGCGCTTGAGCGCATCGAGCAGCTGCATGGAGAATTCGGCGGCATTGACATCGAGATCGTGCGGCAGGATCGCGAGCGTCTTGGGGACCGGACGCGGATTGTGCGGCTGGCGTTGTACCGTCTCCAGGCGGTGGACCGTCAGCTGCGCGACCTTCAGCATGGCCCGCGGATGGTCCAGCAGCAAAGTTTCGAACGCTTGTTTGGAGAACCGGCCGATCTCCGTGTCCCGCAGCGCAACCACGCGGGCGGTGCGCGGATGGCCCGAGATGAGCGCCATCTCCCCGACCGTCTCGCCCGCCGCGATCCGGCCGATGAGGCGCCCGCGGCCGTCGGCGGTTCTCGCGTAAGCGCCGAGGCAGCCGCTCACGACCAGGTACAGCGCATCCGGCGGGTCGCCCGCCTCGAACAAACGGGCGCCGCCGGGCAGGGAGAACCATTCGATCTCCGCGGCGATGGCCGCCAGGGTGGGAGCGTCGAGGTCGCGGAACAGCCGGCACGATGCCAGAAGCGCCAGGGAGCTGCGTCCCTCGATCGCGGTTTCGGCGATATTGTCGTGCTCGAGGCTCATCGCGCGGCCGCCTCTATTGTTGTCTGTCCGGGCTGTCGAGAGGGTACACTGCCGGCCTCGAAACCGGGAGGTATGGCAGAGGTACACCCCATGAACCGCTACCGACGGATATTGATGGCAAGCGCATTGTCTGCGGTGTTGCTGGCCGGCTGCGGACCGCAGGCCTCGGACAAGAAGGAAGAGCCGATGCCCATGGAGAACACGGTCTACGGCGAGCAGATCAAACAGATGAACCGCATCACCGATCAGGCGAAGAAGCTGGAACAGGAACGCATGCCGAACTTGAACCAGCAGCTGAAGGAAAACGAGCAGTGATCCCGCGGGCCGCCGGTCTTTGGCGCCCAGGGCGCCGCCGGCGCTGATCTGACACGATGAACGGCGTCGCATGGCCTTGAGCCGCGCCGGTATCTGGCTCGCGCGCAAGCCCATGGCCTTGTGGGTACGCACCAAAGTCCGGCCGGAGGACGCGGCCGAGCGCCTGACCGGCAGAGAGCGCCCTGTCTGTTACGTATTGGAGCGGCAAAGCTGGTCGGACCTGCTGGTGCTCCAGGACACGTGTGTAAGCCTCGGCCTGCCGCGCCCAAACCGGCGGCTGAACGTTGGCGCGGATGACGGACACGGTCGCGCCCGCAAGCGGCCCCGTGCGGTCTGCTACCTGGAAAAGCGCACCGGCTGGTTTCCCGGGCGCGTGGACCGACGCCCGCCCGCGCTGCTCGGCGATCTGATCTCGGCCACTGCCGGCGATCCGGACTTCGACGTCGATCTCGTGCCGGTGGCCGTCTTCTGGGGGCGCGCTCCGCAGAAGGAAGGTTCCTGGCTGCGGCTGATGTTGTCGGAAAACTGGGCGTTTGCCGGATGGTTCCGCAAGTTCCTGACGGTGTCCTTCAACGGCCGCCATACGCTGGTGCAGTTCGGCGAGCCGCTCCGGCTGCGCCCCCTGGTGGCGGAACTGGAGCGGCCCCGCGCGATCCGGCGCCTGGCCCGCACGCTGCGCAATCAGCTGCGCGCCCAGCGCGCGGCGACCATCGGGCCGGATCTCTCCCACCGGCGCACGATCGTGGCTCAGGTGCTGGCGAGGCAGGCGGTGCGCAGCGCGGTCGTGCAGGAAATGAAAGACAGGAACCTGTCGCGCAGGGACGCTTTGTTGGTCGCCAAGCGCTACGCCGACGAGATTGCGGCCAACTATTCCCACGCCTTCGTGAGATTCGCCGAAGGACTGCTGACGCGGCTGTGGAACCGGCTGTACGACGGCGTGGAGCTGCACCACCTGGAATCGCTGCAGCAGATCGCGGAAGGCAACGAGCTGGTCTACGTACCGTGCCACCGCAGCCACATGGACTACCTTCTGCTGTCATACATCATCTACGTCAAAGGTTTCGCCGTTCCGCATATCGCCGCGGGCATCAACCTCGATCTGCCGGTCATCGGACGGTTCCTGCGCAAAGGCGGCGCGTTCTTCCTGCGCCGCAGCTTCCGCGGCAACAGTTTGTATACCGTGGTGTTCACCAAGTATCTCGGCCTGATGATGGCGCGCGGGCATTCGCTCGAGTACTTCATCGAAGGCGGCCGCAGCCGCACGGGGCGGCTGCTGCAGCCGAAAACCGGAATGCTGTCGATGACCGTGCGCAGCTACCTGCGCGAGCCGAAACGCCCGGTGATATTCCTGCCGGTGTACTTCGGCTACGAGCGGCTGGTGGAGGGGGACACATACATCCATGAGCTGAGCGGACGGCCGAAGGAGAAGGAATCGGTCTGGGGCTTCCTGAAGACCCTGCCGCAGCTGCGCCGGCGATTCGGCAAGGTCCATGTGAGCCTGGGCGAGCCGGTCGCGCTGAACGACACTCTGCGCCGATGTTCGAGCGCGACGCTGGATTCACGCGCGCTGACTTCGCTGGTCGACGGACTCGCGCGCCAGATCATGGTGAACATCAACAGCGCCGCCGCGGTGACTCCGGTCAGCCTCCTGGCGGTAACGCTGCTCGGCATGCCGCGGCAGGCGATGTTCGAAGACGATCTGATCCGTCAGCTCGATCTATACCTCGCGATGCTGCGGACCGCGCCCTATTCGCCGCGTGTGGTTGTCGCCACCTCGAGAGTCGTGTTGGACAGCGGCAGTATCACGTCCCGGCAAAAAACCGAGCCTCGCGTGGAGAGCAATGGTGATGCCGGCGAAGGAGCGGCAATCGTTCGGTATGGCGAGAGCATGCGCTTGCTGGAGCGGCGCAAGCACACGTCCGGTGACGTGCTGCGCATGGATGAGCACCAGGCCGTGCTGGCGACCTACTTCCGCAACAATGTGCTGCACCTGTTCGCTGTGCCTTCGCTCCTGGCCTGCTGTTTCCTCAACAACACGACGATGCGTACGGAAGACCTGCAGCGTCTGACGCGGCGCATCTATCCCTATATCGCCGATGAGCTGTTCCTGCGCTGGTCCGAAGAGGAATTGCCCGCGGTGGTGGCCGCGGTCCTTCAATTCTTTGCCGACCGCGGGTTGCTGGCGCGCAATGCCGACGGGACCGCGTGGGAGCGGCCGCCGACCACCGCGCCCCAGGCGATGCAGTTGTCCGTGCTTGCGCAAGGCACGATTCAGATCGTCGAGCGCTATTACCTCGCGATTGCTTTGTTGATCCGTGCCGGCAGCAATCAGATCACCCAGGAGGCGCTGGTTTCCCAATGCCATCTCATGGCGCAGCGCATGGCGGTGATCTATGGCCTCAGCGCGCCGGAATTTTTCGACCGCACGCTGTTCGACAATTTCATCACGCTGCTGCGCGGGCGCGGCGTGGTTCAGCTCGGCGACGACAATCGTTTGTCGTTCGGCGAAGTGCTGGTCAACGTCGCCAACGACGCACAGCTGGTATTGAGCGAGCAGATCCGCCATAGCATCCTGCAAGTCACGCACGCCTGAATCGGCTGCATCCGAACGCGGTGGATTTGCTGACGCGGTTGCTGACAACCGCAACCCTCCTTACAGGTCGTGGATTCCGGCACAAAAATGAACCGAACCCGGCCTTGGATTGCTGATATCTGATGTATATGATACTCAGAACTCGGCCGGCTGCCGAAGTGAAGGTGGCTTCAATGGGAATGCCTGCGGTCAGGTTCGAATCGGAGAGACCCGTGGAAGAACATGTTGTCAGACTCGAGGCCGACGTCGCACACATCAAGACCGACGTTGCGGATATGAAAACCGACACCCGCGAGATGCGCAAAGACATTACCGCGATCAGGGACTCGGTCGTATCTTTGGAACTCCGGACGAGGGATTTGATCACGGCGCTCGAGCAGCGGATGGTCGCGTCCTTCACCGAGCTGAAGGTCGGCCGTGTTCTCGACAAGGTGTGGTCGTTGACGATCGCGGCAGCCCTATTGGGCGTGATGGCGCGCGGCTTCAAGTGGATTTGAGGGTCGATACCCCCCGATCGATTCCGAACCGCCCCGGCCTCAGCAGTTCCACACGCCCGTGGTCGCGCTTATGTTCATGTTTCTGGTCAATATGTTAGGTGGGATCGTGCCGTTCCCCCTGGCCGCTTCGGCCTCCTTCCGCTCTTCCGCCGGTCACCGAAGGTTGCAATAATTGCGCTCTGTCGGGGCATTCAAACTCTTGCCTGGGGGGACCATCATGAGTCGCAACAGCTATGGCCTTGGGATCGCGAGCGCCTTGTTAGGCGCCCAACTGCTGATGGCCGCCGCGGTGGCGGACGGCGTCACGAGCATGAAGAAGGGCAAGGGGGGCAGCGAGATCCAGGGCGCCGCCGGTACCTCTGGCGCGCAGGGCGAGGCCGGCGATCAGGAAAAATGCCCCAAGCCGATGGGCGCTGTCGCCGTGGTGGAGCCGCAGGACTACATCATGCAGGCCCTGTCACGTTACAACCTGCAATCGCCCACCGGCCTGATCCGCCTGATGATCCAGCAGTCCAACTGCTTCATCGTCGTGGAGCGCGGCACCGGTATGCAGAACATGATGCAGGAGCGCGCCCTGTCTCAATCCGGCGAGCTGCGGCAGAACTCCAACATGGGCGGCGGTCAGATGGTCAGCGCGGATTTCATCCTCACTCCGGCTGTTGTGTTCTCCGAGGATAACGCCGGCGGCCTCGGCGGCGCGCTGGGCGGACTGCTCGGCAAGAAGAACGCGGTGCTGGGGGCGGTGGCCGGCGGGCTGAAGTTCAAAGAAGCGCAGACCAGCATGCTGGTGGCCGACGCGCGCTCCGGCGTGCAAGTGGCCGCGGCGGAGGGCAGCTCCAAGAAGGCTGACCTGAGACTGGGCGGCCTCATCGCCGGGGGCGGTGCCGTAGGTGGAATCGGCGGTTACGGCAATACGAACGAAGGCAAGGTCATCGCGGCCAGCCTGCTGGACAACTACAACAACATCGTGCGTGCCGTGCGCGCGGATCCGAGCCTGCAGCGCGAGGTTGGCACGCTTGCGGAAGAGGCGGGCAAGAAGGTCAAATCCGGTGCAGTCTACGAGGTGGGCGATGTGCTGCATCCCAAGATCGCCGGGGTCAAGCTGATGGGCGGCGCCAGCGATGGCGCCAAAGTCGTCACGACGCTCTCCAAGCAGGACGAGCTGATCTTCATGGGCGAGGAGAAGGACGGCTACGTCAACGTCGAGAGCGGCAAGGGCTCCGGCTGGGTCAAGAAGGTGCTGATCGCCCGGTAAATGCCGGGCGCTGCGCCGATCCACCAGCGGCTGCGAGACGGCCGCTGAGACAGCGGCAGGTGAACGCCAGAGCGGGGAGAGTGGGCTAGGGGAGGCCTTTCTCGGTGCGCGTGATCAACGTAGTGGCCGAGACGTCCAATGCTCCGGCCAGCTTGAACAACGTCGTCAGCGTGGGCTGACGAATCCCGCGCTCCATCTGACTCACAAAGGTCCGGTCCACGTCCGCGTTCAGCGCCAGCGCTTCCTGCGAAAGATCCACCGCGACCCGCTGCTCGCGCAGCACTTTCCCGAACGCTTTCGATACTTGGCTCGCTTTCATGGCGAGGCATCATTGGACCCTTGTAGCAAATCGTCCACGGGATATATACTACAAGAGACGGCAATGAACTCCGCCGCGCCAAGGAAATGCATGTTGGTCCTGACACGAAGCCGGAATCAGTCCATCCGCGTGGGGCATCACGTCTGCATCCGCGTCCTGTCGGTCGAAGGTACCCAGGTGCGCATCGGCGTCGAAGCGCCGCGCGAGGTGACCATCGATCGCGAAGAGATCTACCACCTCAAACACCGCAAAGAGGCGGAAAGCAAGAAACCGCGCGACCGTTAGATCCCGGTCCCGCGGGCGACGTTCGACGCTCAAACGCGATTACACGCAGAAGGACGGCGAACCCGTCGGTCCCCTGCCCTCCAAAGATTGTGTTGAGGAGAACGCCCTCTCAAGAGTTTCCCGATTTGCGGCGGGTCGAGGAGCCCGTGTTGAACGTCGCGAGCAGCGCCTCGATCTTCTCGATCTCCACCGACAGCCGGTCGCCGGCATCCCGCTGCAACACCCGCGCGACATCGACGTCCTTTTCGCAGTTTTGATGCCGCAGCGCTGCGGCGGCGACGCTCAGTACCGATTCGATTTGCTCGAGGGCCCGCAGCAACTCGCCGAGGCGGGTCCTGATGTGCTGATCCCTCGACGCCGCTCGACCGCTGCTTTGACCGCTACCCATGGCCATCTCCAGGTCGGACAGATTCGTATATAAATACGAGAAACGTATCTAAATAGATTGCACAGCGACTGTACACATATCCATACGTCAAGTAAACAGTCTCGCGCGGAATTTGTCGTTTTCGCGCTCTCCACGCTATCGTGCCGCGCAAAGCACTCCAGGGTCGGGTCGTGTGGGTATGACTGTGGAATCCGGCGAGCACACTGCCAGCTTCGCCGTGCGTCTGAAGCAAATCGTCCGCGATCAACGCAATGCCAGCCAGTTCGCGCACGCGATCGGCCGTTCCGAGGGCGCGTTGCGCAATTGGCTGACGCGCCGCTCCCAACCGGTGGTAAGCGACATTCTGCGCATCTGCGCGGTGAGCGGCACGCGCGTCGAGTGGCTGATGATCGGACGCGGCCCGCGCAAGGAAGCGGAAAGCTCCCAGGTCAGCGAGCCATCCACGCCTTACGCCAAGCCGCAGCCGCCGGATGAGGAGCTATTGCAGGCGGTCATCGAGGCGATCGAGCGCGAGCTGCAGCGCGCGCATGTCGGTGAGCTGGCGCCGGAGAAGAAAGCGGCGCTGACCATCCATTGTTACGACCTCATGGGATCGATGGCGGCGTTCGATCCGAAGAAGGTGGCTCGCCTGGTAAAGCTGGCAATGTGACGAGGCGCACGTCGCGACGCGCCACCGGAATGGTGATGCCGTGCTCCTTGAAGAGCCTCCAGATCGCGCGATTGACCTCCGAGCGGATGTTGTTGACGCCTTCCTGCGGATCGGAGATCCAGAAGCGCAGCTCCAGATCCATCCCATAATCATTGAACCCCATCAAGCGTGAGACCGGCGGCGGATCGCGCAGAATGCGGCGCTGGCCTTCCGCGGCTTCCAACAGCACCTTCAGCGCGAGCTCCGCATCGTCCTCATAGCTGATCCGTACCGGGAGCTTCAGACGCACCTTCGGATCGGTGTAGCTCCAATTGATGACAGGGTTGTTGATGAAGCTCTGGTTCGGGACCAGCGTTTCGACGCCGTCACGGTCGCGCACCACCACATAACGTCCGCGCAGCTCCTGCACCCAGCCGAAACCTTCGGTGCTCGTGCCGCCCATGCCGGTGAAGCTGATGACATCGCCGGGCTTGATCGAGCGGTCCATGAGCAGCGCGAAGCCGCTGACCAGGTTGGCGGCGATGAACTGCAGGCCGAAACCGAGGCCGACGCCGATGGCGCCGGCGAACACCGTCAAAGTCGTCAGATCGAGGCCCGACGCGCTGAGGCCCAGCAGGATGCTCAGGCCCACCAGGACCGAATAGAAGAACTTGGAGATGCCGATGCGCGTGCTGGCCGCGAGGCCCTGCACGCCCATCAGGCGCCGCTCGATCCAGCGCGCGGTCCACGTGCCGCAGATGATGAACAAAGTGACGATGACCAACGACTTGACGATGGACCAGACGGTGAAACGATTGGCGCCCTTGCCGAAGCCGACGCTGTCGAGCCAGTCGATTACCGGATCGAGCCAGCCCAGCATGTTGATCGCGACGATCGCCCAGAAGAAGAAGGTGAGCCGGCTCTCCCAGCCGACGAGCCAGCCCTGCGAACCGAGCGAGATGCGCAGCAGATACGCACCGAGGCGGATCAGCATCAGCGCGCCCACCAGCCGCAGGGTCAGATCGGAAAAGTCGGTTGCCAGATGGATGGCGTCGAGGACGCTGCGCATCAGGAGCAGCAGGAGCCAGGCGACCAGGAAGGGACTGACGACGATCACACCCTCCTTCAGGCGGCCGAGCAGGGTGGTCGGCGCAGTTCGCGGTGTCGCCCCGCGTCGCAGCCATCCGCGCACCAGCTTGCGCAGGATCCATGCAAGCCCGAAGGCCAGCGCGATGGCGGCGATCTCTGTGAGGAATTCCCGGGTGAAAAGACGGTGGAGGATCTCTCCGCCGATTTGCAGAAGGTGATCCATCAGGCGTTCAAGTCCGGGATCAGCTGGCTTTCCAGCTTGGTGATCTGGTCCTTCAGCATCAGCTTGCGTTTCTTCAGCCGCTTCAGCTGGATCTCGTTGACGTCGTAGTCCAGCGCCAGGCGACTGATCACGTCATCGAGATCCCGATGCTCGATGCGCAGCTGGCGCAGGCGTTCGATGTTCCTGAACAGCTCTGTGTCGACGTTGTCCGTAGGCGCGCTCATGGCGAATACCGCACAGAAGACCGAAGCTTAGCACGGCAACCTTACTTCCCAATCAAGTCCCGGCGAGCTGCGGTGGCCGGGAATGATACGGATCCATGACACCCCGTATCATACCGCCCGCCATGTCGCCTACCGCCGCCACCCTCCCGGACTGGAGCACCATCGATACTGTGCTGCTGGATATGGACGGCACCCTGCTCGACCTGAGGTTCGACAACCGCTTCTGGCTGGAGGTGGTGCCGGCCCGCTTTGCAGCGGCCAATGGCCTGACTCCGGAGGAGGCGAAGGCGCAGCTTGCGCCGGTCTTTGCGGCCAAGCGCGGCACCCTGGACTGGTACTGCCTGGACTACTGGAGCCGGGAGCTGAGACTGGATCTGGCGACGCTGAAGCGGGGGGTGCGCGGCGAGGTGAGTTGGCTGCCAGGGGCCGAAGCCTTCGTCAGGAGACTGAGGGCGCGGGGGAAGAGGGTCGCGTTGGTCACCAATGCGCATCCGCAGACGCTGGCGGTGAAGAACGAGCAATTGGACTTCACCGGGCACTTCGACGCTCTATATTCCTCGCACCCGTTCGGAGCGCCGAAGGAATCCGCCAGGTTCTGGCCGAGGCTGGCGGCGGCGGAGCACTTTGCGCCGCGGCGTACTTTGTTTGTCGACGACAGCCCGGCGGTGTTGCGCGCGGCGCGCGACTACGGCATCGGCTGGATTTATGCGATCGCACGGCCTGATTCGACGCGCGGACGCGGGGAGACGGGCGGGTTTCCGGGGGTCGAATCGGTGCAGGAGCTGATGCCGCAGTGAAGGCGTCAGATCAGGCCGGTGGTGTAAGCGCTTTGGGCGCAGGACCGGCTGTTCCGCCCCCATGGGCGAGGGCCCGTGAATTCATGGGCCATGGATTTTTGACTGACAGCCCTTATGTACGTCCGCGCCGCGAGCGGTTCGAGCGCTTCCCGCGCCGGACCTGGCGGCGGCTGCGGTGATGCCTGCGGGGATGGTCGCTTTCGTCATCGTCCCGCCGTGGTGCACCGGGCGGCATGACCTGCGCCAAAAGGTCGGGAGCGACCGTTTCGGTGGGGATCTTGCGGCCGATGAACTGCTCGATGTCCGGCAGGGACATCACGTATTCCTCGCACCCGAAGCTGATCGCATCACCCTCTGCGCCGGCCCGCGCAGTGCGTCCGATGCGATGCACGTAATCCTCCGGGTCCTGAGGCAGGTCGAAGTTGAACACATGGCTGACATCCGGGACGTGCAGGCCGCGGGAGGCGACGTCCGTGGCGATGAGTATGGCGAGGTTGCCGCTCAGGAAATCGCGCAGCATGCGCAGGCGCTTGCGCTGCGGAACGTCACCGGACAGCGCTTCGGCATGAAACCCGTTGGCCGACAAGACCTGTTCCAACTCGTCGGCCGCGCGCCGGGTGTTGACGAAGACCATCGTGCGATGGGGATCCATGCGCCGCAATAAACCGACGAGAAGCGGCAGCTTCTCGCTGGTGGCGGGAAAATAGAGGCGCTGGCGCACGCGGTCCACCGTCACCTTGTCGGGCTCCACGCGGATCAGCTCGGGGTTGTTCATGTGCTCGTAGGCGAGCTCCAGCACCCGATGCGACAGCGTGGCCGAGAACAGCATCGAGAGGCGCTGCTCCGGCCGCGGCAGGCGGCGCAGCAGATAGCGGATATCGGCGATGAAGCCCAGATCAAACATCCGGTCCGCCTCATCGAGCACCGCAACCTGCACGTGGCGCAGGTCGAAAACTTTCTGTTTGAAAAAATCGATCGTGCGCCCGGGCGTGCCGATCAGGATGTCGACGCCTTCCGCGAGGCGGCGGCGCTGCTTGTCATAGTCCGTGCCACCGAACGCCAGGCCCAGCGTGAGGCCGGTGAACTGGCCGAGGATTTCCGCATCGTGATGGATCTGCACCGCCAGCTCGCGCGTCGGCGCGATGATGAGCGCGCGCGGCGCGGTGACCGGGCGCGTCGGCGAGGGCGGGCGCGTCAATAAGTTGTTGAAAAGCGCAACCAGGAAGGCCGCGGTTTTGCCGGTGCCGGTTTGCGCCTGGCCCGCTACGTCGCGGCCGGCCAATGCGAGAGGCAAGGTTTGCGCCTGTATGGGGGTGCAGCGCTCGAAACCGGCATCGGCAATGCCGCGGGCCAGGGTTTCGGGAAGGGATAAGGAGTCGTAACGCAGGTCCGAGAGATGTGTGTCGGTCATTATCGTGCCGCCAGCAAAAGGCGCGACTTTTGCTTGTCCGCGGACAGGCTTGCAAATTCATTAAAAGTTGGGTCCAATACCATCCACTCATAGCGGTTCCATCCGCGGCTTTTCCGAAACACCATCGTCCGCTCCTGGTTGTTAGACCCCAAAACGCAGGGCTATTGTAACCGTAAAACCAATTCCTCGCGCCCGTTAGGCGCAGTGCTCCCGCTGGAGCAGGCCGTAACCCGGATACCTCATCAACGGTTTTCCCCCACGATTCCACAGCCACTTTTCCCGTCAACCCTCAACCCCTTTCCCTTCACGGCGGCCCAATGATCCGCGGCCATTCGATTCAATTAAGGAGATACCCTCAGTGAGCAAGAGCATTGTTCACACCACCGACGCGACGTTCGAACAGGACATCCTGAAATCCGACAAACCCGTCCTTCTGGACTTCTGGGCCGAGTGGTGCGGCCCCTGCAAGATGATTGCCCCGGTGCTGGAAGAAGTCGCCGGCGAGTACGCCGACCGGTTGCGGATCGCCAAGATCAATATCGATGAGAATCCGCACACGCCGCCGAGGTTCGGCATCCGAGGAATTCCGACGCTGATCCTGTTCAAGAACGGCGTGGTGGAGGCCCAGAAGGTCGGCGCGGTGTCCAAATCGCAGCTCGCGGCCTTTCTGGACAGCAACCTCGACGCTCCGGTGCGAAAGCGTGGGGAGCAAACAGGATGAGAGGCTATCTCGGCAATACCGCCCGCGGCCGGCCAAAAGGGCAGGGGCGTCACCATCGTAACCACGATCCCAACCGCGATCCGAACCGCGGCCGCCGCGATGATTTCCCCATGGACGACTTCGCCGACGGCGAAGGCCTCGACATCATCACGCCGAGCGAGCTGGAGGCCACTCGCAAATCGATGAACCTGACGGAGTTGAAGACCCGGCCGGTCGCCAACCTCGTCGACCTCGCTACGCAGATGGGCCTGGAGAACATGGGCCGCTCGCGCAAGCAGGACATCATCTTCGCGATCCTCAAGGCTCATGCGCGTAACGGCGAGGACATCTACGGCGACGGCGTGCTGGAGATCCTGCAGGATGGCTTCGGTTTCCTGCGCTCGGCCGACGGCTCCTACCTGGCCGGGCCGGACGACATCTACGTGTCGCCGAGCCAGATCCGCCGGTTCAATCTGCGCACCGGCGACACGCTCTCCGGCCTGATCCGTCCGCCGAAGGACGGCGAGCGCTACTTCGCGCTGCTGAAGGTCGGCGAGATCAATTTCGACTCGCCGGAAAGCTCGCGCAACAAAGTATTGTTCGAGAACCTCACCCCGCTGCACCCGACCAAGCGCTTCAAGCTCGAGCGCGGCAACGGCAGCACCGAGGATCTCACCGGACGCACCATCGACCTGGTGGCGCCGATCGGCAAGGGCCAGCGCGGCCTCATCGTCTCTCCGCCGAAAGCCGGCAAGACGATGCTGCTGCAGAACATCGCCACCTCGCTCACGGCGAACCATCCCGACATCTACCTCATCGTGCTGCTCATCGACGAGCGCCCGGAGGAAGTGACGGAGATGCAGCGCACGGTGAAGGGCGAAGTGGTGTCGAGCACCTTCGACGAGCCCGCCACCCGCCACGTGCAGGTGGCCGAGATGGTGATCGAGAAAGCCAAGCGGCTGGTCGAGCACAAGAAGGACGTGGTGATTCTGCTCGACTCCATCACCCGTCTCGCGCGCGCTTACAACACCGTGGTGCCGTCCTCCGGCAAGGTGCTCACCGGCGGCGTCGATGCGAACGCGTTGCAGCGGCCGAAACGCTTTTTCGGAGCCGCGCGCAATATCGAGGAGGGCGGAAGCCTGACGATCCTCGCCACGGCCCTGATCGACACCGGCTCGAAGATGGACGACGTCATTTACGAGGAATTCAAGGGCACGGGCAACTCGGAAATCCACCTCGACCGGCGCATCTCCGAGAAGCGCGTATTCCCGGCGGTCAACATCAACCGTTCGGGCACCCGCAAGGAAGAGCTCATCACCGCGCCCGAGGAACTGCAGAAGATGTGGATCCTGCGCAAGCTCCTGCATCCGATGGACGAGCTGGCGGCGATCGAGTTCCTGCTCGACAAGCTCAAGGACACCAAGACCAACGGCGAATTCTTCGACGCGATGAAGCGCTGAGGTCTTCCACTCATCCTCGATACTCTCTCCCCGATCGGGGAGAGATGGGTGAGTTCGATATCGTTGCGTCGGCGCACAGCCTTGACGCTATCCCCGCCGTTACCTACTCTCCCGCGCTGGCCCGCGTTAAGGGAGAGCAGGGTTCAAGCGCGCCCGGACAATGAAGAACAATTCCAAATGGACCTTAGTGCCCCACCTCAGGTATATCGGATATCTGGCAGCTGCCTTTTTCGCCCTCTGGATCGCATTGGCGATCGCACCGAAGCACCGCGACGATTGGCTGCTGGAGAACGTGCTGCTGGTCGGGGCCATCGCGTTCCTGGCCGCGACCTACAGGAAGTTTCCCCTGTCCCGCGTGTCGTACACGTTGCTGTTCGTTTTCCTTTGTCTGCACACCGTGGGCGCGCACTATACGTACGCGGAGGTGCCGTACGATCAGTGGTTCGAGAGTTACACGGGACATACCTTCAACAGCGTGGTCGGCTGGGAGCGGAACAACTTCGACCGCGTCGTGCATTTCAGTTACGGGTTGCTCCTGGCCTATCCTATCCGCGAGCTGTTTCTGCGAGTGGCCAATGTGCGCGGGTTCTGGGGCTACTTCCTGCCGCTGGACCTGACGATGTCCACCTCGATGCTTTACGAGCTGATCGAGTGGGGCGCTGCGGCATTCTTCGGCGGCGACTTGGGCATGGCTTACCTCGGTACTCAGGGCGATGTATGGGACGCTCACAAGGACATGGCCCTGGCGAGCCTGGGCGCCCTCATCGCGATGTGCGTGACGGCGCTCATCAACCGGCAGCTGCAGCATGACTTTGCGCGGGAATGGTGGGACAGCCTGAAGATCAAAGACGCCGGCCCGACGGGCGAAGAGGCGATCGCGTTGATGCTCCAGCAGCGGTCCACGCGCCGCTGACGGCGGCGGCAAGCGCGCGATTTCCCACAGGCAAATCCCGAGTTTATCAGTTACTTACAGCGCGACGGCCACACCCGCGCTGCGGCATCGGGGATTTTGGTTCCGTTTCCGGCCTGCCGTTCGTCTTGACGGCAGATTTCACGGTTACCCTTGTCCGCAGCCATGAGTGCCCACGACCCTCGGGTTCAGCCCGCCATGTCCGAAGAATCGCAAGCCGGGCAGCACGCGCGCGCCGCTACGGTGGAATCGCTGTTTCGCGAGTACAACCAGGGCCTGGTCCGTTTCCTCGCCTCGCGCCTGTCTTCGGACGCGGAGGCGAAGGAAGTTGCGCAGGAAGCCTATGTTCGTTTGTTGCAGCTCGATCAGCCGAAGGCGGTCGGCTTCCTGCGCGCCTTTCTGTTCAAGACCGCAACCAATATCGCCACCGATCGCCTGCGCCGCCGGCGCCTGGCACGTAGCGTCGATCCGTTCGACTTCGACGTCTACCGCATGTCCCCGGAAGAGCATGTGTCGCACGCAGAGGAGGTCACCATCGTCGCAAGCTGTCTGTCCGAGTTGATGCCGCGCTGCCGGCAGGCGGTCCTGCTGAGTCGCATGGAAGGCAAGAGCTCCAGTGAGATTGCCGCCGAATTGGGAGTGACGACACGCATGGTGCGCAAGTACATCGCCGAAGCGCTCTTGCTGATCCGCGACCGGCTGCAAACCGCGCAGCTCGGGCGTCGCTGGAGCAGTGCCGTCAAGGAAACGAAGCCATGAACCGCGTAATTCGCAATGGCATCGCGCCTGACGTGGCGAGCGCGGCGGCAGACTGGTTTGCCCGCCTGCAGGAGGACGACTCGAACGAGCGTGACCTCCAGGAGTGGCAGCAATGGTTGAATGCAGCCCCCGAGCATGGGCAGGCGTATCGGGAAGTGGAACAGGCCTGGCGTCTCATAGGCGAGGTCAAGCCGCTGCCATGGGTCTCGCAGGCAGAGCTGCGAGCTCAATCAGCCTCTTTACCCGCTGCGCGTGCTCGCATGGGGATGCCCGCGAATGTTTCCAGACCAGTGGTCTATGCGCTCGCCGCCGGGATACTGGCGGCGGTCGCTGCTACTGTGTCGATCTATCTGACAGCAGAGCGCGCCGACTATTCCACCCGCACGGCCGAGCAGCGTTCCGTGCGTTTGTCCGACGGTTCCCGCGTCACGATCGGGGCGTCGAGCAGGATCACGCCGGTTTTCGCCAAGTCTTCGCGGCGGGTCGTGCTGGACTTCGGTGAGGCGTTCTTCGAAGTGAGCCACGATCCTGAGCGCCCGTTCACCGTGGCAGTCGGTGCGAGCGAGATCCGGGCCGTCGGCACGGCATTCAACGTCAGGTCGACGAGCGACCGGGTGTGGGTCAACGTCACCGAGGGGCGCGTCGCGGTGACTGCGAGCAAGAACGTGGCGCATCGAGAGGTACTGCTCGCTACTGGCGAGCAGGCGGCCATTACGAACGCGGGGGCGGTTGAGCAGAAAGCACAGACTGCGAGCGCGGTGACGTGGTTGCAGGGCCGGTTCGAGTATCGCGGCGAGGAGTTGCGCAACGTCCTCGACGATCTCAATCGCTACACCGATCGCCGCATCGTGCTGACGGATGACTCGCTTGGCCGGCTGCGCTACAGCGGCACGGTGTTCCCGGATCATCTCGATGAGTGGCTGCAAGGCATCGGCGGCGCGCTGCCGGTTGCGGTGCGTGAGACGGACAAACAACGGGAGATCTCTCCGGCCCGTTGAGCGGGGAGTGGCGGCTTCGGCAGACTTTTTGGTTCCGCCCGCTGCCCGCCATGCGTCTAGACCGCCAGACAGTCCGGGCACTCCGCTCCGGGCAGGAACATGGAGCTGCCGCAATGAACGTTCGTGCCGTAGAGATCAAAGCCACCGCTATTTTGTTGGGAGTACTGCTGAGTTGCTGCAATCCGGCCGATGCGGTTGCGGCAGATCTCGAGACCGTGCGCGTCTTCGATATCGCGCCCCAGCGTCTGGAAACGGCGCTGATCGAGTTCTCCAAACAGGCGGATCTACAGGTGATCGGCGCCACCGATACGGTCGCGGATGCCAGAACCAACGGCGTAAAAGGCAAACTGACGAGCCGGGCGGCGCTCAACGCGCTTCTGGAGCACACCGCCATCACGTTTCACCCCGTCGGCATGCATTCGGTACAGATCGTTTCGGTTCCGCCCACAGTGTCGGCTCGAGACGCCGGCGGCGTGGCGCTCACCCGATCCTTGGCAAAACAGACGCAGATCGCGCAAAGCGCGCCCCAGGATCGGCTCAACACGGCGGATCAGCAGCCCGCGGCTCCAAAGGAGCGAGATGCCGACGAAATCATTGTCACTGCGCAGAAGCGCGCCGAACGGCTCCAGGACGTACCCGTACCCGTAACGGCGATCAATGCAAGCTCGCTCGTCGATAGCAACCAGCTCGGGCTACAGGACTACTACACGAAGATTCCCGGATTGGTCGTCACGCCCCGGATACAGTCGGCATTGAGCCTGTCGATCCGCGGCGTCACGACCGGCGGTTTCTCAAATCCGACCGTAGGCGTAACCGTCGACGATATTCCGTATGGGGCTTCCACCAGCATCGGCGGCGGGTTGATCACCCCCGATATCGATCCCAGCAATCTCGCGCGCGTGGAAGTACTGCGTGGGCCGCAGGGCACGCTCTACGGCGCCAGCAGCATGGGCGGGGTGTTCAAATTCGTGACGCGCGATCCTTCCACCGAAGGGTTCAGCGGTCGCGTGCAGGGCGGGGTCAGCGGTGTTCGCAATGGCGATGGCGCCGGGTACAACGTGCGTGCGTCCGCAAATGTTCCGCTCGGCGATACCCTTGCCATTCGTGTCGCCGGCTTTCATCGGCTCGACCCCGGCTACATCGACAATCCCGTGCTTGGAATCGATGGTCTCAATCGCGCGCAAGCCGACGGCGGACACCTGTCGGCGCTGTGGCGCCCCACGGATACCTTCTCTCTGAAGCTGAGCGCATTGATGCAGCGGATGACAGGGGATGGATCACCGGATGTCGATGCGGGCCTGGACGATTTGCAGCAAGACTACGTACGAAACGCCGGCGCGTACGACCGAAAAGCGCAGGCATACGGCGTGGTGATGAATGCCAGGCTGGGAACCGCCGAGCTGACATCCATCAGCGGCTACAGCATCAACAAGGCCACGGATTCCTTCGATTTCAGCTATCTCCTGAGTTCGACGGCGCAGGGGCTGTTCGGCGTGAACGGTGTGCCGATCTTCGATGACAACACGCTCAACAAGTTTTCTCAGGAAATCCGTTTGATGACGCCGCTGGGGCCGAAGTTCGAATGGCTGCTCGGAGCGTTCTACACCCATGAAAGCTCGCTGTTTCTCCAGCATCCCCGAGCGGCGGATCGTGCATCGGGAGTCGTGGTGGGGGTGCTGGGCGACAGCAGGGTGCCGACGAAATATACGGAATATGCGATCTTCACCGATCTGACGTGGAAGCTGACGGACCGGTTCGACGTGCAGGCGGGGGTGCGCAGGAGTCGCATCGAGCAGGACCTTGCTGCGCTTGCCACGGGAACATCGGCGGCGGCCTGCACGACGAGCCCCTGCTTTCTGACCGTCGACGCCAGAGCCGAGCCCACCACTTATCTTTTGACGCCGAGCTTCAGGGTTGCGCCGGATTTTCTGCTGTATGCGCGAGTGGCATCGGGATACAGGGCTGGCGGCATCAACTCGATCTGCCTGCGTGTTTCAGTCCAGTGTCAATACGAGCCTGATAAAACGCGCAACTACGAGATCGGACTGAAGCGGGATTTCCTCGACCGCAAGCTGTCCATCGACGCGTCGATCTACCATATCGACTGGCAGAATATCCAACTCTCGTTGGTGAGCCCGGAAGCTTTGGGATACCAGGCCAATGGCAGCGCAGCAGAAAGCCGCGGCGTCGAGCTTGCAGTCGACGTGAAACCCATAACAGGCATGGCGATCAGCGCGTGGGCGGTATGGAACGATGCGGTGCTGAGTGAAGACCTGCCGCCCAACAGCACGGCGCAGGGATTTCCGCTGGCATTTTCCGGCGATCGGCTGGCCAATACCAGCCGTTTCTCAGCCTACGTGTCGCTGACTCAGAACTTCCCCCTGACGATGGGCATGATCGGATTCATCAGCGGTTCGGTCAGCTATGTAGGCGATCGCAAAGGCGTCTTCCTGTCACCCTCTCGGCAGGACCTGCCTGCTTATGCGAAGACGGACCTGTTGCTCGGCGCGAAGTCCGGCTCCTGGACGGCCAATCTCTTCGTCAACAATCTGAGCGACCGGCGCGGTGTTCTCAGTGGCGGCCTGGGACAATTTCCGCCCTTCGTCTTCCAATACGTTCAGCCGCGGACCGTCGGAGTGAATATCTCCAGGGATTTCTGAGCGCGACACGAACGAGGGGATGACTCGCCGCCGCCGGCACTTGTCTTTTTGTCGATACTGACGCAACCACCGCCGCGGTAACTTTGCCGCGCCTGATGCAGCCGGGCCCGAAGTTATTCGGGCCTGCCGCATTGCCCGATCGCCGGGGGTTGAGGTGGTTCGCAGAAACTCGCTTGCACTGCTGCTCGTCGTTGGACTGATCCCCGGCTCCGATTTCGCGGCCGCCGCGCAGACCTCGCCATCTTCGCAGGGCGTGACGCCCGCGCAGATCGATGCGATCTTCGCGCAGTGGAACCGGCCTGATTCGCCCGGTTGTGCGCTGTCGGTCATGCAGGGCGGACGGATCGTCTACAAGCGCGGCTACGGCATGGCGGATCTTTCGCACGACGCGAAGATCACTCCCGCCACGCCGTTTCACGTGGCCTCGGTGTCCAAGCAGTTCGCGGCCGCGGCGATCGTGCTGCTGGCGCAGCAGGGCAAGCTCTCGCTCGATGATGAGATCCACAAGTACGTGCCCGAGATGCAGGATTTCGGCGCGCCGATCACCATCCGTCAGCTGCTGCAGCATACCAGCGGGCTGCGCGACCAATGGGGCCTGCTGGACTTGGCCGGATATCGTTATTCGCTCGACCTCATCACCGATGAAGACGTGATGAACCTCGCCGTGCGGCAGAAGGAGCTCAATTACCCGCCGGGATCGCAATACATGTACTCCAATACCGGATACACGTTGGCGGGGCAGATCGTGAAGCGGGTGACGGGCCAATCGCTGCGCGAATTTACGACGAACGAGATCTTCCGTCCGCTGGGCATGACGAGCACGCATTTCCGCGACGATCACGCGGAGATCAACAGGGGCGAGGCGTTGGGATACGAAGCGCAGAAAGACGGGAGCTACCGGCTGTCAGTCACCAATTTCGATACGGTCGGCGCGACCAGCCTGTACACCACCGTCGATGACCTCGCGAAGTGGGATGAGAATTTCTTCACTCCGCAGGTTGGCGGCGCGCAGTTCACCCGGCGCATGACGCGCACCGACAAGTTGAGCGATGGCACGGACAACTTCTATGCGATGGGCCTGATCCTTGGCGAGTACCGCGGCTTGCCGGTTGTCGAGCACGGCGGCGCGGACGCGGGCTACCGTTCGAACATCATTCGCTTTCCTCAGCAGCATTTTTCCGTAGCCTGTCTGTGCAACACGATCGTCGACGCGGCCGATCTGAGCCGCAAGGTCGCCGACCTGTATCTGACGGCGAGCTTCACCAAACCGGCCGAGGCCGCGCCCAGCGAAGGCAAGCTGCAGAAAATCCCGCAGCGGGAGATCGCCGGCAAGGCCGGCTACTACCGCGCGCAGAGGCAGGGCTATCTGATGGAGTTCGTCGCCGAAGACGGGCTGCTGCAATTCATCGACGCGAACGACAGGAAGCCCATGCGCACTGACGGCAAGGGAAATTTCGTTCTACCCGGCCTGGGCTACGTGGTGCACTTCGAACCGGCCGAGGGCGAGGCCCGTCGCATGATCGTCGATCGCGGGCTGCTGCAGGAGAGCTGGGATCGTTTCCCCGCATTCGCGCCGGCTCGGGAAGCGCTGCAGGAATTCGTCGGCGAGTACTACAGTGAGGAGCTGGACTCGACCTACCGGATCGAGGAAGACCACGCGAAGCTGGTATTGAAGCGCAGAAAACATGCGCCGGCGGAACTTGCGCCGGTGGGTCAGGATCTATTCGCCGCCGCCACGATGATGAAGTGGACGGTCGTACCGATTCAGTTCTTGCGCGATTCCCAAGGGCGGGTTTCGGGCATGACCTTGACCGCAGCGAGCGTTCGCAATATGAAATTCGTGCGCGTCACCGCGCATTGACCCGCCCTCGGGGTCTGCTCAGTGGACTGCCGGCAACCTCTGCACCACCCACATGAACCCCGTGGCCAACCCGGCCACGAGGGCGATGTACAGCCCGATGCCCCAGCGGGTGATGTGGGAAAACCCTCTTTCGGTCGAAAGGGCGAGGGCAGTGATGTCACGGCGCATCTCACGCATGTCGTCCTTGATTTCCCGGTGCATCGCGCGCATGTCGTCTTTGATCTCCCGGATATCGGAGCGCATGTGCGCGACATCGCTCTCGAGCCTTGCAACACGTTCTTCCATTCGGACCTCCGTCCCGATAGTCACTGCCGGCATCGCCATCGTTTGTCACCGAGGACAAAGTCGTCCCTGATCGTCTGCAGGCCTGAACATGAAGTAGCCTTGAAATCTTGTAGGCTATAGTCACGGCGCATTATGCGCCGGTATTTACGTTTTTCAACCTGCAAATCGTGCAGTGTTTGCCCAGGAGTGGCGGTCGTGAACGCGCGGCTACTTCAACGCGCGGTGCCCAATGTCACGGCGCAGCTGCATACCGTTCCATCGGATGCAATCGACCAGCGCGTAGGCCGATCGTTGGGCTGCGGCGATCGTGTCGCCGAGGCCGACGGCGCAGAGGACGCGCCCACCGTTCGTCAGGACCTGACCGTCTTGCGACTTCGTGCCGGCATGAAAAACTTTTCCCGAAAGCTTCGCAGCGGCATCCAAGCCGGTGATGACATCACCTTTGCGCACCGTATCCGGATAACCGCCGGCGGCCATGACCACGCCCAGCGCTGCGCGTGAATCCCACTCCGCATCCACCGCATTCAAGCGCTTGTCGAGGGCCGCTTCGCACAGATCGATCAGATCGCTCTTGAGGCGCATCAGGATCGGCTGCGTCTCCGGATCGCCGAAGCGGCAGTTGAACTCGATGACGTTGGGCGTGCCGTCGGATGCGATCATCAGGCCCGCATAGAGAAATCCGGTGAAGGGCGCCCCTTCCGCCTGCAATCCCAGGATCGTCGGCTCGATGACCTCACGCATCACGCGCGCGTGAATCTGCGGTGTGACGACGGGGGCGGGTGAGTACGCACCCATGCCGCCGGTGTTCGGCCCGCGGTCTCCGTCATCGCGTCTCTTGTGATCCTGTGAAGTGGCGAGCGGCAGAACATGGTGTCCGTCGGCCATCACGATGAAGCTCGCTTCCTCGCCGGCCAGGAACTCTTCGATCACCACTTCGCGGCCGGCATCGCCGAACAGCCCGCCGAACATCGATTCGACCGTGCGCACCGCTTCCTCGGCCGTCTGCGCGATGATGACGCCCTTACCGGCGGCCAGGCCGCTGGCCTTCACGACGATCGGCGTGCGATGCGCCTTGACGTACGCGGGATCGAAGGTCTCGCGCGTGAACGTGGCCGATGCAGCGGTCGGAATCCGATACTTGCGCAGGAACTCCTTCGTGTACGCCTTGGAGCCCTCGAGCCGCGCAGCCGCAGCCACGGGGCCAAAGCAGCGCAAGCCGGCGGCGATGAAGCGATCGACGACACCCGCCACCAGCGGTATCTCGGGCCCAACGATCGTCAGCTCGATGCGCTCGCGTTTGGCAAACTGCAGCAGGCCGTCCAGGTCCTCGGCGGCGATCGCGACGTTCTGCACGCGCGGTTCCAAGGCGGTGCCGGCGTTGCCGGGCGCGACGAAGACCTGCGTGACGCGCGCGGACTGCGCCGCTTTCCACGCCAGCGCGTGCTCACGGCCGCCAGAACCGATGATCAGGACTTTCAAGAGAAGATCCTTACCGGCTCCCTTCTAATGACGAAAGTGCCGCATGCCGGTGAACACCATCGCCATGCCGTGCTCGTCGGCGGCCGCGATCACTTCTGCGTCGCGCTTGGAGCCGCCGGGCTGGATGACCGCGGCGATGCCGTACTCCGCCGCGACATCGACGCCATCGCGGAAGGGGAAGAAAGCATCGGAAGCCATGACCGCGCCTGCAACGGTCAATCCTTCGTCCTTCGCTTTCATGGCCGCGATGCGGCTCGAGATCACCCGGCTCATCTGGCCGGCACCGACGCCGACGGTCATGCACTCCTTTGCAAAAACGATGGCATTGGACTTGACGTATTTCGCCACGCGCCACGCGAACAGCAGGTCCTGCAACTCAGCGGCGCTCGGCTGGCGGCGCGTGACCACCTGCAGATCGGCCGCATCCACGCGGCCATCGTCGCGCGTCTGGGCGAGCAGGCCGCCGGCCACGCCGCGGTATTCCCATCCTTGACCGCGCGGCGCGGAGAGGTCTCCGACACTCAATGCCCGCACGTTTTCCCTTTCGGCCAGGGCCTCGAGCGCCGCGCCATCGATTGCGGGCGCGACGATCACTTCGACGAACTGCTGTTCGACGATCGACCGCGCCGTTGCGGCGTCCAGCGTGCGGTTGAACGCGATGATGCCGCCAAAGGCCGACGTCGGATCAGTCTTATATGCGCGCGCGTAGGCCCGCGCGATGTCGCTGTCGACGGCGACGCCGCACGGATTGGCGTGCTTGACGATGACGCACGCGGGCTCGCCGAATTGCCGGACGCATTCCAACGCCGTATCGGCGTCGGCGATGTTGTTGAACGACAGCTCCTTGCCCTGGCGCTGCTCGGCACTGGCAATGCTCGCTCCGCGCGCCGCGGGATCGGTGTAGAACGCCGCCCGCTGGTGGGGATTCTCGCCGTAACGCAGGTCAAGCTTCTTGTTGAAGACCGCCGTCAGCGTGCCGGGCCAGGACTGGTCGGCGGCGGGCCATTTCTGCAGCAGGTAGCCCGCGACCATCGTGTCGTAGCTGGCCGCGTGGGCGAAGGCTTTGGCGGCCAATTGAGCCCTGAAGGCGGTGGATGTGTCGCCCTCGTGTGCCTGCAGCTCATCGAGCAGGGAACGGTAGTCGGCTGGATCGACGATGACGGTGACTGCGGCATGGTTCTTGGCCGCCGCGCGCAGCATGGCCGGTCCGCCGATGTCGATGTTCTCCACCGCTTCCTCGTAGCTGCAGTCCGGTCGGGCGATGGTTTGTGCGAACGGGTACAGGTTGACGATCAGCAGGTCGATCGGCTCGATGCCATGCTCGTGCATCACGGCATCGTCCATTCCGCGCCGCCCCAGGAGTCCCCCATGAATGCGCGGGTGCAGCGTCTTGACGCGTCCGCCCATGATTTCCGGGAAGCCGGTATACGCTGACACTTCTTTGACGGGCACGCCGCTGTCGGCGAGCAGGCGGGCGGTGCCGCCGGTGGAGATGAGATGAACGCCGCGCGCCGACAGAGTCCGTGCCAGCTCCACGATTCCGGTCTTGTCGGAGACACTCAGCAGTGCGCGGCGGATCGTCGTCATTCCGGCGGTGCTCGGTCCGGGCGGCGCTCAGCCCGACAGGCCGAACTCCTTGAGCTTCTTGCGCAGCGTTCCGCGGTTGATGCCGAGGATGGTCGCCGCGCGGCACTGGTTGCCTTCGGCGTAATCCATGACGGTCTTGATGAGCGGCTCCTCGACCTCGCGGATCACCAGCTCGTACAGGTGCGCCGGGCGGTGGCCGTTCAAGCTGGTGAAGTAAGTGGTCAGGACGTGTTCGGTGTGACTGCGCAAGGGGATTTCTTTGCTGGCCGCGCGCGGGGGCGTTTCCCGGCGCGGTTTCATTTTTTTCTTGACTACCATCTCAGGTTCCCCACTGACGCCAAGAATCGCGATATGAAGTCCGGGCCCCTAAAAAAGGGCGAGCAGAATAGCACGCGGTCTTGCGAGTGCAAGTCGCTCGTGGCATCGGGCGATCGTCGGGAAAAAGTTGACAGCGGAGAAATTTCGGCGTTCACGGCGGCGGCAAACTGCATCCGTTGTCAATCAATATTCTGCGGCGACTATTTCTTTCTGGATTCACTCGCCTTTCCGGACTCACCGGACATCGCGGCTCCATCCGCGGCCGGCTCGCCGGCTCAGCGTCGCAGATCGCCGGCGCAAACGATGCGCTCGCGCGCTGCGCGCAGGCACACATCCATCTCGAAGCCGACCGCATCCTTGCCGGGGTCGACGACGGCGATCTCCGCATCCACGCGCTGGCCGGCGTCGAGAAATTTTCCAGTGGGCGCGCCGCGCAGATACTCCTGCGGCTTCAGGTCGCGCGCGGCCAGTTTGTTGCCGAAACGATCTTGCAAGGTCAGGCGCAACAGAGGGTACGGCTGCGCGCGCGAGCCGTTGTTGAACAGGCTGGCGCGCACCCGCAACGCGCCGCCGGCTTTCGGATCGGCGGTTGCGCCCCACTGGCGCAGCTCATACGCCTGCAGGTTCCATACCGGTGACAATTCGAGGCCGAAGAATCCGTAGAGGCCGGTGAGCATCGGACCCAATGTCGCGCTGCGCGCCAGCGCATCGCGATTGAAGTGCACGAGTTGCAGGATCAATAGAAAGCCCGCCAGCGCGCTGCCGATGATCCATCCGCGCGTCAGGGGCGGTCGCTCCCTCGGCACGAGCACTGCAGGCAACGGCTCATCGGTCTGCGGTGCGGGATCGAAGGCCACGCGCGTGCCGGAGGGCAGGATGATCTCGCGACCTCGGCGCGGTTCGGGCGCAGGTATCTGTCGTGAAGGGAGCTCAGCGGCACGCGCGACGGCGGGCGGCTCGCTGCCTGGCGTGAGGGAGGCTTTCTCGGCGGCAGGGGAGGTTGGCAGCGGCGCCGACGCCAGATCGACGGCCACCTCTTCAATCAGTGCCTGCTCCGTGCCGGTTGCGCCTGACGGAGTGTCGACCGCCAGCATCTCCCCCGTGTCTTCTATGAGCTCCTCACCGTCGATATCGATGCGCTCGCCTTCCATGGTGATCTCGATGGATGGCGTGGACTCGATCTCGACGTCCAGCAGCTCGTGCTCGGCGGTGTCCTCCAGCGAATCGTTCGAAGCCTCGGGCGGGGCGACGGGAATGCGCGCCGCGGGCGGCGAGTCTTGTTCGTCTTCATCGGCTTCCTCTGCCTTCTCCGCGTCCTCGTCTTCGTCCTCGTCAGCTTCATTTTTGCGCGCGGCATCGGCCTCCTCGGCCACCGCGCTCAGGGCGTTGAATACCGCCTGGCACACCCCGCAGCGCACGCGGCCATCGGCCGCCTCGAGCTGTCCCAGGGACAGGCGGAAGACGGTCTGGCATTGCGGACACTGCGTGAGCATGCGCTATCGCCCGGGGTTACTTCAGCCCGAGCCGCCGCTCCAGATAGTGGATGTCCAGTCCGCCGGTGCTGAAGGCGGCGTGGTTGAAGATTTCCTGATGCAGCGGGACATTGGTCTTGATGCCTTCCACCACCATCTCTGACAGCGCATTTTTCATGCGCGCGATGGCGACTTCGCGGCTGGAGCCATGCGCGATGATCTTGCCGATCAGCGAATCGTAGAATGGCGGAACGGTATAGCCCGAATAGATGTGACTGTCGACGCGGATCCCGGGGCCGCCTGGTGCGTGCCACAGCCGGATCGGGCCGGGAGAGGGAATGAAGCCCTTCGGATCTTCCGCGTTGATGCGGCATTCGATCGCGTGGCCGCGGATCTGCACGTCCTGCTGCTTGATCTCCAGCGGTTCGCCCGCCGCGACCAGCAGCTGCGCCCGCACGATGTCGATGCCGGTCACCATTTCCGTCACCGGGTGCTCCACCTGCACCCGGGTGTTCATCTCGATGAAGAAGAACTGCCCGTTCTCGTAGAGAAACTCCAGCGTGCCGGCGCCGCGATAGCCCACCTCGCGGCAGGCGGCGGTGCAGCTCTCGCCCATCTGCCGGCGCTGTTTGTCACTGATGCCCGGAGCCGGGGCTTCCTCGATGACCTTCTGGTGGCGCCGCTGCATCGAGCAATCGCGCTCGCCGAGGCTGAGCACGTTGCCGAAGTTGTCGGCCAGGATCTGGAACTCGATGTGCCGCGGCTTCTCCAGGAATTTCTCCATGTAGACCTGGTCGTTGCCGAACGCTGCGAGCGCTTCCGCCTGCGTGACGTTGATCGCGTTGAGGAGCGAGGCCTCCCCATGCACCACGCGCATGCCGCGCCCGCCGCCGCCGCCGGAGGCCTTGACGATCACCGGGAAGCCGATGTCGCGCGCGATGCGCATGTTCTCTTCCGGGTCCGTGCCCAGAGGCCCGTCCGAGCCGGGCACGCACGGGACGCCGTTTTTCTTCATCACATTGATGGCCGATACCTTGTCGCCCATCAACCGGATGGTCTCGCTGCGCGGGCCGATGAAGACGAAACCGCTCTTCTCCACGCGCTCGGCGAAATCGGCGTTCTCCGAGAGAAATCCGTAGCCGGGATGGATGGCGGTGGCGTCGGTGACCTCGGCCGAGCTGATGATCGCCGGCATGTTGAGATACGACAGCGCCGACTGCGGCGGGCCGATGCAGACCGTCTCGTCCGCGAGCAGCACGTGCTTCTGGTTGTAGTCGGCGGTGGAATGCACCGCGACGGTCTTGATGCCGAGCTCCCGGCAGGCCCGCAGGATGCGCAGCGCGATCTCGCCGCGGTTGGCAATGACGACTTTATCGAGCATGGCTATTGGCTGACTGTCATTGGACTCTTCGTCATTCGATGACTATCGCTTCGATGTCATTCAATGACGAAGAGCGGCTGGCCGAATTCGACCGGGTCGCCGTTCTTGACCAGGATCGCGGTGATGCGGCCTTCTTTATCCGATTCGATCTGGTTCATCATCTTCATCGCTTCGATGATGCACAGCGTCTGGCCGATCTTGACCTCGGAGCCGACTTCCACGAAAGGTTTGGCCCCCGGGGCGGCGGCCGCATAGAAGGTGCCGACCATTGGCGCGGTAACGACATTTTCCGCGGCCGTCTGCCGCCCGGGAGGTATCGGCGCGGCAGGCGTCGGCGCAGCGTTGCCGGTCGCGGGTACTGGAGCCGCCGGTGGCGCAACCGCGGCGGGCGCTTGCATGAACTGGGTCACCGGCTGTCCACCGCCGTGGCGGCTGATGCGTACCGATTCCTCTCCTTCGGTGATCTCCAGCTCCGCGATGCCGGACTCCTCCAGCAGCTCGATCAGTTTTTTGACCTTACGAATATCCATGAATACCTGCCTTCTGTTCCCGCCGATCCTGCCTTCCCCCGGCGCGGGCGAAGGCAATCCCGGCGAGGGTCTTCAATTCTGGGTTAACTTCGCCAGCGCCGCGGTCAGGGCGAGCTCGTAGCCCAGCGGTCCGAGACCGACGATGCTGCCGGCGGCGATGTCCGAAAAATAGGAATGGCGACGAAAGGGCTCGCGCGCGTGGATGTTGCTCAGGTGCACCTCGATGAAGGGCAGCTTTACGGCGAGCAGGGCATCGCGAAGCGCGACGCTGGTATGGGTAAAGCCGCCGGGATTGAACAGGATGAAGTCGATGCCCGGCTCGCCCGGGCGCGGGGCGCATTCCTGAATGCGATCGATCAGCTCGTGCTCGGCGTTGCTTTGAAAGGTAATCAGATCGTGGCCGGCCTGGCGCGCAAGGGCGATGAGCCGCTGCTCGATGGAAGCCAGCGTCTGCCCGCCATAGAGGTGGGGCTCCCGGGCCCCCAGGAGATTCAGGTTAGGCCCATTAAGAAGAAGCAGCCGTTTCATGGCCGTGCGTTTTACTTATTGCGTTGCCCGACGAACGGCGCAAGTTTAATCACAATCGCGGCCAGATGGATACTGTTTCCGGTAGATGACGTAAATACGGGGTGAATGACGGTCGCTACCGCCGTTGGCTTCCGGCGGGAGGGCGGAGTTGGCGCCGATCCAGCATCCGCGCCGCTAGTGCTGGAAGTTCACCCGGGAGTCTGTCGGCACGCAGAAGATATCAATGGGATTGGACCGGCCTCGGAGGACGAGCGGGGGAAGAGCCAGGACCGGAAAATCCTCCGTATCCGTCGGATCCAGGGACAGCTTCAACGCGTTGGAGAACAGCACTTCGCCGGCGCGCGCCCGCTGGCTGAGCCGGGCCGCGATGTTTACGGTGTCGCCGATCAGGGTGTAGCTCAAGTAGCCGTTCGAGCCGATATCGCCGGCGACCACATCGCCTTCGTTGATGCCGATCCCGAGGCCTGCATCCACGCCGAGGCGCTCGCGCCAGCGCTGCGCGACCTCGGCGAAATTGCTCAGCATCTCGCGCGCGGCTCGCAAGGCGCGGATCCCGCCATCCCGCTGCGGAACGGGTACTCCAAATCCCACCATCAGGCAGTCGCCGGCCATATTGAAGACCGTTCCCTCATGACGCACGGCCACGGCGGTGAGGACCTCGAAGAACTCGTTGAGCAGCTCGAAAACCTGCGGGGGCTGCAAGCGTTCCGCCATGCGGGTAAAACCACGCATGTCGGCAAACATCACCGCGGCGCGGGTGCGAATCTGTTTACCGGATGAGACCGGAAGGGCCGCCACATCCACCTCGGGAGATTGTTGTTATAGGCGCGGGAGTGTGGCTACCAAATCAACGATCTGCAAGTATATAAGCCGGGTCGGCGGCCGATGTCCAACCGAGTCCGCGGCCTTTCCGGCTCACACGTCAAAGACCGTCCACCGGCTTGCCGATAACCCGGTTCACCGTCCGCAGCCGCAGCCGGCGAATTGTCGAGAGCGACCAAATTATGAAGTTTTTCAAGGCTTTTCTGGCACTGGCGGCCTGCCTGCCCGGCGGGGTCTGGGCCCAGGTCAGCGTCTCGCTCGCGTCGGCGGATACCACCGTTCAGCCAGGGAAGGCATTCACTGCAGCGGTGCGGCTGACTCACGAGCCTCACTGGCACACGTACTGGATCAATGCCGGCACCGGATATCCCACGTCGCTGAAATGGGATCTGCCGGCAGGATGGACGGCGGGCGAGATTCAGTGGCCGACGCCGATCCGCATCCGCGACAGCCATGGAACCGTCACGGGCAACGGGTTCGATGGAGTGCTCTACCTTCCGGTCACCCTCACGCCGCCCAAGGATCTGAAGTCCGGCGACAAGGCGACGCTGAAGGTCGACGTGAAATGGCTGATGTGCGCGGACGTCTGCATTCCGGGCCGCGAGACCGTCTCGCTCACCTTGCCGATTTCCGCCGGTTCTCCGCAACCGAACCCGCAAGTGCGCGCCGGCCTCGCCAAGATGCCGATGCCCCAGGCGGCCGGTCAGGGTTGGCGGTTGTCCGCGCGGCGTGCAGGCAAGCAGGCCGTTCTGCAGATCGCCGGCGGCGGCGCGCTGAAAGCGCCGCACTTCTTCAGCGCGGATGCGGTGGTCCAGTACGACGGAGCGCAGGAAGTCGCCGCGGGCGCTGGCCAGGTCACGCTCACGATGCCGATTGCCGACGATGCGCCGCAAACAAACAAGCTGCTCGGTGTGCTGGCGTATCAGGACGACGAGGGGATCTATCGCGGCATTCAGCTCGATGTTCCGTTCTCCGAGGCCGGCTCGGCGGCGGCAATGGTCCCCGAGCAACCAAGCCGCGCGGCCGGTGGAGATTCGCCGTCCACCAGAGTGGCCACCACTCAGTCCAGCCTGCTGCTGACACTGATATTCGCTCTGATCGGCGGGCTCATCCTGAATCTCATGCCGTGCGTCTTCCCCGTGCTCGGCATCAAGGTCGTCGGTTTCGTCAATCAGGCCGGCAATGACCGGGGCAAAGTGACGACACACGGGCTGACGTTCACCCTCGGCGTGCTGCTGTCGTTCTGGGCGCTCGCGGCCGTGCTGGCCGTCCTGCGCGCCGGCGGCGAGGAGCTGGGCTGGGGCTTTCAGCTGCAATCCCCGGCTTTCGTCTTCAGCCTGTCGATCATCCTGCTGGTCTTCGCCCTGAGTCTCAGCGGCGTCTTCGAATTCGGCCTGGGCGCCACTGGCGTGGGCTCGAGCCTGCAGATGAAGGAAGGCTACGCCGGATCGTTTTTTACCGGCGTTCTGGCGACGGTGGTGGCCACCCCCTGCAGCGCGCCCTTCCTGGCCCCGGCATTGGGCGCGGCGTTTGCGCTGTCCGTCGCGCAATCCTTCGCGGTATTCACGGCGATCGCCATTGGGCTCTCGGCACCGTATCTGCTGCTGTCGGCTTTTCCGCAGGCGGTGCGGTTGCTGCCCAGGCCCGGACGGTGGATGGAAACCTTCAAGCAGGCGATGGCGTTTCCGCTGTACGCGACGGTGGGGTATCTGCTGTGGGTGCTGGCCGGACAAACGAGCGAAAACGGCCTGCTGATGGCGCTGCTCGGCCTGACGGTCATTGCCATGGCGGTCTGGCTGTATGGCCGCTATCGAGCGCCGGGTGCCAGCGTGGGGCGCGCGCGCTTTGGCTTCATCGGCGGCCTGGTCTTGTTTGTCCTGGGCATCCAGCTCGGCTGGCCGCGCGCGATGGCGTCCACCGACGTGGTGTGGGAACCGTGGAGCGCCCAGCGCGTGGAACAGCTGCGTGCCGCCGGCCGCCCGATCTACGTCGATTTCACCGCGCGCTGGTGCGCGACCTGCCAGGCGAACAAGAAAGTCGTGTTTGGGTCGCAGGAGGTCAGGCGCTACTTCCGCGACGAGAATGTCGCCACTCTGCGCGGAGATTGGACCAATGCGGACCCGCTGATCACCGCGGAACTGGCGCGCTGGAACCGCAGCGCCATCCCCTTCAACCTCGTGTATCGCCCGGATCGGGCGGACGCGCTGCCGCTGCCGGAGATCCTGACGCCCCGCATCGTCCTGCAAGCCTTCCGCGGCGATAGCAGCAAACCTGCTGCCGCGGGCGGCGATCGCTAGGACTGTCGGGGCACATGGAGGATGTGCCCCCGCCGCCGCAGGTGGCGCAGGCGAGCAAAGTCGCTACCGGCATTCCCTCGCTTCAATGATGTAACGCGACGATGTGTTGCTTCGCCTGATCCAGCGTCAACACGCCCGCGTTGATCGACGCAACGGCATCGAGGATGCCGTTGGCTTCTTTGGCAGCCAGCTCACCCAGCCTGAGGGTGACGATCTGGCCCCGATTGTCGGCGAACACGGTGAAGGGCAGGCCGATGGAGCCAACACCGAATTGCCCGGCCAGATCCAGCGCCTCCTGCTCCCCGATCAGCACGGGGTAGGCGATCTTCACCTTCCTCAGGTACGCCAGTACGTCCTCCGGTCGGTCGATCGCAATGCCGATCACCTGAACGTTCTGTGACGAGCGCTCCGTCTGCAGCGCGTTGAGCAGCGGAATCTCCCTCAGGCATGGGGGACACCAGGTCGCCCAGAAATTGATGACGAGAGATTTTCCCACCCATTCGCTGCTGGAACGGGATGCGTTGTTGCTGTCCTTGAGTACAAAAGCGGGTATTTGAGCCGGTATTGTCGGCTGCGTGGAGGCTATTTGCTCCTCAGGGGACTCCGGTGCTGCCGCCCGATAGTGGTTGGCCAGAATGAATCCCAACGCGCCCGCCGCAACGACGACGGCCACGAGGACGGAGGATCGATAAGGCGGGCTCACGAGGGGGGATCGGCAGGCTTGAGGCAGGTGTCGAGGTGTTTGCGCAACCGGGCTGCTTCCACGAACCCGGTGAGCTGGCAGGTCTTGACCTCCCGGCCGCGCGCATCGAAGAAAACGATGAGGGGCGGCCCGGGCGAAGCGAAACGTTTGAGCAGCGCCGCATCCTGATCGGTGGCTTCCGTGACATCCGCGCGCAGCAGCACGAATCGGTTCATCGAGGCCCGCACGCCGGGATCGGCGAACGTCGTCTTCTCCATCTTCTTGCAGGGCGCGCACCAGTCGGCGGTGAAGTCCACCATCACGGGCTTGCTCTGCTTGCGGGCGGCTGCAATCGCCTGGTCCAATTCGGCCGACGTCTTGACGGCCCCGAACTCAGCGGCGGCACTCGCCGCGACCGGCGTACTGAAATTCAACAGCCCTGCTTCGATCGGCCGGCGGGACATGTCGATAACACGCGCGTGTGCCTTTGCGTTGTGACCAGGCAGTTTGACCTGCGTCTTCCAGGTTGTTGGCGGATAGCACAATCCGGCATCCGCGCAGCCCTGCCATTTCAACTTCAGCGTGATTTCCGCCGGGGCTGCGCCATTGACGCGGTACGGGACTTCGAACGTTGCGGTGCCACGATAGATCTCTCCATCGCCAAAATACTCATCGCGGTGCATTTCGCCCTGGGGGAATACCGCTTTGCCGAGGGTTACCCCCGGGGTCGCGCTCTCGAAGCCCATCCGCGAGCGGGCCAGGTAATAGCCGGGCGTGATGATCCAGCTCACCATGAGGCGGTTGTCCTTGGCGCTGACCTCATATTGGTACGCTTTTTCGGCCGGCAGGAAGTCTGTGTCTCGGGCCCGCACTGCAAACACTGTCGGGAGCATGAGCAGGGCGGTGCATAGGGCGGGGATCGGACGCATGTCGGACACCTGTCGTCGGCGGTGAATCAAATCAGAGACTTGGAATAGAGGGCGCCGTTCGCGCGGACGAGGAAAGAATACTTCGCACCCCTTGATTTGAAAACCGCCATCGCTATGATTGGCAGCCGCTTACGGGGAGTGCTAACAGCACCTCCGGCGGTTTCAACGAGCAAATCAACCCGTTCATTTTTAAGGAGTCATCCATGAAGATTCGCCCGCTTCATGATCGCGTGATCGTCAAGCGATTGGAGGAAGAGCGCACCTCGCCCGGTGGGATCGTGATCCCGGATACCGCGGCCGAGAAGCCGAGCCAGGGAAAGATTACCGCGGTCGGCCGCGGCAAGATCCTGGAGAACGGCGAAGTCCGCCCGCTCGACGTCAAGGTCGGCGACAAGATTCTGTTCGGCAAATACAGCGGAACGGAAGTGAAGGTGGACGGCGAAGACCTCCTGGTCATGCGTGAAGAAGACGTCATGGCCGTCATCGAAAGCAAGTAAGCCCTGAGCTATAGACAGAGGACAACAGCAATGGCTGCCAAAGAAGTTAGATTCAGCGATGACGCCCGCTCCCGCATGGTCAAAGGCGTCAATGTCCTGGCCAACGCCGTCAAGGTGACGCTGGGACCGAAGGGCCGCAACGCCGTGCTCGAGAAGAGCTTCGGCGCGCCCACCATCACCAAAGACGGTGTCTCGGTCGCGAAAGAGATCGAGCTGAAGGACAAATTCGAGAACATGGGCGCGCAGATGGTGAAGGAAGTCGCGTCCAACACCTCCGACGAAGCCGGCGACGGCACCACCACCGCCACCGTGCTCGCCCAGGCGATCATCCGCGAAGGTTTGAAAGCGGTCGCCTCCGGCATCAACCCGATGGATCTCAAGCGCGGCATCGACAAAGCCGTCACCAGCGCGGTTGACGAGCTGAAGCGCCTGTCCAAGCCGTGCAAGGACCAGAAGGCCATTGCGCAGGTCGGCACGATCTCGGCCAACGCCGACGAGAGCATCGGCAAGACGATTGCCGACGCGATGGAAAAGGTCGGCAAGGAAGGCGTGATCACGGTCGAAGAGGGCTCGGGCCTGGAGAACCAGCTCGATGTGGTCGAGGGCATGCAGTTCGACCGCGGCTACCTCTCGCCGTACTTCATCAACAACCAGCAGAACCAGACCGCCGAGCTCGAGAATCCGTACATCCTCCTGTACGACAAGAAGATCTCGAACATCCGCGAGATGCTGCCGCTGCTCGAAGGCGTCGCGAAGGCCGGCCGGCCGTTGCTGGTCATCGCCGAAGACGTCGAAGGCGAGGCGCTGGCCACGCTGGTGGTCAACACCATCCGCGGCATCATCAAGGTCGCGGCCGTCAAGGCCCCGGGCTTCGGCGACCGCCGCAAGGCCATGCTGCAGGACATCGCGATCCTCACCGGCGGCCAGGTAATCGCCGAGGAAGTCGGCCTGTCGCTGGAAAAGGCCACGCTCAATGACCTGGGCGAAGCCAAGAAAGTGGTCGTGGAGAAAGAGAACAGCACGATCATCGACGGCGCCGGCAAGAGCTCCGACATCAAGGCCCGTGTGGCCACCATCCGTCAGCAGATCGAGGAAGCGACTTCCGACTACGACAAGGAGAAGCTGCAGGAACGCGTCGCGAAGCTGTCCGGCGGTGTCGCCGTGATCAAAGTCGGCGCCGCGACCGAAGTCGAAATGAAAGAGAAGAAGGCCCGCGTCGAGGACGCCCTGCACGCCACGCGTGCGGCGGTGGAAGAGGGCGTGGTGCCCGGCGGCGGTGTCGCGCTGATCCGCGCGCAGAGGGCGGTGGAGAAGCTCGAAGGCGCCAACGAGGACCAGACCGTCGGCGTGCGCATCCTGTCGCGCGCGATCGAGGAGCCGCTGCGCCAGATCGTCAGCAACGCCGGAGAGGACGCCGCGGTGGTCGTCAACAAGGTCAAGGAAGGCAAGGGCACGTTCGGCTACAACGCCGCGACCGGTGAATACGGCGACCTGATCGAGGCCGGTATTCTCGATCCGACGAAGGTCACGCGCCTGGCGCTGCAGAACGCCGCCTCCGTGGCGGGCCTGCTGCTGACCACCGAAGTGATGATCGCCGAAGCTCCGAAGGATGAAGAGCACGCTCACGGCCCCGGACCGGGCGCCGGCATGGGCGGCATGGGCGGAATGGACATGTAATCGCCACCCCGGAAAGTCTGGCCGAAAGCGGTCGATACCTTCCGGGACCCCGGCAAACCCGGGGAAGCTGACCGAAGAGCCCCGCCACCCGGCGGGGCTTTTCTTTGTGCGCCCAGCATGGGTGCGTAACCTCGACTCCTCGAACCGCCGGTGCGGACCGGCATGTCGGGTGGTGTGGCAGGGGTCGCGGAGTCGATACTCCACGCCCTTATGCCGATTGCGCGTCTTACAGGTGTAAGCTGGCAGGAGAACAAACAACAACCGGCCGCATCGCATGGCATTGCCGCGCAGCTACAGAACACTCTCCGATGCCGCCAGGACCCAGGCCGGGCTGACGCGGCGGGAGATCAAGCAAAACCGCGGGCTGGTCCTGCTGCTGACTCTTCTCGGTCTCACGGTGCTCGCGCCGCTGATCGTCGTGCACGGTCCGGCCGGTTTTGCCATCCACAAGTTCTACCTGTTCGTGGCGATGGGCCTGATCCTGCTGGCCTTCGTCCAGCGCTACGCGTTTTTTCTTATCTGCTTCCTGCTCGTCCCGATCAACCTGCTCTACCTGCACCTGAGCCGCCACTGGGGCGGCAAGCAGCTCAATTCACGCATCGAGGCGGCCTTCGAGTCTGCGCCCGGGGAAGCGCTCGAATACCTGCAGGCGCATCTGGACGGGGTGGACATAGCGTTCGTCACCTTCTTCGTGCTCTATGGGATCGCATTGCTCGTCATCCTGTTCCGGAACAAAGGGCGGCGACTGCAGGCGCTGCAGAAAGTCGGCGCTCTTGCGCTGCTCGCCTGGCTGATCGTGCTGGCGGCTTTCCGGCTGGATCTCAAGCTGGTGCAGTTCCCGCCGTATCAGCTGGCGGCCGAGATCGTCCAGGCCAAGGGCCGCTACGACCTGCTGAAGGCGCGCCGCGATTTTCTCGCGCAGCATCCGCTCGCCCCCGGCCGCTGCCCGGACAAATACGACAAGGTGGTCATCGTGCTGGGCGAGTCCGCCGTCTCCGATCACATGAGCCTCTTCGGCTACGCCAAACAAACGACGCCCTTTGCCGACCGGACCAGGCCCTACGCGTTCGACGCCCTCGCTCCCGCCAATCAGACGCGCTATTCGCTCGCGATGATGCTGTCTGCGGCCAGCCCGGGGAACTTCGACATCTTCTACCGCGAGCACAGCCTGGTCGGCGAGCTGCGCGCGTGCGGATTCCACACGCTGTGGATCTCCAACCAGGGCCGCGTCGGCGTCTATGACAGCTTCACCACCTCGCTGGCGCGCGAGGCCGACGAGCAGATCTTCCTCAACGAATGGTCGTGGACGGACACCAGATACGACGAACGGATCGTCCAGGAGCTGGCCGCCCGCGGCGCATATGGCCAGCACCGCCAGGCCACCTTCATTCATCTGATCGGATCACACACGCGCTACGACCAGCGCTATCCGCCGGGCTTCGGCTTTTCCGACGCGTCCGGCACGGTGGCGCAGTACGACAATTCGCTCCTGTACACCGATCGGGTGCTGTCGAAGCTCTACCGGAATTTCTCCGGAGCGGCGTTGCTTTTCATGTATGTGTCGGACCACGGCCAGTATCTGTCCGAAGACCGGTTCGGCTCCGGTTTCCTGCCCGGCTACCGGGAAGAATATCGCGTGCCGCTGCTGATCTGGACCGAGGACAAGACGTCGATCGACACCGTCCGGGCGGCGCTCGGCGGCGCGAAACTGAACACCGATTCGCTGCAGAATCTCGTGCACTATCTGATCGGCGATGCTTCCTCGCCGCAGATCTCGGCGGCCAGAACGGTATCGGTGGTGACGCCGGAGAACGTGCGCGTCTACGACGAGCTTTCGGCGTTCACCGGCAACGAGTAAAGCGGGTTTCGCTCAGCGCTCGAAACGCCAGCGGATGGCCACGGTGTCGCCGTCCCGGTCCACCGACAGCTCTTCGGCATCGGCCAGAAACCGGACTAACGAATCCGGTGCATTCGCGTCGAACACGCCCGTCAGGCGCCGTTCGCGGGCACGCTCGTCCTCCACGCGAATCCGCGGCGAGCGGTTGTAGCGGTTGAACTCTGCCGCCACGTCGGCGAGGCGATCGTCCCGGAATACCAGTCGCCGCTGCCGCCAGGCCACGGTTCGCGCCATGTCCGCTGACGCGGCGGCCGCGATCCTTCCCGCCCGCGTCACGCTCGTTTGCTGTCCCGCCGAAAGCTCCAGGTTTCGTGCGGGCTTCTCTTCGCTCCTGGTGGAAGGAGGCAGGGGTGAAGGTGACGGATCGATCTGCGATTCCTCCACTCGAACCCGTACCGTGCCTTCGATCACCGCGACCTTCGTTTCGTCGGCGCGGCGGTTCACGTTGAATTGCGTGCCCAGCGCCTGGATGAGGGCGCGATCGGCATGCACGCGAAACGGTCGAGCGGGATCGCGCGCGACCGTGAACAGCGCCTCGCCCGCGCGCAACTGGACGTCGCGGCCGCTGGTGGACAAACGGACGCGGATCTGTGACCCGGTATTAAGATGGATCAGGGAGCCGTCCGCCAATTCGATCGCGCGCTGCTCGCCGATTTCGGTCGTGAAGCTCTCCCAGGCCAGCGATTGCCAGGCGAATGGGCCGACGACCGCGGCGATGCCGGCCGCGCAGGCGGCCAGCGTCGCGATTGTCCAGCGGCTATGCAGCGCCTTTTTCGGCGCCGACGCGGCCGAAGGCCGCGCGAGGTGGGGCTTGCCGAGCGCCACTACGTTGGCTCCTCCCTGCACCATCAATTGCTCGATGTCCTGCCGCCGCCGCGCATCCACGCCGTCCAGCTCGCGATACAGGGCCGAGCACAACAAAAATTCCTCGACGTGTCGCGACGACTGGCGCAGCCACGCCACGAACTGCGCCTGCTGCTCGGGGCCCGCCGTGTCGAGCGTTCCAGCCCACTCCGCCGCCTGCTCGGCGATGCGTAAATCGTCTTGTCGGTCTGTCGGCATATTCCCCATCCTCCCTGCTAGCGTTCCCACCTGGCCATGCGCAGGGTCGCGACGGCGCGAAACACGTACTTCTTCACGGTGTGCTCGGAGAGACCGAGTTTTTTCGCCACCTCGCTGTAGGACAAACCGTCGCGCTTGTGCGCGAGCAGCACTGCCCGGCACGTAGGATGAAGCCGAGTCAGCATGCTGTCGAGCTGCCGCGCGGCGCTCAAGCGTTCCTCGGGCGGATCGACGGCGGCATGCGCCGCGTCCTGCTCCCATTCCTGCACGGCCTCCGAGTCGAAAGTCACGAACCGCTCGCGCGCCCGGAACTTGAATTCGTAGACCACGTGCGCGGCGATCTTGTAGACATAAGAGCGGAAGTCGCGCACGCGAGTCGCGTCCTCGAAGCGCAGCAGCCGCAGATAGACCTCCTGCGCCAGATCTTGTGCGTTCTGAGCATGGCGCAGCCGGCGCAGCAGGTAGCGCTGCAACTCCTTGTCGAATTGCGCCCACGCGGACCCGGCGAAGCGCCCGGTTCGATGCCAGCTGTCCACACTCTTGTCGCTTGCCACGGCTACGGTGCTCACGCTCTTTTGCACTACGACGTCGGCGGGTGGCAAAACTGGGTACTTCCCCGGGCCCATTTTCTGCCAATACCCACTTCCGGCCGCTCGCAGCGTCTACCCGCGGAGAGTAGCCCTGCCGCGGCGGCACGCAAAGCTCGACGGCGCGGGCCGGACGGCACACGATAAGGGAGCGACAACAATGAAGATCCATACCCTGACGGCGACACGATGGGCGGTGGTCCTGGCCTTGGCCGGCCTGCCGATTGCGGCACTGCACGCCGACCGGCCGTCCGCGGGCACCGCGGCCACCTCGACGCTCACGCTGCACATCGATCCGCAGCCGTTGAGCGACGCATTGAGCGCATTCGCGCAGCAGTCGGGTCTGCAAGTCGTGTTCTTCTCCGAAGTCGGCAAGGATCTGCGGTCGCCCCGCCTGACGGGCACCTACAGCCCGGGCGAGGCGCTCAAACAATTGCTCGCAAATACTTCGCTCGATTACACCTTCATCGACAAGCGCACGATCGCGATTCGCGAGCTGAAGCTCAAATCGGGGGCGAGATCAGGCGCTTCCCTGCCCGTGGAAAGCGCCCTTCGCCTCGCACAGTCCTCCGGTCAGCAGAGGCCGGAAAAAACCGCGAGCGCGGAGCCAGCCTCGCGCGCGGCCGCGGACGATGTGGACAATAAACCGATCCAGGAGGTCATCGTCACCGCACAGAAGCGGGAGGAGCGCTTGATCGACGCGCCGCAATCGGTGTCGGTGCTGTCCGCGCAGTATCTGAGCCGTCTCGGCGCGGTGCAGTTCCGCGATTTCGCCAATACCGTGCCCGGCATGACCTTCGCAACCCAGGGCGCGGGACGCACGCAGATCAATCTGCGCGGCATCACATCCGGCGTCGATCTGGGCCGCACCGTCGGCATCTATCTCGATGACGTACCTTATGGCTCCAGCACCTCGTTCACCAACAACTCTTCGGCCACTCTCGATGTCGCACTGTTCGATCTCGACCGGATCGAAGTGTTGCGCGGTCCGCAAGGAACGCTGTATGGCGCCGCCACGATGGGCGGACTGCTCAAGTACGTGAGCAAGCGGCCGGACGCGCGCGCGTTCGGCGGCGATGCGCAAGCGGGTGTTTCCAGTACCGAAGGTGGCGGCGTCGGCTACAATGTCGCGGCGGCCGTCAATGCGCCGCTCGTAACGGACAAGCTGGCGTTACGTGTCAGCGGTTACCAGTCGCACGACGGCGGATTCATCGACAACACCGCGCGGGGAGCAAAGGACGTCGATCGGTCCGACGTCTACGGCGGACGGATCGACCTCCTCTACACGCCGAGCGACGCGCTTTCCATCCGGCTCGGCGGGTTTGTGCAGAATATCTCGCGCGACGGAATGCTGGCGGCCGACCATACGCGCGCGGGGGCGCCGGTGGCCGGGGAGCTCGAGCAGCGCCGGCTGTTTCCCGAGCCTTACGACCAGCACTTCAGGCTCGCCAGTGGCACGGTCAGCTACGACATGGGTCCCGCGACGCTGACCTCCATTTCAAGTTTCCAACGTGAGCGTTATCAGCTGCGGCTCGATGCGTCGTCGATTTTTGTCGGGCTGCTGACGGGCCCGCCCTTCAATTTTCCCTATAGCGCCGTCGGCGCGCAGGAGCAGGTGAGCATAAACAAGTTCGCCCAGGAGCTGCGGCTCGCCTCCAACGGCACGCACACGCTGGAATGGCTGGTGGGCGCGTACTACACGCGCGAGACCGCCGACAAGGTCAATACGCTCCCGACTCTGGACTTGTCGGGCCGGTCTTTAGCGAACGGCCTGCTTTATCTGTCGATCCCCTCGCGCTATGAAGATCTGGCCGGATTTGCGGACTTGACCTGGCGCCTGACCGAAAGGTTCGACGTGACCGGCGGCCTGCGCTACGTGCGTAACGATCAGACCGTGGAGCAGATCGGCTCCGGCTTGTTCGGCGCGCCGCGGCCGAAACGCAGCGCCACCGAGGAAGTGTTCACTTACCTCGCCAACGCGCGCTATCACTTCGCCGATCGTGCAACCGGGTACCTGCGCTTTGCGACCGGGTATCGTCCCGGCGGGCCTAACATCGTGCTGAACGACGCGATTACCGGCCTGCCGCTCGCTTCACCGACCTTCGATGCCGACGAGCTGAAAAGCTACGAGGCCGGCTTCAAGACCGAAACGGCTGGCGGCCTGCTCGGCGTGGATTTGTCCGTCTACTACATCGACTGGCGCGACATGCAGATCACCGCGGTGCGCAGTAACGTCGGCATCAGGACGAACGCGGACGATGCCAGCGTGCGCGGCGCGGAGCTGGGATTCACCTTGCGCCCGACGGGCAACTTCACGGTGTCGAGCGCGCTGGCCTATGTAAATGCTCGTCTGGAGGATCCGGCGCCCGATCTCGGCGGTGTCAGTGGCGAGCGCGTGCCCAACGTGCCGCGCTTCGCCGGCAGCCTCAACGTCGACTATGTGTTCCCGGCCGGCAGTTTACAGCCGAGCATCGGCGCGACCGTGCGGCACGTGTCCGAGCGCATGGCGAGCTTCGATCTCAACGCCACCAATCCACAGTATCGTCTGCCGGCCTATACCACGCTCGATCTGCGCTCCGGCATCGGGCTGGGCTCGGTCGATCTGCAGCTGTACGTCCACAACCTGCTCGACGAGCGCGGCCAGTTGTCCGAGTACAACTATGGCGGCATCGTGCAGGTTTCGCTGATGCAGCCGAGGACGTTCGGTCTCCTGGCAACCACTCATTTTTAAAGCGAGGTGTACGTGTTAGATCGACGAGATTTCCTCGCGGGCGCGTTGGGGCTCGCGGGTGCCGCGGCGGCGGATGCGACGGCCGCTGCGAAGGCGGACAAGATTGGCAGCAGGCTTGGGACGGCGCCGGGGCCGGATTTTCTGGTGACCCTGGATCCGGTGGCGCCGGGCGAGAGCATGTACGAGCCGCACATTGCCGTCGATCCGCGCAATCCCGATCGGATCGCGGTGGCGGCGCAGTACGGCATCAAAGGCGGCAGGGCGGGGCGTCGTTTGTACCTCTGGATCTCGCAGGATGCGGGCCGCACCTGGTTCGGCAACGGCGTTCCGCGGCCGAAGTTCGAAGGGGAGTTCACGGCCGATCCGCTGGTCGCCTTCGACTCCGACGGTCACGTGCTGGTGGTCGGCGATTGCGCGCCGCGGGCGGCGGCTGATTTCAACCAGCGCACGAGCTTCACCCGCTGGTCGGTGCCTTCCCAAGTGCAGCCCACCCGCATCGACAATAACGAGGAGCTGCTCAAGAACCTGAGACAAACGGTGATCGGCGTGAGCCGGACCGAGGACAACGGCCGCACACTGACATCGACGGCGATGCCCGGCGTCTCAGTCGGCGCGGATAAATCATCGATCGCAGTCGACCGAAACCCTGCCAGTCCGCATCGCGGCGCGATCTATGTCTCGTGGTTCCAGATGATGCCGCAGGCCCTCAGGATTGCGAGATCCGTCGATGGCGGGCGAACTTTCTCCGAAGCCGCCATCGTGGAGACGTGGGCGAATCCGTTCATGCAGCAGATCGCGGTGCGGCCGGACGGCTCCGTGCATCTCGTCTGGACTCTGGCGGGCGGCCCGGGCCGGGGGTATCCGTCGTTACTTCGCGAGAATGCGCCGCCCGAAGCATGGAACGCGATCTACCATTCGGTGTCCACGGACGGCGGAGTGACGTTTTCCAAGCCGGTCGTCGCGGCGACGCATGCCGGCGCGGGACTGGTGAGCATTCCTTCGCTCGCGGTCGACCGCGACGGACGTTTGTTGTGGATTTGGGGCCAGGCCGAGAAGCTGCCTGACTTGACCGTACGGCCGGTTCCGCAGGCTCAGCACCGGCTCTATGGCATCTGCAGCGAGGACGGCGCGAGCTGGTCGAAGCCGTTCGAGCTTTGTCCGTGGCAGCCGGCGGACACTCACATGGGGCTGCCCGCGATCACCAGCGACGGGAAAAGCTGGTGGATCCTGGCGTATCTCGCCGACAGCGAGCAGACGCGCGTCGTTTTGTTGCGCTCCGGCGACCGGGGCATGAGCTTTCGGCTCGATCGCGTCCTCGCCGCGCGCGCCGTTCGCTTCAATCTCGAGCGCACGCTGGCCAAACGGACGATTCCGGTCGGCGAGTTCAGCCTCATGGGCACGTTCATACTGCGCAACTGCGACGACATCGCGCAGGCCGGCGACTACGTCGGCGTCGCGGCCGTCGGCTCGCGCATCGCGGCGGCGTTCGTCCTGCCCGAGACCGACAAACCAACGTCCAGGGCCACGGTTCACGTGGCGATCGCGGATGTGCGCTAGCCGCCGCGGCATTGGTTCCAGTGAAATCGAACAAGGCGGTCGAATGAAATTCAAACCTCGCAAGCGATATTGGCTCGAATGCGCAAGCGCCCTCTGCAGCGGAACGCTGTTCCTCCTCACGCTCCTGTGGCCGGACTGGATCGAGGCGATCTTCGGTATCGAGCCTGATAGCCGGGGCGGCTGGCTCGAAATGGCGCTGGCCGTGTCGTCGCTGGCAGCTACGCTCATTGCGGCCTCGCTCGCGCGGATCGAGCGCATACGCACCCTCACGGCTGCAGGTTGACGCGGATCGGATTGACGCCATCTGCACGGACCCCGGGATCCATCGTCTTTCCCGGACCGCCACAAAAACTACCGGTACTCGAGCCGAATTCTCACTACGTCATAATAGGAATAGTTGCGTGCCGCGACCGCGGCGGATGCCGTATGAACACTCCATTCTTCCATGGTTCAGAACTAGCGGCGCTGCTGCTGATGATTTCCGCGCCGGCGCTGGCCGGCTGGGACGTGACCGATACCGGCCAGCCGTACACGGACGCGAAATTCACGGTGACCGAGGGCACCTGGATGAACCTGGATGTCAGCCCTGACGGCAACACGCTGGTGTTCGATCTGTTGGGCGACATCTATTCCCTGCCGGCGGGCGGTGGAGAAGCCCGGCTGCTGCACGGCGGCCCGGCGCTGGAGCACAGCCCGCGATTCAGTCCGGACGGCAAGCGGATTCTTTACCTCAGCGATCGCGGCGGCAGCGACAACCTTTGGGTTTCCAATGCGGACGGCTCCGCTGCGCGCCAGCTCTCCCACGAGACTGTCAACACGCTCGGCGCTCCCGCCTGGGATGCGAAGGGTCAGTACGCGGCAGCGGTCAAATATTATCCGCAGATCAGCAGAGGCACGGCCACTGAGATATGGCTCTATCATCCCGATGGCGGGCAAGGCCGCCTGGTGGTGGAATCGCCGAAGAACGGCAAGGCGGTTCACGAGCCGCAGTTCTCGCATGACGGACACTACCTCTACTATACCGAGTGCATCTATGCGGCGACCTTTGTCAACGCCAATCAACCCGTGTACGCCATAAAACGGCGCGATTTGAGCGACGGGAAGATCGAGGAGGTCGTTAGCGGTTTTGGGAGCGCCACAACGGCGCAACTCTCGCCCGACGACCGGCGACTGGCGTTCGTTCGGCGCGTCAAGGAGAAAACGGTTTTGTTTGTCTATGACTTGAAAAACGGCGAGCAGCGGCCGGTTTTCGACGGCCTGGAACGCGACATGGATGCCAATCCTAATCCGCGCACCAGCACGTACTATCCGCGGTACGGCTGGTTCCCTGACGGCCGTCATCTCGCCATCTGGGCGCGCGGCAAGCTCCAGAGGATCGACGTTGAAACGCAGGCACGCGAGGAGATCCCGTTCCGTGCAGCCGTCGACCAGCGGCTCACTATCGTAGCGCGCTTCGAGCATTCACTGACGCCGGAGCATTTCACTGCGCGCGCGATTCAGCAGATCGCACCGGCGCCCGACGGCAGGAGCGTGACTTTCAATGCGCTGGGGCGTCTGTGGCATAAACGCCTGTCCGACGGCAGGCCGGAGCGGCTGACGAAATCCGCTCGATTCGAGTTCGAGCCCAGCTACTCCAACGACGGTACGCGGCTCGCGTATGTGTCATGGGACGACGAGCAGGGCAGCGCGCTCGAGCTGATGACCGTGAAAAGCCGGCAGGTGAAAACACTTCTGAAAGGCGTCGGCATCATTCGCCAGCCGGTGTTCTCGCCGGATGGACGGCGGTTGGCGTACTGGCTGGAGCCGGGCAACAAAAAAATGGGCGGATATCGCGCCCGGCAGGCCGGCCTGTACTGGCTGTCCATCACGGACGGCGTGCCTCATTACGTGGGCGCTGCGGGTCAATTGACCGTGAGAAATCCGCAGTTCTCGCCGGACGGGCAGCGCATTTATTACCTCACGCAGGCCCTCATGTTCGGATTGAGCTCACGCAACGTCATCGAAAGCGTCGATCTCGCCGGACTCGACAAACGGCAGCACGTCATCACCGAGGAAGTCGCAGATCTGAGCCTCAGCCCCGATCTGAAATGGCTGGCGTACAAAAAAGATCACCAGTACTACCTCAGGCCCTATCGCGAGACCGGTGCGGCGCTGCATTTGACGAAAGCGACCAATGATGTGCCGGTCGTGCAGCTGACCGAATACGGGGGTTATCAGATCGCCTGGACCGCGGACTCCAGCCGTTTGTTCTGGGTGCTGGGACAATCCCTGGCCAGCGCCAGCGGGCGAGCCACAGCCGACGCCAAACCTGCGATCGCCGCAACAGACCTGAATCTGGACGTGCCGGTCGACAAGCCGCAGGGCCTGCTCGCCCTCACCAACGCCCGCGTCATCACCATGAGGGGTGAAGAAGTGATCGAGCGCGGGTCGGTGATGATCGACGGCAACCGCATCGTCGCGGTGGGGCCGGCCGACCGCGTCGAGGTGCCGCGGGCGGCCAAGGTCATCGATGTGTCCGGCAAGACGATCATGCCGGGGCTGGTGGACATGCATGGTCACCTCGACGTCTTCGAAGACAATTTTCTGATGCCGCAGAAACATCCGAGCCACTACGCCGCCGTGGCGTTCGGCGTGACGACCAATTTCGATCCCTCGGCCACGGAACTGCCCAGTTTCGCTGCCGCCGAAATGAATCTCGCCGGCGTCACTGTCGGACCGCGGACCATAACCACCGGCAAAGTCGTCTACGGCCGGTCCGGCACGATGATTGGAATCTTCCATCCACTCGACAGCTTCGAGGACGCGCGCAAGATCGTGGCGCGCCGCAAGGCGCTCGGAGCGGTGATCGTCAAGAGCTACATGCAGCCGATGCGCAGCCAGCGCCAGCAGATCATCAAGGCGGCGCGCGAAGCGCAGATGATGGTGGCGCCGGAGGGCGAGGCGAATTTCTACAACGATCTGACCATGATTCTCGATGGGCACATCACGATCGAGCACAACATGCCCATCGCCAACTACTACGATGACCTGGTCCAGCTGCTCGCACGCGGCGGCACGGCGCTGACGCCGACATTCGTAGTGACCTATGGCGAAACCAATGCGGACAATTATTTCTTTCAAACCACGCGTCCATGGGACGATCCGAAGGTGAAGACTTATGTCCAGAGCGTCGGGATGAGCTACTCGAGCCCGCTGGGCAGCGCCATGGACGCGCCGCCGTACGCCAGAGGCATGGTGGGTCTGCATCAAGCCGACGAGCTGTGGGACATAGGTTTTCGTTCCGTGGCCCGGGCGATGAAGAAGCTGGATGAGGCGGGCGTGGTGGTGAACACCGGCGGACACGGCCAGCTGCAGGGGCTCAGCATGCACTGGGAGATGTGGGCGCTCGGCGAGGGCGGCATGAGCAACGCGCGCATCCTGCGCGCGGCGACGCTGAACGGCGCGCGCACGATCGGCCTGGACAAACAGATCGGCACGCTCGAGGCGGGCAAGCTCGCCGACCTGATCGTGCTCGACGCCAATCCGCTGGAGAACATCCGCAACACGAATACCATCCGCTACACCATGGTCAACGGCAGGCTGTATGACGCGCTGTCGATGAACGAGATCGGCAACTACGACCGGCCGCGCAGCAGGTTCTACTGGGAGCTGCAGGACTACCAGGGTATCGACTGGAATGAGGCCTGGGGCGGCGCCGGCGTTCACTCCGCCGATCAGGGCGGCGACACGACGGGCGGCAACACGACGATAATCCCCCCGGGCGTCGCGCGGGAACTGTTGCACTGATCAACCCGGCAGGACGGAGCGGGGTAGCCTTGCTGCCGACGCGACGTCAGCATCCGCCTGGCTCTCGCACCTGGAAAGAGGGGATCACTTTGCCCTCTCATCCGGTCTTCTCCAGGGAGTAGGTGTATCTTGAGCCGCCGTGGCCGACCGTTCCGACGCCCGCAATGTTCGCTTTGCCGCCTGGTTCCAGCAGTGGCGCCAGCCTTTGAGCCACTGGCTGTCGCGGCGCTCCGCAGTCCCGGCGGTGGACATCGACGACCTCGCCCAGGAAGTTTTCCTGCGTTTGTTGCGCTATAGCGAAGACGTCGCGGTCGCCAATCCTCAGGGATATCTGTTCCGTATCGCCGCAAATGTCGCCAGCGAATGGCAGGAGAGGGTGCGCAACCGCACCCCTCACGAGGAAGACTGGCTCGCCGAGCTGCAGGTGGAGCCGCGCGATGAGCCGGAGAACGCGGTCGGGCGCACGTTGGTGCAGGCGCGTGTGCAAGCCATGGTGCAGCGGCTGCCTCTGCGGCAGCGGCAAGTGCTGCTGCTCCATGTCGACGACGGGCTCACATGCGCGCAGATCGCCAAGCGAATGGGCCTGACATACCGTGCGGTTCAGCGCGATCTGGTTCGTGCGTACAGCCGCCTGCGGCTGCGGCTCAACCTTCAGGACCTGGAGTCATTGTAATGGACGACAGCAACAAACCGACCGGCGTCACCGAAGAGGCAGCCCGCTGGTTCGTGCGGCTGAAGGATGACGACCTCACGACGGCGGAGCGCCGCGAGTATCTCGGCTGGCTCAAGCAGGCGCCGGCTCACGTGGCGGAGATGCTGCGCATCACTGGCGTGTATAGCGCCGTGCACGGCGCACGTCTGAGTGGGCGAATCTCGTTGGAAGATGTCGGTCCCAACGTGATCGAGCTGTCGGCGGACCAGTCAGCCCCGAAGGCTAGGCGTTGGCGGTCCCTCGCTCTGGCAGCCTGCTGCGTGCTCGCAATCGTGCTATCCGTATCTATGGTTCTGCTGCGGTCGGGTAAAAGCATCGAAACCGGCGCGGGGGAATGGCGGCACGTTTCGCTGGAGGACGGCAGTTTCGTGCGTTTGGGACCCCGCACGCGGCTGCAAGTGGACATCGGGAATACTGGACGGACCATCGAGCTCCGGCATGGCGAGGCAACATTCCAGGTGGCCAAAGATCCCGCGCGACCGTTTGTCGTCAACGCGGGTCTCGCGAACGTACGCGCCTTGGGAACGGCTTTCGGCATCGTGCGCAAAGCGGACAAAGTCGTCGTCACAGTGGCGGAAGGCTCGGTGAGTGTTTCGCAGAAGAATCAGGCTGCCGATCACCCTGCGGCTGCGCCGCTGTCGGCGGGAGAGCAGATCGCCGTCTCGAAGACGCGAGCCTCCGCGGTGCAACGCGTTGACGTGGCTCGTGAGCTGGCCTGGGCCGAAGGCCGCCTGATCTTCGACAGCGAGACGCTCGCCCAGGCGGTAGAGGAGTTCAATCTCCGCAATCGCGTGCAGATCGAGATCCAGGATCCCGCGATCGCCGCCCGGCCCGTGCGCGGCGTGTTCGATGCAGCCGATCCGGAATCGTTTGTCGAGTTCCTGACCACCGCCGCGCAAGTGCGGGTGGAGCGCACGCGTGGACCCCGTCTGGTCCTCAAACAAGAAAGGGGGGATGAGTCGAGGCATTGAGGCGGTCTATGGTGGTGTGCTCGCCAACCATCAGGGAATTGTCATGAGAACGATAAGCCGAATCCTGCTCGCCTGCGCGGCGTTGAGCCTCCTGACGCCCGCCTTCGCCGATACGCCTGAGCCTCAGTACAGTCTCAACATCGCGCGCCAGTCTTTGACGCTCGCGCTGAAAGAGTTCTCGCGTCAGACCGGGCTCGCGGTGGGTTACCTGCCGACCAACGCCTCGGAGGAGCGCACTCTGGTGGGTCCTCTGAAGGGCCGCTATACGGTCGACACCGCACTAAGCGAGCTGCTTGCGCCCAGCGGTCTGTCGTTCGAGCGCATCAATGCGCGCACGATCGCCGTGACTGCGCCGGATGCGCAGAAAAGCTCGAGCACGGGTGCCGATGGCTCTCGACGCAGTGGCGCGGAGGAGTCGCTGCCGGCCAAAACGGGTGAGGAGATGCGCCTCGCCCGACGTGGACTGCAGCTGGCCGAACGAGGCACCGATCAAAATTCCGCTAGCGCGCCGCGCTCTTCGTCCGAAACTGCTGCGGGTGATGCCGATCTCAAGTCCATCCAGGAAGTCATCGTCACTGCGACTAAGCGCGAGCAACGCCTCCAGGACGTTCCGATGAGCATCGCGGTGATCAGCAACCAGGATATCGAGCGGCGCGGTTTCATCGGCATGGAGGACTATCTGCGCTCGATCCCCGGCGTCAACCAGATCGACAACGGCGCGATGAGCAATGCGATCGTCATCCGCGGCGTCGCCACCTCGCTGGAATTCGAGAACGGGTTCACCGGCGGACCCACGGTTGCGACGTACTTCGACGAGAGTCCGATCACCGGAGGCGGCGGCATTACCGGAGGCGGTATCGACTTGCGACCGGTGGACATCGAGCGCATCGAAGTGCTGCGCGGCCCGCAAGGCACCACCTACGGCAGCGCTTCACTCGGCGGCGCGGTGCGCATCATCCCCGTGAAGCCCAAGCTCGACGCCTTTGGCGCCAAAGTGGGCGCCGCCTATTCCGACACGAGCGGTTTCGGCAGCGACAATTCCATGATGCAGGGCATCGTCAACATTCCGTTGATCAAGGACAAGCTCGCCCTGCGCGCGGTCGCGTATCGTTATGACGACAGCGGCTATTACCGCAACATCGCGGGTGTCGATCCCCAAGTGATCGCCAACGCGGATGCGTTTGGCGTCGGGAATCTGGTGCGCGGCTACGTGCGCGATGACATCGGCAGGATGGTGTCGACCGGCGGACGCGTCGCGGCGCTGTGGCAGGCCACCGATGAGCTGAGCCTTTCCATGAACTTCCTCACCCAGAAAATCGAGCAGGACGGCAGGCCGCTCGCCACGGTCGGCACATACGAGCAGGCGGTAGTTCCAATCGCTCCGCCGAACCGCCAGCGCGGCCAGTCTGCCGAAACGGCCGATACGAACATGGATCTGCTGAATCTCGTGCTGAACTACGATTTCGGCTGGGCCAAGCTGACATCGGCCGCTTCGTGGATCGACAGCGGCTCGGTCTATTCCAGCGTGATCGATCTCGGTTTTCCGACCGCGCTGTCCAATCCGAGCGACTTCGAGTCTTTTACCTTCGAGGCGCGCCTGGCGTCCAACTTCGCCGGCCGGTTCCAGTTCCTTGGCGGAGTGTTCTACGAGGACGTGACCGAGAAGAACATCGGCACTACGCTCGAATGGCTGGGTACTCCCGCGCCGAGCCCGATATTCGTCTCCAATCCGTTGCTCGCCGTCGATCAGGGCCGCGAGGTCGGCCACCATGCGGTCTTCGGCGAAGTCTCGTACGACCTGACCGACCGCATCAAGGCGAGCGCCGGTGCGCGCTTCTTCAAGTACGACAAGGAATTGCGCATTCTGCAGGAAGGCGCTCTGGTCGGTGTTCCCATAGGCTCCAGCGCGCCGGTCGTGCACGCGAGCGATGAAAGCAGCAGCAGCTTCAAGGCCAATCTCAGTTACAAGCCGACGCAGGACGCGCTGCTATACGCATCCTGGGCCGAAGGCTTCCGCCTCGGACGGCCGGACCAGGGCATCCCAGCGGCGGTCTGCGATCTCGACAACGACGGCCTGATCGACGGCAGCAATGTTTCGGTTGCCTCGACGCGCACCGTCAACTCGGATTTTCTCGACAACTATGAGATCGGCGGCAAGTTCGCACTGTTCGGACGCCGCATGACTGTCGACGCAGCGGTCTATCGCATCAACTGGGACGGACTGCCGATCGCGACCACTCTCCCTGGCTGCAGCATCGGCTACACCGCCAACGCGGGTGCCGCCACCTCCGAAGGCGTGGAGTTTCAGGCGCGGCTGATCGTCACGGAAGGGTTGCGGCTCGACTTTGGCGGCGGCTACATCCGGGCGAAACTGACGGAGGATGCGCCCAATCTCGGCGCGCGCGCAGGCGACCGGCTGCCAGGTTCGCCAAAGGTGAGCGCGAACTTCGGCGCGCAGTACGACTTCTCAGTCGCCGGACGCAATGCCTTCGTGCGGGTCGATTCTTTCTATACCGGCCGGTTCTATCGCGACCTGCTCGAGTCCCCCGGCCTGGCCGCCGGCGACTACACGAAGGTCGATACGCGCGCAGGCTTGCTGTTCAACACCCTCAGCGTCGAGCTGTTCGTGCGCAATGTGACCAATGAGGACGCCTACACATGGCGCGGTTTTCCGTCCACGGTACCGGCCCCGGGCTACCGCTTGCGGCCGCGCACGATCGGCGTACAGCTGGGCTATACCTTCGAGTAACGATTGTCGACGTCCCCGCAATGGGGGGCGCGGAAAGACCGGGGGAAATAATGACGATGAGATCTTGGAAGCGATATCGGATGGCGCGCGCGTGCGCCGTCGGCAGCGGCGCGCTGTTGGTCCTTACTTACATGTACCGGGATTGGATCGAGGCCGTTCTCGGTGTGGACGCGGACGGTCATGGCGGTGCGCTCGAATGGATGATCAGTGTGGCGCTGTTTGCGATCGCGGCGGTCGCCGCGGCGCTGGCCCGCTACGAGCGTACGCAGATCGTGGCGCGCGCCCGCGAGCATGCACTGGCGCTACTCGTCGCCAAAGGTGACGAACACGCCCAGATCGAAGAAGTGCGGTGTTGAGCGTGAAATCGGCGCGCGTGCGGCCGGCCGCTGTCCCGGCGTTTGTCTTCATCTCGATCCTGGCAACAGGATCGGTTTTTGCCAGCCCCGATTTGCCGGGTGCGTGGAATATCGAGAAGCCGCGCGCCGAGCAGGTATCGCTCGACCGCGAGTTCACGGAAGGCACATGGATGAATGTGGATGTGTCGCCCGATGGCCGTCACATCGCCTTCGATCTGTTGGGGCATCTCTACGAGATGCCTGCCAGCGGTGGCAATGCGACTGCGTTGACCAGCGGGCGCTCGATCAATCTGCTGCCCCGCTACAGCCCGGACGGCACGCGCATCGCGTTCACCTCCGATCGCGATGGCGTCGAAGATCTGTGGATCCTCGAGCGTGTCTCCGGAAAGCTCACCAAGCTCACCGACTCCAAAGATCGCGTACTGAGCGCCGGCTGGTCCGCCGACGGGCGCTTCCTGTACGGCACGATGATGCGCACCAGCGCGATGACGATGACTCCCATGCAGTTCGACCTGTACGGCGGGCGCCAGCAACTCTTCGAAAGCGCCGGCTACGGACCCCTCGGCCTGATCAGCAACTATCGCGATCGTCCCGCCCGCAATCAATTGTTCTTCGACTTCGTGAACGAGGACTTGCCGGCGAGCGGCGGCTACATCGTCATATACGACAAGAGCACGGGTGAGCGCAGCATCTACCGGCAGCGGCCAGGCGGCGCCGTCGCGCCGGCGCTATCGCCGGACGGCCGCCATCTTGCCTACATCCATCGCGAGGACGTCGATACGCAGCTGATACTGCACGATCTGGACACGCGCACGGAGCAAGTCCTGCTGAAGAATCTGGTCCAGGACCGGCAGGAAACCTTTTCCTCGGACTTGCACGGCCCTTATCCGACGATGAGCTGGATGCCGGACGGCAAGGCTGTTGTGCTCTGGCACCGCGGCGGCATCTATTCGGTCGATATCAGCACCGAGGAGGCCCGCAGGATTGCATTTCGCGCGCGCGTCACGCGCTCGATGGACAAGACGATCCGGTTCAAGGCACCCGTTCCGGATGAGCAGGCGAGCACGCGCGTCCACCGGTGGGCCCAGCGCACGAGCCGGGGGATCCTGTTCGAAGCTCTCGGCGATCTGTATCTCAAGACGGATCGTGAGACCCGCAATCTCACCCGGTCGCAGTCTCACGAAACCAGTCCTCTCTACGACGAGGACAGCCACACGCTGTACTACGCGTCCTGGTCGGACGATGAGCTGGGCAGTATCCACCAACAAAAACTCCCGGGCGGCAAGCCGCGCAAGCTGACGACCAGGCCCTCGCAGTACGGCGCGCTGACACTTTCGCCCGATGGGCATCAGCTGGCTTTCCTGCGCGAGGACGGCCGGCTCCAGGAGGGCGAGCTGCTCGACCGGCAGAGTCACTTCGAGCTGATCGTCCTGAATCTGCAGGATGGCAAGGAGCGGCTTGTGAGTCCCGTGTACTGGGATTACGGCTATGGCGTCTCGCAGCTCGAGATGCCCTCCGTACGCTTTTCTCCCGACGGCAGGCAGCTGTATTTCTCCGAGCTGATCAAGTCGACGTTGCGGCTGGAGCGCATCGACATCGATGGCCGGCAGAAGACCGAGCTTTACCGGTTCCCTAAAGCGTCGCGGGCCGAAGTTTCGCCTGATGGGCGATGGATCGCGTATCAGGAGTACCACCGCAACTACCTCACGCCTTTCAGTTACATCGGCAAGCCGATCACCGTGAGCGCCGATGAAGGGACTGGCACGAGCCTGCGGATCGATGCCGAGCACGACGGCTTGTATCACCGCTGGTCGCGCGACTCGCGATCGCTGATGTGGGCGAGGGGCGGTGAGTTCATCGAGAAGGCGGTCGCTGAGATCGTGGCGGGTAGCGGCAAGGTAACTTCCACGCCGCTGGCGGTCACGTTCCAGGTCGACAAACCGACATCGGTCATTGCACTCAAGGGTGCGCGGGTTATCACGATCGATCCGCGGCGCCGGGTGCTGGAGAACACGACGCTGCTGGTGCGCGGCAACCGGATCGCCGCCATCGGCGCCGATGTCGATATTCCCAAGGATGCCAAGGTGTTCGAGCTGCAGGGGCGCACGATCATGCCGGGCCTGGTGGATGCGCATGCCCATCTCAAGAGCACCACCGGCGCGATCATGAAGATGCCGGCGCTGGGCGTCATCGAGCAGCGCTCGTTTGTCCTGAACAGCAATCTCGCGTACGGCGTGACCACGTTATATGAGGTTGCCGGCACCGTCGACAAGGATTTCTGGATGTCCGACATGCTGCTCAAAGGCTCCATGACCGGCCCGCGGCTTTACTCGGTCGGAACCATCCTCTGCGGCATGCAGCGGTTCCTGGAGCGCAGCTACCGGTCGATGAACAGCTATCAGGACGTGCTGGAGCACGTCCGCTTCAACAAAGCTTTCGGCGCCACCGCGCTCAAGGAATACATGGTGGCCTCGCGCCGCGTGCGCCAGCAGGTGGCCGCGGCGGCGCGTGCGGAGGGGCTGAATCTGGTGATCGAGCCCGGGTATGAGGCCAACACGAATATTTCCCGGCTGATCGATGGCGCTACGGAGCTGGCCCACGACCTGGTGTTTACCGCGGTCTATGATGACTACGTGCGGATGTTCGCGGCTAACCGGATGGGCATCACTTCGACCACGACGCCTGAGCCGGATCACCTGAACGCGCTATTCAGCCAGGCGCGGATGTGGGAGGACCCCAAGCTCAATCGCTTCGCGCGGCGCGAAGCCTTGCGCCCGCGCATGCGCCGGCCGCAGCACGTTTTCGACGATGACCTGGTCTATCGGCTCAAGAGCGCAGGCTTGAAGAAGCTCTATGACGCAGGAGTGCCCATCCAGATGGGCGGCCACGGCGAGCTGCTCGGCATGGATCTGCACTACCAGATGGAGGCGCACGCGCTGGGCGGCTTCACGAACATGGAAGCGTTGGCGGTTACGACGATCGGAGGCGCGTGGAACCAGGGTCTGGACCATGCGATCGGATCTTTGGAGACCGGCAAGATGGCCGATCTCATCATCCTGAATGGCAATCCTTTGGACGATATCCGCAATACCCACAAGATCGAGCTGGTGATGAAGAATGGCGTTCTCTACAGCGGCGCTGATGCGGCCCGTGTATTCCCCGATCCCAGGCCCGCGGGCCAGTTCTATTTCAAACGAAACGAGTAGCCGCTTTTGCCGCAGCGAGGATAGATACGATGGACAGAAGAGAATTTCTCGCTTCAACCGTTGGGGTAGGCATCGCTGGCGCCGCTGCTGCAAGCGCGCGCAATGCGGCGCGTGAACTCGAGCAGGCCGGCGGCCCGCAATTCCTCACGGCCCTCCAGCCACCGAGCCCGGACATCAGCGTATATGAGCCGTTCATCGCGATCGATCCTCACAATCCCGATCGCATCGCGGTGGCTGCTCAATACGGTCTGCGCGGCGGACGTGGGGCGCTCGATATCCAGCTCTGGGTTTCGCGGGACGCCGGGCGCACGTGGTTCAGCAGGCGCGTTCCGCGTCCGAGGTTTGACGGCGGCTGGACTGCCGATCCGCTGGTCGCGTTCGACACTGGCGGGAGCATCCTGGTGGTTGGGGATTGTGGTCCGGCGGAGGCGGCAAAGCTGGGCAAGGCGTTGGCGTACGACTGCAAGACCTTGCCCACGCTCAAACAACTCTTTGCGCCCGCGATAGAGGTCCGCCGCGATCCAGCCAACGTCGAGATGATGAAGAAAGCCGTCATCGGCGTCTCTCGCTCCGAAGACGATGGACGCACGCTGACCGGAACCGTCATGCCGGATGTGTCGCCGAGCTCCGATCGGTCCGCAATCGCTGTCGATAGAAGCGCCACCAGTCCGCATAAAGGTACGGTGTATGTCTCATGGTCCGACGAGACCCCTTCACTGCGAATCGCCCGATCCACCGATGGCGGACGGACCTTTGCGCCGTCCGTCAGCTTCAAACAATGGGGACCCACGCATGGTGCGCAGGTTGCAGTGAGGCCGGACGGCTCGGTGCATCTGGTCTGGTCGATTTTCTCGCTGCCTGGAATCACCGATTTGATAGGTCCCTACCTGCCGCGCGGCGACGAACCCGTAGATGCCTGGAAACACATCTACCATGCCGTCTCCACCGACGGCGGCGCCACTTTCTCAGGGCCGACGCGGGTTGCCACGCATGCAGGACCGGGCAAGATCGGGCTGCCGACCCTGGCCTCTGATGCCGCCGGCCGGCTGCTGTTCGTGTACGGGCAGGCGGCCGAAGCGCTGCCGGATCCTGATATCCGCCCCGTCCGGCAAGCGCGCCATCGCCTCTATGCCATCCGCAGTGAGGATGGCATTCGCTGGTCGGCGCCTTACAAGCTTTGTCCGCAACTTCCCGCGACCCTGCACATGGGGTTGCCGACGATCACCAACAACGGCAAGACATGGTGGATCATCACTTACCTCGCCGACGACGAGGGGACTCGCGTCGCCCTGTTGCGTTCCGATAACGGCGGGGAGAGCTTTACCGTCGACAGTATCCTGAGTAAGCGGTCCTTCACGGCCGACAAGGCGAGCCTCATGGGTTCCGCGCTGGCACGGTACTGCGATGACATCCCGCAGGCAGGGGACTATGTCGGCGTCTCCGCGGTGGGCTCGCGGGTAGCCGCCGCCTTCGTGCTGCCCGAAAGCAGCGTCCCCACCTCGCGTGCCACGGTCTACGTCGCTGTCAACGATGTCCGATAGCCCGCAGCCCGCGAATCGGCTCGAAAAAGTGAACTGAAGCCGTCCCCGAAGGTCAGCACCCGTCTGCGCCCGAGCCAGCGGACGCGCGGTCGATCGAAGGCCAATTCAACGGGGAGCCGGCCATGCGATTCCAAAGCGCTTTGTTGAGCATAGTTTCGTGGACAGGCCTTGCGCTCGCGGCGCTACCGGCCGCGGCCGCCGACGGTCCGCCCATCCAGGTGAGCGTCACGCTCGACCGCAACGCCCGGGCCGAGCCGGTCACCGGGCGCCTGTTCTTCATGATTACGCGCAAGGAAGGCGTGGAGCCGAGGCTCGCGGCGGGCGCGACGTACGCTTACTACTTCAACGATCCCAGCTTGCCGTATGCGCCGCTCTTCGGCATGGACGTGAGCGCGCTGCAGCCCGGCAAGGCGGCGGTGATGGACGATACCGCGCTCGGCTATCCCTTCAGAAGCCTGCGAGACCTGCCCGCCGGCGACTATGTCGTGCAGGCGCTGCTGAACGTCTATACGCAGTTCAAGCGGGCCGACGGTCACACGATCTGGGCGCACGCCGACAATTGGGAAGGTCAGCAATTCCATCTTTCGCCCGGAAACCTCGTCAGTGAGCCGGCAAAAGTCCGCCTGGATCCGGGGCGCGGCATCAAGCTGTCCTTGAATCTCTCCCGCGCCATTGCACCGATCAAGCCGCCGCAAGACACGCGCTACATCAAGTATGTGCGTTTCAAGAGCGAGCTGATCTCGAAGTTCTGGGGGCGCGACATGTACTTCGGCGCGATCGTCGTGCTGCCCAAGGGCTACGACGAGCACCCGGATGTGCGCTATCCGGTGGTGTTCCATCAAGGCCATTTCCAGGAGGGCGCACCGCTCGGGTTTACCGAGGAGGAGCCGAAGCCGCCGCCGGCCGGGGCCTCGCCGCGCACGCAGAAGCGTTATCGAGGGCAGAAGACTTTGTATGACGCGTGGCTGGGCAACGCGCCTCTGCCGCGCATGATCCTCGTTTCCCTGCAGCACCCCACGCCGTACTACGACGATTCGTATCTCGCCAACTCGGTCAACAATGGTCCCTGGGCGGACGCGCTGTTCAAGGAGATGCTGCCGCTGCTGGAGAAGAAATTCCGCATGATCGGCAAGCCCTATGCGCGCGTGATGACGGGCGGATCCACCGGCGGCTGGGTCACGGCCGCGCTGCAGATCCACTATCCGGATGAGTTCGGCGGCGCCTGGAGCTTCTGCCCGGACCCTGTGGACTTTCGTGAGTTCGTGAATGTCGACCTTTACAAAGATGACTATGCGTTCACCGTGCCGGGCTACGAATGGATCGCGCCGGAGCGGCCGATGTCGCGCACCGTCAAAGGTCAGCCGCGCATGACGGTGCGCGAGCTGAGCCGCCTGTCCGAAGTGCTGGGTACGCGCGGACGGTCCGGAGAATTCCTGGACATGTGGAGCGCGGTCTATGGTCCGGTCGGGCCGGACGGCTATCCGCGGCTGATCTGGGACCACAGGACCGGCAAGATCGATCGCCAGGTCATCGAATACTGGCGCGCGCACAATTTCGATCTACGCGAATACCTCGAACGCAACTGGAGCACAATCGGCTCGAAGGTGGTCGACAAGCTCCACTTCGCCTGCGGCGACATGGACAACTTTTACCTGAACCTGGCGATGTACCGGCTGGAGGATTTCCTCAAGTCCGCGAAGAACCCCGAGTACACCGAGCCGTTCAAGTGGGGCCGGCCGATGATCGGCCACGAGTTCTGGGGCTATGATCCGTGGCCGGTCGCCATACTGGAAGACATGGCCGAGAAGATCACCCGCAATGCGCCGAAGGGAGAGGATTCGAGTCGCTGGCGGTATCGGTGAGTTTCATTGCCTTACGGCTGGCTGTAGATTATGATCATCAATAATTTGTAAGTGAACTGTGTGAGACGACGGCCATGGGATCAGCCGCACTGCACGTCAATCGGGAGATACGGGTGGAAGAACGCTTGGCGAGGCTCGAAGCTCATGTCGAGCACATACAATCCGACGTCACCGAAATCAAGGGTGACATTCGACGGCTGGATGGCAAAATAGATCGGATCGATGACAAGATCGATGCTGTTAAGGATTCCATCGCTTCCGCCAAGCTCTGGGCATTCGCGCTCTACGTTGCTCTAGCGGGAGGCCTGCTCGCGGTGCTTGCACGCGGCTTCGGATGGGTCTGACACGGCCGTCGTCTTTGGTAGCCAAGCGATCCTGGCTTGCCATGGGAGGCCAGAGCCTTCGGCAGTCGCCGGTGGCCCGATCAAATCCACTTGAATCCGCGGGCCATCACGCCCAGGATCGCGCCCGCGATGAGGAGCCACCAGACTTTATCCAGAGCCTGACCGATCCTGAGCTTTTCGAGAGACGCGTCAACCTTCCTGAAGGATTCATGCATCCTTTCGTTCAGTGCGGCGACTGAATCCTTCACGCCATCGATCTTGGCGTCGAGCCGCCGAACGTCCTGCCTGATTTCAGAAACATCGGATTGAATGTGCTCGACGTTTGCTTCGAGCCGTGCGATGCGTTCTTCCACCGTCGATTTCTCCCAATGCAGTTTCTCCGCTGGCACACCCATCGTCCAGTCCTCGGTCCATGGAGTACAGATGTATATAGTACTCAACACAGTTCAACTGAACAAGCGTGATCATGCGCTCATTGAGTGGCGGGCAATTCAGCAAAGTGATCGCGCCAAGAATCCCAGCGAGCGTCACGCTTAATGGAGGCAGTAGCTGGTTAAGATGCCGTACAAGAACGTCAAGCTCGACCGTTTGTATCCGTACACTCAAAAGAGCGCGCAGCGCCGGCAATCGCCCCTCGAGCGGGCGCTCGAGTCAGTTACTTGCGCGCGCGGATCACGACCTCGCGCTCCGTCCGCTCCACATCGAAGCCCGGTTGACGGGTCAGGAATTCGATCAGCGGTTGCGGATCGTCGGCGTCGAACACGCCGCTGATCTGCCGGTCCGCGATGGAGGCATCGTCCAGGCGGATCGGCGCGCGGTTGTAGCGATTGAACTCGCGCACCACGGCGTCGAGCCGGTCGCCGTGGAACACCAGACGCCGCGCGCGCCAAGCCACCGCGCGTTCGATATCGGGCGTGCCTTGTTTGGCTACCCGGTCGACGGTGATGTCCGCTTCCGATCCGGCTTCGAGCCGCAGGGGCTGCTCCGGCCCGGCGCCGGCAGGACGCGAGATTTGCACTACACCCTCCACGACGGAGACGCGCGTGCCTTCGGGACGCCGGTAGACGTTGAATTGGGTGCCGATCGCCTGGATCACGGCCGTGCCGGCGACGACGCGGAAAGGGCGGGTGCGGTCCTGGGCTACGACAAACAAGGCTTCGCCTTCCAGCAGGCGCACCAGCCGGTCGGTGCGGGAGAAATCCACCTCGGCGCGCGAATGCGCATTGAGCTGCATGAGTGAACCGTCGCGCAGCTTCACCGACTGCTGGTCGCCCGTGCGCGTGGCGTAAGTCCTGTCTTCTCGCGCCGGAAAGTCCGCCAGCGTCCAGGCAAGCAGCGCCACCGCGACGGTCGCGGCCATGCCTGCTGCCCAGCGCCAGCGGGCACGGCGGGAGAGTGGGCTCGAGCTCGAAGCAGGATCGCGCCGGCTTGCTTTGACGAGATCCGAGACGGGCTCATCACCCAACGATGCCAGGGCGGTTTCATCGATCTCGATCTTGCGGTCCGGATCCATGCGGCCGAGCTGAGTGGACACGGCGCGCGCGAACATGAACTCCTCCATGTGGCGGGGCGACTGCCGGACCCACTCGAAGAACTCGCCACGGCTGTGGGCAAGCGCATCCTGCTCCAGCCGCACCACCCACAGTGCAGCTTCTTCCGCGAGCTTGAACCGGTCCTGACGGCTGGGGGTCATGTGCGGTTGTCCTTGGAGTCATCCCACGAAGCGTTGCGCGCGTGCGCCAGCGCCCGGGCAACATATTTCTCGACACTGCGCACCGAGAGGTTCAGCCGGGCCGCGATCTCCTTGCAGGACAGTCCATCGCGTTTGTGCAGTACGAGCACCTGCCGGTAGGCGAGCGGGATCTGCGCCAGCACATGATCGATCTGCTGCTGGACGGTGAGCGCCTGTGCCGGATCGTCGTCCAGGGCGGCGTCGAGCGAGGTTTCGGAAAACTTGGAGCTGAAGGTCACGAAGCGCAGATCGCGGTCGCGCCGCAGGCGGAACTCGTAGAGCAGGTTGACGGCGATGCGGAACAGGTAATTGTCCGGCCGCGATACGGCTTCAGCGTTGGGTATCGAGTAGTAGCGCAGGAACGTTTCCTGGGCGAGGTCCGAGGCGTCCTCGGTATTCCTAAGCCGGCTCAGCAGGAAACGGTGCAGGACGGGCCAATAGTGCTCCGAATAGGTTTCGGGCTTCTGGCCGGCGTCCTGTCCGCTGTTTTCGCTCCTCTGCAGGGTCACGAACAGCTCATCCGAACGGGGCGGTGTCCATTCCGTATAGAGTGATCTGGAGGCGAAAACTACGACAAGCCGGCGCGGTTGTCGTGGTTCCGGGGAGGAAAACGCTCTTTAGCGGCCAGAGACGTCGCCGCCGGCGGCGTGAGTAGAATCGACGGGGAGCTGCGATGTCACCACTGCGCTGCGGGATATTGAGTTTCACGCTGGGCTGGGCCGCGGTCTGCGCCACAGCCCATGGGCAATCGGTACCGGTTCCGGTGGTCCAGTTCGACGTGCCTGCGCAGTCGATGGAGCAGGCCCTGACGGACCTCGCCGCGCAGGCCAATCTGCGCATCGTGTTTTTTCCCGAGACCGTCAAAGGCGTGACCGGCTCGAGCGTGAAAGGGGCTTATACGCCGGAGGCTGCGCTCAGGATCCTGCTGTCGAACTCGGCTCTCAAATACAGCTTCATCGATGCGCGGACGGTGACCATCTCTTCTCCCGCGGACGAGCGTCCCGCCGCCGTGGGTGCCCGCGCGGCGGCTGCCGATTCGATGCTGCTGGCACAGGCTTCCAACGATCGTCCGCAGGCGCCGGCGCCGTCCTCGGAGGAATCGGCAGCGCGGCTGGAGGAGATCGTGGTCACGGCGCAGAAGCGCGCGGAGCGCCTGATCGATGTGCCGATCAGCATCGTGGCGTTGAGCGCCGATGAGCTGGAGAAGCGCAAGGTCACCCGGCTCGACGACCTGATGATGTTCGTGCCGGGCCTTGCCGCGCAAAGCAATGGCGGCTACGTGCGCAAGATCGTGCTGCGCGGGATCAGCAACGGCCAAGGCAGCTCCTCGCTGATCGGGCTGTACCTGGATGAAGCCTCGGTCACTTCTGCGCCGACCTCGCAACTGGATCTCAGGACCTACGATCTGGAGCGCATCGAGGTGTTGCGCGGTCCGCAGGGCACGCTGTACGGCGAGGGCTCGGTGGGCGGTACCATCCGCTTCATCACCAAAGATCCCGTATTGAGCGGTTTCGGCGCGCGCGCCGACGCAGCCGCGCTGTTCACCGAAGACGGTGAGCCGGGCCAGCGGGTGGAGGGAGCGGTCAACGTCCCGCTGATCGAGGATCGGCTCGGCCTGCGCATCTCGGGGACCTACGATCACGCAGGCGGCTGGATCGACCAGCCCGCCGCCGGCCGCGAGGACTTCAATGGCCAGAACCTCACCAATGCGCGGATCAAGGGGCTGTGGAAGCCGACGGCGCAGCTCACCGTCAATGCGATGGCCGTCGTCCACCGCAACAATGGATCGAACAACAATGGCGAGGACAGCGCCGGCAACTACACGCAGGTGTTCAACCTCACGACCACGCCGAGGATCGAGGACGACTATGACCTCTACAATCTGACCCTGAGCTACGATTTCGCCGGCGCGCGGCTGCTGAACACGCTCACCCATCTCGACCAGGAAACGGACGTGCGCGACGTCGGCAATCCGATTCCGTTCTCGCCGCCAGGCTTCCCGCAGCTGGGGTCTTATGCCAGTTTCCTGCGCGACAATCGCATGGTGACCGAGGAGCTGCGGCTCACGTCCACGGGCTCGGGGCCGTGGCAATGGACGCTGGGCGGGTTCTATCGCGATGCACGTTTCGACAACAACCAATTGTCGCGCGTGGGATTGCAGGGGCCGCCGGGCACACCCGTGCCGGCGCCATTGCGATTTCTGACCCGGGCATCGTTCAAGTCCTGGGCAGCCTTCGGTGACACCCGCTACAAATTGACCGAGCGATTCACCGTGGGAGCGGGCCTGCGCTACTTCCGTGACGATCAGGAGAGCATCGCAGTCCTGCCGGCACCTGGTGTCCAGGCGGATGACTTCACCTCAGTCAATCCGCGCGTATATCTCCAATACAAGCTCACCGCCGACATCAATGGCTATGCGAGCGCGGCCAAGGGATTCCGCAGCGGCGGCTTCAATACCGCAGTCGGTCAGCCGCCGTACGATCCCGAGAGCGTGTGGACGTATGAGGTCGGCGCCAAGATGGCGCTCCTTGGCGGGCGCCTTGGCGTCGATACTGCCGTTTTCTACAGCGACTACACGGACTACCAGATCAGCGGCCAGCTGCCCCCGCCCGCGCTTCCTCTGGCCTTCACCAGGAATGCCGGCAACGCCCGTGTCAAAGGAGTGGAGCTCGGGCTCGCATGGCGTCCGGTGGACCAGTGGGAGCTCGGACTCAACGGCAACTATCTGAATTCGCGGTTCTACGAGATCAACGTCGTCGCATCGGCCTACCGGGTGGGAGATCCGCTCGACCTGGTGCCCAAGTACGACTACAGCGTCTGGGCACAGCGCGATTTCCGCTGGAGCGGCAAACCGGGCTACGCACGCCTCGACTACAGCGAGCATGGCCGCTCCACCTTCAGGAGCCGCAACATCGGGCCCTGGTACTACAGCGAGTCGGACCTCATCAGCATGTTGAACTTCGACCTCGGCCTGCAGTGGAGCTCCGGTCTGTCGCTCGGGCTCTTCGCGCAGAATCTGCTGAACGAGCGTGGCTTCATCGATCCGTTCAGCATTTCCGGCGCCGCCTCGCGGCCCCGGCCCCGCACTGTCGGCATCGAGTTCGGCGTGACGTTCTAGGAGGGCACCATGTCGAACCTGAATCTGCAGCGCCGCGCGCTGCGGCAATGGACCTCTGCACGCCGGACCATGGTGTCCGGGCTGGCCATCGGTTTGTTGATGGCCGCCTCGGTGCTGCATGCCGACGACTCGGCGCGCCGGGATCAGGCGATCCGCTACCTGGAGCAATTGAGGGCCGAAACCGGAGCGCCGGGAGTCTCCGCAGCGGTCGGTATCCAGGGCAAGATCGCATTCTCCACCGGTATCGGCAGCGCGGATCTGGAATGGAACACCCGCCAGACCGGCGCCACCGTGCACAACATCGGCTCGATCTCCAAACCCATCGCCGCCGTGGGCCTGATGCATCTGGTGGAGCGCGGCAAGGTCGATCTCGACGCCGAAATACAGACGTATCTGCCGTGGTTTCCGCGCAAGGAGCGCAAGATCACCGTCCGCCAGCTCCTCACCCATACTTCGGGCATCGGCCACTACGCGGACATGCAGGTCGACAAGCTGCCGCCGGAGTCCTGGTTCAAACACTACGACCAGTTCGAGGAGTCGACGCGCTGGTGGCGCGACAAACCGTTGGCCTTCACACCGGGCACACACTGGGGTTACACGTCGTTCGGCGCAAGCCTGATCCAGGCCATCGTGGAGAAGGTGAGCGGCGAGCCATTCGAGGATTTCCTGCGCAAGGCCGTATGGGAGCCCGCGGGAATGATGGCGACGCAGTTCGATGTGCCGACGCGCGTCGTATCCAACCGCGGGCACGGCTATGCGCGCAACGCGAATACCGGCCAGCTGGAGAACGACGAGAACGAGGACGTGAGCTATAAATATGCCGGCGGCGGCATGCTGTCGAGCGATGAGGACTTGATCCGCTTCGGACAGGCCCTGAACGCCGGCCGTCTGCTCAGGGCCGACACGCTGAAGGCCATGTACCGCCTGCAGCTGAGCGACTTGGTCGAAGAGACGCCGCAGAACATCGCGCGCCGCCCTCCGGGCACTTCGCCGCCGGTCGGTCCGCGCAAGCAGGCATTGATGTGGTTCACCTCGCGCGATGCAGGGGGCCGCCCGTTCGTGTATCACTCAGGCATCGTGAAGAGCACGATGTCTTATCTGGGGAACTATTACGAGAACGATGTGGTGGTGGCGCTGTACGTCAATTGCCGCTGCGTGAAGAACCTCGAGGCGGTCGGCGAGGAGTTTGCACGATTGTTCTTGCAGTAAGCGGTCCGCACCCTCCATCCTATCCAACGCGGTAACATTGCGGCCCGATGCCGCAGCTTCAGCCCAAGGCCATTCAGGACAGCTTGCCCCACGTCGCCGCGTGCAGCGAATTCGTGGCTGCAGTCCTCAATCGTCAGCCCGATTTGCCGGAGACACTGGCCGCGGAAGGCTGGCTGACCGAGCCGCGCGCACCGGGCTCCTTCATCGAGGCCCTGCGCGCCGCAACCGCCGGGGTGGCGGACGAAGCCGGCATGATGAGCCTGCTGCGCCGCTGGCGCCGCCGCGAGCTGGTGCGCATTGCGTGGCGCGACCTGGCCGGGGCGTCGAGCGTCGAGGAGTCGCTGCGGGATTTGACCGAGCTGGCCGACGCGACGATCGGCTGTGCAGTCGATTTCGCCTGCGCGCAGCTGACGCAGCGCTACGGCATCCCGCGCGCGGGCGACAGCGAATCGCGCGGCGATGGCGCAGGTGGTGGGGCCGTCCCAGGCGAACCACAGCCGCTGGTTACGCTCGGCATGGGCAAGCTCGGCGGCGGCGAGCTCAACTTCTCTTCCGACATCGACCTGGTTTTTCTCTTCCCCGAAGCGGGCGACACGGACGGCCGGCGCTCCATCAGCAACGAGGAATTCTTCACCCGGCTCGCGCGCCAGGTCATCCGGTTGCTCGACGCGGTGACGGAGGATGGCTTCGTCTTCCGCGTGGACATGCGCTTGCGGCCGTTCGGGGACAGCGGGCCGCTGGCGGTGAGCTTCGCGTTCTTCGAGAGCTATCTGCAGCAGCATGGCCGGGACTGGGAGCGGTACGCGTACATCAAAGCTCGCGCGATCACCGGGACGGCCGCCTTCGAGGCCGCCTATCGCGACGTCCTGCGCCCGTTTGTTTACCGGCGTTACCTGGACTTCGGCGTGTTCGAGTCCCTGCGCGAGATGAAAGGTCTGATCGCGCGCGAAGTCGAGCGCCGCGATCTGCAGGACAACGTCAAGCTCGGGCCCGGCGGCATCCGCGAGATCGAGTTCATCGTGCAGGCGTTTCAGCTTCTGCGGGGCGGCAACGACCGAAGACTCCAGTCTCAGTCGCTCCTGGCGGTGCTGCCTTTGTTGGCCGGCGAGAAACTGCTGCCCGCGCAAAAGGTGCGTGAGCTGACATCGGCTTACCTGTATCTGCGCCGCCTGGAGAATCGCCTGCAGATGCTGGACGACCGTCAGACGCACGCGCTGCCGGAAGACGAGCGTGCCCGGGGCAGGCTGCTACAGGCGATGGGCAAGAACACGGGCGGGTGGCCGGCGCTGATGGAAGAGCTGCAACGGCATCGGTCCGCGGTGACCGCCTGCTTCGAGTCGGTTCTGTTCGGACCGTCGCCGCAGAGCGCGCCGGCCGCGGTGACGATCGATCTGGAAGCGCTTTGGGATCCGAAGCGCCAGCTTCCCGCTCTGCAGGAGATCATCGCCACGTCCGGGCTGCGCGAGCCGCAAGCTCTGGTCGCGCTGCTGGCCGAATGGCGTGACAGCCAATTCGTCCAGCGCTTGGACGGCCCGGGCCGCCGCAGGCTCCAGGCGCTGACGCCGAAAATCCTGAGCGCTCTGAGCGGCGTGACCCAGCAGGAGGTCACGTTACGCCGCGTGCTCATGGTCCTCGAAGCGGTCGGCCGGCGCAGCGCCTACCTGGCTTTGCTCAATGAGAATCCCGAAGCGTTGCGGCGGCTGGTGGAAATCTGCGCCTGCAGCGATTTTCTCGCGCGCCAGATCGCCGCCTTTCCTTTGTTGCTCGATGAGCTCATCGATCGGCGGGTCTTCGAGGAGCTGCCGACCCGCGCGCAGTTCATCGAGGAGCTGCATCTCAAGCGCACGCGGCTGCCGGAGGCGGATCCGGAGCGTCAGGTCGAAGCGCTGCGCGAGTTCCAGCGCGCCGTGGTGTTTCGCGTCGCGCTCGCCGATCTCACCGGGCGCCTGCCGCTGATGCACGTGAGCGATCGCCTGACCGACATCGCCGAGCTGATCATCGAGGAAGTGATGCGCCTGGCATGGGACCAGATGACGCAACGGTACGGTGTGCCGAAGTGCGGCGATGCGGCCGAGCGCCCGCGGCCGGTGAATTTCGCCGCCGTGGGCTACGGCAAGCTCGGTGGAATCGAGCTTGGCTACAGCTCGGACCTGGACCTGGTGTTCCTGCACGACTCGGCGGGCGAAGTCCGGCAGACCGACGGCGTGAATCCCGTCGACAACGAGACGTTCTTCCTGCGTTTGGGCCAGAGAATCGTGCACCTGCTGACGATGCATTCGGCCGCCGGTCGTTTGTATGAAGTCGACATGCGCCTGCGGCCCAGTGGCAAGGGCGGTCTGATGGTCACGCAGCTCGCGGCTTTCGAGGATTATCAGAAGAGCGAGGCCTGGACCTGGGAGCATCAGGCTTTGTTGCGCGCACGCGCGGTAGCCGGGTCCGCACGAGTCAGGCAGCGGTTCGAGGACATCAGGACGGACGTGCTGTGCCGCCACGTTCGTCGCGAGTCGCTGCGTGAGGATGTGCGCAAGATGCGCGAACGGATGCGGGCGGAGCTGAGCAAGGCAAGGGAAGGGCAATTCGACGTCAAACAGGATCCCGGCGGCCTCGCGGACATCGAATTCCTGGCTCAGTACTGGGCGCTGCGGTGGGCGGACCGTTATCCGGCGCTGGTGCAGTTTTCCGACACCATCCGCCAGCTCGAGTCGGTCGCATCGGCGGACCTCGTGCCGCAATCGACAATCGATGTTCTCAGCGGGGTCTATCGCGAATATCGCAGGGAGATTCATCACCGCTCGCTCGAGGGCAAGCCCGCCGTAGTACCGGACGGCCAGTTCGCCGGGTCGCGCGCCCGTGTCGTCGCGATCTGGGAGGCGATGATGAAATAGGTATACTGCGCGCGCCCGATTGATCGGGGAAAGTGGAGGACGCGACCGTGGTCGCCGCTACCGAAGACGTAAAGCGCTCGTTGATCCAGCCGAACGCGCAGCATCAGTACGAAGTCACGCAGGAGGACCTGCCGCTGTCGTGCCCGATGCCGCAGATGTATCTGTGGAATTCACATCCGCGCGTGTATCTGCCGATCGAGCCCACGGGCTGGGCGAAATGCGGGTATTGCGGCGCAGAGTACACGCTGCGCAAGTGATCGGCGGCGGCCGAATCGACGGCCGGGCGGGATCGGGCCGTTCGCACTTCACTGAGAGGGCCCGTCTTGACGGTCCCGGCGGTCCGCGTCCCCTGCCGCCGCGATCCACCACAACCGCGGCCGATGTAGCCCGCGACCGGCATCCTGCAGCCGAGGTCATCCGACCGACGGCTTCCATCGGCAGCCTGACCGGCGATAGTTCCTCCTTCGGTCCCTCCGCTCGTCTATCTTAGGTACGGGGACGGCTACGTCCTTGCCCCTGCGCCGCCGCATGAGCCAACCGACTTCTCAACCGGACCGCCCGGAACCCGGCCCTGATTCCCAGGACGCGGCCCAGCGCGCCGCCGTCGTCTCGCGCCTTTTCCAGGAGCACAACGAGGCGCTGATCGGGTTCATCCTCGCCCGCGTCGGCTCCGAGCAGGAGGCACGCGACGTCGCGCAGGAAGCGTACGTCAGGATGCTCGAGCTCGATCAGCCCGGCGCCGTGGGTTTCCTGCGCGCGTATCTCTTCAAGACGGCCGCTAATCTGGCGACGGATCGCCAGCGGCAGCGCGCCGCGCACTCGCGCATCCAGCAACAATGGATCGCCCCATTCGAGAGGCGCGATCAGCCGATTTCGCCGGAAGACGTCGCGGGCGCGCGGCAGGAGCTCGATCTGCTGCGCAGCTTCATGCAGGAGCTGCCGCCGCGCTGCCGCGAGGCGTTCTATCTGCAGCGCTTCCGTGATCTCACCGCGGAGGAAATCGCCGCGCGTCTCGGCGTGACCAAGCGCATGGTGCGCAAATATTTATTTCGCGCTTTCCAGCACTGCCGCATGCGGCTCGACGCAGCGCGCGGAGCGGGCGCATCGGAACGGAGCCCGCCATGAGCGCATCCGCGCATGCCCACGTGGACGAGAAGCGCATGGCGCAAGCCACGGAATGGTTCGGACGGTTGCGCGAGGAGAGCCTCCCGCCCGAAACGATTGCCGACTGGCTGCGATGGTGCGAGGAGGATCCGGACAATCTGCGCGCCTACCGCGGCGTGCAGGAAATCTGGGCGTTGGCGGGCGATGCGGGCGTGGTCGACTGGCCGCATGCGCAGAGCGTGCGCGCCGATCAATACGAGGGTGAGGTGTCCGTGGAGCACTGGCGTGCGTCGCAGCTCGCGGTCGCAGTGAGTAACCGTCGATGGCGACCGGGATCTCTCGCCGCGGTCGCCGCCGCGCTCGTGCTGGCGGTCGTCGCGTGGCATTGGCTGCCACGCTGGTACTCGCAGTGGAGCACGCCGCAATACGCCACCGAACGCGGCGTGCAGCGCGCCGTGCAGCTTTCGGACGGCTCGGCCGTCAGGTTGGGCGGCGCTTCCACCATCCGCGTGGACTTCGCCGAGCACAAGCGCGAGATCCGCCTCGGCGGTGGCGAGGCTTATTTCGAGGTGGCCCGCGATCCCGCGAGGCCGTTTGTCGTGCGCACGCCGACGCTGCGGATCACCGCCCTGGGCACGGCATTTACCGTTCGCGCAGACGACGTGCGCACGGTCGTCGCGGTGACCGATGGAAGAGTCGAGATAGCTCCCTCCGCAGTCCCATCCGCGGCGTCACGCGGCCCGCAGGTGCTGCGGGCCGAGGCTGGGCAGCAGATCGCCTACGATGCGCGCTCGTTCGAACCGATCGTGCTTCCTTCCGATACGGCCACCGCGCTCGGCTGGCAGGGCGGCGCATTGACGTATGTCGATGAGCCGTTGCGCGCCGTCGTTGCGCGCCTCAATCGCTATTCGAATCGCGACGTGCAGCTCGCGGATGGGACGCTGGGCGAGCTGCGCTTCACGGGTACCGTGTTCGAGACTCAGATCGAGGAATGGGCTCGCGGCCTGGAGCGGGTATTCCCGGTGCGCGCCGTGGTGCGCCCCGAGGGGGGCATTACGATCGCACGCGCCGAATAGCAGTTCACCCTTGCGCGACCTCGCTCGTCTATCTTGCACGAGACAGGTACGGGGAGAGCACGGTGAAAAGAACGATACGCCTGAGAACCTGGGTGCTGGGTGCGCTCGCATTGTTTGCCGGTGTGGCGCAGGCGGACGCGGGGCGCCTGGATCAGGAAGCGAGCTTCGAGATTCCGGCGCAGCCCCTGTCGACGGCGCTCGTGCAGTTCTCCAAACAAGCGGCGCTGCAGGTCGTTACCGCCAGCGTCGAGCTCGGCGAGCAGGAAACGGCCGGCGTGCTGGGCAAGAAAACGCTGCGCGAAGCGCTGGAAACGCTGCTTAGCCGCAGCGGCCTGCAATACAGCCTGGTCGGCGCGAACACCGTTGCAATCGGAATTGCGGGCAAGAAGCCCCAAGCGCGGCGTCTGCAGGGCGCCGGGGGCATGCGCCTCGCCGGATTGACCACTAACGAGATATCCTCCAGCGGGCAGAGCACTGAGCAGGAGGATCGCAAGGCGGCCGATGCCGCGAAGAACGCTGACCGGCAGATCGATGAAATCATCGTGACCGCGCAAAAGCGCGAGCAGCGCCTGCTCGATGTGCCGATGAGCGTGACCGCGCTGACGAGCGATGCCCTGGCACGCGACGGCGTCAAGAGCATGGCCGATCTTTCCTACGTGGTGCCGGATCTTTCGCTGAGCGAGTTCGGCCAGTACCAGGTGCCCGCGATACGCGGTGTCGGCAACAGCAACGGATCCTCGTCGCTGGTCGGCGTCTATATCGACGAGGCGGCCGTGACCGGAGGTCCTTTCACGCAGCTGGACCTGCGCGTGCTCGACCTGGAGCGCGTGGAAATATTGCGCGGTCCGCAGGGAACCCTCTACGGCGAGGGTTCGACCAGCGGTACGATCCGCTTCATCACCAAAGATCCGCAGCTGGATCGCGCGGGGGGCACCGCGGATTTCTCTTTCTACAACACCGAGAAAGGCGGGTGGAGCGAGGAAGTCGCCGGCGTCGTGAACATTCCCATCGTGCAGGATGTGTTCGGCTTGCGCATCGCGGGCACTTACGAGAATCGCAGCGGCTGGATCGATCAGCCGGCGACGGGACGCGAGGACATCAATGACAGCGAGCTGATGAACGTCCGCATGAAGGCATTGTGGCGGCCCAGCGAAGCTCTGGCCGTCAAGGGCATGGCCATCGTGCATCGTAACGAAGGCGATGGATACAACTTCGTCAACGGGCCTTCCAGAGAAGACAGTGAGTTCGTGCCGCGCGTGAATCCGACCGCTCCCACGCCCTTCAGCGATGACTATGAGATCTACAACCTGACGGTGAGCTACGATTTGGGCCGTGCGACTCTGTTGAGCTCCAGCTCGTACGTGGAATCGGACCGTTCGTTCGTCGACGCGACGCGGTCCTACCATTTCCTGCCGGTGACCGCCGCGCCGATCGAATATCTGATCTCAGGCCAGCTGGGCTTGAGGACGTTCACTCAGGAGCTGCGGCTGACTGCATCGTCGGAACGCCTGAGCTGGAGCGCCGGAGCGTTCTATCGCGACTACAAAGACACGTCCATTCAGCGCAACGATTTCGCTCGGGGCGGCACATCGCTCGGCACCATTCCGTCCGATACCGACCGGCTGTCCGAGTCATGGGCGGTGTTTGGCGATGCCGGCTACAAGCTCACGGACCGCATGGAGCTCGGCGCGGGATTGCGCTACTTCAAGGATGACCGGCGGCAGGTCAACAATCTGAGCGCCTTCCGGCAGGAGGGCTCCTTCCATAGCTTCAGTCCCCGGGTTTACTTTTCCTATGCTCTCACGCGGGACGCGAACGTCTATGCGAGTGCCGCGAAAGGATTCCGCAGCGGTGGATTCAATACCGGAACTTTGGGCGGGGCTCCCTTGCCGCCCTACGAGCCGGAGAGCCTGTGGTCCTATGAGCTGGGCAGCAAGGCGTCGGTGCTCGACGGACGGTTCAGCATGGAGCTGGCGCTGTTCTACAGCGAATACCAGGACATGCAGGCCTATGGGGTGCCCGTGTCGGGCTCGTTCTCGGGCGGTTTCGTGTCGAATATCGGCCAGGCTGAAATCAAGGGCATCGACGGCGAGTTTACGTGGAAGGTGACGGATCGCCTGACGCTCGGTTTCGGCGGCAACGTTCTGGACTCGGAGGTCGTCGCGCTCGATGCCACTTCGACCTCACGCCAGCTCAATCCGGGTGATCCGCTGGACAGTATTCCGGACTACAGCTACTTCGTGACGGCGGACTACGCATTCCATTGGAGCGCGGGCGTGCCGGGCTTCGTGCGCGCGAACTACAACGTCCAGGGCGAGAGCACGTCCGTGATTCGCAATATCGGCCTCGTGGATCCGATCGGCCACTCCGATCGGCTGGATTTCCTCAACGCGCGTATCGGCGCCGTGTGGAATCGCTGGACGGTCGAGGTCTTCGCGCAAAATCTGCTGGACGAGACCGGTACGGTGACGGCGTACGAGTGGGCGTCGATCGCTGCGCAGGCGCGTCCGCGGACTCTCGGTGTCCAGCTGCACTACGACTTCGATTGATCAAGCTGCCGACTTGCAGCTCGATCAAATCCACTTGAATCCCCGCGCCATCACGCCGAGGAGCGCGGCGGAGGTGAGGAGCCACCAGACTTTATCCAGTGCGCGGCCAACTCGCAGCTTCTCGAACGACTCGTTGATCTTCTGATTGAGCGCCGCGAAGGATCTTTCCGTCTGCAGGCTCAGTGCGGTGACCGAATCCTTAACGGTGTCGATTTTGGCGGTCAATCGCTGATCGACTTCATCGACCTTGGCATCCAGCCGCCGGATGTCCCCCTTCATTTCCGAAATATCGGATTGAATGTGCTCGACGTTGGCTTCGAGTCTTGCGATGCGTTCTTCCACCGCTGGCTCCTCCCAATGCAACTGCTCCGCTGGCATGCCCATTCGTCAGTCCTCGATCCACGGGCCATTCGATGAATATAGTATTCGTAAGAATATCTGCAGTCGCGGCGGGATGCGAGCCGGGAGTTCGGCTACATTTCGTGTACGAACAGGAGGCGAATTTGCGGTCAGGGCCGCTAGCTTAACTCGAGCCGGGCGACCGATAGTCCTCGTACGACTTCTCTTCCACGATCTTCGACCCCAGCTTGTCGTTGATGCGCCGCTTGATCGCGGCGCGCTCGTCATTGTTGATGTATACGGCGCGCGCCAGCTCGATGAACTCCTGGTCGAACGTACGCTTCGCTTCCTTCTCGCGCTTGCCGTTCTCGATGTCCCAGAGGCGCTCGTTCACTTGCTGGAGCGCCTGCTCCTCCGCGCTGACATCCGCGGTCGGATTGGATTGACGCCAGGTCTGCTCCAGCAGCCGCAGCTCGTGGCGCACGTTGGCGAGCTTGTGCGGGTCGCTCATGCGAGCCGACTTGATGCGCAGGATGGTGATCTTGTCGAGCAGCTCGCCGGGCGAGACCGGGATCAGAATCGTCGTCACTCGGGCCTCACGCCAGTTGCACGGGCCGCCGGCGTCGCTGGCGCAGCAGACCGTCGAGTTTGGAGATCACGTCTTCCGGGCGGATCAGGTCCATGACGCCCGGCTTTTCGATCTTGGTGGTCCATTTGAGCTTGGCGGCGGGTTTGTGCAGGAACTTCCGCGCCGCCTCCTCGTAGCGGTTCACACAGTTCGACCGGCTGAAATACGGCCCGCTGCGCTCGGGATTGGTGGGCGCATACAAACCGATCACCGGCGTGCCGACGGCCGTGGCCATGTGCACGGGGCCGGCGTCCGGACTCACCAGCGCGGTCGCACGTTTCAACACCGCCATCAATTGCGGCAAGGTATCGCGGCCGACCGCATTGACCACGGGCTGCTTGGCGGCCTGCTCGATCGCCGCCGCCATCTTCTGCTCGTTAGCGCTGCGTCCGCCCGTCAGCACGACCCGCATGCCGTGCATGCGCGTCGCGTGATCGGCGACGCGCGCGTAGTACTCCGCGCGCCAGTTGCGCTTCGGGTGGCTGGAGCAGGGGCTGATGACCAGCAGGCGCCGGTTCTCTTCCACCAGCGCCTGGGCGTATTGCAGGGCGTCCTCGGGCAATGGGATGTCCCAGCGCAGCACCCGGTCGTGGACGCCGAGCGCCTCGGCGAAGCCGAAGAAGCTGTCCATCACGTGCTCGCGCGTGCGCGGCTCGATACGGTGGCTGCTGAACAGCCACTGCCCTTCGCGCGCGCGTCCGCGATCGAAGCCGAGCTTGATGCGCGCGGGAATGTAAGTGCTGATGAGGCTCGCCCGCAGCGCCAGCTGCATGTGCAGGAGGAGGTCGAAGCGCCGTGTCTTCATCAAAGCACGGAAGCGCGCCAGCTCGCGCAGGCCGCCGCGTTTGTCGAAGATGATAAACTCGATCTCGGGGATCAAGCCCATCAGTGACGCTTCCGCCTTGCCGATCACCCAGGTGAACTGCGCCTGCGGCCAGGCCTGCTGCAACGTGCGCACGACCGGAAGCACATGGCAGGTATCGCCGATGGCAGAGAGTCTGAGAACACAGACCGATTGCGGAGGCTTGGCGAGGATCATGAGCGCTTTGTTTGGAGGTACGCGGACGCCGATCGAAGGCGGGGCAATGCTATATGACGCCTCCCGCATCGGCAATGCGACCGGCGAGCTGCTGCAGGCCCGCCACTGGCAGGCGCTCGGCGCGGTCTCCCGGCCACCGGGCGGGCGCGGCGACGCATACTTCATCGAAGCGGACGGCCAGAGCTGGGTGTTGCGGCACTATCGTCGCGGGGGCTGGATCGCGCGATGGTCGCAGGACTCCTATTTGTGGACCGGCGAGGCGCGTACCCGCCCGTTTCGCGAATGGCGGCTGCTGGACGACATGCATCGCTCGGGCCTGCCGGTGCCTGCGCCGGTGGCGGCCGGCTACCGGCGGCACGGCCTGAGCTACACCGGCGACCTGATCACCGAGCGCATCGAGGATGCGCTGCCACTGTCGGCCCTGCTGGCGCGGGGCGCGCTGGCGCCGGAAAGCTGGCAGGCCGTCGGACGCTGCATCAGAAGGTTCCATGATGCCGGCGTCTGGCACGCGGATCTCAACGCGCACAACATCCTGCTCCGCGCGGCCGACGGCGCGGTTTTCCTCATCGACTTCGACCGCGGCCGCCGCCGTGCGCCCGGCGCATGGGCCAACAAAAATCTGCAGCGGCTGCGCCGCTCGCTGGACAAGGTCATGCGGACCGTTCCTCAGGGCCATTTCTGCGACGCTGACTGGGATGCCTTGATGCGGGGTTACACAACGGAATTTTCACGGAGTCGCGCATAGTGCTGCGGCTGATTTATACCGCGCTCGCCTATCTGCTGCTGCCATTCGTGCTTGGCGCGATGCTCTGGCGCGGCCTGCGGGACCGGGACTACTGGCATCGTCTCGGTGAGCGTTTCGGCTTCGGGCCCGCTTATCCGCGTCCCACGGTCTGGGTGCACGCAGTCTCGGTCGGCGAGGTGCAGGCCAGCGCCGGCTTGGTGCGCGAGCTGAGCAAGCGCTATGCGGACATGCCGCTGGTTCTGACGACCGTCACGCCCACCGGCGCCCAGCTGGCGCGCTCGCTGTTCGCGGACTCAGTGCACGTGCGCTATGTACCGTACGATCTGCCGGGCAGTGTCCGCCGCTTTTTCCGCCGCGTGAATCCGCGGCTCGCCATCATCCTGGAAACGGAGCTGTGGCCGAACCTTTACCACGAATGCGGCCGGCGCGGCATTCCGCTGGTCCTGGCGAGCGCGCGGATCTCGCCACGCTCGGTGCGGCGCTACCGGCTTCTGGTGCCTCTGTTCCGCAACGCGCTGGCCAACGGCATCGTCATCGCCGCGCAAAGCAGCGCGGACGCCGAGCGCTTCATCTCGATCGGCGCCAATCCGCGGCGCACGCACGTGACGGGTAACGTGAAGTTCGATTTCGAGGTCCCGCAGGCCATGCGGGCGGCCGGGCAGCAGCTGCGCTCCCAGCACGCGCAATCGAGGCGGGTGTGGATCGCGGGCAGTACGCACGAAGGTGAAGAGGAGATCGTGCTGGACGCGCATGCACAGGTCAGGCGCGACTGTCCCGATGCGCTGCTGCTGCTGGCGCCCCGGCACCGCAATCGTTTCGACAGTGTCGCTCAGCTGCTCAAGCGCCGCGGCGTCTCGTTTGTCACCCGCAGCAGCCAGGCCCGCGCGGCCGGACAGACCGAGGTGCTGCTGATCGACTCGCTCGGCGAGCTGGTGGCGTTCTACGCCGCCGCCGACGTGGCGTTCGTCGGCGGAAGCCTGATGCCCGTCGGCGGACACAATCTTCTGGAGCCTGCGGCGCTGTCCATGCCCATCCTCACCGGCCCGAACAACTTCAATGCGGAATCGATCGCCAAGCTCCTGCTCGACGTGGGAGCCGCAACGATAGTGCACGACGCCGCGGAGCTGGCGGCGCAGGTGGCGCTGTTGCTGACCGATCCGGACAAACGAACCGCGGCCGGCTCACGCGGACGCAGGACGCTCGATGAAAGCCGCGGAGCGCTCGGGCGTCTGCTCGACCTGATCGACCCGTTCCTGCATCACCGGCCTGCCGGCAATGGCGGCACAGAGTAAAGACGGGACGGCCGGCGCCGTCAAGGTTGCTTCGGAGGAGTGGTGCCCTGTGCCGGCGGCGACAGCCAGCCGTTGATCTGCTGAATGTCGTCCGCTTTGAGGTTACCGGCCGCCTGCTTGAGCTGGATCAGGTTCAGCAGGTAGTCGTAGCGGCTGCGGGCGTAATCCGTTTCCGCCTGCACCAGGGCGCGGCGGGCGTCGAGCACATCCACCGTCGTGCGTGTACCCACTTCGTATCCGGCCTCCGTCGCCTGCAGCGCCGTGCGGCTCGATTCCAGCGACTGCTGGAGCGCCTTGACGCGCGAAATTTCCGAAACGACGCCGAGGAAGGCATCGCGCGTGCTGCGCTCGGTTTCGCGCACGGTCCGCTCGAGGCGTTCCTTGGCGGCGCGATGCAGGTAGACGGTCTCGCGCACGCGGGAGGAGGTGCGTCCGCCGGCGTAGATCGGCACTGTCACCCGCAGCGAAATCTCGTCGATGGAGGCGTCGCCGCCCACCGGGAACTTGCCGATCGGCGTCGTGCGGTCCGCGTCGGTGTCCGTCTCCGTGTGCGTGGCCCGCAATGAGAGCGAGGGGAGGTGACCGCCGCGGGCGATCGAAATGTCGTCGCGCGCGATTTCCGCCTGCAGGCGGCTGGAGACCAGGCGCGGATTCTGGTCCATCGCGAAGGCGATCCAGCGTTCGGCGTTACCCGGCTCCGGATTCTGCAGTGGGAGCGTATCGGACGGCCCATTTAGCGACGAGGCCGTCACCGCGTCGCCGGTGACCTCGCGCAGCTGCTCTTCGCTGTTGGCCAATGCACGCTTGGCGGCGATCACGGCGGCGAGGCTGGCGTCGTACGCCGCCTTCGCTTCCTGAACGTCGGTGATCGCGATCAAGCCCACCTCGAAGCGCTTGTTGGCCTGCTCGAGCTGGCGGCTGATGGCTTCGAGTGCGCTCTGTTGGGCCTGCAGGTCGTTCTGTGCGGCCAGCACGCCGAAATAGCGCTGGGCGACGCGCGTGACGAGGTCCTGCTGGGCGGCGAGGTAGTCCGCCTCGGCCTGCGCCACGCGTTTGCCGGACTGCTTGAAGGTGGCCCAGTCCTCCCACCTGAAGAGGCTCTGATCGAGCTGGGCGCTGTAGCTGGTGGCATCGGAGTCCAGCTTGCTGTCGATGCGGGCCACGGCGCCGGTATTGGTGATGAAGGCCGTGGTGCCGTCGGTGGTGTTCTTGGTGAGGTCACCGAAGAGGTTGATCTGCGGCAGCAGCGCGCTCAGGGCCTGCGGCCGGGCCTCGCGTGCGGCCAGCCGGTTGGCGTCCGCTTCGCGCACCACCGGATCGTTCTGCAGGGCACGCTGATAAATCTCAACCAGATCAGTGGCTTGTGCGCTGCCGGCTGCGGCCAGTGCGGCCAGGACGACGCTCCATCGAATCGGGCTTTTCGGCATACGTTGAGGCCTCAATCAGAATACAAAGGGCTGCGGTCGCGGCGCGTTGATCAGCGGTTCCACCACCGTCTCGAACAGGCTCTCGCGCGTCCACTCCTCTTGAACACCGCTGCGCCGGATAAGGATCGCCTCCATTGCCGGTGCTTCGCCGACGAACACGAAGAGCCGTCCGCCCGGTCTGAGCGCCTGTTGGAACCGCGGATCGTAGACCGGGAGAGATCCAGTGACCGCAATGGCGTCATATCGTTCACGCGCATCCAGATGCATCGCATCGCCGACGCCGAGGTTGACGCCGCTGATACCGGCCGCCCGCAAGTTCTCGGCCGCCTGCGTGCTCAGATCGGGGAAGATCTCCACGCTGGTCACCCGTCCGCCCATCTGCGCAAGACACGCGGCCATGAAACCCGACCCGGTGCCGACTTCGAGCACCGCCTCTCCCGGCTGGACGTTCAGGGCCTGGAGCATCCGCCCTTCCACTTTCGGCGTGAGCATGGACCGGCCGTGCGCGAGGGGTATGGCCGTATCCGCGAATGCCAGCTCGCGCCAGCCGGCCGGCACGAACAGCTCGCGCCGCACGCGTTCGAAAGTCTGCAGAACCCGCATGTCCAGCACCGCCCAGGCGCGGACCTGCTGGTCGATCATCTGACGGCGGGCGGCTTCCATATCGAGGGCGGGATTCATACGCGAATGCTGGATCGAGGGATCGAAGGGTGAAAAAGGCGCAACAGGGTAAGGAGTTTCCCCCGCAGCCACAAGCAACGGGCGGTCGCCCAATTATGGTGAAAACGCATCGGCATGGCCATGACCTTCAGCTATTCTTTCCTCGGTTCCTCTTCCGGCCCGGTGCGGGCATAACAAGTACGAGGCCCGCTTCCCGCACCCTACGATGCGCAGGGCAGCCAGCGCACTGGCCCAAACCGGCCCTCAAGGATCGACCAGTTTCATGCCAACTATGGTTCTTCTGTCCGTCCTGGCCGTGATTTTCGGCCTGCTCGCCCTGGGCGCGCTGGTGCTGTACCTGCGCGCGCGCCGCGAGCTGCTGGTGATGGACGGACTGAAGGCGCAGCTGAACGACATCGCCGAGCGCGGCGATTTCACCGCGCGCGTGGTGGTCGATGAGCCTCAGTCCCAGGTCGAGCCGGTGGCCGGCGCGGTCAATCGGCTGCTGGCGAAGCTCGACAGCGGCGGGAACAAGCTCCACGAGCGCGAGATCCTGTTCCATCGGCTGGTCGAAGCGATCCACGAGGCGGTCGTGCTTCACCGCGAGACCATCCTTTACGCCAACAGCCGCTTCGCGGCGCTCACCGGGCTGCAGCCGCGCGAGCTGGTCGGGCGGTCGCTGCATGAGCTGGTGCCGGACGACTACGCCGAGCTGGTGCGCGACACCGTGCGCCGGCGCATCGCCGGCGAATCGGCGCCGGAGCGGTTCGAGATCGAGCTGGTGGGCGCGCAGGGCCAGGTGAGCCGTCTGGAGTTGGCCACGAGCCTGATCGAGGTGCCCGGCGAGCCCCTGCTGCTGGTGACGGCGGTCGAGATGGTGCCGCGGCGGCTCGCTTCGGCGCCCGAACAGGAGCGCTCGCGCGCGCTCGCGACGCTGCAGTCGATCGGCGAGGGCATCGTCACCACCGACAAGCGCGGGCGCATCGACTACGTGAACGAAGCGGCCGAGAAGCTGATCGGCGTGGGCGCGATGCAGGCCGTGGGCAACACGCTCGAAGACGTCGCGAAGCTCGTCGACGAGACCGACCGCAAGCCGCTCGGCGACCCGGTGCGCGAGTGCCTGGCGAGCGGCATCCGCGTGAATCTCGCGCCCCGCAAGGCGCTGCTGGTCGCGCACGATACCGGCACGGAGCATTCGGTCGAGCTGACCGTTTCGCCGCTGCGCAATCAGCACAATGAGCTGGTCGGCGTCGTGGCGGTGCTGCACGATGTGACCGAGCAGCGCGGGCTGGCGCGCCAGATGTCCTACCAGGCCAGCCACGATGCGCTGACGGGCCTGGTGAACCGCCGCGAGTTCGAGCGCCGCCTGGAGGAGGCGCTGGAATCGGCGCGCGCCGAACAAACCAAGCACATCCTTTGCTACCTGGATCTCGACCGCTTCAAGGCGGTCAACGACAGCTGCGGCCACATGGCCGGCGACGGCATGCTGCGCGAGGTCGCGGCGCTGCTGAAGAACGCGGTGCGCGACTCCGACACCGTGGCGCGCATCGGCGGCGATGAGTTCGCGCTGCTCCTGGTCGGCTGTCCGCTCGAGAAGGGCCGGCAGATCGCCGACGATGTATGCCGCGCGGTGCACGACTACCGCTTCGTCTGGAAGGACAAGATCTTCAACATCGACGTCAGCATCGGCCTGATCGAGATCGGGCGCGAGAGCGGCAGCGCCGAGGAGGCCATGGGCGCGGCGGATTCGGCCTGCTACGTGGCCAAGCAGCAAAGGAGCCGCGTGCACATCTACTCGGTACGCGATGAGTCGATGGCGCGCCACCGCGGCGAGATCCACTGGCTGCAGAAGCTCCAGGGCGCGCTCAAGGAGAACCGCTTCGAGCTGTACGCCCAGCCCATCGTGCCGGCCAACGGCGGCGGTCCGGACGGCCCGGCGCTCGAGGTCTTCGTGCGGCTGAAGGACGAGGCGGGCAACAACGTCGCCCCGGCGGAGTTCCTGCGCGCCGCCGAGCGCTACCGCCTCATCTCGCTGGTGGACCGCTGGGTGGTGCAGACGACGCTGGCGGCGATCGGCCGCGGCGCCATCCACGTGCGCCCGGACCGCTCCGTCGCCATCAACATCTCCGGACAAACATTGGCGGACACGCAGTTCCTGGAGTTCGTGGTCGATTGCTTCGACCGCACCGGCGTGCCGCCCGCGCGCCTGTGCTTCGAAGTCACCGAGAACGCGGTGATCACCAACCTCGAGCACGCGCGCCGCTTCATCGGCGTCCTGCACGGCATGGGCTGCAAGTTCGCGCTCGATGACTTCGGCCAGGGCATGGGCAGCTTCTCGAACCTCAAGCACCTCACCATGGACTTCCTGAAGATCGACGGCTCCTTCACCAAGAACCTGGCGCGCGATTCGGTCAACCAGGCGATGGTGACGGCGATGATCAAGATGGCGCGCACGCTCGATTTCAAAGTCGTCGCCGAGCAGATCGAGGACGATTCCGCCGCCGACGCCGCGCGCAAGATGGGCGTGGACTATATCCAGGGCTTCGCCACGGGCCGTCCGCAGCCGCTGCTCGCCGTCGCCGGCTGAGAGCCGGGCGCGCCGCGCGCCCGGCGCCCGGCTACAGATCGATCTTCGACTTGAAGCCGCCCCAGAACATGCGCATGCCGTCGAACGGCATCTTCTTCACGTCCGAGTACATCGACAGCCGCGGGTCCTTCATGACCTTGGCGTTGATGCGGTCGCGGTCGCGGCGCGACCTGTAGACGATCCACGAGAACCACACGACCTCGCCGGGCTTGAGCTTGACGCTCCGGGGGAAGGAGGTGACTTTCCCCGGCTTGACGTCATCGCCGATGCATTCGTGGTATTCGAGCGCGCCGTGCTCCTTCCACACTTTGCCGGCGAGCCGGGCCATCTTGAGGTAAGCCTGCGTGTTCTTCTTCGGGATCGGAAGGATGAAGCCATCGACGTAAGCCATGGTAGTACTCCTGCAACGGTGCGCAGGCACCTTTTAATGCCAGGTAATGGTAGGCTGCAACCTTTTTGAGCGGGCGAGCGGTGTAAATATGACTTTCCGCGCCGACGCTCGGCCTGCTCGGCGCCGCGGCGGTGCTGCTCGCCGCGTTCCTGATCATCGAAGCGCGCGTGCCGGCGCCGCTCGTGCCGCTCGGTTTGTTCCGCCTGCGCAATCTCGCGACCGCCAATGTCGTCGGCATGATCTGGGCGGCTGCGATGTTCGCCTGGTTCTTCATTTCCGCGCTCTATCTGCAGCTCGTGCTCGGCTATAGCCCGATGCAGGTCGGGCTGGCGTTCCTGCCGGGCAATGTGGTCATGGGGTTCTGCTCGGTCGTGATCTCGGCTCCCATCGTCATGCGCTTCGGCATCCGCCGCCCGCTCGCGGCCGGTTTGCTGCTCGCCGCAGCCGGATTGGGTTTGTTTGCCGTGGCGCCGATCGATGGCAGCTTCGTCGTGCATGTGCTGCCGGGCATGCTGCTGCTCGGCCTGGGCGCGGGCATTGCATTCAATCCGATGCTGCTCGCCGCGATGAACGACGTCGGCCCGCGCGACTCCGGCCTCGCCTCGGGCGTGGTGAACACCGCGTTCATGATGGGTGGCGCGCTGGGGCTGGCGATGATCGCCAGCCTGGCAGCGGCCCGCACGCAGAGCCTGTTGGTCCGGCAGGAGGAGTTGCGCGCGGCGCTCAATGGCGGTTATCACGTCGCATTCGTCATCGGCGCGGCATGCGCCGTCATCGCCGCGGCCCTGGGGCGCTCCTGATTCGCGTCCGGCTTGAAGCGCATGCACCCGAAGGTGCACACGCCGTCGCGGGTACATCGGCCGATGCGCGCGGGCGCGAAGCGAGGAAATCCGCGGCGGCCTGAATGTGCCGCACTAGGCCCCCGGAATAGACCTCGAATAGACTTCGAATAGGCCGGTGAATGGCGAATGGCGGGAACACGGGCGGCAACAGGGACTGAGGCATCGGACAAATGAGCAGGTAAGCAGGCACTGCAATGGCGTTTCTGCGCGGATTGTTGGACCGGCTGTTTCTGGTGTGTGCCGCCGTCGCCGGCGGCCTGGTCCCCGGCTTCATCGCGCAGTACCGCCAGCGGCTGGGCGGACGCCTGGATCAGGCGCGACTCGATCTGGAGGCCTGGCAGAGAATCGCGGACCGCTTCCACCATGGCGATATCGAGCAGCTCATCCAGTACCACCTGAACAGCAGCGATCCGACTTTTCACTCCGAGGGCGAGGTCATCCGCTCACTCATGACCACGGTGCGGGAGCTGCAAAGCGCCGTCGATGCGCTGCAGGGTAGTTTGTTCAGTCAGGCAGGCTACCTCGCGCTGCACGCCGATCCGCAGCTCGCGCGCGCGACCTTCGATGATTGGGTGCCGACGTTTGCGCTCTCGATCGAGGGCGTGCTGTTTGCCGCGCTGTTCGCCGCGGCGGCATGGCTGCTATTCCACGCGTTGTGGGGGCTGCTCACACTGGGCGGCCGGTCGTTCGTCCGTCCGCGCGTGCGCCGCGTGTGAGCGTCGCTCCGGCCTGAACGGATGCGGCGGCAGGCCTGCCGTGGCCTGTCGCGCCATCGGCCGCTCTAACGCTGGTTCTGCCGCTCCTTCTGGAGCTGCTCGACACGCTGACGCAGCCCTTCGTCGGTCTGGATCGCCTGCACGATCTGGTTGTATTCCTCGACGGTCAGCCCGACCTGCACGACCGACTGCGCCATTTCCTCCTGCGCCTGGCTTTGGATCTTCTGAGATTCCTCCGCCGACTGCGCGTTTTGCACGCGCTGGCTGGTCTGCTCGACGATGCGCGCCACCTGCCGCTGCGCGTCAGCGAACTGACGGAGCTTTCGATCCTCGATCTGGACCGGGGTACGGTCTTGCTGCTGCTCTTGCGGCTGCTGCGCCACCGCCGGAATGACCGTCAACGACAGCGCCCACCCCAGTGCGCTGGCCGCGGCCAGGGCATGGCGCATTGGAGAAATTTTCAACATGAGTTCGCCCTCCGTTCGATGAGTGAGTGGCACGCGCCACGCATATCCATACACACCCCGGACCCCGCGGCGGTTCCATCGAAAGATCATTTTCGGCGCGGTGTCGGCAACAGGAGACGGTCGATGCGACTCGATGACCGGACGCATTTCGATTGGCACATCGCGCAGGAGGTGCCGCATCTGCGGCGTTATGCGCACGCGCTGGTGCGCGACGCGGCCATTGCGGATGACCTGGTGCAGGACTGCCTGGAGCGTGCCATACGCAAGTGGCGTCTGTGGGGCCGGAAGGATCGCCTGCGCGGCTGGCTGTTCCGGATGTTGTATCGGGTGGAACTCAACCGTCGCCGCAGCCGTACAAACAAAGCAGAGGTCGCGCTCGGCGAGCGGCATGGCGAGCCGCATTGCGAGGCCATGCAGCTCGAGCACGTGGCCTGCCGCGACGCGATGCAGGCGCTGAATGCGCTTCCGTCCCTGCAACGCGACGCGTTGTCGCTCGTGGCGTTGCAGGATCTGAGCTACGAGGAGGCCGCCGACGTGCTGCGTGTCCCGGTCGGAACGCTGCGGTCGCGGCTGTCTCGCGGACGGGACATGCTGCGTGAGATCTGGGACGCCTAGCGCGGCGATCAGAATGTCGTCGGCCGTGCCAGGAAGTTGTCGCTGCCGAACATGATCTCCAGGCCCACGCCGACGCCCCAGCTCGGGGCGCGGGGCTGATCGTTGAATTCCTTCGGCCAGGTCAGGCTCGATCTCAGTTCGAGAATCAGCCAGTCGCGTGCGATCGCGCGCCGGTACGCCGCCTTGATGCCGTACTCGCGCAGGGGTACCTCGGCCTTGCTTTCTCCATTCAGGCCGACCTCGAAAGCGACGGCGCGCCGCTCGGAAAGTCCCCGCAGCACCGTGAACGCCGAGTAGCCGCGCACGCCCTGCGACTCCTGGGACAAAGTGCCCGAGCCCGTCCAGCGGTACATCCAGCGCTCCCCGACCACGCGCTCGATGTCGATGCGGCTGGTGACGCCGAGCTGCTCGCTGTTCTGCCAGAACGCCGTCTCGCGGAAGGTGAACAGCGCCCGCTGCAGCGATCCGAGCGCGTAGATGTAGCTGCCCTTGACGTAGGGGTCGAGAGGAAAGCGCACGCGCACCCCGGTGCCGGCGTCGAAGCGCCCGCCCAGGCGCGGCGGCTGACGATAGGAAACGCCGAACAAAGTCTGGTCTTCCTCGAGCGGCCCGTACTGGCGGCGGAAGGCGCCCGACTCCGGGTCGCGCTCGGTCACGTACTCGTCCGGGTTCACCCGGCCGATGAAGGCGCTGAAGCGCTCGTTGATCTGCGGCAGCGGAATATTGGCGCGGAATCTCAGTCGCGGCTTGAAGCCCTGGAACTCGTCCCACAACAAAGCCGGCGCGATGCTGCCGGAGGTTTCCTGATAAGCTTCCTCGCCGGCTGCCGAGCCGAACATATGGTCGATGCCCATCGCCGAGCGCCACACGGAACGGTACAGGCGGCTGTGCAGCCGGTCCACCAAGGCCCGGTGCGCGGCTTCCAGATCATCGACGACGACGCTCTGCCGGGCGCCGGCCGTTTTCTCTTTTTCCTCCGCGGCTGCACAATTTACAAACAACAGGACGCCGGCCGGCAGCAGCCACGACAAACATCTATACCGCAACGACGCCGGCCGATCTAACATCGTTCCAGTCTAACCGTTCTCCGCGCCGGCAAGGCGGAAGTTGCGCGCCGCCCGCGCGCCGTGTGATGAATCTCATGGTTTTGACGGCGCGCGCCTACAGGCGAAGGAAACGGCGGCCGGCATACTCACGGGCCGGCGCCGCAGCCGCGCGCACCGAACGGCATCGGGACCAAACCGGCGCGCCCGGCCGGCGCATCATCTCAGCGCGCCTCACGTCCGCCGGCCGCGCAAACGCAGCAGCGAGTACATGCCGATGCCCATCCATGCTACGTTCAGGGCCGCTGAAGGGTAGGCGCCGTTCCAGCCGCTGTTGACGATGAAAGCGATCGCGCCGAGCACATTCATCAGCTGGTAGGCGTGCGACTGGACCTCGAGCCGGTTCGTGGAGATGAGCGCATAGGCGAGCAGGATCAGCGCCGCGCCGGTCCAGCCGATGATTTCGATCGCTATTGTCATGGAATGCCGCCGGCGCCAGTGCTGCTGGGTGGCCCATCATTGTACAGGTGAAACCCGGGCCGCAGATCGAATCCGACAATCGGATGCATCAGGGGAGCGTGCCGGCGGCGAGGACCTGCGCAACGCGGTCGAGACCTGCCGCATGGCCAAACGGGTCCGGGAAATCGACGTCGAGTGAGTCGCGCGAGGCCACGATTCACCCGGCCGGCAGATGCAGCAGCCCCTGGCCCATCCGGATCCGCTGTCCCGGCGCCATGCGTTCGCAGAGGCTGAATCCCGGCGGCGCGAAAACGAGGATGGTGGAGCCGTGCTGGAACCAGCCCATCTCCTCGCCTTTGCGAAAGCGGGCCTCGCAATCGATGGCGTTCGGGCCGCGATACTTCAGGTGCAGCAGCACGTCCAGGAAATGCAGCCGGATGCTGGCGACGAGAACCGCCGCGACCGGCACGAGCAGGATGGGGTGGCGCGTGCCGTCCAGGCGGGTTTCGATCAGCGCCCGCTCGTTCTTGCAGAACAGCTTTGCGATGCGCTTGAGCGTCGCCGGATTCACGTTCCAGGTGTCGCCTGAGATGTAGGTGACGCGGCGGACGTCGCAGGCATAAGGCGCGTGGAAGCGGTGGTACATGCTCGGAGTGAGCCGCAGCGTCACGTAAGTTCCGTCGCGATATCGCTCCACCAGCGCCGGATCGGCGAACAGATCGAGCAGCGTGTAAGGCGAGCCTTTGATCTGAAACAGCCGGGTGCCTGCCACGCGCCCCGCGGCGCCCACGATCGCGTCGCACGGACTCACGAGCAGTGCCGGATCCGGGTCGACCGGCCGCGCGCCCTCGCGCAGCTGGCGGATGAAGCACTCGTGCAGGCTCCTGAACTCGGTTTGTCTGGCCTCGGCGAGGTTCAGGTCGGCGAACCGCTTCCAGAGGCCGATGGAGAGGCTGCGCACCAGCGGCTGCTCGATTTTGCTGAACCAGCCCATGAAGCGGGTCAGGAGCCGGCGGGGGATGCGGTTGGTGAGCAGGAAACCGGCGGTTTCGAGGGTGCCCCGTAGCGCCGTCATCATGGTGTAAGACACCAAAAGTAAACTGCTTGCGGAGGCAGTCTGTGACTACAAACATGCTTTATCTGATCCTCGGCGTTCCCGCCGCCCTCTGGCTGCTCTGGAGGGGGTGGCTGCGCGCCGAGCTGTCGTTGGCCAAACATCCTTCGCTGGCCGGCCATTCCCGGCTGGCGCGCCGGATCGCGGGGCTCGTGCCGTTCTATGAATACGACGAAGCGCATTTCTTCCGCGTCGATGATGCCCCGGAGGAGGTCGCCGCCGCGCGCCGCCGCGGCTTCATGCAGCTCGCCGCCACGTACGTCGAGCGCTTTCCGCAAACGGCCCGGCTGACGCGGGAGGCGGCCGGAGCCATTTCCGATCTGCAGTTCACCGGGCGTTATCGCGTGCCCTATCAATTCAGCCGGCTGGTGCGGCGCCATCTGCGCGTGGGCGCTTTCGTGCAGTCCTCCGCTGGAGTGACGGTCACCGACCTCGATGGCAACCCGTTCTACGATCTCACCGGCGCTTACGGGGTGAATGTCTTCGGCTATGACTTCTACAAGGAGTGCATCGAACGCGGCATGGAGCAGGCGCGCGCGCTGGGCCCGGTGCTCGGTTCCTATCATCCGACGGTGGCCTACAACGCCGCGCGTCTGCGCAGCATTTCCGGGCTCGACGAAGTGTCTTTCCATATGTCCGGGACCGAAGCGGTGATGCAGGCCGTGCGTCTGGCGCGATTCCACACGCGGCGCAGCCACGTCGTGCGTCTTTGCGGGGCGTATCACGGCTGGTGGGGCGATGTGCAGCCGGGTGTCGGCAATCCTCAGCCGGCGCGCGAGACCTATACGCTGAAGGACATGGACGAGGCGACCTTGCGTGTGCTGCGCCGGCGGCGGGACATCGCCTGCGTGCTGGTCAATCCGCTGCAGGCTCTGCACCCGAACGCGGCCGCGCCGGGCGATTCGACGCTGCTCGACAGCTCGCGCAACGCGCGCTTCGACCGCGCAGCCTACACGGCGTGGCTGCACAAGCTCCGCCAGGTCTGCACCGAGCGCAAGATCGTGCTGATCTTCGATGAGGTGCTGGTGGGCTTCCGCCTGGCGCCCGGCGGCGCGCAGGAATACTTCGGCGTGCGCGCGGACATGGTGACTTACGGCAAGACCCTGGGCGGTGGGCTGCCGATCGGGGCGCTGTGCGGCCGCAAGCACCTGATGAAGCGTTTCCGCGAGAATCGTCCAGCCGACATCTGTTTCGCGCGCGGCACTTTCAATTCCCATCCCTACGTCATGGCCACTGCCGGCGAATTCCTGCGGCGCCTCGAGAGTGAGAGCGTCCGCGCCCTGTACCGCGATCTCGATGCCGTGTGGGACGCGCGCGCCGGACAGCTCAACGCCCGGCTGCGCGAGCTGGGGTTGCCGGTACAGGTTGCGCACCTGTCCACGATCTGGACGGTTTGTTACACACTCCCGTCGCGCTACAACTGGATGTTCCAATTCTACCTGCGTGCCGAAGGGCTCGCGCTGAGCTGGGTCGGCACCGGCCGGCTCATCTTCAGCCTGAATTACAGTGACGCCGATTTCGCCGCGGTGAGCGGGCGCATCGTCGCCGCCGCGCAGGCGATGCAGCGCGATGGCTGGTGGTGGGCCGGCACGCAGGCGAGCAACAAAGCGATCAAGCGCCAGCTGCTCAGGGAGCTGCTGGCGACGCGGCTCGGCTTGCGCCGCGCGCATGCCATCGCACCCGCGCGCGGCGGCGCCGATCCGCAGACGATCTGAGCTCAAGCCCGGCGGTGCGCGGCGTGCAGCGGATCGATCAGCTCGCCGCGCAGCAAATGCAACGGCGCCTTGTGGTAGAGCTTGATGTCGTTGAACGGGTCGGTGAGGATCTTCGTCAGCCACACCAGGCCCGTCTGTACATCCCGCAGGAAGAACAGATGCACGGTGCGGAACAGCAGGCCGCCGATGCCGATGGCCAGCCAGATCTGCGCCATGTTCTGGATGAAGTCCCCCGCGCCGGCGGGCGCCTTCAGCAGGCCCATCAGCGTGGGGTCGAGCCACAGAACCGCGGGCGACAGCGCCCAGATCGCCAGCAAAACCGCCTTGCGCTTCAGGTTGTAGCCGACCTTGATGTCTTCCTTGTGCTCATGGGTCGTGTGATTGATGTCGTCATACCCCTTCGGCTCGAAGAAGAAGTGGCCGGTCTGGCGCGTCACCATGGAAACCAGCCAACCCACCAGCGCCGCGGCGGCGGGATTGACGAAGAGCAGCACGTAAGCCCACAGAAAGCTCACCGCGCTCACGAAGTGCAGCGACTGATTGATCCGGCTGTGGTGGTAGTAGCGATGATCGTCCCACCGTTGTTCCGCCAACGCCTCCAGGAATCTCTGCATGCCAGGCTCCCAATCTCAGAAAAGTAACGAACGGACTTGTCTGGAATACAGCAGTTTCTTGAAGAAATTATTACAGCGCCGCGCGCGGCGCGGTGTTGGGACGGATTTCGTGCGGAAAACGACGGAAATGTTGCAGCCGTGTCGCCGGGGCGGGCGGGCGCCGGCAGCGCTTTGCGAAGCTCGCCGCCGGCATTAATACAAATGTAATGGACCGAAGCGGGTCTGCAGTCAGTCGCGCGCACCGGCGAAGCGGCTGGCGCCGAAATCGGCGCTGCCGATACGGATCACGGACGGACCGGTTGCCGATCCGGTAAGGCGCAGCGCCGTCGCGTCCTCGCCGCTCAAACCTTCCGGCGCGAGCTCCGTCCAGGCGCCGTAAACGCGGCCGTTGAGCGCCGCCAGGCCGATGTAGTCGCCGAAGCGCGCCTGCCGCGGGTCGGAAGGCTGTTCGCTCCAAAGATAGTTCTCGAAGGTGCGACCGCCGTCGGTCGATCGCGCCAGAGTCATGCTGGTCAGCGCGTTCTTCGGATCGGCACGGCGGTCGTAGAACAGCACATAGACCGCGCCATCCGCCGGATCCACGGCCATCCACGACATCACCTGGTCCTTGCCGTCGTGTTGCGGATCGTCGTTGACCCGGATCGGCGCCGTCCACGTGCGGCCGCCGTCCTCCGAGGTCGAGCCCAGGATGTCGATGTCACCGTAGCGGTAATCCGACCACGTGAGGAACAATTTGCCGGGCGTCCGGCGCGGATCGACGGCGATCGTTTGTATGCCGTTCGCCCAGCGAAATCCGCTCACACCCGAACAGCACAGCAGCATGGAGCGCGTCGGCACGACGCGGCGCGAGGGCGCGAATGTGCCGCCGCCATCGCGTGAGACGGCCAGCACGATGCCCTGGCCGTCCGGCCAGCTGGCATACACGGTGCCATCGCGGCCCACCGCGGCGTGGAATCCGAGAACGGCGCCGGACGCGGCGCCGCGCGGCACACCGGGCTCGGTACTGATCACGACCGGCGCGGACCAGGTTCTGCCATCGTCGGTCGAGCGGACGAACAGGATTTCGCTCTTGTCGAACGAGAAGCGGGTCCAGCCGACGTACAGGTTGCCGGCATGGGGACTGGACTTGTTGTTGTCGGCGACGAGGTACGGTTTGTCCTGGAACGGCGGATCCTTGCTGCCCGCATATTCGATCAGGGTGCTTTGCCCGGCATCCCAGGTGCGGCCGCCGTCCATCGAGCGACGGGCGAATACGCCATTGCGTCCGCCGCCTTTACCCCAGTACGGAGCGTGCTCGGCATGCTCCGTCGCCACGTAAGCTACGAATGCGTGGCCGTGGGGATCGAACGTGACCGTCGGGTCGGCTGCGAGAGGGTAATTACGGGGCGCGATGTCGGCAGCGACGGTCCAGCATGCGCCGCCATCGGCGGACCAGGCCACGGATGGGGCCCACCGTCCCGAAGCGGCGAGCGGCTGCTGGTATGACACGATGACGTGGCGCGCATCCCGCGGATCGATCGCGATCGAGGTTTCATGGTGATGATCTCCTGCCTTTCTCGGCACCGAGACCACGCGTGCCCCGGGAGGCTGGGGCAGAATGTTTGTCTCTGCAGCCGGCGCCGGCGTCGCGGCCGCGGTTGCCGCGGCCAGCACGGCGGCGGCCGCGATGAATTTGGCGGGCGTGGCGTAAGTCGGCCGGGTGGTTGTCTTGCGCATGTCGGGGTCTCCAGTTCGACGCAGGTTAGTCTGCAAAGATCATGAACCGGCTCGGCCTGCCGCGCATGCCACTACGGCCTGTGACGGTAGCTCCCGGCGATTGGACATGGTTTTCTCCACCGTCGGGAAGTGAGGAAGATGCAAATCCACGTGGCCGCCGGGCGCATGAGCGGCCGGCGCCGGTCGGAAGGTATCACCGGACCGCCCGGTTAGACCAGGGTTTCCGGATCGGCAGCCGATGGCGGCCCGGGCATGCGGCCGGCACGGCTTCGCGCGCAAACGGTCAGTGCTGGAAGCTCGCGATCGACTTGATCGTGGCCGCGTCGAGCTTCGCGACGGCGGCCGTCAGCAGCTCGATGGACTGGTCGATGTCCCTGCGCTCGACCATGGAGTGATGGCTGTGCAGGTAACGCCCCGCGACGGCGAAATTGATGGACGGCCGTCCCGTGTCGAAACGCTGCAGCTCCGCCGAGTCCTCCGCGCCGCCGCCGGTGATCTCGGTTTGTACGGCGATGCCTTTGTCGGCGGCCACGCGCTCGAAGAACGCGCGCAAATTGCGATTGACCAGCATCTGCGTGTCGACCAGATACAGCACCGGTCCGCCGCCCAGCTTTTCCTGAGTGAAGTCGAGCTTCCCGCCGGGATGATCGGAAGCGATCCCGGCTTCGACCGAGATGCCCAGGTCCGGCCGCACGGCCGCGACCGCAGTGTGCGCGCCGCGCAGGCCAAGCTCTTCCTGCACGGTGCCGACAAAGTAGATCGTCGCCTGCGGCTTCATGCTCTTGAGCCTGCGCATCGCCTCGAGCATCACCACGCAGCCGACGCGGTCGTCCATCGCTTTGCCGACGTAGCGGCCGTTCGCCATCTCATAGAACTCACTGCGCGGAACGATCGGATCGCCTGCGCGAATGCCGAGCGCCTGCACTTCCGCCGGCGAGCGGGCACCCACGTCGAGAAATACGTCGTCGCGAGGTGTCAGCTTGGTGCGTTCGTCGACCGGTGTGATGTGCGGGCTGCGCGAGCCGCTGACGGCGATCACGTCGCCCTTCTCGGTCAGGATGGTCCAGGCCTGGTTGACCAGGCTTTGGTCGAGCCAGCCGCCGATGAGGTGCATCTTCACCATGCCCTCGGGCGTCACGTATTTGACCACTGCACCGACTTCGTCCATGTGCGCAGCCAGCATGATGCGGGGACTCCCCGCGGGTCCCTTCATCACGCCGATGACCGAGCCGAGTCCATCGGTGCTCACTTCGAGGCCGGCCGCGCGGAACTCGCGCGCGAGGATGGCGCGCACGGGGCCCTCGAATCCCGCCGGCCCTGGCGCGTCCGAAAGCTCCCGCAGCAAGTCGAGGACGCGGTCGGAGCTTCTGTCCTGCGCGGTTGCTGCCGATGCGGTGAGCAGGCAGCTCACGAGGAGCGCAAGAGCGATGCCGGAGCGGATCGACCGGGTCCTCATGAGCGCGCCTCGTCTTACAGCAGCGGCACCAGAAGCAGCGCCACGATGTTGATGATCTTGATCAGCGGATTGATCGCCGGGCCCGCGGTGTCCTTGTAGGGATCGCCGACGGTGTCACCGGTGACCGCCGCCTTGTGCGTCTCGGACCCTTTGCCGCCGAAGTTGCCTTCTTCGACGTACTTCTTGGCGTTGTCCCAGGCGCCGCCGCCGGTGCACATGGAGATCGCGACAAACAAGCCCGTCACGATGGTGCCGATCAGGAGGCCCCCCAGCGCCTTGATGCCCGCGCCCGGTCCCATCAGCCAGTTCATGCCGAAGGCGACGATGACCGGCACGAGGATCGGCAGGAGCGACGGCACGATCATCTCTTTGATCGCCGCACGCGTGAGCATGTCCACCGCGCGCCCGTATTCGGGCTTGGCCGTGCCCTGCATGATGCCCTTGATCTCGCGGAACTGGCGGCGCACCTCGATCACCACCGAGCCTGCGGCGCGGCCCACCGCTTCCATCGCCATCGCGCCGAAGAGGTAGGGCACCAGGCCGCCGATGAACAAACCGATGATGACTGCGGGATCGGACAGCGAGAATTCGACCAGCTTGCCCGCCGCCTCGAGGTTGTGCGTGTAGTCGGCGAACAGCACCAGCGCGGCGAGACCCGCCGAGCCGATGGCGTAGCCCTTGGTCACCGCCTTCGTCGTATTGCCGACCGCGTCGAGCGCATCGGTGATTTTGCGCACTTCCTTCGGCAGGCCGGACATCTCCGCGATGCCCCCGCCGTTGTCGGTGATCGGCCCGTAGGCGTCGAGCGCCACGATCATGCCCGTCATCGACAGCATCGCCGTCGCGGCGATGGCGATGCCGTAAAGGCCTTCGAGATGGTAGGCGCCCCAGATCGCCGCGCACACCGCGAGTACCGGCAGCGCGGTCGATTTCATCGAAACAGCCAGGCCCGCGATGACGTTCGTGCCATGGCCGGTCTGAGAAGCCTCGGCGACGTAGCGCACCGGCTTGTATTCGGTCGCGGTGTAGTACTCGGTGATCCAGATCAGCGCCGCGGTCAGCGCGAGTCCGATGATGGCGCAGCCGAACAGGCCGTTCGCCTGGGCGCCCATCATTTGTTTGGTCACGAACCAGAAGGCGATCAGGGCCAGCACGCCCGATACCGCCACGCCGCGGTAGAGCGCGTTCATGATCTTGCCGCCCTCGCGAGCCGAGACGAAGAACGTGCCTACGATGGAGGCGATGATCGATACCGCGCCCAGCACCAGGGGATACAGGATGTAGGCGAGATCGATGCCGCCGGCCGCCGACTTGAACAGCAGGCCGCCGAGCACCATGGTCGCGACCACGGTCACGGCGTAGGTTTCGAACAGGTCCGCGGCCATGCCGGCGCAGTCGCCGACATTGTCGCCGACGTTGTCGGCGATCACGGCGGGGTTGCGCGGGTCGTCTTCCGGAATTCCGGCTTCGACCTTGCCCACCAGGTCCGCGCCCACGTCGGCGCCTTTGGTGAAGATGCCGCCGCCGAGGCGCGCGAAGATCGAGATGAGCGAGCCGCCGAAGGCAAGACCGACCAGTGCGTGCAGCGCGACCTCATCACCGACGTGCCCGCGCAGCAGACCGAAATATCCGGCGACACCCAGCAGGCCCAATCCCACGACCAGCATGCCCGTGATGGCGCCGCCGCGGAACGCAACCTTCAGGGCGGGGTTCAGGCTGATGCTCGCGGCCTGCGCCGTGCGCACGTTCGAGCGCACGGAGACGTTCATGCCGATGTAGCCGGCCAAGCCCGACAGGAAAGCGCCCACCGCAAAGCCGCCCGCGGTCGCCCAGTTCAGGGCCAGGCCCAGCACCACGAACAGAACCACGCCGACGAGGGCGATGGTGCTGTACTGGCGGTTCAAGTAGGCGCGCGCGCCAGCCTGGACCGCTGCGGCGATCTCCTGCATGCGCGCGGAGCCGGCCGGCTGGGCGAGGATCCAGCGCACGGACAACAGGCCGTAGATGATCGCTGCTACACCGGCGCCGATCGCCAGCCAAAGGGCAACACTCGGGGTCATGTCAATCCTCCCGGGAGGGGGTTAATTGATTGTTTTGGAACCAAAAAAGGGCAGCCATAAAAGGCCGGCGACTATAGCAGAAGTCGGGCCGGAGCGAAGTCGGACCGGCAAAGTCAGACCGTAAACGGCGTTTTGAGCTTCTTGGGCACGGCCGCGCCTTTGATCTGGACATAGTCCGGCAGGCCGTCCCGGTATGGGGGGTAGTCTTCCCCGGCAATGAGCGGCTCCAGGTACCGCCGGCCCGCCGCGGTAATGCCGAAACCGTCGGCCGTGATGTAGTCGCGCGGGACTTTCTTCTCGACGTTCGCCACTTCCGCCAGCGGCGCATGGCCGACGGTCCATTTATATGGCCGGCTCGACTTGCGCACGATCGTCGGCATGACGGCGTTGTAGCCCTTCAAGGCCAGCTCCACGGCTGCCTTGCCCACGGCATAGGCCTGCTGGACGTCCACCTTGGAGGCGATATGCCTTGCGGAGCGCTGGAGGTAGTCCGCGACCGCCCAGTGGTACTTGTACCCGAGTTCGCGTTTCACCAGGTCCGCAATGACTGGTCCGACGCCGCCGAGCTGGGAGTGTCCGAAGGCGTCCTTGCCGCCGGCCTCGGCGAGGAACTTGCCGTCCGCGGTCGCCGCGCCTTCCGAGACGACGATGACGCAGTAGCCGTGGTTCTGCACCGATTGTTTGACGCGCTCCAGGAAGCGCGCCTGCTCGAAGGGAATCTCCGGAAAAATAATGACGTGCGGCGGATCTCCCGGCTTGCTGCCGGCGAGCCCGCCGGCGGCGGCGATCCATCCGGCGTGGCGGCCCATGACCTCCAGCACGAACACCTTGGTCGAGGTACGGGCCATCGACACCACATCCAGCGCCGCTTCGCGCGTGGACACCGCGACATATTTCGCCACCGAGCCGAAGCCCGGGCAGCAGTCGGTGTGCGGCAGGTCGTTGTCGACGGTCTTGGGCACGCCGATGCAGACGATCGGGTAGTCCATCTGCTCGCCGATCTGCGCCACCTTGTGGGCGGTATCCATCGAGTCATTGCCGCCGTTGTAGAAGAAATACCCGATGTTGTGCGCGCGGAAGACCTCGATCAGCCGCTCGTACTCGGCTTTGTTCTTGTCCAGCCCCTTGAGCTTGTAGCGCGCCGAGCCGAACGCCCCGCCGGGAGTGTGCTTCAAGGCGGCGATCGTGCGGGCGGATTCCCTGGACGTATCGATCAGGTCCTCGGTGAGCGCCCCGACTATGCCGTCGCGGCCGGCGTAGAGCTTGCCGATGTGGTCGCGATGCTTGCGGGCGGTCTCGATGACGCCGCACGCGGAGGCGTTGATGACGGCGGAGACGCCGCCGGATTGGGCGTAGAAGGCGTTCCGTTTGAGTTTCGGCATGGGCGGTCGGCTCGGGAACAAGGGGGGCGAAGGATAACGCATCGTGGGGGAGCGAAGCGCCTGGGGGTGCGTGGTCCGTGCTTAAGCCAAGACCGGGCCTGAGATGTTTCTGGTGATATCTGAAGATTTGCAACTCAGTTCCTCCGGCAATTTTCGCCCCAGTCTCCACCCCGCAAGCGCTTGTTATAAAATTCCTTTTCGCCTTTGCGATGTTGTCGTCAACCCTCTCGATCCGCCCGCTTCGTCGTGTCCGGGGTGGTTTGACGGGGGGAGGGGGGAGCCGGTAGGTTAGCCGGCCTTTGAGGGGGGGAAGTCCCAAAATGAGAATCGTGCTGCTCGGGGCGCCGGGCTCCGGCAAGGGGACGCAGTCGCAGCGGTTGGTCAAGAAGTACGGCGTGCCGCAGGTGTCTTCCGGGGACCTGCTGCGCGATGCGGTCGCGCGCAAGACCGAATTGGGATTGAAGGCCAAGGCGGCCATGGATGCCGGGGAGCTGGTATCCGACGATCTGGTGCTGGCGCTGATCCGCGAGCGCCTCAGCCGTCCCGACGCGCTGAAGGGCTTCATCCTGGATGGCTTCCCCCGCAACATCGCCCAGGCCCGTGCGCTGGAGCAGATGCTCCAGAAGCTCGGCCAGCCGATCGAGAGCGTGGTGCTGATGAACGTCGACCCCGCCATCCTGATGAAGCGCCTGACCGGCCGGCGCACCTGCTCCAGGACCGGTCAGGTGCTGAATATCTATTTCTCGCCGAAGGAACAGCTCGACGCATGCATTCAAGCCGGTGGGGAGCTGCTGCAACGGGCGGACGACAAGGAAGAGACGATCAGCAACCGGCTGGAAGTGTACGCCGATCAAACCAAGCCTCTGATCGAACACTATCGCGGCGCCGGCCTGCTGCGCGTGGTGGACGCCGACGGCGAGATGGACGTCGTCTCCGCGCGTTTGGAGCAGGCGCTTCAGGCATCTCGCTGACCCGGCGACTTCGTTTGTCGATCCTGCGAGCGTCGAGCGTCGTGACGCGCGGTGCGCGCCTTACAGCTGCCGGAGCAGCGCTTCTCCCACCACTTCCCGGCGCCATCCCTTCAAGGCATGGATGTCCGTGCGTCCATTCAACAGCTGCTGCAGGTCCTTGCGGCTGGCCAGGATCTCGGGGCTCAGGTCCAAGCCGTCGGCGATCGTCTTCACTGTCGCGATCAGCGCCTTCAGCTTCTTTTGCTCCTCCGCCGTCGGCGGCACGTAGCGGGTGGAACGCCGCGGGTTCACCGGCAGGTGCGCTGATGCGGCGACCGCCGCTACGAGCTCCGCGCCGCACTTCTGCACCACCCCCGCCGGGATGGAGCGCAGCGCGCCGAGCGCCTGCAGATCGGCGGGCAGCGACCTGACGATCTCATACACCGCATCGTCACTGAGGATCCACCCTCGCGGGCGGTTTCTGTTGATCGCGCGCTCCTCGCGCCACCGGGCGATCGCCTGCGCCACGGCCATGCGCCGCGCGTCGTCGGAATCGAGGCCCTTGAGCCTTTGCCAGGCGTTCGCCGGATCGGTGCGATAGAGGCCGGCGTCCGCCAGCCGCTCCATCTCGCCCGCGAACCACGACAATCGTCCCAGGTTCTCCAGGCGTGCCTGCAATGTCTGCCGCAGCGGCAACAGGTGCCGAACGTCGTCTGCGGCGTAGTGCAGCTGCTCCGCGCTGAGGGGCCGCCGGGTCCAGTCGGTGCGGCTGTGAGCTTTTTCCAGTTGCAGATCCAGCACCTTATGCACCAGCTCGCCGTAACCGATCTGCGGCGACATGCCGCACAACGCGGCCGCGACCTGCGTATCGAACAGATTGCGCGGCAATTCCGTGCGCGTCAGGAGGACTTCCACATCCTGGCGGGCCGCATGAACCACTTTGCGGATGGCCGAATCGGCGAACAGCGCCGCGAGTGGACTCAAGTCCTGCAGCGCGAGCGGATCGATGCAGTACACGTCTCCGGATGGATGCGCGATCTGGACCAGGCACAAGCGCGGGTAGTAGGTCTCCTCACGCATGAACTCGGTATCGAGCGCCAGCTCCGGTTCGCCGGCGAGCTGCGCCGCGACGCGCGCGAGGAGCGGGGCATCGTCGACGAACACAAATGACGTCATGAGTCCTGTGGGCCGTCCGTATACAATGGCGGCAATTATGCACGTCCATATTCTCGGCGTCTGCGGCACGTTCATGGGCGGCGTGGCCGCGCTCGCGCGCGCCGCCGGTCATCGCGTCACCGGCTCGGACAAAAACGTCTATCCGCCGATGAGCACCCAGCTCACGGCGCTCGGGATCGAGCTGATCGAAGGCTACGATCCGGCGCAACTCACGCCGGTGCCCGACATCACCGTGGTGGGCAACGTGATGAGCCGCGGCAATCCCCTCATCGAGCATCTGTTGAATCGCGGCCTGCCGTACACCTCCGGGCCGCAGTGGCTCGCGGAGCACGTCCTGCGCGAGCGCTGGGTGCTCGCGGTGACGGGTACGCACGGCAAGACCACCACCAGCTCGATGCTCGCGTGGATTCTCGAGCATGCCGGGGTTCAGCCGGGGTTTCTGATCGGCGGGGTGCCGGGCAACTTCGGCGTGACCGCGCGCCTGGGCGCGGCGCCGTTTTTCGTCATCGAAGCGGACGAATACGACACGGCCTTCTTCGACAAACGATCGAAGTTCGTGCACCTGCGTCCGCGCACGGTGGTGATGAACAATCTCGAGTACGATCACGCGGACATCTTTGCCGACCTCGCTGCCATCCAGTGGCAGTTCCATCAATTGTTGCGCGTGGTGCCGGGGGAAGGGCTGATCGTGCATAACGCCGCCGATGCCAACGTGCAGGCGACGCTGGACATGGGTTGCTGGACGCCGCGCCAGGGCTTCGGCGCGCGGGCACCGGCGGGGGCCAGGTGGACGGCACGAGTGATCGCCGAGGACTTCTCCAGATTTCAGGTGCTGGAAGACGGCACGCCGCGCGGCGCGGTCGAATGGGGCCTGCTGGGTGCGCACAACGTCGACAATGCTTTGGCCGCGATCGCTGCCGCCCACCACGCCGGAGTTTCCGTCGAGATCGCGAGCGAGGCGCTGGGCAAGTTCTCCGGGGTCAAGCGTCGGCTGGAGTTGCGCGGCACGGTCAATGGTGTCGCCGTGTACGACGACTTCGCCCATCATCCCACCGCGATTGCATTGACGCTCGAGGGCTTGCGCAAGCGCGTCGGCAAGGCGCGCATCGTCGCGGTGCTGGAGCCGCGCTCGAACACGATGCGCATGGGCGTGCACAACGCGACGCTCGCCGCCTCGCTCGGCGGGGCCGATGAAACGTGGTTCTATGCGCCGCCGGATCTGGGTTGGGACCTGTCGGCCGCGATCGCTCCGTTGGGCGCGCGCGGCCACGTGGCAGGCGACATCGATGAATTGGTGCGCGAGTTGAGCGGACGGCTGCAGTCCGGCGACCATGTCCTGGTCATGAGCAACGGCGGGTTCGGCGGGCTGCACACGCGCCTGCTGAGCGCTCTGCGCGAGCGCTGACGCCCGGTATCGATCGAAGCTACGGGCGGGCGGGCTGGGGGCGGACGCTACCGCGCCACCGGTAGACGGCCGCAATCATTCCGAGCGTCCAGGCGAGCACCAGGTAGCCGACGACGCCGTCATAGCTGCCGACCAGGAACCCCAGCGGCGAATCTCCGTTGCGTGCGGTGATCTCGCGCGTCACGCTGATCACGCAAACCCAGCCTGCGTGCAGGCCGATGCAGGCGGCGATCGCGCCGGTGCGCTGGCGCACCAGTCCCAGCAGCACACCCACCGCAAACAGCGCCAGGAACGAATCGAACAGCGCGGCCGGATGGGCGAATGCGCCGAGCACTCCGCGCAGCAGCTCGATGCCGCTGCCCCAGTCGACCTGATCGGCGGGGATGCGAGTTTTGTTGAGGAAGTGCAGGGCCGCGTAGATCAGCGCGGTCAGCCCGATCGCCGCGCGCGGACCGGATTCACGCTCGATGGCCGAGTGCATCGCCCCGCGCAGCACGGTCTCTTCGATGAACGCCACCACCAGCCCGCTCGCCAGCCCCTGTAGAACCAGCGACAGGAGGCCGCCGGCCGTCAACCGGGATTGCGGGTCGGCGATGCGGATCTCCAGGCCGTACAGCATGCCTGCGACCGGCAACATCCCTGCAATGCCGATGCCCAGCGCCGCCGCCGCCTGCGTAGCGAATTCCCTGCGGCCCAGCCCATATCCCAGGCTTTGCCGATCGTTCACGCGCAGGTGCTTCAGCAGCCAGATGAGGCACACCAGCAGCAGGAGCATCGAGACGCGATTGACGACGCGGTGGAACGGCCAGTGGGGATTGAGTTGATGGATCAGCGCGAAGGCCGGATAGCCGAGCAACGCGCCAGCGATCAGGCATCCGAGGAGGATGGCGAGCAGCAACAGAAATGCCTTCATCCGCGCAGTCTACCTGCTCGTGGCGGGCATTGATCAAATTGGAATATCGGCCAGCCCGCAGGCGCTGACGTTCTCGAAACCGATCGCTTGCGGGGGGCCTGCGTCAGCAGTAGCGCAGGGCAGCCTTGGATGGGGTCGAACGCAGACCTTTTCGGCCTCGTTTGTCGCGGACCGCTGCGCTTTACTGAGCCCGTAACGGCAGGGCAGCCCTACGGAGATTCACATGGACGAAGCAACGGCTCTACGCCTGATCGATGCGCTCGGCAACGGAATGCATCCCTTCACCGGCGAGATGCTCGATCCGCAGCACGTGTGCCAGCATCCGGACATCATTCGCGCCCTCGGTCTTTCGAGCCGTGCGCTCGAGGAAAGGCGCGTGCGCATCCAGCGCCTGCGCAACCTGCCGGCCAATGTCGGCAAGCCCTGGGGACGGGAGGATACCGAGCATCTCGTCGATGCCTTCCATGCCGGCAAGTCCTTTGTCGAGATCGCGCAATTGCTCAAGCGCACCCCGTCGGGCGTGCAGGCGCGCCTCGAGCGCATCGGGCTGCTGGCGCCGGCCGCGCACCGCTGGGCGACGCAGGGCGCGGCGCCGCCGTTCAACGATTTTCGAAGGGCAGGAAACGGCGAACAAACTTCTTGAGCCGCAACGAGCGGCCTTGCCAGCGCCGCACGCGCGGTTTCGCGGCGAGCGTCGGCAGCGTGTGGTACAGCAGCTCCACCCAGCGTTCGAGAATGCGCCGCTGGGAGAACTCCGCGGCGCGCGTGCGGCCGTTGTCGATCATGGCCAGATAACGTCGGGGATCGTCGCGCAGCTCTTCGATGGCCCGCAGCGCTTGTTCGGGCGAAGTGACTTCGATGTAATCCAGCGGTCCGCGACGCAGGGCACGGTACGCGCACTCGACGCCGAGCAGCGCCGGCACCTGCGCGAGCCAGGCGTTGTACAGCTTCGTCGCCGGTTTGTTCGCGTGCAGAGTGCGCGATCGCGGGCGCACCGCCAGGACCAGGTCGGTCTCGCGATAGTCGTGCCAGGCGAGGGAATGCTCCCCGGCCGTGCGCTGGCGCGCGAAGCGCGTCGAGTCGAACACCCAGTCGATGCCGCGGTCGGCCAGCTGCCGCTGGAAAGGGACGTCGAGGAAGCGCGGATCGAGGTTGTTCGAGAAGCCGTGATAAGCCACCGTTCTGATGCTCGCGCCACGCGCGGGGTCGCGCGGCAGGATGCCGGGCTGGGGCCAGTGAGGAATGAAGAAGCAGTGCGCGGGCTGTGCCCGGCAATCGTTCTGCACGATCTCGAAATCGGCTATGGGACTGCGGTGATTATCGGCCCTGATACCTATCAGCACGGCCCGGCATGACGGGCGCCACCGGCGCATGAGTTCGTTGCGTTGTTTGACGTGATACAACACCAGGCCGTCATCCGGCAGCGTTGCAGCGAGTTGCGCCGGGCAGCCCGCACGCGCCAGGCGCAGGCAGGTTTGCAGGATCCAGGCTCGTTCTCCGCGCCGGAACTGCGCGTGGTCGCGATCCGGGTCCAGCGTCGCAAGGAAGTCGATCGGCTCCTCGTCGATGAGGAAGAAAGTCGCTCGCATCGCGCGATCATACGGGCTAGGAGCCGGCCAGCGCGAAGAAACGGCGAACGAGGGACTTCGCGCGCAGCGAGCGGCCGCGCCAGCGCCGCACGCGCGGCTCGTCCGCCAGCGCGGGAATTCTCACGTACAGCAGCTGCGCCCAAAGGCTCGTGATGTGCTCCGCGGTGAATTGTCGGGCGCGGCGACGGCCCTGCTCGATCATGGCGAGATAGCGCTGCGGCTCGGCCCGCAGGTCCGCTATCGCCTGCAGCGCCTGCCCGGGAGTCTCGATTTCGAGGTAGTCGAGGGCGCTCTCCCGCAGCTCGCGGTAGGCGATCTCCGGCCCGAGCAGCGCCGGCACGCCCGCATGCCACGCATTGTAGAGCTTGGCCGCGGGTTTACGCGGATAGGGCGCCCGTTCCGGCGGACGGACTGCCACGATCAGGTCGATCTCGCGGAAGTCGTTCCAGGCGAGCGCGCTCTTGTCCGACGCTTGATTTTTGACGTAGGGAACAGCATCGGCGCTCCAGACCAGTCCATGGGTGGCGAGGCTGCGCCGCCAGTGCTCGTCGCGAAACCCGGGATGGAGATTGGCGCTGAACCCCTTGAAGGCCAGGTTTTCAATGCGGGCCTGGCGGGCGGGATCGCGCGCCAGCAGTCCCGGCTGCGGCCAGAGCGGAATGAAGAACCGATGGGCGGCATCGGCCTGGGCGCGGTTTTGCACCACTTCGAAGTCGGCGATCGGCGCGGCCGCGACGTCTTCGCGGATGCCCACCAGGACGGCCTGCGAGCCGTTGCGCGGTTGTGCGCATAGGAGCCGGCGCTGCTTCGAGCTGAAAACCGCGATCCCTTCGCGCGGAAATCGCGCCGACAATGCGACCGGATATCCGCCCGCCCGCAGCCTGAGATAACTTTGGAGCACCCAGGCGCGCTCGCCGTGGATGAACTCCCGCCAGTCCCGGTCCGGCGACAGCGCGCCCAGCTGCTCCAGAGGCGCGCGGTCGATCAGGACGAAGGTCACCGGAAACGGCCGGGCCAACATATCGAAACGACGCCGTGAGGGCGGTGGGCTCCGGCCGCCGAAGCGGGGGACGGAGACGCTACAATGCGCGGTCGCAAGCGGCTACCCCTTATTCTTATTGTTCTTGGAAACAGCCTTTCGATGCGCATCCTACACGTAATCCTGTCGCAAGGCTTCGCCGGCTCGGAGCGCGCGACGGCGGAGATGTGCAATGCGCACTGCGGCGACCATCGGGTCATGCTCATCCTCAAGCGCGGGCATGCGCCCGAGGGGGTGAGCATCCGTCAATGGCTCGATCCGGCGGTCGAGGTGGTGGAGGTCGGCAACTGGTTTCCGCGCAACGGCATCCGGCGGGCGATCGAACGGTTCAAGCCGGAGGTGATACATGCCCATCTGCGGCGCTCGACGCGCATGCTGGCCCGCATCCATCCCGCCGCTCCGACCGTCGCTACGCTGCACCTGACGGTCAACGGTCCGCACTTCGCCGACATGGATGGGTTGATCTGCATCGCGCGCTGGCAGGCGCGGGCGATTCCGGCGAACTATCGCGGTCAGGTGTTTTACATCAATGAGTCGCTGATTCCGAACCGCCGCCTGCCGGCCGAGGACATCCGCCGGCTGCGCCGCGACCTGGGCGTCAAAGAAGGCGAATATCTGATCGGCGGCGTCGGACGTCTGGCGCACAGCAAGGGTTTCGACATCCTGATCGAAGCCTTCAAGCGCGCCGGGCTCGACGGCGCGCGGCTCGCGATCCTGGGCGAAGGGCGTGAGCGGCAGCGGCTCGAGCGTCTGGCGACCTCGCAGATAGCGCTGCCGGGCTTCCGGCCCCACGTGAAAGACTATTACCAGGCGTTCGATCTGTTTGTCAGTCCTTCGCGCAGCGAGCCGCTCGGGCGCGTGGTGCTCGAGGCGCTGGATGCCGGCGTGCCGATCGTGGCGGCGGCCACGCTCGGACCCTCGGAAATTCTCAGCCAGTATCCCGGCGACCTGTTCCCCATCGGCGATGTGGACGCGCTCGCGCAGCTGCTGCGCCGCCACTATCGCCAGCGCACGGCGCGCATGGAGCATGACTTGAGCGCGTATCACATCGACACCGTCGCCCGCCAGACGCTGGCCGCTTACCGTGAGCTGATCGAGCGCCGCCGCAATGGCTGAGACGCCCCCCGCGCCTCGATTTTTGTTCGTGCCGGTGAGCGGTGCGCGCGGTTCGGGAGAGTTCTACCGCAGCCTCACGCTGGCGCAAGCGGTGTTGAAGCGTTGGCCGCTGGCCCAGGTGCGGTTCGTCGTCAATCGCGAAGCCGGCTACGCGAGCGGCGAGCTGGCGGGCAGCGGCGTGACGGTCGATACGATCGACGGCTCGCCGACACGCAACACGGCCGCCATCAAGCGCATCCTTCGGGAGCACCGTCCGCACATCGTGATATTCGACAGCGCCGGCCGCCAGGCGCAGCTGGCCTGCGCGCGTCGTCTGGGCGCAAACACCGTCTACATCAGCTCGCGGCCGAAGACTCGATGGAAAGGCTTTCGCGTGCGGCGCATGCGCCTGCTGGATCAACACTGGCTCGCGTGGCCGGAGTTTCTCGGCGGGCAGCTGACGCGCTGGGAGCGTTTCAAGATGAAGTTCGCTCCGGGCGTGCGGATCGTGCATCTCGGCCCGCTGTTCCCGCCAGCCGACGCCGCCGCGGCACCGGTGCTGGCCCGCCTTGGCGTGCAGCGCGGTGGATATATCCTCTTTTGCGCGGGCGGCGGCGGCTACACCTACAAGGGCCGCTCGGTAGGCGAGATTTTCGGCCGCGCCGCCGGCGAAGTCGCGCGCGCGGCACCCCTGCCGACCGTTTGGGTGCGCGGGCCCAATTATGTCGGCTCGGCCGGCGAATCGTCTGCTGTGAAAACGCTGGATTCCCTGAGCCTGGTGCAGATGGTCGATATACTTGCAGGCGCGCGCCTGGCCGTCATCAACGGTGGGAGCCTTTTATTACAGGCGCTCGCCCTCAAGGTGCCGAGCATCGCCGCGCCGATCGCCGGAGACCAGTCGAGGCGCATCGGAGCTTGTGCGACGCATGGCCTCACGGTACCGGCTGCGCTCGATGCGGATGCGCTCATTGCCGCCGTGCGGGCCTTGCTGAATGGTCCAGCGGAGCTCGCGGCGCTGCGCGCCCGCCTGGAGACGCTGGGTCTTGCCAACGGCATCGAACCGGCATTGGCGGAGTTGACTGAATTGATGAGGGGAAAGCAGTTGTCATGAAGGCTTGGATGTGCGTGATTTGCGGCTACGTATACGAAGAAGAAAAGGGCGATCCGGAGCACGGCATCGTGCCGGGCACGCGCTGGGAGGACGTGCCGCTCTCCTGGCGGTGTCCCGATTGCGGCTCCGGCAAGGAAGATTTCGAGATGATCGAGCTCTGAGCGGCACGCGGACCCGGGGGCGGCCGATCAGGCCGAGCGGCGTTTTTCCGGCCGCAAATCCAGGTGTCGATCGAGGAGGTCCAGGATCTGGCTGTCCACCGCCGGATCGAATTTGCGCGCGAAGCAGTACGGCCCGGAGGTCAGCTCGGTGAAATCGGCCGTGGTGAGGATGCGCGGGGACCCGTCGCGGCTGCTGCGGTGGTCGATGTAGCGCAGGCAATCATTGCACAAGCGGAACTGGCGGGCGTTGGCAAGCACCGTCGCCACCAAGGCTTCGTCCGCGCAGATCGTATGTTTGAAGTGCTCCAGCAGATCGGGATCGCGCGCTGACGTGGCTGCGACGTACTCGACGCAGGCGCGGTTGAGGCTGTGCCACTGCAGGCCCGCATAGCAGCGGGTGTCGCCGTCGAAAGGCGTGCTCAGACAACGCCAGCCCACGTGCGGCGCGTAGGTCAATTGCACGTGCAGCAGCGTCTGGAAATTGTTGAGCGACCGCAGCAGGCGGATCGGCTCGCGCCAGCGCTCATCGAAGCGGCGGTAGCGGTAGAAGTAGCGGCGGTGGCCGCGCCGGCTCTTGCCCCACGGGCCCTGCGGCGAGAGCACGTCGCCGAAACGCAGATAGCCGTCGAAACCACCGGTGGCGAGCCTGTGCTCATAATCGGCCAGCGGCGCAACGGGATAGTCCTGCCCGGAGAGGTAGGTCAGCCAGTCGAACCCGATCGACCGCGCGAGCATCCAATCGACGGCATCCAGATACGCCGCCGCCAGTGAATATTCGCCGCGCTTGAGCGGCTCCAGGGTATAGATCAGATCGATCGGCTCGAGGCCGGCAAACAGGCCGAGCTCCAGGCGAACGCCGGAAAGGTCATGGCAGACGACAATATGCGCTCCAGGGCTCCCCAGCCTCACCCTGCGCGCGAGGCGCACGATGAGCTCGGGATCCCGATGCGTCTGCAGAAGATAGCAATGCTTCATCCGCACACGACCTGCACCCTTCATTGAGGGTGTTCTAGTTATCCGTGCTCCCTAAAAGCCGGGGCCGTCTTCGCGGGCTGCTCTGATCAGCCTTCTACCCAGACGACGCCGCTGCGTATTGTGCCATCGGGCAGGAGTTCGAGCCACCGGTACCCGGGCGGACGGCGGTCGATGGCGAACGAATCGCTGCCCGGCTTGAATTGCGCGCAGGTGGAGGGGGCGCTCATGAGCCGCACGCCGTTGCGGGTGCCGTCATGAATCTGATGTACGTGACCCCACAGCACGGCGCGCACGTTGCTGTGGCGATCCAGCACCGCAAAGAATTCCTCGGCATTCTCCAAACCGACCTGATCGAGCCAGCGGCTGTCCATGCTCACCGGATGGTGGTGCAGACAAACGAGGCCGTGCAGGTGCGCATGGTCGTGCAACGCGCGGTCCAGGGCTGCGAGGCTGGCGGCGCTCAAACGGCCGCTCGCCTTGCGCGGCAGATAGCTGTCGAGCATCACGCCAAACCAACCCGGCCAGCGCGCCACGCCGCCGAGCTGGAACGGCGCGCCTTGTAATTCTTGCAGCATGCGCTCGGGCGCGTCGTGGTTGCCCGGGATGCAATAAACCGGCACCTCGAGCGCGCCGAACGTTTGCTTGAAGCGCGCGTAGCCGGAAGGATCGTCCTGAACCAGGTCGCCGGTTGCCAGGACGCCGTCGCACGGCCAATGATGCACGCGGGCATGCGCGATGGCGGCTAACAGAGCGGGGTAAGTCGTCACTCCGCGCAGTTGTCCTTCAGCATCGCCGTACAAATGCGTATCGGTGAACTGGATGAGGCGTACGCTGTTCATGCGGTGATTTGCGGGTGCCGCCGGTCGAGGTTCCTAAGGAGCGTCTATTCCGTCACACTTGGGGCACGTCGGAGGTCGGCGGGCATGATAGCAAAGCGTCTCCGGATCGGAGTGAACCAGTTCTCTGTCGAAGGCGCGCCCTTGCCGATGCGGCGGGTGCAGGAACACGACTTTTGCCCGGCAGTCGAGCTGCGCGCGCCGGGGAAGGAGGATGCATGACCAATCGCACGCTGTCTGTAACCGATGACATTCATCAATATCTCGTCGAGCACTCGGTGCGCGAGCCGGAGGTGCTGGCGCGATTGCGCAAGGTGACCGCAGTCATGCCGGATGCGCAGATGCAGATCGGGCCGGAGCAGGGCCAGTTCATGGCGCTGCTCGCGCGCCTGATCGATGCGCGCCGCTGCATCGAGATCGGCGTTTTCACCGGTTATTCGAGCCTGGTGGTCGCGCTCGCGCTGCCGGAGGACGGGCGCATCGTGGCCTGCGATGTCAATGAAAAGTGGACTTCCATCGCGCGCCAGTTCTGGCGCGAGGCGGGCGTGGAGGACAAGATCGAGCTGAGATTGCAGCCGGCAGGCCGCACGCTCGATGAGCTGCTCGCTGCCGACGGCGCAGGCAAGTACGACTATGCTTTCATCGATGCGGACAAGACCGCATACGACGGCTATTACGAGCAGTCGCTGAAGTTGATCCGCAGCGGCGGGCTGATCCTGGTGGACAACACGCTGTGGTCGGGCAAAGTGGCGGATGCGGGAAACAAAGAAGAAGACACGGTCGCGCTGCGGGCGTTCAACACCAAGCTGCTGAAGGACGAGCGCATCGACTTGAGTCTCGTGCCGATCGGCGACGGCTTGACGGTCATCCGAAAAAAATAGAGGGCGTTCGACGCCCTCTATTTGTCGCCGCAGCGGCTCGTGAGGCCGCGGCGGATCAGTAGCGGTAGTGATCGGTCTTGTACGGTCCTTCCTTGGCGACGCCGATGTACTTCGCCTGCGCGTCCGACAGCTCGGTCAGCTGCGCATTGAGCTTCTTGAGCTGCAGCCGCGCCACTTTCTCGTCCAGGCGCTTGGGCAGCGTGTACACCCCGATCGGATACTGCTTCGTGTTCGTGAACAGCTCGATCTGCGCCATAGTCTGGTTGGCGAAAGAGGAGCTCATGACATACGAGGGATGCCCCGTGCCGCAGCCGAGGTTCACCAGGCGCCCCTTGGCCAGCAGGATGATGCGCTTGCCGTCCGGGAAGATCACATGATCGACCTGCGGCTTGATCTCTTCCCACTTGTACCGCGACAGCGAAGCCACGTCGATCTCGTTGTCGAAGTGGCCGATGTTGCACACGATGGCCTGGTTCTTCATGCGCTTCATGTGCTCGTGGGTGATCACGTGATAGTTGCCGGTGGCCGTGACGAAGATATCGGCCTTGTCCGCCGCGTAGTCCATCGTCACCACGCGAAAGCCCTCCATCGCCGCCTGCAGCGCGCAGATCGGATCGATCTCCGTGACCCAGACCTGGGCCGACAGTGCGCGCAGCGCCTGCGCCGAGCCCTTGCCCACGTCGCCGTAGCCGGCGACCACGGCGATCTTGCCGGCGACCATGACGTCGGTCGCGCGCTTGATGCCGTCCACGAGTGACTCGCGGCAGCCGTACAGATTGTCGAACTTGGACTTGGTGACCGAATCGTTGACGTTGATGGCGGGGAAGGCGAGCCGGTTTTCCTTGTGCATCTGGTAGAGGCGGTGCACGCCCGTGGTGGTCTCCTCAGTCACGCCTTTGACCTGCGCCAGGCGCGTGGAATACCACTTCGGGTCGACCTTGAGCTTGGCCTTGATGGCATTGAACAGGCTCACTTCCTCTTCGCTGCCGGGCTTGGCCAGTATCGATGGATCTTTCTCGGCCTTCGCGCCGAGGTGCAGCAGCAGGGTCGCGTCGCCGCCGTCGTCCAGGATCATGTTCGAGTAGACGGGCTCGCCCTTGGAGCCCGCCGGCCACTCGAAGATCCGGTGGGTATAGTCCCAGTACTCATCCAGCGATTCGCCCTTGACCGCGAACACGGGCGTACCGCTGGCCGCAATGGCGGCCGCCGCATGGTCCTGGGTCGAATAGATGTTGCACGAGGCCCAGCGCACCTGGGCACCCAGGGCCTTCAGCGTCTCGATGAGGACGGCCGTCTGGATGGTCATGTGCAGGGAGCCGGTGATGCGCGCGCCCTCGAGCGGCTGAGCAGCGGCATATTCCTCGCGGATCGCCATCAGGCCGGGCATTTCCGTCTCGGCGATGGCGATTTCCTTGCGGCCCCAGTCGGCCAGCTTCAGATCGGCGATCTGGAAATCGGTGAAGTTCTTCGGTTGCAGTACGGCGTTCATAAGGTTCCTCCAACGAATGATGAACGAGGAGCGCCGTTGTCAGTCGAGCCCCACGTGCCGAGCCTGATACATCGAGGTACTGCAGCGCTCCTCGGCACGGTGGGCTGTAATCAATTCCGGTCGAAAGCGGGCCGATCCCTCGCCGCGCTTTCGACCGCGGGCGGTAAGGTCCCGCCCGCCTGCGTCAGGCGACCTTGGTTCGTGTGCCGGCCGCGGCCGCGAGCGCCTCGGCTTTGTCGGTCTTCTCCCAGCTGAACTCCGGCTCCTCGCGGCCGAAGTGCCCGTAGGCGGCGGTCTTCTGATAGATCGGACGCACGAGATCGAGCATCTCACGGATCCCGTAGGGCGTCAGATCGAAGTGCGCGCGGACCAGCTCGGTCAGCCGCTCGCGCGACAGGCGGCTCGTGCCGAACGGCTCGACGGTGATCGAGGTCGGCTCGGCCACGCCGATGGCATAGGAAACCTGAATCTCGCAGCGCTCGGCCAGGCCGGCCGCCACGATGTTCTTGGCGACGTAACGCGCGGCATAAGCGGCCGAGCGGTCGACCTTGGAAGGATCCTTGCCGGAGAACGCGCCGCCGCCGTGACGGGCCATGCCGCCGTAGGTATCAACAATAATCTTGCGGCCGGTTACACCGCAGTCGCCGACCGGACCGCCGATGACGAAGCGGCCCGTCGGATTGACGTGATAACGGGTGTGTTTATCCAGCCAGCCCGCCGGCAGCACCGGCTTGATGATTTCCTCCATGACGGCCTCGCGCAGGGTTTCCTGCGAGACATCCGGGTGATGCTGGGTGGACAGCACGACCGCGTCCACGCCGACCGGCTTGTCGTCCACGTAGCGCAGCGTGACCTGGCTCTTCGCGTCGGGCCGCAGCCAGGGCAGCTTGCCGCTCTTGCGTACTTCCGCCTGCCGCTTGACGAGGCGGTGCGCGTAGGTGATCGCCGCCGGCATCAGGACGTCGGTCTCGTTGCTCGCGTAGCCGAACATCAGGCCCTGGTCGCCGGCGCCCTGCTTGCGTTCGTCCTCGCGGTCCACACCCTGGGCGATGTCCGGGGACTGCTTGCCGATGACATTGATGACTGCGCAGGTGGCGCCGTCGAAGCCCATCTCCGAGCTGTTGTAGCCGATGTTCAGGATCGTCTTGCGCACCAGCTCCTCGAGATCCACCCACGCCGTGGTCGTGACTTCGCCGGCGATCACGGCCATACCCGTCTTGACCAGCGTCTCGCAGGCCACGCGAGCCCGCTTGTCCTGCTTCAGCATGGCGTCGAGGACGGCGTCGGAAATCTGGTCCGCGACCTTGTCCGGATGGCCTTCGGAAACCGATTCGGAGGTAAAAAGATACTGCGTTGTCATGGCGTTCCCAGCGGTATGGAGGGCGGGGAGTATACCCCCGGAACTGCGCGATTTCAGGATCGGCAGCACACTCTGCTGGCGCCTGCGGTGGGCTTATTGGACAATGCGCGCCCCTTGCAGATCCATTCCGAAGGATGACCACGATGCCGACTCGTCGCGAGCTGGCCAATGCCCTCCGTGCTCTTTCCATGGACGCCGTGCAGCAGGCCAATTCGGGCCACCCCGGAGCACCCATGGGACTGGCCGACGTCGCCGAGGTCCTGTGGCGCGACTTCCTGAAGCACAACCCCGGCAATCCGCGCTGGTGGGATCGCGACCGCTTCGTCCTGTCCAACGGACATGCTTCGATGCTTTTGTATTCTTTACTCCATCTCTCGGGCTATCCGGTGAGCGTCGAAGAGCTGCGCCACTTCCGCCAGCTCGGTGCGCGCACCGCAGGCCATCCCGAGCACGATCTGGACATGGGGGTCGAGACGACCACCGGTCCGCTCGGCCAGGGGCTCGCGAACGCGGTGGGCATGGCGCTTGCGGAAAAACTGCTTGCGGCTCAGTACAACCGTCCGCAGCTCGAGGTCGTCAACCATTACACGTACGTGATCATGGGCGACGGCTGCCTGATGGAGGGCATTTCGCACGAGGCCTGCTCGCTCGCCGGCACGCTGAAGCTCGGCAAGCTGATAGGCCTATATGACGACAATGGCATTTCCATCGACGGCGAAGTGAAAGGCTGGTTCACGGACGACACGCCGCGGCGGTTCGAGGCTTATGGCTGGCACGTCGTTCCGAAAGTCGACGGGCAGGATGCCGAAGCCGTGCGACGGGCTCTGGAAGCCGCACGCGCCGTCACCGATCGCCCGTCGCTGATCTGCTGCCGTACGGTGATCGGCTGGGGCGCGCCGAACAAACAAGGGACGGAAGCCACGCACGGCGCGCCGCTCGGCGCCGACGAGGTGGCCGCGGCGCGCAGGACGCTCGGCTGGCCGTATCCGCCTTTCGAAGTGCCGCAGGAAATCCGCGCCGCCTGGGACGCGCGCGCGCAGGGCGAGGAGCGCGAGACGGCGTGGCGCAAGCTGTTTGCGAGCTACGAGGCGCGCTATCCGGAGCTGGCCGCGGAATTGCGGCGCCGTATGCAGGGGGAATTGCCGCCGGCCTTGCATGCACAGGTGCAAAAAGCCGTGGACACCGCGGTGCAGGCTGCGGCGAACGCGGCGACCCGCAAGTCCTCGGAAAGCGCGCTCAACATCCTGGGGCCCGGGCTGCCGGAGCTGCTCGGCGGCTCGGCCGATCTTACGGGCTCGAACAACACCTGGCGCAAGGATTCCCGCGCCATCACCGGGCAGGACGCGGCCGGCAACTACATCTTTTACGGCGTGCGCGAGTTCGGCATGTCGGCCGTGATGAACGGGCTGGCGTTGCACGGCGGGTTCATTCCTTACGGCGGCACGTTCCTGACGTTCTCCGACTACGCCCGAAACGCCGTCCGCATGGCGGCGCTGATGAAGCTCGGCGTCATCTTTGTTTATACGCACGACTCGATCGGGCTCGGTGAGGACGGACCGACCCACCAGTCGATCGAGCATCTGGCGAGCCTGCGGCTGATTCCCGGGATGTCGCTCTGGAGGCCATGCGATGCCGTCGAAGCCGCCGTCGCCTGGGGTGCGGCGCTCGAACGGCGCGACGGACCGACGTGCCTCGCGCTGTCGCGGCAGAACTTGCCGCACCAGGCGCGCCAGCCCGAGCAGATTGCCGCCATAAAGCGCGGCGGGTACGTTCTGATCGAGCCCGCCGGCGCAGCGCCGGAGTGCATCGTCATCGCCACCGGCTCGGAAGTGGGGTTGGCTGCCGAGGCCGTGGGCGCTCTCAATCGCCGCGGCCGGCGCGTTCGCCTGGTCTCCATGCCCTCGTGTGACATATTCGAGCGGCAGGATGGCGCCTATCGGGAGCAGGTGTTGCCCATCGCCGTCGAAAAACGCGTCGCGGTGGAGGCCGGAGTGACGGCATACTGGCGGCAGTTTGTCGGCCTGCGCGGCAAGGTGATCGGCATCGACACCTTCGGCGCCTCCGGCAAGGCGCCGGAGCTGTTCAAGCATTTCGGTTTCACCGCCGAGCGGGTGGCTGCGGCGGTGGAAGAACTGTTGTAAGAGGAACAAAGCAATGGCTATCGTCAAAATCGGCATCAACGGCTACGGACGCATCGGGCGCAACATCCTGCGCGCGCTGTACGAGTCCAAGCGCAACTCGCAGCTGCAGATCGTGGCGCTCAACGACCTGGGTGATGCCGAGACCAATGCGCACCTGACGCGCTTCGATACCGCGCACGGGAAATTTCCGGGCACGGTCGCAGTCGATGGGGATTCGATCGTCGTCAACGGCGACCGCATCCGCGTGCTGGCCGAGCGCGATCCGGCCAGGCTGCCGTGGGGCGAGCTGGGCGTGGACATCGTGCTCGAATGCACGGGCCTGTTCACCAGCAAGGCGAAGGCTTCGGCTCATCTGAAGGGCGGCGCCAGGAAAGTCGTGATCTCCGCCCCCGGCGAGAAGGACGTGGACGCGACGGTGGTGTACGGCGTCAATCACTCCGTCCTCAAGGCGGACCACACGGTCATCTCCAACGCCTCGTGCACCACCAACTGCCTCGCGCCGGTGGCCAAGGTGCTGCACGAGAAGCTCGGCATCGAAGCGGGCATCATGACCACGATCCACGCCTACACGAACGACCAGGTGCTCACCGATGTCTTCCACAAGGACTTGCGCCGCGCGCGTTCGGCCACGATGTCGCAGATCCCGACCAAGACGGGCGCCGCCGCGGCGGTGGGTCTGGTGCTGCCGGAGCTGAACGGCAAGCTCGACGGCTTCTCCGTGCGTGTGCCGACGATCAACGTCTCGCTGGTCGATCTCACCTTCACCGCCAGGCGCAAAACCTCGGTCGACGAAGTGAACAAGCTGATGAAAGAGGCGAGCGAGGGCGCGATGAAGAACATCATCGCGTACACCAAGGCGCCGCTGGTGTCGGTGGACTTCAATCACGATCCGCACTCGGCCACCTTCGATGCGACGCTGACCAAGGTCATCGAAGGCTCGCTGGTCAAGGTCTGCGCGTGGTACGACAACGAGTGGGGCTTCTCCAACCGCATGCTCGACACCACGCTCGCCTGGTCGCAGGCAAAATGAACGTCCTGCGCATGACCGACCTGGATCTGCAGGGCAAGCGTCTGCTGATCCGCGAGGACCTGAACGTCCCGATCCAGGACGGGGCGGTGAGCAGCGATGCGCGCATCCGCGCCGCCCTGCCGACCCTCGAGCTTGCGGTGAAGGCGCAGGCCCGCGTTCTGGTCATGTCGCACCTGGGTCGGCCCAAAGAAGGTGAATACGCCGAGGAGTTCTCCCTGGCGCCGGTGGCCACGCGGCTTTCGGAGCTGCTCGGGCGCAAGGTGCGGCTCGCGAAGAACTGGCTCGATGGCGTGGAATGCGCGCCAGGCGAGATCGTCCTGTGCGAGAACGTGCGCTTCAACAAAGGTGAGAAGAAAGACGACGAGGGCCTCTCCCGGCGGATGGCGGCGCTGTGCGACATCTACGTGATGGATGCTTTCGGGACCGCTCACCGGGCCGAAGCCAGCACGCACGGCGTCGCCCGCTTCGCGCCCACCGCGTGCGCCGGACCATTGCTGGTCAATGAGCTGTTGGCGCTGGAGACGGCGCTGGAGAAGCCCGCGCCTCCGACCATCGCGATCGTGGCGGGCTCCAAGGTTTCCACGAAGCTCACGGTGCTCGAGGCGCTGCTGGCCAAAGTCGACCAGCTCATCGTCGGTGGCGGCATTGCCAACACCTTCCTCGCGGCCGCCGGCCGGCCGGTCGGCAAGTCGCTGTATGAGGCGGACAAGCTGGATGTCGCCCGGCGCCTCGTGGACGAGGCCAAACGCCGCGACACCTCGATCCCGCTACCCACGGACGTCGTGGTGGCGAAGGAGCTTTCGCCCACGGCGGAAGCGGACGTCAAACCGGTCGAGGACGTGCGGTCGGACGAGATGATCCTCGACATCGGCCCCGACACCGCCGAGCGCTTCGCGCAGGCCATCGAGAACGCCGGCACGGTGATCTGGAATGGCCCGGTGGGTGTGTTCGAGCACGACCAGTTCGGCGAGGGCACGCGCGCGATCGCCAGCGCCATCGCCCGCAGCAAGGCGTTCTCCCTCGCCGGCGGCGGTGACACGCTCGCCGCCATCGAGAAGTACGGCGTCGAGGACGGCATTTCCTATATTTCCACCGGCGGCGGCGCCTTCCTCGAGTTCGTCGAGGGCAAGACCCTGCCCGCGGTGGCGGTGCTGGAAGAACGGGCCCGCAACTCCTGAAATATTTGCGGAGTATCCGCAGTCCATAACAAGTTCCCACCGACCATGCTCCGACGCACCAAAATCGTCACCACTCTGGGTCCCGCCACTGACGACATCAACGTGCTCACGGCGATGATCCGCGCCGGTGCCGACGTGGTGCGGGTGAACTTCTCCCACGGCCGCGCCGAGGATCATGCCCGCCGGGTCGACATGGTGCGCCAGGCAGCCGCCAGCGTCGGCCACTTCGTCGGCGTACTGGGCGATCTGAGCGGCCCGAAGATCCGCATCGAGTGCTTTGCCGAAGGACCCATCCTGCTCAAGGAGGATGCTCCGTTCACGCTCGACGTATCGCTCGATCCCAAGGCCGGAACCGCCAAGTCCGTCGGCGTCGCGTACAAGGAGCTGCCCAAAGACACGCACGCGGGCGATGTGCTGCTGCTGAACGACGGACAGATCGCGCTCGAGGTCGAGAGCGTCGACGGCCCGAAGATCCATACGAGGGTGCGCATCGGCGGGGAGCTTTCCGACAAAAAAGGCATCAATCGGCAGGGCGGCGGGCTATCCGCGGGCGCCCTGACGCCGAAGGATCGCGATGACATCCGCACCGCCGCGCAGATCGGCGTCGACTACCTGGCTGTCTCCTTCGCGCGCGACGCAGCCGACATGAGCGAAGCGCGGCAGCTGCTGCGCGCGGCCGGCGGCGACGGCAGGCTGGTGGCGAAGATCGAGCGGGCGGAGGCGCTGCACAATCTGCCGGATATCATCGAAGCGAGCGACGTCATCATGGTTGCGCGCGGCGACCTGGGCGTGGAGATGGGCTATGCCGAGCTTACGGGGCTGCAGAAAACCATCATCCACGAGAGCCGCAGCAAAAATCGCGTGGTGATCACCGCCACGCAGATGATGGAGTCCATGATCCACAGCCCCGTCCCCACGCGCGCGGAAGTGTCCGACGTGGCCAACGCGGTGATGGACGGCACCGACGCGGTCATGCTCTCGGCCGAGACGGCGGCCGGCAAGTATCCGGTCAAGGCCGTGGAGGCCATGGGGCAGATCATCGAAGGGGCGGAAAAATACGAGATCTCCCACAGCCGCGTGCGGCACCGCGTCGAGGGAAATTTCACCCACACGGAAGAGGCGATCGCCATGGCCGTGATGTACACGGCCAATCATCTGAAGGTGCGGGCCATCGTCGCATTGACGGAGTCGGGGGCGACGCCGCTGTGGATGTCACGCATGCGGTCGGACATTCCGATCTATGCGTTCACGCGCCACGAGGCGACGCGCCGGCGCGTGACGCTGTATCGCGGCGTCTTTCCGATTCCTTTCGACATTCCCGACAACGACCGCGAGACGCTCTACCGCTCGATCTTTCATCTGCTGCTGGAATTGAAGCTGGTCGATATCGGCGACCGGGTCATCCTGACCAAGGGCGAGCTGTCCGGCGTCACGGGCGGCACGAATTCGCTCCAGATCCTCAAGGTGACCACCGCTTGAGACGCTATTAAAGCGAGGGATCGGACTCCTGTCCGACGACGTCCAGGGATGGACGGAATGCCGCGGGAAGCAGGATGTTGGAGCGGCCCTCGCAAGAGGCGAGCAAAAAGCGTGGTTATGTCCAGGATGGACGGTATGTCGCGGCAGGCATGGATGCCGAGAGCGACTTTTGCTCGCCTGCGCCACCTTCGGCGGCGGGGCACATCCCTGTGCCCCCGATGTACCGGTAGACTGGGGACTGTTGGCATGAGCGTACCCACAAAGACAACCGGGCTCATCTTGACGGGCGGTGGAGCGCGCGCCGCCTACCAGGTGGGTGCGCTCAAGGCCCTCGCCGAGCTGCTTCCTCCCGGAAGTCCGCTGCCATTCCCCATCGTCACGGGCACTTCCGCAGGCGCGGTCGCCGCGGCGGTGCTGGCCAGCCGCGCCGGGAATTTCCGCGCCGCGGTCGAAGGCCTCGAGCAGGTCTGGGCGAACTTCCACGTCTCGCAGGTGTTTCGCGCCGACACCATGAGCATGCTGCGCTCGGGATTGCATTGGCTGCTGGCCGCGGTCTCCGGCGGGCTGCTGCTCCCGCCGCCGAAATCCCTGTTCGACAACACGCCGCTGCGCGAGCTGATCGACCGCAGCGTGTCCTTTCGCGGCATCCGCCGCTCGGTCGCCAAGGGCCGCATCAAGGCGATAGGCATCACCGCCACCGGATTCACCAGCGGCCGGTGCACGACGTTCTTCGCCGCGGTGCCGGAGATCCATGAGTGGACGCGCATCACGCGCGGCGGTGCGCGCACGCGGATCACGCTCGATCACGTCATGGCCAGCCTGTCGATCCCGTTCCTCTTTCCGGCGGTGAAGATCGACGAGGAGTACTGGGGCGATGGCTCGATGCGGCAGGCGACGCCCTTGTCCTCGGCGATCCACCTGGGGGCGGACCGTATCCTGGTGATCGGCGTGCGCGAGCAGGGCTTTCGCGCACCCTTCAGCAGCATGCTGGCGGCGCGCAGCCCGACCAGCGGCCAGATCTTCGGCTACATGCTCGACACTTTGTTCATGGATCAGATCTACTCCGATCTCGAGCGCCTGCAGCGCTTCAACCAGTTCGTCAAGACCGCGCCCGCCACGTTCTCGAGCCTGCGTCCCGTGGAGCCGCTCGTCCTCGCGCCGACCCGCGAGCTGCGCGAGATCGCCGCGCCGCACATGCGCGAGCTGCCGCGCGGCCTGCGGATGTTCCTGCGCATGCTCGGCGCGCAGAACCCCGGGGTCAGCTCGCTGGCGAGTTATCTGATGTTCGAACAAAGCTACACGCGCGAGCTGATCGCACTGGGCCATGCGGATGCGATGGCGCGCAGCGAAGAGCTGCTGGAGTTCATCGGCGGGCGGCCGGTGGCGGAGCGCGTGGAGTCGGCGTGAGCCGATGCAGGCCGGGATTCAGTTGACAGCCGCGCTCTTCAGGCGCACCGCGCCATCGGCTTCCCGAATCACCTGCACCGGAAACGTCGCCTGCAGACTCGCAAGCCACCCGTCGATGTTCTGCTCGAACACGATGCCCGTGACCCGGAGCCTCGCGACCCTGGCGTCGGCGATGCGAATATCCCGGGTGGAGTAGCGGGCCAGGTCCGCCACGACGGTTTCGAGCGGTTCATCGAGGTACTGCAGCCGGCCCTGCCGCCAGCCGGCAACGGCCGCGGTATCGACCGGCGCGACCTGAGCCACCTCGTTTGTCGCTGCGACTCTCAACTGCTGGCCGGCCTCGAGGTGCGCCGGCGCCACGCCGAGTGTGCCGGAGGCGTTGGATCGTTGCGTGGCGACGCGCACGGCGCCTTCGGACACCGCGACGACCACCCGCCCGCCCGCCCTGCGCACATTGAAAGCCGTACCGATCGCGGTTATCGCGGCGTTTCCGGCCCGAACGGTGAAAGGACGTGCAGCCTCTTTTGCCACGTGAAAGAACGCCTCGCCGCGCTCGAGAGTCACCTCACGTGCGGTGCTCGCAAACGTTGCCGTGAGCGCGGTGTTGCCACCGACGGCGACGGTGGAGCCGTCCGGCAATGGCAGAGTCCGCGTCTCGCCGACGGTGGTCTTGACGGCGACCTCGGCCTCTCCCGCGAGGGCGGCGCGCCATCGAGGCCATTGCATGAACGCCGTCAAGGCCAGCGCGATCACCGCCACGGCGACACCGGCGGCCAGGGCCCGGCGCAAGCCGGCCGTATGCACGAGCCGTCGGCGATGTGAGGACCTGCGCCATTCAGAGATGCCGTCGTTGCCGTCATAAGTGTCCGCGGCGACTTCGGCATCCGTCGGCCAATGCATCGTGACGGCCTGGCTGCCCATGCGCCAGAACGACTCCACGCGCTCGAACGCCTGCCGGTTGCCGGCGTCCGCTGCGAGCCATCGCTGCCACTCACCGATGCGTTCCACCGAGATCTCATTGGAGCGCAGCTCGAAGAACCACTCCGTCGCCGTGCGCAGCAGCGCATCCTGCTCCAGACGGGCCTGCAAAGCTCTATCCATCGGACGGCTCCTGTGCCGCGGCGGCGTCGAGTCCGGCGCGACAGTACAACACCGCCCGCACCACATAGTTGCGCACCATGCGTTCCTTCAGGCCCATTTGCTTGGCGATTTCCGCGAATTCCAGCCCGTAGACTTTGTGCAGCAGGAAGGCGCGGCGACACTTGGGCGGCAGCTCATCGATCAGGCTCTGCGCCAGCGACAGCTCCTGTGCATCCGCCGCGGCGTGCTCGGCCGAGGGCGCCGCGCCGAACTGCTCCCAGAATTTTCCGGCCTTCGCCATGCGCTGCACGGTGCGCTCGTGGCGGATGCGGTCCACGGCGATGTTGGCCGCGGTCTTGAACAGGAACGCGCGCAGGAAACTCACCGCGCCGGGCTGCTCGAGATTCAGCACGCGCACATAGGCTTCCTGCGCAACCTCGCGCGCCTCCTGCTGCGAGCGCAAGCGCAGGGCGAGGAAGCGGATCAGCGCCTCGTTGTGCTCCCGGAACAAACGCGTGATCAACGCCGCCCGTTCCTGCGGGGCGGCGGCGGTGTTCGAGTCGGTGGCTTTCAGCTCGCTCATGCGGATGACGGGTAGCCTACGCCGCGGGTTTGCCGCGAGTACAGGCTTCTAGACGGATGAGGCCGGCTTTTTTGCAACGCCGGCGCGCAAATGCAAAAACCGTCGGGTCGTCCGTCTAGAGGGCCGAAGTCGCGGAACGGGACGCGACCACTGGCCGACAGAGCCGCGCACGGCACCATGCTTTCCGCGGCATACCGTCCATCCTGGACATAGCTGCTGGGGAGAGCATTATGCTGTTGATCGATGTTTGGTCGCGGGGCAGGGTGATGGCGCGTCGACCGATGACGGCGCTGTTCTCGATCGTGCTGGCCTGCGCGGGCGCTGCGGCGCACGCGGACTCCGCGCGCCGTGTGCAGTTCAACATTGCGGCGCAGGCGCTGTCGTCGGCGCTGGCGCAGTTCTCCAGTCAGGCGGGTCTGCAGTTCACCGCGCCTGGGGCTGCGTTGAGCAATGTCAAATCGACCGGCGTGCGCGGCGAATATTCGACCGACGCCGCGCTGGACCTATTGCTGAAGGGCACGGGCTTCACGTACCGGTTCGTGGATGAGGGGACGGTTGCGATCAGTGAAGTAGGAGGGCAGCAGAGCGCAGCCGCGGGATTGAATGCGGAGATGCGGCTGGCGCAGTCGGGTGCGGACCAGGGGCAACCGCGCTCGTCGTCCGCGGCGGAAGGGGACGCCTCGAAATCCGGAAAGCTCGATGAAATCATCGTCACCGCGCAGAAGCGCTCCGAGCGCTTGCAGGACGTGCCCATACCCGTGACGGCGATCAGCGCGGAGACGCTCACCAGCCGCAACCAACTGCGGTTGCAGGATTACTACGCCAGCATACCGGGCCTTAATCTCGCTCCGGGTCCTTACGGCGAGCCGTTCATCTCGATCCGCGGCATCACGACACAACTCAACTCCAATCCCACGGTGGGTGTTGCGGTGGATGAGGTGCCGTTTGGGGCGACGACCGCCCTGGGCGGCGGCAGCTCGGTACCCGATCTCGATCCGAGCGATCTGGCGCGCGTCGAGGTGTTGCGCGGCCCGCAAGGCACTCTCTATGGCGCCAACAGTATCGGTGGCCTCATCAAGTTCGTCACCGTGGATCCTTCGAGCGATGCGCTGAGCGGGCGCGTGCAGGCGGTCGGCAGCAGCGTCCGTCACGGCGACGAAGTGGGGTACAGCGTTCGCGGCGCCGTCAATGTCCCAATGGGCGACGAATTCGCCGTTCGCGTCAGCGGGTTTACGCGACGCGATCCGGGATACATCGACAACGTGAAGACCGGCAAGCGTGGCGTCAACGGCGCCGAAGGGCATGGCGGATTGTTTTCCGCGCTATGGCGACCGTCAGCGGATTTTTCCTTGAAGCTGAGCGCGCTCCTCCAGGACATCGACGCGCAAGGATTGTCCGCGTCCGGCATTGGATTGGGACTCGGAGAGTTTCAGCAGAGCGTTCTCGCCGGCGCTGGCGGATTCACCAGGAGGTCGGAGGCCTATACCGCCAATCTTGCCGCCCGCCTGGGGAACGTCGATCTGGTATCCCTGAGCGGATACAGTCATAGCAACTGGAGCAGCGTATATGACTACGAGCCGATCCTGAACGCGCCGGTTTCGCTCTTCAACGACTACACGGCGAACAAGTTCACGCAGGAAATCCGCCTCTCGGCCCGGATTGGTTCCAGCGTCGAGTGGCTGCTCGGCGGCTTCTATACTCACGAAGACTCCCCCGCCACGCAGCAGCTGCGCAGCATAGATCCCGCAACCGGAGACGCCGGCGCCTCTCTGCTCTTCGTCGATGGACCGCCGACCTACAATGAATATGCCGCGTTCGCCAATTTGACCTTCCATGTGACGGAGCGATTCGATTTGCAGGTGGGGGGACGCCACAGCAAGATCTGGCAGGCGCTGCGCGTGACCATCAATGGCGTGGCTCAGCCGATAACGCGAGGCAGGGACACCGCCTTCACGTATCTGGTGACACCGCAATTCAAGATATCGCCGGACTTCATGGTGTATGCGAGGTTGGCGTCGGGCTATCGGCCCGGCGGCCCCAATTTCCCCAACCCGGTCGCCGCCAACCCGCAGGAATTCACCGCCGATACGACGCGCAATTATGAGATCGGCGCGAAGGGCAGCTTCCTCGATCGCAGGCTCACCCTCGATGCCTCGCTGTACTTCATCGACTGGCAGGACATTCAGCTCGGCGTGTTCCGCAACGGTTACGGGTTCTATATCAATGGGGAGACCGCGAGGAGCCGCGGGTTGGAGCTGTCGGTCGAAGCGCGGCCGCTGGCCGGTCTCGCCATCAGCGGCTGGGTGGCCTGGAGTGATGCGACATTGACTCAGGATTTTCCGCCCGGCAGCTTCATCCCCGGCAAGGATGGCGACCGGTTGCCTTTCAGCCCCCGTTTCTCCGGTTACCTGTCGGTGGAGCAGGATTTCCCGCTCACGGACACCTGGACTGGATTCCTCGGCGGTTCACTGAGCTACGTCGGCGAACGCTCGCCCGGAATCGGGGCCGATCCGGCCGTGCAGGTGGATTTCCCCGCCTATGAGCAGATCGATCTGCGCGCCGGTGTGAAGCATGACGCGTGGACGGCGAGCCTGTTCCTCAACAACGTTGCCGACAAACGCGGCGTTCTTGCCGCGGGTCCGGCCATTGGCACCAGCGTCTTCTACATCCAGCCGCGTACGGTCGGGCTCGCCGTGACACGGAACTTCTAGCTGATGCAGGGATGCTGCAGGATCGGTCCAAGCTTGGGGCCCGTAGCGCCGCAGGCTTCAGCGCGACACTGTCGATCGGGCGATAAGCCGCGCGATCAAAGGAGCGTTCTGCTCAAGACCATTGGAGTCGTGTCGTCGACGGTGCTGATGGAGCTGTGTAGCGGCGGTCCGGCGCACGCCGCGCCGGAGTTGGCAGTCCGCATGGTTTCCAGCCGTCCCGATGCGGTCAGCGGCGAGGAGGCGCTGGTGCAAATCGTCGCACCGCGCAACTCGCGCTGGAGCGCGCAACTCGATGGCCGCGACGTCACCGCGTCGTTTCGCGCCGCCGGAAGCTCGGGGAATCGCCTCGCACTTCTGACCGGATTGACGCCCGGCAGGCACACACTGCGGGTTCAAGTCGACGGCGCGACCCGGGCGCAGCTGGAACTGATCGATCACCCGCTCGCCGGCCCGATCTTCTCCGGACCCCGGCAGCGTCCCTTCGTTTGTCAGACTGCCGTCAACGGCCTGGGGCCGGCGTTGGCGGCGGACTGCAGCGCGAAAACGGTCGTCCAGTACTACTACAAGTCCATGCGGCCCGTATCCGGGGACTCGATCGGCAGCATGATCAAATCGCTGCGGCTGATGAAGGGCGAAAGTGCGCCCGCTCTGCCGGCGGGATTCGCAGCCTACGATGGCAAGCGCCTCCCAGCGGATGTGGCACGGACGGTGACCGCGGATGGACAGACCGTGCCGTACGTCATCCGGCGCGAGATCGGCGTCATCAACCGAGCCGTCTATGACATCCGCTTTCTGCACCAGCCTGGGCAGCCGTTACCGACGCCCTGGTCCCATCGCGGTACGAACTGGAACGGGCGCCTGGTGTACGACTTCGGCGGCGGATGCAACGCCGGGTACCGCCAGGGGGTGTTGCGCGCTTCGGCGAGTCACGAAGCGCTGCTCGCGCAAGGCTATGCGGTTGCGGCTGCCACGCTCAATATTTTCGGGAACACCTGCAATCACGTCGTTTCCGCGGAGACGCTGTCGATGGTGAAGGAACACTTCATCGAGAGCTACGGGCAGCCGGTGCACACCATCGGCTGGGGAGACTCCGGCGGCGCCGTGCAGCTGCACCTGATCGTCCAGAACTATCCCGGACTGCTGGACGGAATCATTCCCTATATCTCGTTTCCGGACATGCTGACGTATGTACAGGCGACCGGCGATTGCGCGGTGCTGTCGCACGCCCTGAGCGCGACGCGGCAGGTCTGGACGGACGCGCAGAAAACGGCCGTGGCGGGGTTTGCGGGCTGGGGCGTTTGTGCGGGGATCGCGGGTTTCGCGCTCGATCCGAAGCGCTGCCCTGCGGCGATCGCGCCATCGCAGGTCTACGATGCGGTAAGACGTCCCAAAGGTATCCGCTGCGACCTGTTCAGCAACGGGATCAACGTTTTCGGCCGCGATCCGCGCACCGGCCGTGCGGCGCGGCCCTATGACAATGTCGGTGTTCAATACGGCTTGCTCGCGTTCAACGCGGGCAAGATCGATGCGGAACAGTTCGTGGACTTGAACGAGCGCATCGGCGGTCTCGATGGCGATGGCAGCGTCATGGCCGGCCGTGCGCGGGCGGATGCCGAGATCGTCGAGCGTGTCTATCGACGGGGTCTGATCCTTACCGGCGGCGGCGGGTTGCCCGACACGCCGATCATCGACTGGCGCTGGTACGCGGACGATCTGCTCGACAATCACGACAGCTTCCGGTCCTTCCTCACCCGCGCGCGCCTGGTTGCGGCCAACGGCACCGCGCTGAACCAGGTGATCCTCATCGATCCGCGCGCCGCTACGCTCGAAATGTCGTTGGCGCGAGACGGGAACCCGAATCCGGAAGCTTCACTCATCGCCCGCAAGGAGCGCGAGCTCGTCGGGCTCATGGATCGCTGGCTCGGCGCGGTCGCGGCGGATACCGAGGCCGGTACGCGCGCGCAAAAGGTCGTGCGCAACAAACCAGCGGATCTCGTGGACACCTGCCGGACTACGGATGGCGAGCGCATTACGGGGAACGATGCGTTCGGTGTCGCAGGCCGCTGTGGGCAGATCTATCCGCAACACGCCGATCCGCGCATCGCCGCGGGAGGTCCCGTGACCGACGACGTTCTGAAATGCGAGCTCAAGCCGGTTTCGCCCGCCGACTATGCGCACCCGCTGACGGCTGCCCAGCTCGGGCGGTTGCGTGCTGCATTCCCGTCCGGCGTTTGCGACTACAGCAGGCGCGGCGTGGGTCAGCAGGTGACCCAGGCGACCTGGCAGTCATTTTGAGATGACGGCGGCGCATTGCCCCGGGAGACTGGCAAGTTCGCCACGAGTCCGCTAAAAGCCTCGGCAGCCAATGGCCGACTGGACCGTCTACATCCTGCGCTGCGCCGACGGCACGCTCTACACCGGGATCGCGCTGGATCCGCAGCGGCGCGTCGATGAGCACAATTCGGGCGATCGCCTCGCGGCCCGTTACACCCGCGCGCGCTTGCCCGTGTCGCTGGTCTATCGGGAAGCGGCCCCGACGCGCGCAGTCGCCCTCCGCCGCGAATATCAGATCAAACAGATGAGCCGCGGCGAAAAAGAGGCGTTGGTTCTGGCGGCCGCGCTACATCAGGAACAGCGTTCCGAGCCCCAGTAGCGTCGCGAAGCCGATGACGTCGGTGAACGTGGTCAGCACCACGCCACTGGCCAGGGCCGGGTCGACATGCAGACGCTTGAGCGTCAGGGGAATCAACACGCCGACCGTGGCCGCGGCCAGCAGATTGATCATCAGCGCGCCGAAGATGATGAGCGCCAGCGTCCGGGTGTGCAGCACCAGCGCAGTGCCGATCGCTACGAGCGAGGCGATCGCCACGCCGTTGAGCGCACCCACGCCCAATTCCTTCAACAGCAGCCAGCGTGCGTTTGACCGCTGTACCTGCCCCAGTGCCAGACCGCGGATCATGAGCGTCGCAGTTTGGGTGCCGGCGGTGCCGCCCATGCTCGCCACGATGGGCATCAGCGCCGCCAGCGTGACTACTTTCTCGATCGTGGCCTGGAACAAGCCAACGACGTAGGCCGCGGTCATGGCGGTGAACAGATTGACCGCCAGCCATACGGCGCGCCGGCGCGCGCTGCGCGTGATGTCGGAAAAGAGATTCTCCGCCTCGCCCAGGCCTGCCATGCTCAATACCGAGTGATCGGCTTCCTCGCGGATGACGTCCACCACATCGTCGACCGTGATCCGGCCGAGAAGCTTGCCCTCCGGGCTCACCACCGCCGCCGACACCAGGTCGCGGTCCTGGAACAGCTTGGCCACGTCGTGCTCGTTCATGGTCGGCTCGATGCTCGGCACGTCGCGTTCGGCAACCGCGGCGACCGTCAGCTCGGGATCGGCGGTAAGCAGGCGCGTGAGCGAAAGCGTTCCCAGATATTTGTCGTACCGGTCGACGACGAACAGGCTGTCGGTCTTGTCCGGCAGCTCGCCCCGCATCCGCAGGTAGCGCTGCACGACTTCCAGCGACACGTCGGGACGCACGCTGACCGTGTCGGTGTTCATCAGGCCGCCGGCGCTGTCGTCGGGGAAGCTGCGCACCAGGTTCAGCCGTTCGCGGTCCTGGTGGTCCATCGCGCGCAGCGCCCGCAGGGTCACCGCCTCCGGCAGGTCCGCCAGGAGGTCCGCGAGATCGTCCACTTCGAGGTTTTCCGTGGCCGCGAGCAGTTCCTCGGCCTCCATGCCCTCGATGAGGGACGTGCGCACTTCTTCGTTGAGTTCGACCAGCACGTCGCCCTCGAGATCGCGGTCGATGAGGTCCCAGACCAGCTGTCGTTTGGCGGAAGGGAGCGATTCGAGCAGATCGGCGATCTCCGCGGGATGCAGCGCGTTGACCAGACGCTGCACGGCGCGCACCGTACCCTGGTCGAGCGCGGAGCGCAGCGCGGCGACGCGGGCCTCTCGTTCGGACGGTGGCGCGGCGGGTGAAGTCATGGCGCGCGAGTCTACACGGCTCATGAAGTAATGACGGCGGAAATGTGCGGGATAAGAATCTGCTAATTCGCGCATGAGGAGCGGCTTGAGTCTTAGGGAGAGGGTTCCAGGATCGTCAAAAAACATGGACGTTTTTGTCGAAGCCTACAGGGGTGCGACGTATACGTCGCACGGGTGTCCATGGACGGACACCCTGGGCTTCAGCGGAGCAGGGACTGCGCAGCTGAATGTATTCACGGCGGTCCTGGAACCCTCTCCCTAAGACTCAAGCCGCGCGAGTCCTGTGGAAAAATTCGCCGTTCGATGCAGGCGGTTCGTTGAGGTTTATTGATTCAACGATGGACCATCGGGCGCTGAACCAAACGCTCGTCGCTGGGGTGCTCGCGTATCTATGGCAACGCGTTGTGCCGTGCCATCACGTGCGGATAGCGCGCCGCGAACGTTTGGGCCAGGCGTTCCACCAGATAGACCGAGCGGTGCTGGCCGCCCGTGCAGCCGATCGCGACCGTGAGGTAGCCGCGGTTGTTGCGTCGATAATCCGGGATGCGCGCTTCGAGGAACTGGGTGATGTCGCTCAGGAGCTTTTCCACCGCCGCGTGCGACTGGAGGAAGCGCACCACTTCTTCGTCGCGTCCGGTCAGAGCACGCAGCGCCGGCTCCCAATACGGATTGGGGAGCGTGCGCGCGTCGAATACGAAATCCGCATCGCCGGGCAACCCATGCTTGTAGCCGAAGGATTCGAACATGATCGACAGCCGCCCCTCGCTGCGCGCCTCGATGCGGTTGCGGATGAGCTCGCGCAGCTCGTGGATGCTCATGCGCGTGGTGTCGATCACGAGGTCGGCCGCGTCGGTGACCGGTTCCAGGAGCCGGCGCTCGGCGGCGATGGCCTCGCGCAGGCTCACGTCGTCGCGCGACAGCGGATGTTTGCGGCGCGTCTCGCCGTAACGGTTGAGGATCACGTCCTCATCGGCGTGCAGGAAGAGTATTTCGCAGGCGATGCCGCTGCGGCGCAGCTCCTCGGTGAGCGCCGGAACGCTGGCGATCTCGGACGGGCGGTTGCGGGCGTCGAGCCCCACCGCGGTCCGGGCGTAGGCAGGCTCGGGGCTGCGCACGGTGTGGGCGATGAACGGCTTGAGCAACGCGGCGGGAATGTTGTCGATGCAATAAAAATCCAGGTCCTCGAGCATGTGCAGGGCCACGCTTTTGCCGGAACCGGACAGGCCACTGACGATGATGAGCCGCATGGCCCGATATTATGCGCGAACCCTGTTAAGGACAGAGGGTTTGGGACGTACGGCTTTGGCTGCTAACTCCCCGCCGTTAATAGGACCAACCCGGGGCACAAGGATGTGCCCCCGCCGCCGAAGGTGGCGAAGGCGGGCAAAAGTCGCTCTCGGCATCCATGCCTGCCGCGACATACCGTCCATCCTGGACATAACCACGCTTTTTGCCCGCCTCTTGCGAGGGCCGCTCCAGCATCCTGCTTCGGCAACTGCTCCAGGCGTTGCTCTCGGCTTTGGCTTCCTGCGTCGCCCTACCTCGTCCATCCCTGGATTCGTACCTCCTACATCCTTGTAGTCGTCCCGCGGCATTCCGTCCGTCCCTGGACGTCGTCGGACAGGAGTCCGATCCCTCGCTTAGATAAGGTTCATATCGAGGCGTGTGCCTGGTGTTTGCGCCGCTCGGCGGCGTGGTGGTCGGTGCGTTTTTCTTTGTGCTTGCGCACCAGGCGATCGAGCTTGTCGGTCATCGAGTCGATGGCTGCATACATGTTCCCGTCGGCCGCATCCGCATAAATCCGGCCCCCGCTCACCATCAGGGTGGTCTCGGCCTTGTGCCGCAGTTTCTCGACCGTGAGGATGCAATGGACGTCGATCATGTGGTGATCGAAGTGGCGTCCGATGCGGTCCAATTTCTTTTGCACATAGCCGCGCAGCGCGGGGGTGATTTCGACGTGGTGGCCGGTGAGATCGAGTTGCATGTGCTTGCCTCCAGAGAAACGTGTCGGATATATCCAGGGACGGACGGTATGCCGCGAAAGGCACGCATGCCGGCGCGGCAATGTCCTCATGAATGGACTGCATGGCCGCGGAAGACAGGATGCCGGAGCGATCCTCGATCCTGCGCCTCGAGGGCGGTCGTTACAGTCCCGGGTTCATCTCAGTGGTCGAGTCCTCCTTCACCTGACGGGCAGGCGTTTACGTTCGTTTGACGGCGCGATGCTCATGGCTTCGCGGTATTTGGCGATCGTGCGGCGCGCGACCGGGATGCCTTCCTGCGAGAGCAGCTCCGCGATGCGCCCGTCGCTCAAGGGGCTGGCGGGGTCTTCCTGCGCGATCAGCTTGCGCAGCTTCGCGCGGATGGCCGTCGAAGATGTGCCGGTCGAGCCGTTTTCGCCGGCCACCTGGCTGGAGAAGAAGAAGCGAAACTCCAGCACGCCGCGCGGGGTGTGCATGTACTTGGCCGTCGTGACGCGCGAGATCGTCGATTCGTGCATCCCGACCTCGTCCGCCACATCGCGCAGGATCATCGGCTGCATCGCCTCTTCGCCGTGCTCGAAGAAAGCCGTCTGGCGCTGCACGATGCAGCGCGCGACCTTGAGCAGCGTCTCGTTGCGGATTTCGAGACTGCGCAGCAGCCAGCGCGCCTCCTGCAGCTGCGCGCGCAGATTCGCGTGTCCACCCGAGCGGCCCAGCGCCCCCGCGTAGTGCTGATTGACGCGGATGCGCGGCAGCGTGGCCGGATTGACCTCCACGGTCCAGCCGGTTTCGGAGCGGCGCACGAATACGTCGGGAACGACGTATTCCGCCGTGCCGGAGTGGATCGAGGAGCCCGGCCGAGGCTGGCAGGAGCGCAGCAGGGCCAGCGCGTGCTCCAGATCCTCGTCCTGTACTTTCATCTGCCGCTTGAGCAGCCCGAATTGCTGGGCGGCAACCTGATCGAGGTGATGCGCCGCCAAGGCGAGCGCCAGCTGCAGGCCCGGAGTATCGGGTTCCAGCGGCCGCAGCTGCAGCGCAATGCATTCACCGACGTTGCGCGCGCCGATGCCGAGCGGATCGAGCTTCTGCACCTGATCGAGGAGCACCCGCTCGATCTCCTGCGTCGAGCACTCCACCTCCGGCAGCAGGCTCCGGCGGATCTCTTCGAGGTCGTCGGTGAGATAGCCGTCGTCGTTGATCGCATCGACGATCGCCTGGCCGATGGCGACGTCGCGCGGCTCGAGCCGCGCCAGCTCGAGCTGCCAGGCGAGATGCTCCTGGAGCGTGCGGCCGCGCTGGTCGGAAAACTCCTGCGCGCGATCCGGATCGCCGCTCCACTGGCCGCTGTACGGCGTCTCGGACGGGCCGGTGGCCTGCTCGGCCCACGCATCGTCGGCGATCTCCACCTGCGGCTCGCGTTCGGTCGTTCGTTCTTCCGGCGCCGCCTGCACGGGCGGCGCGAGGTTGGTCGCGGTGGCCGTGGGCTCGAACACGCTCGTTTGTTCGCCGAGTTCATCGAGCGACTCGAGCATGATGTTGTTCTCGAGCGCTTCGCGGATGTGGGCCTGGAGGTCGAGTGCCGGCAGCTGGAGCAGGCGGATCGCCTGCTGGAGCTGGGGAGTCATCGTCAGCTGCTGGCCGAGCTTGAGCTGCAGCGCTTGTTTGAGCATCGATCGCAAGTCCTTATGGCGGCGGTAGCGGCCAGCGGCTCGAAGCATCCGCAGTGCGCCACGGCGCTCTGTGGATAACTCCAGACCCACCGGCCAGAGTCAGGACAGCTACAACTTGAAGTCCTGGCCCAAGTACACCTCACGGACCTGCGGGTTGGCAAGCACCTGTTCAGCGCTGCCCGAGGCAATTACTACACCTTGGTTAACAATATATGCGCGCCCGCAAATTCCCAGTGTTTCCCGCACGTTATGGTCGGTGATGAGCACCCCGATGCCGCGGGCGCTCAAGTGCTGGATGATGCGCTGGATGTCGATGACCGAGAGGGGATCGACGCCCGCGAAAGGCTCGTCGAGCAGGATGAAGCGCGGCTCCACCGCCAGGGCGCGCGCGATCTCCACGCGGCGCCGCTCCCCGCCCGACAGGCTGATCCCTTTGGTGGCGCGGACATGGCCGATGTGTAATTCCTCCAACAATGATTCCAGAGCCGTTGTCCGCGCCGCCGCATCGAGATCGTTGCGCGTTTCCAGGATGGCCATGATGTTGTCGGCGACGGAGAGCTTGCGGAAGACCGAAGCCTCCTGCGGCAGGTAGCCCAGGCCGAGCTGCGCGCGGCGGTGCATCGGCAGGCGCGTCACCTCGGTGTCGTCGATGAAGATGCGTCCGCGCGCGCAGGGAATGAGTCCGACGATCATGTAGAACGCGGTCGTCTTGCCGGCGCCGTTGGGCCCGAGCAGACCGACCACTTCGCCGCTGTTCACTTCCAGCGACAGCTGACGCAGCACCTCGCGCGACTTGTAACTCTTGGCGAGCTCCTGAACGCGCAGCGTGCTCATTGCGACGGGGGTTTCTGCACGGTCTTGGGGTTGATCGTGATGCGCACGCGCTCTTCGTTCTGCTCGGTGGGATTGGCGATGACCTTCTCCTCGGCGATGCTGTAGGTCAGGTTCTGGTGGCTGATCTCCTTGCTGCCATCGGTGAGATACGCGTTGTCGCGCAGGTGCACGATGCGGTTGGGGACGTCGTACTCGATCGTGCCCGCCCGGCCATGCACGACGTCGCCGTTCTCGAGCCGCTTCTCGAAAGTGGCCGGAGACCCGGTGATGACCGCATGCTGCATGCGGCTGTTGACGATGGTGACGCGGGCCTCGTCGGCCTCGAGCGATCCACCCTCGACCTTGATGTGTACGTTGCGGCTGAACAGCCACTCGCTGTTCTCGGTGTTGTCGCCGCCGCGCACGGAGCCTTTGGCGCTGCCTTCGTCGGCTTCGAGTCGCACCGTTCCCTGGGTGATGCGTACATCGCGGTAGTGAACGATGTTGTTGCGCAGGTCGATCTCGCTGGGTCCCGCTTCGATGATGACGTGCTGGTCGGATTGCTGGGTCTGCGTCGATTGTCCGGGCGGGCTTGCCGCAGCGACCGCAGCGGCGAGCGGTACCAATACAAACAGCAGCCGCCATCGAACAGAGTCCGGGACGGACTTTTGCGATGTCCTGTCATTCGTCGTCCGTTTAGCGGGTGAACAGACCATGGACGGCCGATTCTAGCTTTACGCGTCCGGCCTTCAAATCGGCGGTGAGGCCTACCGCGGTCAATCGACGGTCTCCCCAGAGGATTTCCACCCGCTCTTGCGTGCGGGCGACCTGGGTCTGCAGATCGACGGACAACTTCGCCGTTCGCAGCGTGGCCGGGGCAGGCGCGTGTGCGCTCAGCTGCGGCTCGCCCTTGATTTCCACATCGTCGCGCAGCTCCACCTGTGTGGCGTCCTGCGGCATCAAGCCGGTCCGCGCCGTCAGCGTCCAATGATTGGCCTGCTGCGCAGCCGCTGCGGATGTACCCTCCGCTTGCGTGCCGTCCCGGCGGCTGTCCGATGAGTTTCCGGCAGGCCGCTTTCCCGCGGGCTGTCGTTCGGCCGGGCGGTTTTCGGTCGGACGGTTTTCAGTCGGACGGTTTTCAGTCGGACGGTTTTCAGTCGGATAATAGTCGAGGCGCAAATTCTGCAAGCGGATGGTCAGGTCGTCGGGATTTTGCTGAATGCGCTCGGCGTTCATCCGGTAGAGCGGGGCGCCGTCCGGTCCGGTTTGTACGATGCGGGCGTCGGTCATGAAGTAACCGGGCTCCGGCGCAGGCGCCTCCTCCGTCTGGAGAAGCTGCTCGGGGTGCTCGCGGCGGGCAAGCAGCGTCGCCCCGGCGGCCGCCAGCAGCGCAACGATGATGAAGATGCGCCAGATCACGGCTCGTCGAGCTCCGCGAGCAGCCAGTCACAGACCTCGCGTACCGCGCCCCGCCCGCCGGGCAGTCGCGTGACGCGGCCGGCGATCGCGCGCACTTCCGGATGCGCATCCGCGACGGCGACCGCGTAGCCCACGCCGCACATCAAGGGCAGGTCGGTGGTGTCGTCGACGATGCACAAAGTTTCCGAGGTTTTGACGTCGAGCGCTTTTAGTATCCGCCCCAGCGCGGCGAGTTTGTCCTGGCAGCCCTGCTCGACGTGCTCGATGCCCAGCTCGCGGCAGCGCGTGGCGACCGCGGGCGAGCTGCGGCCCGAGACCACGGCGAGCTGGATGCCGGCGGCGCGCAGCAGCTTCAGGCCGTGCCCATCGCGCACGTGGAAGGCCTTCAATACTTCGCCGTCCGCGCCGTAGTACAGCCGCCCGTCGGTCAGCACGCCGTCGACGTCGAGGATCACCAGACGAATCCGCTTCAAGTCCTGCCCGCGCTCGGCGCTCGCCGCCTGCTGAGGGGTGGGGGTTTGTTCGCTCATCACATCACTCCCGCGCGCAGCAGGTCGTGCACGTTCAACGCGCCCACCAGTTTGTCGTTCTCGTCCACCACCATCAGCGCAGTGATCCGGTGCTGCTCCATCAAATGCACGGCCTCCGCGGCCAGCTCCTTCGGCCCGATGCGCTTGCCGCCGGCGGTCATCACCTCGCGGATCGGCGTACGGTGCACGTCGACCTGGCGGTCGAGAGTGCGGCGCAAGTCGCCGTCGGTGAACACGCCGACCGGCCGCCCGTCGCCGTCGACCACCGCGGTCATCCCCAAGCCCTTGCGCGACATCTCCATCAGCCCGGCCGAGAGCGAGACTTCGGCGGACACGCGCGGGATGTCGCCGCCCTTGCGCATGACATCTTCGACATGCAGCAGCAAACGGCGGCCCAGGCTCCCGCCGGGATGGGAGCGGGCGAAGTCCTCCTCGGTGAAGCCGCGGCTCTTGAGCAGCGCCACCGCCAGCGCATCGCCCATGGCCAGCGTCGCCGTCGTGCTGGCCGTTGGGGCGAGGTTCAGAGGACAGGCCTCCGCCGGCACGCTGACATCGACGTTGACCGTGGCTTCCCGCGCCAGGGTGGATGCCGGGTTGCCAGTGAGCGCGACGAGCGGTATCCCGAGCCGGCGGATGTAGGGGACCAGGGTGATCAGCTCATCGGTCTCTCCGGAGCTGGAGAGCGCCACGACCACGTCCTCGCGCGTGATCATGCCGATGTCGCCGTGACTCGCCTCGGCCGGATGGAGAAAGAACGCCGGCGTGCCGGTGCTCGCGAGCGTCGCGGCGATCTTGCTGCCGATGTGGCCGGACTTGCCCATGCCGGTGACCACGACCCTTCCCTTGCACTCCAGCAGCAAACGGCAAGCGCGCACGAATGCCTCGTCGACCCGTACGGCCAGCGCGTTCACGGCTTCGGCCTCGATCCGCAGCGCCTGGCGGCCCAGTTCGAGCAGTTTGTCGTCCGGGAGCGGGGCCGGAGCAGTATGTGAGCTTTGGGACATGAGCGGCCTATTATAGTATCCGCCCGAATGACGGCCGAAGAGATTGCCAACCTGATCCGCGCCGCCTTGCCCCAGGCCGAGGTGCGGGTCGCCAGTCCCGACGAGGTGCACTTCGAAGCCACCGTCGTGGCTGCGCAGTTCGTCGGCCGGCGCAGCCTCGCGCGCCATCAGCTGGTGTATGCGGCGCTCGGCGGGCGCGTAGGCGGTGAAATCCACGCGCTCTCCATCCAGGCCTATACCCCTGAAGAGTGGCAGAGCCGGCAGGGCTGACGGATCAATCGATGAGGTAAGCGCCGGCGCCCCTTGCGCGCGACCCCCGCTCCATCCAGTCTCCACTCCGGCGGTTCCCGGTTCGTGAATCATGCAGACCCAGAACATGGACAAATTACAGATCAACGGCGGCATTCCCCTCGAAGGCGAAATCCGCATCTCCGGCGCGAAGAACGCCACCCTGCCGATCCTGGCCGGAACGCTCCTCGCCGACGGGCCGGTCACCGTCGCCAATGTCCCTCATCTGCAGGACGTAACGACGACGATCGAGCTGCTCGGCCAGATGGGCGTGAGCGTGACGATCGACGAGCGCATGCGCATCGAGGTGGACCCGACCACCATCCGCCAATATTTCGCCCCGTACGAGCTGGTCAAGACGATGCGCGCGTCGATCCTCGTGCTGGGGCCCTTGCTCGCCCGCTACGGCCACGCCGATGTGTCGCTACCCGGCGGCTGCGCCATCGGCGCGCGCCCGGTCAATATCCACGTCGCCGGATTGCAGGCGATGGGGGCCGACATCCGAATCGAGAATGGCTACATCCGCGCCCGCGGCGGCCGCTTGAAGGGCGCGCGGCTGATGCTGGACACCGTCACGGTGACGGGCACGGAAAACCTGATGATGGCGGCGGCGCTGGCGGAGGGCCGCACGGTCCTCGAGAACGCCGCGCGCGAGCCGGAAGTGGTCGATCTCGCCGATTTCCTGATCGCGATGGGCGCGCGCATCAAGGGCGCGGGGACGGACCGGATCGAGATCGAGGGCGTGGAGCGTCTGCATGGCGCGAATTACGAAGTCCTGCCCGATCGCATCGAAGCCGGGACATACCTCGTGGCCGGCGCGATCACCGGCGGGCACGTGCGGGTGAAGAACGTGCGACCGGACCATCTCGATGCCGTGCTGGCGAAATTGCGCGAAGCTGGAGCGCGCGTGGACGTCGGCGAGAACTGGATCGAAGTCGACATGCAGGGCCGCCGGCTCCATTCGGTGGATGTGAAGACTGCACCCTATCCCGCATTCCCCACTGACATGCAGGCGCAGTTTGCCGCGCTCAACACGGTGGCCGACGGCGTCGGGACGATCACCGAGACGATCTTCGAGAACCGCTTCATGCACATGCTGGAGATGCGGCGCATGGGGGCTGAAATCCGGCTGGAGGGGAACACGGCGATCATCAAGGGCGTGCCCAAGCTGACGGCCGCGCCCGTGATGGCGACGGACCTGAGAGCGTCGGCCAGCCTGGTGGTTGCCGGACTGGTCGCGGAAGGCACGACCCTGGTGGAAAGGATCTACCACATCGATCGCGGCTACGAATGCATCGAGGAGAAGCTGCAGCAGCTCGGTGCGCAGATCAAACGGGTGCCGGGCTGAACGAGCGGGCCGCGGGCCGTCACTAACGAGCGGCTTCGCCGCCGCCATTCGGCCTTTCCACCACCTGAGCGTTCACCTCGTACGCTTTGCCTTCCCTCATTCCCCGGATCCTGACCACGCGCCCGGGTTGTAGCGCGGCGACGTAGGCGAGCGCCTGCTGCCGGTTCGTCATCATCTCGCTGTCCAAGTGCGTGATGATGTCTCCGGGCCGCACTCCGGCACGATATGCCGGGCTGTTCAAGTACAGGTCCGACGCCAGTACACCCGTCCCGGGCGGTATTCCCTGCGCTTTGGCCCGTTCGAGGGGCAGGTCGTCGGGCAGCACGCCGAGCCAGCCGCGGATCACCCGCCCGTTGCGCACGATCTCATCCATCACTCCGCGCACCAGATTGACCGGGATGGCGAAGCCGATGCCCTCGATGCCGGCATTGCGCGAGAACACCGCGGTGTTGATTCCGACCAGCTCTCCGTCGGTGTTGATGAGCGCGCCCCCGGAGTTGCCGATGTTGATGGCCGCATCCGTCTGGATGAAGCTTTCGAAGGTGGCGACGCCAAGCCCGCGGCCGGTGGCGCTGACGATCCCCTGCGTCACGGTCTGGCTCAGGCCCACCGGGTTGCCGATCGCCAGCACGATATCGCCCACCCGCAGCGTGTCCGACCGTCCCAGCGACATGGTGGGCAGCTTGTCGAGCTTCACCTCCAGAACGGCCAAGTCGGTATCGGGATCGCGTCCGACGACCTTCGCCTGGGCGACGCGGCCATCGGCGATTTGCACCAGTATGGAGGCGGCGTCGGAGATGACGTGGTTGTTGGTGACCACGTGCCCGCGGCGGTCGATAACCACGCCTGAGCCCAGGCTGCGCTCCACCCTTTGGCGGTAGTTCGGCCAGATGTCGCCGAACAGCGCGCTGCCGAACTGGCGCGGAAGCGAGCGTTCGGATACCACGCGCGACGTATAGATGTTCACCACCGCCGCCGAGCTGCGCGCGACCGCCTCAGCGTAAGAGGTGACAGGCCAGGCGCCGCCGCCGGCGTTCTGCGGGACCAGGCCGGCGGGCGCTCCGGCCGGGCTCGCCGTTGCCGGCGCAGCCGGACGCCGCAGAAGCTCCGGACGGATGACTACCGCGATGAAAGCGAGCGCGAGACCGAGCGTGGCGAAGCGGAAAACATATGACAGCAGGGCTTTCATGCCGCACGGGAGTCGATTTCGGGTTGTGTATAATGCGCCGCCTTTTTGGCAGACGAAAGTTACGTCCATGGATGGGCGTACGTCGCGAAGGCATGGATGCCGAGAGCGACGAATAAGGGGCTGATATCGGTGCCGGCAGGCGCGGATGCCGAGAGCGACTATGTATATGAGGCGTGAGACGAGGAGAGCGGATGAACGATGAGGTCGATCAAGGCAGACGTCATTTCCTGACGCTGGCCACGATGACAACGGGCGTGATCGGGGCCGGGTTCGCCGCTGTGCCGTTCGTGTCCTCCTGGAACCCCAGCATTCGCGCGCGGGCGCTCGGCGCTCCCGTGGAGGTCGATCTGAGCGCGCTCGAGCCGGGCGCGATCATGACCGTGCGGTGGCGCAAGCAGCCGATCTGGGTGGTGCGCCGGACAAAAGAGATGCTCGACCGGCTTGCACAGCATGACGACAAGCTGAAGGACCCGAAGTCCGACAAGTCCGATCAGCCGGATTTCGCGCGCAATGAATACCGCTCGAGCAAGCCCGAATACCTCGTGCTGGTCGGGGTGTGCACCCATCTGGGGTGCCTGCCCAAGACGCGCTTCGAGCCCGGCGCCGGCGAGAACGTCGGCCCCGACTGGCCGGGCGGCTTTTTCTGCGTCTGCCATGGCTCGAAGTTCGACATGGCCGGACGCGTGTTCGCCGGCTCGCCCGCCTCGCTCAACCTGCGCGTGCCGCCGTATCACTTTCCCAACGACAAGACATTGCTGGTCGGCGAGACTGAAGCCGCAGCAGGAGTGGCCTGATGGCAAGCAGCGAAACGACGGTCGCCTCGGGCGCGTCGGACGGCCAGAGAATGGTCGATGGCACCCGGTTCACCGCGCTCGGCCGCTGGCTGGACGCACGTTTCCCCGGCCACAAGATCATCCGCGAGCACATCTCCGAATATTACGCACCGAAGAATTTCAACCTCTGGTACGTGTTCGGCGTGCTCGCGATCGTGGTGCTGGCCATCCAGATCCTGAGCGGCATCTTCCTCGCGATGAACTACACGCCCTCGGACACCGAGGCGTTCGCCTCCGTCGAGTACATCATGCGCGAGGTGCAGTGGGGCTGGCTGATCCGCTACATGCACTCCACCGGCGCATCGGCGTTCTTCATCATCATTTACCTGCACATGTTCCGCGGGCTGATCTACGGCTCGTACAAGAATCCGCGGGAGCTGGTGTGGCTGATCGGCATGGTGATCTACGTTCTGCTCATGGCCGAGGGTTTCTTCGGCTACGTGCTGCCTTGGGGCAACATGTCGTACTGGGGCGCGCAGGTGATCGTGTCGCTGTTCAGCGCGATTCCCGGCGTGGGCGATGCGCTGGCGGAATGGATCCGGGGCGACTACAGCATCTCGGCCATCACGCTGAACCGCTTCTTCGCCCTGCACGTGGTGGCTGTGCCGCTGATGCTGATCTTCGTGGTGATCGCGCACATCATGGCGCTGCACGAGGTGGGCTCGAACAACCCGGACGGCGTGGAGATCAAGAAGAAGAAAAAGGCCGACGGCACCCCGCTCGACGGCATCCCGTTCCACCCGTACTACACCTACAAGGACATGGCGGCGACCGGGGTGTTCCTCATCATCTTCTGCGGCGTGATCTTCTTCGCGCCGACTTTCGGGGGACTTTTCCTGGAGAAGCCGAACTTCGAGCCGGCCAACCCGCTCAATACGCCCGAGCACATCGCGCCCGTGTGGTACTTCACGCCGTACTACGCGATCCTGCGCGCCGTGCCGGACAAGCTGTTCGGCGCCATCCTGATGGGACTGGCGATCGTGCTGTTCTTCTTCCTGCCGTGGCTCGATCGCTGCAAGGTGAAATCGATCCGCTATCGCGGCACGATGTTCAAGGTGTTCCTCGGCGCCTTCGCGGTGAGCTTCATCGCGCTGGCGTACCTCGGCCTGCAGCCGGCCGAAGGCCTGTACGTGCTGCTCGCCCGCGTGTTCACCATCGTCTATTTCGCCTTCTTCCTGCTGATGCCGATCTATACGTCCTTCGAGAAGACCAAGCCGGTGCCGGAGCGGGTGACTTACCATGCGTAAATCTCTCGCGCGGGTGTTGATTGCGGCGCTGACCTGCGTCGCGGGTGCGGCCTGGGCCAGTGCCGGTGGCGGCCAAGGCGGCAGCAGTAGCTGCGAGGAAGGCACGCCCTGGAAAGAGTGGCATGCGGACGCGGGCGTCGGCAGCACCGCCTCCCTGCAGCGCGGCGCGCGCAATTTCATGAATTACTGCCTGGGATGTCACTCCCTGCAGTACGCCCGCTACAGCCAGATTGGCGCGGACCTCGGCATGACCGAGAAGCAGGTCGCCGCGAACCTCATGTTCACCGGCGAGCGCGTGCACGACTACGTCAAGAGCGCCATGCCGTCGAAGGACGCCGAGGTGTGGCTCGGCCGCGCGCCGCCCGATCTTTCCCTGATTGCCCGCGCGCGCGGCAAGGATTACCTCTATCAGTTCCTCAAGGGGTTCTACGCCGATGATGCCCGTCCGACTGGCGCCAACAACCTGGTGCTGAAGGATACGGCCATGCCGTATGTGCTCGCGGATCTGCAGGGCGCCCACAAAGCCTCCTTCGTGCTGGAGAAGTGCGTGAGCGGCGGGGAAGAAAAGATGGTCCGGCGGTTCGACCGCTTCGAAGAGGGCTCTCCCGGCAAACTGAGCGAAGCGCAGTTCGACGTGTTCGTCCGCGACCTGGTCAACTTCCTGCAATATGTCGGCGAGCCGGCGCAGATGCAGCGCGAGCGCCTGGGAATCTGGGTGCTGCTGTTCCTGGTCGTGTTCACGCTATTCGCCTGGTCGCTGAAGAAAGAAATCTGGAAGGACGTCCACTAACGTCCTTCGTCGCAACCCATCGGGAGGAACGCCGTGTCCAGCCGTCGGGCGGTCATGATGCTGTATTCCTCGGCGCACGACGCTCACAGCCATCGCGTGAGACTGGTGCTCGCCGAGAAGGGAATCAGCATCGACATCGTCAACGTGGCGCCCGGCGCGTTGCCCGAAGACCTGCTCGATCTCAATCCCTACCACAGCGTGCCGACGCTGGTGGACCGCGACCTGACGCTGTACGACTCGCGCGTGATAATCGAGTATCTCGACGAGCGCTTCCCGCACCCGCCGCTGATGCCTGTCGACCCGGTGACGCGGGCGCACTTCCGGCTCGCGCTGTATCGCATCGAGCGCGACTGGTACGGCGTCGCACAGCAGATCGAGCAGGAGACCGACAAACGACAGGGGCTGAGGCTGCGCAAGATCCTGCGCGACAGCATTCTCGCGACCGCGGACGTGTTCAAGGCCAAGCCGTTCTTCCTGAGCGATGAGTTCTCCCTGGTCGATGCGAGCATCGCGCCGATCCTGTGGCGCCTGCCGTACTACGGCATCGACCTGCCGCCGCAGGCGCAGGCGGTGGCGAAGTACGCGAACCATGTGTTCGCGCGGCCGTCATTCCGGGAAAGTTTGTCGGCGGCGGAGCAGGAGATGCGGCTGGGGTGACGAAGAAACCCGCAGGATCGACATCAGCCAAGATTGATATCAAGGCCATCGGGCGCCGCTTCTGTAAAAATTACGAACGGGACCACCGTCGTTGCCGGAGATTTGTCTGACCAAGTTATCCACAGTTTATGGGGAATCCCTCCCTTAAACTGTGGATAACTTGGTCGGACAAATCTCCCCCGCTAACGTCGATTACTGTTCTCCATCATCTGATCAATTTCACCAATTCTCCAGTTTCGTTAGTTCTCGCCTCGGTCGATCATGCCCCCACCCACTCCGAAGTCCTCCCGCCCCTACCTCGTGCGCGCCCTGCACGAGTGGATCTCCGACAATGGCCACACTCCGCACCTCATCGTAGACGCCGGCGCCGAGGGCGTTCAGGTTCCCGTGCAGTATGTCAAGGACGGCAAGATCGTCCTCAATGTCAGCCACTCCGCCACCCACGGCCTGCAGCTCGGCAACGAGTGGATCGAGTTTCAGGCGCGCTTTGCCGGCGTGCCGCATCGGGTGCATGTCCCGCTGCGGGCCGTGCTGGGCATTTACTCGCGCGAGACCGGGCAGGGCATGGCGTTCAGCGACAGCGACTTGACCGCGCCGCCGGACCCGCAGGCTCCGTTACCCGCTGACGCCGGCGGCCGGCGCGCGCGCCTGAAGGTCGTCAAGTAGTGAAGAAGTCGACGCGCAAATCCCTGCTGCTCCTGTCGCTCGGTCTCGTTGTCGCGGCCGCGGCCGTGCTGGCGATCCTGGTCATCTACTTCGATCACGTGATCACCCCGCAGTTCGAGGGACGGCGCTGGACTTTGCCGGCACAGGTCTACGCGCAGCCGCTGGAGCTTTACGCGGGCTCGCCGATGTCGGCGGACGATCTCGAGCGCGAGCTTCAGCGCCTGCACTACCAGCGCGTCGAGAAGCTCACGCGGCCGGGCACATATCGGCGCGACGGCGGGCGCATCGATATCGCCAGCCGGCGAGTGGAGCTGTGGGACGAGGTGCGCGAGCCGCAGGGAATCAGGATCTCCGCGGGCCCCCGCGGCATCGAAGGCGTGTGGGACGCGCGCGGCAAGGATATCCCGATCATCCGTCTCGATCCTTTGTTGATCGGCAGCATCTTCCCGATCCACGGCGAGGACCGCATCGTCGTCAAGCCGGACGAGGTGCCGCCGCTCCTGCCGGCGGCGCTGAAGGTGGTCGAGGACCGCAAGTTCGACAAACATCACGGCATCGATCCGCTGGCGATCCTGCGCGCCGCGTGGGCCAACCTGCGTGCGGGTCATATCGAGCAGGGCGGCAGCACGCTCACCCAGCAGCTGGTACGCAGCTACTTCCTCGACGAGCGCCAGACTCTCGGGCGCAAGCTCCGCGAAGCGCTGATGGCGCTCATCCTGGAGGCGCGCTTCGAGAAGGACGATCTCATGAATGCGTACATCAATGAGATCTACCTCGGTCAGGACGGCCGGCGCGCCGTGCACGGCTTCGGTCTCGCCAGCCGGTTCTACTTCGGGAAGCCGCTGGAGGAGCTGGACCTGTCGGAGGTCGCGCTGCTCGTGGCCGTCGTGCGCGGCCCGTCGTACTACGATCCGCGCCGCCATCCGCAGCGCGCGCTGGCGCGGCGCAACCTCGTGCTGAATCTGCTGACGGAGTTCGAGGTCGTCTCGCCGGCGGACGCGGAGCGCGCGCGGCGGCGCCCCTTGGGCATCACTACGTCCGCGAACGCGGGCGGCTCGAGCAACGGCTACTTCCCGGCCTACCTGGATTTCGTGCGGCGCACGCTGAAGCGCGACTATCGCGAGCAGGACCTCACCGAGCAGGGACTCAAGATCTTCACCACCCTCGACCCGCGCGCGCAGGCGCAGGCTGAGGCGGCGCTCGCCGCCCAGCTGGCTCGCCTCGATCGCGAGCGCGCGAAGACTCGCAAGCGTCCGGCGGCCGACAAGAAAGCCAACACACCGGCGCCCGAGCTGGAAGGCGCCGTCGTGGTGACGACACCGCAGAACGGCGAGGTGATCGCTCTGGTCGGCGGGCGCAACGCAGGCTTCGACGGCTTCAACCGCGCGCTCGATGCGCACCGGCCGATCGGCTCGCTCGTCAAGCCCGCCATATACCTGACGGCCCTGGAGAGCGGCCGCTACAACGCGGCAAGCATCGTCCAGGACGAGCCGCTGGTGCTGCAGCTGTCGAACGGCAAGAGCTGGATTCCGGAGAATTTCACCAAGGGCTACAACGGGTCGGTGCCGCTGGTGAAGGCGCTGGCGGAGTCGCTGAATCTCGCCACGGTCCATCTGGGTCTGGACCTGGGCCTGCCCAAGGTGGCGCAAACCCTCAAGCGGTTGGGCGTGCAGCAACCGATCGAGGAAGTACCCGCCATGCTGCTCGGGGCCGTAGACCTCACGGCGGTCGACGTCGCGCAGATGTACGGCAGTCTGGCCAGCGGCGGCTTCCATACGCCGCTGCGAGCCGTGCGCGCGGTGGTCAGCGCCGAAGGCAAGCGTTTGAAGTCATTCGGCGTGGAAGTGACCCAGATCGCCGATACGGATCGGATCTACCAGCTCAACCGGATGCTCATGCAGGTGGTCGAGCGGGGCACCGCGCAGGCGGCGCGCGCGCGATTGCCCGCGCTGAAGCTCGTCGGCAAGACAGGGACGTCATCGGATTTTCGCGACAGTTGGTTCGCCGGATTCTCGGGCAGCCATCTGGCGGTGGTCTGGGTCGGCTACGACAACAATGACCCGACGGGCCTGCAGGGCTCATCGGGCGCGCTGCCGGTGTGGATCGATCTGATGCAGAGCCTGGGGACGACCTCGTTTGATGCCGCGATGCCCGAGACGCTGGAGGATATGTCGATCGAGTTCAGCAGCGGATTACGCGCGACGGCGGCCTGCTCCGACGATGTGGTGACGGTGGCGGTGCCGCGCGGGACGCAGGTGCCCGTGAAGGCGGGCTGCGAGAACGCGCTGCAGGAATTCGCTGACAAGGCGCGCAACTGGTTCAAAGGTATCATCCGGTGATCGACGGTGAAGCAGGCTGGGCGGAGCGGTGAGAATTTCGATGCGGCATTGGGTGGTTGTGGCGGTGCTGGCTGCGCTAGCGGGATGCAGCCTGACTGCGCCGCCCCCAAGCAGGCCGCCGCCGAAGAGCACGCCGGCGCCGGAATCGCGCTCCAAGACCGAGAAACCCGAGGAAGAGGCGCATCGGCCTCCTCCGCCGGAAGAGCAGCCGCCCCCGCCGCCACCGCGGGCGCCGACGATCAGGGAATACCGGTTGAGTCCGGCAACCAAGGCCCTCGTGACCCAGGCGCAATCGCTCGCCGCCTCCGGGGATTTTCCGGTGGCTCAGTCTACCGTCGAGCGGGCGCTGCGCATCGAGCCCGGCAATCCTCTGCTGTGGATCGAGCTGGGGAAGATCCATCAGGCGGCGGCGAATTATCCGCAGGCCGAGAGCACCGCGCGCAAAGCTTTGTCGCTCGCGACCGGGGACATCAAGGTCCAGGCAGCCGCCTGGCAGCTGGTCGCGCAGTCCTTGCGCGCGCGCGGGAGAGTGCAGGAGGCACAACAGGCGCAGGCGCGCGCCGATTCGCTGACGCCCGACTGAAGCGTCAGCCCGCAGCGTCGAACGCGCCGCGGATCCACTCGATCGTCTTGCCCGGCGTCGCCGCCGCGCCCGTGTTCAGCACGATGACGTCGAAACGCACCGGGAGGCGGCGCAGCTGTGGCTGCTTCAGCAAAAGATATTGCGCGGCGCGAACGATGCATCTGCGCTTGCGCCAGCCGATGCTCTCGGCCGCGCTGCCATAACCCTGGTTCTCGCGCGAGCGGACCTCGACGATAGCGAGTGTGCCGCCGTCCAGCAGCACCAGATCCAGCTCGCCCGCCTTGCACAGGAAGTTACGGCAGACCAGCTTCAAGCCGCGCGTCTCCAGGAATTCGAGCGCGCGGGTTTCGGCGGCGGTTCCTTGCGTGCGGCGATCCATGCCGAAAGCTCCTCTCCTGGCGGCTACTGCGCGGGGGCCAGCGCCACGGGCTTGCCGTCCCGCACCTGTACCCAATCGAGATCGCGGTGGACACGGCCTTGCGGATCGAGGAACAGCCGTCCCGTCACCCCGTCGATCCGTTCGTTTGTCGGGCGCTGGCCGGCCTGTTGCTGGCGGGCGATGAGCTCGGGAATGAGCCGCCATGCGTCGTAGCCGAAAGCGTACAGATCGCCGCGGCGACCGACCCGGCCCGGCCAGGCGCTTGCCACCAGCGAGTGCGCTCGCGTGGCGTCCGCGCTGTTTTCCAGCACCCACGGCATGTGCGGAAAGCGCACGCCGTCGAGATCGATGTTGGCGGTCTCGCTGGCCTCGAACACTTCCGAAGTGGCGTACATCGGCACGTCGCCGGCGTAGTGGAACTTCAGCTGCGGGCGGATTTGCCGGCCCTGCGTCGGATGGGCGGCGACGAATATGAACTGCACGTCGCCGCGCCGGCGCGGCTCGAACTCCAGCTTCGTGCCGAGGACGCCGGTCAGGCGTGCGTGACGCTCGCGGCTCTCGGACAAACGGAACAGCTGCTGGATCACGGCGGAGTGATCGCTCCCTTCCGGGTCGTAAGCGCTGCGCCCGGCAAGCTCCCCGCCGAGCTGTGTCAGCTCCTGATTGAAAGCGTTGAACACGCGCGTGCCCCAATCGCCGATCGGGACCAGGGCGAGGCCCCGCGTGCGGCCGTCTGCGATCACCCGCTGGGCCACCTGGCGCGCTTCGTCTTCCGGCGAGAGCGCAAACTGATAGAAGTTATGCGGCGCGGCGCTTTCCTCCGGCAGGAAGTTCAATGCCAGCACGGGAACGCGCCCGTCGGCGATACCGGCCGCGGCGGCGACATCTTCCTTCAGCAGCGGGCCGATGATGAACTGCGCGCCGTCGCCGATCGCGCGCATCAGCACATCGCCTGCGCCGTTTCCGGTGACATCGTAGATCCGCACGCTCGGGCGCCGCTGAATGTCCTCCTGGAACCATGCTGCGAGAAAGCCGTCCCGGACCGCCATGGCCGCCGCCTCCTGGCGCCCGCTCAGCGGCAGCAGCAGCGCGACGTGCGCCGGATATTCGGCGCGCAGCGGCGGCCTCACCGCCGGTTTCTCCACCGGTGGGGGCGGGGGCTTGGGGCGCTCGGCCGGCGGACGTTCCACCGGCGGACGAACCTGAGGCGCGGGGCATCCGGTCAGCAAGGCCGCGGCCGTCAGCAGCAGCCAGGCGAAACGCAGCGAAGGGCGGCGATGAGGTCTCATGGAATAATGGCGCCGGACAGGGGCTGTGATTATGACTGCAGGCAGCGCTGAAATGAAAACCACCGCGACGCTGTACGTCGTGGCCACGCCGATCGGCAACCTCGGCGATCTCACGCCGCGCGCGCGCGAGGTTCTCGGCCGCGTCGACCTGATCGCCGCCGAAGATACGCGCCATACCGGGCGCCTGCTGCAGGCATGCGGGATCGAGACGCGGCTGATCTCCCTTCACGAGCACAACGAAGCCGGGCGTGTCGGCGAGCTGTTGCAGGTCCTGCGCTCCGGTAGATCGGTCGCGCTGGTGAGCGATGCGGGAACGCCGTCGATCAGCGATCCAGGCTACCGGCTGCTTCACGAAGCCGTGCAGGCCGGCATCGCGATCAGTCCCATCCCCGGGAGCTGCGCGGCCATCGCGGCGTTGAGCGCGGCGGGGCTGCCTACCGATCGGTTCAGCTTCGAAGGTTTCCTCCCGGCCAGATCCGCCGCGCGCCGCGAGCGGCTCGCCGCCCTGGCGCGCGACCCGCGCACTCTGGTGTTCTACGAAGCGCCGCACCGGCTGCCCGACAGCCTGGAAGAGCTGGCGGCGATGTTCGGCGCCGATCGGCCCGCCGTGATTGCGCGTGAGCTGACGAAAGCCTTCGAGACCTTCTACCGCGGATCTCTCGCCGAGCTGCTGCAGCGGGCGCGCACCGACGCGGACATGCAGCGCGGGGAGATCGTCATACTGGTTGCAGGCGCGCGCGCGGACCTCGATCAGGAAGAGGACGCCCTCGAGCGCGCCGTGAGGACCTTGCTGGAGTACCTGCCCGTGAGCCAGGCAGCGGACGCGGCCGCGAAGCTGACGGGGACCAGCCGCAACCGCGCCTACAAGCTGGCGCTGCGATTGGCGAAGGAAGTCTGATATCGTGCGCGTGAGCCGGCCGGACAGTCGCTGCGCGCGCAAGCACGCGGAGGAAAGTCCGGGCTCCACAGGGCGAGGTGCCAGGTAACGCCTGGGGGGCGTGAGCCCACGGAAAGTGCAACAGAAAGCAAACCGCCGAAGCTTCCTTCGGGAAGCTGGCAAGGGTGAAACGGTGCGGTAAGAGCGCACCGCGGGACTGGCAACAGTCACGGCACGGCAAACCCCACCTGGAGCAAGACCAAATAGGGGAGCAGTCCGCGCAAGCGGCGAGGTGCGGCCCGCATCGCTCCCGGGTAGGTCGCTCGAGCTGCGCGGTGACGTGCAGCCCAGATGAATGACTGTCCTCGACAAAACCCGGCTTACAGGCCGGCTCATTTTTTTCGCGAACAATCGGACAGCTTGTTTTAGCGAACAATCGGACATCCTGTCCGACGTTCGCAAGAGGCGAGCAAAAAGCGTGGTTTTTGCTCGCCTGCGCCACCTGCGGCGGCGGGGCACATCCATGTGCCCGGGGTGGTTCTGCAGACGTCGCCAGAGATCAAGGCGAAGTAAGTATGTTTGTTCCTGTGGATGTTTGTTTTTAAGAATGTTTGTTTCAGTGCCGGGGCGCTGTCTTGGGCGAGGGGAGGGGGTTTGGGGGCTGTCAAAAACAGGGGTGTTTTTGTCAGAGCCCCCAGGGATGGGTTCGTGGCGGTCCTGGGGGCCCCCTTCCAGCCGGCCCAATCCGCAACTCCGGTGTCAATTAGCACCCCTCGATAACCCAATTTGACTTAAATTTCACCAGCTCGTTTGTTTGAACCCCTGATACTGAAGATTCATACAGCTTTTTCTTGACAAGATGCCCGAAGAACGTTCTCTAACCCATTGTTTGCACGATCGAAGCTCGATCCGATTTTTGCGGGATGACCCGCTCCTAAGTCCCTGTCCCGCCTGAACTTTTTTCGCGAAATCGATTGACGCCCCGCCGCACCCTGCCTATAGTCCCCCGCCGGTGGAAAAAAGTGGGAGCAAATGGGCTAGCAGCCCGTCAGGCGGATGTTTCGCGGTGCACAAGCGGTAACTCTGGATGCCAAGGGGCGCATGGCCATGCCCAGGCGGCATCGCGACCGCATCCTGGATCGCAGCCAGGGCCGTGTGGTCGTCACCGTCGATCGCGACCGCTGCCTTCTTATTTATCCCACCCCCGACTGGGATGAGGTCGAGCGCCGCCTGATGCAGCTGCCTTCGCTGCAGCCGCAGGCCCGGCGCCTGCAGCGGCTCATGGTCGGCCACGCCACGGACCTGGAGCTGGACGCGCATGGCCGGTTGTTGCTGCCGCCGCAGCTGCGCGAGTTCGCGGCGCTGGAGCGCGACGCGGTGCTGGTCGGGCAGCTCAACCGGTTCGAGCTATGGGACGAGGCGCGCTGGAAGGAGCGCGAAGCGGAGTGGCTGGAGGACGGGGACGAGGACGGCGAGCTGCCCAAGGGGCTCGAGAACCTGGCCCTGTGATGGACGAACATTCGCCCGTGCTTCTCGCAGAAGCGCTGGCGGGTCTGCAGATCAAGGCGGACGGGTATTACCTGGACGCTACGTTCGGCCGCGGCGGTCATGCGGGAGCGATTTTGATGAGGTTGGGTGCGCAAGGGCGGCTGTGTGCCGTCGATCGCGACGCCGAAGCGGTGCAAGCGGCGCGCGCGCGCCTCGGCGGCGATGCGCGGGTGGTCGTGGCGCACGGCCGGTTCGGCGAGCTGCGGCGCTGGGTGCCACAGGAGTGGGCGCGGCGCGGTTTCGACGGAGTTTTGTTCGACCTGGGCGTCTCCTCCCCCCAGCTCGATGACCCTGCCCGCGGCTTCAGCTTCCTGCGCGACGGTCCGCTCGACATGCGCATGGATCCGACGCAGGGCATCAGCGCCGCGCAATGGCTGGAGAAAGTACCCGAGCGCGAGCTGGTGCGGGTCCTGCGCGAGCTTGGTGAGGAACGCTTCGCGGGACGCATTGCGCGCGCGCTGGTCGAGCGCCGTCGCGAGGCGCCCGTCAGGCGCACCGTCGAGCTGGCCGAGCTGGTCGCCGCGGCGGTGCCCCGCCGCGAGGAGAGCAAACATCCGGCGACGCGCACCTTCCAGGCCATCCGCATGCACATCAACGGCGAGCTGGACGAGCTGGCCCAGGGTTTGGACGCCGCTTTGCAACTGCTCGCTCCTTCCGGCCGCCTCTGCGCCATCAGCTTCCATTCGCTGGAGGATCGTGCCGTAAAGCAATTCATGCGTCGGCACGCCACCGTCGATCCCGTTTACGCCGGGTTGCCGCAGGTGCCGCCCTCCGCACGGCCGAAGCTGCGGCTGGTGGGCAAAGCGATCCGCCCGAGCGAGCAGGAGATTGCCGGCAACCCGCGCGCGCGCAGCGCCACCCTGCGCGTGGCAGAGAGGTTGGCGGCATGACCCGGCGCTCACTCGCTCTGTTCGCGCTGCCCCTGCTGTGGTGCCTGACGCTCACCTCCGCGGCAGCGGCGGTCTATTTCAAGCACCGGGCGCGCACGACCTTCATCGAGATCGAGGGGCTGTCCGCCGAGCGCGATCGTCTCGAGATCGAATGGGGCCGGCTGCAGCTGGAGCAGAGCGCCTGGTCCACGCATGCGTTCGTGGAGCGGGTGGCGAGCACCAAGTTGCGTATGAGCATTCCGGACGCCGCGGGCGTGCACATCGTGCGCGATGGGCTGCAGCCATGAGATCCACCGGCAAGTCGGCTTACATGCAGCGCGAGTCGAGCACCGCGCAGCACGCGATCCGCCTGCGGATCGTGCTCGTCATGCTGCTGCTTGCGGCGGTGGGCCTGATCGCGCGGGCCGTGGAGCTGCAACTGGTCGACCACGGGTTCCTCGCCGATCAGGGCGACTCGCGCTACACGCGCGTGATGCAGATCACCGCGCATCGCGGCACCATTACCGATCGCTACGGCGAGCCGCTGGCAGTGAGCACGCCGGTCGATTCGGTGTGGGCCAATCCGCAGGAGCTGAGCCAGGCCGGCGACTGGCTGCCGCAGCTCGCGCGCGCTCTGCAGCGCGACCGCGAGGGCCTGGCGCGCCAGATCAGCAGCAACATCGATCGCGAATTCATCTACCTCAAGCGCCACCTGCAGCCCGACCAGGCCGAGCGGATCAAGGCGCTCGGCGTTCCGGGCGTGCATTTGCTGCGCGAGTACCGCCGCTACTATCCCGCGGGTGAAGTGACCGGCCATGTCCTCGGCTTCACGGACGTCGACGACGCGGGCCAGGAAGGCCTGGAGCTGGCGTTCGATCACTGGCTCACGGGCCAGAACGGCGCCAAGCGCGTGATCCAGGATCGACTCGGGCGCGTGGTGGAAAACGTCGAGAGCATCCGCGAGCCGCAGCCGGGCAAGGACCTCGTGCTCAGCATGGACTTGCGGATCCAGTACCTCGCTTATCGCGAGCTGAAGCGCGCGCTGCAGGAGCAGGACGCGCGCGCCGGCTCGGTGATCGTGCTCGACGTGCAGACGGGCGAAGTGCTGGCCATGGTGAATCAGCCCGCGTTCAATCCGAACGACCGCGACCAGCGCATTCCCGCGCGCTACCGCAACCGCGCCGCGACCGACATCTTCGAGCCCGGCTCGAGCATGAAGCCCTTCGTGATGGCCGCGGCGCTCGCGTCCGGCCGCTACCGTCCCGAAAGCCGCGTCGATACTTCGCCCGGCTATATGGAAATCGGCAACTACGTCGTGCGCGACGAGCATCCGGTCGGCGTCGCGGACCTCACGACGGTGCTGGCGCAATCGAGCAACGTGGGCATGGCGAAGATCGCGCTCGACCTCGACCGGGAAAAGCTGTGGCGCACCCTCGATGGTCTGGGATTCGGGCAGGTGACGACCAGCGGCTTCCCGGGCGAATCGGCGGGGCTTCTGAACAACTATTCCCACTGGCGTCCGGTCGGCATCGCGTCGATGTCCCGTGGCTATGGATTGTCCGTGACGCCGCTGCAATTGGCGCGCGCCTACGCGGTGCTCGGTGCCGGCGGCGTGTCGCGTCCGATCACCTTCCTGCTGCCGGGAGGGACCAGCAAGGATCCCGGCATGATCGAAACGTCCGCGTCGGACGCGCCGGGCGAGGCCGGCGGCAGGCGCGTGATCAGCGCCGCGGTGATGCCCTCGCTGATCCGGATGCTCGAATCGGTCGTGAGCTCGGAAGGCACCGGCAAGCTGGCCGCGGTCCACGGCTACCGTGTCGCCGGCAAGACCGGCACCGCATGGAAGGCCGCCGCGGGCGGCTACTCGCGCGACAAATATCGCGCGACCTTCGGCGGCATCGCTCCGGCGACGCGCCCGCGGCTGGCGTGCGTCGTGATGATCGACGAGCCGGGCAGGCAGCATTTCGGCGGCCAGGTGTCCGCGCCGGTGTTCGCCGCGGTCATGGCCGGCGCTCTGCGGCTGATGGCGATTCCACCCGACGATCTGCCGGACCAGGGAGAGGCGACGCAGGTGGTCGCCCAGGCACAGGTGCGGCCGTGATGGCGCAGCAGCTCGCCGCGACCGGAGCCAGCCTCGCCCGTTTGTTGGAAGGCATCGTCGGCGTGCCTGCCGACCGGCACGTCGTCGACATCACGCTCGACAGCCGCAGCGCGCTGCGGGGCGGCGCTTTCCTTGCCTGCCGCGGGATCAAAAGTCACGGCCTGCAGCATGTCGACCGGGCATTGGCGGCGGGCGTGAGCGTCGTGCTGTGGGAGCCGGCTCCGGGGATGAATGTGCCGCAGTGGCCGGCCGAGGTTCTGGCGCTGCCGGTTCCCGAGCTCAGCCGCCACCTGGGCGTCATCGCCGATCGATTCTTCGCCAGCCCCTCGCGGCGCGTGCGCATCGCCGGCATCACGGGCACGAACGGCAAGACGACCAGCGCGTGGCTGCTGGCGCAAGCGCTCGAGACCGCAGGTCTGCGCGCCGGCTACGGTGGCACGCTCGGCTGGGGAACGATTGGACGCAAGCTGACCGCTTCCGGGCACACGACTCCCGACTGCATCGCCGTCCATCGCCATATCTGCGACCTGCACGCGGCGGGCGTTCGCTCGCTCGCGATGGAGGTGTCCTCGCATGCGCTCGCCCAGCAGCGGGTCGATGGCGTGCGCTTCGACACCGCCGCATTCACCAACCTGAGCCGCGACCATCTCGATTATCACCAGACGATGGAAGCTTACGGCGACGCCAAGGCCCGTCTGTTCGTGGCGCCCGGCATCGAGCACCGCGTCATCAACATGAGCGATCCGTTCGGCCGGCGGATCGCCGAGCGGCTGCCAATCGATGCCTTCGTAACAGCCGTCAGCTCGGGGCCCGCCGACTACCGGGAGAATGCGGACGAATTCGTGCATGCCCGCTCCACGGCTGCGGCGCGCGCCGGCCTGGAAGTGCAGTTCGATTCCAGCTGGGGCGCGGGGCTGTTGCGTTCGCGCCTGATCGGCGAGTTCAACGCCGAGAACCTGCTGGTCGTGCTGGCGATCCTCCTGCTGTGGGAAGTGCCGCTCAAGCGCGCTTTGGCGGCGCTGGAGGCGGCCGCCGCGCCGCCCGGACGCATGGAGACTTTTGCCGCGCCCGGGCGGGCGCTCGCGGTGGTGGACTACGCGCACACTCCCGATGCGCTGGCCAAAGCGCTGCGCGCGGTGCGCCGGCATTGTGCCGGCAAGGTGTGGTGCGTATTCGGCTGCGGCGGCGACCGGGATCCGGGCAAGCGTCCGATCATGGGCGCGCTGGCAGCCGAGCTGGCCGACGAGGTCATTCTCACCGACGACAACCCGCGCACCGAGGATCCGGAGCGGATCGTGCGCGACATCGCCGCGGGAATGCCCGCGGACAAACGGGCCCGGACGATCCGCGACCGTGCGCTCGCCATCGCGACCGCGTTGAACGCGGCGCAACCGCGCGATGTGGTGCTGATCGCGGGCAAGGGTCACGAGGACTATCAGCTCTATGGCGCCCAGACGCTGCCGTTCAGCGATCGCGCGGAGGCGGCGCGCTTGCAGGGCACGAATCCATGAAGCGCACCTTGTCCATGGTCGCCGCGACCTGCGGTGGTCGCCTGGCGGGAGCCGACCGGACTTTCGCCGGCGTGACGATCGATTCGCGCAAGATCGCGCCGGACGACCTGTTCGTCGCGCTCAAGGGCGAGCGGTTCGACGCGCACGATTTTCTCGGCGATGTGGCGCGCGCCGGCGCGGCAGGCGCGATCGTGGCGCGGCCGTGGGCGCCGAGCGCACCGGCAGAAGGCGCGCCGGCGCAGCTCTCGCAGGTCATCGTGCCGGATCCTCTGGCGGCGCTCACCGCGCTCGGCCGTGCGTGGCGCGCGCAGTTCGATATTCCCGTCGTCGGCGTGGCCGGAAGCAACGGCAAGACCACGGTCAAGGAGATGACCGCCGCGATCCTGGGGCGCGCCGGCGCGTGTTTGTCGACGCGCGGCAACCTCAACACCCAGTTCGGCGTGCCGATGACGCTGCTGCGCCTGGAGGCGGCCCACCGCAGCGCCGTGATCGAGATCGGCGCCAACCGTCCCGGCGAGGTGGCGATGCTGGCCGCGCTGGCGCGGCCGAACATCGGGCTGATCACCAATGCCCAGGCCGAGCATCTGGAAGGCTTTGGCGATCTCGATGGCGTGGCGCGCTCGGAAGGGGAGATGGTGGCTTCGCTGCCCGCGGACGGCGTCGCGATCATCAATGCCGACGACGCCTACGCCGGTCTTTGGCGGCAGATGTCGACCGCGCGCCGGACGCTGACTTTCGGCTGGGATGCCCCGGCGGATTTTTACGCGAGCGACATCGGACAGTCGATCGAGAGTGGCAAGCCTGCCCTGCGCTTCGTGCTGCATGCACAGCCTGCGGATGCCTCGCATCCGGTCAGCCTGCAGCTGGTGGGCCGCCACAACGTCAAGAACGCATTGGCCGCCGCCGCGGCCGCGTTCGCCGCCGGCGCCACTCTGACGAACATCGTGGAGGGGCTGCAGTCGGTGAGCGCGGTGAAGGGACGGCTGCAGCTGAAACGGGCCCGCGGCGGCGCATGGCTGGTGGACGATACCTACAACGCCAATCCCGGCTCGGTCCGCGCCGCGCTGGAAATGCTGGGCGGGCTGCCGGGCGCGAAATGGCTGGTCCTGGGCGACATGGCCGAGCTGGGCGAGTTCTCGCGCGACAGCCACGTGGAAGCCGGGGAGCTGGCGCGCAAGCACGGCGTCACTCGTTTGTTCGCGAGCGGCCAGCTGAGCGCGCATGCCGCCGCCGCCTTCGGCGCGGGAGCGGAGTGGTTCGCGGACGTGCCGGAGCTGATCCAGAGGCTGCAAGCGCAGCTGCGTCCCGGCACGACGGTGCTGATCAAAGGATCCCGCGTGAGCCGCATGGAGCGCGTGGTCGAAGCCCTGGCCGGAGAGACCGACTGATGCTGCAGTGGCTCGCGCAATATCTCACCCAGTACCACACGATCTTCAATGTCTTCAGCTACCTCACGCTGCGCGGCATTCTGGCGATCGCCACGGCGCTGGCGATGGCTCTGGCGATCGGCCCGTGGCTGATCGATCGTCTGACGCGCCACCAGATCGGCCAGCCGATCCGCACCGACGGACCGCAGAGCCACCTCATCAAGAAGGGCACGCCCACCATGGGCGGCACGCTGGTGCTGGTGGCGATTTCCGTCAGCACCCTGCTGTGGGCGGACCTGCGCAATCGCTTCGTCTGGATAGCGCTCGCGGTTACGCTGGCTTTCGGCATCATCGGCTTCTACGACGATTACCTGAAGCTGATCGTCGGCAACAGCAAGGGCCTGGCGGCGCGCTACAAATACTTCTGGCAGTCGGTGGCCGGGCTGGGCGCGGCCGTGGCTCTGTACGCGACCGCGCAGACGCCGGCCGAGACGGCGCTGTACCTGCCGTTCTTCAAGAACTTCATGCTGCCGCTCGGCATCGGCTATCTCTTCCTCACGTATTTCGTGATCGTCGGGACCAGCAACGCCGTGAACCTCACCGACGGCCTCGACGGCCTCGCCATCATGCCGGCGGCAATGGTCGGCGGTGCGCTGGGCGTGTTCGCCTACGTCACCGGCAACAGCGTGTTCTCCGGCTATCTCGGCATTCCGTACATCGCAGGCGTCGGCGAGCTGATGATCTTCTGCGGCGCCATCGTCGGCGCGGGCCTGGGGTTTCTCTGGTTCAACACCTATCCGGCGCAGGTATTCATGGGCGACATCGGCGCGCTCGCCGTCGGCGCCGCGCTCGGCGTCATCGCGGTGATGGTGCGCCAGGAAATCGTGCTGATGATCATGGGCGGGGTGTTCGTGCTCGAGACCGTGTCGGTCATCCTGCAGGTCGCTTCTTTCAAGCTCACCGGCAGGCGCATCTTCCGCATGGCGCCGATCCACCACCACTTCGAGCTGAAGGGCTGGGCGGAGCCGAAGGTGATCGTGCGCTTCTGGATCATCAGCCTGATGCTGGTGCTGGCCGGACTCGGGACATTGAAACTCAGATGAGCGCCGCGCACACCGTCATCGTGGGTCTTGGCAAAACCGGCGCGTCCTGCGCGCGGTATCTGCACGCGCGCGGCGTGCCGATCGCCGTCACCGACAGCCGGCCGGAGCCGCCGGGACTGGAGAGTCTGGGTCCGCTCGCACAACAGGTGCAACTGAAGCTGGGAGGGTTCGATGAACGCTTGCTGGAGAATGCGCAGGAGATTGTCGTGTCGCCTGGGGTCTCCCTCGATGAGCCGTTTGTTCGCAGCGCGGCGGCGCGCGGCCTGGACATCACGGGCGACATCGAGCTGTTCGCGCGCGCGGTCGATGCGCCGGTCATCGGTATCACCGGCACCAACGGCAAAAGCACGGTCACGACCCTGGTTGCGCGCATGGGCGAGGCTTCGGGGCTGCGGATCCGCGCGGGCGGCAACCTCGGGGAGCCGGCGCTCGACCTGCTTGCAAAGAGCGCGCAAGCCGGTGGCCCGCCGGACTACTACGTGCTGGAGCTCTCGAGCTTCCAGCTCGAAGTCACGCGCACGCTGAGGCTGCACGCCGCGGCGGTGCTCAACGTCACGGCCGACCATATGGACCGCTACGCCTCCATGGAGGAATACACCGCGGCCAAGGCGCGCATCTTCGCGCGCTGCCGCCACGCCGTCGTGAACATCGACGATCCGCGCACCATGCACATGCCGCGCAAGGACCAGCCGGCGTCGGGCTTCAGCATCGTTCCGGGCACCCCGTGCGAGTTCGGCCTGGTCGCCGGCCCGGGCGGCAAGCTGAGCCTCGCACGCCGGGGCCAACCTTTGTTGGCGGTCGAGGACATGAAGCTGGTCGGCCTGCACAACGCCGCCAACGCGCTGGCGGCGCTCGCGCTGGGCGATGCGGCCGGCGATTTCAGGCTGCCGGGGATGCTCGATACGCTGCGTGAGTTCCCCGGCCTGCCGCACCGCCTGCAGTGGGTGGCGGAGATCAACGGCGCGCGCTGGATCGATGACTCCAAGGGAACCAACGTGGGCGCAACCGTCGCCGCGCTGCGCGGCATGGACGGACCTCTGATCGTCATCGCCGGCGGCGACGGCAAGGGGCAGAGCTTCCTGCCCCTCGCCGACGCGTTCCGCGGCAAGGTCCGCCATGCCGTGCTGATCGGCAAGGACGCGCCGCAGCTCGTGGAAGTCCTGCGGTCGGTGTGCAGCACCGAGCGCGTGGGCAGCATGGAGAAAGCAGTGGTCGCGGCCGCCGCGCGGGCGCGGGCAGGCGACACGATCCTGCTATCACCGGCGTGCTCGAGCCTGGACATGTTCCGTGACTACGCGCATCGCGGCCAAGTATTTGCCGAAGCCGTGCGAGGGATGGCGTCATGAACAAGACCGCGCCGGGCACTGGATTGACGGGCACATCCTCATCTTCGTTCTTTCCGGCGGTGGCTCATGTTTGACGTCGCCCGCCGCATCGACTCGCAGCGCGCCGGAAAGGGCCCGCGGGTCGTGTTCGACAGTGTGCTGCTCGCCTGCGTCGGCGGGCTGCTCCTGTTCGGCCTCGTCATGGTGACTTCCGCGTCGATCTCGATTGCCGCGCGCGAGCAGGCCGGCCCGTTCTCCTATCTCGCGCGCCAGCTCATCTTCGCCGGCGTGGGCACTACGCTCGCGCTGGCGGTGTTCGCCGTGCGCAGCGAGCTCTGGGAGAAATTCAGCCTGGCGCTGCTGGTGATCGGATTCGCGCTGCTGCTGGCTGTGCTGATTCCGGGTCTCGGGCACGTGGTGAACGGCAGCCGACGCTGGCTGCAGATCGCCGGGCTCAACCTGCAGGCCTCCGAGCCGGCTCGCGCGCTGATCCTGACCTATCTGTGCAGCTACGCGGCGCGCCATCGGGAGGCATTGGCCAGCACTCTGACCGGCGTGCTCAAGCCGCTCGGTCTCCTCGCGGCCGCGGCAGTACTGCTGCTGGCGGAGCCGGACTTCGGCGCAGCCTGCGTGCTGCTGGCGACGGGCTTCATCATCCTGTTCATCGCCGGGATGCAGTGGCGCTACGCGCTGCTGTTCGGCGGCGGCGCCGTCGCCGCGCTGGGCGCCGCGGCGCTGTTTTCCGCGTACCGGATGCGCCGGCTCACCGCGTTCCTCGATCCCTGGGCGGATCCTTTCAACAACGGGTTCCAGCTGACGCAATCGCTGATCGCCATCGGCCGCGGCGAGTGGTTCGGCGTCGGGCTCGGCGCCAGCGTGCAGAAGCTGTTCTACCTGCCGGAGGCGCACACCGATTTCGTCTTCGCGGTGCTGGCCGAGGAGCTGGGGCTCGTCGGCGTCGCCGCCGTCCTCGCTTTGTTTGTCGTGCTGGTGTGGCGCGCCTGCCTCATCTCGCGCGCGGCGGCGCAGGCCGACCGCATGTTCCAGGCGTATCTGGCCGCCGGGTTCGGCATCTGGATGGGCCTGCAGGCCTTCATCAACATCGGCGTCAACATGGGCGTGCTGCCGACCAAGGGCCTCACGCTGCCGCTGATGAGCTACGGACGCTCCAGCCTGCTCGTGACGCTTGCCTGGCTGGGCATGGTGCTGCGAATTCATCACGAGAACGTGACGGCGGGGCGGCTGGCGGTCTCCCGGGTCGGCACGACCAGTGGCCCGGCGCCCGAGCGGCGCCGCGCCGCGGAGGCGCGCGCATGACCGTGGCCCTGGTCATGGCTGGGCGAGTCCGGTGTCTTCAGCGACCACACTTAACGTGTCGTCGCTCCGGGCGAGCGACGATGCATGGATGCACCGGCCGGAACGCCACACCAGGGATGGTACTGGGCAGGAAGGCTCAATGACTGGTGTATTGATAATGGCAGGGGGTACCGGGGGGCATGTCTTTCCGGCACTCGCCGTCGCCCGTTTGTTGCGCGAGCGCAAGTGCTCGGTCATCTGGGTGGGCACGCGGCGCGGCCTGGAAGCGCGCGTGATCCCGGCCGATGCCTTCCCGATCGAATGGCTGACGATCGCAGGCCTGCGCGGCAAGGGCATGCTGGCGTGGCTGGCGGCGCCGTTCCGGTTGCTCAGGGCGCTGCTGCAGGCGATGGCCATCGTGCGCCGCTGCCGTCCGGCCGTAGTGCTCGGGGCCGGCGGATTCGTGACCGGGCCCGGTGGCGTCGCGGCCTGGCTCATGCGCAAGCCGCTGGTGATCCACGAGCAGAACGCGATCGCCGGGCTGACCAATCGTTTGTTGGCGCGGCTGGCGGTGCAGGTGCTGGAAGGCTTCCCCGGCAGCTTCCCGCCGGGCGTGAAGGCGCGCTGCGTGGGCAATCCCGTGCGGCGTGAGATCGCGGGCGTGGCCGCGCCGGAGCAACGCTTCGCCGGCCGCAGCGGCGCGGTGCGTCTGCTCGTCGTGGGCGGCAGCCTCGGCGCGGCGCGGCTCAATACGAGCGTGCCGGCCGCGCTCAAGTTGTTGATGCCGCAGTTGGCGTTCGATGTGCGCCACCAGGCCGGCGAACGCGGACATCAGGCGGCGCTGCAGGCCTATGCGGCGCAAGGCGTGACCGGCCGCGTGACGCCATTCATCGAGGACATGGCTGAGGCGTACTCGTGGGCGGACCTGGTTGTTTGTCGCGCAGGCGCGCTCACGGTGGCCGAGTTGGCCGCGGCGGGCGTCGGCGCGGTGCTCGTCCCCTTTCCGGCGGCGGTGGACGATCACCAGACCCACAACGCGCGCTATCTCACCGATGCGGGCGCGGCAGTGCTGATCGCGGACCGCGATCTGGAGCCCCGGCGCCTTGCAGACGAGCTGGCGCGCCTGTGCGTCGACCGCGCGCAGCTGCTGAGCATGGCGCAGCGGGCGCGCAGCCGTGCCGTGCCGAACGCCGCGGAGACGCTGGCGCAGGTCGTCCTCGACGCAGCGAAGGTGGCGGCATGAACGGCACGAGCGCCAAGAGCGACGCGCCCGGCGCAAACGAGCGCCTGCGGCGCCTCGCCGACGACCGGATGCGCCGCATGAGCTGCATTCATCTGGTGGGCATCGGCGGCAGCGGCATGGGCGGCATTGCCGAAGTGCTGCTCAACCTCGGCTATCAGGTGCGCGGCTCGGACCTCAAGCCGAACGCGGTGACCGAACGCTTGCAGAGGCTTGGAGCGCAGATCGCTTTCGGCCATGACGCCGCCAACGTCGGTCCGGCAAACGTGGTCGTCGTTTCGAGCGCCGTCCGCGCCGACAATCCCGAGGTGCGCGCCGCCATCGAGCGGCGCATACCGGTGGTGCCGCGCGCGGAGATGCTGGGCGAGCTGATGCGCTTCCGATACGCGATCGCGGTGGCCGGCACGCACGGCAAGACGACGACGACCAGCCTGATCGCCAGCATCCTCGCGGAGGGCGGCGAAGACCCGACCTTCGTCATCGGCGGGCGCTTGAAGAGCGCGGACACGAACGCGCGGCTCGGCGCGGGCCGATATCTGGTTGCCGAGGCCGACGAGAGCGATGCCTCTTTCATGCACCTGCAGCCGCTGATCGCGGTGGTGACCAATATCGACAACGATCACCTGGCCACCTACGCGGGCGAGTTCGACCGTCTCAAGCAGAGCTTCGTCGATTTCCTGCACAACTTACCCTTCTACGGCATGGCGGTCCTGTGCGCCGACGACGCGCAGGTGCGCGCGGTGCTGCCGCGCGTGGCGCGTCCGATCCTCACCTACGGTATCGAGCAAGCCGCCGACGTGCGGGCGACGAACATCATCCAGCAGGGACTTCAGAACAGGTTCGAAGTACAGCGGCGCAATGCGGGTCCGCTGGCCGTGACGCTCAATCTTCCGGGCCGGCATAACGTCCTCAACTCGCTGGCGGCGATCGCCATCGCGACCGATCTGGGCGTGGCGGATGCCGCGATCCAGAAGGCGCTCGCCGAATTCCAGGGCATCGACCGCCGGCTGCAGCCGATGGGCGAGCTGGAGCTGGGCGGCCCGGCCGGCCAGCCGATCACGCTGGTCGATGATTACGGCCATCATCCGACCGAAGTGGCCGCCTCGCTTCAAGCGATCCGCCAGGCCTGGCCCGGACGGCGCCTGGTGCTTGCATTCCAGCCGCACCGCTATACGCGCACTCGCGATCTGCTCGATGACTTCGCGCAAGTGCTCAGCAGCGCCGACGCGGTTCTGGTGACGGAAGTCTATGCCGCGGGCGAGACGCCCGTGGCCGGCGCCGATGGACGCGCCATTTGCCGCGCCATCCGCTCGCGCGGGCGCGTCGAGCCGGTGTTCGTCGAACATATCGAGAAGCTGCCGGAGGCGCTTGCCGGCGTGGTCCAGGCGGGCGACGTCGTGGTCACGATGGGCGCGGGCAGCATCGGAGCCGCCGCTCATGCGCTGCCGGGCAAACTGCAGGCCGCGCTCGCAAGCAGGAGCGGGGGGCGACGCGCATGAATGCCGTTTCTCTCTCGTCCGCCTTCACCGGCCGTGTCGTACGCGGCGAGCCGATGTCGCGCCACACTTCCTGGCACGTGGGCGGCCCGGCGGAAATCTACTTCGAGCCGCGCGACGTGCACGACCTCGAGGCCTTCCTGCGTGCGCTGCCGGCCGACGCTGCGGTGACCTGGATCGGGCTCGGCAGCAACCTCCTGGTGCGCGATGGCGGCGTGCGCGGCGCAGTCGTCGCCACGCACGGCGTGTTCGACCGGCTGCATCGGCTGAGCCAGACCGAGGTGCATTGTGAAGCCGGCGTTCCCTGCGCCCGGCTCGCCAAACAATGCGTCAAGTGGGGCCTGGGTCCGGCGGAATTCTTCGCCGGCATCCCCGGCACGCTCGGTGGCGCGCTGGCCATGAACGCCGGGGCTTTCGGCGGCGAAACCTGGAGCCACGTCGTGCACGTCGAGACCATCGATCGCGCCGCCCGGCACCACCAGCGCCCGCGCGAGGACTACACCGTCGGCTATCGCAGCGTACGGCAAACGAATCCGCCGCCGACCGAGGAATGGTTCCTCGGCGCGCGCCTGAAATTCGAGCGCCGCCCGCAGGCCCATGCCGACGACATCCGCGCGCTGCTCGAGCGCCGCAAGGAAACCCAGCCCATCGGCGCCTGGTCCGGCGGCTCGACCTTCGTCAACCCGCCCGGTGACCACGCCGCGCGCCTGATCGAGACCGCCGGTCTCAAAGGCCATCGCATCGGCGGCGCCAGCGTCTCGACCAAGCACGCGAACTTCATTCTGAACGAGGGTCACGCTACCGCCGCAGACATCGAGAACCTGATCGTGACCGTGCAACAAACGGTCAGGCGCATCCACGGCGTCGCTCTGCAAACCGAGGTGCGCATCATCGGGGAGACCGCGTGACCGTCACCGATCCGAAAACCTTTGGCCGGGTCGCCGTCCTCATGGGCGGCACCAGCTCCGAGCGCGACGTGTCGCTGAACTCCGGCGCCAACGTCCTCCAGGCCCTGCGCTCCCGCGGCGTAGACGCCCAGCCCGTCGACGGCCTCTCCGCCCTGCGCGATGCTCTCATCTCCAAACGCTTCGACCGCGTCTTCAACATCCTTCACGGCGGCGAAGGCGAAAACGGCGTGCTGCAAGGCATGCTGGAGTCGTTCGGGATTCCATACACCGGCTCCGGCGTGCTCGGCTCCGCCCTGACGCTCGACAAAATTCGCACCAAACAGGTCTGGCTCGCGCTCGGCCTGCCGACACCGCGCTATGCCGCGCTCACCCCCGGTGATGACGTACGCGCACTCGCCGCGGATCTCGGCCTGCCGGTCATCGTCAAACCCGCGTGCGAGGGCTCGAGCGTCGGCGTGAGCCGCGTGTTCGAGACTAGCGATCTGGCGAAGGCTGTCGACCTGGCCGCCCGGTATTCGGGCACGCTGCTGATGGAGCGGCTCATCGTCGGGGAGGAATTCACGGTCGCGATGCTCGGCGAGGAGGCGCTGCCGAGCATCCGCATCGTGCCGGCCGGCGAGTACTACGACTATCACGCCAAGTACGTCGCCGAGGACACCCAGTACATTTGTCCCGGCGCCAGCGGCGACGCTGAGACCGCGATGCGCGCGCTGGTGGTGAAGGCCTTTCGCGCAGCCGGCTGCTTCGGCTGGGGCCGCGTCGATCTCATGCGCGACCGCGCCGGCAACAATTATCTGCTGGAGGTCAACACCGCGCCGGGCATGACCAGCCATTCGCTCGTGCCCAAGGCGGCGCAGGCCCGCGGGATCGGCTTCGAGCAGCTCGTCTGGCGGATTCTCGAGACCAGCTGCATGCGGGAGGCGGCCTGATGGGGCTGTTCGGCAACCGCAGGCAGAACCGGCGCAAGGGCGCGGGCGGCTCCCAGCCGCTCGCCAGCCTCAAATGGGGCCGGCTGGCCGCGGCGGCGGGCTTGTTTGTTCTCGCCGTGACGCTCAGCTACGGGCTGGTCGTGCTTCTGGATCGCCCGGTGCGCAAAGTCGACGTCGCCGGCCGGTTCCAGCGCGTGACGCCCGCGCAGGTCGAGCAGGCCGTGTCCGCCGTGCTCAAGTCCGGCGCGACGACGGCCGGATTTTTGTCCGTGAACCTCGGCGAGGTGCGCCGCGGGGTCGAAGCGCTGCCGTGGGTCGAGCGGGCGCGCGTGGAGCGCAGCTGGCCCGACAGCCTGCGCGTGGAAATCGTCGAGGAGAACGCCGCGGCCCGGTGGGGAAGCTCGGGTCTGCTCAACACGCGTGGGGAACTTTTCATCCGCGACGCGCGCCATGTGCCGCCGGAGCTGCCGCAACTCAACGGGCCCGAGGGCAGCGAATGGGAGGTGGCGCAGCTGTATCTGAGCATGCAGGGCCAGCTCATCGAAGCCGGCACGCGCCTGACGACGCTGAACCTGGACCCGCGCGGCGCGGTGGACCTCAAGCTCGCCAACGGCGTCGAAGTGCGCCTCGGCCGGCGGCAGATCGAGGAGCGCCTGAACCGCTTCGTGCGCACGGCGCTGCCCGTGGTGAGCGGGCGCGCCGCGGAGATCGCCTACGTGGACATGCGCTACAGCAACGGCTTTTCCGTGGGGTGGGCGAAGGCCGCGCCCACGGCGGATGCGCGCGAGGCGGACCCGCTGCGCTTGAGCGCCCGGGCAGGGACGAACGGGCCGGGACAACGTTCAGGGACGGCGGTACGGGAGAACTAGAAGCAATGGGCAAACGCACCGATCGCAATCTCATCGTCGGTTTGGATATCGGCACGTCCAAGGTCGTCGCTATTGTCGGGGAGCTCGGGGTGGACGGCGGCATCGAAGTGATCGGCATCGGCTCGCATCCCTCGCGCGGATTGAAGAAAGGCGTCGTCGTGAACATCGAGTCGACGGTGCAATCGATCCAGCGCGCGGTGGAGGAAGCGGAGCTGATGGCCGGCTGCGAGATCCATTCCGTGTACACCGGCATCGCCGGCAGCCACGTGCGCAGCCTCAATTCGCACGGCATCGTCGCCATCCGCGACAAGGAAGTGACGCAGGGCGACGTGGAGCGCGTGATCGACGCCGCCAAGGCCGTGGCGATACCGGCCGACCAGAAGATCCTGCACGTGCTGCCGCAGGAATTCATCATCGACAACCAGGAGGGAATCCGCGACCCGATCGGCATGTCGGGCGTTCGTCTGGAAGCCAAGGTCCACATCGTGACGGGCGCCGACAGCGCCGCGCAGAACATCGTCAAGTGCGTGCGCCGCTGCGGTCTGAACGTCGAGGACATCGTCCTGGAGCAGCTCGCGTCCAGCTTCGCCGTGCTGACGGACGATGAGAAAGAGCTGGGCGTATGCATCGTCGACATCGGCGGCGGCACGACCGACCTGGCGGTGTTTTCCGGCGGCGCGATCCGCCACACCGCCGTGATTCCCATCGCCGGCGATCAGGTCACCAACGACATCGCCGTCTCGATGCGCACGCCCACGCAGTACGCGGAGGACATCAAGCTGCGCTATGCGTGCGCGCTTTCGCAGCTGGCCAATCCGGACGAGACGATCGAGGTGCCGAGCGTCGGCGACCGTCCGCCGCGGCGCCTGGCGCGACAAACGCTCGCCGAGATCGTCGAGCCGCGCTACGAGGAATTGTTCAGCCTGATCCGGGACGAGCTGCGCCGTTCCGGCTTCGAGGAGACGATCGCCGCGGGCATCGTGCTCACCGGCGGGAGCGCGAAGATGGAAGGCTCGGTGGAGCTGGCCGAGGAGATCTTCCACATGCCCGTGCGGCTGGGCCTGCCCCAGCACGTGATGGGCCTGGTCGAGGTGGTCAGCAATCCGATCCACGCCACCGGCGTGGGACTGCTTTTGTATGCGCGTGCCAACGGCATGGGCGGCGGGGACAAGGTGTATGGCGGAGTGAAAAACGCATTAGGCCGGATGAAGGCCTGGTTTCAAGGCAATTTTTGATTTCCGATTTTTCATTAATCCTATAAAGACCGAGGAGACTGAAATGTTCGAGTTGATGGATGCATACAGCCAGACGGCGGTGATCAAAGTGATCGGGGTCGGGGGCGGCGGCGGCAACGCGGTGTCTCACATGGTGAGCGCCGGCATCGAGGGGGTGGATTTCATCTGCGTCAATACCGACGCGCAGGCGTTGAAGCATTCCAAGGTCAAGACGGCGATCCAGATCGGTTCCAACATCACCAAAGGTCTCGGCGCGGGCGCCGATCCGGAGGTCGGCCGGCAGGCCGCGATGGAGGACCGCGACCGGATCATCGAGCTGATCGAGGGTTGCGACATGCTCTTCATCACCGCCGGCATGGGCGGTGGGACGGGCACGGGCGCTGCGCCGGTCGTGGCGCAGGTGGCCAAGGAGCTGGGCATTCTGACGGTGGCCGTGGTCACCAAGCCCTTCGACATGGAAGGCAGCAAGCGGATGCTGGTTGCCGAGCACGGCATGGCGGAGCTGGGCAAGTACTGCGACTCGCTCATCACCATTCCGAACCAGAAGCTGCTGACGGTGCTGGGTGGCGACACGACCTTGCTCGACGCGTTCAAGTCGGCCAACGAAGTGCTGCAGGGCGCCGTGCAGGGCATCGCGGAGCTGATCACGCGGCCGGGTCTGATCAATGTGGACTTCGCCGACGTGCGCACCGTGATGTCGGAGACCGGCATGGCGATGATGGGCTCGGGGGCGGCGAGCGGCGAGGGCCGCGCCAAGGCGGCGGCCGAAGCGGCCGTGTCCAGCCCGCTGCTCGAGGACATCAATCTCGCCGGCGCGCATGGCATCCTGGTCAATGTCACCGCCGGCGCGGACATGTCGATCGGTGAGTTCGAGCAGGTCGGGGCAACGGTCAAGCAGTTCGCTTCCGAGGATGCGACCGTGGTGGTCGGCACCGTGATCGATCCGGAGATGGCGAACCAGGTGCGCGTCACCGTCGTGGCCACCGGGTTGGGACGTCCAACCGCGCGTGCGCAAGCGCCCGTCAGCCGCAACAATAATCAGCAGCCGGAGATGCGCGTGGTGAGCAACCGCGAACGTCACCGTGGCCCGTTGAGCGGCGCGGACTATGCGGCGCTCGACAAGCCGACGGTGCAGCGCCAGCGTGCGGTGGGTGATGGCCTGCGCGGCGGCCACGACGAGGAGCTGCTGGATATTCCGGCGTTCCTGCGGCGTCAGGCGGACTGAGATGACTTGAGGTACCGACTCCCTCCGCCGCGGTTGGTGGAGGTGATATAGGGGAAGGGCGCTGCATGCGGTCGTGTCATCAGCGCCCATGAGTATCGTCAGGCTTGCGACGCCGGCGTGCGGCGTCCATCAGCGGACCGAAGCGCGATCCTCGGTCTGGCTCCACTGCATGCTGCGCGTCCAGGTCTTCCTGGCGCTGTATCATCCGCCGGTCTCATCGAACCGCTCAGCTGCGGAGGGCGCCATGCAACGAATTGCCGCCGTTCTTAACGCGCTGATCATCGCGACGATCGCGCTTTCCGGGTGCCGGTCTGAGAAATCAGGTTCGGGACAGACCGTCGGCGACGGCGTCAGTAAACCGGTGTTGGCCATCGCGCACGCGACCGTTATCGACGCCACCGGCGCGCCGGCCGCAGCCGATCAGACCGTGCTGATCGCTGGGAATCTGATCACCGCGGTCGGCCCGGCGGGCGAAGTCCGGATACCTGCGGGGGCAACCGTCGTCGATGGCCGGGGCAAGTACCTCGTCCCGGGATTGTGGGACATGCACACCCACCTGCACTTCGGCACGCCGGAAGTGCTGCCGGTTTTTGTTGGCCATGGCGTTACGGGCATTCGCGAGCTCAGCACCGATCTGCGTGAAATCTGGCGCATCCGCGAGCTCGGCCGCGCCGGGAGGCTCGTGCAGCCGCGCATCGCCGCCGCCGGATCCATGATCGAGGCGATCGAGGTCAAAGCTCAGCTCGAGCGCTTCTCTCCGCCCGGCCTGCTGGCCTATTTCATGACGGACCGTATTTTCATCCGCTCGCCCGAGGAGGCGCGCGCGGTGGTCCGCGAGGTGGCCGCGCTCAAGCCGGATCTGATCAAGCACCACGCCAGCAACAAACGCGACATCTACTTTGCCGTGCTGGATGAGGCGCATCGCCTCGGGCTGCCCGTCGCCGGACACTTCCCGGGCGGCGAGAAGATCTCCCTGCGTGAAGCGGCTGACGCCGGCCAAAGCACCATCGAGCACCTCGGCTGGCCGCACGTGGCTGCGGATTTCGCCGCGCTCGATCCGGCCGGCAAGCGCGAGCTGATGGAGCATGTGAGGAACCGCCACCTCGCCTTCGTCCCCACGCTGGTCGCCGGCCGGGTTGCCGGCAAGGACAGCTCCCGAGCCGGTCCAAACGGTGAGGACACCGCGGCGGAGCGCCTCAAACGCGCCCACCTCGATCCGCGCGCCCGTTATGTTGCGCCTTCGCTGTGGGAGGACTGGGAGGGGATGATTGCTTTGATCGATGCGGCCAACAAAGCGGTGGATGTGCCGGCTTTCGATCCCAAGCCGGAGCTGGCGCTGCTGAGCGAGCTCAACAAAGCAGGCGGCGCGATTCTGCCGGGAACGGACTTCACGGTGCAGTTCCTGTTTCCCGCCTCGAGTCTGCACGAGGAGCTGCAGGAGATGGCGCGGCAGATCGGAATGACGCCGCACGAGGTTCTGCAGGCGGCGACCCGCCGGTCGGCCGAGCAGCTGGGGCTGCAGGACCGGGTCGGGACGGTGCAGCTCGGCAAGGAGGCCGATCTGGTGCTGCTCGACGCCGATCCGCTCGCCGATATCGCCAATACCCAGCGGATCAATGCGGTGGTACTCCAGGGACAGCTGTTTGATCGTCGCGGCCTCGACGAACTGCTGGACGGGGCGGCAGTGAAGTTGCGCACCGCCCGGCCTTCGGCACCGCAACCCCGATCGCAGCGCTGAAGCTGCGCGCGAATTCAGTTTCTTCAGCGGGATCTTCGGCGCGAGATCGCGATTTCTCCCCGCGGCCGGGGCTTTGTCCGCTGTGGCGGCTGTGTTACGGTTCGCCGGCCAATGGTCAACCAACGCACCCTCAAGAACAGCATCCGCGCGACCGGCGTGGGACTCCATACGGGCAAGAAGGTCCTCATGACCCTCAGGCCCGCGCCGGCCAACTCCGGGGTCGTCTTTCGCCGCGTCGACCTCGATACCCCGGTGGATATCGCCGCCCATGCAGAGAACGTCGGCGAGACGACGCTCGGCACGACGCTGATCAATGGTTCGGCAAAAGTTTCAACCGTGGAGCATTTGCTTTCCGCGCTGGCCGGTCTGGGGATCGACAACACGCTGATCGAAGTCAGCGCGCCGGAGGTGCCGATCATGGACGGCAGCGCCGGGCCGTTCGTGTTCCTGCTGCAGTCCGCCGGACTCGAAGAGCAGGACGCGCCGAAGCGGTTCGTGCGCATCAAGAAGGCGATGAAGGTGGAGGACGGCGACAAGTGGGCGCAGTTCGCCCCCTATGACGGGTTCAAGGTGAACCTGGAAATCGAGTTCAATCACCCGCTGTTCGAAAGGCGCTCGCAGGCCGCCAGCATGGACTTCTCGACCACCACGTTTCTGAAGGAAGTCAGCCGCGCGCGCACCTTCGGGTTCATGCGCGACATCGAAACGCTGCGCGCGCACAACCTGGCGCTGGGCGGCACCATGGACAACGCCATCGTGCTCGACGATTTTCGCGTCCTGAACGAGGACGGCCTGCGTTACCAGGACGAGTTCGTGAAGCACAAGATCCTCGATGCGATCGGCGACCTCTACCTGCTGGGGCACAGCCTGATCGGCGAGTTCAGCGGCTACAAATCCGGCCACGGATTGAACAATCGGCTGCTGCGTAAACTGATCGCCGACCGCTCGGCGTGGGAAGAGGTGACTTTCGAGACGCCGGCCCAGGCGCCGATCTCGTTTGTCAGCGCGGCGGCGGCTGCACCCTGACGCTGATTCGCGCGAATTCGAGGCCCGTCGCCTGCGCCAGAGCCGCTCTGAGGCGCGGACTCTCGAAACGCAGCCGCGCGCAATAGGCCGGCGAATCCACCGCGAGAACCAGTTCCTGCCGCCGCTGAGTCGCGCCGGTTATGTGTGCTGCGAGCCGGGGGGGCAGGGCGGTGCGCACCTGTTCCCGTAAAGCGACAGCTGCCCGCGCCCGCTGCGAAATATGCCGTAGGCGCGCGCCGCTTTTAAGCACTTCACTGAGCTGGCGGGGATTAGGCATTGAAAAATCTCCGTTAAATGAGCGCCAGTCCGAGAAGTTTCCTTGTGTTTGGCCGCCGCTCTAAGGCATAGTCTAGCCTTACTGTAAAGGGCAAACCCGTCGAAAGACGGGGACGCAAAGCCACCGGTCTGGGGTCCGCACTGACGCGGATGACGATAGCGGGGTTACCAGGAATCATGAACTACAAATTACGGCTGAGATTTGCGCCTGCGGTGGTCATGGCGACACCCCGCTATATCAACATCACACATCCCACGGTGCTTGCCGGCGCGGCCCTGTCGCTCGTGCTCGTAGCCGTGTGCGCCTACCTTCTGGGCAACGTAATCGGCCGCAAGGACGCCATGGACGAGCCCACGGTTCAGGTCGCGGCCTGGTCGAAACAGCTCGCCAGGCAACAGGCGCAGATCGCCGAAACGCGCCGCAATCTTCAGGAAAACATCAACGCGCTGGCCAAGCGCGTCGGCTTGATGAACGCGCATGTCATTCGTCTCGACGCCCTCGGTCAGCGGCTGACCGCGATGGCCAACATCGATCCGCAGGAATTCAACTTTGGCAAGCCCCCCGCTCAGGGCGGCCCGGAGTCAGAAGTGCAGGGCGCTGAAGCTGCGCAACTCCCTGATTTATCAGCGATGATTGACCAGCTCGGCCGCGATGTGCAGAACCGCGAGGTCCAGCTGGGGGTCCTCGAAAGCCTGCTGATGACCCACAAGCTCAACGAGCAGATCCTCCCGGACGGGCGGCCCGTCACCAAAGGCTGGATTTCCTCGTCGTTCGGGCGGCGCTCCGATCCATTCACCGGCTTTTCGGCCTTTCACAAGGGGATCGATTTCGCCGGCCGCGAGGGGGCGCAGGTCGTCGCCGTAGCCGCGGGCGTGGTGACCTGGTCGCGCGACCGCTTCGGCTATGGCCGGATGGTCGAGATCAAGCACGGGAATGGTTATGTCACGCGCTATGCCCACAACGAGCGCAATCTGGTGAAGGTGGGCGACACGGTCCAGAAGGGTCAGGCAGTTGCCCTCATGGGCTCGACCGGCCGCGCCACCGGACCCAACCTCCACTTCGAAGTCCTCAAGAACGATGTCCAGGTCGACCCGCTGAAGTTCATCGGCGGCGCGCAGTAGCTTCGATTGTCGAAGGCTCAAAGCTCCTAAGGCATCGGCAAAACCTCCTGGGGCACATGGATGTGCCCCCGCCGCCGCAGGTGGCGCAGGCGAGCAAACGTCGCTCCCGGCATCCATGCCTCTCGCGACATACCGTCCATCCTGAACATAACCACGCTTTTTGCTCGCCTCTTGCGAGGGCCGCTCCGGCATCCTGCCTCCCGCGGCATTCCGTCCATCCTTGGACGTCGTCGGACAGGAGTCCGATCCCTCGCTACAAAATCGCTACAATGCACGCCCTTTCGTTGAGGGCGTCCCATCGTGCTACAGGTTCTTACCCGCGTTTTTGGCAGTCGTAACCAGCGGCTCTTGAAGGAATACGAACGCTCGGTGCGTGAGGCCAACCGTCTGGAAGCGACCATCCAGGCGCTGACCGACGAGCAGCTGAAGGCCAAGACCGAGGAGTTTCGCGCCCGGTTGCAGGGCGGCGCCGGGCTGGACGAGGTGCTGCCGGAGGCCTTCGCCACGGTCCGCGAAGCGGCGCGCCGCACGCTCGGGATGCGCCATTTCGACGTGCAGCTGATCGGCGGCATCGCGCTCCATCAGGGCAAGATCTCCGAGATGCGCACCGGCGAAGGCAAGACCCTCGTCGCGACGCTGCCGGCTTACCTCAACGCGCTCGCCGGCCGCGGTGTGCACGTCGTGACCGTCAACGAATATCTCGCGCAGCGCGATGCGGATTGGATGGGGCCGGTTTACCGGTTCCTCGGCCTCACCGTCGGCGTCATCAAGAACGGCCAGTCGCCCGCGGAAAAACGCGCGGCGTATGGCTCCGATATCACTTACGGCACCAACAATGAATACGGGTTCGACTACCTGCGTGACAATCTCGCGTTCCGGCTCGAGGATCGAGTCCAGCGCACGCTGAACTATGCAATCGTCGACGAAGTGGATTCGATTCTCATCGACGAAGCGCGCACGCCGCTGATCATTTCCGGCCCGGCCGAGGAGAGCACCGAGCTTTACATCAAGATCAACGCGCTGGTGCCGAAACTGACGCGCCAGACGGAGGAAGAAGGCCCCGGAGATTTCTCGGTCGATGAGAAGGCCAAGCAGGTGCATTTGTCGGAGTCCGGGCACGAGCGCGTCGAGGAGCTGCTGGCGAGCGCGGGGCTCCTGCGCGAAGGGGAGAGTCTGTACGACTCCGCCAACATCAGGCTGATGCATCACCTCAATGCCGCCTTGCGCGCTCATGCGCTGTACCACCGGGATGTCGAATACATCGTCCGCAATGGCGAGGTGATCATCGTCGATGAATTCACCGGACGCACGATGCCCGGCCGGCGCTGGTCCGACGGGCTGCATCAGGCGGTGGAGGCGAAGGAGGGAGCGCGGGTGCGCGAGGAGAACCAGACCGTCGCCTCGATCACCTTCCAGAACTATTTCCGCCTCTACTCCAAATTGGCCGGGATGACCGGCACGGCGGACACCGAGGCGTTCGAGTTCCAGCAGATCTATGGCCTGGAGGTGGTGGTGATCCCCACCCATAAGCCAATGGTCCGCGCGGACCATCCGGACCTGGTGTATCTCACGCAGAAGGACAAGTTCGAATCGATCATCGAGGACTTGCGCGAGCGGGTACAGCGCGAGCAGCCGGTGCTGGTCGGCACGACGTCCATCGAGACTTCGGAGTACCTCGCCGGTTTGTTGCAGAAAGAGGGGATCAAGCACGAGGTGCTCAACGCCAAGCAGCACGAGCGCGAGGCCCATATCGTCGCGCAGGCCGGCCGGCCGGGCGCGATCACCATCGCGACCAACATGGCCGGCCGCGGCACCGACATCGTCCTCGGCGGGAATCTGGAGGCCGAGCTGCACGCTTTGGAGAGCCCCGACCCGGCCACGGTCGAAGCGGTGAAGCAGGAATGGAAGCGGCGGCACGAAAAAGTCAAAGCCGCGGGCGGGCTGCACATCATCGGCACGGAGCGGCACGAGTCGCGGCGTATCGATAACCAGCTGCGCGGCCGGTCCGGGCGCCAGGGCGACCCGGGATCCACCCGGTTCTATCTGTCGCTGGAAGACAACCTGATGCGCATTTTCGGCGACCCGAATCGCACCAAGGCCCTGCTGTCGCGCGTCGGCATGAAGGAAGGCGAGGTCATCGAGAGCCGCATGCTGACCCGGCAGATCGAGCGGGCGCAACGCAAAGTCGAGGCGCACAACTTCGACGCGCGCAAGAACCTGCTCGAGTATGACGATGTCGCCAACGACCAGCGCAAAGTGATCTACAGCCAGCGTAGCGAGCTGATGGCGGCGGAAGACGTCGCCGATGCGGTGCGCGGCATCCGCGAAGAAGTCGTCAACGGCCTCATCGATCAATTCGTGGCGCCGAAGAGCATTGCCGAGCAATGGGACATCGCCGGGCTCACGGCCGCCGTCGAACGCGATTTCGATTTGAAACTCGACATCCAGGGATGGCTGGACGCCGACAAGGGACTGGAAGAGGACGGCTTGAGGAAGCGCGTCGTGGAGGCGGTCGCGGCCGCGTACGAACGCAAGGTCGAGCAGTATGGCGCGCCCGTCATGCGCCATGTCGAGAAGGCGCTGATGCTGCAGCAATTGGACGCGCACTGGCGCGAGCAGCTTGCGGCGATGGACTACATGCGCCAGGGCATCCACCTGCGCGGCTACGCGCAGAAGAATCCCAAACAGGAGTACAAGCGCGAGGCCTTCGAGCTGTTCAGCTCGATGCTGGATCGGATCAAGTTCGACACGGTTACGGCGCTCGCGAAGGTGCAGGTGCGGACCCAGGAGGACATCGACCGCGAGGAGCAGGAGCGGCGCGAACGTCTGGCGCGCGCGCTTCAAATGCAGCACGCGCAGGCGCAGTCTCTTGTGGGCGCGAGCGAGGAGCCGGCGCTGTCGGGCCGTCCGGAGCAGCCGGCCTCCGCCGCGCCGTTTGTTCGCGGCGAGCGCAAGGTCGGACGCAATGAGCCCTGTCCTTGCGGTTCGGGGAAGAAATACAAGCATTGCCATGGCGCGCTGACTTGACGTGCGCGCGCAGGTTCGCCGGATCCATGCGATGAGGGTGCGGTACGCATGAGCGCTTCCGCCAGGCCGACCGTGCGGGTGGTCGCGGGGGCATTGTTCGATGGGGCGGGCCGGGTATTGATTGCTCAGCGGCCAGCCGGTCGACACATGGCGGGCCGGTGGGAATTTCCGGGAGGGAAGCTGCACGCCGGTGAAACCGAGTACGCAGCCCTGGTGCGTGAGCTGGCCGAGGAGTTGGGCGTGGAAGTGTCGGGAGCGCAGCGGATGCTCGAGCTTGCGCATGATTATCCCGAGCGGCGCGTCGAGCTTTGCATGTGGCGGATCACCGCCTATCGCGGCGAGCCGCGCAGCCTGGACGGTCAGGCGCTGAAATGGGTCGCGCCGCGCGACCTGGCGAACGAAGACATCCTGGAGGCCGACCGCCCCATCGTCGAGGCGCTCAACCGGCTTTAGCTAGCTTCTGGTCGATCCGTCCGATCCGTCCGATCCGCCGGACTCGGTGTCATCCCCGGGCGGCATCTCATCCGTAATGCTCTCGCCCGCGATGGCGCGCTCCTCGCTGAACCAGGCGCCCAGATCGATCAGGCGGCAGCGTTCGCTGCAGAACGGCCGGAATGGCGAGGCGGGCGACCATTCCAGCGGCCGGCCGCAGGTCGGACATTTCACCAGAGTAGGGGCCATAACCGACGCGCCAAACGGCATCAGGTGCAACGGGTGAGGACGAAGCGCACGTCCCTCTCGGTCTGCACGGGCCGCTGCGCCAGATCGTTCCAGCTCAGGAACCGCACGCTGCAGCGATGGTGGCTGCCGCTGGTTTCGGGGAACAGGTCCGAATCGATGGGCAGCTCCAGGCGCAGCAGCTGCATCGGATTGTCGCGCTCGAAATTGATCTGGTAGACGCCGCCCACGGCGGTTTCCTCGCGCGAGCGGGCGCTTTGGCGCGTTACCCAGAGAATCTCCACGATGCTCTCGCACAGCGGCCGGATCATTTCCATCCACTTCTCGAACATCGCATTGCGGGCTTCGACCGGTCGGGTGAGCCAGAAATTATAGTCCGGCAGGTCGAACTCGCAGGTGCCGCCCGGGATGGCGCTGCGGTGTTTGATGGCGTTGAGGAACTCCGACTCGCGCAGCGGCTGCATGAAATTGGCGCTGACGGCGGTCAGTTCCGCGCGCAGCCGCAACAGGTTGGCAACCACGGTGCGCAGCCTTCCAGGGTCCACCCCGGGCTTGGCCTGGAAAGCGTGCAGGGTCTGGATGTGGCGCTCCATCTCCTTGACCACCTCGCCGCGGACATCGCCGCGCGCGGTGATCGCCAGAATCTCCAGAAGGCTGGAGACGGCGGCGCGGCTGCTCCAGGTCTGCGGGAATTCGCTGTGGTACAGCGTTTGCGCATAAAGGAAATCCAGCCGCAGGAAGGTGCGCATCCGCTCGTTCAGGGGCTGCTCGTAGACGACAGTCGTGGGGGCAGGCGGTGCGATGGAATCTGGGCTGGCGCCGGAGGTCATTCGACTATTCTGCGTTCCCCATGCGCGCGTGTGAAGCCTAATTTTAAGCGAGAGAGATCGGACTCCTGCCCGACGACGTCCAAGGATGGACGGAATGCCGCGGGAAGCAGGATGCTGGAGCGGCTCTCGCAGCGGCGAGCCAAAAAGCGCGGTTTATGTCCAGGATGGACGGTATGTCGCGAGACGGCTGCAGGGATGCAGGAGGTACGAGTCCAGTGATGGACGAGGTAGGGCGACACAGGAAGCCAGAACCGAGAGCAGCGCAGGAGCAGTTGCCGAGGCATGAATGCCGGCAGCGACTTTGTTCGCCTTTCGCCGCCTGTAGCGGCGGGGTACATCCCTGTGCCCTAATTATTGGTGGTTAACGCAAGGTATTTGACGTGCAGCGCGTCCACCTGCGGCGGCAGCGCGCTGAAATCCCCGTCGTTGGTGATGACCTCATCGGCGCGTTTCAGCCGTTGCGCTCGCGGGGCTTGCGCGGCGAGGATCGCTCGCGCTTGCGCCTCGGTTCCACCGTCGCGCGCGATCAGGCGCCGCAGCTGGGTGCTTTCGCTGCAGTCGACTACCAGCACCCGGTCCATGTAGCGCGCGTCCGTTTCGACGAGTAGTGGAATCACCAGGATCTGGTAGGGACCGCCCGCGGTCGCCGAGCGCCGCTCGAGCTCCGCGCGGATCGCCGGATGCAGAACCTGTTCCAGTTGCCGGCGCCGCTGCGGATCGGCAAATACGAGGCCGCGCAGACGCTTGCGGTCCAAGGTGCCGCTCGGGTCGAGGATGTCGCGGCCGAACAGGCTCACAAGGTGTTCCAGTGCCGGAGAACCGGGTTGCACGATAGCGCGCGCGATCTCGTCGGTGTCGATGACGGGAACGCCGTGGGCGGCGAACAGTCGGGCTACTGCGGTCTTCCCGCTCGCAATTCCGCCGGTAAGGCCGATGCGCAACGGGTTCATGGCCTGGCCAGGTGCAGGTACCGATCGAGGATCTGGGGCCCCCACATCAGGGCAATCCAACCTGCGGCCGCGAGATAGGGGCCGAAGGGAATCGGCACATCGCGGCCGTGCCGGCGGAACACGATGAGCGCGATGCCGACGATCGCACCGGTGAAGGCGGACAGCAGGATGATCAGGGGCAGCATTTGCCAGCCGAACCAGGCACCGAACGCGGCGAACAGCTTGAAATCACCGTAGCCCATGCCTTCCTTGCCGGTCAGCAGCTTGAACAGCTTGTAGATACTCCAGAGGCTCACGTAGCCCCCGGCCGCGCCAATCACGCTGCTGCGCAGGTCGGCTGGTATCGACAGGCCAGCGTGGGCGGCGGGCGCAAGACTGAATAGAAGTCCGAGCCAGAGCAGCGGCAGCGTGATGTCATCGGGCAGCAGCTGGTGGTCGAGGTCGATGACGGTCAGGGCGATCAGGCTCCAGGTGAAGATCAGCGCCGCTGCCGCGGCCCAGCCGACCCCGAAGTGCCACACGACGGCGACCGACAGGAGCGCGGTGAATGACTCCACGATCGGATATCGCACCGGGATCTTCACGTCGCAGGCGGCGCAGCGGCCGCGCATCCATAGGTAACTCAGTACTGGGATGTTCTGCCACGCGGAGATCGGTGCCTTGCAGGCCGGACAGCGCGACCGCGGTACGACGAGATTAAACGGCTCGCTTTTGTCGTCAGCCGCTGATGGAACTGGAGGAGCGTCGGGGGGCGCGGTGAGCTCCGCGCACTGCCGCCGCCAATCACGCTCCAGCATGATGGGCAGGCGATAGATGACGACGTTCAGAAAGCTGCCGACCAGCAGCCCCAGCAGGCCCGCGATGCCGATTTCGACAACGATCAGATGGCTTGGCCCAATTTGAAGATCGGCAGGTACATGGCGATGACCAGACCGCCGACGAGCACGCCGAGGATGGCCATGATCAGCGGCTCCAGCAGGCTCGACATCGCATCCACGGCGTTGTCCACGTCCTGCTCGTAGAACGTGGCGACCTTGCCGGACATCTCATCCAGGGAGCCGGACTCTTCGCCGACGGCGATCATCTGGATGACCATGTTGGGGAAGAGGCCGGTGTTCTCCATCGCGCGTTGCAGCCGTTGGCCGGTCGCCACTTCGTCCTTCATGCGCAGGATGGCTTCCTCGTAAATAATGTTGCCGGCTGCGCCGGCGACCGATTCCAGCGCCTCGACCAGCGGTACGCCTGCGGCAAACATTGTGGAGAGAGTACGCGCGTAACGTGCGATGGCTGCTTTGGTGAGAATGGGACCGACGATCGGCGCCTTGAGAGACAGGCGGTCGATGGTTTCGCGCATCTTTCGTGAGCGCTTTTTGAAGTACATGAACACCCATACGCCCACGCCCACGAAGATGGCGAGCAGCCACCCCTTGTGCTGGACAAACTGGGATGCGTTGATGACCATTTGCGTGAAAGCCGGCAGGTCGGCACCGAAACCTTTGAACAAAGATTCGAATTGAGGGATTACGAAGATCAGCAGAATCAGCGTGACGATGATCGCCACCGCCAAAACGGCGGTTGGATAGAACAGTGCTTTCTTGATCTTCTTCTTCAGCGCCTCGGTCTTTTCTTTGTAGGTGGCGATCTTGTCCAGCAGGTTTTCCAGTGCACCGGCCTGCTCGCCGGCTTCTACCAAGTTCACGAACAAGTCATCGAAATATAAGGGATGCTTGGCCAGAGATTCGTGCAGCGAGGATCCGCCCTCGACGCTCGCCTTGATGTCGAGGATCAGTTTCTGCATCGCCGGCTTGTCGTGGCCGTTGCCGACGATTTCGAAGGACTGCACCAGCGGGATGCCCGCCGCGAGCATGGTGGCGAGCTGGCGGCTGAAAATGGCGATGTCCTCGGGCGTGATCTTGCCGCCCTTCTTGAACATCGTGCTTTCCTTGCGGATGCGCGTGGCGACCACGCCCTGGCGACGCAAATCCGCGCGCAGCGATTGCTCGTTCACTGCAAGGCTGCGTCCCTTGAGCTTGTTGCCCTTTTTGTCGGTGCCGACCCAATTGAATTGGGTGTCTTTACGAACTGCCACTGCCGGTTGAGCCATAGCTGCAAATCCCCGTTAAGGTCTGCCCTTCATCAGTCGTTCCGTCAATCCACGGTTGTGCTATTGACTTCTTCCAAGCTGGTCAAGCCATCCATGACCTTCTGCAACCCCGAGCGGCGCAGATCCCAAACCCCCTCTTTAGCGGCCTGATCCGAGATATCCATAGCGTTGCCGCCTTCCATGATGATGCGCCCGATCGCCTCGGTGACCGGCAGCACCTGGTAGATGCCCACCCGTCCTTTGTATCCGTCGACGCAATTGGCGCAGCCTTTATGGGTGTAGATCGTCAGCCCCTTTTTTACGTCTTCCGCCGAAAATCCTTCCTTGAGCAACGCCTCAGTCGGGATGTCGATCTTCTGTTTACAGGTGGAACACAACCGCCGGGCCAAGCGTTGGGCGATGATCAAACTTACCGAGGTGGCGATTGCGTAGGGCTTGACGCCCATGTCCACCAGACGCGTCAGGGTTTGTGGTGCGTCATTGGTATGGAGCGTGGAGAGCACGAGGTGGCCAGTCTGCGCTGCCTTGATGGCAATCTCGGCGGTTTCCAGGTCGCGGATCTCACCCACCATGATGACGTCCGGGTCCTGGCGCAGGAAGGCACGCATGGCCGAGGCGAAAGTCAGCCCGACCTTGGAATTGACGTTGACTTGATTGACGCCGGGCAGATTGATTTCCGCCGGGTCCTCCGCAGTGGAGATGTTTGTGTCTTCTTTGTTGAGGATGTTCAGACCGGTATAAAGGGATACGGTCTTGCCGCTGCCCGTAGGGCCGGTTACCAGGATCATGCCTTGCGGCTTGGCCAGATTCTGCAGGTACAGCTCCTTCTGGAACGACTCGTATCCCAGCGCATCGATGCCGAGCATCGCCTGGGAGGGATCGAGAATACGCAGGACTATCTTCTCGCCGAACAGCGTCGGGCAGCTGCTGACGCGAAAATCGATCGCGCGATTCTTCGACAGGCGCATCTTGATGCGACCATCCTGCGGCACGCGCCGCTCGGCGATGTCCATGCGCGACATCACTTTCAGGCGCGCGGCGATTTTCATTGCCAGCTGCACCGGCGGCATGGCGACTTCTTTCAGCACGCCGTCCAGACGGGTGCGGATGCGGTAAGTCTTCTCGTAAGGCTCGAAGTGGATGTCCGAGGCGCCTTTTTTGATGGCGTCGAGCAGAATCTTGTTGACGAACCGTACGATCGGCGCGTCTTCGACGTCGTCCCGCGTGACGGCACCGCCGTCCTCGTCCTCACCGCCGGTGACATCCAGGTTCTCGAGGTCGAAATCCTCCTCCGCCATTGCCGGCATCGAGGTATCGACCTGCTCCATCGCCTTCCCTACCGCTTTTTGCAGCTTGTCGTCTTCGACGACGATGGCTTCGATGCCGAGGCCGGTGGCGAACTTGATTTCGTCGATGGCATGGAGATTGGTCGGGTCCGAGACCGCCAGGAACATTCGTTTGCCGCGGCGAAGAATGGGCAGGACGCGGTGCTTCTGCAGCAGCTTGTCGCTGACGAGTTTGACGGTGTCCAGATCCAGTACGACCGCATCCAGATCCAGCAGCGGCACACCGAACTCATGCGCGGCGGCGATCGCGATCTCACGGGCATTGGCGGCGCCGGAATTGACCAGATGAGTGACGACGCTGATGCGCTTTTCCTTCGCAGCGGCGAGGGCGTCAGTCATGGCGCTCTCATCGATCAGCCCGTCCTGGACGAGTCTCTGGGGGAGACCGCCCAAGGGCGATTTGCCGACGCCTAGCGCCATTGCGGCGTTATCATTCATAGGGTTACGTTCAGAAAGAAGGCTTACGGTAGTCTTAAACCGCCCGTCAGTCTACTCAAGTTCTCGGGTCGATCAATTGTTAAATCGACCGGCATATTCGCACTTTGAGCCCCCTTGACGCTTGACTGGCATCCCAAAAAACCGGCCCCACAAAAGAAGAAGCCCCTCCGGGGAGGGGCTTCCATTCAAACGCAGCAGTGACTGCGGGATTAACCGCGGCACTCGGCCGGACGGTACTTCTGCAGCAACGTACCGCCGGCACCGCTAGCCGCCCACGCGGTCGTTCCGGCGCTGACGCCCGACGCCGTGTTCATCGGCTTGCTGCCGCATTGCCAGGCAACGTCGCCGTTGACGCTCGTACCTCCGGTGAGGGTCAACGTCTTTGTGGCCAAGTTGGCAGCGTTGGCTTGGTTGCCGAACGTGATCGTGATCACGTTGGATTGCACGTTCACGGCCGTCACGTACTTCCCTTTGATGTTGGTATCGGCGCCCATACCCGCGGCCGTGTTGTCCGCCGGCCAAGTGCCGTTGGCGCTGTAGCTCTCCGAGACCGCAGCTTTGGCGGCACCTGCCATGTTCAGGCCTTCCGTCACTTGCGCGCGGATGGTGTAGTCCTGATATGCAGGAATGGCAATCGCCGCCAGGATACCGATGATCGCGACTACGATCATCAATTCGATCAGGGTGAAACCCTTCTGTGCCGACTTCAACATAAGTTGCTCCTGAATCAAGGTGACAAAACTCAACGGCGCTCGTGGCCCGTGGCGAGGGCAAGTGCAAGGGTCATGCCACGGACTTTGAATTGGATTTAAGTTACTGATTTATCGATGATGTATGATTTGCGCGCCAGCACCAAGCCGGTCTCGCGAACCTCAGATTCGGACGCGTGAGGACATTAAGTGACAAAAATTGTCAGCCGAGCCGGCACACTAACGCGTCTTTGATTCGTGGTACTCGTCTTCCACGTTCACCGACCACAGCAGAGTTTTATCGGACTTCCCCGCAGCGATGCAGTCGACCGCCGCTTTTGCGGCGAGCATGGAATGATCCTGATTGTTGTAGCGGTGCATGCCGTTGCGCCCGATCGGAAAGAGATTCATGAGCTCATTCAAGAACGCGCGTACCCGGTCGATGCGGCGGTACTCGCCGAAATAAGCCGGATAGGCTTTTGGGACGCGCACTACCGTTCCATCGATCACATCGGCCATGTCGATCAGGCCGATCTTGGCCAGCTCGCGGGCGGCGAAATCCAGGAACGCTGCGTCGGGCAGTGTCCAAAGGTCGTCGCCTTCGCTGCAGAAATATTCCAGTCCCAGCCAGATGGTGCTGGCATCGGCGGCCAGGTATGGACTCCAATTGTTGAACACCTGTAGCCGGCCGAGCTTCACGTCCGGTTCCTGTATGTAGATCCAATTGTCCGGCGGCATACCATTATCGGCGGTGCGGGAATCGGTCCCGCGCATGCGACGCACCAGCAGGCCGGCCGTCATGAAATCGCGATAGGGCAGCGCAGCGGCCACCTGCGCGACTTCCCGGTCTTCCGTTTGCAGCAGGCCGACCAGCTCTTTCACTGGCATGGCCGATATGAGGTGATCGCAGGTAACACGGCGGACCGAGCCGTTCGTTTCGTCGCGAACGTCGACGGACTGTACGAGCAGCCCTGAGCGTTGAATTCCGACTACGCGATGCTGCAGGAAGACCTGACCGCCTGCAGCGATGACCCGTTCCGCCACGGTCTCCCACATCTGGCCCGGACCGAACTTCGGATAAAGGAAGCGCTCGATGAGACTCGTTTCGGTGCCTTTCTGGCGGGTGTCGTCGTGCGTGCGAAGCGGCTGCATCAACGCGTGCCGCAGCGCCTTGCCAATTGACAGTCCCTTGATGCGTTGGGCACCCCATTCGGCGGCGATCTGTGCGCACGGCACCCCCCAAACCTTCTCGGTATAGTCCTTGAAGAAGGTCCGGTACAGCTTGTCGCCAAAACGGTTGTAGAAGAAATCTTCCAGCGTAACTTCCGGGGACCGCGGCGCAAGTCTCGACCAAAGATAGCTGGCGGCGACCGCGCCCATGTAGCCGGGGCCGAGTTTGCTCACCGTCGCCCAACTGAGCCTGAGCGGATAGTCGAAAAAACGCCGGCGATAAAAAATGCGCGACAGTCGCGAGCGCAGGAGCATCACACGATCGCCATCGGCACGCTCGGCTGCAGATGCCGAGAACGGCCGACGCGCGCCGTGATAGCCGAGCGTAATGGGATCGGCGGTCAGTGCGCCCGACTCGACGGGCAGCATCGCCTGCCACCAGTTCATCACCCAGTCGGACTTCGAGAAGAAACGATGGCCGCCGAGGTCCATGCGGTTGCCGCGATAGTTGATGGTCTTCGAAATGCCGCCCACCTGGACGTCCGCCTCGAACACGATCGGTTTGACGTCGCAGCGTTGGAGCAGCTCGAAAGCGGCCGTCAAACCCGCGGGTCCGGCACCGATGATCACTGCTGTTCTAGGCATGAGGCTGCTGAGCATTGCTGGCGTGCCGATTGGACGCGGCAAGATCAACGAGAGGACGTCGATATGCGCGCGCTAGCCTCGGATATTTGCACATCGGTAGAGCCTCAATTGAACGCGGGGATGTTCCGGATAGGGTGCAAGGGTCGCCAGCGGCGGCAGGCCGAGATCGCGATCGGCCACGACAAAATCGATCTCGCCGCTGCGGCAAACCGCTGGCAGCCGGTCTGTTGCGGGCAGCCCGTGAGCGGACGAAGGGATCCAATCTGAAAGCTCTTCGGTCAGCAAAGGACCCGCGTGGCGGGCGCGCCGTCGCAGCTCCAAAGCAGCCTGCCTGAAGAACACTATGCCTGCGGTTTGCGCCAGCGACAGGTAACTGGGTCGCTCCAGCCAATACCAGGTGCCGAGTGGATTTTGAGACCACAGTACCTCCGAGGCGGGCGGGATCTGCCGACGCCACGACGCGAAAGCCTCGTGCAAGCTGGCCGAGTACCGAGGCGTGGTCCATTTTCCCCAGGACCATGGCAGAAGCGCCGCGCAGCCGCCTATTCCCAACGCGAGCAGCAAAGCCAGCTCGGTGCGCTTGTTTGTGGATCGCACCCGCCACCAAAAAAGGACCAGCAGCATGGCGGCTAAGACCCCGTCCCGCCCCATGAGCCGCAGTCGATCGATCGTGGAAGGCAGATATCGTACATCCCCTTGTAGCGTTACCAGCGTCCACTTGTCGGCAAGACAAAGCAAAATCGCCGGAAGCAGCATTGCAAGCGTGCCCGCGAAGACGATCTGTGCCGCGCGCATAGGACGTACATGATTGGTGGAGGCTGCAAGCATCACTGCTGACAAGGCAGCTGCCAATGCGAGTCCGTCGAAGCTTTGTCCGCGCAGGATCCAGGCGATGGCCAATAGCAAAACAGTGGCGCGCGCCAGAGGACCGCGACTCCATCCGTCCCGGACTACGATCGGGACCAGCAATGCCGCGGTCGCTTGCGCGAGCCACAGCCAGCGCCACGGTTGAACGCGGCTGGCCGTCGCCAAGTGCAGAAAATCGCAGGCTACGGCGGTGAGCAACAGGCCCGCGGAAGCTGTGAGCAAGGCGGCGATGGAAGTGTTTCGAACGGAAGGTTCCAGACATAGCAATGCCCCGACTGCCAGCACGCTCAAGGGGATGCAGGTCCGAACCCAGTCCTGAAAATTCCATGACCCGACGAACAGGAAGAAACTGCGGTCCATGAGGAGCTGCAGCCAGCCGGCATCGATGCGAGCGAACGGCCCATAAGGTACGAATAGCCCCACTATCAGCAGCAATCCCAGGCCCAGGACGATCGCGAGCAGCATCGTCCGCGGTCGCGGCAGGCCCAGCCACAGAAAGCTCAGCATGACGATTCCGGCAGCCGCCATGATCGGATGAAGCAAGGCCGCTGCTGCGAGACCGGCCATCGCCCATGCACGTCGCTGCGCGACTGCCGCCGCGAGCGCTCCCAGGACCAGGGCCTGTGCGATCAGCCGAGGAGTGAGGAAGCCCTCGCCGTATTCGAAAATGCGGTATGAGCCGTATCCGCTGGGTGCGACGATCAGCATTCCCAAAGCCAGCAGCGCCAGGTGCGTCGGCATAAGGCGCCGTGCCAGCAGCCAGCCGAATGCAAAGAAAGCAAGTTGGCTGACCAAGGTCAGTATCGCCATCGAGGTCTCGAATCCCAACAGGCGAATCGTTTGGGCGAGCAGTGGGCTGAAAATGGTATATTGATCCTGCGAGCCGAATTTCAGAAAGACATCATGCGCCAGCGATTCGGGGTGTAGACGCGCCAGCGCTCCGAGCGCGTATAGCACGGAGTCGTGCGTAACGCCTTCGTACGGATGCAGCAGCATCCAGAATGTGATGAGACATAGACCGATCGCAGCGCCGGCTGCGATACGAGTACGGCGGTTGCCGGCGGCGGTACCGGACGCATTGCTAACTGTGAAGGCCATACGTTCGTATACGCATATGTAAGCCGGAGGTCGTTCTGATCAGCGGCTGCGCTGAAACCAAATGTCCTGAAGACAGGATTGTAGCGTAGCGCCCCACATCACCGTGGTAAGCAGGGCGCGGTCCGGGATGAGTCCGACCACACTGCACCAAGAGAGTCCGCGCTGATGCGCCGGTACGCCGGGAAATAACGCCCCATCATTCGCTCGTCCGCGGCGCGCCCGTGACTGACCATCCTGATGATCGGGTCGCGCAGCAGTGGATCGTTTTGTACAGCATCCTGCGCATAAAAAGAAAACTGCGGATCGATGATCACGACTTGGCAACCGGTTGCGATCGCTTTCGGCAGCTGTGCAAGATGCGCGCCGACGAAATTCCCGATCTGCACGATCCTCAATCCATTTCCGAAGACCAGCGCAAGCAATGCGGCGTTGATGAAGAACGCCCGTGCGTCCCCATACGTCCCCGCCGCCGCCGGATTGTTTGCCGGCGATGACAATGCCGCCGCGCCCAGTATCGGCAAAACCAGCCAGGCCGAATGGAAATAGCGGAAACCCCAGCCGTGACCCTGGTCGAAGGGTACAAAAAGAAATCCGGCAAGAGTCGTAAGCGCACACGCCACGAGCACCCTGCAGCGCGCGTCGTTCCTATATTTCCAGATTCCGGCGCACGCCAGCAGCACCAGGCCCGGCGCGGCCCATAGCCAGACTTTGGCCAGGCCGATCGCACGCGCCAGCAACAAAGATACATCGGGGAGGGCGAAAGCTGAGCGGGCATGATCGGCAACGCTTTGTGCGGCTGCACTGACCAGGCCGTCGTGGAAGATCGAGCCGGAGAACCACGGCCAGCCGATGCCGAGCACGATACTCAGGGGAAGATAGCCGGCGGCCAGAGGCAGCAACGCGCGCATCCCTTTCCGTCGCGACAGGAGCCACAGAGCCCAGGGAAGTGCAAACAACAGATGGGGCAGCGGATTATGCAGCGTCAGGGCGATCGAGCCGACCACTCCCGCAAGCGCGAGCCGCCGTGTGGTCGGAGTAAGCACAAGCAGCGCGAATATGCAGTTTGCGAGCAGATGCGCCGACATCGAGTAGTACGAGATGCCGTCGGCGAGAAATACCGGGGACGAAAGCGTGAACAACAGCGCCAGACCGGCGGTTTCCTGATCATCGAACAGACGTAAAGTCAGCCGGTGGATCGCGAGCAGCGAAGCCCCGCCGATCAGCGGATTCAATGCCCACGGAATGCCCAGCACGGTTAACGGCGTGAGTAGCAGCGCGAATGCCGGCCAGTAGCTGGAGGCTACGGCGCCGTTGGTCTCGGAGACGTTGATGAAGAAGTTTTGAAAATATTCCGGCACCAGCCAGTCGATCAGCGGGGGCGGGAAATATCCGGCCAGCCGGCCGGCCGCGAAAATCCGACTTTGAAAGAACGGCGCATACTCGTCCATCGAAAGCGGATGATTGCGATAGATCGTCACCGTGCCGAGCGCCAGTAACGCCACCGTGGCGCCGGCCACGAGCGCGGCATGCTTCCCCATCCAGCGCGGCACGGCGTGAATCTGGCCGCCTGCAGGAACAAGTGCGGACGCAACCAGGATCAGAAGTGCGCACAACGCGGCGGTATGATCGTCGATGACGAATAGCAGGAAGAAAATCGACGTGAGACCGGCGGGCTGTATCTCACTGAGCGCACGATTACCACACAGGATGGCCAGAGTGAGCACGGCGGTGCCGAGAAAAAAGGCGCGGGCGCGTGCCGAATGTACCACCGGGAGGCGCGCAAACCTGGAGCTGAGCGCGGTTGAGCCGGACTCGGTCGCAGTGGTTGTCATCGGTCGGTTCCGTGCGCGCGATACGGAGCTTAGCGCGCGGCCAGTGAGGGGGCCGGGCGGATTTCATAAAGCCTGATCAGTGGAACCTTTGATTGCTCATCATGATTGAGCGAGAACAGCAGGTGAAACCTCGCGGGCAGTTGCTGCGGGTCGCGGAAAAGGAGATCGCGGGTAAGCTGCGAGTTCATTTTCACCACCTCCTCGAGCGGCATCGGTTTAGTAGGGTCCGGAGGCAGATATTCATAGGGGCCGTACAGGCTGACGACGACATAGCGGACCTGTGGAGCTTCGATGAGCAATTGCTCCGGAGTCAGGGAATAGAGGTGAGCCACCTCGCGGATTTTCTGATCGTCCTGAGGAGTCATCCGGAAATTATTGGCGATGACGTCACAGTCCGTGTGATAGCGGACGTAGTGCCCCTCATCGGTGTTGACCAGAGCCAAGCCGGGCGCTGCTTTGCAGGCCCGAGCAAGCGGCGGAAATACCTTGCGCATCGCGGTGTAAGCGTCTTCGAGTCCCGGTACGTGCCTGGCGAGCACGTGCATTCTTAAGACGGGCGCTAACATGAGCGCGGCGAACAGGACGGCGCCGGGCACGGCCAGTCGAGCCCAGCGCGGTTTGGAGCGGATCAGGGCGTCTGCACACCAGAAGGGCATGACGTACAATGCCAGTGAGCCGTAGTACTGAAATCGGATCTGTTGCAGCAGCAGCAGCAGGCCGAAAGCAGCGACTATCCAGAAGTAGACGAATTCCGCCCGCCGCTCCCGAAAGATGCGCACTGCCATGACGATCAGCAGTAATGGAATCAGCCAGAAGAATAGACCGTACAGGCCGGACAGGTAGGTCACCCCCGCGCTATCGGTGAGCAGCGTCAGTGGCCGACGCGCCTCGGCCACGCCCTGCAGCATGTCCATGCTTGTGGTCACGAACGATTCCCCCACTGCCAGGTGCGCGCCGAGCGGAACGAGCAGCACCAGTGCCACACCGCCGAGAGCCAGTAGGTGACGGGCGTTGAACTCCAATCGGCTCAGCAAGAGCACGAACAGGGCCGTGCAGCCTGCGCAATACACGTGAAACCAGGAAAGGAGATAGAATTCAAACGCGCCATTACGCAGCGGTTCTGAGGGGAGGGCTGCCATCATGGTGCCGGCCAGCAGGGCGCCTGATAGTGCCAGCGCGGCGCGGCGTTCGATCATCGTACCGCGCATCCAAAGTACTAGCAGCACGGTCAATACGAACGCTTGCAGAATAAACAGGCCGTTGTGGAAAGCGATTGCGACGCCCAGAACGAAGCCCAGCAAAGCGGCTCGCGCCCAATTCTGCGTGGCGATGAGCCAATACATGCCTGCTGCTACGGTGGCTAGATAGAAGATATGCTCTACGAAATGATGGTCGATGCTGCCGACGCCGTGCAGCACCTGAGTGCACGTCGAAAGTGCGAAACAAACGACGGCCAGCAGGCGCATTGCCATGGACAGCTGCAGGAGACTGACGATGCCGACCAGCAGTGCCATCGTGATGGTGATGGCGAATACCGGGATGTACGCGAGCACGGCCATCGGGTCACGGGGCCCGAAGACGTGCAGGTAGCCACGCACGATCGCGGCCATCAAATAGTCATAACCCCACGGCCACGAGATCCAGCTGCCGTCCGGATAGTGCACATGCGGATCGAACTGGAAGAACGCTGCCGGGTCAGCCACAGTGTCGAGGATGCGTCGCGCATGATAGAAAGCGTCGTTGCCCGCTGGAATGTAATGACCATCCACCAGCGCCGCCGGCAGGTAGTTCAGAGCGATCATGAATGCCAGCATGCAGCCGAGGATCCATATCAGCGTCAGTTTGAAGGCGTTTGTCACGTCAGCGCTCCGTTCGATGCCGGCACGACCGATGGATCGTCATATCAGCGGTTACGGATCACGGCGATCCGGTCTTCATAGGACAGCTTGTGGATCATCGCGCCCTCGCTCCATTCGGCCAAGGACTCTTCCAGGATCAAGCCACGTCGCTGCAGGATATCCGTGAATGCTTCCGCGGTCAGGTTGCTGCGCCAGCCGCCAGCGGCCCCACCGCGCGTTCCATAGTGGATCAACGCGATCGCGCCGGGCTTCAGCACGCGCGCGAATTCATCCGCGTAGCGCTCGATCTCCGCGCGATTGATGTGCACGAATACATCGAAGCTCCAGATCGCATCGAGCGAACGGTCGGCGACCGCGGCCAGATCGCTGCCCGTGCCGACGATGAACTGCGCGTGCACCGCGTCGTGGAAGCGCCTGCGGCAATGCTCGATACACTCTGCCGAAATGTCCAAGCCCATGTATGTTTGCGCGCGCTCCAGCAGCGCCGGGGTCCAGCGTCCGCCGCCGGGCCAATCTCGAGGATCGCGTTGCCCGGCACGATATGCGTTTGTAATACGCGGTGGATGAGCGCCGGCCCCCATTCGTCGGGCGCGGTCCACTCCTCGCCGCCGGCGCTCCAATCCCATGCGTTCCAGATCTCGCGGTTGAAAGCGGGGCTGTTGAGACCGGGAAGGTTGCGGGCCTTGCGCAAACGATCCATCCAGGTGAAGGAGCGGTGAGCGACCGCGCTGGAGGTGTAGTAGACCGCAAGCAGACAGCACCACCACGGGCCATTCTCCTTCAGCGCGATCCACGCCAGCTTGAGCTTGCGCGCGAAGGAGATGCGTTTGCGGTTCTCGACGTTATCCCGCATGGGAATATCAGTCCGGTCCGATGGTTGTTGCAAGGTCTTGCGGTAATTTATCATTCCAGGCAATGAACGGCGACAGTCCGCTGCCACTGGTCTTGGTCACTCATTACTTTCCCGGCAAAGGTGGTGGCGTCGAAATCGTCGCCTTCGAGCTCGCGCGCCGACTGACGCAAGCCCGCGCGGCCCAGGTCACCTGGTTGGCCAGCGACACTGTAGCAGCACCGAACTGCCCGCAGATCGAATTCCGGCCAATCCGCACCTGGAATGTCTGTGAACGACGTTTCGGCTTCCCCTGGCCAATCTGGAGTCCGGCCTGCGTGTTCGAGTTGTGGCGCGCGATCGGTGCTGCGCAGGTGGTGCATCTGCATGACGCTTTGTATATGGGGAATATTTTGGCGGCATGCATTGCAAAGTTGCGAGGCAAGTCTCTGCTGGTCACGCAGCATGTGGGGCTGGTTCCCTACCGCAGTCCCCTGCTGCGCCGCTTGATGAAGTTCGCGAATCGGTGGGTGGCGGGCCCGGTGCTGCGGAGCGCGGATTGTGCCGTTTTCATCAGCGAACAGGTGCTGTCTTACTACAGTGAAATCTGCCGCTGGAAGCAACAACCTTATCTGGTTCCTAACGGCGTGGATACTGAACTGTTCCGTCCGCCGACTCCGGCGGAGCGGCAGGCGGCACGAGCAGCCCTGAGCCTGGCCGAGGGGGCTATGGTTTTCATCTTTGTCGGTCGGTTCGTCGAGAAAAAGGGTCTCGGGTTGCTGCGCGAGCTTGCGGCCGCGACGCCGGCTTCGCCCTGGATATTTGCCGGCGAAGGGCCCCTCGATCCGCAGCGCTGGGATCTGCCGAACGTGCGCGTCTACCGTGGCCGGCGTCGCGAGACGCTGCGTGAGCTTCTGTGGGGCGCGGACTTATTGGTGCTGCCCAGCGTGGGCGAAGGCTTCCCGCTGGTCATCCAGGAGTCCATGGCTTGTGGCCTGCCGAGCCTTGCGTCCACCGACGCGCTCGACGGTTGCGCTTCGGTCAAGGAGATATTGCCGCACGAAGCGCTGGGCGCGGCAGCCCGGGAGCGCTGGCTGGCGCGGCTCGAAGCCATCAGCCGCGGCGTCGAACGGCTGCCGGAACGTGGGCTACTCGCAGGGTTCGCATGTCGGCAATGGTCGTGGCAGGATGCCACACATTTTTATGTGCAGCGTTGCCTCAGTTTGACGCGCGAGTCGGCCAGTGGCTAAGGCAGAAAAAATCCGCATCGCGGCCATCGGGCTTGGATGGGTATCGACCAACCGTCACCTGCCGGCCATTGTTCGTAGTCCTGACTACGAATTGACCGGAGTCATCGATGCGAAGGCCGAATCCGCGCGCGCGCTGGCGCAGAGGTATCGCACGCGAGGCGCCGTCGCCCGCAAACTCGCGGACGTGAGTTGGCTAGATGACATCGACGCGCTGGTCATCGGCACGCCGCCGTTCACCCATGCTGTGCTGATAGAAGAGGCTCTCGCCAGTGGCAAACATGTGCTGACAGAGAAACCGTTCGTCACACAGCTTGCCGACGGGGAGCGGCTGGCGGAACTGGCCGTGCGGCGATCGCGAGTACTCGCGATCGTGCACAACTTCCAGTTCTCGCGCTCTTTTCTACGGCTGCAGCGCGACTTGGCGAGCGGCCGGCTCGGCGCCGTACGTAGCATCTGGGGCGTGCAGCTCAGCAACCCGGCGCGCCGGCTGCCGGTGTGGTATTCAGAGTTGCCCGGCGGATTGTTTTTTGACGAGAGCCCGCACCTGCTTTACTTGGTGCGCCGTCTGCTGCCGGATCTGGTCCTGCAGGCGGTGCGCGTAACGCCATCGACCCATGGGGTGTCCACTCCCGCCGAGGTGTATGTGCAATTCGGCAATACGGCGGGTCAGACGGCATCCCTGCTGATGAATTTCGAGGCTGCACTCAGCGAATGGCACCTGATCGTGTCCGCGGAGCATGGCACGGCAGACGTCGACGTGTTCCGCGACATTTATGTATTTGCTCCCAATGACGGGTCGCACAGCGCGATGGACATTCTGCGCACCGGTCGGCGCGCGGTCCTGGGGCACCTTTGGGGCACGCTCACGAGTGGGATGCGACATATGGGATCGAGGCTGGACTACGGCAATCGCGAAGTTTTCGCGCGCTTCGCCGCGGCGGTGCGCGGATCCGAGCTCGCGCCCGAATTCATCGGCGCACAGGAAGCGCTTGCTGTGCGTCGGCTGCAGCAGCAGATTCTGGTGGAGCCGGTTCGATGACCGACGAACGGCAACTGCTTACGCACTTCGTGATGGAGTATCCATTTCAGCCGGCGACCGCGTTCTGGCGTTCAATCGAGATCGCCGCGGTGCTGGAGCGCGCTCCGCTGCAAGGCACGGTACTCGACTTGGGTTGCGGCGACGGCCGTCTGACTCAGATTGTCGACCGCGCCTGGCCGGGCGAGCGTCGTTGGGTCGGCATCGACCCCGATCCGTTGGAGGCCGAGTCGGCGAAGTTGCGCAACTTCTATCGCCAGCTCCTGGTGTGTCCGGGGGAGGCGGTGCCGCTGCCCGCCGCGACATTCGATGCAGTGTTCTCCAATTCGGTGCTCGAGCATATTCCGCAGCTCGAGCCGGTGATCGCGGAGGCGGCGCGACTGCTGCGGCCCGGTGGCCGGTTCCTGGCGACAGTGCCGAGCAGCGATTTCCGGCGCTGCCTGCGCGGGCCACTGTTGCCCTGGGTCGTGCGCGCGCGCTATGAAACGGCAGTCGATCAGCGGCTGGCGCATTACAACTATCTTTCCACGACTCAATGGCGGGACCTGTTGGGCCGGCACGGTATCGAAGTCGAGGGCGTGGAGCCGTTTCTCGATGAGCGTGAAGTGCGCAGGTGGGAGTCGTTGTCGCGCTTCACCGGCGGGCTGCTGCATTCGCTGTTCGGTGGCGGCACGCATCCCATCCAGATTCAGCGCCGGCTGGGCCTGCGTTCCGGCCGCGAGCGCATGCCCGGTTCGCTGGCGCGCGGGGTCGCCGCGGCGATCCGACTCCGGCGCCGGGCACAGAACGACGGGCTGTTCGGTTGTTTGTTGATCGATGCGCGGAAGAGCTGAAACCTGGGCAGCACCGCGTGGCCCGAGCCTGTGGAGCGAGGCGGTGCGCTTCGTCACGGTCGGTGGAACGTGCGTGCTGCTCAATGCCGCTTTGTTCGCCTACTTCGTGAATCATCTCGGCTGGAGCTATCTCGCCGTCACCGTGCTGGCATTCTTTGCGCTGAACGGCGCAGGCTTCCTGCTGCACCGGCTGTGGACGTTCCGCGCCGTCTTCGCGCCCGTACGCAAGCAGATCGGGCGTTTTTTCGGCGTGCAGGCTGCGAGCTTGGGGCTGAATCTGCTGTTGATGTGGGCGCTGGTCGGCCGCGGCGGCGCCAATCCGGTGCTCGCCAGCGTGCTTGCCTCAGTGATACTTGCGGCAGCGAACTTTCTGGCGCAGCGGTTCTGGACTTTCCGGCGAGGCCGTCCAGCGTCATGAACGCACCACTCGTCAGTGCCGTAATTCCCTGTCTCGACGAGGCGCAAACCATTGGCGTATGCGTCGAGAAAGCGCTGACGTGCCTGCGGAGGCTGGAAATCGCCGGCGAAGTCGTGGTCGCAGACAACGGCTCGAAGGATGGGTCCGTGGAGATCGCACAGCGTGCCGGTGCGCGTGTAGTGCATCAGTCCGTGAAGGGTTATGGCGCGGCGCTGATGAAAGGCATCGAGGCCGCGCACGGTGAGATCGTCGTCATGGCCGACGGCGACGATTCCTACGATTGGTCCCGAATGGACGTGTTTATCGACAAGATCCGCCAGGGTTTTGACCTTGTTATGGGAAACCGCTTCAAAGGCGGCATCGCCCCCGGCGCGATGCCGTTCTTGCATCGTTATTTGGGCAATCCGGTGCTGTCGCGGCTGGCGCGACTGATCTATCGGGCGCCGGTGGGCGACTTTCACTGCGGCATGCGCGCATTCACTCGGGCGGCATACCGGAAAATGAAGCTACGCACGCCCGGCATGGAATTCGCCACGGAAATGGTAGTCAACGCGATGCGCGCCGGCCTGCGCATCACCGAAGTGCCGACGACGCTGCAGCCTGATCGGCGCAATCGCCCGCCGCACCTGCGTTCGTTCCGCGACGGCTGGCGCCATCTGCGCTTCATCTTCACTTATGCGCCCAACTATCTGTACCTCGCACCGGGTGGAACGATGATGACGCTGGGTATGGTGCTGGTTGCAGCACTTGCGCGCGGCCCGATACTGGTCGGTGGGCAATACATCGGCATTCATTTTCTGGCGCTCGGCTGCGCGCTGACGCTAGCCGGCTTCAACATCGTACATCTGGGGGTATTGGCGAAGGTGATTGCGGTCTCGCAACTGCCGCACCTGGATTCGCGCATCCAGCGCTGGGCGCTGAAAGAGTTCACGCTCGAAGGAGGATTGATCCTCGGGCTGGCGCTGTTCACCGCCGGCGCGGTCATCGATGGCGTGCTGCTGTGGAACTGGCTGAGTCACTTCGACCAACCGCTCGATGCGACGGTGCATATCGCGTTCGTCGCGACGCTGCTCATCATTCTCGGCCTCAACATCATGTTCAGTTCCTTCCTGCTGAACATGTTCGCCAGCGATCAGCGCGGGCGCCCGGGCGATGAAGTCGGACCGCCGGATGACAAAGCTGCGCCATGAAGACCGGCCGCGGTTGCAGCTTCCCCGCAGCACCTCGCTGCGGGGGCACTGCCATGTTCATACGACCTTCTCAACAATGAAACGCGGACGCCGCTTGGTCTCGAGATAGATTTTGGCCACGTACTCGCCGAGGATGCCGATGCTCAGCAGCTGAATCCCACCGAGGAAATACATGGGCAGCACCGATGAAGCCCAGCCGGGCACGACGTTTGGCGAAAACAGCCGTACCCACGCCACCCAGACAGATAGGGCAAGACTGGCAATGAAAATCACGACGCCGAGCACGGCGATCATACGCAGCGGCAGCGCCGAGAATGACGTTATGCCTTCGAGCGCCAGCGACAGCATCTTACGCAGCGGATACTTCGAGTCACCGGCTTGGCGCTCGCGGCGGTCGTAACCGACTATTGCGGTCGGAAAACCGATGGTCGGAATGACTCCTCTAAGGAAGATGTTGACTTCACTGTATTCTTTGAGCGTTTCCAGCGCGCGACGACTCAGCAGCCGGTAATCGGCGTGGTTGAACACGATGTCGACGCCCATGCGCTTCAGCAGGCGGTAATAGCTCTGCGCCGCGAATCGCTTCAGCCAGCTATCGGTTGCGCGGCTGCGACGCACACCGAATACGACGTCTTTTCCCCCGTGCGCCACGTCCACCATTTGTTCGATGACCGTGGGATCGTCCTGCAGGTCCGCATCGATGGTGACGATAATATCTCCGGACACAGTCAGGAGCCCCGCCAGCAGAGCTCTTTGGTGTCCGTGGTTGCGCGAAAGTTTGATGCCGTGGACGCGACTGTCGCGCGCGGCATGGCCTTCGATCATTGCCCACGTGCGGTCGCAGCTGCCGTCATCGACAAAACACAGCTGGCTGGCGGCAGAAATCTTGCCGGCGCGTCCCAGATCACTCAATACGCCGAGCAGCACTTCCGCTGTCGCTGTCAGTGAGTCCTGCTCGTTGTAACAGGGAACGACGATGGTCAACGAAGTCATGGGAGTGTTTGTCATCCGCTCAAGAGTTGAAATTTACCAGTAGGTACAGGCCGGCAAGAACCAGGAGGATGCCGAGCACGCCTGCTGCAGAAGTTTTTTCACCGAACAATAGTGTGCCGCCCAGATAGACCAGCACAAAGGTAAGGGCCGTAAACGCGTAGACGTTGACCAGCTTCTCGTACGCCAGCACGTAAATCCAAATCACGGTGCCGATACCATAGAACGTGAAACCGCCAATGACGGCGGGATTGACAAACTCCAGCAACTGGTTTTTACCCTGGGCTCCTGTCTTGAAAAGCAGTTGACCCGCGCTGGCGGACAACGCTGCAACGGTCAGCAGAGCGATCGATAGACGGGTCATCGGCCGGTCCCCGACAGCGAGCGCCGCGCTCTGAGGAACGGTATCAGTCGCTCCTTGAATTTGGCAATCGCGGTGGCGACCGACGTTGGCAGCAGGCGCGTCAGACGTTTGCGCAGCCGGTATCCGGCTGGAGACACATCGCAAATTGGCTGGGTATCGGGGATGCGGGTGCGACGGAGCGTCTCGGGCAGTTGTTCGAACCGTGCAGACGATACGTACAAAAGCGTGTTGTAGCGATACCAAGGCTCTACGTCACGCTCCGCGCCCAGCAAAGGTCGCAGATAGTCCAGTGGTATGTAGTCGTGCATTGCGAACAACACCCGCCAGTAGTCGTAGTCTTGCTCGTTGATATGATGGTCGCCCCCCTGACCGCGAGCTGCCGCGGAAAACAGCACGAGATCGCCATGCCGAATCAGCGAGGCGACGAATCCGGCCGCACTTGCAGCGGGCAGATGCTCGGCCACCTCGAGGCTCTGTACCAGGTCAAACTGCCGTCCTAGATCGAAGCTGTGCGTTAGATCGCAGGCTTGAAAGGAGGTGGGCGCGATCAACAGGCGCTGGCGATCGACGTAATCACCATCGAGACCGATGACATCCGGCGCGAATTGCTGCCAAACGGCCAGCCATGCGCCATGGCCACAACCCACATCCAGCACACTGCGCACCGTCACTCCTCGCAGTAGCAGAGGCACGACCCTTTCCGCAGAGCGCGTCGCGCCGGAATTGACGTACTGGAAGAACGCGGGGTCGTAATTGGGCACGGTTCGATCCGATAGGAGTTGGTTTAAAGGCCACGGTGGCCTAATGTTAGCCCATGTACGACACAGTAGAGCCCAACACCGCCCGATCGCAGCTGGCTGCCACGTTCTCGCTGAGCAATGACCGCCTGTTCTGGGTCGCCGCACTGCTCGCCATCGCCCCGCTGTGGTTTGGATCCTACCTGCCGATGGTTGATCTGCCGCAACATGCCGGCCAAATTACCGCGCTTCGAGAAATATGGAAAGGCAATCCCGTATTCACCCAGGCGTTCGAGATCAATTGGTTCACTCCCTACCTGTTCGGCTATCTCCTGCTTTATGCCATCAGTTTGCTCATGCCGGTTACCGCGGCTGCTCAGCTGCTGATTTCGTTCGCAGTTCTGTCGGTCCCGCTGCTGACGGCCAGACTGTTGCGCAGCGCGGGCGCCGACGAACGCTGGAAGTGGCTGGCGATTCCAGGCAGCTACAGCTTTGCGTTCTATTGGGGATTCGTCTCATACATGGTTGCCGTGCCGCTGGCACTGATGTTTTTGATCCATGGGTTCCACTATGCGCGCCAGCCCAGCCGCGCTGGTGCGTGGCTCGTGGCGATGCTGTCCATCTTCCTTTTCTTCTGTCACGTCATTGCCCTGTGTTTCGCTTCCCTGCTCGCCGTCGGGTATCTGGCTGCCACCCGCTATCACGATCCGAAGCGCTGCGCGCTGCTGGCCCTGCCTTACGCAGTACCGCTTCCGCTGATTGTCGGCTGGCTCGCAATTACAAGCGCGAGGGAAGCTACGGTCCAGAACGCGCCGATCGTTTACGGGTCCGTGCTCGACAGATTTGCCGCGTTGGTCATGCAGCCTGCCGGGATGGATCGGCTGACCACCGTGAGCATTGTCGTCACCGCTGCGGTAGTCCTGCTGCCGTTCCTTTCCGGCGCGCGCTTCAGTCGTCACCCCGAGCGTTGGATTCCGTTGGTTTTGGGAATGCTCGTGTTCCTGCTCGCTCCGAGCTATGCATTCAACACCGGATTTCTATACGAGCGCTTGGGCATTTTTCTCGTGCCTCTGTGGCTGATGGCGTGGGACCGTCCGACGGGTTCGTTGCGACCGGTGTCGGCTGTCGCGATGGCCGTCGTCATACTATGGATATTGGCCAACATCGCCCGCTTTGCTGCTTTCGCCCGCGAGACACAGCATTTCAATAAAGCGATAGCCGGGTTGGAACGCGGCGCGCGTATCGCGTCCATGCCTTTCGATCCCACTACTGCGTTGTTTGCCGCACCAATCTACTTGCATTTTTCCGCCTGGTACCAGGCAACGCGCGCCGGCATCGTCGACTTCAACTTTGCAGACTTTCATCCGCAAATGGTCCGTTACAGGTCGCCCCAGGGCGGGCGTATAAACGAGGTGATGGCCTGGTATCCGGTAACCTTTGAATGGAGTCGAGATGGCGGGCCGAGCTACGATTATTTCATCGTGAAAGCCAATGCCGACGTCGCTCGGAAACTATTCAAGGAAAAAGTAGCCGCGGTGATGCTCACGAATCGCAGCGGATGGTGGTGGGTTTACAAAAATACCGAGCGTCTTCGTATGTCGCCAATTACCGCGCGCGATCTCCCGCCTCGGCACTGAGCGCCCACAGCTGACGTAGCGCCAGGCGGTACAGCTCGGTCGGTTCGAAAGTTGCCAGCTCCCGCTCGAGGAGCGGCCGTGCCCCGGAGCGAGCGTCGTTTGCCAGATAGGCGGTCGCAACGGCCACCAAAATATAACTTCGCTCCTCCGCTGTCAGGGGTTGCACAGAATGGTCGAGAAGCCTGCTACCCAACCTCCCTATTTCCACTGGATCGCGAGCGGCAATCGCGGCCAGCAAATCCGTCCACTGCTTGTCCCGCTCATCGGCGCTCGCGTAACAAGGGCTCGCCTTGACGCGTTCCCATACGCCGCGCAAGCTCCGCGCGGGCTGAAAGGGGGTCGTCAAATCGGCAATCTCACGCACGGCCCTCCGCCAAGCGACGCGCGCCACCGGGCTGCCACACTGCTTGGCGTCGGTGCCGACGAGCAACACTGCGCCCGCGGCAATGGGTCCGACATGGTCGACCCGCATCGTCTCCACAGCGGTACGTATCTCAATGCTCTGCCGCACCATTGCATCGCGAAACAAGAGGCTGTTCACGGAGGGAACGTATTCGGCCTTCATGTCGCGAGGACCCAGCATCTCCGCTACAGGTAAGGGCAGTGTGAGCAGACTTGGCAGCTCGATCGCGCTGCTCTGCATATAGCGCAGGCGCGCGGCGTTGAGGTCGACGAACGGAAAATAGTCCGAATTTGCCGGTACCGGATAGGATTGCAGCAGGGACTGTAGCGTGCGCCGATCACCGATGCGGCGCTGGACGATATCCTGCGTGGATTGAATGCCCACCCGCGCGAGTTCGGCGTTCAGAACTGCGTTTTCGAACAGCGCCGTCGTGAGCGGCTGCAGCCGCGAGCGCGCGGCGATGATCAGCACGTTGGAATCGTCGGCATTATAGATGGCGTAATCGCCAAACTCAGCCGACAGAGCCTTGACCACCGAGGCCACGACGCTCATGTCGGTCTCATAGATCTGGAGCCATTGCACAAGATAGCCGTCCGGCCGCAGGTAATGTTTGATGCGCCGGTAGAATTCCTCGGAAAACAGGGTCGCCACGCCGCTGACCCAAGGGTTCGACGGCTCCGAGATGATGACGTCGTAGGGCGCGCGTGCGGCGGCAAAGAAGGTCTTCGCATCCTCGTAAACGATATGGCTGCGCGGGTCCTCGAACACGCGCCGGATGCGCGGCAGGAAACCGGTGCGCGCGGCATCCACCATGAAGGGCTCTATTTCGATCGAATCGAGCCGCTCGAGCCGCGAGCTACCGAGTACCGTATGGGAAGTCAAGCCGGAACCGAAGCCGATGTTCGCTACGCGCCGAGGGTGAGGATGCATGCTGAGCGGTAGCGCCGCCGCGAGAATCATGGTGATCTCATCGGGGCTCGCGGGACCCGCGTTCATGCGAATAGCCGCATCGACCTTGCCGTTGGTGGCGATCATTACGCGGCCCTGGTGCTCGACTAGACTGATCGTGGCTGTCTTGCCGTCCCGCAGGTACCGCACCGTCGCCTCGGCGGGTTGCGAGGACACGCCAGTACGATATACGCCCGAAGTCATGCGCCGAGGATCCAGCTGAACACCCGTCAGGATGACTGCTAACGCAGCAGCGCACGCCACGGCGGCTGCGGCCACGAGCGAAGGTCTGAGCGCGCGGCTCAGCGCGAGGCCCGAGACGCCGAGCGCCATGTGCAGGACCACCCCGGTCGCGACGACTCCTTTTACGCCGATCAATGGCATGGCCACGTGCGCCGCAAGGATGACGCCGGCGATCGCACCAAGCGTATTGGCCGCGTACACGACACCAATAGCACGCTCTCCGCCGTCGCGTAGCAGGGTTGTGGTCAGCAGTGGCAGCGTCATACCGGCGAGGAAGGTCGTCGGCATCATGATCAGTGCGGCGATCAATTGGCCCGTTACATTAAAGGCGATGTAGCCGTTACCGGTGCGGGCGAAAGCGCGCAAGGCCCAAGCGATCATGTCGAACGTGCGGTTGTAGGCAGGCACGGTCATTAGCGCCAGCACCGCCATTGCCAGCATAATTGCGCCGAGTAGCCGCAAGGGATGCAGTATTTGATCGATGCGTCTGCGCATCCAGAGCCCGCCAAGGGCGAGTCCGAGGATGAAGGCGCTCAACATCAGCTCGAAGGAGTGTGTCGAGCTGCCCAACACCAGGCTGAGCATGCGTATCCAGCCGATCTCATACATGAAGCAAGCCGCGCCCGTGACGAAGGCAGCGGTGAGCAACCAGCGCCGTCGGCTGAAATTGGCGGCAGCTTCAGCGATGGATGGTGGTGCCACGCCGGGTGGCGGTTCTGTCTGCTCGCGCGCGATTGCCCACACGGCTAGAGCGAGTGCAACGTTGAGCAAGCCCGCGGTCATGATCGTGCCCGGCAGGCCAACCAGCCGGATCAGCACGAACCCGCTGACGAGCACGCCAAGCGCCGCGCCGAGGCTATTGGTGAAATAGAGCATCGACAGCGTTGCGCCTGGCTGCTGCGGCCAGCGGCGGATGATTCCGCCGCTGATCAGCGGGAATGTCATGCCGAGCAGGACCGATTGGGGAAGTATCAGCAGCGTGGCGAGCGTCCACTTGTAAAGATGGACGCCGGCGCCGGAGCCCAGCTGCGGGATGACCGTCTCGAAAGAAAAATCGGTCAGCGCGACGAAGCCGCGATGGAACACCAGGCCAAGCAGCCCGATGAGACCCTCGACGATGACGTAGCCGAGCAGTAGCTGACGTATGCGCGAGCTGGCGCGCGCCACGAGCCACGAGCCCAGCGCCATGCCGCCCATGAAGATCGCCAGCACCAGGGTTTGCGCATAAGCCGCATGACCCAGGAAGAGCTTCAGGTAGTGGGACCAGATCGATTCGTAGATCAGGCCGCTGAAGCCGGAGACGATGAAGATGATCAGCAGCAGCTGCCTGCGAACCGGGTGAGGCGTCGGGCTCGTGTTCACGGGCTACTCGATTCCGAGCTTCTTGATCCGATAGCGCAGCGCCCGGAAGCTCATGCCCAGCAGCTTCGCCGCCGCCGTCTTGTTGTACCGGCTTTGTTCCAGCGCCTTCACGATGGCGTTGCGCTCGATGTCCTCGAGTTGCTCGCCGAGCGGGCCGGGAGTGCCGGCCTTCGCGGCGGCGGTCACTGGCATCTCACGCAGCTGCAGGTCGTCGGCATCGATGGTGCCGCCCGCGCTCAGCGCGAGCGCGCGCTCCAGAATGTTCTCCAGCTCGCGCACGTTCCCAGGGAAGCCGTAGCCCTGCAGCGTCTCCAGCGCCTGCGCGCCGATGCCGGGTGGCGCGACCTGCAGCCGTTGCGCGAGGCGCTGCAGAATCGACTGCGCCAGCTCCGCCACGTCCTCCGGCCGCTCGCGCAGCGCCGGCACGCGGATCTCGATCACGTTGACGCGGTAAAACAGATCTTCGCGGAACGCCCCCTCCGCGACGAGCGCTGCAAGATTCTTGTGGGTCGCGCTCAGGATGCGCACGTCGACCGGTGTCTCGCGCGTTTCGCCGACGGGGCGCACGCTTTTTTCCTGGATGACCCGCAGGAGCTTCACCTGCATGTGCAGCGGCAGATCGGCCACCTCGTCGAGGAACAGCGTGCCGCCGTCGGCAGCCTGGATCATGCCCCGTTTGTCGGCGACGGCGCCGGTGAAGCTGCCGCGCTTGTGGCCGAAGAATTCGCTTTCCATGAGCTCGGTGGGGATCGCGCCGCAATTGATCGCCACGAAGGGACCTTCGCCACGCGGGCCGGCATCGTGGATCAGGCGCGCCACGAGCTCCTTGCCCGAGCCGGACTCCCCGGAGATGTGCACCGGCGCCTGGCTGCGCGCCACTTTGACGATCATGTCGCGCAGCGTCTTGATCGCCGGGGAACGGCCGAGGAGGCGGTCCTCGAACAGCAGGCCGGCGGCCGTTTCCTGATGCGCCTCGCTGTCGTCGCGCGCCGAGATTTTGATCGCCGCGCCGACCAGCTTGCGCAGGTCGGTGAGGTCGAGCGGCTTGGACACGAAATCGAAGGCGCCGAGCTTCAAGGCACGCACGGCCGACTCGACGTTGCCGTGCGCCGTGATCACCGCCACGGGCACTTCCGGGGCGTGCTCCTGCATCCACTCCACCAGGCTCAGTCCGTTGCCGTCCGGCAGGTTCATGTCCGTCAAACAAAGGTCGAAATGCTCGCCCTCCAGGCGTTTGCGCGCATCGGCCAGGGTCGCGACGCTGGCGGAGCTGAGGTCCATGCGGCTGAGCGTGATGGTCAACAGTTCCCGGATGTCGGGCTCGTCGTCGACGATCAGGACCGTGCGCTTGGCCATGACGGTTTCAGCCGACGGCGCTCGGATAGGACGGGGGCATGAACTCGTGCGCCGCCCAGCGCTTCGGGTCCGCGAAGACGACGCGGAAGAGGCTGCCGCCGCCGGTGCGCGGCTCGTACAGCAGCAGCGCGCCGTTGCACTGGCACAGCTCGCGGGCGATGAACAGACCGAGGCCGGTGCCGCCGTCGCTCGCGGTGAAGAACGGCTCGAAAATCTTGTCGCTGATCTGCGCGTCGATGCCCGGGCCGCGGTCGGCCACTTCCAGGTACGGGCGACCGGTCGCGGCGACGCGCCCGCAGTTGATCTCGATCTTGAGGCTCTCGCCCTGCGTGTGCCGCAGCGCGTTTTCGCACAGATTCCAGACCACCTGGTGCAGATGCGTCGGGTCCACGCGCACCTCGATGTCCGCTTCGCGCGCGTTCAGCTCGAATCGAGCCCGGGGCGCCTCGGTGGTTTCGCAGAACTCGTTGCGAAACTCCTCCAGCCAGTCCCCGAGCGTGAGGCGCTCCGGCGCCGTCGTGTCGCGCCGGGAAAGCTGCAGCACGTTGTTGATGATCGTGCTCACCCGCTCGGAGTTGGTGCGCACGATTTCCGTCAGGCGCAGCTCCTGCGGCGTGAGGTTGGGAGATTCCGCCAGCAGCTGCCCGGCATGGCTCATGGCTCCGACGGGGTTGCGGATCTCGTGCGCGATGCTCGCGCTCAGGCGCCCGAGCGCGGCGAGCTTGGACTGCTGCACGCGCTCGGACAGCAGGCTCGTATCTTCGAGGAAGATCAGGATCGGCCCCGGCCGTTCCTGCCCGAGCGCCGTGAAGTGGGGCTGGATGACGCGCGTGCCGTCGGCGGAAACGAAGGTCGTCGGCATCGGCGGCGGTGCGTGCGGCCCCTGGCGCCAGGTCTCCAGGAAGTACAGCAGGCGCGGGGAGACTTCGCCGATCAGCGCGTCCCGCACGGCGCTGCGCTCGCCGAGAATCTGCGCAGCCGATTCGTTGATGAGCCGGATGCGGTCGGACGGATCGACGACCAGCAGGCTCTCGCGCAGGTGTTGCACGATGTAGTGCGACAACTCGGCCAGGTTCGCCAGATCGATCTCCTTCTGCCGTACCTGCTCCTCGCTCTCCTGCAGCCGCTCGGCCAGCGGCCGCGCGCTGAGGGCGACCATGAACAGGATGGCGCCCAGCACGCCCGCGCCGGTGTAATCCGTAGGCGAACCGAAACCGCCGAGATGGGTCAGCACTTCCTGTAACAGGAGCGCCAGAGTGGCGAAGGCGGCGACCACGAAGCCGCGGCTCTTGTGCAGAATCAGGCTGACGGCCGCCACCGGCATGACGAACAGAATGCCGAGCCCGCTCGACACCCCGCCGCTCGAGTAGAGGATCGTCGACAGCGCCAGCACGTCGAAAGTCAGGTGTACCCAGGCCTGCCATTGCAGCGGCGGACGGCGCATCTTCAGCGCCGCGATCGTGAGTATCGCCAGCGCGAAGTAGGCCAGGTCGACGGTGAGAAACAGCACCGGGTGCGTCCAGCCGACTTCCGTCGCTTCCAGCGCGAGCACATGCAGGCCGAACAGAATGGAGGGGACCAGCAGCCGGTAGAGGTTCAGCAGGCAGAGCACGCGCCAGACCAGCTCCTCGCGCGCGGGGGCGATGGCTGTAATCGTATTTCTGGCCATGATGCCGGTCCTCCTGCGGTCGCGCCGGTGCGGCCCCTGGGATGGAAACGGCTGCGAACTCTAGCACGCGGGAAGCAGTTCCCGCAGAATAGCGCCCCCGTTTTTGTCGAAGCACGTCATGAATCTGCACGAATATCAAGCGAAGCAACTGTTCACCCGCTACGGCATCGCCGTTCCGCCCGGACGCGTGGCATCGAGCGACGCCGAGGCAGCCGATGCGGCCCGGACGCTCGGCGGCAAGGTCTGGGTCGTTAAAGCTCAGGTGCATGCCGGCGGGCGCGGGAAGGCCGGCGGCGTAAAGCTGGTCAAGAGCCTCGACGACGTGCGCAGCACCGCGCGCGCGCTGCTGGGCAAACGGCTGGTGACCCCGCAGACCGGCGCGGAAGGTTTGCCGATCGAGAAGGTCTACATCGAGGGCGGCTCGCAAATCGCGCGCGAGCTGTACCTGAGCCTGGTGCTCAATCGCGACAAGAGCTGCATCGCTTTCATCGCCTCGGCGGCCGGCGGCATGGACATCGAGGAAGTCGCCGCGCACAGTCCCGAGAAGATCATCACGGCCAACATCCAGCCTGCGGCGGGCCTGCAGGGCTACCAGTGCCGCGAGCTGGCGTTCGGCCTGGGCCTTACGGGCCACCAGATCCAGGAGTTCGCGGCCATCGCGCACGCGCTGTACCGACTCTACGTGGACAAGGATTGCAGCCTGGTCGAGATCAATCCGCTGATCGTCACGCAGGAAGGCAAGCTCGTCGCGCTGGACGCGAAGATCAACATCGACGCCAATGCGCTCTACCGTCAGGGCGAAGTCGCGGCGCTGCGCGATCCGAGCCAGGAGGATGTGATGGAGCGCAAGGCCGGCGAGCACGAGCTGAACTACGTCTCGCTGGACGGCGATATCGCTTGCATGGTGAACGGCGCGGGCCTCGCGATGGCGACGATGGACATCATCAAGCTGCACGGCGGCGCGCCGGCCAACTTCCTGGACGTGGGCGGCGGCGCGACGAGCGAACGCGTCACCGAGGCGTTCAAGCTGATCCTGTCCAATCCGAAAGTGCGCGCCATCCTGGTGAACATCTTCGGCGGCATCGTCCGCTGCGACCTGATCGCCGACGGCATCATCAACGCCGTGAAGGAGATCGGCATCGACATCCCCGTGGTGGTGCGCCTGGAGGGCACCAACGCCGAGATCGCCGCCAAACGTCTGGGCGGGAGCGGGCTCGCCATCACCGCGGCCGGCGACCTCACGGACGCCGCGCGCAAGGCCGTCGCGCTGGCGGCGCGCAAGCACACAGGTAAAGCGAAATGAGCATTCTGGTCGACAAACACAGCCGCGTGATTTGCCAGGGATTCACCGGCAAACAGGGCACCTATCATTCCGAGCAGTGCATCGCCTACGGGACCAAAGTGGTCGGTGGCGTTACGCCCGGCCGCGGCGGACAGAAGCATCTGGGCCTGCCCGTGTTCGATACGGCACGGGCGGCGGTGAACGCCACCGGCGCGGACGTGAGCATGATCTACGTCCCGGCGCCATTCGCGGCCGACGCGGTGCTCGAAGCGGCGGATGCCGGGGTGCGTTTGATCGTTTGCATCACCGAGGGCATTCCGGTGGCGGACATGGTGCGCGTAAAGGCCGCGCTGAAGAGCTACGACTGCCGGCTCATCGGTCCCAACTGCCCCGGAATCATCACGCCCGGTCAATGCAAGATCGGCATCATGCCGGGCTTCATCCACCGGCCCGGCCGCGTCGGCATCGTCTCCCGCTCCGGTACGCTCACTTACGAGGCGGTGTTTCAGACCACGCGCGCGGGCCTCGGCCAGAGCACCTGCGTGGGCATCGGCGGCGATCCGGTGCGCGGCATGAACTTCATCGACGTGCTGGAGCTGTTCGAGCAGGACCCGGCCACGGAAGGCATCCTGATGGTCGGCGAGATCGGCGGGAGCGACGAGGAGGCGGCGGCGGAATACATCGCGCGCAACGTCAGCAAGCCGGTGGTGGCGTACATCGCCGGCGTGACTGCGCCGCCGGGCAAGCGCATGGGCCACGCGGGCGCGGTGATCGCGGGCGGCAAGGGCACCGCCGCGGACAAGTACAAGGCGCTGGAGAAAGCAGGGGTCAAGACCGTGCGCTCGCCGGCGGATCTCGGCGCGGCGATGCAAGCTTTGTTGGCGCGCAAACGCTCCAAGACCGGCACGCGCGCCTCGGGCGCGAAACGCTCCGTGAAGGTGCGCGCGGCGGCCCGCAAACAAAAGTCCAAGCCGCGCAAAGCCGCGCGCAAACGGGCGCGTTAGGTCTTCCGCCCGCGCGCCGGCCGAGCCGCAGCGGGCTTGCCCTCCCGTCGGGTAAAGCGATAATCCCGGCCTGCTATGCCACAGCTGCGCCTCGCCCTGGCCCAATTGAACCTCTCGGTAGGTGACGTTGCCGGCAACACCCAGCGGGTCATCGATGTCGCCGCCGAGGCGCGCGACCGTCTCGGGGCCGACGTCGTTCTCTATCCCGAGCTGACTCTGTGCGGCTATCCGCCGGAGGATCTGCTGTTCCACAAAGGCCTGCGCCGGCAGATCGCCGCCGCCCTCGCGCGCCTGCATGCGGACATCGCGGGAATCGCCGCGATTGTCGGTTGCCCTGAATACGACGGCGAGACGATCTACAACGCCGCCGTGGCGCTGCGCGACGGGCGCACACTCGCCAGCTACCGCAAGCATGAGCTGCCCAACTACGCGGTGTTCGACGAGAAGCGCTACTTCACTTCCGGCCGCGCCAGCGCGCTGCTCGATCTGAACGGCGTGCGTGCCGCGATCCTGATTTGCGAGGATGTCTGGGAGCCGGCGGCCGCGCGCCTGGCGAAGGAGGCCGGTGCACAGCTCCTGCTCGTGCTCAACGGCTCGCCTTATTCCCTGCACAGTCAGGACCGGCGCGAGAGCGTCGTCGCCGATCGCGTCCGCGAGGTTGGCCTGCCGGTGGCGTACGTCAACATGGTCGGCGGCCAGGACGAGCTGGTGTTCGACGGCGGTTCGTTTGTCATGGACGCCGCGGGCACCGTGGTGCAGCGGGCGGCGGCCTTCGCGGAAGCTGTCGTGCCCGTGGAGTTCGACGTGGCGGCTGGCCGCGTGCGGCCGCGCGTCGTGCATATCGAGCCGCAGCTATCGGAGGAAGCCAGCGTCTACAGCGCGCTGGTCCTGGGCGTGCGCGATTACGTCGTGAAGAACGGTTTCTCCGGTGTGGTCATGGGGCTGTCGGGCGGCGTGGATTCCGCGCTCACCCTGGCGATCGCGGTGGACGCGCTGGGCGCCGATCGCGTGCAGGCGGTGCTCATGCCCTCGCGCTATACCTCGCGCATGAGCATCGAGGATGCGACCGAGCAGGCGCAGCGCCTCGGCGTGAAGCTGAGCGTGCTGCCGATCGAAGGGATGTTCGCGACCACGCTGGAGACGCTGCAGGACGAGTTTGCGGGCACGCAGCCCAACGAGACCGAGGAGAACATCCAGGCGCGCTGCCGCGGCGTGCTGCTCATGGCGATCTCGAACAAGACCGGACGGATGCTGCTGACGACGGGCAACAAGAGCGAGATGGCCGTCGGCTACGCGACCCTGTACGGCGACATGGCCGGCGGCTTCGCGCCGATCAAGGATTGCAGCAAGCTGCTGGTGTACCGGTTGGCGCGCTATCGCAACGGCCTCGGCCACATCATTCCCGAGCGCGTCCTGACGCGTGCGCCCTCCGCCGAGCTAAGGCACGACCAGAAGGACAGCGACTCCCTGCCGCCATACGAGGTGCTCGATCCGATTCTCGAGGCGTTCATCGAGGAGAACCTCTCGGTCGACCAGATCCAGGCGCGCGGCTTCGAGCGGGCCACGGTCGTGCGGGTTCTGGAGATGGTCAAGCGCAGCGAGTACAAGCGCCGGCAGGCGCCGCCCGGGGTGCGCGTCAGCAATCGGGCCTTTGGACGGGATTGGCGCTATCCAATCACCAGCGGCTACAAGCCGCGAGGATAATTTGAAGCGACGGATCGGACTCCTGTCCGACGACGTCCAGGGATGGACGGAATGCCACGGGAAGCAGGATGCTGGAGCGGCCCTCCCAAGAGGCGAGCAAAAAGCGTGGTTATGTCCAGGATGGACGGTATGTCGCGGGAGGCAAGGATGCCGGGAGCGACTTTTGCTCGCCTTCGCCACCTACGGCGGCGGGGGCACATTCAGCTGCGCACTCCTGCTCCGCTGAAGCCCAGGGTATCCATCCATGGATACCCGTGCGACGTATACGTCGCACCCTTGTGCCCCAGTGGATCTTCTGTAGGCCTCAGAGCCGCAGCGCTCACCAGAATCGCCACCAGGATTTCTTATTCTTGTTCAGCTGCTCGGCGTTCGCGAAGTTTTCCTTGTAGACTTGATCGGTTTGCTCGGCGAGCTGCGTCATGCCCAGCGCGCGATAGCTTTGCGCCATCAGCTCCAGCGCTTCGCGGATCGCCGGCGCGCCGTCATAGTTTTCGACGGCGTATTTCACCCGCGCCAACGCTCCCACCCAGGCCGCGCGCCGCACGTAGTAGCGCGCCACCGCCACTTCGTAGTCCGCCAGCCGGTTGCGCAAGCTGATCATGCGCTTGCGTGCATCGTGGGCGTACTCGCTCTTGGGGAACTGCTGTACCACGATCTGGAACGACGCGAACGCCTTGCGCGCATCGCTCGGCGGACGCTGGCCCGCGTCGGCATTGAAGAGGCTTCCGAAGCCCCGCGGCGCGCGCTCGTAATAGACCAGACCTTTGATGTAGTGCGCGTAGTCGGCGCGCGGGTGGGTCGGGTTCTCGCGGATGAACTGGTCCGCCGCGTCGACCGCCTGCTCCGGCTGGTTGCTCTTGTAGTACGCGTACATCACGTCGAGGCGGCCCTGCCGGGCGGCGGCGCTGAACGGGAAACGCGCTTCCAGGGCTTCATAGCTGGCCGTCGCTCTGCTGTAGTCGCCGCTCTTCAGCGAATCGTGGGCCATGCGATAGAGCACGTCCGGGTTGGACTGCACCACGTTCCGGTCGCGCGCGTGACGGCACCCTCCCGTCAAGGACAGGGCCAGCACCAGCAGAAGCAGTGAGAAGACGTTCAGCCTGGAGGGGACGCGGAATGCCACGCGGGACCTCTCGTGGGGTATAAGGCGGCGGAGTATAGCCGTGCCGGGCTTCGATGAGGACAAGGCCATTCAGTTCCAGATCCACGAGTTGCAGATACCCGCCGACTACGCCGGACACCGGCTCGACCAGGCGCTTGCCCGCTTGTTGCCGGAATACTCGCGTTCGCGGCTGAAGGACTGGATCGATGCCGGCAAGGTCCGTATCGACGGGCGGGTGCCGAAACCGCGTGATGCGGTGGCGGGAGGGGAGCACGTCGTCGTGGAGGCCCAGGTGCTCGATGTACTCGAGCCCGTAACCGCTCAGCCTATCGCGCTGAACGTCGTATACGAGGACGACGCGCTCCTGGTGATCGACAAGCCGGCGGGGCTGGTCGTGCATCCGGGCGCCGGTAATCGGGACCGGACCCTGCAGAACGCGCTGCTCCATCGCGACCCCGCGCTCGCGGCGCTGCCTCGTGCGGGAATCGTCCATCGGCTCGACAAGGATACGAGCGGGTTGCTGGTGGTCGCGCGCACCGTCGCGGCCCACACGGCACTGGTGCGGCAGCTCCAGGCGCGGGAGATCGAGCGGTACTACCTGGCCATCTGCACCGGAGTGATGACCGGGGGCGGCTCGGTGGACAAGCCGATCGGACGTCATCGTACCGATCGTCTGCGCATGGCGGTGCGCGAGGACGGCCGCGAGTCGCTGACGCACTACCGGATCATCGAGCGGTTCGCCGCCCACACGTACGTGCGCATCAAGCTCGAGACCGGCCGCACCCACCAGATCCGAGTCCACATGGCACATATCGGCCATCCCCTCGTAGGCGATCGCACGTATGGCGGACGGCTGCGCCTGCCGCGGGGCGCATCGGCTGAGCTGGCCGCTGCGCTGCACGACTTTCCGCGCCAAGCCCTGCACGCGGCGCAGCTCAACCTGGCTCACCCGCTGCACGGCGAAGCGCTGGAATGGCATTCGCCGCTGCCCAAAGACATGCAAGCCCTGCTGAAAACTCTGGCAAAATCGGCCGCATGATCGACTACGAGAAACTCGGTGCCTTCTATCTCGGCCGTGCGGTCGATCCGGCGACGGGCGCGGCCCAGGAAGCGCCGCTCCTCTACGATTCCCGCGATCTGACGACGCACGCGGTCTGCGTCGGCATGACCGGCAGCGGCAAGACCGGGCTCTGCCTGGCGCTGCTCGAGGAGGCGGCGATCGATGGCATCCCGGCAATCTGCATCGATCCGAAGGGCGACATAGGCAATCTCCTGCTGACTTTCCCCGCGCTGGCGCCGGCCGATTTCCAGCCCTGGGTCGACCCCGCCGAAGCGGCGCGCAAGGGCCTCACGGTCGAGGCACTCGCGACCAAAACCGCCGAGAGCTGGAAGAGCGGGCTGGCGGAGTGGGGGCAAACGCCGGAGCGCATAGCGAAATTCCGCGCCGCCGCCGACGCGGTGATCTACACGCCGGGCGCCTCGACCGGCTTGCCGTTGTCGGTGCTGCGTTCGTTCGCGCCACCTCCTGCCGAGACCCTGGCCGATGGCGGCGCTCTGCGCGAGCGCGTCAACTCGGTGGTGTCAGGGCTCTTCAGCCTCCTCGGCCGCGAAGCGGACCCGCTGCAGAGCCGTGAGCACATCCTGCTCTCCACGCTGCTCGAGCACAGCTGGCGCGCCGGCACGAGCCTCGATCTGCCCGGCCTGATCGCCGCGATCCAGAAGCCGCCGTTCGATACGGTCGGCACCTTCGATCTGGAAACCTTCTTTCCCGCCAGGGACCGGCTGCAGCTCGCAATGGCGGTCAACGCGCTGATTGCCGCGCCGGGATTTTCCGCGTGGACCCAGGGCGAGCCGCTGGACATACAGCGGCTGCTGTTCACTCCCGAGGGCAAACCGCGCATCGCGATCATCTCCATCGCCCACCTCTCCGATGCGGAGCGCATGTTTGTCGTGACGCTGCTGCTCAACGAGATGGTCGGCTGGATGCGCATGCAGTCCGGGACCTCGAGCCTGCGCGCGCTCCTCTACATGGACGAGATCTTCGGTTACTTCCCGCCGAGCGCCAATCCGCCGTCGAAGCTGCCGATGCTGACGCTGCTCAAGCAGGCGCGCGCGTTCGGCGTCGGCTGCGTGCTGGCCACGCAGAATCCCGTCGACCTCGACTACAAGGGCCTGGCGAACGCGGGCACCTGGTTCATCGGGCGCCTGCAGACCGAGCGCGACAAGATGCGGGTCATCGATGGCCTGCAGAGCGCGCTGGCCGGCACCGGACCGGATCGCGAGTCGCTGGAGCGCCTGATGTCGGGGCTCACGCAACGCGTCTTCCTGATGCGCAATTCGCACGACGACAGCGCGATCCTCTTCAAGAGCCGCTGGGCGCTCTCCTACCTGCGCGGCCCGATGACCGGTCCGGAGATCACGCGGGTCATGGCTGGGCGCAAATCGCCACCCGCGAGCGGCGGCGCGCAAAGTGTCGCGGAATCGACGACTTCTCCGGCTGCGCGGCCTGCTGCTCCGCCTGCAGCCCGTCCGGCCGTACCCGCGGGAATCACCGAGTACTTCCTCCCGCCGGCAGCCGCAGGCGCGGGTGAGATACTGTACAAGCCGATGCTCATGGGCACGGCAAAACTGCACTTCATTGATAGCAAGCTTGCCCTGGACCAGTGGCAGACGGCTGCATGGCTCGCTCCGCTGAGCGATGACGGCGAGCAGGTGCTGTGGGAGGAAAGCGAAACGTCCACGGACCTCAAGGCGCGTTTGACGCGCAGTCCGGCCGGCGATGCGCAGTTCGCGGCGCTCCCCGGGCCCGCGATGCGCGCAGCCTCCTACGCCATCTGGGGCAAAGCGCTGGGCAGTCATCTGTATGAGCATGCCCGCGCGCAGGTGTGGGTGGCCGACGCGCTCAAGCTCACTTCGCAACCTGACGAGAGCGAAGGCGACTTCCGGGCGCGGCTTGCACTCAAAGCGCGGGAAAGTCGCGACCAGGCGGTCGAAGCGCTGCGCCGCAAGTACGCGCCGAAGCTGACCTCGCTGCAGGACCAGCTGCGCCGCGCGGATGAGCGAACGGCGCGCGAGAAATCCCAGCTCTCGCAGCAGAAGCTGCAGACCGCGCTGTCGGTCGGTGCAACCGTGCTCGGCGCGCTGTTTGGCCGCAAGACGCTTTCGGTGGGCAATATCGGCCGCGCCACGACCGCGGCGCGTTCGGCCGGACGCATCAACCGGGAAAGCGCGGACGTCACGCGGGCGGAGGGAAGCCACGAAGTGCTGGCCCAGCGCCTCGCAACGCTGCAGGCAGAGTTCGATGCGGAATCGGCCAAGCTCGGCGGGACGTTCGATCCGGCGGCATTGTCCTTGAGCGCCGTCAGTGTGACGCCCCGAAAGTCCGACATAGCGGTGGGTGAGGTCGCGTTGGTTTGGGCGCCCTGGCGTGCCGGCGCGGATGGTTTTCCCGCGCCGGCCTGGCGGTAGGGTCGACTGCGCGCCGCGCATGCAGTTCGTCATTCCCGATTGGCCCGCGCCCTCTTCCGTACGCGCGGCGAGCAGCATGCGCACCGGCGGCATCAGCCGCGCACCGTTCGATTCGCTCAATCTCGCCGCGCACGTGTCCGATGATCCCGCCCACGTCATCGAGAATCGCCGGCGTTTTCATGCCGAGCTGCAGCTGCCCGCCGAGCCGTTCTGGTTGCAGCAGGTCCACGGCTCTGCCGTTCTGCCGGTCGCTTCCGAAAAATCTCCGCGCGCAGCGGACGCCTCATATACCGATCGCTCCGGAGCGGTGTGCGCGGTACTCACCGCCGATTGCCTTCCTGTGCTGTTTGCGGCGACGGACGGCAGCAAAGTAGCCGCCGCGCATGCAGGCTGGCGCGGACTGGCGGGTGGAGTCCTCGAGGCTACCGTAGCGGCGCTGCAAGTACCCGCGCATCGCTTGATGGCGTGGCTGGGGCCTGCCATCGGCCCGCGGCGCTTCGAGGTCGGTGACGAGGTCCGCTCGGCGTTCGCGAGCATCGATCCTGCGGCGGTCACCGCCTTCGTCGCGAGCCCGCGCGGGCGCTGGCAGGCCGACTTGTACCGTTTGGCCCGCCAGCACCTCAACCGCTTGGGGGTCGAGGCAATCTATGGCGGCGATCGGTGCACGTTCGAGGAACGCGCAGCGTTCTTCTCGTATCGCAGGGACGGGGAATGCGGCCGGATGGCGACGGTGATCTGGCGGGACTGATCGCGCGCGGCCGGTCATGGGCCCGGGCCGCGCGGGGCCGGGCCGGCACAGGCGAAACAAACAACGAGAATCGGGCGCCCTGATATCATTGGCGGATGTCTACGCTGCTGTGGATCATTGCGGTGACCGTGCTGGGCGGCATGCTCAGTGTGCTGGTGGCCGGTCTTTTGTTGCTGGCGTCCGAGCGGCGCCGGGCGGCCGCGCTGCCTCACCTGGTCAGCTTTGCCACCGGAGCGCTGCTCGGCGCGGCGCTGCTCGTGCTGCTGCCGCGGGCGGTGGAGGGCGCCGGGACCGGGAACATCCAGTGGGTGGGCTTCGCGCTGGCGGCCGGCATTTTCGCCTTCTTCGTGCTCGAGAAATTCGTCCTGTGGCGTCATTGCCATGAGGAGCATTGCGAGCCCCACGGGCCGACTCACGAGCATCGCGACCGGGCATCGGCAACTCTCATCCTGGCCGGCGATTCCATCCACAACGCCTTGGACGGCGTCCTGATCGCCGCGGCTTTTCTCACGGACGTGCAGCTCGGCATCGTCACCGGCATCGCGGTCATCGCCCATGAGATCCCGCAGGAAGTGGGCGATTTCGCCATTCTGCTCCATAGCGGGATGTCCCGCGGGCGGGCGCTGGCGTTGAACCTGCTGACCAGCCTCACATCGGTGCTGGGGGGCATCGTTGCGTACGTGTCCCTGGGCAGGGCGATGGGAGCGCTGCCCTATGCACTGGCGGTGGCGGCGGCGTGTTTCCTCTATGTGGCAGTGGCCGACCTCATTCCGGGGCTGCACCGGCGGGTGGATCCGCGGGCCAGCGTGCAGCAGATCGTGCTGATTGCACTCGGTATCGGTGTCATCGCTCTCACCGGGCAGCATTGAATTTTCTGCACCGCGCTCTACATCTGCGGCAGACGCGGGGTGGTTTGTACTGGAGGATGTGAGTAAGGGTAACGACCTATGGGAGTCAGGAAGACTTCAAGAATGGGTTCTAATTCACTTCAGCCGGGCGCAGACTGGGTTGGGGAGGGGGTTCCAGGACCGCCGTGAATACGTCCCTGTAGGCTTCGCAAAAACGTCCATGTTTTTGACGATCCTGGAACCCCCTCCCCAACCCAGTCTGCGCGAGGGCGCGGTGGCAGGAGTCAGTTCCTGTTTGCTCGATGTGAGGCGCTGACTCCGTTTTCTTCAGTAGTACCCGCGGCTGGGTCGGGAAAGTTATCCACAGTTTATGGCCTAACTTATTAATTAGGCCATCCCTTAAACTGTGGGTAACTTTCCCGACCCAGCCGCCCCGACTCTCGTCGAAAGCTTCTTTACTTGCTGCAGAGACCCGCTTATGCGCATGGACAAACTAACCGCGAAATTCCAGTCGGCCCTGGCCGATGCCCAGTCATTGGCCGTCGGCCGCGACCATCAATTCATCGAGCCCGTCCACCTCATGCTCGCCCTTCTCAACCAGCAGGGCGGAAGCGTCCGCCCCCTGCTCGAGAAAGCCGGCGGCAACGTCAACCTGCTGCGCTCCGAGCTGATGGCCGCCATCGACCGGCTGCCCAAGGTCGAGGGCGCCGCCGGCGACGTGCATGTGTCCAATGACTTGAACCGCCTGCTCAACGTCACCGACAAGCTGGCGCAGCAGCGCGGCGACCAATACATTTCCAGCGAGTTGTTCGTTCTGGCCGCCTTCGAGGATCGCGGCGTGCTCAAGACCATCCTGCGCGATTGCGGCGTGGTGCGCGGCGCGGTGGAGAAGGCGATCGAAGAGGTGCGCGGAGGGGAAAAAGTGGAGGATCCGAACGCCGAGGAGAGCCGCCAGGCGCTGGAGAAGTACACCATCGACCTGACCGAGCGCGCCACTCAGGGCAAGCTCGACCCGGTCATCGGCCGCGACGACGAAATCCGCCGCACCATCCAGGTGCTGCAGCGGCGCACCAAGAATAACCCGGTGCTGATCGGCGAGCCGGGCGTCGGCAAGACCGCGATTGTCGAGGGCCTCGCGCAGCGCATCGTCAACGGCGAGGTGCCCGAGGGCCTGAAGAACAAACGAATTCTCGCGCTCGACATGGGCGCGCTGATCGCCGGCGCGAAGTTCCGCGGCGAGTTCGAGGAGCGCCTGAAGGCCGTGCTCAACGATCTGGCCAGGCAGGAAGGGCAGATCGTGCTGTTCATCGACGAGCTGCACACCATGGTCGGCGCCGGCAAGGCCGAAGGCGCCATGGATGCGGGCAACATGCTCAAGCCGGCGCTCGCGCGCGGGGAGCTGCATTGCGTGGGCGCGACCACGCTGGATGAGTATCGCAAGTACATCGAGAAGGACGCCGCGCTCGAGCGGCGCTTCCAGAAGGTATTCGTCGGCGAGCCATCGGTCGAGGACACGATCGCGATCCTGCGCGGGCTGAAGGAGCGTTACGAAGTGCACCATGGCGTGGAGATCACCGACCCTGCCATCGTGAGCGCCGCCACGCTTTCGCACCGTTACATCGCCGACCGCCAGCTGCCGGACAAAGCGATCGACCTCATCGACGAGGCCGCCGCGCGCATCCGCATGGAGATCGATTCCAAGCCCGAGGAGCTCGATCGGCTCGAGCGGCGCATCATCCAGCTGAAGATCGAGCGCGAGGCGCTGAAGAAGGAAGGCGACGAGGCGTCCAAGAAGCGCCTGCAGACGCTGGAAGACGGCCTGAAGGGGCTGGAGAAGGAATATGCCGACCTCGAGGAGGTCTGGAAGGCGGAAAAAGCGGCGGTGCAGGGCGCGGCGCAGATCAAGGAGGAACTCGAGCGCGCGAAGCTCGAGCTGGAGACCGCGCGGCGCGCCAGCGATCTCGGCCGCATGTCCGAGCTTCAGTACGGGCGCATCCCCGAGCTGGAGAAGCGCCTGGTGCAGGCCACCGAAGCGGAGCAGAAGGAAACCCGGCTCCTGCGCAACAAAGTCACCGCCGAGGAGATTGCCGAGATCGTCTCCAAGTGGACCGGGATCCCCGTGTCCAAGATGCTCGAGGGCGAGAAGGAGAAGCTGCTCAAGATGGAGGAGGCGCTGCAGCGGCGCGTGGTCGGCCAGGCCGAAGCCGTGCGCATCGTGTCCGATGCGATCCGCCGCTCGCGCGCGGGCCTCTCCGATCCGAACCGCCCCAACGGCTCATTTTTGTTCCTCGGCCCCACCGGCGTCGGCAAGACGGAGCTGTGCCGCGCGCTGGCGGAATTTCTGTTCGACACCGAAGAGGCGATGGTGCGCATCGACATGTCGGAGTTCATGGAGAAGCACTCCGTCGCGCGCCTGATCGGCGCTCCGCCGGGATACGTCGGCTACGAGGAGGGCGGCTATCTGACCGAAGCCGTGCGCCGCCGTCCGTATTCGGTGATCCTGCTCGATGAGGTCGAGAAGGCGCATCCCGACGTGTTCAACGTGCTGTTGCAGGTTCTCGACGACGGCCGTTTGACCGACGGCCAGGGCCGCACCGTCGACTTTCGCAACACCGTGATCATCATGACCTCGAACCTCGGCTCGCAGGTCATCCAGGACCTGGTGGGCGAGCAGGGCCGGAGGGGGAACGACGCCGAAAAGAACTACGCCAAGATGAAAAGCGCGGTGATGGAGATCGTGCAGCAGCATTTCCGGCCGGAGTTCATCAACCGCATCGACGACATCGTGGTGTTCCATCCGCTGGGGAGCGAGCAGATCCGCGCGATCGTGGAAATCCAGCTGGCCTACCTGCGCAAGCGGCTGGGCGAGCGCGACATGGAGCTGATGCTCGACGATTCCGCGCGCAACGTCCTGGCCGAGGCGGGCTACGATCCGGTCTATGGCGCGCGGCCGCTGAAGCGGGCCATCCAGCAGCAGATCGAGAATCCGCTCGCCCAGCAGATCCTGCAGGGTGCCTTCGGCCCCGGCGACCGCGTGCGCGTGGCCGCTCGCGACGGCGCGCTGGTATTCGAAAAGCAGAAGTAACCAACGAACGTGGTAGGACCTACCTGGGGCACATGGATGTGCCCCCGCCGCCGCAGGTGGCGAAGGCGAGCAAAAGTCGCTCCCGGCATCCATGCCTCCCGCGACATACCGTCCATCCTGGACATAACCACGCTTTTTGCTCGCCTCTTGCGAGGGCCGCTCCGGCATCCTGCCTTCCGCGGCATTCCGTCCATCCTTGGACGTCGTCGGGCAGGAGCCCGATCCCTCGCTTCAATGAGAATCGGGCGGTGCGGGCAGTATCAGCGTCGGGGAATCGTCTTCCTGTAGATTCTTGACGGCGTCCTCCGAGATCGGCTCCGCCACGATGGTGGCCGCGGTGCCAAGCTCCTGGCTCATCAGCCGGTCGAGCAGTCCTTCCGCATCGATCGGCGCGCCGAACAAATAACCCTGGCCGAACTCACACCCCATCTGCACCAGCGCCTGCAGGGCCGCCGGCGTTTCGACCTTTTCGGCGATGGCCGTCAGTCCCAGGCTGGCGGCCATCTGCAGGATCGCCTGGATGATTCCGCCGTTGGGGCCTTGCGCGCCGTCCGGGTTCAGCTCCCGCTCGAGCAGCGGCCGATCGATCTTCAGGTCATCGAAGGGAAAGAGCTGCAGATAATTCAGCGAGGAATGGCCGGTGCCGAAATCGTCGAGCGTGAGGCGGATGCCCAAAGCGTGCAGGCGATTGAGGATCTCGCGTGCCGCGCCCACCTCACCGATGAGGCCGCCCTCGGTCAGCTCGAACCGCAGAGCCGCGGCGGGCGTGCGGGTGTCGCGTAAAACACCGGCGACGTAATCGCCCAAGCCCGGGTCGCGCAATGCCGCGGCGGACAGATTGACGCTGAGGAAAAAGTCCGGACGCTGCGGGAGGAGACGGCGCCACTCGCCCGCGATCCTGCAGGCGCGCGCCACGATCCAGCGCGTGATGGGCACGATGGGCCCGGTCTCTTCGGCGATGCCGAGGAACCTGTCCGGCCGCAACAAACCTTCCGTCGGATGCTGCCAGCGCAGCAGCACTTCCGCTCCGACGATGCGGCGGGTGCGCAGATTCACCATCGGTTGAAACAGCAGCTTCAGCTGATTGCGCTCGAGCGCCATCTGCAGGTCGGCCTCCAGCCGTACGAGACTCACCACGTTGCCGCCCATCGCCGGCTGGTACGCGACCACGCCCGCGCTTTCCCGTGCTTTGGCGGCGGACAAGGCGATGTCCGCCTCGCGCAGCACTTCTTCGGCGCGCTGCAGCCCCGATTCGATGCAGGTGATGCCCATCCGCGCCGCCACGCCGAGCCGCAGGCGCCGCAGCTCGAAGGATTCGCGCAGCGCGTCCTGCAACAGGCGCGCGATCTCCATCGCGGCGGCGCTCGAGTGCACGTCGAACAGCAGCACCGCGAACTGATCGCCGGCCCAGCGGGCGAGCACACGCTCCAGCGGAAGCTCGGTCTTCTCGAAGCGGCGCGCGACCTGCAGCATCAGCTCATCGCCGGCCGTCTGACCCAGGGTGTCGTTGATCAGCTTGAAGCGATCGATGTCGACGAGGATGACGGCGATGCGGTATCCGCGCCGCGTGCGCGCCTCGCGCAGCGCCCGATCGAGCTGATCCATGAAGTACAGGCGATTGGGCAGGCCCGTGAACGCGTCGTGATAGCGCGCATGGTCGAAGGTCTTCTGCAGTTTCTGGCGGCGCTCGATCTCGCTCACCAGGCGCTGATTCGCCGCGTGGAGCCGCCGCTTCTCGACCGCCAGCGCGGCCCGCAGTCCCCGGGAGCTGCGGGTCACGTCATAGGCGGCGAGCGTCAGCAGCCAGGTGACCGCCAGCAACAAACCAACGCTCGCGGCCAGCCTCCCGAGCGGATACCAGCCCGCGCGCGGGCGGATCGCCAGCGTCAGCCCGGCCGCGGATGAGCCCTTGACCATCGCCGCGGGCCACGGGATGGCATCCGTGACCGGCTCATCGAGCGGCGCGGTGCGCGAGCTCATGAAGATGCGCGGTTGCCGGCTGGCCGGGTCGAGTTGCGATAGCTCCAGATCGTAATCTGCCCGCGCAAGCTCTCCCAGCCGCGCATCGGCGAGCAGCCGGTCCAAAGGTTGATATGCGACCGACCACGCGGCGCGCTGCTCGGCGCGGTCCGCAGCCGATACCGCAAGCGGCGCGCGCGCAGCGATGATCCACTGACTGCCCAGCCGCACCGGACCGAGCATGCCTGCGGCGGCCGAGCCGCGCCGGGCGTCGACGGTTGCCCATTCGGTCGCAATGCCCTGGCGCGTCGCGGGGTCCGAGCCGCTCGAAGTGTCCGACGCGAGCACCGATCCGTCGCCGGCGATCTGGAAGGTATTGCGGCCCGGCAGCCCTGACGGATGCCGCGCTTTGTCGGCGAGCGCCTGCAGCTGGGCTTCGATCGCGCGGCCATGGCGGTCGACTACCGTCTGCGCAATCTCGCGCTCCTGCGCCGCGTGATGCGCCATGCTGAGCTCGACGAGCCTCGCGCCGGCGATCAGCACGACGCTCAAAACGATCGCCGCCGGTATCCAAACGGCGTTCCGTTTGAACAGCGGCAGGCTCAGCGTGGCGTTCATCTGGGCTGTCCCTGCGGCCGCAGGTAGATGGCGCAGCTCAAAGTCAGCGTGAGGCGCTCGGTGTCGCTCGGCTTGCCCGACAGGTTCAGATAGTCGCCCACCAGCGTCAGCTCGGCGCGCGAGAACGGTTTCGTCAGGCCGGCGAACAGCGCCAGCATGGTGCGGCCCGGCTGCACCAGGCCGGTTTGCAGATTGAACACCGCGGGCGCCGCCTGTCCGCCCGCGCCGCCGACAAACAAATTGAACGGCAGTGAGCCGCCGGCGCCAGTGTGCGAGTAGTAGTCGATCCGTCCGCCAACGAGCTCGGTGCCGAGGTTGCCCGTCACCGAACGGGAGTACGAGGCCGTCGTGACCCAGTGGGGATTCCAGAGATACGAGAGGCTGGCCTTGGGCAGGTTGCCGTGCGTGGTGTCGATGTCGATCTGCCGATCTTCCAGCTGGACCGTGAGGCCGCCCGGGAAGATGAGCCCGACTGCGGCGCTTTCGGTCGCATGATCGAAGGAACGCGTATCGATGCGGCCCGAGCCATAATTGGCCTCCGCGGCGAAGCTCCAGCGGATCCGGGTCGGCTCACCGACCGTCACCGCGCCGCGCAGCGAGCCGAACGTCCAGCGCGCATCCGCGATCGTTTGATGCTCGACGCCTGCGCCGATGAGCTTGCCGGGCCGTATCTCGTGCAGGAGGCCGACGGAACCACCCGCTCCACCATTGGTATCCGTGAGCGTGGAGCCGTTGGCGCTGACCATGAGGCGGTCGTCGGCCGCCGCCGCGCTGCAGCCGATCAGCCCTGCCATGAATGCCGTCGGGAATGCTTTCATCGCCGTTGCACCACCGTGCTCTCGATGGAGGTTGCTTCGTTGGCCGCGCTTGCACGGGCGATGGGCAGGAACGCGATGACGGTCATCCGCTCTTCCTCGCCCGGCAGCGCGACGCTGGAGAGCGTGACCTGGTAGATGTGCTGCAGGACTTGCAGGTGGAGCCTGCGCCGGCCGGTGAGGCCCGTTTCCCACCAGCGCTCGCCGAAACCCGAATGCGTCAGCAGGCGCGATACTTCGATGCCGGTCTCTGCGTCCGCGAACATGCTGCGCGCCGCCTTGTTGAAAGCGACGATGCGTCCGCGCGGGTCGACGACCAGCGCCGCATGGTCATCCGCGTCGAGCGCGGCTTTGGCCCAGAACGCCTCGGTGATGTCTTCGATAATAACCACCGCCAGCCGGCGGCCGCGATGCGCCGCGTGGCGCACGCGCACTTCGGTCGCGATGAGCCGATCGCCCACGTGGATCATGCTGGGCCGCGCGACGCCGCCCGTCCCGGTGATCAGCTCCTGCACCATTTCCGGATAGGAGAAGCTCAAAGTCTCGAACAGGGGACTCCCCACGGCTACGTCCGGATCGCAGAACTTCGGCGCCAGCGCCTCGCTTGCAGAGATCACTTTCAGCGTGTCGGCGTCGACCAGGAGCGCCGCGGCCGGCAGCTGCTCGATCAGGCTCAGCCACAGATCCTGGCCGCGCCGGGCCTCCGAGCGAGCGGTGCTCAGCTGCACGCGCAGCCGCTCGAACATCGTGCCGAGGTACTCCGCCGCCGCCGCGCAGGCGAAGAGAATGATGGCGAACACCTCGAGCAGCACGACGGAATAACCGAAGGGCGCGTAGAAGCCGGCGAAGGGCATGCGGATCGTGGTCCCGCCGAAAAAGCCGGCGCCAAAGAAACCGGCGAGCCACGCGCCCATCGTGCCGAGGCCGCTTGCGTACCAGCGCAACTCCGGCACTTGCGTCAAGGCAATCGCGGCGACGACCACGGTCCCGAGCGTCGCTATGAAGTAGGGTTGCCAGCGCGAAATGAAGCTTGCGCCGATGACCGGCAAAGCGAATGCCATCAGGAACACCGGATTCTGCAACCCGCCGGCATGCTGCCAGACGAAGCCGATCACGATGACTCCGAGCGCCTGCACGAGCGTGAGCGCGCGCCGGCGCCACGCGAGGTTGGCCCGTGTGAGCTGCGCCACGGCGCCGAGCGACACGTACAGCACGCCCAGCGCGAAAATGCCCCAGGAGGCCGGGCCGAATTCGATGTCGAAGGTGTTCACGAACCAGGGCAGGGCCGTGGCGAGGAGCAGCGTGAATATCGTCAGCAGCCAGGCGTCTTCCAGAAGCTGGACGCGCGGATCCCTTCTTTCTTCTTCCACGGCAGGGCCGGGAAGCAGCTGTGTGGCGTCGTTCCGTGGTGCGGCCGGCAGGTTCATTGCGGGCGTGCCTTGTCCGGTATCGGCCTGCTGTCCTTCGAAGACACCGTCGTTTTCGGCGTAGCGAAGCTGTTGTTGTCGAGGAAGGGATGGGCCGGGACTTTCGCGCCGTCCTGCGGCTTGAAATCCTCGACGTGCAGCGCCAGCGCGTGGGCCTGCAGCACGCGGTTGCGGCGCAGGATCGGCGAATCGCCGATGACATCGATGCCGTTGTACTGCGGCTCGATGATCGTGTTCTCGACCGCCGTGTTCGGGCTGCGCGCGTCGTTGAGCACGAAGGCCATGCCATAGCCGCAGCGCTGGATGCGATTGCCGCGCACCAGGGCGTTCGCCGAGCCGCGCACCATCACCCCGTACGCGGCGACCCGATCGAGCTCGTTGCCCTCCACGACCGCGGCGCTGGCGTTCTCGACGACGATACCCATCGCATCGCCGCCGCTGATGCGATTGCCGCGCACGACCGCGCCCGCGCCGAGCAGGTGAATCGCGGCCTCGCGCGCGCCGTTCAGCTGGTTGCGCTCCAGCAGGATGGCTATGTTGCCGACCACCATGCCGGCGCGTTCTTTGTTGAAGGTGTTGTCGCGCACTTCGATGGTGCCGTTGCGCAGGTCGGGCTCGCCGCGCACCGCCCATACGCCCGCATCTTTGTTTTGCGCGAACTCGTTGTTTGCCAGCGTGATGTGCTTGTTCGCGGCCGCGAAGCGCACCGCCACGCGGTTTTGCGTGAATCGATTGCGCTCGAGGACCAGGTCCGCGGCGTTTTCCGCCACCTCCACGCCCACCTCGCAGGCTTCGATCGCCGTCGAGTCCAGGCGAAAGCGCACGCTGCGCACCAGGACTGCGGCGCCCGCGCAATTGCGGATCCTGACGCCCGAGATCGAGGAATCCGCGCCGGCCACGTCGAACACCGGTCCGTCTTTCAGCGCCTGCGCATCGATCTCGGTGCCCGGCTCGCGCGCGGCGATGCTGATGCCGTGCGGGTTCGCCAGCGGCGGCAGCGCGCTTTCGAGGGTGATCCTGGCGACCTGTATGGCGATGCCGGCCTTGCCCTCCGCCGCCGCGGCGACGAACAAGGCTTCGCGCAGGCTCCCCGGACCGCGGTCGGCGCCGCTGGTGACGCTCACCGCCGGGTGGTCGGTGGCGCGGCCGGGTTTCGTCCGCGTCGTCTCATACCATTTGCCGAGCAGCGCCAGCGCGCCGAGCAGCGCCACCACTCCGATGGCCAGCACGGAGCGGCGGCTAATGCGCATGGCGGGCTCCAGGCTCGTGCTCCAGCACGAACACCGCGTGCCACGAGCGCGCCACCGCGCGCCGGCCGAACAGCGCATCGACCGGCAACGACAGCGCCGTGGTGGCCGCGAGCGCCGCCATCGCCCGCAGGCGCGGCAGCTTCGACAAACGAGGCAGCAGCCAGATCTTGAACGGCGCCGGGTCGACGCCGGTGATTGCCCGCACGCGCAGCCCGCATTCGGCGAACGATTGGAGATACGTCTCCCGATGGCGGGCCTTGAACACCGCGCTGTCGCAGCGCGGATCGCGGGCGAGCGGGGCGGCTTCAAGCAGGATCATCCGGCCGCCCTCCGCGAGGTGGCCGGTCAGCCGGTGCAGCGCCTCGCGCAATGCGTCGGGCTCGAGGATGTGCTGCAGCACCGTCACGCCCAGGATGCGGTCGAAGCGCTCGTGCAGGTCGAATTTCGTCAGGTCCTCGACACGAAATCGGCAGCGTCGCGACAGGCGGGCATCGGACGTGCGCAGCCACGCTTGTCTGATCATGGTCGGGCTGATGTCGATGCCGGTGACGTGCGCGCCGCGCGCGGCCAGCAGCCGGCTCCAGCGGCCCACGCCGCAGCCCGCATCGAGCACGCGCATGCGCGGGGTCACCTTGAGCCAGGGCGACAGCGCCAGGTACTGGCTGAGATGGATCATGCGGTTGTAGAACTGGGGCATGCCGTAAGAGCAAACGGCCGCCAGGCCGGCGCCCTCGTCGGCGAACAGGCGCGCGCGCTCTTCCCAGTAGACATCCGGCCGGTAGGAAGTGGAAGCTGGCATTCCGCGGGTGGTAGTCATCGCACTCTCCAGGCTTGCAGCGGCGCTCCGGCCGGCGAGGTTTCGCGTCCCTGCCGCGCTTCGTAATGGTCGCGATACAAACGCCGTCCCCAGAGCTTGAGCGCGATCCAGTTGCCGAAGCCCACGGTCATCGGGGCGATGTGCATCAGCGCGTAGAAAAGGTACAGCGGCACGATCGGGCCGGCGTAACCGCGCTCGGCCTTGGGGACGATGGTGAACAGCGCGATCGCGCCCAGCGTCACGTAGCTGCCGACGGCGGCGACGAAATAGGCCGGATTGGCGGGCAGCCAGTCGATGACGAACAAAGTATCGAAGCCGCTGGCCAGGCTGATCAGCAGCAGCGTCGCGCTGGCGATCTTGATCACGTGCAGGACGAGCGACAGCACGCCCATATAGATGATGTAGTGGTACAGCGCGAACGGAGCGGTTCTGGACACGCGCCGTATGGCCGGGAAGCGCTCGGTGTAAACCTTGAGGAGCCCGTAGTACCAGCCGACGCGCTGCGAGAACCATCTGCGCCACGCGCCCGGGCCTTCGGTGCTGACCACCAGGCGGCCGTCGTAGTAAATGCGCTCGCCGTGGCTCAGCAGGATCACTGCGTTCTCGAGATCCTCCGCGTACACCGACAGCGAATGCTCGGCCAGCATGCGCACGAGCGCGTCGCGCCGATAGATCGAAGTGCCGGAAGTGATGGCGTAGTCGGCGAGGCTCCGGCGCCCGATGCGAAACGCCAGCGCATACTCGAAGGCCTGGAATCGCGCGAGGAAACCGTCCGGCTCGATCATGATGCGCGGGCAGAGCGCCGCGGCGCCCGAGCGCTGGAATTCCCCGATCACCTGCTCCAGATCCGCCGAGCTGCCATTTTCTTCCTCATGGCCGCGGCTGCGGATGCGCACGTCCGGGTCGATGACCATCACCGTCTCGATGTGGGCGGGCAGATTCTCAAGCAGCCGCCGCAGCGCGCCCGGCTTGTGGCGGTTGACGCCATCGTCGAAGCAGCGCCATCCCGCCTGGCGCAGGCGCGTTTCGGTGCGATCGGTGGAGCCGTCGCTGATGATCCACATCCGGTCGCGATAGGGCCGGTAGGCCTCGATGAACTCGTCGAGGCGATCCTCGAGGTTGAATACGGAGGCGACGATGGCGTACGGCCGGACGGAGACGCGGTCGTGCGGCCCGGCGGGGAGCGCGAGATCTATGGACAGGTCGAGGCCGCCATCACCGCGCGCCCCCGCGGCGCGGGCGACGGCAATGTGGCGCCGGTGCGCGTACAGCCTGATGGCGAAGTCGAATGCGTCCGTATAGACGATCAGGTTGGCCAGCACGTACATCAGCACGGAGAACGTCGCGGCCTGGATGTTCGCGGCTGACAGCGCGATCCAGCCGGCCAGCAGCCCGCAGGCCACCAGCGGGGCGAACAAGGCCCAGGGCCGTTCCACCCTCAAAGCGCCGCGACGGCCGGCGGGGCCGTCGCCCTCCGCAGTTGTGGGAGGCGCGCGTAAAGCTCCATGCGCAGCTGGCCCTCATCCGCGATGCGAATGCCATGCTCCGCCAGGGCGGGGATGGAGCACAGAATCCACAGCAGCGAACGCACACGCGACGGCAGGTGGGCCGCGTGCCGCTCGAGTTTCGTCAGCAGGCGGTCGAAGTCCTGCTCGATGCGCAGGATGGCCGCGCGCACGGTGGGGTCGATGGGCAGGATCTTGGCGGGCTGCTCCCATTCGATGTTTGTTCCCGCGATGCGCCGCTGCGCGTAGATGGTATGCGCCAGCAAGTGGGGATCGCGGGCGAGTCCCGCGCCCGAGAAAGGAATGACGTACGGATACATCCCGATCTCGCAGCCCTGCAGCAGCCAGCGGTATGCCTCGCGCAGCGTGATCGCCAGGTCCTGCAGGGAGCTGCGCGGGGAGGTGAGGATGAGATCGAGGAATGGCGTGATGCCCAGGTCCAGCGCCGCGGTGAGGTTCGGCGCGATGTGCCGGTGAATCGGCGCTTTGTTGAACTCGACGAGCACCGCCGGCGAGAAGCTCTCGATCCCGAAGCCCAGCACGCGGAATCCCGCGCGCCGCATGGCCGCCAGCCGCTCGGGTGACATGGCGTCGATGCGGTTGGTGCTGATGAACTGCAGCGCCGGCGGCAGCGTGCCGTTGCGCTTCGCCGCCACGATGCCCTCGCACAGCGGCAGGAAGCGGCGGTCTTTCGTGAATACGAAGATGTCGTCCTGGAAGATGATCGTGCGCACGCGCGGATGCGCGCTGACGATGCGCTCGAGCATCTTCAGGACATCGTCCGCTTCGAGCCTCGCCAGCGGCGCGACGCTTCCCTGCGCGGCATGCAGGAAGTTGGTGGCCGAGCAGAACGTGCATCCCATCGGGCAATAGTTGAGCGTGATCAGGCGCACGGACCTGACCTCGGCGAGCCGCGCCTCGCGGGCCGCCTTTGTCGGCAGCGCGCCGATGCGATACGCGTTCTCCAGCCGTTCCCAGTACGCCGCGTAAGGCATGCGCTCATAAGGAGTGCTGAAGATCGCGTCGCGCAGCTCCGTGGCGTCCAGCGCGCGCTGGGGGAAGCGCGCGACCGAGCCGTCGGCGAGCCGCTCGGCCGTACCGGCGATCGCGCCCGTGGGCTGACCGGAGCGCAGCCGGCCAGCCAGCTCCAGCAGGGGTCGCTCGCCTTCGCCCAGCACCACCCGATCGAAGGGGCCAAGCTCGAATATCAGCTCCGGCCGGAAAGTCGCCTCCATGCCGCCGGCGACGATCAGGGCGGAGGGCAGCATCCGGCGCGCCAGATGCGCCAGTTCCAGGTCGAACTGCAAGGTCATGCCGGTCGTGGAGACGCCGATGACGTCCCACGGCTCGTGCAGAATTTCCATGAGCGCCCGCTGCGGCGGGCCGGTGCAGCAGTTGGGATCGAAGACCTCGGCGCGATTGCCTGCCGACGCGAGCACGCCGGCCAGGCGCCAGACACCCAATGGGGGCGCCAGGAACGTGTACTCGCCGCAATGCGGATCGAAGGGCCCGATCAGCAGGATTCTCGGTGCGCGTGCTCCGGCATTATGCATTTTGAAAAAAACACGTGGGGCCCCGACCGGAGTGTAGTTGCCCGCCGCGCCAAATCTGTCGGAAAACGCCGCCATTCGCGTCGGACAACACCCCGCTATACTTGCCGCGGGTGCGCAATCCGCGCGCCGGTGTCCGCATAATTACAAAGCGATCGCTGGAGAGAGCCGATGCCGTTTTACGAATACGAGTGCGCGAGTTGCAAGTTTTACACGGAGGTCATGCAGAAGATCGGCGATGCGCCGATCAAGAAGTGTCCTTCGTGCGGGCGCAACACGATGAAGAAACTGATTTCCGCGCCGGTTTTCCGCCTCAAGGGCGGCGGCTGGTACGAGACGGACTTCAAGTCCGAGCAGGAGAACAAACGAAACCTCGCCGACAAGCCCGAAAAAGAGGACTCGAAGGCCCAAGCCAAGGAAGAGGCCAAAGGCGGGGTCAAAGAAGAGGCCAAGGGGCAGATCAAGGAGGACGCCAAGGAGACCAAGACCGAGCCGCGGACGGCCGCGAAAGCCGGCGGTGCGACGCCGAGGAAGCCTGTTGCAAAAGCCCGGCCGTCCAGGCGGCCACGCAAGGTACCGGCGAGACGGCCAAAGCGAAAAGGGCGCTGAGCTGGGGACTATCCGGCGGTAATCTTTCCCGCACCGGATACGCCAGCGACGGGGCATGGGCCGAACCGATGATTGTTTGTGCCCAAAAGAGCAGGGGCGGATCCCGGCGATTGTGAAACGGTTTACATCCGCCGGACGGCGGGCTGGGACAGGACAAGTCATTCATCAGGATCGTCCCCGCCTCACCAATACGAGCGGTGCGGCCATCGACAATGTGCGCCTGTGGAGCTACTTCGATTTAGGCGTGAGCGGATTGCCGCAAGCCGGACAAAGCGTCAACGTCGTAGTTCCTCAGCGCGCGCAGATTTCCGATAACCCCGTCTACCGCAAATATGACAGTGCTGCGCCCCGGTGGCGCAATTTCATCGAGGACGCACGCAACATGCTCGCTGCCGCGCGCGGCAGCGAAGGTCAGTGCTCGCCGCCCGACAGCACGGAATACCGGATGGAGCTTCATCCCGGAGATTGGCGTGCGCCCTTCGGCCACGGGAATGCGGTAACATCCGCGGCCTTTTCGGGCAGCGGTTTCAGTCATGCGTAGTCATCACAGCGGGCAGGTGGATCAAGGACTTATCGGTCGCGAAGTGACCGTGGCGGGATGGGTGCAGCGGCGGCGCGACCACGGCGGCGTCATCTTTGTCGACTTGCGAGACCATTCCGGCTTGCTGCAGATCGTGTTCAATCCGGAGCGCGGGCCCGTGTTCGCCGACGCGGAACGGCTGCGTAGCGAGTTCGTCATTCGCGTGCGTGGCCTGGTGCAGGCGCGCCCGGAAGGCACGGTCAACGTCAACCTGGCTTCAGGCCACGTCGAGCTGATCGCCCACGAGCTGGAGGTGCTCAACCGTTCCGAGGCGTTGCCGTTTCAGCTCGAGGAGGCGGACGACGTCAACGAGGAGCGGCGGCTCCAATACCGCTATCTCGACCTGCGCCGCCCGGTCATGCAGGAACGCCTGCGCCTGCGTCACCGGCTTACCCGCGCGATGCGCGACTACATGGACTCGAATGGTTTCGTCGACATCGAAACGCCGATGCTGACGAAGGCCACGCCCGAAGGAGCGCGCGACTACCTGGTGCCGAGCCGCACCCATCCGGGCAAGTTCTTCGCGCTGCCGCAGTCGCCGCAAATCTTCAAACAGCTGCTGATGATGTCCGGGTTCGACCGCTACTATCAGATCGTACGCTGCTTCCGCGACGAGGATCTGCGCGCGGACCGCCAGCCGGAATTCACCCAGCTCGACATCGAGACGTCCTTCCTCAGCCAAGCCGACATCATGGGTCTCATGGAGGGCATGATCCGCAGGGTCTTCAAGGAAGTGCTGGATGTCGCCTTGCCGGAGCCCTTCCCGCGGCTGAGCTTCGCCGAGGCCATGCGCCGCTATGGCTCCGACAAGCCGGACCTGCGTATCCCGTTGGAGCTTACGGACGTTGCGGACCTCGTCAGGGACTGCGACTTCAAAGTCTTTGCCGGTCCCGCCAGGGACGCCAACGGCCGCGTCGCGGCGCTGCGCGTGCCGGGGGGCGGCTCGCTGCCGCGGTCGCAGATCGACGAGTACACCGCCTTCGTCGGCCGCTACGGGGCCAAGGGCCTGGCGTACATCAAGGTCAACGAACGCGCCAAAGGGCGCGAGGGCCTGCAGTCGCCCATCGTGAAGTTCCTGAACGACACGGCGATCGCAGGGATCCTCGAGCTTACCGGCGCGCAGGACGACGACCTCATCTTCTTCGGCGCCGACAGCGCCAAAATCGTGAACGACGCGCTCGGTGCGCTGCGCTTGAAGGCCGGCCAGGATCTCAGGCTCGCGCAGTCCGGATGGCGCCCGCTGTGGGTCGTGGATTTCCCGATGTTCGAGTACGACGCGGAGGAGAAGCGCTGGGCGGCGATGCATCATCCTTTCACCGCGCCGGTGGACGACGACCCGGCCGCGCTGCGCGCCGCGCCGCAGCTGGCGCTGGCCAAGGCGTACGACATGGTATTGAACGGCTCGGAGATCGGCGGCGGCTCGGTGCGTATCCATCGGCAGGAGATGCAGTCCTCCGTGTTCGAGTTGCTGGGCATCGATGCCGAGGAAGCGCGGCGCAAGTTCGGCTTCCTGCTCGATGCGCTGTCCTTCGGCTGTCCGCCGCACGGCGGCATCGCTTTCGGGCTGGATCGTTTGTCGATGCTGATGAGCGGCGCGCCCAACATCCGGGAAGTGATCGCGTTTCCGAAGACGCAGACGGCGTGGTGTCCGTTGACGGATGCGCCGACGGAAGTCACCGAAAAGCAGCTCAAGGAGCTGCACATCCGCGTGCGCACGCCAGTGAAGGCGGAGGGCTGACCGCGCCGTCCCTGCAGCGAGCCAACGAATGATCGTTTTCGTCCATGGGCTGTGGCTGACTGGAGTCGAATCCGCCTGGTTGCGCCACAGGATCACGAGCGAGCTGCAAGGCGAGTCATGCGCTTTCCACTACCGTTCCGTCACTGACACGGTGGGCGCGGCGATCGAGTCCTTGCGCGCTTTCATCCTCAAGCTCGGCGTCGAGTCCGTGCATCTGGTCGGCCACAGTCTCGGTGGGATCCTGATCCTGCGACTGCTGGAGCACCATGCCGATCTGCCTCCCGGACGAGTCGTGCTCCTGGGGCCGCCCATCGCGGGAAGCTCCGTCGCGCGGGGATTGTCGCGGTGGCGGTGGGGTGCGACGGCTATTGGGCACATGGCCGGAGAAGAGCTGCTGCGGGATCACCGGCGAAAGTGGGCAGGCACGCGCGACCTCGGGATCATTGCCGGCAGTCAGCCGCTCGGCTTGGGACGGATCGTCGTCGAGCTGCCGCATCCGCACGATGGCACGATCGCCGTGAGCGAGACATGCCTGGAGGGCATGGCGGACCATATCGTGCTGCCCGTAAGCCACACGGGAATGCTGTTCTCCGCGCAAGTGGCGCACCAAACGGCGTACTTCCTCCAGCACGGCCGATTCTCGGCGGACGCGCGGGAATGAAAGCGTCGGCGGAAATGAAAGTGCGTTGCGTCCGCCCCCGTTATCTGGGGATGCGATGGCTCACTGTTTGGTGGGATCGGCTCAGCGACGGTTACCGTGGTCCCGGCCACCGGACCGTCCGGAAAATTGCGGCTGGCCCTGGATCATGGCGCGGCCCGATTCCACCCGCGGCCGGCTGACCTGAGGTGGCGCCGCGCGCGGACGCTCCGGCATCGGCACCGAGCGCCGTTCGGTATAGCCGGGGGCCGGGCGAGAGAGACGATCGGGAGCGATCCCCGTGCGCGCGTCCGGCATACCGTAGGCTCGAAAACCCGGATTGCGCGAGTAATCACGGCCACTCGAGGTGCCGCGCTCCTGCCGCGGCACTTCCACGCGATTGACACGGTTGTCGCGCTGCCATTCGCGCGGCGGCTGCGTCGTGGACCGCGGGATGAACTTGCGTTCCTCGTTCGAGCGCCCGGTGTTGCGCTCGGATCCGAAATCGCGGCCGAAGGAGCGGTCGCGCTGCCCGTCGCTCGTGCGGTCCTGCCAGCGTTGATCCCGATCGTTAATACGCGCGTCATTGCGCGCGCTGGCGCGGTCGAGGTCTCGCGACGGCGGGACTGAGCGGTAAAGCGGCGGCGGGGTACGGTCGCTTCCCGAGCTGCGGTTGGTTCCCCGATCGATGCGGACGTCGCCGCCACCCCAGCTGTTGCTGCCGCCTATGGAGTTGCGGCCGTTCCAGTTGTTGCGATCTCCCGGCACTGTAAACACCCGGCCGCGCGCATCGCCGTCCGGCCGGTTGAAGGCGCGGATGTCGCGATACGCCGGCCGGTTATTCGTGTTCCATTCCCGATATGCGGGCGGACGGTTGGCGTCGAACTCATGCCGCGGGCGCGTGATGGTCGCGCCCGGAATGTTGCGGTTCGCGTAATGGATGTTCGTCACCCGATTGCGGGCGACATTGGTCAGGTAGCTGTTGTTGACGATGACCGTGTTGGCCACGTTCACGCGCCGCAGATACCGCGGGCTGTAATGCCGGTAAGGGACATACACTTCGCGCGGCCCTAACGGAAACCAGCCGATCGGCCGGCTGACCGACACCGAGACACCGCCATAGGGATTGCCGACCCAGCCGACCAGCGCAGGCGCATAGAACGGACGGTAGTGACGTGGGCCCGGTACCCAGCACCAGCGACTGCGAATGTGTGCCCAACGGCCATAGTGGAACGGTGCGAAGCCCCAGGGGGCGGTGTCGATCCAGGTCCAGCCCCATGGACCGACCCATGACCAGCTGCCCAGGCTGTACGGCGACCATCCCACTGCGACGCGCGGATACCAGACGGGGCCGTACTCGGCTTCGGTACGCCAGTCGCCATAGGTGTCGAGATCTTCGTAGCCGACCACCTCGCTCGATACGTAGCGACGGGTTTCCTGGCCGTTGAGCTGACGCTCGCGTTCATCGGCCCAGTCGTCGAACTCATCCGGCCTTCCCAGATCGTGGACTTCGGCCGTGCGTTCATCGCGTCCCAGGCGTGCCTGCTCGCCCTCGCGAACCTGGGTGGCGCCATTTCCGGCGTCGATTTCCGCCTTGCCGCGCCGCACGGACAGCAGCGCCGTGCCATCGGCTTCCACATCGACGCGATAGTCGCCGGGCTCGAGCAGCCGGATCGCTGCGTTCGGCGTATCGATCTCGACGGCCTGCTTGTCCTCGATCTCGCGCAGGTGCACGCCCACCGTTCCGGAGTTCACTTCGAATTGCGCGATGTCATCGTCGAGGTTGGCGATGGAAAGATCGGAGCGCTCATCGAGGCGCAGGGCGGCGAGCCCCAGCGTCAGCTCCGAGCGTGAATCCGGCCCGGTCATTACGCGATCGCCGGAGGTCAACGGACGGTTGATCACCGCCTGCTCCGGGGCCTGGCGGTCGGCGGCCTGGAAGGTGACGTCGCCGCGGATGAAGCTCAAGCGCGCCACGCGGCCCGGTGGATCGACGCCGGGCGCCTCCGCCTGGACCGGTTCGGCGCTTTCATCCTCCTGCGTCTGCTCCTGCGCGAGCGTCAATCCCGGGATGACCAGCGCCAGAAAAAACAGGGTATTACGGATGCTCATCTTGAGATCGAGTGTAGACCCGCGGGCTGAATTCAAGCTGAATCGGCTTATATATTGGCGAGGGATCGGACTCCTGTCCGACAACGTCCAAGGATGGACGGAATGCCGCGAGAGGCAGGATGCCGGAGCGGCCCTCGCGAGAGGCGAGCAAAAAGCGTGGTTATGTCCAGGATGGACGGTATGTCGCGGGACGACTGCAGGGATGCAGGAGGTACGAGTCCAGGGATGGACGAGGTAGGGCGACGCAGGAAGCCAAAGCCGAGAGCAACGCAGGAGCAGTTGCCGAGGCATGGATGCCGGGAGCGACTTTTGCTCGCCTTCGCCACTTGCGGCGGCGGGGGCACATCTCTGTGCCCCAGGGTGGGGCGGGGGGTTGTTAAATACTTGCTGCAGATACTGGGGCTAGTGTTTGGCTTTCATCCGCTGCTTGAGATCGTAGAGGGCGGTCAGCGCCTCGCGCGGAGTCATGCGATCGGGATCGAGGGTGAGCAACTCGGACATCACCCGCTCGGCGCGCGGATCGGTGGCCGGAACGAACAGCGGCAGGATGCCCTGCGCCTGCGGCTTCTGCGGCGGACTCTCGGTCGGGTTGTCGCGTTTACGCTCGAGCGCTTCCAGGTAGGAACGTGCGCTGCCGATGACCTCCCGCGGTACACCGGCCAGCTGCGCGACCTGCAACCCATAGCTGCGATTGGCGGGGCCCTGCTTGACCGCGTGCAGGAACACGAGCCCATCACCGTGCTCGGTGGCATCCAGATGGACGTTGGCGCAGCCTTCGGTCTCGCGCGCGAGCGTCGTGAGCTCGAAGTAATGGGTCGCGAACAGCGTGAACGCCTTGATCTGCGTGGCGATCTGGCGCGCGCACGCCCAGGCGAGCGACAAGCCATCGAAGGTGCTGGTCCCGCGGCCGATCTCGTCCATCAGCACGAGGCTGCGCGCGGTGGCGTTGTTGAGAATGTTGGCGGTCTCGACCATTTCCAGCATGAAGGTCGAGCGGCCGCCGGCCAGGTCGTCGGCGGCGCCGATGCGCGTGAACACCCGATCGAACGGTCCGATCGAGGCGCGCTCGGCCGGCACGAAGCTGCCCATGTGCGCGAGGATCACGATCAGGGCGGTCTGGCGCATGTAGGTCGACTTACCGCCCATGTTGGGGCCGGTAATGATCAACATGCGCTGCGCGTCGGTGAGGTCGAGGTCGTTGGGAACGAACGGCTGATCCGCGAAGGCTTCCACCACGGGATGGCGGCCCGCGACGATCTGCAGGCACGGCGTCGGCACCAGCTCCGGCTTCGACCAGCGCAGCGCCACGGCCCGCTCGGCCAGATTGACCAGTACATCTACCGTGGCCACGGCGGCCGCGGTGACCTGCAAGGCCGCCAGCTCCTCGATCAGCCGTCCCAGGATGTCTTCGTACAGCTGCTTCTCACGCGCCAGCGAGCGCTCGCGCGCGCCGAGCACCTTGTCTTCGAAGCTCTTCAACTCCGCGGTGATGAAGCGCTCGGCGTTGCGCACCGTTTGTTTGCGCACGTAATCGGCCGGCGCGCGGTCGGCAACGCTGCGGTTGAGCTCGATGAAGTAGCCCTGCACACGGTTGTAGCCGAGCTTGAGATTGGCGATGCCGCTGCGCTCGCGCTCGCGCTGCTCGAGGTCGAGCAGGAACTGGTCGGTGTTGGTGCTGATGGCGCGCAGCTCGTCGAGCTCTGCGTCGTAACCGGCGGCGATGACGCCGCCATCGCGCAGGTAGTGCGGGGGAGCTTCCGCGATGGCCCGGCGCAGCAGCTGCTCGACACTCGCATGCGTCCCGATCATTCCGCGCAGCGCGATGATCGTCGGAGTGTCCAGGCCTTCGAGCAGCGCCCGCAGGCCGGGCAGCAGTGTGAGCGCCGCGCGCAGCTGCACCAAGTCGCGCGGCCGCGCAGAACGCAGCGCGACTCGGGCGAGGATGCGCTCGATGTCGCCGACCTCGCGCAACAGTGTGTGCAGATCGCCGTAGCGGCCGGACTCGATCAACGTCTCGAGCGCGTGGTAGCGGGCTCGCAGCGTCGCTTGATCGAGCAGCGGGCGGTGAATCCAGCGGCGCAGCTCCCGACCTCCCATCGCCGTGGCAGTGTGATCCATCATCCCGACCAGGGTGCACTCCGGCCGGTCGCTCAGCGAGACCTCGAGCTCGAGGTTGCGTCGCGTGGCGGGGTCGAGAACCAGTGCGTCTTCGCGCGATTGCACCGTCAGCGTGCGCACATGTGGAAGGGCGGACTTCTGCGTTTCGCGCACGTACTGCAGTAAAGCTCCGGCCGCCCGGATCGCCAGCGGCCGGTTGTCGCAGCCGAAGCCGGCGAGATCGCGCGTGCCGAGTTGAGCCGTGAGGAGCCGGGTGCAGCTGTCTAGCTCGAAGTGCCAGGGAGGTCGTGAGCGCACGGTCGCCTGGCTGGGCAGACCCGCGGGAGCGGGCTGATCCTCATTCAATAACAATTCGGCGGGACGCAGGCGCTCCACCTCCGTGCCCAATGCTTCCCGTCCTTCTCCTTCCAGCACCGCGAACCGGCCGGCCGCGAGGTCGAGCCACGCCAGTCCGAACCGCTGGCCGTCGAAGGCCAGCGCTGCCAGCAGGCTCTCGCGCCGCTCTTCGAGCAGCGCTTCGTCCGTCAGCGTGCCCGGCGTAACGATGCGTACGACCTGCCGCTCGACGGGTCCCTTCGACTTCGCCGGATCGCCGATCTGCTCGCAGATCGCCACCGATTCGCCTTTGCGCACCAGCCTCGCCAGATAGCTTTCCATGCTGTGCGCCGGTACGCCGGCCATCGGGATCGGCTGACCTGCGGACTGGCCGCGCTGCGTGAGCGCGATGTCGAGCAGCTTCGCGGCGCGGCGCGCGTCCTCGTAGAAAAGCTCGTAGAAATCCCCCATCCGATAGAAGAGCAGCGCGTTCGGGTGCTCCGCTTTGAGGCGGAGGTATTGCTGCATCATGGGCGTATGGTTCTGTGTGGTGGAAGCGTCCATAGGAGCGCGGATTCTACGTCTTTGCGCACGGTTGCAAACCCTGTAACGTGCCGCCATGGCTCAAGGCCACGACATCGATCCGCATGCCGAAGACCAACCCCCATGACCCAAGTGCTCAGCAAACCGCTGCGGCTGCATGAGCTGCGGGCTGCGCCGGCGCGCGCGGCGGCCATGTCCCGTGAGCTGGCTTCACTGGCGTCGCGCGTCGGTCGTCATCTTCAGCGCCGCGGCTGGCGGCTGTCGACGGCCGAATCGTGCACGGGAGGATGGATCGCAAAGACGGTGACGGACATCGCCGGAAGCTCGCAATGGTTCGAGGCGGCCTATGTCACCTACAGCAACGCCGCCAAACAAACGATGCTCGGCGTTCGGGCGCGCACGCTGCAGAGAAGCGGCGCGGTCAGTGAAGCGGTAGTGCGAGAAATGGCGAAGGGCGCGTTGGCGGCCAGCGGCGCGCACGTTGCCGTCGCCGTCAGCGGCATCGCGGGTCCCGGCGGAGGCACCCGTGAGAAGCCTGTCGGCCTTGTTTGGTTCTGCTGGGCCTGGCGCCGGGGACGTTCGGTCGTTCTCCGAGCGCAGCGCCGCCGCTTCCGGGGCGATCGCGCTGCCGTGCGGGGGAGGTCGGTGGCCAACGCGCTTCGGGGGGTGCTATCGCCGCCGCACCTGTAGGGGAAACCCTTAATTTTGTCACAGAATAAGGCGTGGCAATTCATTGAAACACTTGCATTTTCTCTCCGTTCGGCCAAGGATGGGGCCGCTTTTTGCCGGCCGGGGCCCGTCCCGGTCTGCGCGTCGAGGGAGCCCCGAGGCGCCTTCGGCGGGGATAGATCAGGGTAGAGGTGGGGAATGATCCTGAACTGGGGTATCGGGTATGCCCTCTGAGGGGTATGGATACCGCCATCCACAACCGGCGCTTTCTCGTTTTCTTCCTGTCGCGTCGAGCCTGCGCGCGGCCGGAGCGGCTGTTGCCAGCGGCCCCGAGGCTTCTTCGGCGAGCGCCCTCAAACGGTTGAGCGGACGCGAACGCCATCGTGCCTTGCGAATCGCCCTCGTTTGTTGGGCCGCCTGCGCCGCTTTGCTGTGGAGCGCGGGGCCGGCCGGCAGCGCGGGCCCGACCGAGTACCAGGTCAAGGCCGTTTTCCTGTTCAACTTCTCGCGCTTCGTCGACTGGCCGGAGCAGGCGTTCGCGACGCCGAGCACGCCTCTCGCCATCTGCGTGCTCGGCGACGATCCGTTTGGCGCGGATCTGGACGAGGTGGTTCGCGGCGAAAGCTCCAACGGCCATCCCCTGAAGGTGCAGCGCGTGGCGAGCGTGGAGGACGCCGCCGGCTGCCACATCCTGTTCATCAGCCCCTCCGAGCAGCGCCGGCTCGAAGGCATTCTCGAGACCCTCAAGGGACGCAGCATTCTCACCGTGGCCGACGGGGAGGGTTTCGCGCGCCGCGGCGTGATGATCGGCTTGAAGACCGAAGCGAACCGGGTGCGCCTGAACATCAATCTCAAGGCTGCCGAGGCCGCCGGCTTGACCATCAGCTCGAAGCTGCTGCGCCCGGCGGTCATCGTCGAGAGCGGGACGGGTTAGCGATGGCATTCGCCGACCTGCCCATTCGCAAACGACTGATGGTCCTGCTGCTGATCACCAGCGGCCTGGCGTTGTTGTTCACCTGCCTCGGCTTCTTCGCCTATGAATTCTTCACCTTCCGCCAGGCGACGCTGCGCAACCTGGAGACCCTCGGCGCGGTGATCGCCGACAACAGCACCGCGGCGCTGGCCTTCGACAATCCGGATGACGCGCGCGAGGTCCTCAAAGCGCTGCGCGCCGAGCCGCATATCGTTGCGGCTGGTTTGTACGACGGCAGCGGAGCATTGTTCGCCACCTGGCCGCAGTCCGCGCCGCAGTCCCGCTTCCCCGCCGTCCTCGGCAATCCCGGCTTCCATTTCACGCGCGGCGCGCTCATCGGGATACTGCCGGTGAAGGAACGCGGCGGGGAGAGTCTGGGGAATCTCTTCATCGAATCGGACCTGCGCGCCATTTACCAGCGGTTTCGCGACTACGGCGCCATTGCGCTGCTCGTCATCGTGACCTCACTGCTCGCGGCCTATCTGCTGTCGCGCCGGCTCCAGCAGCAGATCACCGAGCCCATCCTCGCGCTGGCGGGGGCGGCCAAGGCGGTTTCGGAGGACAAGGACTACTCACGCCGGGTGACGGTGGCCGGCGGGGACGAACTGGCCACGGCGAACAAAGCTTTCAATCACATGCTCGATCACATCCAGGCGCAGCTCGCGCGCCTGGAGCTGCTCAACCGCATCACGCGCGGCATCGGGGAGCGGCAGGACATCGCCAGCATCTTTCAAGTGGTGGTGCGCAGCCTCGAGGAGGATCTGCCGGCCGAACTTGCCTGCATCTGCCTCTACGAGCCGCTGGGCGGGAAGTTGACCGTCGCCAGCGTCGGCGTGAAGAGCGCGCAGCTGCTGCCTGCGCTCGCGCACGTCGGCCAGGCCACCGTGCCGGTGGATGAGAACGGGCTTTCGCGCTGCGTGCGCGGGCGGCTGGTGTACGAGCCGGACGTGCAGATGGTGAATTTCGCCTTCCCGCGGCAGCTCGCGGCCGTGGGGCTGCGCTCCGCCGTATTCGCGCCGTTGCTGACGGAAAGCAAAGTCTCAGGCGTCCTGATCGTCGCGCGAAGCGATGCGGACAGCTTCAGCAGCGCATCGTGCGAGTTCCTGCGCCAGCTCAGCGAGCACACCGCGCTGGCGGCGCACCAGGCGCAGCTGTATGTCGCCCTGCAACAGGCCTACGACGACCTGCGCCAGAGCCAGCACACCGTCATGCAGCAGGAGCGGTTACGCGCTCTCGGCCAGATGGCCAGCGGCATCGCGCACGACATCAACAACGCGATCTCGCCGGTCGCGCTCTACACCGAATCTTTGTTGGAGCGCGAGCCGAACCTGAGCGAACGGGCGCGCGACTATCTGACCACCATCCAGCGGGCGATCGAGGACGTGGCCGAGACCGTAGCGCGCATGCGCGAGTTCTACCGCACACGCGAGCCGCAGCTGCAGCTGGCCACGGTCGACGTGAACAAGCTCATCAAGCAGGTGCTGGATCTCACCCGGGCGCGCTGGAGCGACCAGCCGCAGCAGCAGGGCGCCATGATCGAGCTGCGCGCGGACCTGGCGGCCGACCTGCCGCAGATCATGGGCGCGGAATCGGAAATTCGCGACGCGTTGACCAACCTGATCTTCAACGCCGTCGACGCCATGCCCGACGGCGGCACGCTGAGCTTGCGCACCCGCGCCGTGAGCAAGCCGCAGCCGGACGAGGGGAGTCAGCAGCAGGTCTGGATCGAGGTGGGCGACACCGGCATCGGCATGAGCGAGGAGACCCGCCGCCGCTGCCTCGAGCCTTTCTTTACGACCAAGGGCGAGCGGGGCACGGGCCTTGGGCTGGCGATGGTCTATGGCATGGTCCAACGTCACAGCGCGGATCTGGAGATCGAGAGCGCACTGGGCAAAGGGACCATCATGCGCTTGGTCTTCCCCGTCTTCACGCCGGAGCCGAGCGCCGCGACGCGGACCGTGGTGACGCAGCCTTCCGTGCAGCGGTTGCGAATTCTGATCGTGGACGATGATCCGCTGCTGACGAAATCCCTGCGCGACACGCTCGAAGGCGACGGCCATCTGATCACCGCCGCCGATGGCGGGCAGGCCGGCATCGACGCGTTCGTTCAGGCGCAGCGCGCCGGCACGCCATTCTCGATCGTAATCACCGATCTCGGCATGCCCTACGTCGATGGCCGCAAGGTCGCCGCGGCCATCAACGCCGCATCGCCGTCCACACCGATCGTGATGCTCACCGGCTGGGGCCAGCGGCTGGTAGCCGAGAACGACATCCCGCCGCACGTCAACCGGGTGTTGAACAAGCCGCCGCGGCTGCTCGAGCTGCGCGGTGTGCTGGCTGAATTGACCGCCAAAGGATGAGGGATCATGTCCGCAGCGCCGCAAGGCCAATTGTTGATCGTCGATGACGAAGCGGCCCAGCTGAAAGCCCTGTGCAGCACGCTGGAGTTCGAGGGTTACGCAGTGGCCGGCTTCAGCTCCGCCCTCGAGGCGCTGCAGGCCCTGCGCGATGGGCGCCGCTTCGACTTGCTGCTCACCGATCTGATGATGCCCGAGATGGACGGCATCACGCTGCTGAAATCCGCCGGCGAGATCGAGCCGGACCTGGTCGGCATCGTCATGACGGGGCACGGGGCCATCGATACGGCCATCGCCGCCATGAAAGCCGGCGCGCTCGACTACATCCTCAAGCCGTTCAAGCTGAGCTCCGTGCTGCCCGTGCTCGATCGCGCGCTGACGGTGCGGCGCCTGCGCATCGAGAACGCCGAGCTGCAACGCAGTGTCGCGCGGCACGCCGCCGAGCTGGAGGTCGCCAACAAAGAGCTGGAGGCGTTCTCCTATTCGGTGTCGCACGATCTGCGCGCGCCGCTGCGGGCGGTCACCGGCTTTGCCGAGATCCTGATGGAGGATCACGGCCCGGAGCTGTCGGAGTCGGCGCTGCGCCACCTGCAGACCGTGGTCAAGAGCGCGCAGCGGATGGAGGAGCTGATTCAGGACCTGCTGGAGTTTTCGCGCCTCAGTCGCCAGCAGCTCACCAAGCAGAGCGTGCCGCTGTCCAGGCTCGTCACCGACATCGTCGAGGAGCTGCGTCAGCTCAACCCTCGCCGCGACGTACAGGTCGAGATCGCGGCGCTTCCCGAATGCTCGGCGGATACGTCGTTGCTGCGCCAGGTGCTGACCAACCTTCTGTCCAATGCCTTCAAGTTCACCCGCGATCGCCAGCCGGCGCGTATCGAAATCGGCTGCAGCGAGACGCCGCAGCAGTGGGAGATCTTCGTGCGCGACAACGGCGCGGGCTTCGACATGAAGTACGCCGACAAGCTCTTCGGCGTCTTCCAGCGCATGCACCGCGCGGAGGACTTCGAGGGCACCGGCATCGGGTTGTCGATCGTCCAGCGCATCATCCAACGCCATGGCGGGCGCATCTGGGCCGAGGCGGCGGTGGACAAAGGCGCGACATTCCGGTTCACGCTGCCGAAATCACCGTGATCTCTCCTGCGCACCGGGAGAGATCACGGGACGCGCGGCCCGGCCGGCTTATTTGAAGCTTCGGCTCAGTCCCACCAGGAAATTCCTCCCCGGCAGCGGATATCCGTTATACCGGCCCGGCGAGAAGGTGCTGGCGACGCCGTAGTCGAAAGCTTCCTCGTCCAACAGATTGTTCACCATCGCGGTCGCGGTCCAGCCGCTGAACTGCACCGTGAGCTTCGCGTCCAGCAGGTCATACGCGGGAATGTTCCGGCCGAAGGTCCCGGTCTCGTCGTTGTCGAAATGCTTCTCCCCGACGTAATGCCAGGTCGCTGCGAGGTCGACGTCCGGGACGATGGTCCACAGCGCGGAAACGTTGGCGAGCCGGCGCGGTACCACGGGTACGTCGTTGCCGTCGAAAGGACCTGCACGGAAAGTCGCGTGCTGCATGCTGTAGTTGGCGCGCAGCGCAAGGCGCTCGGTCGCTTGCACCCGCAGGTCCGCCTCGAAGCCACGGCGGTGCGTCGGGTCCAGGTTCTCGTTGGTGAAGCTCACCGGGTTGAAATGGATCTCGTCATCGAGATTCATCGCGTAGGCCGTCAGGCTGCCGGTCCAGGGGCCGGTCGCAAATTCCACGCCGACATCGGCGTGGCGCGCAGTCTGCGGGTCGAGCCGCGAGAACTCCCGGGTGAAGGTCGGTCCGATCTCGAACAGCTCGTCCACGGTGGCGAAACGCGCGCTGCGCCCGGCGCGCACGAAGCCATCGACGGCGTCCGTGAAGGCGTAGCGCCAGCCGGCCTCCAGCATGTACGCGGTGTCGGAGGTCGAAAACGGCGCGGCGCCGGATTCGAATTTGTCGAGCGCCCCGGGCGCGGCGGGATCGAAGCCATCGCGTGCCTCGAAGTGTACGCGCTGCACGCGCGCTCCCAGGTTCATCGTCAGCCGCTTGGCCGGGTGGCTCAGATGATTGAGGTAAAGGGCGGTATTGCGCTGCTCGACGCGCAGCCGGTGGATCGGCGCCGCGCGCGCGTTGAGCGCGCGATCGGAATCATAGTCGTGGTCGTAGAAATCGACGCCCGCCGTCAGCCGGCTGTCCGCGCCGAACAAAGCGTGGTCGAAGTACACGCGCGGAGTGACCGAGAAGCTGCGCAGGTGCGTATCGAGGTAATCCGCGTACGTGCCCGGCGGAGAGAACGGCGGGAAACCGACATAGTCGTCGAAGAACGCTTTCTGCCGGCGGTCGCGATAGCCGGCATCCGCCAGCAGTCCCCCATGCGCGCCCAATGAGCGCGCAAGGCCGATGGTCAGGTAGCCGGCGCGCTCTTCGGCGTAGTCCCTGGGCGTGATGGTGCCGCGCGGGTCATCGCGCAGCTCGTCGAGGCCGAACGCAGGATCGACGGTGCGAACGCCCGGCAAGCCCAGCTCCTGATCGCTGTACCCGGCCTTGGCGTAAAGGCCGGCCGTCGCGCCGTCGAAGCGCCAGTCCAATTGCACGTCGCGCTGCTTGAGATCGTTGTTGTCGCGGTAGCCGTCCGAGTCGACGCCGTCGACGGCGAGATTCACGGCCGATCTCTTACCGCCGTAGGAGAGACGTCCGTCGATCTGCGCGGTGTTGTAAGAGCCGCCGGAAACGCCGGCCGACCCGGCAAGCTCTTCGCGCTGTGGCCGCCGCGTGACGATGTTGATGCTGCCGCCGCTCGCGCCATCGCCGTACAGCACGCTGCCCGAGCCGCGCACGATCTCGATGCGCTCGACGTTGTGCAGCGGTATCGCCGCAAAGTTCACGGTCGCCAGGTCGACGTCGTTCAAACGGCGGCCGTCGAGCAGGATCACGGTGTTCTGACCGCCGGTAACGCCGAAGCCGCGCAGGTCCACGGTCGCCCGGGTTGCGCGGTTGCCGAAGAGGCTCCGCACGTGCACGCCCGCTTCGGTGTCGAGCAGATCGGCGACGGTCTGCGCCGGACTCGTGGCGATCTGCTCGGCGCTGATCACGGTCACGCTCGCCGGCAGCTTGAACGCCGTTTGTTCCAGCCGCGTGCCCGGCACGAGCACTTCGTTGGCGTCGGCGCCCGCTTCTTCAGCGAACGCCGCCGATGGCAGAACGCTTACACCGAAAATGAATGCGCCGGCCGCCAGGCCGCGCAGCGCGCAATGGTTCATGGGATTGCTCCTGAGGGCACACACCCGTGCCGGATTGTTGGTTATGGGATCGAGGAGGGTGCAGCGGCGGGGAGCGCTGGACGCCGGCGGAGTAAGGAGACCGGCACCAGTGCATCGCCCGCCGCGACACCTTCGGTACGTACGAAGCCGGTCTCCGGGCTCACGAGCGCGAGCGTGGGAACGCTCCGGCGCACCGCCTTCCCGCGCATCCAGCGCAGTGGCTCAGGTACGCCTCGACTCGATTACCGTTGCGGGGGCAGCGTCGGGATAGGACGAATCCGCACCGACTTCCCATAACTTCGCACGGCGCGGAGGGTGCATCGGCCGGGAGGGGCGAGTCAAGGCACAGTTGCGGGCAGGAGACGGAGTGACAAACGGGGTGGGATCTCTGGTATCCCACCCGTAAGCCCGCCGCCAATCCATTCGCCGCTGTCACCGCGACGATTTCCTCTTCAACGGCCGCGCAGCACGACGACTCGATCTCTGGCGTACTCGATCCCTGAAGTTGTTGTCCTGTTGCCGGCACATTCCGAGTTGTCCGTGCAGCCCTTCCCCGTCCTCCCCGACACTCTTTTTTAACGCCCCCGGTCTGGAGTACTGTGTGGAAATACAGTACTCTGCTTCCCACCGTTACACGCTCTCCCCGGGGGACTCACGATGGAAGACAACCGCAAAAAGGCGCTGGCCGCCGCGCTCGGCCAGATCGAGAAGCAGTTTGGCAAGGGTTCGGTCATGCGGCTGGGCGATGCCACCAGTTCGTATGAAGTGGAGACCGTGTCCACCGGCTCGCTTGGGCTGGACATCGCGCTTGGCGTCGGCGGTTTGCCGCGCGGCCGGGTGGTGGAGATCTATGGACCGGAAGCCTCGGGCAAGACCACGCTCACGCTGCAAGTCATTGCGGAAGTTCAGAAAAACGGCGGTACGGCGGCATTCGTGGATGCCGAGCACGCGCTCGACCCCAGCTACGCCGAAAAGCTGGGCGTGAAGCTCAGCGACTTGCTCGTGTCCCAGCCGGACACCGGCGAGCAGGCGCTCGAGATCACCGACATGCTGGTGCGCTCCGGCGCCGTGGATGTGGTCGTCATCGACTCTGTGGCCGCGCTCACGCCGAAGGCCGAGATCGAGGGAGAGATGGGCGAGCTGCAGGTCGGCCTGCACGCGCGGCTCATGTCGCAGGCGCTGCGCAAGCTCACCGGCAATATCAAGCGCTCCAACACCATCGTCATCTTCATCAACCAGATCCGCATGAAGATCGGCGTCATGTTCGGTAACCCGGAGACCACCACCGGCGGCAACGCGCTGAAGTTCTATTCCTCCGTGCGCCTGGACATCCGCCGCGTCGGCTCGATCAAGAATGGCGAGGAAGTGATCGGCAACGTCACGCGCGTCAAGGTGGTCAAGAACAAGGTGGCCCCGCCCTTCAGGCAGGTGGAGTTCGAGATCCTGTACGGCATCGGCATCTCCCGCGAGGGCGAGATCATCGACATGGGCGTCGCGCAGGGCCTGATCGAGAAGTCCGGCTCCTGGTACAGCTACAAGAAGGACCGTATCGGCCAGGGCAAGGACAACGCCCGTGTTTTCCTGCAACAAAATCCGGACATCGCCAGGGAGATCGAGCTGCAGCTGCGCGAGAAGGCGCTCCTGCCCGCCAAGCGCAGCGAGGCCGCTGCCAGCGAGCTTCCCGAAGAAGAGGTCAGCTGAACCGCAGGACTTCTGGCAGACTTCACCGCCAGACCTCTTGCTGAACAACCTCCCGCCGGGCGTCGGCCAGGGCAGGACTTTTCAGGATCGCACGACCGCGATGCTCTTGTCGCAGCCCCCAGGGACGGGCCCGGGACAGATCCCGGCCGGGCTGGGGCGCTCCTGAAAGGCCCTGCCCCGGTCGCATCCGGTCAAACATACCGAACACACCCGAACGCTCCGCCATGTCATCACCGGATCTCTCCACCGATCCTGCTGCCGCCCGCAGCTTTGCCCTCCAACTGCTCGCCCGCCGTGACCACTGCAAGGCGGAGCTGGCTCTGAAGCTGGTCCGCCAGGGCTTCGACCGGGACCTTGCCGCGCGCACGGTCCAGGCGCTCGAGGCAGAGCAGCTGGTCAACGACAGCCGCTACGTGGAGAATTTCGTCTCCTATCAATCCAGCCAGGGATTCGGGCCCAACCGCATCGGCTACAAGCTCAGGGCGCCGTCGCTGGAGCTCGATCCCGCGCTGATCGAGCGCGCGCTCGCCGACGAATCGGTCTGGGTCAAGCGGGCCGCGGAGGTGCGCGCGAAGAAGTTCGGCGCACCGCTCCCGACCGATTACCGCGACAAGGTCAAGCAGGCGTATTTTCTCCAGCACCGCGGCTTCACCGTCGCACAGATCCATCTGGTCATGGGGACCGACGTCCAGATCGATGAGTGGAATTGAGGATCGAGTCCTGAAGAAGAAACTCTCCAGCAACGAGGTGCGCGCGCTGTTCCTGGATTTTTTCCGCAAGCGCGGCCATACCGTAGTGGCGTCGAGCCCGCTCATCCCGGGCAGCGATCCGACGCTGCTGTTCACCAACGCGGGCATGGTGCAGTTCAAGGACGTGTTCCTCGGCAAGGACCGGCGCAACTACGTGCGTGCGGCCAGCAGCCAGCGCTGCGTGCGCGCCGGCGGCAAGCACAACGACCTGGAGAACGTCGGGTACACGGCACGCCATCACACCTTCTTCGAGATGCTCGGCAACTTCAGCTTCGGCGATTACTTCAAGCGCGAAGCGATCCAGTACGCCTGGGAATTCGTGACCGGCAAAGACTGGCTCGGCATCGATCCGCAGCGGCTGATGGTCACGGTGTACGCCACGGATGACGAGGCTTATGACATCTGGCACTCGGTCGTCGGCCTGCCCGCGGAGCGCATCGTGCGCATCGGCGACAGATCGTCTGATGGAAAACCCGGGGGAGGGGGCTCCGACAATTTCTGGCAGATGGGCGAGACCGGACCCTGCGGACCGTGCAGCGAGATTTTCTACGACCACGGACCGGACGTTCCCGGCGGCCCGCCGGGCTCGCCCGACGAGGATGGCGACCGCTGGATCGAAATCTGGAACCTGGTGTTCATGCAGTACGATCGCAGCGCCATCGAAGGCACGTTCGACGATGCGACGGCGGCCAGCGGCCGGTACACCCAGGCGGTGCAGGAAGGGCAGAGCGCGCAGCTCATCGAGATGCAGGACAAGCAGGGACAGCCGCAGTACAAAGTCGTGGAGTACCGGCTCACGCCGCTGCCGAAGCCCTCGGTGGATACCGGCATGGGCTTGGAGCGCATCGCCGCCGTCATGCAGGGCGTGCATTCGAACTACGAGATCGACCTGTTCCGCGATCTCATCCGCGTGGCCGCCGAAGTGACGGGGACGCGCGACCTCGGATCGAGCTCGCTGCGCGTGATCGCCGATCACATCCGGGCGTGCTCGTTTCTCATCATCGATGGGGTGCTGCCTTCGAACGAAGGCCGCGGCTATGTCCTGCGCCGGATCATCCGCCGCGCCATCCGGCACGGCTACAAGCTCGGCGTGCAGCAGGCGTTCTTCTACAAGCTCGTCGCCCCGCTCGAGCGCGTGATGGGCGAGGCTTATCCGGAGCTGACGGAGAATCGCAGCCACGTCGAGCGCGTGCTGCAGCAGGAAGAGCTGCGCTTCGCCGAGACGCTGGCGACCGGCATGAAGCTGCTGGAGGTGGAAATCGCGCACGCAGCCGGTGGAACCATTCCCGGCGCCGTCGTGTTCAAGCTGTACGACACCTACGGCTTTCCCGTCGATCTTACCGCTGACATCGCGCGCGAGCGCGGCTTGAGCATCGACGAAGCCGGTTTCGAGCAGGCGATGGAGGCCCAGCGCGAACAGGCGCGGGCGGCGAGCAAGTTCGGCGCGGACCTGCGCGGGGGCGTCAGTATCGAAGGCAGCACCGAATTCGGCGGCTACGACAGCCTCACGGGCGAGGGCCGCGTCGTGGATCTGATCAAGGACGGCGTGAAGGTGGAGCGCCTATCAGCAGGTGAGGAAGGACAGGTGGTACTCGATCGCACGCCGTTCTATGCGGAGGCGGGCGGGCAGGTCGGGGATAAAGGTGAGCTTACCGCGGCGCGCATGCTGTTCGAGGTGCGTGATACCCAGAAGCTCAACGCCGCCCACGCCCACGTCGGGGTGCTCAAGCGCGGCGAGATCGCCCTCGGGGACACGGTTGGCGCTGCGGTGAATGGCGAGCTGCGGGCGGCGACCCGCCTCAACCATACGGCTACGCACCTCTTGCACGCGGCTCTGCGCAAGGTGCTCGGCGCTCACGTGACCCAGAAAGGCTCTCTGGTCGCGCCCGACCGCCTGCGCTTCGATTTCTCACATTATCAAGCGGTTACGCCCGAGGAGCTGCTGCAGATCGAGCGGCTGGTCAACGCGGAGATCCGCGCGAATGCGCCGGCCGAGACCCGCGTGATGCCCTACGAGAAGGCGGTAGAAGCCGGCGCGATGGCGCTCTTCGGGGAGAAGTACGCGGACGAAGTGCGCGTGCTGAAAGTGGGGAATTTCTCCATGGAGCTTTGCGGCGGAACGCATGTGTCGCGTGCCGGGGATATCGGGCTGTTCAAGATCGTCGGAGAGTCCGGAGTGGCTGCCGGCGTGCGGCGGATCGAGGCGTTGACTGGCGAAGGGGCGCTTGCCTGGGTCGAAGCCAACGATGCGCTGGTCCGTGACGTCGCCGCGCTGGTGCGCGGCGGGCGCGATGAGCTGCGCGACAAGATCAGCCAGGTGCTGGAGCGCAATCGCAAGCTGGAAAAAGAGCTTCAGCAGCTGAAGGGACGGCTGGCCGGCGGGCAGGCCGGTGTCGGTGGCGGCGATCTCGCCGATCGCGCGAGGGACGTGGGAGACGTCAAGGTCCTGGCTGCGCGCGTCGATGGGGCCGATGCGCCGGCTTTGCGGGAGGCGGTCGATCGCCTGAAAAGCAAGCTGAAATCCGCGATCATCGTGCTGGGCGCGGTGGAAAATCCTGAAAAAGTGCTGCTGGTCGCCGGTGTCACCCAGGACCAGACCGCGCGCATCAAGGCCGGCGAGCTGATCGGCCGGGTCGCCCAGCAGGTGGGCGGGCGGGGCGGTGGCCGCCCGGATATGGCGCAAGCCGGCGGCAACGATCCCTCCGCCCTCGATGCGGCGTTGGCCGCCGTGGAGCCCTGGGTGAGAGAAAAGCTCGGTATTTAGCGGGGCAAAACAACGCTCGCGACTGCGGTCTCGAGGCCCTCGAAAAGAGCGCGCGCTCGGCGTCCGCGCGGTCGCTGGCGGCCTGCGCGCGCCGCTGGATATGGTCGACACCATCGGAGAAAGCCTGAATCGATGGTGCGTCACACCACGAGCGCCGGCCTCCAGGGGTTCACCTATTTCTCACGCCGTCCGGCAAGCAACGCTGATGCCATTCGCAGCGTCAACCGCTAGAATCTGCCGACAAGGCCCCGGTCGTAAGCCATGGCCGACAATTCAGGCGAGCGGGGCAGTTGCGGGGGCAGCGTTGCATCCTGTCGCCATTCGAAGGAGTAGGAAATGCTAATTCTAACCAGGCGAGTAGGGGAGACCGTCATGATCGGCAACGACGTGACCGTCACCGTCCTCGGGGTCAAGGGAAATCAGGTCCGCATCGGCGTGAATGCGCCGAAAGAGATCGCGGTGCATCGCGAAGAGATTTACGAGCGCATCAAGCGCGAAGCTCAGAGCGGTATCGTGCGTTCCAGCCCTCCCCACGAAGGCAAGCCCTCCTAGCGGCGGCAGAGGCCGCTCGATTCCCCGGCCGGGCTTGCGGCCGGACCGAACCGGCCTTTACCTCTTTATCATCGAGCCAGTATGATCTCGCGCCCCGCCACACGGCGGGCCGCGGACGGCGTTCCTTTGTTTGTCGCGGAGAGATGGCCGAGTGGCTGAAGGCGGCGGTTTGCTAAACCGCTATACGGTCAAAAGCCGTATCGAGGGTTCGAATCCCTCTCTCTCCGCCAAGTACCAATCTCAGATCATCCCAGGTCGTTTCAAAAACAGCAAAAACACGGGGAAATATAGGGTTTTTATTTCTCATCGAGTCTCACCCCGTTTTTTGCTATCTCACCGACCTGGGTTCTGGTGCATCAAGGGCATTGACCTAGAATTCGGGCCTTTTTCCAGAGGCCCAAATGACCAGTCCCATTCCGCGCGATGCCATTTATCGGCGGCGCCGCTTTTCCCCCGAAATCATTGAGTTATGTGTTCGCTGGTACCTGACGTATCGACTGAGTTATCGCGATCTCGTCGAGATGATGGCGGAGCACGGAGTCGCTGTATCTCACTCCACTGTTCTGCGTTGGGTGCAGCGCTATGTGCCGGAGTACGAGAAGCGTTGGGCGCGCTACGCGCGACCGGTACATCCCTCTTGGCGGATGGACGAGACCGTGGTCTCGGTCCGCGGCGGGCGGCACTACCTCTACCGTGCGGTGGACAAGTACGGCAAGACGGTCGACTCCTTGCTTTGTGCTGACCGCAGCGAGCTCGCGGCTCGAGCCTTCTTCAAGCGGGCCCTGGCGACTCATTACCCGAAGTGGCCGCGGAAGTTAAATCTCGACGGCAATGCCGCCACTCATAGGGCATTGCGATTGATGCGCAAGGAAGATCCCCGATGGCAGAGGGTGCGCATCCGATGCCGACGCTATCTAAACAACATCGTCGAGCAGGACCATAGAGCCATCAAGCGGCGCTGCGCGCCGATGCTTTCACTTAAAACCTTTCAGACTGCGGCCATCACGCTCGCCGGAGTAGAACTCGCGCACCGCATTCGTAAGCGTCAGTTCTCTTTTGGGCAGGGTCGTCGCCGACTCTCGTCGCTAAAGCACCTCTGGGGACATGCGTTGACGAACCACGACGCCGTTGCGGGCGGAGCGAAATCGGCTGGCGCAGACCTCAACCGCCAATGCACCAGATCTTGGGAATTCGCATGCTGACGGATGCTGAGCTCAAAAAGATCAGGCCTCTGCGCTATACCCAACAGATCGCGGTGGGGGAGGGCTTGTATCTGGTGGTTACTCCACGACACGGTCGCTATTGGCGTTTCAACTACAGCTTTGGAGGGAGGAGGCGGACATTTCACATTGGGTTGTTCTATGACATCCCGTTCAAGAAAGCGAAGGCGCACCACCAGTTCGCTCGCATGCTTTTGGAGGCAGGCTTTGATCCCGCGCTACTGAAAGCGACCTTGGGAAAGCACGCGTTTGGGGTGGCTGCGCGGGAATGGCAAATCGATATGGCTTCTAAGGAGGCCAAAAGTTCTTCAAAGCTAGCGCCGGGACTTATCGACGAATAGCGCCTTCGCCGTTCGCATCTGGGCCACTCGATCTATATAGATACTTGTATAAGTATCCAATATCTGTATAATGCCGTGATGTCAGTTGGCCGCAAACCACTACACTTTATGGGCTCAAGCCACGGCGATCTCATCGCCTTTCCAGACGAGGCGCGCCGGGACGCCGGCTTTAATCTGGACTTCGTGCAACGTGGACTTGAACCAGAAGACTGGAAACCGATGAAAACCGTCGGCATTGGCGTAAGGGAGATCCGCGTGCGGGACGCGAGCGGCGCCTATCGCGTGATCTATCTCGCCACCCGTCCGGAGGCTGTGTACGTGCTGCATTGCTTTCAGAAGAAGACGGAAAAGACGAGTCAGCACGATATTGATTTGGCCCAGAAGCGATTCAAGGCCATCCCTGTGAGGAGGTAAGTTATGAAGAAGCGTACTCAAAATGCACATGGGTCGCGCCACGTCACTGCGGCGGGCCGCAGCGTGTTCTACGATCTCGGCTTCGATGAGGCAGAGGCGCGTGTGCTCGAGATGCGCGCGGAGCTGATGGCGGCGCTGCGCGAGCACATCGAGAAGAAGGGCTGGACGCAAAGCGAGGCGGCTAAAAAGCTCGGGACTACGCAACCGCGAGTGTCGGCGCTGCTCAAGGGCGCTTGGCGGGATTTCAGCGCGGATATGCTGCTGGTGCTGGCGGGGCGTGTGGGATTGCGGCCGACGTTGAAGCTGGCCGCTTAACGATAGTCTTGCCTCCGCTACCATAGATGGATCATCAAGTGCTCCTCTGACGGGTGGCTGAATTTCTGTGCGACCCCCATGACCCTTTTACCGCATCAACCTACGGTCGCCGCTGAGCGTGCAGCGCGTGCCGGCAAGTATTTCGCGAAGAGATACGGACCACTTTTTAAGCGATGGGCAGCGGCGCGCCGTGCGGATTGGAGAGTAGACCGTTCCTGGGGAGTCGAAGAGATTGTCGAAAAGTGGCAGCGGCTGCGCACTGATCAGATCTGGACTCCTCTTGCCGGCGTACCGGTAGACATCGCTGATGTGGACCTTTGGATGCAGAGATTCCTAGGAGCGCTTAGCTCCGCCCCAAAGCCCGTGGAACCTCCGGTAGAAATCACCATAGATGAAGCCACTAACTTAGTGCGGCTTTGGCTGCCAGCCATTCGCCGTGAGCGAGTGCGCGCCGTACTGTTCACTATGGCGCGTTACGGCTGGGCATTCCGCGAACGCCGCGGTGTCTACAGCGCGGAGGAGTTTGGCATCCGATACAAAGAGCGCAGGTTTCAGGAAAGGATGGAAGAGGAGTCGCCTCACCATCAAAAATGGGAGCTCCAGGACAGGCTTCATATGCTCATACTTTTTACTCACTACATGCTTCCGCATATCGCGGTCTATCGAAAAGCGGGAGCCTTCGGGATGAGCGAACGGGCCTTCTATTACGGACTCAATTCCGCCTTAGATCGTGTAACGGAGGCTCTCGAGTGGAAGATTCGGCCGCTTCCAAATCCTGTGCAGTCTTAACGCTTTGATTTATAAGCAGGTAGGATTAAAAAAATCAGTTGACGGCGCCGATCTTTTTTCTAAAATGGCTATGGGGGAGTGTTGCGACCGCGACCTCCTAGAGCCTGCCAGCCGGCGGGCTTTTTCGTTTCTAAACTCAATCAAACGCGAGTTATTACGGACACATGCGCCGCCATTGGCGGGTGCTTGTTCGTTCCCTGCGTAAGCTCTCCACGAAAGACTGGATAGCCATCTTCGCCTTCGCGAAGTCGGTCATCGAGCTCGTGCGCGCGCTTACCCGGAACGACTGAGCGACCCCGCGTCGATCAATCGTTGAACACCAAACGACGATTGATCTCCACGCTTGCCCGCGATTTGTGAAAACGTCGCCCTTGCACCCGTTTTGCCTCCCATAACAACAATAAACATGGCGCGCCGCAGCACTGGATGGTGTCTAAATGCAAGGCAGCAAACGCGATGATACGCTTCGCGGCCACAACGTCGCGGCGTGCCGCCCGACTTCATCGCGGACGATATTTCTCAGGATCGGAATGCGATGAGCAAGAAGAAGAAACGCAAGGGACGTCGCACACAGAGGACGCCGCTACACGAGCATCGCCGCACCGGCAAAGTGCTTGCTCCTCCGTTAAATACGCTGCCTGGGGCAATGCATCACTCGCGGTGGGTTGATGAACGCATGCCCGAAATGCTTTGGGCGTGCCTAGTACGCGCAATCATTCCGCGCACGGGGGCGCTCGTGATCTTTCGGCATGTTGCTTTGTTGGCTCGTGAGCTGATCGGATCGGAGCTGCCGCCTAGTCGGCTTATTCCAACGCATACCAATCTCGCGGAACGACACCCTCAGTTCATTGAGCGCATCGTCCGAACCATTGCAGAGCATCCATTAGGCTATGCCTCGCTTCGACCGCTTCTTCTGTTTGATACTCTTCCCGGCAAAGAGCGCTGGGCGGCAGCGATCGGCGCGGAAGTGATGCCCGACGACGGCGATACACTTTCTGATGTAGTAGTGGAGTTCCTCGACCATCAGTCTGAATCATCTACGGATGTTCGATGGTTGATCTGCATCTTTGCGATGCTGACTCAAAAGGTACATCTCCCTGCAAGCAGGCCGGAGATAGTCGACGAATTCAGGCTATACCCGGACTACGGCGACTTGCGTCGCGTTCGCCCGACAATACGCTCACAAGAACTAGCAATGTGGATGTTTGAGGACGCGCCAAATTGGACTTGGAGCGAGAATTTCTGGCGCGAGTGCCATGAAAATTCTCGGTGCATCATCGCTGAACCCCAACCATCCGTTGAATCAGTTCCTGAATCATCACAAGTGGGCCCGATACTTGTTCGCGCCATTGTCGAGCTAAGCGTGCACTGGCTCAAGACGGCACGAACTACCACGATAGATGCTGAGCATGAGGGTTCGTTCGCTTTTGTGTTGTATGCATTGCGCTGCGCACTAGAGCTCACTGGGAAGGCGCGTCAACGTATTGCAGGGCGATTGCTACTGCGCACGATAGTGGAATGCCGCATCACTCTTGCGTATTTGACTAACAAGAAGGATCCCGCGCTGTGGATGAGGTTTCGTAAATATGGTACGGGACAAGCTAAACTAGCGCTTCTAAAGATAGCTGATGCGGCACGCCCACCGCATAGTGTTTCCGCGGAAGCTCTTGAGCGAATTGCAAATGAAGACATGTGGGATGAGTTTGTCGACATAAACCTTGCTGGCTGGTCGGGGATTGATCTGCGCAAGATGGCAGAAGAGTCGGGTACAAAGGATACCTACGATGCGTTCTACGGATGGAATTCGGCATTTGCGCACGGCCAATGGGCTGCGCTTCGTGATTCCTGTCTTACAACATGCCTCAACCCGTTGCATCGCCTGCACAGAGTTCCCCTTGAGCTGCGGCGATACTTCGACGACGTCATGCCAGACGCACTAAATGTGCTAGAGCCGATGATTGCCGACCTTCTTCGAGCTTTTCCGGGAATAAAGATCGACCTTCGAACCCCGATTGTTCCGCCTGAGCCCGCTAAGCAGCGCCCCGAAGAGCCGCCAACGTAGGATCCTTTGTTAAACTCCAAGCGGCATTCGTTATGAAGGCGATATTCCGACATCCCGTAGCCGTCGGTGTCGCTGTTTTCGTGCTCCTACGGGCGCTCGCCTCGCCACTAATCGGTCCTACGGTGTGCAGGGACGGCTGGCAATCGCATTCAATTGGTGCGCGAGGGGCATGTTCCCATCACGGTGGTGTCGGAACGAACTGGGGCGCGCTGCTGGCAACGATACTTAGCGGCGCGGCGGGGATATGGACCGGACGAGCGATCCATAAACGCAACGAAACGCGACGATCGCAAGAGATGGAGCGCCGGTACCCTCGACCTCCAGTTTCGCTACTTCCAATGTGTCCGCAGTGTGGTGCTGCGATGCGCGAGCGCTTGGCAAAGCGTGGCCGCCACAAAGGCGAGCGATTTCTCGGATGCAGCAGGTACCCCAGGTGTAAGGGCACGAGACCGATGGACGGAGACGAGGAATCTCGGACGACGCCCACGTAAAGCTCATGAACCCCGGGTCCAAACCCACAAAAAACGTTGGACATCTGATGGTACGAATATTCAGGTAATTCTAGAAAACAATAAGAATCAATATGTTACGATCGCCGCACGAATCCCTCTCTCTCCGCCAGATAACCTTTGTTGATTCGCGCACTTGGCACGCCACCGACCGTGGCGAGTGCCAAATCCACTGGCAAATGTTGCCGATGAAGTGGTGCCAATCGCGATGCCCACGCATGGCCTTATGCCGCTATTTTCGTCGATCATCACTTTCGATAGGGGAGAGCCATGACCACGCCACCCGATCCCAATCAGATCATGCAAACGGCCGGCGCCTTCTGGCCGTCCAAGGTGTTGCTGACCGCCGTCGAACTGGGCGTGTTCACCGCCCTGGGCGACGGCGCAATGACTGCCGCCCAACTGGGCGAGCGACTGAAACTGCATCCGCGCGGAACTTTCGATTTTTTCGATACGCTGGTCGCGTTGAAATTCCTGGATCGCGAGGGCGACGGTCCCCAAGGGCGGTACCGGAACACACCGGAGACTGCAGCGTTCCTGCAAAAGGGCAAGCCCACATACATCGGCGGCGCGCTCGAGATGCTCAACCGGCGGCTGTTCGGATACTGGAATCATTTGGGTACGGCGCTGAGGACGGGAAAGCCGCAGAACGAAATCAAAACCGAAGGCAAATCGTTATTCGACGAGCTTTATGCGGATGAAGCCGCGCTGGGCGAATTCCTCTCCGCCATGAGCGGCTTTCAGGCGCGCAATTTTGCGGCATTAGCCGAGAAATTCGATTTTTCGCGCTACCAGACAGTGTGCGACATCGGCGGGGCGCTGGCGCTTTTGTCGCGCACGGTCGGCGCACGGCACGGGCATCTCACATTCCGGAGTTTCGACCTGCCGCCCGTGACACCGCTTGCGCAGAAGGAGGTGGATGCGGCAGGCCTGGCAGAACGCATCGAGATCGTCGCCGGCGATTTTTTTGTCGATGCGCTGCCCGAGGCGGACGTCGTCACCATGGGCAACATTCTGCACGACTGGAATCTCGAGAAAAAGAAAGCGCTGATCGGGAAGGCGTACGACGCCCTGCTGGAGGGCGGCGCCTTCATCGCCATCGAAAACGTGATCGACGATGCGCGGCGGGAGAACGCGTTCGGCTTGATGATGTCGCTGAACATGCTCATCGAAACAGGCGAGGGGTTCGACTACACCTTCGCCGACTTCAGGTCCTGGTGCGGTGAAGCGGGATTCAACCGATTTGAAATCATTCCGCTGGCTGGACCGAGCAGCGCTGCGGTCGCCTACAAGTGACAGGGACCCGAGCTCCGCGCGCGGAGATAGTCGCACCTGTCTGCAAATAAACCAAGGCTCAAGCAATGCAGCCGGGCAAGATCGCGGACCTGGTGATGCTCGAGGCCGATCCCTTGAAGGACATTGCGAACCTCCACAGGATCAACGAGGTGATGCGACCGCTGCAACAATCAGCTCGGGAGGGGGCACTCCCGACTCCAATACCCGCGCCCATCAGCGCTCCTTGAATCAACTCGAGTGAGTTATCGGTCACTCGTCCAGCCCCGGACCTTTCGTTGGCCGCACATCCCTCGAATATCTGGTGTGCGCAATGAAATCCGCGATCATGAGGGGCGTGAAAATCGACTTGTTCTCGAGACAAATAATTGGGACCATAAGAATGGCTCACAGAAACGCGCGGTGTTTGTTAATGACGCCGCGATTTCAGCTTTGTTTCTGTGAAAGAGGAGCGCGGAAATGAAGAGTGATACGCGCAGCGGCTTTGCCGAGACGGCACGAGGCAGGGTCCATTTCGAGGTCTCCGGGCCGGATGGCGCACCGGCGCTTATTTACTTTGGTCTATCGAGATCGAAAGGCTGGAGCGTGGAGATCGAGCCTTTGTACCGTAAGGGTTTCGCGGACTTTCGCTTCCTGACCTGCGACTATCCGGTAGGTGTCGGGGGCAGTGAGCGGTTCGACAATCCGCCGCCAATGACACCCGATCAGGTTGCGCTGGATTATCTCGCCATTGCCGATGCAGCCGGTTTTGAGCGGTTTGCCTGCGCCGGCTACTCCATCGGAGGAAATACGGGCGTACAGCTCGCCGTTCGTTATCCGGAGCGCCTAACCGCATTGATTGTCGGCGGATGGCCGGCGCTCGGCGGTGACTTCAAGGGTGCGCTTGAGGTCTGCAAACGCCAGCGCAAGAATTTGGAGGCCGCCGATACGGCGCTAACGCGACAATACGCGGCGAACCCCGTGCAGCGGACGGCGGCAGCGGGAGTGGCTGATGATTTCATCGCTTATTATGAGGCATTGCAGGATTGGGATGACCGGAGCGCCGCCCGGTCCCTGCAGATGCCACGGTTGAATTTCGCCGATGCCGAGGACATGGGCTATCCGGCGAACAACATGTCGATCGATATCGGCCCGGCTCTTGTGCGCAACGAAGCCGAGCTTCGCGCTATGGGATGGGAAACCCGCGTCCTGAGGACTGATGCCGGAGCGAATGAAAAACATCTGGCGGCCGTGCATCCTGACATCGTCGTGCCCATCCTTCGCGAGTTTCTCGGCCGGGTGCTGTTTGCTAAATCATGATCCGCTCTCGCTTGAAGTCTTGCTTTCCCAATCCGCAACTTGCGCTGGAACGCCGCGTAGCAAGTTGAGCGCCGCCGTGCAGGACGAGACGTACGGCGCTTCGTTTGTCGATCGCATCCCGGGGCTCGAGGACCTGCGGCAGAGCCGCATCCTCGATACCGGCGCGCTGCAGAGTAAAGTGAAGCCTATAGTGCCGCCTTCACCGCTCAGTCCGGCGCGCCGTGCATGATGGAATTTTCCGGCCTGCAGCGTCTCTACATCCATGCGCGATCTCGCGCGGAGACGACCCGGCCGCCGATGCCACCTCCAGCTCTGTCATTTCCGTCATGCATGCCGCGGCGCACCCATGACGGTTAGGCGCCAATTCTCCAGAATTTTCGGCATGTTGCGGCGCCGCGGGACCCGACCGGACGAGGCCGAGGATCTCGTGCAGGAGGCATTCGTGCGCTTGCTCACGTACATCGAGAAGGGCGGCCGGGTGCTGGAGCCCGAGGCCTTCCTGGCCAAATCGGTGCTCAACCTTTCGGTCGACCGCACGCGGCGCGCGCGCAGTCATCTCTACGACAAGAGGGCGGTGGAGGAACTCGTACTACCGGCTCTCGCGCCGTCTCCTGAGGACGATGCCATCAACGCAGACATCATGCGCCACACCGCCGCCGTGCTGGATGCGGCCGTTGGCGAGCGTGCCCGGTGTGTGTTCTTTCTGCACTGCTTCGAGGGGCTGACTTACGCCGAGATCGCGCGGAAGATCAACATGAGCACGTTGACGGTGGAGCGGGATCTCGCCAAGGCCATCAACACTCTGACCATGCAGGAGTTGGACACGCCGTGAGTGAGACATTGAAGCGCGACGACCACGCGACGGCCGTAGTGGTCGCGGAAGCTTCCGCCTGGATTGCGCTGCTGCACGGGCCGCGTCGCACCTCTGCCGCGGAGCGCGGTTTTCGCGAATGGCTGGCGGAGAGTCCGGTGCATCGGCAGGCGTTCGAGAAGGCGACGGACACCTGGGCTCGAAAGCGCGCGGCGATCCGCAGTGCAGCCCAAGTCGAGTTCGTCGTACCGGGGTTGAATCGCACGCCGCATCGTCGCAGCCGGGGTGCGATGGCTGCGGCAGCGGCCGTAGTCCTGTCGATCGCCGCCATGGTGTACGTACATTGGCAACCCGATGTAACGACCGCCATTGGCGAGCGGCGCAATCTCGTGCTCGAGGATGGTACGCAGGTCTCTCTCAATACCTCGACCCGCCTTACCGTCGACTACGGCAAGCGCGAGCGACGCGTTCGCCTCGAGGTCGGCGAGGCCATGTTCGACGTGGCCAAACAAGCTGACCGGCCATTCGTCGTCAGCGTCGGCGATCGTGATGTAACCGCGCTGGGAACCTCATTCCTGGTGCGGCGCGATGGGACCCGCACCGCGGTTACTTTGATCGAAGGCAGAGTGTCCGTGGAACACAGGCAAAGGTCTGCTGCGAGCAATGGCAATTTGCCCGCGTCGTCGTCTGGAAGTGGGCAACAGAGGGTCTCGGTCAAAGGGATACTCCTGCTCACGCCGGGCGAGCGGGCGACGTTTGCGCTGGATGAGCCGGTGCCGCAGGTCGACCGCCCGGTCATCGAGAAACTGACGGCGTGGCAGCAAGGCCGCGTGCAGATCGACAATCTCACGCTGGCGGAAGCGGTGGAGGAGATGAACCGCTACAACGCAGTGCAGCTCGCCGTCGAAGGCGCGCAGGCTGCGCAGTTGCGCATCAGCGGAATGTTCCGGATTGGCGATGTGCAGAGCTTTGCCGATGCCGTTGCGCAAACCCATGGGCTGCATGTGCAGGAAGAGGATCGTCGCATCGTCCTCTCCGGTACTCCGCGCAGAAGCAGCGCTCGCACCTTCGACACCAAGTAACGGGATTCGTGGCCGCAGCTCGGAACGTCCGCGCCTGCGGCCAGAAAAACGTCCGGCCAGGATTCATGAGGTATTTTTTTTCGCTGCAGCGTCTCTACAGCCCGTGCGGGTTCAATACTCACAATCAACCGTGCAAGGGACGGCCAGTGGGGCGGAGCATGCGTAGACACAGAACGGCGTCAATCGTACTCACACTCATGATCGCGTTGCCGATGGCGCTGCCAGCCGTGGCGCTTGCCAAAGAGCTTTCCATTCCGGCGCAGACGCTGAGCAAATCGCTGAATGCGCTCAGCATCCAGGCTGATATGAACGTGCTGTTCGATCCGGCGCTGGCGCGCGGCCAGGCGCCTGCGATCAGCGGCATCTCGAGCGTCGATGAAGCCTTGTTCCGCTTGCTGGCGGGCACGGGGCTGACTCATCGGTTCATCAACGCGCGCACGGTAACCATCGTTCCGGTTCAGCCGAGCGCCGAGGCAGCAGCGGAATCGCCCATCCTTCGTTTGGCGAAGGAGGAATCCGCGCAAGCCGCCGAGTCCCAGCAGCGAGCAGCGCAGTCCCCAGGCAGAACCGATAACACGAGCCCCGGCGCGCAGACACCGGAGAACAAGGTGCAGGAAATCATCGTGACGGCCACCAAGCGCGAAGCCTCGATCCGCGATGTGCCCGTCAGCATGACGGCTCTCGGCGGCGAAGAGCTGGCGGAAATGGGCGCCGTGGATTTCGATGACTATGCGGTCAAGGTACCGGGCCTGGGGTTTGCCAACCCGGGGCCGGCGGGTTATCGCGGGATGGGGCCGGTCGTGAACATCCGCGGAATCGGCGGCACCGGTCTGGAACCGACCACCGGGTATTACATCGACGAGACCCCGCTGCCCTCGCAGAACATCAAGCTGGTCGACATCAATCGCATCGAAGTGCTGAAAGGTCCGCAGGGCACGTTGTACGGCGCGCGCTCCTATGGCGGTTTGATCAAGGTCGTGACCAACAAACCGCGCACCGATGCTTTCGAGGCGAATGTCTCGCTCACCCCGTCGATGACGGACGGGGGCGAGGAGAACTGGGAAGTCAGCGGCATGGTCAACATCCCCTTGGCGGAGCGATTCGCCGTGCGCGCAGTCGGGTATGCCGTCGACAACAGCGGCTGGATCGATAGCGTGCCCATCACCAACGCCTTCGGCGGCGTGAACCTCAATGGCATCGACAAGGATTCGAACCGCGAGGACACCAAAGGGGGGCGCCTGTCGTTTCTCTGGCGTGCGTCCGAAGGGTTCGACGCCCAGTTGAGCGCGCTGTACGAAGACCAGGCCGTCGACAACCTGATGTTCCGCGACACCTGGCTGGCCGAGAACTACGGCTTGAACGGCGCTCAGCAAGGGCTGCGCGAGCCTACTCAGAACACCATCGCCAACTACAACCTGACGCTCAACTTCCACACCTCCATCGTGGACATCACCTCGTCCACGTCCTTCCTCGATCTGGACTCGTTCAACAGAGAGGACCGGAGCGCCTTCGGCAATATCTACATGGGCCTGGCCACCGATCCGAGCGTGCTCAACCCGGCCATCGACGGATTGATTGCCGCGGGCGCGCTGCCGGCGGGGACCACGATTTCCACCGCGCTGCCGATCCTCGATTTCTTCTCGCTCGGCAGCAATGACACTTTCATCGGCACGCGGGATTTCACGCAGGAGGTGCGGCTGCTGTCGAAAACGGCAGGTCCCGTGCAGTGGCTGCTGGGCGGGTTCTATCAGGACCGCGAGCGGACCACTCTGTACACCGGCGATATTCCAGGGATCGTTGCGGCCGGGACGCTGCAGCTGGACGTGCCGGGCGTCGGCGCCACGCCGTTTCCTTTGTTCAGCTCGGACAAGCTCATCAACCGCTACTACACGTCGAAGATCAAGGAGCGCGGGGTGTTCGGCGAGCTGACCTATACCTTTGCGCCAGGGTGGCAGGCCACCGCCGGATTGCGCTGGTTCGATGCCAGCTACGGCCAGGTGCTCACCGATCTGTCGACTTCATTGTTCGTGCCTACCGTGCTGCCGCCGACTTCGTTCTTGGTATCGGAGAACGGGCTGAATCCGAAGTTCGCGCTGGCGTACAAACCCACCGAGAACGCCATGCTGTTCGCGTCGGCCGCCAAGGGATTCAGGCTCGGCGGATTCACCGATACAGCCGTGGCGTCGCCATCCGCAGGTTGCGCCGCCTTTCTGCAGAACTTCGGTGTCGAGCGCGGCGAAGCGCTTCCCTATGACTCCGACACGCTGTGGACCTATGAGCTGGGCGCAAAAACCGCATTCGCCCGGGGGAAGCTCGCCGTGAACGGCACGCTCTTCTACAACAACTGGAAAGACCTGCAGCAGAACATCGTGGTGCCTGCGTGTGGAACCGGTTTTCTCCAGAATGCCGGCAGAGCCGTCAGCAAAGGCGTCGAGCTGGAAGTCGCCGCAGTGCTGCCCGCGGGGCTGACTGCCAGCGCCGCACTGAACTACATGAACTCCGAGATCACCGAGAGCAACGTGTTCGGCTTGCCGGAGGGAACCGCCTTCACCCTGGCTCCGGATCTGAAGGCGGCATTCAGCCTCACCTACCAGCGACCGCTGCGGGTCAGCGCGGGCCGCTGGTCTTTGTTCGGGCGGGCGGACTACAGCTATCAGGACGGCACGCTGTTCGATTTCAACGGCACCCATGGCAGCATCCAGCCGGCCTACAGCACGCTGAACCTGCGCCTGGGCGTGGTGAGCGAGCGGCTGGACGTGGTCGCGTTTGCCGACAATGTGACCGACGAGGACGCTATTCTGTTCGATGACACCTTCGCCAATTCGTTTGCGGTGCCGCTGGGCACGCAGAACCGCCGCATCCGGCCGCTGCGCCCGCCGACGTTCGGGTTGACGGTCACGATCCGCTACTGATACGGCGTCAGGCCCCTGCAGGCGCGGTGCGATCGTCAGAACAGAGGCCAGGATAAAGGCCAGGATAAAGGTATGCCCAATCCAGGAATGCCGGCAGGCCGCACTGCCGTGGTGAGCGGTCTTCTGATGATTGCGCCGTGGTGCGCGAGTGCACGGGCGGCAGAGGCGGGCGGTTCGCCGGGATTGAAGTATCCGCCGGCGCGCATCGAGTCGGTGACCGATGGGCGGTTGGGCGTTACGTTTGCCGATCCGTATCGATGGCTCGAAGGTCACACGCAGGAGGTGCGCGATTGGCAAGTGGCGCAGGCCAAGCTCGCCGATGAATACGTGCAGGCTTGGCCGCATTTCGCCAGCCTGCGCCGGCAGATGGAGCGCTATGTGTCGAACGCCAATTCCCCGATCGATGCGCCGCGCAGCTACGCCAAAGGGAAGTGGTACGTCCTGAAGTCCAAGACGCAGATTGTCGAAGTGCCCGATCTGAGCGCGGGCAGCGATAGCAAAGGACGCATCATCGTGGACGTCAAGCGGCTCGGGCTGGGCGATACCGCGGTCATTACCTGGCTCGTACCGTCGCCGGATGCCACCGTCATCGCATTCGGCGTCGTTACGGATGGCAGCGAAGCCAACACGATCCACCTGGCCGACCTCTCTACCGGAAAGCTCCTCGAGCAGGCGCCCAAACAGCGTCTTGCGGACGCCGGTGGTGGCGGGGTCCACTGGCTGCCCGATTCCAGCGGGTTCTTCTTTCAAGGCCTGACCAAAACGCTGCATGACTTCGAGATCAAGACGTACCTTCATCGCCTGCGCCCGGCGGTCAAAACAGAACTGCAGTCGATTCCGCTGCCCAAGGAAGGTGGCGCGTTTGCACTGGTGACGGTCTCCAAGGACGGCCGCTGGGCCGTGCTCTCGGCCCGGGCGCTGAACCCGATCCCCTTTGCGATCAAAGATCTCAGCCGGCCGGACTCCGCCTGGCGTACTTTCGTCAGCGATGAGATATCGGGAACGGTCCGCGGCTATGTGCTCGACGGCAAGTACGTTGCAGTCACCGATGTGGGGGCGCCCCGCGGGCGTGTCGTGGCCATCGCGCTGGATTCGACCACGCCGAACGATCCAAAAACGTGGACGGAACTGGTGCCGCAGTCGGAGCGCGTGCTCCGCGGCATCATACCGATCCAGGACAAGCTGTATCTCTCCGAGTACCTCGATACCTACGCACGCGTGCGCATCGTCGATCGCACGGGCCGGCTGGACGGCGAAGTGCCGTTGCCGGGGAAGGGAGTGGTGAACGAGGCACAGCCGGGCGGCACGGTCTATTATCGAGGCCATCCGGACGAGTTCATCTACTCGTACTCGTCGCTCACGTCCTCTGCCGCCCTCTATCGGTATCAACCGGGGCAAGGCGCATCGCAGCAGCTGGCGCCGCCGACAGCTTCGCTCAAGGATGCCGTGGTCGAGGACTTATGGGTTGCTTCGTCCGACGGCACCCGCGTTCCTTACCATCTGGTCCATCGCCGCTCGTTGGATCTCAGTCGGCCCAAGCCGGTTTTGATCTGGGGCTATGGCGGCTTCAACGGGGTCTGGGCGCCCAGCTTCCCGGGCACCATGGCCACGTTCGTCGATGCCGGAGGAATCTTTGTCCATGCCAACCTGCGCGGGGGCGGGGAGCTCGGTAGACAGTGGTGGGACGGCGGGCGCCTCAAGAACAAACAAAATACCTTCCGGGACCTCTATGCGATCGCCAATGCCCTGATCGCCGCCGGATCGACCTCCAGGGATCTGTTGGCCGTGACCGGTGTGTCCAATGGCGGGTTGCTGGCCGGCGTGGCCGTGGTGCAGCAGCCTGCGTTGTGGCGTGTCTCGGTTCCCCGGGTGCCGATCCTCGATTTGATCGGTGGTCTGCGCGATCCCTATGGGTATGCGGGCATCAAGTTGGACTATGCCGATCCCGAAGATCCGGCGGAGCTGCGCCGCCTGGAAAGTTTCTCCCCTTATCAGCTGGTGCGAAAGGGTGTGCGTTATCCGGCGGTCTATCTGCTTGCGGGCGATACCGACTTCAGAACGCCGCCGTGGCACGCCAGGAAGTTTGCGGCCCGGCTGCAAATGGCGACTTCAAGTCAGCGGCCCATCCTGCTGCGCGTCTGGGATAATGCCGGACATGGCGCGGCGACCGCGGGTGACATCCGGTTGAATCAGGACGTGCATTGGATGGCGTTCGTGATGAAAGAGCTGGGAATGCAGCCGGCGGATTGATGCGCAGCGGACACAGAGCGGGGATCACCAATGAATCGACGGCAATTTGCACAGAGCGTGCTGCTGGGAGCGGCGACGGCCTCGGGCGTGGGACTGGCGGGACACGCTCGCGTCGCGGCGGCCCAGAAATCCAATCAGGCGCCTGCTCAGAAATCGGCGTTGATCATCGATGGACTGAGTCCATCGGGGCTCAATGAGCGCTACCTCGGCATGCTGAAGCAGGCCGGCGTGGCCGCCTGGCACAAGACGCTGTTCGGGCTGCAGTCGTTTTCCGATGTTTGGGAGTTTGCCGACGCCCATCGCGAGCGCCTGCGAATCGTGGACAAGGCAGCCGATATCGACGCGGCTCGAAGCGAGGGCCGCTTGGCGCTGATCCTGGGTTGGCAAACCGCCACGCCGATCGGCGATGTGTCCGGCCAGAGCGCATTTGGCGGCTATGGGAATCCCACGGGCGCAACGGGTCTGCGGGCGTGGTACCAGCTTGGCCTGCGCGTGGTCAATCTCACTTACAACACCGTCAATGCCTTCGCTGCCGGCTGTCTGGAACCGCACTTGGGGTTGACGCGGGCGGGCCAGCGCCTGGTGGAAGAGATTCATCGCATGAGCATCCTGTTGGATGTGGGCGGACATACAGGCAGGCAGTCCAGTCTGGAAGCCTTGGCGATGAGCAAGGGCGTACCGGTGATCTGCAGCCACACGAATGTCGCGGCCTTGTGCGATAACCCGCGCAATACTTCGGATGACGTATTCGAGGGCATTGCGCGCACCGGTGGGGTGATTGGCGTGTCGGCCATCAATGACTTTGTCGCGCGGCGTCGCAAGGACAAAGCCGACAAGGCAACGGCACAGGTGGACCTGCCGGTGCTGCTCGATCATTTCGACTATCTGAAGAAGCTGGTGGGTGCCGACCACATCGGTTTGGGGCCGGATTTCACCGAGGGGAACAACACCAGAATCGATCCCGACAGTATCCTCATCGGTCGCGAGATGGCCAGCGAGCAGCAGCCGATCAACTACGTCAAGGGCTTCGAGGACATCACCCAGGTGCAGAACCTTGCGCGCGGACTGGCGGGGCGTGGCTGGAATCAGGCCGATATCGACAAGGTCATGGGGTTGAACTGGATGCGGGTTTATCGGCGGGTGTGGCCTGGCGAGAAACAATAGCGGGCGCGCGCAATATCAGGGCCTTTGGCGTACGGGGCGACGATCGTCATCAACAATGAACGGGAGTTTCGGCTCTTGCGGAAATGAACGCGTCAGTCCCGCCGGCCCCGGATCACGATCTCGTCGGCGCGTTCGTCCACGGTCAGGTCGCCATAGGTTGCGAGCAGGCTGACCAGGGATTTCGGATCGTTGGCGTCGAACACTCCGCTGAACCGCTTCATCCGAGCCGCCTCGCCTTCCACGCGCACCCGCGGCGCACGGTTGTAGCGGTTGAACTCGGCAGCCACGTCGGCCAGCGGATCCAGTTCGAATATCAGGCGGCGCTGGCGCCACGCCTCCATGGTGGCGATGTCCACCTTTCCGGTATGCACGAAGGCGCCGCCGCGGATGCTGGCCTGCTCGCCTGCGCCAAATCGCGCCGATCCCCGGTCGGTGGAGATCTCGATCAACCCTTCGACGACCGATACTACGGTATCTTCCGAGCGGCGGAACACGTTGAACTGCGTTCCTACGGCACGGATGACGGCGTCGTCGGTGCGCACCAGGAACGGACGCGCGGGATCGTGCTCGACCTTGAATAGCGCCTCGCCGTCCACCAGGCGCACCTCGCGAGTCCCGGCGGTAAATCGCACGTTCAACCGCGAGTCGGTATTCAGATAGGCGAGCGATCCATCATCGAGAGTCAGTGCGCGCTGCTCGCCGACGACGGTGGCGTAGTGATGCCAGCCCAACAAGTTTTGCAGGCCCCACCAGCCGGCCGCGCCCACGATGGCCGCAGCGACGCCGTAGATCCACGACCGGCGATGCCGGCGGCCGCGTACGGCCGGCGATGCCGATACGGGCTCCGAGAAGGGAATGACGGTGCCGGAAGGATCGGCCAGATAGTTCGACACATCCGGCCAGCGCTGTGCGTCCAGCCGGTCCAGCGCTTTGTCCACGGCCGCCGCGCACAGGGTCTCCTCGATATGGCGCGGGGATTCCTTCAGCCAGGCCGCGAACTCGGCGTGCTCCTCGGGTCCGCCGCGGGCGAGCGTCCGCAGCCACTTTACGGCCTGCTCGGCGAGTACTGTGTCGTTGCGACGATGCCGTTTCATGTCCATGTGTGTTACCGCGCGTCCCACTTTGTCGAGCGTACGGTTGCCAGAGCGCGAAACAGGTACTTCTCGACCGTATGAATCGAAATCTTCAGCTTCGCGGCGATCTCCTCGTAGGACAGGCCGTCACGCTTCTGCAGAACCAGGATGGCTTGCTGCAGCGGGGGCAGGGCGGCCAGCACCCGCTCCAGGTCGCGCTCGCAGCTCAGGCGGTCGCTCATCTCGTCCGGTCGGGGATCGTCGATCTTCGCGGCTGCGCGGTCGGCGACCTCCGAGTCGAACGTCACGTGCTCGCGCCGGCTGCGCAGGAACTCGTAGACCACGTTTGCAGCGGTGCGGTAGAGGTAGGCCAGAGGCTCGCGCAAATAGCCCGGGTCCTGCACCCGCAGCAGGCGCAGGTATACCTCCTGCGACAGATCCTGCACGTCCTGCGCGCGACTGATCCGGCGCACGAGAAATTGCTGCAGGTGCTCCCGATACTCCAGAGCGGCCAGCTCCACGAGGCTCGAAAGGCGATGGGGGTCTTTGGCGCGCAAGGTTCGCCGATGCTCCAGTCCGCACCTTCACTATGACGGAAACGGGAGCAAAAGTCGGTACGGCTGCGGCCCAGTACGGACTTTGCGCGGCGGCCCCGTCATACGGGCCAGGAAAACGCCTGAACCCTGCAAAACGAGTATACAAAGGGGGCGCAACTATGAGGGTATCGAACTGTCTGCCGGGGATATTGCTGGCGATGCTGTGCGGAGCGTCTGCCGCCGACCAGCCGGCTGTGGCGCACGCCGCGCAGGAAGTGAGAGTCGACATCACCTCGCAGCCGCTGCGCCTGGCATTGACCGAGTTCGCGCGGCAAACCGGCGTGCAGCTGCTGTTCAGCGAAGATGAGGTTCCTGTGGACGCCAACGCACCGCGGCTGGTGGGAACCTATACGCTGCAGAAGGCCCTCAAGGAGCTGCTGGCGCAGACCACTCTGCGCGCGCAATTCATCAATGCCAGAACGGTCGCGATCCGTACGGCGGACGTCGCACAGTCCTCCAGCCGCAGTACCGAAGCATCGGAGGGGCTGCGTCTCGCCCAGTCCGCGGTTCATGGCACCGCGGAGGTCGCAGAGCAGGGGCAGTCCGACAGCAAGAGCGCCGCAGATCCGTCCCCGGGCGCGGAAAACAAAGATATCCGCGTCGACGAGATCGTCGTGACCGCGCAGAAGCGCTCCGAACGCCTGCAGGACGTGCCGATGTCGATCACGGCGCTGAGCGGCGAGGTCCTGGCGGCGCGGGGCGCGCGCGACTTCGAAGACTACGCGATCGGCGTGCCGGGCATTGCGTTCTCCAGCACCTCACCGGCCGGCTACCGCGGCGCCGGCCCGACCATTCGCGTGCGCGGCATCGGCGGGGCAGGATTCGGCCCGACCACCGGCTACTACATCAATGACACCCCGATTCCCGCGCAGAACCTGAAGCTCATCGACATCGAGCGCGTCGAGGTGCTCAAAGGTCCGCAGGGCACTTTGTACGGCTCCCGAGCGATGGGAGGCTTGGTCAAGGTGGTGACGCGCCAGGCGCGTGCCGACCGGCTGGAAGGCATGGTTTCGATGCAGGGCTCGCGGACCGACCGCACCAAGGATGGCGGCGGCAACTATGAGCTCGCCGGCGTGCTCAACGTGCCGCTGATCGATGACAAGCTCGCCGCGCGCTTCGTGGGGTACGCCGTTTCCAAGGACGGCTATATCGACAAATATCCGGCCACGGATCCGGTCGGCGGCGTTGATTTGCATCAGGTGCGCCGGGGTCTCAACTATGAGCACATCAACGGCGGCAGGGCCTCCGTACGCTGGACGCCGACGGACGCGCTGGCAATCACGCTGAACGCGCTCGTGGAGAGTCAGCGCGTGGGCGACATCGGCTATTACGACACGTATGTCCGCGACACCTTCGGCGCGCTCGCCAGCATCACGCCGATTGCGGAGCCCGTCGAACAGGACCTGCGCAATTTCAGCGTGACTTTCGACTATGACGTCGGTCCATTCGCCGTCGTGGCCAGCAGCTCCCTCTACGATGCGGATTCGGCGACCACGGAGAATCGAACGTTCTTCGGCACCACCTACGTCAACGCCATCACCGCGTCGGCGCCGGCGGCAGTGGCCGCGGCGGTATCCGCGGGCGCGCTGCCCGCCGGAACCACCGTCGTCAGCTCTCCGAACACGAGCTACTTCCTGCCATCGAGCAACGTCAGCTATTACGGCCAGAAGGCGTTCATCGAGGAGTTGCGCTTCGAATCGCGCGGCGATGGTCCGTGGCGCTGGCAGGTCGGCGGGTTCTTCCGGGATTTCAAAAACCATGTCAATTTCTACGGCGAGCTGACCGACGTGATTGCAGCCACCACCGCGACGATCGACGTGCCGGGTCAGGGCTTGATGCCATATGCGTTGCTCGCCAACGATATTCTGATCAACCGCGATGGCATTACGGATACGAGGGAATACGGTGCATTCGGCGACCTGACTTACAAGCCTGCGGAGAAATGGGCGATCTCAGCAGGTCTGCGCTGGTATGACGTGCACATCGATGATTCGCTGAGGGACATCAGCGCCAGCATCTTCGTTCCCAATCCGGCGCTCTTGCCGACGACCTACAAGATCGATGAAAGCGGACTCAATCCGCGTGTGTCGCTCACGTATAAGCCGGCCGACACCGAAATGCTCTACCTGGTGGCCGCGAAGGGTTTCCGGGAGGGCGGCTATGTTCCCACCGACAATTACCCCGCGAGGTGCGGTGCCGATCTGGCCGCCCACGGTATCACGCTCGGCGATCCGGTTCACGTGAAGTCCGACTCGCTGTGGAACTACGAGCTCGGGGCGAAGACCGAGTGGCTTGGCGGCCGGCTCGTCGCCAACGCTGCGGCGTACCTGAACGAATGGAAGGACATCCAGCAGAGCGTCGTTCTGGCGTGCGGCGTGGGCCTCCTCCAGAACGCGGGCGCGGCGGAAAGCCGCGGGGCGGAGATCGAGATCGTCTCGCGTCCGTTGGCCGGGCTGGATCTCGGCGTAGCGGTGGGCTATCTCGACGCGAAGATCACGGAAGGCGGCGGCGGCACCTTCAGGGAGGGACTCAGGCTCCCGCTCGCGCCCGAATGGACTTACACCTTGACAGCCGGTTACTCGCAACCCGTCATGCTGTTCGGTCACGACCTGACTGGATTCTTGCGCGCGGATTATCAGTTCACCGACGATACGCGGCTGGGATTCACCGAGGACCGCTACAGCTTCAAGCCGGCCACCAGAGTGGCGAACATCCGGCTGGGCCTGGCGCGCAACGGCTGGCAAGGAACGCTGTTCGTCGAGAACGTGCTCAACGACGAAGGCCTGCTCGCCGATCAGACCACGGTCGAAATCGGCGGACCCATTCCCTTCGGGAGCGACAACCGGCGCATCCGTATCCTGCGGCCCCGAACCGTGGGATTGAGCTTCGCCTACAATTTCTGAAGGCCGATGTGGGTGGGCGCCCGGCGTATCGTCGGGACAAAGGTCAGAACTCGCTGGAAGTCGTAACCACGCTTTGTCGCCGCACTCATCAACAGCGGGCTGGAAGATGTCCGGCCGCTCGTAGTGGCGTCCGACGTTGGTTCTGACGTTTCGATGATCGTGGGCACGCATGATCGAACGGCTCGCGGGAGCAATACATGATGAGGCAAATTGCGGGCCGACAAGGACTTCGACAGGTATAACACGATGCCATCACTGCCTGGCTGTCACTCGTCATGAAAGAAGGCAAAGTCGTCCGGCAGGACACGATCTGAGTTTCAAAATTTCCGGGAGACCGCCATGCTGCATCGAAAAAATCCGTGGGCCGCGAGAGAATCGCTCGGGGCGGTCGCGGGCCTGCTGGCCGGCATGGCATCCATCTGTTCCGGCGCTGCTTTCGGTGAAACGCTGGCAATTGTCGGGGCGACGGTCATCGACGGCACGGGAAGCGCGCCCCTCAGCGCAGGTACTGTGCTGATCAGGGACGGCCGCATCGCGGCGGTCGGAAAGGAGGGCGACGTCAAGGTGCCGGGCTCCGCCAAGAAAATCGACGCCCGGGGCAAGTACGTCATTCCCGGCCTGATGGACGCCAATCTCCACCTGTACCTCAACCTGGATCTGGAGAGCATGATCAAGTACGACGGCCGCTATCACGAGGTCATCATCGAGGCCGCGCAGATCGCGCTGAAGACGGGCCAGACTACGGTGTTCGATACCTGGGGCCCGCGGCAGCCGCTGATCCAGGCGCGCGACATGATCGATGCCGGCAAAGCACCGGGCGCGCGGTTCTACATCGCCGGCAATATTCTCGGTTTCGGCGGGCCGCTGTCGTCGGATTTCCGCGAGGACGCCGCCAAGTTCCTCAGCAAGACGTTCGTCAAGCGCACCAATGCTTTGTGGGAAGAGAACACCGGCCAGGCGTTGTTGTGGATGACTCCCGAGCAAGTGCGTGCGGAGATCCGCAAGTACACGGGCATGGGCGTCGATTTCCTGAAGTACGGCGCCAGCGGCCATAACGGGCTCGACATGCGGTTTATTTCGTTCTCGCCCAAGGCGCAGAAAGCCATCGTCGAGGAAGGCCATCGTGCAGGCATCACGGTGCAGACCCACACTTCGTCGGTGGAGAGCCTGGACCTGGCCATCGAGGCAGGCGTGGACATCCTGACGCATTGCGATGTTTCCGGCATGACGACGCCGATTCCGGAGGAGACGCTGCGGAAGATGGTGGAACGGAAAATTCCCTGCTCGATACTGCCGATCACCCAGCGGCGCCTGGATGCCAACGTGAAGAGGAGTCCGGAGCACTGGCTTACGCAATTCGAACAAACCATGAAGATCAACCAACGCAACATGATCAAGGCGGGCGTGACCTTGCTGCTCTCGACCGACGCCGGCATCGCCAATCCGATTCTGGAGGCTGAAGGCCCGGCGGTCATCGATCCCCGCACCACCCTGGGCGAGGGGCATTTCAATGCCCTGCAGACGCTGCAGGAACTGGGCATGGAGCCGATGGAGATCCTGAAGACGGCCACCAGCAACATCTCGAAGGCGTACAAGAAGGACGACATCGGCACGCTGGCCAACGGCAAAGTCGCGGACCTGGTCATTCTCGACAAGAATCCGCTCGAGGACGCCCGGAACTATCGCGCCATCAGCGCGGTGATCAAGGACGGGCGCCCGGTGAACCTGGCCGCGCTGCCTCTCAATCCCATCGTCAGTGCGCTGAAGCCCCCGGCCGATTTGAAGCCGCAGTCCGCGACCCAGCCCTGAGCGGGTCCGCCTGCCGGCCGCCCTGGTCGCGGTTGATCACGTGGGCTCACACAGCGTAGACCTCCGGTATCGTTTGCACACTATGCTGTCTCGCCACCCACAATGGATTCTTGCCCGTCATGACATTCGTAAGCGACGCCGGAAGTCCGTGCTTTCATGTAAGGGCTTCATGTGCTGCCGATAAGCTGCTGGGAGACTTGGCTTTGCGCGGGAACGATCGGATGACAGCTGATTCGGATCGGATTATCGGTATCTACAGACGTCACGCGCCCTCATGGGCAAGCGACAGAGGGAGCACGCTGATTGAGAAGGGCTGGCTCGATCGCTTCCTGGCTCCGCTTGTAGAGCGGCCGGCCGTTCTCGATATCGGGTGCGGTTCGGGCGATCCTATTGCGCGCTACCTTGTCACCGCGGGCTGCCGGCTGACGGGAGTGGATTCATCGAACGAGCTCCTGGCCATGTGCATGGACAAGTTTCCCGAGCACCGCTGGCTAGAGGCAGACATGCGCACTCTTTCCTTAGGACAGAAGTTCGACGGGATCCTGGCTTGGGACAGCTTCTTCCACCTGACCCCCGACGATCAGCGCAAAATGTTTCCCATATTTCGTGAGCACGCGGCTACAGGCGGCAGTTTGATGTTTACCAGCGGCACTTCGTATGGTGTGGCCATGGGAGAGTACCGTGGAGAACCGCTCTACCACGCGAGTCTCGACCCGGATGAATATCGGTCGTTACTGCGCATAAACGGGTTCGAAGTTACCACGCACGTTGTGGAGGACCCGGCCTGTGGCCACCACACAGTCTGGCTTGCTCGCAGAGGCTAGCGTCGAGGCTGGCGAGACCTCAGTGGCGTCACATTCCAGGGTAGAAGCGACTCGAGCTCCGAAGCGGTAGAGGTGGCCTTGGACGCGACTAGGCCGACGATGGCGACCTATCCCGTCTCGACCCGCGCGCAATACGCCTCGATGGTCCGCTTCCACGCGGGCCGAGCCAGGCACCGATCCCGATACGACGCGACTCCCCGATACGGCGCGATCAATTTCTCGTCCTTGATGCCCGAGAGCACGTGTGCCATCAGGATGTCAGCAATGGTGAATTCCTTCGTCGCGACGAAGTCGCGGTCGGCGAACCAGCGCTCCAGGTTCGTCAGCACCCGATTCGCCCAGCCGACCAGGAACTCGCGGTGCTTGCCGCAGCTGCCATCCGCCGTCCAGTCGAGCACCAGCAGGGCGAGCAGCGGCGGCTCGACCGAGCTCATCGCGGCGAAGCACCAGCGCACCACCTGCGCCTCGCCGGCGCGGTCGCCGGGGATCAGGCGGCCGGATTTCTTTGCGAGGTACACGAGAATAGCGGCGGATTCTGACAGCACCAGCCCGTCCTCGTCGATCGACGGGATCTGTTCGAAGGGGCTGAGCCGGCGATAGGCTGCGGTGCTCAGGTCGTGTGCGGGGTGGTCCATGCCGGCCAGTTCGAACGGCAGTTGCATCTCTTCGAGCGCCCACAGCACGCGCAGGTCGCGGGTGTAGCCATGCGCGACAGCGTTGACCTTCGAAAAGCCGTAGACCTTGAGCATGGTGACGCTCCTTCGTTGAAGCTGCCCTGCTGTGAAGAGTACCGACATTCTCACGCCGGCGCAGCACGCCCCTGACGAGATGGCCCCGGCGCGCGCGACCCGCCTGCCTGATAGGCATCGGATACCGCTTGCGCCAGGGCGAGAGCGGCAAATAAGCTCGGCATTGGTAATAATTTCCTGCGATGAAGCCCGAGATTCAATGACACGACTCCGGAACTGCGTTCGCATGAGTGCGCTCTTCAGGCACCGGCCGCTGCGGTCTCTATTGATTCCCCTTTTCCTCTTTTGCGCGGGATGTGCGACGACGGGAGGCGTTTACGAGGAAGGCGAGCCCGTCCTCAAGGAGGAAGAGCAAGCGGTCCTGGCGGAGGAACAGGCTGTAAAGGAGGAAGGAGCGAAGAAGGAAGAGGAGGGAGAAGTTCCTCTTGCCGTCGCCGAGTCAGAGCCTCCCCCCAATGCCTCACCCGATGAGCCCGCTGAGCTGGTCGTTGCAGCCCGTGTCCCCGGCCGTCACGAAGTCATCGGCGATCTGGTGTCCGAAGCGAAGGTGCTTCTTCGTGATGTCGAACTGAAGTATGTCTTCAGTGGGAAGGGCAAGAGAGAGGTATTGCGCGGACGCCCCGTCGCCTTTGCTCTGTGGAGCGAGACGAGGAAGGAGTGGTCCATCGCGCACATCGAGATTCCCCGTCCTCCGGTCAGATGGAAGCCCGGAAGGAAACCGATGCCTTTCATCGTCAGTACACCGGGAATTCAGGCACGGCACGTGAGGGGCACGGGTGCCGAGCGTCTGATGTTCGCCTTTTCAAGAGACGGAGAGGAGTTGAAGGTCTACGGAAGGAAATTTCCGGTGTTCGACGGTGGGCTGCTCAGGAAAAAAAGATGGCGAGCCGTTGCCGAGACCGCAAAGCCCATCGTCTATCTTCCCTTCACCGATGACACGCTCGATCCGCTGTTTGTCAGCGGCGGAAGAGACTATCTTCTTTCCACTGCCCGTGAGGCCATCGAGGAATTACGTCTCGCGAAAGTGCCCAGCTCGGCATTCCCCGGCGAGCTTCTCGCGGATGTCGTGCCGGCTGAGGTTCTGACGACCCTGGCGGTGATAGAACAGACGGACGATGCCGACTTCGTGGAGAAAAAAGTGGATGCGTTCAACGAAGTGTTGAGCCACTACGGATTGAAACGAGAGGAAGCGTATCGGTACAGCGTCTCGAGTGCAGCTGCCCTCGGGCCTATGCAGTTTACGAATAGGAGAGGGAATGGCACTTATGCGCTCGTGGTCAGGCGATGCCCGGGGGCAAAGCTGGACCCGGACTTCGAGCGCGGGGCCACGAATCTTCCCAACGCCATGAGGGCGGCAGTCTGTCTTTTCGATCTCGAGCTGTCGCAAATGCGTCCGGACATCCGCCTCGCCTATCGCGACAACATGACGGTGCTTGGCATCTTTCCAGTGGCCGCATACAACGGCGGACCGAAAAACGTCGGGAAGCTCTATAGGGTCATCAAGAAGATGCGCGTGAAGCTCGAGGAACTGCGCCTCCCGGCGGAGGGGGTTGCAGACCAGGAAGTGATCTGTCCATGCCTTTGGATAGCGTCGGGTACGAGTGTTCTTCCTGTAGCGATCCCGAGATACAACAACGAAAATCGCTGGTATATCGAAAAGTATCAAGGCATCCTGAGGGTCTTCGGCCAGGCCCGCTAGAGGATTTGACACGCGTTGGCGCTCTGAAAACAGCGTGCGCGCAGGTCTCGACCCGACGGAGGAAAGGCGATGACCAATGAGCGAGTTTTCGCGATGAAGTTTGCGAAGGTCTATCCGCTATACGTTCAAAAAGCTGAACGTAAGAGTCGCACGAAAGAAGAAGTCGATCGAGTCATCTGCTGGTTGACTGGTTACAGCCAGGCAGAGCTACAGGTCTCAGTTCAGAATTGATAAGCGAGGGCCAGCCCGATCGTGCGCGGCTGAATGTAGTTGAAGGATGACGGGGCGTACGGATATATCCCGGTCAAACCACGCTCGTCGGCTACGTTGTTGACGAACGCGTTGAGCGTCCACGATTGCATTCTCACCCCGCCGTGCAGATCGACCTGGGTGTAGCTGGCCATGGTCGGCTGCGGCGCTATTGCGGAGGGCCTGAACGCCGCGGCGCGCTCGCCCACGTATCTTGCCGCTGCGCCGACGAACCCGGTGATGCCGCCGGTGAGCGGAAATTCCTGATCGAGCGAAATGTTGCCCGAGAACCGCGGGCTGTAGGGCAGCCTGTCACCCGTCAGCCCCACAGGCGTGCCACCCGCGGGCAGCCCCTCGGTCAGCTCCGCGTTGCTCCACGCGACCCACGTGGCCAGCGTCATGCCCCTCAACGGCCGCAGCTCTGCGGATAGTTCGGCACCCTGGCTCTTGGCGCCGCCGGCGTTGGCATAGTAGGAGAACACATTGGTCAGCAGCAGCTGGATGTTCTTCCAATCGATGTAGTACGCGGAGGCATCGAATGTCAGTCTCTGGTCCAGTGCGTCGCCCTTGATACCGACCTCGTAATTTCGCGTCTTGTCCGGTGTGTAGGGCGACAGCGGGCCGGAGATTGCGGTGGAAAAATTGGGCCCGCCGGCGCGGTATCCGGACGCGGCTCGCGCATACAGCATGATGTCCGGAGTAATCTTGAAGCGCGGCGTCAGCAGATATGTAAAAGCATTCGATCGCGTGATCGTTTCGGGGGTGGGTGCTCCGGCAAAGATGCCGCCGGGCGTGGCCGCCGGATCGACTTCGCGAATACGGCTCTGCCGTCCCCCGACCTGAACGTCGAAGCGATCACTGACGTGAATCGTCAGATTGGCGAATGCCGCATATTCCTCGTATTCCACGTCATAGCCGCCGGTGATGCTGAAGGCACCCGCGCGGACCAGGCTCGGAGTTACCGCCAGAATTTCCTGGTACGTGTTGATTTTCTCGTCCGTATAGAACGCGCCGACCAGCCATTCGAAGCGCGGCCCGATCGGCGCCGAGAAGCGGATTTCCTGCGACAGCTTGTGAATGTTCTGATCGATGGTGTACAGCGAATTGGGTACGGAGAAATTCGCAGTCGCAAAACCACCGAACAGACCGGTCAGGTCGAGCCCGCTCAAAAACCGGTCGACGCTATATCCGGTCAAGGACACGAAATCGACCGTGCCGAACTTCGCCGCGAGATTGGCGCTGTACGCTTGCGTGCGCCGCTCATATCGTCCCGTGCCGTTCAGAAAGCTCTGCTGCAAATCTCCCAGGGCGGGCTGCACGACGGAGGCTCCATGGGCGGTTCCTTCTTGGACCAGGGCGCTCAGTTTCAATGAGAAGTCCTCGGAAGCTTGCCACAGCGTCGACAATCGGCCGCCCTCGCCGTCGACGCGGTTGGTGTCCTCTTGCCCTGCTTGAACGTTGTCGATGTAGCCCGGCTCGCGGCGGGTGAATGCGCTTGCGCGCACGGCCCACGTGTCGCCCAACGGTACATTCAGCGAGGCACGCAGGTTGTATCCCAGATCGTCGCCTTCGCCCACGCTGCTCGTTCCCGCCTGTACGCGACCGCTCACGCGCTCGACGGAGGGATCGACGGTTACATACTTGAGCAAGCCGCCCATGCTGCTGGCGCCATACAGAGTTCCCTGCGGGCCGCGCAGCACCTCGATGCGATCCAGATCTCCCGGATCGATATCGGGTCCGCCGCCGCCATTTTTGTTGATCGAAAGACCGTACGGGATATCGTCGATCATCAGTCCCACGGTCGGGTTGGTATACGGACTGGTGACGATGCCGCGAATCGCGATGCGCGGTTCGCCCCATTGACCCGGAGAATAGTTGAGGCCCGGCACCTTGGAATAATAATCCTGCAGCCGCAGCTGGTTGCTGTCGATCAGCGACTGTCCGCTCACCGCCGTCAGCGGGATCGGCACATCCTGAGCACGCTCCACGCGCTTCTGCGCAGTGACCACGATTTCCTGGACTTTTGTTTCGGCAGACTCTGGAGCCTCGGAAGACTCCCGATTCGCCCTGGCCCCCGTGGAATTACGATTCTGCGAAGAATCCGCCTGGACCATGTGCAGGGACGAATCGCTCAGTGACGAAGCCCGCGTGACGCGCCGGACGATGATCGTGTCCTTGCCGTCGACGCTGTAGGTCAGGCCAGTGTTGCCAATGAGAATATCGAGGGCCTCCAGAGGCGTGTACTCCCCTTTGAGAGCCGGCGCGGTGCGCGCGGGCACCGTATCCGGGTCGAACACCAGCTGGCGTTTGCTTTGCACCCCGAACTGCGTCAAAGCGCTTTCGAGGGATTGCGCCGGGATGTCATAGGCGATCTTCTGCGCAGGTTGCGCGCTGAGCGTTTGCGACAGAATCAGGGCGGCCAAGCCTGCCAGGAGGCGCAGGCCTGTGAATGAGCGGCACGCGTTCATCATGGTATCCCCTGCATTTCGCCGCACTGCGCGGCGACCTAAAGGGAAGAACGGGAGATTTCGGCAAATCCACATCGGCGGGAGAAAAAATTCCGCGGCTGGCCTGCGGTCGTGAATCCGGGCTGAACTGCCGGGGCCAAAACTGCTGCCATGGCACCGCGGGCCGCATCGCAGTTGGCCGGTAGCGTCTCTTTAGTCGCGTAGCACCAAATGCACTTCGCCGCGGCGCCGCCGTTCGACGTCGAGCGGATGAATCTCGCTGAGCGCATTGAGGAAACCCTCGACTTCGCCCGTGCGGAAGGTGCCGCTCACCCGCAGGTCCATCAATCGCGGGTCGTCGCAGACGATTTGCTCGTCGGTGTAGCGGCTGACTTCCTTGATCGCTTCGCGAACAGTGTCGCGGCTGAGGACCAGCCAGCCGTTGCGCCAACTGGTGGCCCGGGCGACGTCGACTGTGCGAACGATCGGCGTGCGCCGCGCTTCGGCGAGCAGCTGCTGACCGGGCTCGAGCTCGAGTTTATCTACTGCCACACGGCCCTCGACCAAGGTGACTTGCAGCGCCGAACCATCCAGACGCACGCCAAACGCCGTGCCCAAAGCAACTACCTGCCGGTCTGCGGCTTCGACGACGAAGGGACGCTGCGGATCTTCGGCGACGTCGAACAAGGCTTCGCCTTCAAACAGCCGCACTCGCCTTGCCGCGCCGCGATAGTCCACGTCCGCACGGCTCGAGGTGTTGAGAGTGATGCGGCTGCCGTCCGCGAGCATGATGGTGCGCTGCTTTCCACGCGCGGTACTCACCGTTTTGACTTCACCATTGGCGACCGTGACGGCTTCTTCAGCCTGGTTGACATGCTGTTGGGCCGGTCCGTCGTGCAGCAGGCCGTAAGCCACCGCGCCTGCCACTACTAGAACGGCCGTGGCCGCGGTGGCCCACCATCGATACTGTGGCGCGCGCGCTTTGCGGGCCTGATCGCGCCACGCAGCCACGACCGGGTGAGCGGCCACTTCGCCCAGCGCTCGCCAGGTACGCTCGGTACGCGGGTCGGATTCCTTGCGTGAGATCTCTGCGTTCATTCCAGATCCAGCCTCCGGGACAGGCCATCCACCGCGCGCAACATGTGCTTTTCGGCCGCGCTCACCGAAATGCCGAGTTGGCGCGCGATCGCTTTGAACTCCAGGCCTTCGAAACGGCGCAGCATCAGCACCATCCGCGTGCGCTCGGGCAGCTCGGCGATGGCGGCGAGAAAGCGGTCCATGGCGTCCGTACTCATGAGAACGCGTTCCGGGGTGATTTCCTCACGCAGGTGTTCGTTTGATTCGGTAATGCCATCGAGGGTGACGTAGTCGGCCGGCTGGACGCCATGTTGGCGAGAGCGATCGCGCAGCAGGTTTGCGGCGACGGTGAACACGTAGCCGTCGAGGCGTTCGACGGTACTTAGATTGGGCTTGCGCAGGAGGCGCTCGAACACTTCCTGCACCAGGTCTTCGCACTCCGGGCCGGAACCGATCCGTCGCTCAAAGAACTGCTCGAGCGGGCGGCGTAGTCGCTGCGACAGGGACTGCATGAAACGGGCGCGTTCGGATTCCGGAGAATCCGCGGCCGGCGAGGAGCCAAAGGCGCTGGAAGGGTGGCGGTTCACTTGACTTTTGCCCGTACGGGCCGCGCCCTGGAAGGGGGTGCAGCTCTGCCTTTGCCGACTATGGCACTACCGCCGTTAACGGGCAACGGGATCGTGCCTCGCGCCTGCTAGCGGGCCGGTAGTTCCCCGCCGAAGAAGCGGCGCGGATTCTCTACGGTGATTGTGCGGATGGCCTCGTCCGTCACGCCGAGCTGCTTCAGATAGGGAATCGTCTTGCGCACGGTGAAGAGCATGCCGTCCGGGTTCATCGTCTCCATGCTCTCCATCGTTCCGGTGGGACCTATCGAGAGCCCGAAATACCAGTCGTTCGACAGGAAAAGCCTGTGCTGGTAGCCCGCATCGATGAGTTTCTTGGCGCACTCCACGCGCCGCTGCCACGAAAGTATCGGCGGATTGGTTCCTTCCGAGGCGCGCGCGCCCCACGGGAGGTGATCCATCCCGATCGTGTATCCACGCTCGAGCAGTCCGGTCAGATACGTGAGGTCGTCCGTGTCGTCGCAATGGCCCAGACACACGCTGGACGGGCTCAGACCCTCACTCTCGAAAATATCCGCTTGCCGCTCGGCGGTCCGGCCGGCCGCGTAAGTGTGCGTCGTCACCGGAATGCCCGTGGCCTTGCTGGCACGTGCCGCCGCGCGCAAAGCCTTTTCGATGAACGGCGTCACGCCTTCCCGATCCGTCGCGACTTTGATGACTCCGGCGCGGATGCCGGTCCCTTCGATACCTTTGTCGATCTCGGCGACGAAGAACCCGGTCAGCTCTTCGACCGTCCTGGCGCCCATGGACAGGGAAGGGTGGAGCCAATGGCCCGTGCAGGCGATGATATTTACGCCGGATCCCCGCGAGACCGCTTCCAGGAGGCGTATGTCGCGACCCACGTCCGCCGGAGTGACGTCGACAATGGTGCCGATGCCCGCCTGCTTGACCCGTTTCAGCTTCCCGATTGTCTTTGAGATGAACTGTGCCCGTCCCCCGAAGTACTCCGGCCACACTTGCCAGAAACCCGCCGAGGTCACGCAGACATGCTCGTGAGGCAGCGTGAAGCCCAAGCCGGCAGCGTCAATCGGCCCGAGCACCGTCTGGACTTTTCGCGAGGATTTTTGTCGCTGCGCGGTTTGCGGCGACGCCTTGCCGGCAGCGCTCTCGATACGACGGCCGCAGGCCAGGAGGAGGCCTGCTTGCGTCAAACCCTGCAGGAACTTGCGGCGTGTATTCATCGCGATCCGCCGAGACCGAGCTTGCGGCTTTCGGTTACCACGCAACCGCGTAATTCACCGGCCTCCAGACATAGCCTGCTTTGTCCCGTCTGGAATGTCCCAGTCCGGGAAAAGAGAGATGGGCGCCGGCCACCCAATAGTCCCCATCGGCGGTCAATTGCAGGATACGCCGGCGCTGTTGAGCGGCGGCATTCTGGTCGGCGTCGAACTGGCTGGAGAGCCCGGGATTGGCGAACTGGAGGGCCTGGACATGGACGAGATCCCCCAGGACGACCAGAGATTGTGATTCGCTTTCCACGACATAAGAAGTGTGGCCCGGCGTATGTCCGTGAGTCGCCAGAGCGCGCACGCCCGGCACCAGCTCGATGTCCCGATCGAAGGTCGTGAATTTCCCGGCCTCGATGTAGGGATCGAACGAGCCTCGCCAGAACTGAAGCAGCGCTTCGGGATGGGGCGGCTGCGCCGGCTTCGGATCGAGGAAGATGTCCATCTCACGTTTGGCGGCACGCACGGTTGCATTGGGGAACACCCTTTGTCCGGCGCGCGTCAATCCGCCGACGTGATCCGGACCCAGGTGGGTGATATAGATCTCATCCACCTGCTCGGGCGCGTACCCCGCCGCGCGCAGGTTGGCGAGCACGCGTCCGGCGCCATGGAAGAAGGGAGACTCATCCAGCTTTCCCCCGGTGCCGGTATCGATCAATACCAGTTTCCTGCCCGTGTTGATCAAGTACGCGTTATAGGACATGCCGACGGGATCTTTCTGTCCCATCGCCGCGAGGCTGTCTTTGACATCTTTTGCGGGCGTACGGGCGAACAGCTGCGAGGTCTCGTACGAGACTACGCCATCGTTCAGCGCGGTGATCTCGAAATTGCCCAGCATCATCCGGTAGTAGCCGGGCGACTGTGTCTTGCGCATGGGCGCCGCGCCCTGCGCCGGGTGGATGCTGCAAGCGAGTGCCCATCCGAATAGGCCGGCCAGGAACGGTCCGATACGTTTCATTTCATCCACTCCCCATCTTTTACAGGCCTTTGTCGAGCAAAGCTGCAATCGCTCCCGGAATCGTGAGGCCGGCCGCACGACCTTTCTCCTCCTTGCCTTTGAAGATCAGCAGCACGCCTTGCTGAGCTATCTCGAACTGCTCGCGTACGGCAGCTTGAGCATCATAGTCGATGACCAGCAAGGTGTTGCTCCACAGCGATTTCCAGCAGTTGCCGCTCGTCCGCAGCGCGCCCTGGCAGGTTATTTCGTTGCCAACGGAAAAAAGTTACAGGATGATCTTCTCTGCCCGGTATCGGGCCTCGAAGAGCTGGTCCGGTGACAGGCAACCCGCACCTCAATGACCGTCCTGACGCCGACGCCCGGGAGCGTCGCTGGTCGCAATGGATGGCGCAGGCGCAGGATGGCTATCGCCCGGCATACGAGGCCTTGTTGCGAGATCTCGTGCCGTTCGTGCGAGCTTTGGTGCGCACGCAGCTGCGCACGCCGGCACAGCATAGGATCGACTTGGACGATGTCGTTCAAGACGTCTTATTGACCGTGCACCGGGTGCGCCACACCTATGATCCGCGACTTCCGTTCTCCCCGTGGCTGGCTTCTATTGTCCTGCGCCGCACCGTCGATGCGTACCGCCGACGCAGGCGTATCACCGACCATGAAACTCGCGATGACACGGCGGGTGAAACCTTTGCCGATCCCGTAGCGAACAAGAATATGGAAGCCGGCGCAATCGCCGCGCGGGTGCAAGTGGCGCTGGCGAGCCTGCCCGCCGGACAGCGCCGGGCATTCGAGCTGCTCAAGCTCGACGGCTTGAGCCTTCAGGAGGCCGCCGCTCGCTCCGGGCACTCGGCAGGCGCCTTGAAAGTGGCCGTTCACCGCGCAGTAAAGGCGCTTCGCGCGCGGCTCGGCCGCACCGCGGAGGCGCTCGGTGAATGACAAAACCCAACAATTGATCGACCGGCTGGTCACCGGCTTGGAGCCGGTGCAACGCATGCGACGGCCGTTGCACCGGGCCGCGGGCGTGTTGACGGGCATGGCGCTCCTGGCCGTGGCGATCGCGTTGTTCGCCGTGGACTTCGGACATGTGCGCCAGCGCGCCGGCGAGGTGAGCGTGGTGTTGGAGCTTTTGAGCACTGCGCTGACTGCCGTGATGATGGTGCTGGCCGCCTTCCATCTAAGCGTCCCCGGCAGCTCGCCCAAATGGCTGCTGGCTCCGCTTCCGCCGCTCCTGCTCTGGTTGATGGCGAGCGCCTATATCTGCATCGCCCACCCCTATTCGACGCGTCTCGATATTCCGGATGAAGTCGTGGGAATAGGTTGCTTCGTGTTCATCGTCCTCATAGGGACGCCCATCGGTGCGATTCTGCTTCGCTCGCTGCTATGCGCCCGTCCATTGGCAGCCAACGTCATCACCGTTGCGGCTGCGCTCGCTGCAAGTGCCTTCGCGGCGTTTTTGCTGGAACTGCTTCATGGCGGTCAAGAAATACGGCGGGATATCCTGATGCACTGGGGCGCGGTGGTCGTCGTCATCCTGAGTGGCACCGTAGCGAGCCGCTTGTTCCTGTGCTTCGAGCGGTCGGGTCGGATGCCCGATACGACCTGACTGCGATTTGCATTCCTGAAGCGATGGGTGACGGATTGCACCAAACCCTTTCGTCTCGTTGCCATCCCGCGATGTCAACTACGTACTTATCGTGTCGCTTACTTGAGTTCCGGCCAATTGGGAATGAAAGGCCGGCTGATTGGGATCGATGCCGCTCCGCCGACTGCGGTTGCCTCCAGATATGTCTAAAGACCGGCCGCCGCCGTGACGATTCTCGCCTCGAGCGTGCGGGCCGCGTTTAACGAGTTTGCGATGAGGCAGCTGTGCTCCGCCCGTTCGAGCAGTCCACGCGCTTTGTCGTGGTCGCCGCCGACCGCAACGGTAAGTACCGCAACGGTAGCAAACGTGGGCTTCGCCGATTTCACGCACCGTTCCGATGAATCCAATCGCTGGTATCGCCCAGGTCGTATAACGAACGAAAGCGTCGCGTTCTCCGAGCCCGGACGCGCGGCCTCCGATGCGCAAATTGAGCGCGATGCGTCAGCCGCATGATGTACGCTGTTCGCGGCGGCAAAGCGATTCAAAGTAGCGGCGGCGCCCCGCCGCTCGTGGGGAATGCGGCACGCATGTTCAGTCGAATGCAATCGAGCGGCTTGGATGATCCGAATCTCACGCGCGTCGTGCACGCCGCTCGGCGGGTTCGGTCTTCGCGCGCGCGAGGTAAAGCGTCTGCGGATAAGCGAACTCGATGCCCAGCGTCTGGAACGTGCGGTAAATATCCAGATTGATCGCCTGCTGGATGTCCATGTATCGGTTGTAATCGGCCGATAGGACGTAATACACCGTCTCGAAATCCAGCGAGTGCGCCCCATAGGCCGAGAAATGGCTGCGATCGAAGCGCGTACCCTGCTGCGATTCGACGATCCGGCGGATCTCCAAGGGAATGCGCTCCAGAGTGTCGGCAGGCGTCCGATAGGTGACATTGAGAGTGAATACGACGCGCCGCTCGACCATGCGCCCGTAGTTTCTCACGCGGCTCTTGAGCAGATCGGCGTTGGCCATGATGATCTGCTCGCCCGAGAGACTGCGCAGCCGGGTGCTTTTGACGCCGATATATTCGACGCTGCCGAGGAAGTCATCGACGATCAGGAAATCCCCGACCACGAAGGGGCGATCGAAAGTGATCGAGAGCGACGCAAACAAATCGCCGAGGATATTCTGCGAGGCCAGTGCTATCGCGACGCCACCAATGCCCAAACCGGCCACCAGCGCAGTGACGTCGACGCCGAGATTGTCGAGCGCGAGCAGGACGATGATCGCCCAGATCGCGGTGCGCACCAGGAATCCGATGATGCCCAACGAGCTTGCTATCGCGCGATCGGTGGCTATTACACGACGGCGGCGGCGTTCGAGGAGTAGCGTGGCCGCCGAGCCCGCCCAGGCGCCGGTCTGAGCGAAAAGCGCGAGGGTGAGCGCGGAGTCCAGTACACGCGTCGTGCCTGGGCTCATCGACAATGTACCCAGGCCTGCAACCAGAGAGACGACGAGGAAGAACAGCACGGACGTCGCGCTCAATGCCTCGACCGGCACTTCCAGCAACTCGATCGTGTCGGTTCGCTTGAGACGTGCGTGATAGCGGCGCACGAAGCGTCGCGCCGCGAGCAGCGTGATGAACAGCGCCGCGCCGGTTGCGCAGGCAATGGACCAGTCGAGCACTGAATTGCGAAAAACGGGCAACGCGAGGAGTGCATCAAAATGTTCCATGATCATATGCCTCAGGAATGGTTGAGCTGGCGCGCCCGATGACTCGACCGGCCATGGGCGAATATCGAGAGCCATTCACGGACCTGCCCGGGTCCAGACAGCTTCCAGCGCGCGTGAACGCGCTCTCCACCGCGATGGCAGCACCGCCGTGGCGCTCGACCGCGGCAATAGAACGACCGCCGATCAACGCCAACGCGCCGCCAAACCGGCGCCGCAACGCCATCAGCGGTTCACGGAGCCGCGCCGCCGCTCGCACTTCACCCGGCGTCGCGGCAAAATCCAGCGCCGTCCGTCCATGTCCGGAAACTACGCAGGATCTCGAACAAGACCGCGTCGGGATGGGCGGAGCGCAGCCGCGGGCCGGATCCGCCGTGCGCGCTTGACCGGTTTTCGTCATCGACATAGATAGTTTATTATATGAAACTATTCAACTCAGTGAACGATCCGTCAACGAAGGGCGAGCGGCCGCGCGAACGGCGCGCGCTGCTTGCGGCCCGGGCATTGATCGATCGCATGCGGGCGATGTATCGAGAACTTGAACAGCTCACCGGCGCTCCGATCGCGGCCCATCGCGCCTTGACCGTCATCGGCGCGGAGCCTGGAATTGCGGCTGCAAAGCTCGCCGTCGCGATCGGCATGCGCAAGTCCGCGCTGAGTCACGTGCTGAAGTATTTGGTCGAGCGCGATTGGGCCGAGCGCGTGCGTGATGCGGCCGATCAGCGTTCGGTGCGCCTCTTTGTGACGCCCGAAGGGCGCAAGCTCCTGCAGGCCACCAGCGGCCGCGCCGTGGGAACGCTGCAGCGCTCGGTGGCGCGTCTGTCGGATGAGGAGCTCGCCGGGCTGGCGCTTGGCCTGGAATCCGTCCTCAAGCACCTGCCCGAAGTCTCTCCCACGGTGGCCGTACGCAGACCCAGATCACGGGCCGTGAAGCGCCCAGCCCGACCGTGAGCGCATGTTTGCTCGAGCGCCGATGTTACCGCGTGACGTGAAGGCTGCCCCATGGATCGGGTAGACGTTCCGGAAGAGGTCTTGAGCTTCATTGCGCGCCGAATAGACAGCGTGCCTCATCTGGAGACCCTGCTGCTTTTGTGGGAGAACCAGAGCATTCTATGGAGCGAGGCGGAGGTGTCCGCAAGAGCCTATGTGAGCCGCGAGCAGGCACGCACGGTGCTCGAAGATCTCGCGCGACACGGCCTGATCGGGGTCAGCGGTGATTCAGCCGATCTCTTCAGATACGATACATCCTGGGATCAAGCCGGACTGATGCCGAAAGTCGCCGCAACGTACCGGCGGCACGTGGTGCACATTGCAAGCCTTATCCACGCGCAGGGCTCGTCGGAAGCTGTAAGGCAGTTCGCCCGAGCCTTCAGAATCAAGGACCAAGACGGCGAGTGATATGGGCCCGATCGTCTACATCCTGGGAACACTGGTCTCACTGCTGTGTACAGCGCTGCTGCTGCGCGGCTACGTGCGCGGCCGCAAGAAGCTGCTGCTGTGGAGTGGACTTTGTTTCGCCGGCTTGACGCTATCGAACGGGCTGGTGTTCGTCGATCTCGTGTTGCTCCCGGCGAGCATCGACCTGCATCGTCTGCGCCTGTCAACCGCCGCAATCGCAATGCTGGTGCTGGTCTATGGCCTGGTCTGGGACAGTGAGTAGATCATGATCGAAGGATTCCTGCTCGGCGTCATCGTCACTGCATCTCTGACGGCAGCCGCCTATTTCCTCAAGTTCTGGCGGCATACTCGCGATCCACTGTTCCTGGCATTCTCCGCGGCGTTCGCCATCGAGGGGCTCAATCGCCTGGCATTTCTGTTCGTCGCACGACCCAACGAAGGCAGTCCGGCCATCTACATCGTGCGTCTCTTGGCATTTCTACTGATTCTGGCTGCGATCGCGATCAAGAACGGGCGCAAAATGGATTGACACCTGACGCGTTCGAGAACCGTATGCCGAGGCGCAATCCCTAGCGTGAGAGTGCCGGCCGCTTCGGCCGGATCACGATCTCGCGGCCGGTCCGCTCGACGGTGAGGTCCGACTCCCGCTCCAGGAACCGCGCCAAAGTGCCCGGATCGTCCGCGTCGAAAATGCCGCTGTAGTGGCGCGAGCCCGCCGGGACCTGCTCCAGGCGAAGCTGCATATCCCGATGGTAGCGGTTGAACTCGCGCACGATTTCCTCGAGCGGCTCGTTGTGGAACTTCAGGCGCCGCTTGCTCCAGGCAGTGACCCGCGCGAGCCCGCCGTGCTGGATTCTCGTAATGCGCCCGTCAAGTGCGATCCGTCCTTCCTCGCCGCCCGCCAGCTCCAGCGCGCCGGCCGAGCCTCCAGCCTGGTGCGAGGTCAGCCGGACACGTCCGCTCAGCACGGTCACATCGGTCCCCTCGGGCCGCTCGTACACGTTGAATTCCGTTCCCACCGCCTGAATGATGCCCGCCCGCGTGTGCACTCGAAACGGCCGCGCGGGATCGCGGGCGACTTTGAATACGGCCTCGCCATGCCTCAGCTCGATGTTGCGCGCATCGTGCTGGAACCGGACCTTGATGTCCGAGTCCGTATTCAGAGTGACGACGGACGCATCGAGCAACTCGACGGTGCGCTGCTCGCCGATCTTGGTGGCGAATTCCTGCTCGGGGCGCCAGAGCTGCTCATGGACGGTCAGTCCAATGGCCAAAGCACCCACAAGAGCACCCACAGCCGCGGCTATGGCCCAACGCCGCGGAGGCCGGCCGACCGAGTGGCGGCCGGCGCCCGGTTGCGCAATCCGGCGCTCCACACCTTCCGATAGCGCTGCGGGGCTGACCTGCGCGGTCTCCCGCAGGAGCTTGATCAAATCCTCGGTGTTGTCGTTTATGCCACGGGCGTCCTCGAAGCGCAGATCGTCGAGCGCGCGATCCGTGCAAGTGATCTCGAGATACTCCTGGATGTGCAGGGGGGATTTGCGGCACCACTCATGGAACGCCGCCACATCCTGCGCGCGCCCGTGCTTCAATATCTCCACCCACTCGGAAGCGCGCTGTGCCTGCAGGTAATCGATCTGGCGTTGTGTGTGCATGGTGTGAGTCCTTAATTCACCCGGACTGGCTCTTCAACAGCATCTTCACCCTTGCACGCGCCTGAGACACGTAGTTCGTTACCGTCGCCAGCGTCAACCCTGTCTGCTGCGCGACTTCACTGTACGAGAGGCCGTCGCGCTTCACGAGCAGCAGCACCGCACGGTGCGCGGCGGGAAGCTTGGCGATTGCCCACTTCAGTTCCTGCTCCAGTGCGATATGGTCCGCAAAGTCCTCGCGCGCCGCGGGACCGTGGTGTTCGGCCGCCGCATCGACGACGTGCGAGTCGAAGGCGATCAAGCTTCGGCCCTCCCGGTAGCGCAGCTCCCGGACGAGATTGCTGGCAATGCCGTACAGGAACGCTTGTGCATCGCGGACCGATTCCGGACTGGGCAGCTGCAAGTAGCGCTCGAAAATCTCCTGGGTCAAATCGGCCGCGTTGTCCGGGTTGCGCATGCGCCGGGCGATGAACCGATGCAGCTCCGGCGCGTACTCGCGAAAGGCCGCCAGCGTAGCCGCAGTGCGTTCCGGCGTAGGCTTGGTCTTCTGGTTGCGCATGGTGCTGGAGCCTTGCCCCAAAAGCATAAGTGAGTCGCCGGCGCGAATCCTTAGTTTTATTTTTCACTAAGGTTTTTGCTCGCCGTCTCACTAGGGCGCATACGGACGCCGCTGGCCGGCGTCTGTCCGGACATAGAACTCGAGGGGTGGCGCAATGAACCGCAAAAAGACCGTATTCGCAGCCGGAATTCTCCTGGCGGCGGCGTTATGTGGAGTGGCATCGGCCGGGGACTCCGTGCAGAGGGTGACGCTCGACATCAAGCCGCAGCCCATATCGAAGGCGTTGATGGACTTGGGGGAGCAGGCCGGGCTCCAGGTGCTGGTGCGGGGCGAGGACATCCAGAGCGAGCGGGCCCTCGCGCCGGCCGTCACGGGCGAGATCACCGTGCAGGCCGCGCTGGAACGGATTCTCACCAATACCGGGCTGACATACGAGTTCCTGGACGAGCGCACCGTCCGCGTATCGCGCGCGAAGTCCGGCAGCACGTCGGCGGTGCAGCACGGCGCCAATGAGATGCGACTTGCCCAGACCGGGACTGCGGCTGCCCAGGCTGCCGATCAGGGGAGCGCGCCGGCCGACCCGGGCGTCGAGGAGATCGTGGTCACCGCCACGAAGCGCAGCCAGAACATTCAAGACACTGCGATGAGCATCACCGCGCTCAGCAGCACCGAGATCGAGCGCCGCGGCTTCGTGAGCATGGCCGACTACTTGCGTACGCTGCCGGGCGTCAGCCAGATCGACGCGGGCGTGGGACGCAACGCCATCGTCATTCGCGGGGTGTCCGCGGCTCCGCAGACCGACGCAGCTCGCATGGGACCTACGGTCGGCATCTATCTGTCCGATATCCCGCTCGCCGGATACTCGGTCAATCGGGACAGCGTCGACCTGAAACTGGTCGATATGGAGCGGGTGGAAGTGATCCGGGGTCCGCAAGGGACGCTCTACGGAGCCAGCTCCCTCGGCGGCGCCGTGCGAAATGTTCCCGTTGCTCCGAAGCTGAGCGAGCTGGAGGGCCGGGTGCAGATGGGCTATTCATCCACCTCGGGCGAGGGCGGAGACAACTCGATGGGCGTCGGCATCGTCAACCTCCCGCTGGTCCGGGATCGTCTCGCGGTACGCGCGGTCGCCTATAAATATGAGAACAGCGGCTACATCGACAACGTCGCCGCAAGTTATGCCCCGTTTGCCGCTGCGGCCGCGTCGTGGGGCGTGGGCAGCTCGGCCGTAGATCAGACCGACGTCGGTAACGACAGTTACACCGGCGGCCGCATCAGCGCGCTGTGGCAACCCACCGATCGCGCGAAAGTCACCCTGTCCTATATCACTCAAGATCTGGAGCAGGATGGTTTCCCCGAAGTGCAGCAAAGGTTGCCCGGAAAATTCCAGCAGACCCGCATCAAGCTCTCGCCGCTCGTGGGCGGCGGCAACGAGCGGCTCACCGACGATATCGACATCGCCGCCGCGCAGATCGAATACGGTTTCGACTGGGCTACCGTCTATTCCTCCTCCGCGTGGATCGAGGAGAAGGGCCTGCATGCGCGCGACATCGGCAGCTTCTTCGGCGGCAGGCCGTACCCGCAATTGTGGACCAGCTCGAACGATATCTTCGTGCAGGAAGTCCGGCTCGCCTCGCAATTCAAAGGGCCGCTGCAATTCCTTCTCGGCGCCTTTTACCAGGATGCCGACAGTTTCGAAACCGCGGACAATTATTATGGTGGGGCGCCGCAGCTCAATCCCTTTGGGACGAGCCCCGTGCTCGGCGATTTGACGGCGAAGAATACCTTCGATCAAAAAGCGCTGTTCGGCGAGGTGTCCTACGACCTCACCGCGAAGCTCACGCTGACGGCAGGGATGCGCTACTTCGACTACGACAAAAAAGAGATCTCCATCAACGGCCCGACGGCGCAGATTCCGACTGCGTCCACCACCACGCTGGAAAGCGGCGAGCGCGACGCGACTCATAAGCTCAACGTGACTTACAAACCCGGCGGCAACAGTCTGCTGTATGCGCAATGGGCGGAGGGATTTCGCCTTGGCGACCCTATAGCGCCGGCGAATCCCCTCTGTGATCTCGACCGAGACGGCTTCATCGACGGCACGCGCATCTCATCGGGCGCGCGCCAGCTCGATTCGGACAGCCTTGCCAGCTACGAGCTGGGGGCCAAGTTCACGATGCTGGAAGGCCGGGTCACTCTCAGTGCCGCCGTGTACCGGAATGAATGGCAGGGGCTGCCGATTCTGGTCGTCGTGCAGTGCGGCCGCAGTCCTTCCGTCAATGCGGGCGAGGCGCGCACTCAGGGTGTCGAGCTCGAGGGCGCGGTGCTCCTGCGGCAAGGGTTGAAAGCCTACTTTGGTACTTCGTTCCTGAACGCCGAGCTTACGAAGGATGCCATCGATCTCGGTCAGGCCGGAGACCGCTTGCCCGGATCGCCCAAGTTCACGCTGAACACGGGACTCGAGTACGGCTTCAATTTGTGGAGCCAGCGGGCCTTCGCGCGCGTGGATTACGCGTACGTCGGTGGCTATTACAACAACTTGCAGGAGCGCGGGGTCGAAGCGGGCGATTACCACCTGCTGGGCATGCGGGTGGGCCTGCTGATCCGTGATCGTTGGAACGTCGAGTTGTACGGGCAGAACCTGCTGAATGCGGATGAGTACACCTGGGCGGATACGGTCTTCCCGAATGCGGACGCGCGCGCGGTCAGGCAGCGGCCGCGTACGGTAGGCGCCAGCCTGGCTTACCGGTTCTGACCTCCGTCGTGATGCATTTCATACGGGTCCGCGCGGCGGGCGGGACCGCGTTTGTTCTGTGTTTGTTAGGGCTTGCGAGCGCGGCCGCTGCAGCGGGTGATTGCGCAGCACCCGCAGAATGCAGGACGGAGCAGGAGAGCATGCGCGCTCGCTATGAGCGCGCTGCTCGGATCCAGGCCGCCGAACGCGATCGATGGCTGCCCAATGCGTCGATCTTTCCACACTGGATCTCGCCGACTCGCTTCTGGTACCGGCAGGAGAACGCATCCGGTCATCGCCGCGTCGTGGTCGATGCGGCCGCGCGCAGCAAAACCGAGCTGGTTGACGAGCCGCCCAAGCTCGATGCGCGCGTAAGCCTGTCTCCGGACGGCAAGAGAGTGGCCTTCGTGCGCGAGTACGACATCTGGGTGCGCGATCTGGGATCTCTCGAGGAAAGACGACTCACCGCCGACGGTGAGGAACATTACGCCTACGCACTGCCGCCGGGCGCCCGCAGAGGAGCGAAGAGCGCCGCCGCTATCCTGTGGTCGCCGGATTCACGGAAGCTCCTGACCCACCAGGTCGACGAGAGGCAGGTGAAGGATCTGCCCATGATCGAATTCGCGCCCGCCAATGGGGCCATTCGTCCGCGCGCATTCTCCATCCGCGCCGCTCTTCCAGGCGATCCTCACATCCCTGTCTTTCGCATGACGGTGATCGACGTCGATAGCGGGCGGCAGGTCGAGGCGCGATATCCATCGCTTGCAGCCATACGAATGCTCGACACGCCTGTCAGCGGCGGCAGAGCGTGGTGGGGAAAGGATGCGCAGCGGGCCTATTTCGTCGATGTCGAGCGGGGCGAGAAGAGGGCACATGTCGTCGAGCTCGATACGGTCTCCGGGCGCGCCCGCGTGCTGTTCAGTGAGAGTAGAGACGACGGTTACCTGGAACTCGGATCGAACGTATACACACCGGTTCTGCTTCGTCCCCTGCCGGCCACCCATGAGCTCATCTGGTATTCGGAGCGGTCAGGATGGGGCCATCTTTATCTTTACGATCTGGCCACGGGCAAGCTCGAGCGCCAGCTGACCAGAGGAGAGTGGCTCGTACGCGATGTCATCGGAGTCGACGCGACACGGCGCGATCTGTTCATTTCGATCGCCGGCCGGGATGCAAATATGGATCCTTACTATCGCCAGATCGCGAAGGTGAGCCTCGATTCGGCCAGGCTGACTCTGCTCAGCAGCGACGACGCCGATCACGACGTCAGGAACCTCTCGGATCCCGAGGTGCGCGAGCAGGTGCTGCGGTATGGCGAGCAGGCCGCCGCCCTGGGTGGACTCTCGCCGGATGGCCGCTTCTATGTCGAGACCGTCTCGCGCCCGGACAAACCGCCGAAGACGACCCTGCGCGACCGCAGAGGCGCGGCGGTCATGGTGATCGAGAACAGCGATGGCTCCCGCCTGCCGGATTATTTCCGATGGCCGCAGCCGCTGCGGCTGACCGCGGCGGACGGCGTCACTCCAATCAGCGCGCTGGTATTCAGGCCCAGCGACTTCTCGGCGCAGAAGCGCTATCCCATCGTCGATCATATTTATGGCGGCCCGCAGATTTCCTTCGTGCCTGAGTCGGCCGTGCACAAGAGCGCCATCGATGCCGCTTCGCTCGCAGAGCTTGGCTTCATCGTGGTCATTGTCGACGGCCGCGGCACCGCCGAGCGCAGCCGCAGCTTCCACGAAGCCTCCTATGGCGCCGTCCAGAACGCGAGCAATCTCGAGGATCACATCGCCGCCATCAAACAGCTTGCCGTGCGCTATCCTTACATCGACTTGGATCGCGTCGGCGTCTTCGGCTTCTCGGCCGGGGGATACATGGCGGCGCGCGCGATGCTGGCATTCCCGGATTTCTTCAAGGTCGGCGTGGCCGCTTCCGGCAATCACGACCAGCGTCTGTTCTGGTCGACTTGGGGCGAGCGCTACCAGGGTCTCGTCGCCGGCGACAACTATCGTGCTCAGGCCAGCTCCAACCATGCGGCGGCCCTTAAGGGCAAGCTGCTTTTCATCCACGGCCTGATGGATGGCGTTCATCCCGGCGGCCTGTTCCAGCTCACCCAGGCGCTCATCGACGCCAACAAAGACTTCGATGTGGTGATTCTGCCCAGGGGCTCGCACGCATTGCCCGGCTACGCTCTACGCCGGCAGTGGGATTACTTCGTGCGCCATCTGGCCGCAGGCGCGCCACCGGCGGATTTCAGGGTCCGCTCGTACGATGACTACAGGCTGGATGAGGCGCGGGCCAGCGGAGAATAGCGCCGTCCAGGCATCGACCTCATCGGCAGGGCGTTGGCGCGCTTCGACGACTGATGGCGACGGACGTCGCTTGGATACAAGGCGGCATCGACGGGAACGCGGGACTGCCGGAGACTTAGGTTCACAGGCTTCCGACGACTTATTGATTTTTCCCGCCCTGCTCTTTGTTGCACAAGCACTTGGCACTCGCGGCGGCTGGCCGGCGTCGCTTGTTACTTGATCGTTCGTTACTTGCGAAACCGGAATGTTATCGGCATCGACTCAAATATAACCCGCGCGCCGGAATTGCGCTGCTACTCTACCGCCCTAACAAAGATGTGCGGGGTGTCGAGAGGCATGAATAGGGTAGCTGCTGCAGTGGCCGGCGCGCTGGTGATCGCGATGCCGACGATGAGTCTTGCGGATGCGGCCGATGGCGCCGCGGAGCCGGATGGCGCGGACAGCGCGATCCAGGAAGTGGTGGTGCTGGGCACCAATCGAACGGACGTATCAGTGCTCGATAGTCCATCGCCCGTCAATATCTACAGTGCGAAGGACATCGAAGAGTCGGGGGCGGAGAACCTGGTGGCCTTCCTGCAGCGCTCCGTGCCTTCGATCAATATGCCGCTCGGGGCTGCGAATACGTTCGCGTCCGGCCGATATGCGCAGTCCGCCGCGCTGCGCGGCATGGCCCCGGATCAAACGCTCGTGCTGGTGAACGGCAAACGCCGAGTGCCATCCGCGATGGTCATCAACCGCACCGTTTGGGGCCGCGGCTCGCAGCCGACCGATCTGAACGGCATTCCGCTGCCGGCCGTGGAACGGATCGAAGTGCTGCGCGACGGAGCGGCGTCCCAGTACGGCTCCGACGCTATTGCCGGCGTGATCAACATCGTACTGCGCAGCCACGACTCCGGCGCGGACCTCAAATATCAGGTCGGCAACTATTCGGCATCCGGCAAGCCCTTCGGCGCCCCGAAGCCGTCACAAAGTCTGCAGGGAATCTATGGCGCGGCGCTGCCGGGCATTCGCAGTTTTGTGAATGTGAGCGTGGACGGAAATAAACTGCATCACCCCCGCGAGGGACATCCGGATGCGAAACTGTGGTATTTCCCCGGCGATCCTCGGGAAGCCGGTGTCGATCACACCCGCTCGATCGCGCATTTCCCGGCAGATCAGGAAAAGATCTCCGGCCTGGTGAACAGCGAGATCGGCTTGACCGACCTGTGGCGGCTGTATGCTGCGGCGGACTACGCGCACATCAAGCGCTTTTCCCTCGCCGGGTACACCTATCCAAGCGACGACAAGAACCTGCGCGACTTCTATCCGAATGGGTATGCGGATGTGAATCGAATCGTCGTGGCTACCGCATCCGCCAGCGCGGGCACGCGGTATGACGGCGGTGACCTCGGGCGATTCGATTTCGGCGTGAGCTACGGACGCTACGATCAAGCCAACAACAGCACCAAGGGCGTGAACCCGAGTCTCGGACTCGACAGCCCGATCGGATTCAAGATCGACGGGTACGTGAGCCAGCTCGCGAGCGCGGATCTCCAGTGGGTGAGGGACATTCCCCTGCGCTCGCTGCCGGCACCTCTCACGGTCTCGGCCGGTCTTTCGTACCGCGAGGAGCGGTATCGCATCGAGGAGGGCGATGAGGCGTCATGGTTCTACGGCGGCAGCCCGATTCTGGACGGCCCGAACGCGGGCAAGCCGGCGCCCTATGGCGCGGGCCTCCCGCCACAAGATGCCGGGACCTACTCGCGGCATGTCGCCGGAACTTTCTTCGGAATCGAAGGACGCCCCTTCGAACCCCTTCAGCTCGGGCTCTCAGGCCGCTTCGAGGACTACAGCGATTTCGGTACGACGGCGACCGGCAAGCTGACGGCGCGCTATGAGATCTCCCCATCGCTCGCATTGCGCTCGAGCTTCGGCAATGGCTATCGCGCTCCCTCCCTCGGTCAAGCCGGCGCGTCCTCATCCTCATTCGTTCCGATACTGGGATTGAACGCCGTGTCCACCTCGGTCCAGACGCGGCTGCTGCCCGTCGATGATCCGATCGCGCGCGCCCTGGGCTCGAGAGACCTGCGTCCGGAGAAGTCCAGAAATATCGCCGCGGGCCTCGTGCTGCAGCCTTTCGAGGGTGCGTCCGTGACGCTCGATCTCTACCAGATCAAGGTGCGCGACAAGATCGTGCTCTCCGAGAATCTCTCGGGCGCGTTCGTGCGCTCGGTGCTGACCGCGGCAGGCTATCCGCAAGTTCAGGTCGCAAGCTTCTATACGAACGCGCTGGATACGCGGACGCGGGGCGCCGATCTCTTCGGACATTACCGCGTGCCGGCCCTCCGCAGCGGCAGGCTCGATCTCACTCTCGGTTACGCATTCACCGAGACGGAAGTCATCGGGGTCGCGCCCAATCCGCCGCAGCTGGCGGGCAGCGGCGTCATCATCGTGGGACGCCAGGCGATCGGGCTGATCGAAGACGCCGCTCCAAAAGGCAAGCTCGTCGTCGGCGCGACTTATGACATCGGCAAATGGAACATCGACGCCGCGGTCAAGCGCTATGGCGAATACAAGGAATACCATCCGAATAATCCCGCGTTCGACCAGCGCTATTCGGCGCAGTGGATCACCGATCTGTCCGTTGGCTTTCGGCTGACGAACAGCTTTCGTCTCACGGTGGGCGCGCTCAACCTGTTCGACACGCATCCCGATCGGCAGCGCCCGGAGCTGCGCGTGCTCGGCACGTCGAAATACTCCGACCTCGCTCCCGAAGGGATGGACGGTTCCTTCTTCTATGGCCGCGCCGCCTATCAGTTCTGATGCGGCGGGTCGCCGCCATCACGCTTGCCATTCCGGTGGCCATCACGATGGCCGGCATGGCGCCCGCAAATGCAGCGGGCGCCCGCTCATCCGGCACTTCATTCGAGGTGCGTGAAGCGACGATTGCGAAGATCCACTCGGCCTACCTCGCCGGGCACCTCACGGCGACGCAGCTGGTGGAGCAGTACCTCTCCCGAATTGCTGCTTACAACGGCACATGCGTCTCGCAGCCGGAGGGGGTGCTCGGCCGCACGGAGACCCTTGCTTCGGCGGGCCAACTCAATGCTCTTTTGACTCTGAATCTTCGGCCGGCAAGGCGTGCGGCCTGGGGTTTCGATGCGCGCAAGGCGCGAACGCTCACGGATGCAGCGGATGACGAACCAGATAAGCCCGATGCGCTGGAAGAAGCAGCGCGGCTGGACAGAGAGTTTGTCCGTACGCGCCGTTTTGCGGGCCCGCTCCACGGCATTCCCATCGTCATCAAGGATCAGTTCGACACTGTGGACATGCGCACCACTTCCGGCGCCGATGTCGACTACGCGAATGACCGGCCGCCGCGCGATTCGACGGTGGTCGCGCGCCTGCGCGCCGCCGGAGCGATCATCCTCGGCAAAGGAAACATGGGCGAGTACGCCGGCGGCGATCGGAGCTCTTTCGGCGGTCCTCAGTGCAATCCGTATGACACCGAGCGAAGTGCCGGCAGGTCCAGCGGCGGAGCTGCGGCTGCGGTCGCGGCAAATCTGACGGTCTGCGCCATCGGCGAGGAGAGTGGTCCCTCGATCCGCAATCCAGCTCGAAATAACAACGTCGTCGGGCTGGCGCCGACCCAGGAGCTGGTGAGCCGCGCGGGAATGATACCGGCCACGCTCTTCAACGACCGCGTGGGACCGATTTGCAGAACCGTGGCCGATGTGGCCCGCGTCCTGGATGTGATCTCTGGTTACGATTCCCGCGACCCGCCGACGGCATTCTCCGTAGGGCGCGTTCCGGCCGGCGGATACTCATCTTTACTCTCCAAACCGACTCTCCGGGGCGTGCGTATCGGGGTGGTGCGTGAGTACATGCAGAAAAGCGCTTTTACGCGGGCGGACCATGAAAACATCGACGTCGTCGATCGGGATCTCGCAGCACTGAGCGGAGCAGGGGCCGTCCTCGTGGACCCTGGCCCGGATGGAGCGCTCTTCAGCCGTTGCGCGCCCACTGGCTTTTCGCTGCGGGACTTCAAGCTTGCAAAGATCCCCGGAGAGGGCGGATTCGTTTTGAACGAGTATCTGCGCGCCCGTGGAGATGCTCATGTTGGATCCATCGCCGACCTCATCGAGCATTCTCGATTTTTTACCGATGTGCGCCCGCTCAGCGGCTATTCCGACAAAAGGGCATTACTGCAGGAGAAGGCATCCGCGGCACTGGGGAGTGCCGCCGAGCGCCTGCAAAAGCGCCAAGAGCTCCAGCAGGTAGTGCTGGCGTGCATGGCGGAATTGAAGCTGGATGCCCTCGTGTATCCCACGTCCAACATTGCGCCGCCAAAACTGGGCGCGCCGGTCGAACCTGAAATCAATGGCCGTTCTCCGCTCGCGTGGTCTTTGTTGGGCGCGTATGGATTTGCGGCGATTACGGTTCCGGCAGGGTTCACGACACAGGTGTTCGACCGGGTGCCCGATGATGGGGCCGCGGGCTCAAGACTCGTCGGCCCGGTGGACGCGCGTCTGCCCGTCGGCATCGATTTCCTGACTCGGCCCTTCGATGAGCCCCTGCTGCTGCAGATCGCTGCTGCGTACGAGAAGCTCCGTCCTCATCGAGAGCCGCCGGCGGGCTTCTGATCGTCGCAGAACGAAATCGCCGGTGAAACGCGCGCAGGGGGAGTTGCAGGCGCTTCACTCCTTGCCAGCGTGTGCTTCCTCAACGGGGTAGGGATCCTGCAGAGCGATGGAACCGCTCTCCAGCAGGGACTTGAGGCTGGAAATGACCTTCGGCCAGCCGCCCGATACCGCCGTAATGAATTTCGAGGGCTCGCGCTCGATGGTGTGGCCGCCGTCTGCTATTGTCCCGCACCCGATTCCAACCCGGGATGCAGGAATGACCGTCGGAAGACTCGCGTTGTCGTTCGCTGTTCTGATCGTCGCGGTGGGCTGCACGGGCAAGCAGCCGCCGGCCGCCGAATCCCGTGCCATCGATGTCGTTATGGACGACAGCGAGAAGATGATGTTCGGCTACGATAAGGCCGGCACGCCGCTGATGTACACGCGATAACAAAAATCAGTGCGCAACGGGCGCCCGCGGCGCACAGCTACGGAGCGACCCAGCCCATGATAGGCACGCTGCTGATGGAATTCTTCGGGCTGCCCTCGATCACGCGGTCGCTGTATGACACATACACCAGCACTTTGCGCTCGCGATCGTAGAAGCGCACCACGTGCAGCTCCTTGAAAAGGATGCTGCGCCGTTCGTCGAAAACGGTCTCTCCGTCCTCGATGTCACCCGCGATTTGAATCGGACCGACTTGCCGGCAGGCGATGCTCGCATCACTGGTGTCCTCCGCGAGGCGCAAGCCTCCTTTGATGCCGCCCGTCGTCGCGCGGCTGATGTGGCAGGCGACGCCGCGCACCTTGGGATCGTCGAAGCCGTCGACGACGATCTTGTCGTTGGGTCCCATCCAGCGAAAACGGGTGCTCACCTCTCCCGTGGTCCCTCGATCGGGGCGGGTCCAGATCCAGATGATGAACCCCAGAATGGCGATGATGACCGTCAGCAAGCCGTACATCTTGAGCTTTTTCATATAGTTATCCTTCCCGGAGCTTTTCCGGATTTTCCATAACACCGCCGGCGTAAGGGTAACCCGCAGCTGCGAAAGCCGTATTTCCCGCCGTGAGTAGCCGGGTGCGATGCATGGTGGCCGTTCCCCGGATCGCTAAACTGTGTGCCACTGAAATTTGGCAAACCCGCCGAAAGGCGGGGACGCAAAGCCTCCGGTCTTCGGGTCTACAGGACCAAAGATAGCGGGGTTGCCGGTGGAAGCCT